>Ga0209906_100008_pt1 | contig 618463 bp, 600 predicted proteins | sample FECB24metaG_FD_188303 | JGI IMG/M metagenome (GOLD analysis project Ga0209906, IMG submission 188303) | Cyanobacterial communities from the Joint Genome Institute, California, USA from Joint Genome Institute, California, USA - FECB-24 metaG... ...
AACGTCGGCACTCGACGATCGGCTATATGAGCCCTATGGAGTTCGAGAGGCAGGCGGGATTAGCTTAGGCGGGTGTCAACCGAACCGGGTGCAGGCCAGTGCCGTCGCTCGAGGAGCTTCTTTCCGACATCGATAGTAAGCCCGATAATCATTGGGCCTGGCCCGATAGCGTTCAGCCTCGTGATCGTCTCCGCTATGCAGCCCAGTACGCGCTTTGGCTGATGGATCCGGTGATCGATGGTCCCAATCTGCCCTTCGTCATTGCCAGCTTGGCGGAGCCGAGAAGGCTTGCTTCCCGGCTGACAGGTGGTGAGCGGCACCAATGGATCAGACTCATTGGTCCCGATGCGCAACTCGATCAGGACGTGACGCGAGTACGGCCGCCCATCGACGAAGCATGGCGATCGATGCACGATACCCTGCTTACCTCTGGCCAATTGGAGGAAGGTGCCGACGGGGCATGGACGCGGGGCCGGCATTTTAGTCCGGCTGGATTGCAAGCCGCTTCCGCCGATGCAGAGCGCACCGCCTTCGCGATACGCGCAGTGCGAAGCATGGATGTCGGCAGCATCGCCGCTGCGGCCGCACCCGAAGACAATGTGATCTGGGCGAGGTTCGGAAGTGGCCGCTCAGGCTGATCTGTTCAGCGCGGCGATCCAGCCGCCGCAGGCGCCGGAAGGTCGGGCCGGGCCTCGTCTGTGGGTCCGAAGGCTCGCCATCTTCAGCGATTTGCAGACCCCGATCCGCAACGTGCCGCTGAAGCCTGGTCTCAACATCATCTGGACGCCGGACATGTCGAGCAGCGGCAGCCGCGCCTTGGCCCATGGCAGCGGCAAGACCACCTTCTGCCGGCTGCTTCGGGCCTGCCTGGGCGAGCCCGGCTATGCGACGGACGCTCAGCGATCACGCCTCATGGCGCGGCTTCCGAATGGCCTCTTCGCGGCCGAGATTCTGATCGACGGCGTGTGCTGGGTTGCCATTCGCCCACTGGGGCTGCCGGGTGGAGAGTTCGTCGTTCAGGCTGATTCCATCGAAGAGGCGATCGCACGGGGACATCGCGATGGCGATCAAGCATCCATCGATGCCGTAATCATCACCAGCTTCTTCTCGGCGATCGCGGGAGCGACGCCGCCAGAGATCAGCCGGAACCAAGTGTGGGATGTGCTGCGGGCGTGGCTGACGCGGGACCAAGAGTGTCGTTTGGCCGATATTCTGGCCTGGCGGTCATCACAGACACAGACCCGGTCCCGCGCGCAGGTTCTGGGCGAGACAGCCAAGCTGACCATGGTTCGTCTTGCCTTGCGCGCTCTGGATGCGGAAGAGCGTGCCGCCGCCGTCCGCGAACGGGAATTGGTGGCCGCTGTCGAGGAGGAACGCCGTCGCCAGACCTATCAGCAAGAGCGATTCGCCGATGGTTTGAAGGCTGTGAGGCTGGCGTTGGGTGTCGGCGACGACGTGGGTTTCGACGACACGATCGACCAGAAGGGGCTGGTCTCGCTGGCAAAAGAGGCTTTAGCCGATGCCATGCGTGCCGATTTGCCGAAGCCGCCGGATGTCGGCTCGATCTTCGCGCGGCAAAAGGCGCTCAATGAGGAGCACGAGACGTTAACAGCGAAGCGTCAGGAGTCGGAGAACGAGGCGCGTTTCAAGCGTGGTGAGGCCGAACGATATCGCTCGGAAGCGAGTCAAGGAGAGATCGACATCTCTCAGGGAGGAATCAGGGTCTGCCCCGTCTGCAGGGTCAGCATAGATGAGGTCAAGGCAAAGGGATGCAAGATTGCGCTCGAACGATGCGATCTGCCGGCGATTAGGGCGGCCATTGAGGAAAAGCAAAAGAAGGCCGCTGAACTGGACTCAGAAGCGAGCGCAGCAGAGCAGGAAGCCAAGCGCATTGAGGCCCTGATCCAACAGCTTGAGCCCCGCAAGCAGGCGCTTGAGGCGGAAGCAAAGGCCGCCGATGCGGCTAGCCGCGCCGCTCAGGCCGCTGCCAAGGCGGTGCAGGACCGTGTCTATCGGGCGAGGCGCACGCTCGATGACGTGCGGTCGCTTCGCGAGGGTCAGGCGGCTGCTAAGCTTACACCTCCAGCGACCCCGGAATTGGAAGCGGTTCGCGTGCAATTGGACGCTGGACGCGCGCGGGCGCGATCAGCCATCAGGACGTTGGAGGAACGATATCAAGGAGTCATGGCCGCCTGGCTCCCCGAGGGAGTGCAGGGCAGCATCAAGCTCGATGGGAACGGCCTGAAAGTAGATGCCGAATTCTCAGGGCGAGGTGAGGTTTCGACAGCAGCCCTGGACTCTCTCAAGATAGTTGCATTCGATCTCGCCGCACTGCATATGGCCGTCGAGGAAAAGGCGGATCTACCAGCTTTCCTTATCCACGACAGCCCGCGTGAGGCGGATTTGGACGGGCAGCTCTACGCCCGCCTTTTCAGCCTTGTGCATCAATGGGAGAGAGAGGTGGAAGCGCCTTGCTTCCAATACATTGTCACGACCACGACCGCTCCGCCGCCCGAACTGCAAGGTGATCGTTACGTAAGACTCGTAATGAGCTCGACTCCGGCGGAGCGGCGCCTGTTCGCAATGGACATTTGAGCGCCGCCGCGATGACGATCGAAACGCCCCAATCGTTTGTCGTCCGGGAGGAATGTCAGAAGGCGGCGTCGCAGAACGGCTTTCGCCGCATCCTGGGGGAAGAGGCTGGCTGGGCGGCCTTCGGCTCGACCACGGCGAAGGGCAACATCTACCTAGCCGCAACAGGACCGGCAGGGCCGTGGTATCTCGCCCTCGACCATCACGGCGTTATCGAGGAACTGGGCGTGCCCGCGGCCGATGTGGCCGGGCCTGGCCGCGTTCGTTTCGCCTTCGATACGCTCGGCGCACTCTATGGGGTGTTGCACCGTGTCTATGAACTCGGGGTCAGCCTGCCCGATGCACCGCTCATAGAGTTCGAGCATCGGGTCGCAAACCTGCCTCGCACGACGGAGGCCGAACGGCTGGTCGTCCAGAGGATCCGGCAGGATATCTTTCGCGATCGCCTGATGGATTACTGGCGGCGACGCTGCCCCCTGACGGGAATCTCCGACGCGGCCCTGCTGCGCGCCTCGCACATCATCCCATGGGCGGAATGCGAAACCGATGCGGAGCGGCTCAACGTGCATAACGGCCTCCTCCTTTCGGCCCTTTGGGATGCTGCATTCGACCGTGCACTCGTCACCTTCGACGATGAGGGCAAGCCCGAGTTCTCGCCTGGTCTCAGCGAGCAAGCGCGCGCCGAACTGCGCTGGAGCGCCCCCATTCCGCTGACGGATGAGCACCGACGTCGGCTTGCACGCCACCGTGAGCGCGCGCGAAGAGCCGATCTGGTCCCGGAATGAACGATCGTGGCCCGAGTTTTCACGCGTGAACAATTCTATGAGCTCGTCTGGACCAAGCCGATGACGTGCTTGGAACCGTGCGCGAGCGTGCTGGCCAGCTACCCGACGATCTCCGCGTCGCTGGAGCGCCGCGTAGCGCATCGTCTACATACGCGGGATTTGTTCGCTGGATCACCCTTCGCCCATCGTAGCGGACTTCGGGCAGGAAGCGTGGCGTCGCGACGCTTGTCAGCTGATTGCCGTAATCACGACGCGAGTCGTGGTCAGCGTCTTCACCGCATGGATCAGGATGAATACCTGGTGCTTCTGCGTGAATGCCTCGGCGATGCATTCGTGGCGCACGCCATTGCGGTCGATCAGGGCCAGTGACCGTTTGCCCGACGCGCGGCGCTTGCCGAGCGGGATGAACGCACCAAGCTCATCGTCGGGCGTATAGTAGGGCTTCCACGGATATTGTCCGAAGGTTGCAGTGAAGGCATCCGACTGGATCGGCCGCCGCAACGTCGCGCGGAAGCCGTCGCCTTCGACCAGCTCCGGCATGTTGAGCACGACGACTGCGCAGATCCGGTGGTTCTTCGACACATATTGCCGGATCGAGGCGTAGAGCGAGGCGCCGAACGACTTGGCGAGACGGACCGGGGTGAAGATGCTGAACGCTTCGCCCTCGGCCATGTCGCGGAAGGTGTCGAGCTGGAACAGGACCTCGGAGGCGAAGACGTTGGCCTCGCGATCGAACAGTTCGGCCGTGGCCGCGTCCAGCGCATGGTCGCAGTCCTCGACGACTGCATACATGGGCCGCTGCCAGGGAAGAAAGCCATGCGCCGCTTCGTGCAGCCGAACGAACTGCTTCTTCACCGCCATCAGCGTCTGGTCGAGGAAGACAAGGCCGGCGCTGGCGTGGAAAAGGCCGCGGACCTTCGAGATGGCGCGCTTGAGCGCATCGCCGGCCGCAGCTCGCATCTTGGCGATGAAGCCCGGATTGAGAACATCCTCGGCGACCTCGTCGACCTTGGCGACGGCCATGATCTGAGGGACGGGAGTGGGAAGAACGCCGAACGCGCCCGCTTCCCGCAGTGCGCGTTCGGCTTCCTTGCGGACCCGGGCGAGCTGGCCGGGCGTCAATGAGCAGTCGTCCGGCCGGCTCATGCCTACCTGCGCTTGGTGCGGATATAGTTGAGATAGTCCAACAACGCGGTCTCCTCCTCGGCGGACAGATTGTCGATCGAGAAGGTCGCGGCCCTCCCGTGCTTTGCCCCCTTCGCGCGATCGCCCGTCGGCACGATATAGCCGGCGCGCTCCATCAGTGTTTCGTAAGCCACGCCCAGCGCAGAGGATAAGGCATAAAGAATGTGCGGCGAGGGCCTGGTGATCTTTCCGCCCTCAAGCTGACTCAGATAAGCGTTGGACACTTCTTTCCCTGTCGCTTCCTCGACGTCGCGGAGCGACATGTTCCGATCGAGCCGGGCTTTCTTGATGAAAGGGCCCAAATTGCTCGCCTTGCTGGTCTCTGGGACATCGTCATGGGTCATCTACGCTCCTTTGCTGAGCTCCGAATCCGAGCCCTGAAAGGGTAGAGCGCTTCCGCTAAGTACGTCAAGCGCGCTAATTGATCGCTTGACAAACTTAGCAAGCGAATCAAAATTAGCGGAAACCGGCGTTGGGGCCGGGCGACGCTGGAGATGCACATGACTGATGTTTCGGAGGCCGCGCTCGACCGCGGCGACAGCCGCCACACCATCGAGGTGGCGGACCACAGCTTGGCCTTCCGTCAGGTCCATATCGACGACCTCACCCCCACAGGCGCGCAGCTCGCCGCGGCCGTCGGCTTCAAGTCAGCCGACGGCGTCAGCGTGCTGCAGGTCCTGCCAAACGGAGATCTCGAGGACATCAGGCCCACCGAGACCGTGGACCTGCGCCGGGGCGAGGGCCGCTTCGTGATTGTCGAGAGCGACCGCGTCTATCGCCTGACCCTCGACGGCCAGCGCTTCGACTGGCCCTGCCGCATCGTCTCGGGCGGCCTCCTACGCAAGCTCGGCCACGTCCCCGCCGACAAGGCGGTCTTTCTAGAGCGTCATGACGAGCCCGACCGCCTAGTCGCCGACCACGATCTGGTCGACCTCGACGCGAAGGGGGTGGAATCCTTCATCAGCCGCAAGCGCGTTTGGAAGCTGAACGTGCAGGGGGTGGTCCTCGAGCTGACCATGCCCTCGATCCTCGTCCGCGACGCGCTGGTGAAGGCCGGCTTCAACCCCGACCAGGGCTGGCACATCTTCCTCAAGGTCGCCGGCCAGAAGAAGCAGCCGGTCGAGCTCACCACCGAAATTGACCTGCGCACGCCCGGCATCGAGAAGCTCCGGCTGACGCCGAAAGATGTCAACAACGGCGAGGCGTCGCACGCGCCTCGCCGGGAGTTCGCGCTGCTCGACGCGGACGAAGCCCATCTCGACCGCCTCGGCTTGCGCTGGGAGACCATCGTCGAGCAGAAGCGCCGGTGGCTGCTCATTCACGACTATCCGCTGCCGACCGGCTACACCGTCGAGCGGACCATGCTCGCGCTGGAGATCCCGCCCAACTATCCGGGCGCGCAGATCTACGGCTTCTACGTCTATCCGCCGCTCGCACTCGCCAGCAAGCGCGTCATCGAGAGCACCCAGCTGCGCGGGATTCTGCTCGGCGTCGAATTCCACGGCTGGTCGCGCCACCGCGGCCCGGCCGCGCCATGGAATCCCGCCGTCGACAACGTGGTGACGCAGCTCGCCTTGGTCGACGCGGCCCTGGCCAAGGAGGTCGGCGAGTGATCCCCGAAACCACGCTGGCCTTCGGCGGCGCGTCCCATGCGGGTCTGCGCCGCCATCTCTTTCCGGCCGACGGTCTGGAAGCCGCCGCATTGTTGATCTGCACGCGCGCGCCGGGCCCGCGGCGCCGGCTCCTTGTCCGCGACACCATCCTCGTGCCCTACGATGCCTGCGCGCGGCGCGCACGCGACGCCATCACCTGGCCGGGCACATATGTCGAGAAGGCGATTGACCTCGCCGAGCCGACCGGCTCGGTCATCATCCTCATGCACTCCCATCCCGGCGGCCTGTTCGCCTTCTCCGACGCGGACGACGAGAGCGATCGCCAGGTCGTTCCAAGCCTCTTTCAGGCCTTCGGCACGGAGCACGGCTCGGCAATCATGACGTCCGACGGGGCGGTGCGCGCGCGCCTCTATGGCCCAGACCTGCGTCCGCGCAACGTCGATCTCGTCACCGTCGCCGGCGACGACATCGCCCATTGGTGGGCGGACCGCGCCACGGTCACCGGCTCCGGTGACAGGCCCGTCGCTTTCACGAGCGCCATGACGGCCGAGCTCGGCCGGCTCTCGGCCCTGGTGATCGGCGCTTCGGGGACCGGCTCGATCACAGGCGAGCAGCTCGCGCGCCTCGGCTTCGGCCGCGTGCCGGCGGTCGATTTCGATCGAGTCGAGCTCAAGAACCTCAATCGCATCCTCAACTCGACGCGCACCGATGCCGAGGTGGGTCGCCTGAAGGTAGACGTATTTGCGGATGCCGCCGCGCGCCATCGCGGCGAGGGCGTCGCCATCCCGGTGGCGGCCTCGGTCACCACGCGCGAGGCGGTGCTGGCCGCGGCGCAATGCGATGTCCTGTTCTGCTGCGTCGACACGCTCGAGGCCCGCCACATGGCCGATCGCATCGCCGCGGCCTTCCTCCTGCCCCTGTTCGACGTCGGCGTCGTCATCCCGGTCCGGAGGTCCGGCCAGGCCTTCGCAATCGCCGACGTCTGCGGCCGCATCGACTATGTCCAGCCGGGCGGCTCGACCTTGCAGGACCGCGGCGTCTATACGCCGGAAAGCCTGCGCGGCGAATATCTCCGCGCCGTCGCGCCGGGGGCGCACCAGCAGGAGCTGGAGGCCGGCTATCTCAAGGGCCTTGTCGAGGAAGCGCCCGCCGTGATTACCCTCAACATGCGTGCCGCCTCCGCCTGCGTGAACGAGTTCATCGCGCGTGCTTATCCGTTCCGCCTGGAGTCCAATCGGCTCTATGCGCGCACCAGTTTCAGCCTGGCGGCGTGCGAGGAGGAGTATGTCGCCGAGGATGCGTTCGCCGCCGCGCCCAATCCGCTTTTCGCGCGTGGCGGCCTCGAGCCGCTGCTGGGCCTGCCTTCCCTGAAGGCGCCGGCATGATTAACCTGCGAATCAGGATCGCGCGCTGGTGGCGCAACACCTGGGCCCGGATCGAGCCGCGCCGGCGTCTTCGCATCGTCGAAGGAGACAGCCTGCCGGCGCGGCTGCCGCGGCGTGCGATCGTCCTTGCACGCGATGACGGCGAGGACTGGTGCGTCGGCTTGCGCTGTCCCTGCGGCTGCGGTGACGTCGTCGAGCTGCTCGTCGTGCCGGAGGCGAAGCCCCGCTGGGATCTCGCCGTCGACGCCAAGGGTCGGCCATCGCTCTCACCCTCAGTCTGGCGGCAGAAGGGGTGTCGCTCGCACTTCTGGCTCCGTCGCGGCCGTATTTACTGGTGTCGATAACCGCCCCGTTTCGTCGCCGACGCCGCTGAAGATTGTTGCGGTCTCCGGCCCTGCAACCAACAACGTTTGCGCGCGGTGCGCTATCTGGACCGTGGTTGCCTGCGGGTTGGATTCGTGGGCGGAGCAACGAACCGATCCGCAGCGATTGGCAGTTGAAGGGAAATGGCGCTGAATGGGACGGTTGGCGCACCCGGCACGCTTCAAACGTGCGGCCTTCGCCTTCGGAGAGCAGGCCGCCAGGTCATAACTTTGTTATGACTGTATGAAGCTATATATGACATGGGGCTAAGCCCTGTGTACGAGAAGGTGCGCAGTGGGAAGCGGGACTCTCCCGTTGACGGATTGAGCCATATGTCATATATGGTTATATCCGACTGAGACAAATTAACTCTAGTCATGTCCCGGCTCATTTCCGCCCCTTTCTTTAGCGCGCATCCGGTCTTCGACCGCGCGGAGTACGCGGCCGCGGTAGGCCGGGATCCGAGTGACAAGGTCGTCACCGCGATGCTTGCTCAGCACCTTCAAGCCGGCAACATCAAGCGGGTCGCGCGTGGCGTCTTCGCTTCCGTTCCCAAACACGCCGACGCTCGAAAGTGGTCGGTGGACCGCTTCTTGGCAGCGTCCCGACTGCGCCGCGGCGCTGTCATCGCCTACCACTCGGCGATGGAGCTGCATGGCTCCGCCTACACGGAGGGGTATGAGGTCCAGGTGATCGCGCCCGGAGAGCCAGGTGTGCTTGAAGCCGCCGGCTTCTCCTGCCGCTTCATCAAGCCGCGGCGCGGCTTCGCCCGACGAAACGGAGAATTGAAGGACGGGGTGACGGTTGTCGACCGCATGGGGCTCGATGTTCGCGTCACGACGGTCGAGCGCACGATCGCGGATCTGTTCGATCGCTACGAACTCGCCGGCGGGACAGAAGAGCTGTTCAACTCGCTCGATCTCGTGGCACGGGTCGGTGCTGCAGCACTGGTTCGCCACATGCGCGTGCTCGGCAACGCTGCGGCGGCCGGCGCGCTGGGCTTCTGGCTCGAGCGCGAACAAAAGCGGCTTGGCATTCCCGACGCAGCGCTCCGACAACTGCACGCGATGGCACCACGTCAGGCTCGGTATGCCCTGGGCGCCAAGCCGGGAGAGGGGAGGACGGCCAAGGGCTGGAACGTAATCCTGCCCGTCGACGTCGTGGAACGCCGGTTCGAGGGGCTCTGAATGGCGGCGCCTTCGGTTCAGACGCTTCAGCGGATTGCCGACGATACAGGTCATCAGGCCGGGACGCTCGAAAAGGTACTCCGGCTCCTCGATATCCTGCAGGAAGTAGCGGGCGACACCATCTTGAGTGAACGGCTGGCTCTCAAGGGCGGCACGGCGCTCAATGTCTTTCATCTCGGTCTCGACCGGCTGTCGGTTGATATCGACCTCAACTATATCGGCGCCCTTGAGCGATTGGCGATGGAAGCTGAGCGGCCAGAGGTCGAAGCTGCTCTGAACCGTCTCCTCGCATCTCAAGGCTATGTCGTTCGACGCCAGCCTGACGAGCATGCAGGCGGCAAGTGGCTTCTGCGCTTTGCCTCCGCGTTGGGCGGAAACGCCACGCTGGAGCTCGATGTGAACTACATGGCGCGCCAGCCGCTGTTTGGCGCCACTCGTATGCCGTCGACTGCGCTTGGCGGCGTACGAGCAAAACAAGTGCTGGTCCTCGACCTGCATGAGATCGTCGCCGGCAAGCTCGTTGCACTCTTCGACCGGCACGCAGCGCGCGATCTTTTTGACGCGCGCCGCATCCTGTCGCTCGATGTACTCGACTGGAAAAAGATCAAGGCCGCCATGCTCGCTTTTGGCGCCTGCGGGCGCCGAGACTGGCGAACGGTGTCAATCGATTCCATCAAAGGTGATCCGCGCGAGCTTCGGCAAAAGCTTATGATTTGTCTGCCGCGCGGCTATTTCGCTGACCGGCGCACGATCGACGCCTGGGTTGACGAAACCGTCGCGCTCTGCCGAGAGAAATTTGCCTTTCTTCTCGACTTGACGACGGCTGAGCGGGAGTTCCTCGACTGCGTACTCGACCGTGGGGAGATCAATACCGAGCTGTTGGATGTTGAACCCGAGATCCGCGCCCGCATGGGGGCCATGCCAATGCTTGCCTGGAAATGCCAGAACGTGCGGAAGCATCGTGGGCTCGACGGTTGACGTCTGGTTCAATGGACGATGACGTACCTTCGTCGCTCCTCGAGTGAGTGTCGACCTCAACCGTCGGGAGTGTGCATATATTCTCCGATGGAGCTGCGCTGGGTGGCGGCACAAAGTGCCGCAACACCTGACCTATTAATGGCGTGCGCGGTAGCAACCAACTTGATTGCACCTCCGAAGGTGTACGGATTGACGAGAGGGTGACCGTGGCCCGAGTCTTCACGCGTGAGCAATTCTACGAGCTCGTTTGGTCCAAGCCGATGACGCACTTGGCGAAGGATTTCGCCATCTCCGATGTTGCGCTCCACAAGATCTGCAGAAAGCACGGTATCCCCAACCCGCCGCTTGGCTGGTGGGCGAAGAAGGCGGCCGGGAAGAAGGTGAAGCAGACGCCATTGCCGGAAGCCAAGCCCGGCGCTGCCGACAGGATCACGATTTCCGATGGTGAGCTCGGTCGTGAATCGGCCAATCTGGCAGCCGCACGCGAGCAGGCACGCATACAGGCATCCGACGGCGACGACAACGAAGCTGCACCGCCGCACCAGATCGTCGACCGCACCATCGCCACGCTCAGAAAGGCGAAACCATCCGATATCGGCCTGGTCGCCGTCAGCCAAGGAGGACTCATCAAGTGCGAGGTTGCGCCGCGATCCGTCGATCGCCTCGCAGTTATCCTGCCGCGGATTGTACGGGCGGCCTCCTTGCAGGGATTCCAGCTTGTCGGCGGCGAGGGCGCGGCGCACTTAAAATCCGAGAGCGAAGTCATCGGTTTTTCGATCTCCGAACTGGTCAAGCGCGAGAAGCATGTGCTGACCGATGCCGAGCATAGCAAGGAGGAAGCCTGGCAACGCAAGCGCGACCTGGCGGCACGGCGCAATGCTTGGGATGCGGTGCTCCTCGACAGACCGCGATTTCCGGAATGGGACTACCACCCGACTGGTCGGCTCTCGTTCGAGTTCGAGCAGGTCTATGTGTTCGGAGGAAGCACGGGCCCTCGTCGCAGCTTCCGCGACGCCAAGGTTCAACGGCTCGAGACCATGGCGAGCGAGATCGGCGTGGGGCTCGCGGTGCTCGCAGCCGCAAAGACAGAGCAAAGGCTCAAGAGGGAAGCGGAGGAGCGGAGAAGGGAGGAAGAGCGACGCCGGCGCGAACTGGCGGAGCGCGCCAAGCATATCGAGGATCGTCGCATCGCCGGGCTTGGGGCCATCCTGGCGGAACTCGACGAGCTCGATCGGCTGCGCCGGCTCATCGCCATGCTCACGACAGAAGTCGCGGCCGAACCGACGCCGCGCCTTTCGACCTTCCTCGCTTGGGCACAGGATCACTTGGCAAAGCGTGAGGCACGCCTCTCTGCACAGGCGATCGAGGAGCGGTTCGCGGCCGCGCATTTGTTCGGCGACGACGACGATCACTCCTTCACGCCGTCGAGATGGCACTAAGCGAGAGACTTGGCGTGCGGGCCGATGGCGAATGATTTCCGGTCGTGCTAAAGCGATGACGGTATTTCTCACGCTGGCGTGCAATGCGTTGCGTGATCGATGAAGCGAAAAATCGACCAATCGTTATCGATAGTCGCTGAAACCTCGTTGAATCGGAATCGCGCGATTTTCTGTTGAAAATCATCACCAAAAATTTTTGTCGGTGCGCAGTTCGGATCGCGACGCGCGATCAAAAAAAGTTGTGCGGGAAATTCAACGCGTTAGCATGACTAAAAATAGATGAGTGGGAATGATTCAGAGTCTGCCCAGGATATCCCGCAATATCCTGCGATTTCGTCATGATATAATTAAATAGTATATAAACAGAACGGATTAACATCCGGCGTCTACCTTCGTGCTCCTGATCGACAGTGTTCTCGACGTGGCCGAGAAGCGCTTGATCAAGTGGCGGCCGAACGTGGTAGAAAGGCCGGCGTGACGGGGAGGGGCCTCTCCGAAAGATGGCCAATCTCGTCGACAGACAGCTAGCCGGTGACCTGACGGAAAACCAGATCACGGCCGGCTGTCAGCAAGGCGATATTCGTTGGAGCCTGCTCGATTGGTTGATTGATTTTACCCGCCCGTGCGGCGAGGAGTGCCGAGCAGCGTATTGTCACCGGAACAAGCGGCATTCGCCAACTGTCGTGGCGCTGAACGCAAAACTCTCCGAGCACTGCTCCACATGATCAAAGACAGTTCGCTTGGCGGCAGGACGGTCGGAAAACGACGGGCTGGTCCCGTTCAACACCGTCGAGACTGCGTGGTGTGATTGCCGACGGCGTGGCCGTCCTCCGCGCGACGGCAGGAGCGGGTTGTGCATCGGAGCCGGTCGAGAAAACGTCGCCCGAAACGCCCGCAACGATGATCGCGCGGGGCGCGGGCCACTGAACCGTCCGCCGCGGCGCGGAGAAACATGCGCGCCCTGTCGGTCCCCGCCACGTGCGGCCGGGACCGCTTCTGCCTTGCGTCAGCCTGCGAGCAAACCCTCGCGCGGCCCTTCGCGGTCCGGCGCTTTTTGCAGGGCTTCCTGCCTCAGGTCGATGCCCCGCTGCGCATGGGCGATGTAGGCGGCGTCTTCGCCGTAGCGGTTGAGCGCGATGCCGGCCCGGGCGCGCGCCAGGAAAGCAGCCTCCTCCACGGAGGCGGCCGGCGCGGCCGCTGCAACCTCCGGCGTTGCGGGGCGCGGTGGGGGTAAAGAGGACCGCTCGGGCTGCGCCGGCGCCGGCGTTCGGGATGCGACTTCCGGCACGAGGGCGGCGGCGAGCTGCGCCCCACGGGCGACGGCGACGATGTCTTGGGCAACCCTGTCGCGCGCCAGCTTGCCGTCCTTCTTCTCCTGCTTGCTGAGGACCTTCAGGCTGCTGCGCAGATAATGATCCTCGGCGCGTGGATCGGCGGCCCTGAGCGCGGCGAGGTGTTCCGGCTTCATGAGATGCGGGCCACGGCCAGCGAGATTGAGATGGCCTGCGATGTCAATTGCCCCGTCCTTGATGACGCGGTGCATCGTTTTCTCGAAGATGGCCTTTTGAACCGGGCCGGAGGCGGCGAGGAGCCGCGTCCGCGGATCGTTGTCCATCCTCTCCTTCAGGCGAGTGCGCACATCGCCGGCCGTGCCCGCAAAGGACTGCGGGGGATAATCCTTGTGGAAGAGTTCCGTCAGTCGCATCACATCCGCAGGGAGAAGCCCCGTGCGGTGGCCCGACGTGAGGTCCGCCACACGTTTCGCGACCTTCTCCCGTCGGCTCAGCGCGTCGGCGGGGGCGGCCGGGTCTTCCTCCGCGAGCACCTGATCGATCAGGCCGTGCAGCTTGGCTACGACGGTGCGTCGCTGGGCATCTGCATAATGGCCGGCGAGGACGGCGAGCGCGCCGTCGGAGCCGACGGTCCGCACCAGTTCATCCGGCGCGGATGCCTCGGCGGCGGCTTGCGCCAGTTCGGACGCTCCCTCTCCGCGGAAGCGCGCCTCCTTCTTCTCGTAGACGATCTTCTCCACCGCGGCGCCGACCGTCAGCGGCGCGCCGACGGCCGCGAGCAGGACGCCGACGAGGCCGGCGACGCCGGTGAGCGAGGCGATGCTGCCGGCCGCCATCAGGCTCTGCCCGGCCGCCATGCCCGCGCCATGGACGATGGAATGGTGCCTGTTGTAATAGCCGAGCCGCTTGAGCCCCTGGTCGACTGCCCGGAAGACTGCGGGGTCGAGGAGGTCGCGGACGCCCCGCAGTGCCAGCCTGTCTCCCTTCAGCTGCCGGTGGCGCATCACGCCCGTCACGCATTTCGACGCGCCGACCGCGGCCATGGCGAGCTGCGAGGGCAGGAACGCGGCCGTCGCGGCCGTGCCGAGCACGGCCGCAGCGGTCGTGGCTCCTTGGCTTGCCGCCGAGCCGGCCGGTGCAGCGCCCTCGACGATGCCGGCTATCGAATCTGCCATCGACAGCACCATGCCAGCCGTCATGCCCGTCATCGCCGCCGCCGTTGGGATGCTGAAGTTGCGGTCGATCTTCTCGGAGGTGGCCGTCGATCTGTCCCGTGCATAGCGGGCGGCCTGATAGGCGAGGGTTGCGTTCGGCTGTTCGCCGTTTCCGCGGGCTTCCGGTCGCGCTGCCGCGGTCTTCCGCGCGAGGTCCATCACCGCTTCCGCAATGTCCTGGGGTGGCACGGTTCTGCCGGTGCAGGCGGAGACAAGGCCCTGTGACTCCCTGAACATTCCCTTGATTCGCTCGACATCGGCCGGTGACGTGCCGGATCGCTCCAGCAGGTCGATGATCGCCTCCTCGCGCTCGTGCAGCTTCTGCAGCAGCAGGGGGAAATCCTGCCTGAAGCGCTCGAGGCACTCGTCGATGGTGCCCTTGGCGCCCACGGCGACGAAGGGCGTCGCGACGCCAAGGATGGCAAGCGTGGCGATGGCCTGCTGCAGCTGCGGCAGGGACATGCCGAGCAGCGAGGCGAAATCGTCGATCCCGTCGACCGACCGCAGATTCTCGTAGGCGGCAACGAAGGGGGCCTTGAACGCATTCCTGTCGCTGGCGTTTTCGATGCGGAAGGCCGGGCGTGAGGGAAACGGCAGAAGCTGTGAGAGGGATGGCACATCGGCCTCCTTTCAATCGAATCGTTGCAGATTTGATGGTCCGAAGGTGGGTTCGGATGGCTTTTTCTGATATATTGTTGAATATATTTTAGATATTGTATTTTGGGTTTTTCTTTATGGGCGGCGTGTAGTCACGTTATTATATTCTTTTTGTAGCGATAGCGGTAGATCGGCGGAAAACGCAAGTATAGTGTTCAATGAATGCTGTATTTTCGTCGCGGTCAGGGTGGGCGCGCCCGTCGTGTGGCGCTTGCCCGCTGTGGCTGGACCGGCAACGCCGTCCGCTCTCTGTCGACAGCCGGGCGTGCGTGTTTTATCTATAAAATCATGACACGAGAGCCTGAAGAGACGGTTGCGTCCAAGATCACCCGCATCCTCGCCGAGCGGATCGTATCGGGGGCGTTGGCGCCCGGGGAGAAGCTGCGGCAGGACCATATCGCTGCCGAGTTCGGCGCGAGCCACGTGCCTGTGCGGGAAGCCTTCCGCCGGCTGGAGGCGCAGGGGCTCGCCGTCAGTGAGCCGCGGCGCGGCGTGCGCGTCGCTGCCTTCGATCCTGCCGAGATGCGTGAGGTGGCCGAGATGCGCTCGGCTCTCGAGGCGCTGGCGCTGCGCCATGCCGTGCCGCATCTCACTCCTGCCATGCTCGCCGAGGCGGAGCGGGCGGCTGATGCGGCGGATCGCTGCCGCGATATCCGTTCCTGGGAGGCGGCGAACCGGCGCTTTCACCGGCTCCTCCTTGCGCCTTGCGGCATGCCGCGGCTGCTGCGGACGATCGACGACCTGCATGCGGCGAGCGCGCGCTTCCTCTTCGGAGGCTCGGCGGCGGCGTGGGAGCCGCGCGTCGATGTCGAGCATCGGGCCATTCTCGTCGCCCTGCGTAGAGGCGACGCTGATGCTGCCTGCGCGACGCTCGCCCGCCACGTCAAGCGCATCGGTCCCCTGCCGCGGCGGGCGCGGGTGGAGCAGGGCGGATATCCGCTCTTCGGCTGACGGCTAGAGATCAGGTTGCCATTTTATAGATCGTATGGAATCCATAGGTAACTGGATTCGCTATTTTTATCTATAAAATGGAGTGGCCGATGCTCGAGACACCGACCGGAGAGGCCGAGGCGACAGGGCAGGCTGGCACCGGGCAGGCGGGTTTCTGGACATTGCAGCAGGCGCAGACGCTCCACGGGCTGCCGTTCAACGATCTCATCCATGGCGCCCATGCGGTGCACCGGCGCCATTTCGACCCCAATGCCATCCAGCTCAGCCGTCTCCTGAGCATCAAGACGGGCGGCTGCCCGGAGGATTGCGGCTATTGCTCGCAGAGCGCCCGCTACGACACGGGCGTCAAGGCGACCCGGCTGATGGCGCTCGAGGAGGTCGTCGCCGCCGCCCGCCGCGCGAAGGCGGAGGGCGCGACGCGCTTCTGCATGGGGGCGGCCTGGCGCAGTCCGAAGCCGCGCGACCTCGCCCGCGTCGCCGCCATGGTCGAGGCCGTGAAGGCCCTCGGACTCGAAACCTGCGCCACGCTCGGCATGCTGACCGGGGAGGAAGCCGGGGCGTTGCGCGCCGCCGGGCTCGACTACTACAACCACAATGTCGACACCTCGCCCGGCTTCTACGGCGAGATCATTTCGACGCGCACCCTGGAAGACCGGCTCGCGACTCTGGCCAACGCGCGCGAGGCGGGCCTCAAGCTGTGCTGCGGTGGCATTGTCGGCCTCGGAGAGACGCTCGACGACCGGCTCGCCATGCTGGTCCTGCTCGCCAATCTCGACCCCGCGCCCGAAAGCGTACCGCTCAACCTGTGGAACGAGGTGGCGGGCGTACCCGTCGCCGCGCGGGCGGAGCGGCCGGACGCCATCGCCTTCGCACGTCTCGTCGCGGTGGCGCGCATCATGATGCCGCAAAGCGTGCTGCGCCTGTCGGCCGGCCGGCAGTACATGAGCGACGAGGCGCAGGCCCTGTGCTTCTTCGCAGGGGCCAATTCGCTCTTCCTCGGCGAGACGCTGCTGACGACCCGCAACGCGAGCGAGGAGCGGGATGCGGCGCTCTTCGCACGCCTTGGCCTCACCGCGATGCCGGCCGGCGAGGGTGTCGATGCCGACGCATGAGGCGGCCCTTGCGGCGCTCGGCCGACGCGGGCGGCTGCGCGCGCTGGCGCCGCGCTGCGGCATCGACTTCACGTCCAACGACTATCTCGGCCTCAGCGGGAGCGATGCGCTGCGCGAGGCTGCGGCCGCCGCGCTCGCCCGCGGCGTGCCGGCGGGGGCGGGCGGCTCGCGCCTGCTGCGCGGCAACCACGCCGAGCACGAGGCGCTGGAGGAGGCGGCGGCGGCCTTCTTCGGCGCCGAGAGCACGCTCTTCTTCGCGGGCGGCTTTGCCGCCAATGCCGCCCTCGTCGCCACCTTGCCGCGCCGCGGCGATCTCGTCGTCCACGATGCGCTGATCCACGCCAGCGTGCACGAGGGGCTCGCTGCCTCGCCGGCCGAGGCCGTCGCGGTGCCGCACAACGATGCCGATGCCGTCGCCGATGCGATCCGCCGCTTCAGGGCGGCGGGCGGGCGCGGCCGCGTGTGGATCGCCGCCGAGACGCTCTATGGCATGGACGGCGACGTCGCCCCGCTCGCGGACCTTGCGGCGATCGCCGACCGGCACGAGGCCATGCTGCTCCTCGACGAGGCCCATGCGACCGGCATCTGCGGGCCCGGCGGGCGGGGCCTCGCCGCCGCGCTCGAGGGGCAGGCGAATGTCGTAACGCTGCACACCTGCGGCAAGGCGCTCGGCGTCATGGGCGCGCTCGTCTGCCTGCCGCGCTCTTTGCGCGACTACATGATCAACCGCGCGCGCGGCTTCATCTATGCCACCGCTCCGTCGCCCCTCGTCGCCGCCATGGTGCGCGCGGCGCTCGGCCTCGCTTCTGCGGCCGACGACCGCCGGCAGCGCCTCGCAGCGCTCGTCGCTCACGCGCGAGCAGGTCTCGCCCGCTGCGGCCTGCCCGCGACGGCGACGCACATCCAGCCCGTCATCCTCGGCGCGGACCGCCGGGCGAGCGCCGTCGCGGCCGCCTTGCAGGAAGAGGGGTTCGACGTGCGTGCCATCCGCCCGCCGACGGTACCGCCCGGCACGGCGCGCCTGCGCATTGCGCTGACGCTGCACGTGGACGAGGCGGCGATCGGCGCGCTCATGGCGGCGCTCGGCCGCGCCATGAAGGGGAGGACGTCTTGAGCGGCTTCATCGTCACCGGCACCGATACCGGCATCGGCAAGACCGTCTTCTGCGCCGCGCTCGCCGGCGCGCTCGGCGGATTCTACTGGAAGCCAGTGCAGGCCGGCCTTGACGGAGAGACGGATTCGGAGACAGTGCGCCGCCTCTCCGGCCTGCAGGATAGCCATGTCCTGCCCGAGGCGTACCGTCTCGCCCTGCCGGCCTCGCCCCACCGCGCCGCGGAGGCGGAAGGCGTTGTGATCGATGTGGGATCGCGCCCCCCGACGCACACCATAGGGCGCGAGAGCACCATCGCTCCCTCGCCCCGCCGCAGGCGGGAGGAGGGGGATCCGGGCGCCCCCGGCTCAGTGGCCTCTTCGCGCGATCTGGGCGCGCTCACCCTGCCCACCGTCGCCGGCCCGCTCGTCGTCGAGGGCGCCGGCGGGCCGATGGTTCCGCTGACGCGGGGCACGCTGTTCATCGATGTCTTCGCTGCCTGGGGCCTGCCGGTCATCCTCTGCGCCGCGACGCGCCTCGGCACCATCAACCACACGCTGCTCGCCCTCGAGGCCCTGAAGCGGCGGCACATTCCCGTCCACGGCGTCGCCTTCATCGGCGAGCCGAACGAGGACAGCGAGGCCATCATCGCCGAGTTCGGCGTCGTGCGTCGCCTCGGTCGCCTGCCGCTTCTGCCGCTGCTGACGCGGGAAACGCTCGCTTCGGCCTTCGCCGCCGGTTTCGATCCGGCCGACTTTCGGTGATGACCATGAATTATCGCACGACCTTCGCCGGCCCGTCTCCGGTCTGGCATCCCTTTACCCAGCACGCGCTCGCGCCCGAGCCGCCGCTCGTCCTGCGCGGTGAGGGCGCGTGGCTGACGACGGCGACGGGCGAGCGCATTCTCGACGCCATCTCCTCCTGGTGGGTCATCACCCACGGCCATTGCCATCCGCGCATCGTGGCGGCGATCCGCGAACAGGCCGGGGACCTCGACCAGGTCATCTTCGCCGGCCATACGCATCCGGCGGCCGAGGCGCTGGCGCGCCGGCTGGTGGCGCGGGCGCCGGAGGGGCTCGCCCATGTCTTCTTCTCCGACAGCGGCTCCACCGCCGTCGAGGTCGCGCTCAAGATGGCGGTCGGCTACTGGCGCAACATCGGCGAGCCGCGCAGCCGCATCCTCGCCCTCGAACACGGCTATCACGGCGACACCATCGGCACGATGTCGGCGGGCGCGCGCGGCATCTACAATGCCGCCTACGAGCCGCTGCTCTTCGATGTCGCCCGCCTGCCGTTCCCGGCTGAGGGCCGCGAGGAGGCGACGCTCACCGCGCTCGAGGCCGCCTGCCGGGAGGCGCCCTGCGCCGCGCTGCTCGTCGAGCCGCTCGTCCTCGGCGCCGGCGGCATGCTGGTCTATCCGGCCTGGGTGCTCGCCGAGATGCGCCGCATCTGCGAGCGCCACGGCGTGCTCCTCATCGCCGACGAGGTGATGACCGGTTTCGGCCGCACGGGCCGGCTCTTCGCCTGCGAGCACGCCGCCATCGCGCCGGATATCCTGTGCTGCGCCAAGGGCCTCACCGGCGGCGCGCTGCCGCTCGCCGTCACCCTCTGCCGCCGCGCGATCTTCGACGCCCATTATTCCGAGGACCGCCGACGCACCTTCTTCCATTCGAGTTCGTTCACGGCCAATCCCATCGCCTGCGCCGCGGCCAACGCCAATCTCGACATCTGGGACGCGGAGCCGGTCGGCGAGCGCATCGCCGCTCTGGGCGCCTTGCAAGAGGAGCGGCTGGCGCGCTTCCGCGACGATGCGCGCTTCGCCTGGGTGCGGCGCCTCGGCACCGTCGCGGCGCTCGACCTCACCGTCGACGATCCCGGTTATCTCGCCGGCATCGGCCCGCAGCTCGCGGCCTTCTTCCGCGAAAGGGGCCTCCTGCTGCGCCCGCTCGGCAACACCGTCTACGTCATGCCGCCCTATTGCGTGACCGCCGAGGACCTCGACCGCATCTACGCCGCCGTCGCTGCGGCGGCGGAGCGGTTCGGGCGGGCTTGATGGGCGGGACCCGCATCGCCGGCCTCGGCCATCATGCCCCGGCGCGCGTCGTGGCGAATGCCGAGATCGAGGCAAGGCTCGGTCTCGACGAGGGCTGGATCGCCCGGCGCACCGGCATCCGCGAGCGGCGCTGGGCGGCTGCGGACGAGGCGGTGAGCGACCTTGCCGTGCCGGCGGCGGCGATGGCGCTCGCCGAAGCAGGCATGGCGCCCGATGCCTTCGGCCTCGTCCTCCTCGCCACCAGCACACCCGACCACCTGTTGCCGCCGACCGCGCCGCTCGTCGCGCAGCGGCTCGGCCTCTCCTGCGGGGCGGTGGACCTCACGGGCGCCTGCGCCGGCTTCCTCTATGCCTTCGTGCTGGCGGAGGGGTTCGTGCGCGCGACGGGGCGGGCGGTGCTCGTGATCGCGGCCAACATCCTGTCCCGGCGCATCGATCCGGATGATCGCGTGACGGCGGCGCTCTTCGCCGATGCCGCCGGGGCGCTCGTCCTCGCGCCTGATGGGCGCCGCGAGGCCGGGCTTCTCGCCTCGGCGCTCGCGAGTGATGGCACCGGCTACGACCTCATCCAGATCCGCGCCGGCGGCAGCCGCCGTGCGCTGACGGCGGACACGCCCGCACGCGACGGCCGCATGGTGATGCGTGACGGGCGCGCCGTCTTCGCCGCGGCGGTGGAGATGATGGTCTCTTCCTGCCGGCAGGTGTTCGCGGAAGCGGCGATCGCGGCGGACGAAATCGCCTGTTTCGCGCCGCATCAGGCCAATGGCCGCATGATCGCGGCGGTGGCCGACAAGCTGGCGATCGGGCCGGAGCGAACGCTGTCCACCCTCGCCGAATTCGGCAACACGTCCGCGGCGACCATTCCCTTTTCCCTGTCCCAGGCAAAAGGCGCGCGCAGGCTCGGTCAAGGCGACCTGCTGCTCCTCGCCGCGGCGGGCGCGGGCCTTGCCGGGGGAGCGGCCATCTACCGCCTGTAGCAGGCGGATCAGGTCAGTGCTGCGTCGGCTCCACGGATTGCCACAGGGCACGCAGGTCCTGCGGCAGGGCGTCCTTCACCTTGGCCACCTCACCCGGTGAGACGTGCCGCGACAGGACGCGGAAGACGGTCTTGACCGCCTCGTTGGCGTCGACCGGGCGCGTGTCGCTCAGCCATCTCTGCACCTCGGCGATGAATGCGTCGCGGTCGAGGTTGGTTGGCTGCTTCTCGGGCTGGTACTGGTCGTAGTAGACGCCGCGCACCAGGAGCGGCAGCTCGGCGCCGAGATGGGCGGCGAGCTCGACCGGCAGCCGGTCGCGCAGCTTGTGCAGGACGATGGAGAGCACCTTCCAGGCCACCCGCTCGTCGGGGCCCAGATCATTGGTGATCTCGTTGAGCCAGATATGCGTTGTCTGCAGCGTCTTGTCGAAGACGTCGAGGCCGGTCGCGCTCATGCCTCATCTCCCTTCGTTGTTGCGGCGCGTGATCGCTTCATGGGCCGCAAACGAGGCTTCGCCGCTTTTGTTCCGGTCTGCCGGGCAGCTATCGACCCGCCCGTTCGGGCTCTTCGTCGGCGCCGACGGCGACGAATGCGTCGCGGGCCTCGCGCACGCTCGCCGTGATGCGGCGCGCCACGGCGGCGACGCGGCGCGTGTCGTGCGTGTCGGGATGGGCGATCAGCCAGTAGCTCCGCATGAAGCGGATGTGGGGCAGGAGCCGCTTGAGCTCGGGATATTGCATGGCGGCATAGTCGTGCAGGATGCCGACGCCGTGACCGGCCCGCACCGCCTCCATCTGGCCGACGACGCTGCCGCATTCGAAGCGCCGGTGCATCAGCCGGCCGAGGGTCGCCGCATAGTCGAGCGCCCGGCTGTAGACGAAGTCCTCCACATAGGTGACGAAGAGATGGCCGGCGAGGTCCTCCTCGCGCGTGATGGCGCCGTGGCGCGCGAGATAGCGCTCGGTCGCATAGACGCTGAGCGTATAATCCGTGAGCTTCTTCACGATCACGCGGCCCTGTTTCGGCCGGTCGAGCGTGATGACGAGATCGGCCTCGCGCCGCGACAAAGAGAAGGTGCGCGGCAGGGGCACGAGCTGGATGACGAGGTCGGGATGTTCGGCGGCGAGCGCGCCGAGCGCGCGCGAGAGAAAATAGTTGCCGAGCCCGTCCGGGGCGCCGACACGCACGGTGCCGCCGATCGCCTCGGCCGTGCCGGACAGTTGCGCCTCCACCTTGAGGAACTCGGATTCGGCCCGCTCGGCCGCGGCCATCAGCGCCTCGCCCGCGGGCGTCAGGGCGCAGCCGTTGGTCTGGCGCTCGACAAGCTTCGTGGCGAGTTCCTCCTCGAGGGCCGTGAGCTGGCGCCCCACCGTGGCGTGGTTGAGCCCGAGGCGCCGGGCGGCGCCGAGGATCTGCCCGGTACGGGCCACGGCGAGAAAGATGCGGATGCGGTCCCAGTCCATCAGACGACTATAGTTTTTGCACATCAGAGCCGCAATATCGGCCATTGATGTGCAAATCTCTGGAAACGATAAGGGGGGCGGTTCAATCGGCCCGACGCTCCGGTCCGAGTCTTCTGGGAGGATCTGCCATGCCGACCGACATTCCCCATTTCATCGGCGGTCGCCGCGTTGCCGGCCGCAGCGGCCGCACCGCCGCCGTCTTCAATCCGGCCACGGGCGAAGAGACGGGCGTCGTGGCGCTCGCAAGCACGGACGAGGTGCGCGAGGCCGTCGCCGCGGCGAAGAAGGCCCTTCCCGAATGGGCTGGCACGACGCCGCTGCGCCGCGCGCGCATCCTCAACCGCTTCTTGCGCATCCTCGAGGAGCGCACGGACGAACTCGCCGCCGTCATCACCGCCGAGCACGGCAAGGTGCTGTCCGACGCCAGGGGCGAGATCCAGCGCGGCATGGAGGTGGTGGAATTCGCCACCGCGGCGCCGCAGCTCCTCAAGGGCGAAGTGACGGAGAACGTCGGCACGCGCGTCGACAGCCACTCGCTGCGCCAGCCGCTCGGCATCGTCGCCGGCATCACGCCCTTCAACTTCCCGGCCATGGTGCCGATGTGGATGTTTCCGGTGGCGCTCGCCTGCGGCAACTGCTTCATTCTGAAGCCGTCGGAGCGCGATCCCTCCGCCTCGCTGCTGCTCGCCGCCTGGCTGAAGGAGGCCGGCGTGCCGGACGGCGTCTTCAACGTCGTGCACGGCGACAAGGAGGCGGTCGACGCCATCCTCTTCGACCCCGACATCTCCGCCGTCAGCTTCGTCGGCTCCACCCCGATCGCCCGTTACATCTACGAGACGGCGGCGCGCACCGGCAAGCGCTGCCAGGCGCTGGGCGGCGCCAAGAACCACATGATCGTCATGCCCGACGCCGACATGGACCAGGCGGTCGACGCGCTCATGGGCGCCGCCTACGGCTCGGCCGGCGAGCGCTGCATGGCGATCTCGGTCGCGGTGCCGATCGGCGAGAAGACGGCGGATGCGCTCATCGCCAAGCTCGAGCCGCGCGTGCGCGCCCTCAAGATCGGCCCCGGCACCGATCCCGACGCCGAGATGGGCCCGCTCGTCACCAAGCAGCATCTCGAGCGCGTGCGCGGCTATGTCGATACCGGCGTGGCGGAAGGCGCAAAGCTCGTCGTCGACGGCCGTGGCTTCCGGATGCAGGGCTACGAGAACGGCTATTTCATCGGCGGCACGCTGTTCGACAACGTTACGACCGACATGACGATCTACAAGGAGGAGATCTTCGGCCCCGTGCTCGCCGTCGCCCGCGCCGATTCCTACGAGACGGCCGCCCGCATGATCAACGAGCACGAGTTCGGCAACGGCACCGCCATCTTCACGCGTGACGGCGACGCCGCGCGCGAGTTCGCGCACCAGATCCAGGTGGGCATGATCGGCATCAACGTCCCGATCCCGGTGCCGATGGCCTTCCACTCCTTCGGCGGCTGGAAGGCGTCGCTCTTCGGCGACCACCACATGCACGGGCCGGAGGGCGTACGCTTCTATACGCGGCTGAAGACCATCACCAGCCGCTGGCCGACCGGCATCCGCGCCGGGGCCGACTTCGTCATGCCGACGATGCGCTGACGCGCCCCGGACCTGCCGCACCCGAAGGCCGCCGCCGGCTGCCCGGCGGCGGCCTTCGTCGTGTGAAGTCAGGCGCCGAGCCGCTCGGCCGGGATGCTGAGCCGCATGACGAGGCCCTCGCGCGACCATTCGCGCGCCAGCGCGCCGCCCAGTTGCCGCACCGTCGAGCGCGCGAGCGAGCTGCCGAAGCCTTCCTCCGCCGGCGGATGCTGGATGGGCGGTCCGCCGTGCTCCCGCCAGAGGATCGTCACCCGGTCGCCATCCAGCGCCCAGCGGATCGTGATCCGTCCTGTCGGGCTGGAAAGGGCACCGTACTTGGCGGCGTTGGTCGCGAACTCGTGCATCAGAAGCGCGATGCCAGTGAGTGCCGGGCCGCCGATGGGCAGGTCGGTGCCGTCGAGCGCAAGGCGACCGGGCGCCGACGCCTCGCGATACGGTTCGAGGATGGCTTCGATGAGCGCCCTGAGCGTCGTGCTGCGCATGCCGTCGCCGGCTGCAGCATGCAGCGTCAGTTCGTGCGCCCGGGCGAGTGCGGCGAGTCGCTCGCGGATCGCGTCGGTCACAGTTTCCGCACCGGCCGCACGGCCGCTGAGGCTGACGATGCCGATCGCGAGGGCGAAGAGATTCTTGATCCGGTGGTTCATCTCCCGCAGCAACAATGCCTGCTGCTCCTCGGCCTGCCGCCGGTCCGTGATATTGCGGGCGATCTTCGAGGCCCCGATGATCCGTCCCGCGCCGTCATGAATGGGCGAGACGGTGAGCGAGACATCGACGAGCCTGCCGTCCTTGCAGCGACGCACGGTCTCGTAATGGTCAACGCGTTCGCCCCGGCGGATGCGTTCGAGAATGGAGGGCTCCTCGTCCGGCCGGTCGTCGGGGATCAGGATCATGACCGGTCGGCCGATGGCTTCGGCCGCCGTATAGCCATAGAGGCGCTCGGCGCCTCCGTTCCAGCTTGTCACGATGCCGTCGAGGTCGGTGCTGATGATGGCATCGTCACTCGACTCGACGATCAGGGCGAGCCGGCGGGCAGCTTCTTCGGCGTGCAGCCGTTCCGTCATGTCGACGAGGACGTTGACGGCGCCGACGAGATGGCCCGATGCGTCGAAGAGCGGTGTCGGATAGGGGAGAAACGGCACCCTGGTGCCGTCCGGCCGTTCGGCCACCGCGTCGAGGCCGCGGATTGGTCGCTTTTCCTTGAGCGCCATGGCCATCGGGCATTCGTCGTGCGGCAATGGCGTTCCGTCGGGCCAGAAGAGCTTCCACGAGCCGCAGAACTCGCTCTTGCCCAGTTCCGGGCGGCAGCCCCAGAGGTTTGCCGCCGCCTCGTTGTAGAAAGTGATCCGCCCCTGCGCGTCCGTCATGTAGATCGCGGCCGGCAGGAGGCTCAACAGCTCGTGCGAGCGCATGGCCTCGTTATAGACCTGCTCCTGTTGCTGCCGGTGTTCCGTGATGTCGCGGAAGCAGTTGATCGCCCCCGTGATCGCGCCGGCGGCGTTGAACAGCGGGTTGATGTTGACGAGAGCCAGAATGCGCGTCCTGTCCGGCCGCTCGATCACGATCTCCGCGTTGCGAACAGGCGCGCCTGTCCGCAAGGTTTCCGCCATGGGGTGCTGCCCGTGGGGCAGGAGCGAGCCATCCGGACGATAAAGACGAACAGCACCGCCGAACCGCTCGCTCGGGTCGTTGAGTCTCGGCCTGCGACCCCACAGATCAGCCGCACCCTGGTTGTAGCGGACGATACGCCCTTCGTGGTCGCAGATATAGAATGCGCCCGGGAAGAGGTCGAGCAGGCGCTCGATGTCCAGCCAACTGTCGGTGGGCTCGCGTTCCACTTGTGACAGCGGCAAAGAGGTAACGTCGGAGCTGCTCATCGGCAACCTATGCGATAGACACTGCGTGATGCCCGGCGGCCGACAATCTTGCTCCGTCGAAGTGCCATGGCCGCTAGTTGTTGGTGGTCACTCTCGGAAATGCAAGCATATTCGTCGCTGCGCTGCGAACGGCGGGGGGAAGACGGCGGTGGGGAGGGTCGTTCGCCGGCTTCAGGTGGTCAGCTTGTCCCATGCCGCCATGGCGCAGCCGGCCACGGAAAGCAGCGTCTCGCGCGATGCCCCGTCGCGCGCCCTGATGGACAGGCCGTGCTGCACGGTGGCATAGAAATTCGCGATGGCGGCGCAATCGGCATGGTTCGGGATCTCGCCGTCGGTGACCGCCCGCTCCAGCCGCTCCTCGAGGATGCGGACACCGTCCAGCCGACGCTTCTTTAGGTCGTCGCGGATGGCGGGGCTGGCGCATTCGGGTTGGGGCGCCCCGAGCACGATCAGGCAGCCGCGCGGTTCGGGCCCGCTCGTATAGGCAAGGGCGGTCGCTTCGAGCAGATGTGCCACCGCCTCCCGTGCGGTCGGCGCCTTGGCGATCTCTTCCCAGATGCCTTTGCCTTCGGTCTCGGCATAGAACGCAACCGCTTCGCGAAAGAGGCCTTCCTTGCTACCGAAAGCGGCGTAGAGGCTGGGCGGGTTCAGCCCCATGGCAGCGGTCAGATCCGCCATCGAGGCATTGTCGTAGCCCTTCTGCCAGAAGACCTCCATCGCCTGGCGAAGGGCCGCCGTGCGGTCGAAGCTGCGGGGGCGTCCACGCTGGGCCATCGGGCTCGTCACCATTTTATGTATCGATTGATAAAATAAAGCCCTTGACGGCTGGCGGCAAGCGCGTAGCTTTTGTGTATCGTTCGTTACACAAAGGACCAGCCATGGCCGTTCTTCAGGACAAAGTCGCGCTCGTCACCGGTGGCAGCCGCGGTATCGGTGCGGCGATCGCGCGCCGCCTCGCCGCCCGGGGGGCAGAGGTTGCGATCACCTATGCGCATGCGCAGGACAAGGCGGCACGCGTCGTCGCCGACATTGAAGCGGCCGGCGGCAAGGCGCGGGCAATCCGGGCCGACAACCGCGATCCCGGAGCGGTAACGGCGGCCGTCGACGCCGTTGCCGCCCCGAAGGGAAGGATCGATATCCTTGTCAACAACGCCGGCATCTTCGAGACGGGCGAGATTGTGGACCTGACGGCCGAGCACTTCAACCGCATGGTCGACGTCAACCTGCGTGCCGTCTTTCTGGCATCGAGCCGGGCGGCCCGGGCGATGGGAGAGGGCGGGCGCATCGTCACCATCGGCAGCACGCTCGCCGTGCGCGTTCCGTGGCCCGGCATCAGCCTCTACGCCATGACGAAGGCGGCGCTCGTCGGCTTGACGAAAGGCATGGCGCGGGATCTCGGCCCGCGGGGCATCACGGCCAATATCGTCCATCCCGGGTCCACCGACACCGACATGAACCCGGCCGACGGCGAGAGCGCCGATCTGCAGCGCGGCCTTATGGCCATCGCGCGCTATGGCCGACCGGAGGACGTCGCCGATCTCGTGGCTTGGCTCGTCGGGCCGACCGCGGCTTCCGTCACGGGCGCCGAATTCACCATCGACGGCGGCGCCAACGCCTGAGGCCTCAGGCCGGCGCCGCGTCGCGGCCGAAGGTAGCGCTCGCCGCCTCGCGGGCGTGGGCAGGCATCTCGTCGTCCTCGAACAGTTCCGGATGCGCCCGGGCGAGGCGGGGCAGGGAGTTCAGGATCTCGCGCAGGTGCAGGCGCATGGCATCGCCCGCCCGCTGCGCGTCGCGACAGGCGATCGCCCGGACGATCTCCGCGTGCTGGTCGATCAGCAGCGACATGGGCGAGGCTGCCGGCAGGCTGAGGTAGCGTACCCGGTCCATCTGCGCCTTCACGTCCTCGATGAACGGCCAGGCGCTCGCGCATTCCACCGCCTCGGCCAGGGTGCGGTGGAAGGCCTCGTCGTAGCGCAGGAAGAGGCGCTGGTCGTCGCTGGCCGCCGCCTCCTTCTGCAGCGCGATGAGTTCGCCGAGCCGGTCGAGCGCCTCGGGGGGCGCCACCGCGCAGGCTGTCGTCGCCACAGCCACCTCGACCGCCTCGCGCACGAATCGCGCATTGGCGACGTCCCTCATGGAGATTCTCACCACGAAGGTGCCGCGCTGCGGCAGGATGCGCACGAGCCCCGCCTCGCTCAGCTTGATGAAGGCCTCGCGTACCGGCTGGCGGCTGACCCCGAAGCGGGCGCCGATCTCCTGCTCCGACAAACGCTGCCCCGGCAGATATTCCAGCGTCACGATCGCCTGCCTGAGCAGGCGATAGATCTGCGGCGCGATGGCCGCCGCAGGATCGACTTCGTTTCTCACGCAGCTTTCCTCCCGGGCGTCTTGCATTTTGCTATAACCATACTACCATACCAGTTAAGCGAGCGGGATAGGCATAAGGCTCGTTCGCCGGGGAAACCTCTGGGAGATTGCTGATGTTCATCCATCGAGTCGTCCTGTCCGCCTGCGCGGGCCTTGCGGCGCTTGCCGCCGCCACCACCATGTCGAGCGCCGCGCTTGCGGCCAAGTATCAATTGAACATCAACACGGCGCTGACGACGGACGACCCCATCTACAAGGGGCTCGAGCGCTTGCGCGACCGTATGAAGGAGCGCAGCAACGGCGAGTTCGAGATCCGTATCTTCTCCGGCTCGCAGCTCGGCAAGGACGAGGACGTGCTCGAGCAGGCGCGCGCCGGCGCCAATGTCGCGGTCGTCGTCGACGGCGGCCGTCTCGCCGTCTTCGTGCCTGAATTCGGTGTCCTTGGCGGCCCCTTTCTCGCCAGCGGCTACGACGGCGTGCGCAAGGTCGTGACGTCGCCGCTCTTCGACGCATGGGCGCAGAAGCTGCGCAAGGCCTCCGGCCACGAGGTGCTGTCCTTCAACTGGTGGCAGGGTGAGCGGCATCTACTCACCAACAAGCCGGTGTCGAAGCCGGCGGACCTCGCCGGCGTCCGCATGCGCACCCCCGGCGCGCCGGTCTGGATCGAGACCATCCGCGCGATGGGCGCGACGCCGACGCCCATGGCCTGGGCTGAGGTCTATCCGGCACTGCAGCAGCAGGCCATCGACGCCGTGGAGGCGCAGACGCCGGCCGCTTACGGCGCCCGTCTCTACGAGGTCACCAAGCACATGACCAAGACGGGCCACATCAATCTCATTACCGGCCTCGTCACCAGCGCCGGCTGGTTCGACGGCCTGCCCGCCGACATGCAGACCGCGCTGAAGGAAGAGGCCCTGGCCGCCGGCGACTTCGCCTCCCGCACGACCGAGGAGGCCATCGGTACCTACGAGAAGGACATGGCCGCCAAGGGCGTGACGATCACCGAGATCGACGTTACCCCCTTCCGCGAGGCGACGGCGGACGTCTACGGCAAGCTCGGCTATGCTGAGCTGAAGAAGACCATCGACGAGATGTTGAAGTAATCACGACGGGCCGCCTTGCCAGGCCCCCGCCCGGGCCGCTGCTTTGGAGGCGGCCCGTTTCCATTCGGAGACGCTCCATGCGCTTCTTGCTCGCGCTGGAGGATGCGCTCGCCAAGCTCCTGCTCGGCGCGATCGTCCTCCTCGTCTTTCTGGCGGCCATGGCCCGCACTTTCGGCCATCCGCTGATCTGGTCCGTGGACCTCGCCCAGCTCTTCTTCGTCTGGCTCGCCATGCTCGGGGCCAACAAGGCGCTGCGCATCAAGGCGCATGTCGGCGTCGATTTCTTCGTGCGCAAGCTGCCCGTCAGGCTGCGCCACGGCCTCGAGATCCTCTTGGGGCTCATGACGCTCGCCTTCCTTCTCACCATGGCCTGGCAGGGCGCGCGTCTGACGATGCTCAACCTCGAGCGCGTCTATGGCGACAGCGGCATCTCCTACGGCTGGGTGACGGGCGCGGTACCGGCCGGTTGCCTGCTGCTCGCCCTCACGCTCACCGTCCACCTCGTGCGCAGCCTCGCCGGCGCCTTCACCGGCGGCTCCCTCGGCCCGAACCTCGTTTTCGCGCGGCCCGACGAGGACATGGCCGGCGCCAGCCACGCCGCGGAGTGACAGGCGATGCTGCTTCTCGGTGCGATCTTCTTCGTCCTGATGTTCGCCGGCCTGCCGATCGCTTTTGCCATCGGCATCGCGGGCTTCAGCTTCTTTCTCGGTGCCGGCTCGATCCCGGTGTCCATCGGCGTGCAGCAGGTGGCCACGGCCTCGCAGAGCTTCCCGCTGCTCGCGGTGCCCTTCTTCGTGCTCGCCGGCCACATGATGAACCGCACGGGCATCACGACCCGGCTCATCGCCTGCTCCAATGTGCTCGTCTCGTGGATGGCCGGCGGCCTCGCCCAGGTCTGCATCGTGCTGTCGACCCTGATGGGGGGCGTCTCCGGCTCGGCCGTCGCCGATGCCGCCATGGAGGCGCGCATCCTCGGGCCGGACATGATCCGGCGCGGCTATTCGCGCGGCTTCACCGGCGCGGTCATCGCCGTCGGCTCGCTGATCACGGCGACCATCCCGCCGAGCCTCGGCCTCATCCTCTATGGCTTCGTCGGCAACGTCTCCATCGGCAAGCTGTTCCTCGCCGGCGTCATCCCCGGCCTCGTCATGATGGCGGCGATGATGTTCACGGCCTGGCTCGTCGCCCGCAAGCGCGGCTACCAGGCGGAGGGCGCCGAACTGCCGACGGCGCGCGACGTGTGGCGCGCGATCCGCGATGCCAAATGGGCGCTGCTCTTCCCCGTCATCCTGCTCGTCGCCATTCGCGGCGGTATCTTCACAGCCTCCGAGGTCGGGGCCTTCGCGGTTGTCTATGCCATGCTCGTCGGCGTGCTGCTGCACCGGGAGCTGACCTGGTCCGGCCTCGTCGAGGCGCTCGGCGAAGCAGTGCTCGACGTCGGCGTCATCATGCTCATCATCCTGATGTCGGGCATGGTCGGTTACGCCATCATCTTCGAACAGGCGCCGCAGACGATCGCTGCGGCGATGCTCGGGCTGACGCAGGAGCCGGTGCTCGTCATCCTGCTCATCCTCCTCTTCCTGTTCATCGCCGGGCTCTTCGTCGAATCGACCGTGCTCGTCCTCATGCTGACGCCGATCTTCGTGCCGCTCGTCACGCGGCTCGGGGTCGATCCCGTGCACTTCGGCATCCTGATGATGTCGGTCATCACCCTCGGCGGCATGACCCCGCCGGTAGGCGTCGCGATGTACACGGTCTGCGGCATCCTGCGCTGCCCGGTCGAGGAGTATTTCCGGGAATCGCTGCCGTTCCTCGCCGCGATCATCCTCGTCATCCTCGCGCTCGCCCTGCTGCCGGGCGTCGTCCTGTTCCTTCCCAATATCGTCGGCTGAGGCGCTCTCTCATGGAAGAAACGTTCCGATGGTTCGGTCCGGCGGACCCAGTGCGGCTGAACGAAATCCGGCAGACCGGCGCGCGTGGCATCGTCACGGCGTTGCACGACATCCCCTATGGCGAAGTCTGGCCCCTCGAGGCGATCATGGAACGCAGGCGCCTGATCGAGGCCGATCGGAGCCTCGGCCTGCGCTGGAGCGTCGTCGAGAGCCTGCCGGTGCACGAGAACATCAAGCTCGGGGAGGGGGATCTGCGTCCCCTCTTCGACAACTACCGCACCTCGCTGCGCAATCTCGCCGCCGCGGGCGTCACCACCGTCTGCTACAATTTTATGCCGCTGCTCGACTGGATGCGGACGGATCTTGCCTATCCCCAGCCTGGCGGCGCGCTCGCGCTTCGTTTCGACGCCCATCTCCATGCGGCCTTCGACTGCTTTATGCTGGAGCGGCCGGGTGCTGCGGCGGAGTTTTCGCCGGAGGTGCTGGCCCGCGCGAGGGCGTGGTTCGACGCCTCGACCGAGGCCGACCGACAGCGCCTGCTCGACACGATCATGGCCGGCCTGCCGGGCGCCTACACGCGCTACGACGTGCCGGGCCTGAAGGCCGTGCTCGCGCGCTACGACGGCTTCGGCGTCGCGGACCTGCGCGCCAACCTTAAGCGCTTCCTCGAGGAGGTGGTGCCGACGGCGGAGGAGGCGGGCGTGCGCCTGTGTGTGCATCCGGACGATCCGCCGCGACCGCTCTTCGGCCTGCCGCGCATCGTCTCGAATGCAGAGGATCTTGCCTATATCGTCGCGGCCGCGCCATCGCCCGCGAATGGCATTACGCTGTGCACAGGCTCGCTCGGCGCCAGGGCCGATAATGATCTTCCGACGATCGCGCGCCGCTTCGCAGCCCACATCCATTTTGCACATCTGCGCAATGTGAAGCGCGACGCGGACAGCAGCTTCATGGAGAGCGAGCATCTCGACGGCGACGTCGACATGGTGGCCGTCATCGTCGCGCTGCATGCGGAAGAGCAGCGCCGCGCGCGCGAGGGCCGGGCGGATCGGCAGATACCCATGCGCCCCGACCATGGGCAGGTGCTGCTCGACGACGGTTCGCGCAAGACGCATCCGGGCTATCCGCTCGTCGGCCGGCTGCGGGGACTCGCCGAACTGCGCGGCGTGATGAAGGCGGTGGCCGCGCTCACCTGAGCGGGCCTGACCGGCTTTCGCAGAATTCGGCAACGCGCCGGGGCCTTCGTCCCGGCGCGTTGTCGCTTCAAGCGGCCTCCCGCTCGCGCTGCTTGACGTCCGTGAGGATCTGGCCCGCCACCTGCCGGACGATGGCGGCGAGCGCCTCGAAATCCCTGCGGCGGGAGGAACTACGTCGCCAGGCAAGGCCGATGGTGCGATAGGGCTCGGGATCGGCGAAGCGCACGAGCCGGATGCGGGCATCTTGTCCGACCTCCACGGGCACGGCGATCTCCGGCACGAGGGTCAGGCCATAGCCGTTGGCGACGAGTTGGACGATCGTCGCCAGGCTGGAAGCCCCGAACTGCTGTCGCTGTGTCGCTCCCGGCATGCCGCAGAAGGTCAACGCCTGCTCGCGCAGGCAATGCCCCTCCTCGAGGAGGAGGAGACGCTTGAGATCGAGCGTCTCCGGCTGAGGCCGCTGATGGGCCGGCATGTCCTCCGCCGCGGGCATGGCGAGCAGGAAATTGTCGTCGAACAGCGGCACGGCCTCGATATCCGGATGGTCGATGGGCAGCGACATCAGGACGACGTCCACCCGCCCGGCCACCAGCTCGTCGAGGAGCTGGGCCGTGAGCGTCTCGCGGATGTTGAGCGACAGCGCGGGATAGGCCTCGGTGATCTCGGGCAGGATGCGTGGCAGGACATAGGGCGCGATCGAGGGAATGATGCCGAGCTGCAGCGGCCCGGACAGCACCTCCTGACGGGTGCGCGCATATTCCATGAGATCGCGCGCTGCCACGAGGATCTCCCGGGCGCGCCGGGCCACCTCGTGGCCCATCTCCGTCAGCTGGACGTCGCCCCTACGCCGCTCGATGAGGACCGTGCCGAGCAAGGCCTCGAATTCCTGCATCTGCATCGATAGCGCCGGCTGGGTGACCGAGCATTCTTCCGCCGCGCGGCGGAAATGACGATGGCGGGACAGGGCCTCGAAATATCTGAGATGGCGCAGAGTGATCATGGCAATCAGTCTTTCTTATCAACTGAGTAAGGTAAAACAATTGGACCTGATACGGAACTATCCTCAATGTCGCGTTCAGAAACGTGAAAGGAGAGGTTCGATGTCGAAATCGACGATGACGACGGCCAGTGGCGCGCCTGTGGCGGACAACCAGAACAGCCTCAGCGCCGGACCCCGCGGCCCGCTCCTGATGCAGGATTTCCATCTTCTCGAGAAGCTGGCGCACCAGAACCGCGAACGCATTCCCGAGCGCACGGTCCACGCCAAGGGCTCGGGTGCCTACGGGACGCTGACCATTACCAACGACATCAGCCGCTACTCCCGCGCAAAGATCTTCTCGCAGATCGGCAAGCAGACCGAAGCCTTCCTCCGCTTCTCGACCGTGGCGGGCGAGCGCGGCGCCGCTGATGCCGAGCGCGACGTGCGCGGCTTTGCCCTGCGCTTCTACACGGAAGAGGGCAACTGGGACATCGTCGGCAACAACACGCCGGTCTTCTTCGTGCGCGACCCGCTGAAGTTCCCCGACTTCATCCATACCCAGAAGCGCCACCCTGTCACCAACCTGCGCTCGAACACCGCCATGTGGGACTTCTGGTCCCTGTCGCCGGAGAGTCTGCACCAGGTGACAATCCTGATGTCCGACCGCGGACTGCCGCAAAACTACCGGCAAATGCACGGCTTCGGCTCGCACACCTATTCCTTCGTCAATGCCGCGGGCGAGCGCTTCTGGGTGAAGTTCCACTTCAAGTCGATGCAAGGCATCGCGACCTGGACCAATGCCGAGGCCGAGCAGGTGATCGGCAAGGACCGTGAATCGGCCCAGCGGGACCTCTTTGAGTCGATCGAGAAGGGCAACTATCCACGCTGGCGCTTCTGTATCCAGGTGATGCCGGAGCTCGACGCCGAAAAGACGCCGTACAATCCCTTCGACCTCACCAAGGTGTGGCCGCACGCCGACTATCCGCTCATCGAGGTCGGCATCCTCGAGCTCAACCGCAACCCGCAGAACTACTTCGCGGAGGTCGAGCAGGCCGGCCTGACGCCCGCCAACGTGGTGCCGGGCGTCGGCTTCTCGCCCGACAAGATGCTGCAGGCGCGCATCTTCTCCTACGCGGATGCGCATCGCTACCGGCTCGGCATCAACCACCACCAGATCCCGGTGAACCAGCCGCGTTGCCCGGTGCACACCTACCACGCCGATGGCGCCATGCGCCTCGCAGGCCACGCCAATGCGAACGCCTATTACGAGCCGAACAGCTTCGGCGGCCCGGCCCAGAACCCGGACTATGCGGAGCCGCCGCTGAAGATCTCGGGCGATGCGGCGCGCTACGACCATCGCGCGGGCAACGATGACTACACCCAGCCCGGCAACCTCTTCCGCCTGATGCCCGCCGACGCGCAGGAGCGGCTGATGGACAACATCGCCGCCGCCATGGACGGCGTGCCCGAGGAGATCGTGCGCCGGCAGATCGTGCACTTCCACCGGGCCGACCCGGCCTATGGCGCCGGCGTCGCCCGCCGCATGGGCGTCGACGTCGGCTCGCTTGCGACGGCCGCGGAATAGGCTGCCGCCGCCGATGGGCACCCACCTGCCGCGGGCGTGCTCGCGGCAGGGCCGCTCGAAGGCCTCCGTTCGCCGCCCGACGATGTGCATGACGACCTCCTCCGTGGCGCCCGCAGGCGATCCTGCGCGGCGTGACGACGCATTTGACGCACGAACAGCCCGTTCGTTGCGGACGTCGGCAGATCCGGAAAGTCCACAATCAATAGTTATGCATAATGCTATATACAACCATAGGTGATTAGAACCAGAAACGGTCCCGGCATGCAAGAGGGCATTGTGCCGGTGCCGCGCAGCGACCGCCGGCCCTGCTTGCGCGGGGCTGGTGCCGCGCGCGCGGTGCCGGCTCTGCATGGAATAAGCGCACTTGCATCACCCTGCGGCATGAAGCACTGTGCGGCCCTCGTTGCTGTCGAGACGCTGGCATGACTCTGCTGATCATCGGCCTTGCGATCTTTTTCGCTGCCCATGTCTTCACGATGTATCGCGGTCTCCGCGCTGTCGCTGTCGCGAGGCTGGGCGAGGGGGGCTACAAGACGCTCTATTCGCTGGTGTCCCTGATCGGTCTCATGCTGATCGTCTGGGGCTTCGGGCGCTATCGGGCGGAGGGCTACATTCCCCTTTGGGACCCGCCACTGTGGGGGCGGCACCTGGCGCTGGCGTTGATGTGGCCCGTCTTCGTTCTGCTCGTCGCGGCCTATGCGCCCGGTGCGATCAAGCGCAAGGTCCGCCATCCCATGCTGGCGGCGGTGAAGATCTGGGCCTTCGCGCACCTTCTCGCCAACGGCGATCTCGGTTCCCTGCTCCTGTTCGGCTCTTTCCTCGTCTGGGCGGTGGTGGACCGCATCGCCGTGAAGCGGCGTCCCGGCAGCGATGCGGCCGTTCCGGTCGGCTCTCCCCGCAACGACGTGGTGGCGGTCGTCGCTGGTACTATCGTCTATGTTGCTTTTTTGTTCTGGCTGCATCCGCTATTGATCGGGGTACCGGTATTGCCGGCCTGAACGGGGAAAGGAATAAAGCATGTCGGTTGTGGGTGGCGTACGCCGGCTGACGGCGCCGGACATTCGCGCGCGCAAAGGCGGAGCGCCGGTCGTCGGGCTCACTGCCTACCATGCCCCCGGAGCGCGCCTTGCCGACGAGCATTGCGACTTCCTCCTGGTCGGCGATTCCCTCGGCATGGTCCTCTACGGCTACGACACGACCGTGCCCGTGACGCTCGACATGATGATCGCGCACGGTGCCGCCGTCGTGCGGGCTTCCCGCCATGCCCTCGTCGTCGTCGATCTCCCCTTCGGCTCCTACGAGGACGGCCCGCAGGCTGCCTTCCGGGCCGCCTCGCGTGTCATGAAGGAGACCGGCTGCGGTGCGGTGAAGCTGGAGGGCGGCTGCCACATGGCGGCGACCGTCGGCTATCTCGTGGAGCGCGGCATTCCCGTGATGGGACATGTCGGCCTGACGCCGCAGTCCATCAACAGCTTCGGCTCCTTCCGCCCGCGCGGGCGCGACGACGTGGAGAGCGAGGCGATCGCCGCCGATGCCGAAGCGGTCGTCTCCGCCGGCGCCTTCGCGCTGGTGGTGGAGGCCGTCCCGGTGCGTGTCGCGGCGGCCCTGACACGCGCCATGCCCGTGCCGACCATCGGCATCGGCGCCTCTGTCGTCTGCGATGGTCAGATCCTCGTTGCCGAGGACATGCTCGGTCTCATGCCGCGCGTGCCGAAGTTTGTCCGGCGCTATGCGGAGGTCGGGGCCATCGCTTCCGACGCCATCGCCCGCTATGCGCGCGACGTCCGCAACCGGGCCTTCCCCGGCGTCGAGAACACCTATGCTGAACCCGGCTTCGAGGCGCCGGACATCGCTCCTTCGGACGACGAGCCGAGCGCTGCAACGAAATAGCGATCCGCACGCGCATCCAAGACACGCCCGTACCCCACGGTCATCCTCGTACCGACTGGCGAAAGTGTGGGGAAAGCCGATGATGGCGCTGGCCTTGTCGTGGCTGGAGGACTGGCGTGCACTCGTGCCATTCGTGCTCGCGGCGGTTGTCGTCATGGGCAGTCCCGGCCCCTCGACGATCAGCCTCGCCGCGGTCGGCGCGGCCTTCGGATTCCGGAGGTCTCTCGGCTATGCCGCGGGCCTCGTGGCGGGCACGACGACGGTGCTCTTCGCCATCGCCCTCGGCATGGCCACGCTGCTGGGCGCCTTGCCCGGCGTTGTGCCAGTTCTCGCGGCGGCGGCCGGCCTCTATATCCTCTACCTTGCCTTCGACATCGCGACAGCGCCGCCGCTCGACCGCGGCGGCCGCGGTCGTGGCGAAGCAGCCGCGCCCTCCTTCATCGGCGGCTTCCTGCTGGCGCTCGCCAATCCCAAGGCCTGGCTCGCCATCACCGCCGTTTTCACCAGCACGAGCGTCGTGAGCGGCGCCGACTGGAAGGACGCAGCCATCAAGACGGCCGTCCTCGCGGCCATGATCGTCATTATCCATCTCGCCTGGTTGCTGGCGGGCACCGGTCTCTCCCGCCTCCTCCATGATCCGCTTGGGGCGCGGCTGACCAATGTCACGCTTGCCCTGCTGCTTGTCGCCTCCCTCATCGCGCCGCTACTGTGAGCGATGCTTCGGGGTGCGCCTTCAACCTTTCCGGCGCGATGTTCCAGGCAGGGGCGACGGAGGGTAAGCTCAGGCCAGCGGAGGCGGCCGCCGGCGGATCGGCTGCGACTTGACGATGGCGGTGCTCGTCTCGGCCTTGTCGGCGATGCGGTCGAGGATGCGGTCGAGTTCCTCGATGGAGCGCACGAAGAGACGGGCGATGAAGCAATCGTCGCCCGTCACCTTGTCGCATTCGCAGAAGGCCTCGGTCTCCTCGATGAGCTTCTGCACGACATGCAATCTACCTGGCATCGGGCGGATGCGGACGATCGCCTGCAACTGATAGCCGAGCGCCTGGGGGGCGATATCCACCGTATAGGCGCGCACCACGCCCCGTTCCTCCAGCCGCCGCAACCGCTCCGACACGCTCGGCGACGACAGGCCCACACGGGCTGCGAGCTCCTTGAGGGAGAGACGCGCATCCTCCACGAGGACGGCGAGGAGACGTCGGTCGATATCGTCCAGCATGGCGGCCTCATCGGCAGATTGAGCCTTCAGCCTTGCATAATTAGGAAGATTTGAAAACCTGCCTTCCAGAACGCATGGAATGCGCCCGGGCGCCGCATCATCATCGTCAGCGATGGCAATGGTACCGGCGGCAGCGGCCGCGGAGGACGGATCATGAGCGAGAGGTTGCGGGGCACGGCGGAGATGACGGCGGCGATGGTCATCTCCGGCACCATCGGCTGGTTCGTCGTCATGTCCGGCCGGCCTGTACTCGACGTGGTGTTCTGGCGCTGCGTCTTCGGGGCGGCGACGCTGCTCGTCGTCTGCGCGGCCATGGGCCTCCTGCGGGGAACATGGCCGCTTCGCATCCTCGGCCTTGCCGCGCTCGGGGGCGCGGCGATCGTGCTCAACTGGCTGCTGCTCTTCGCCGCCTATTCGCGGGCGTCCATAGGTGTCGCCACGGTGGTCTACAACACGCAGCCCTTCATGCTGGTGGGGCTCGGGGCGCTCCTTCTGCGCGAGCGGGTGACCGGCGCGCAGCTCGTCTGGCTCGCGCTCGCCTTCGCCGGCATGCTGCTGATCGTCGAGGGAAAACCCGCTGCGGCCACAGCCAGCGGCGATTATCTCGGCGGCATTCTCCTGGCGCTTGCCGCGGCCTTCTTCTATGCGCTCGCCGCCATCGTCGCGCGCAGGCTCGCCGGCACGCCGCCGCACCTCATCGCCCTCGTGCAGGTCTGCGTCGGCATCCTGATGCTGGCGCCCTTCGCCGATCTGGCGCATCCGCCGTCCGGCGCAAGGCAGTGGACGCTGCTCGCGACCGTCGGCATCGTGCACACTGGGCTCATGTACATCCTGCTCTACGGCGCTCTTCAGCGGCTGCCGACTCATCTCGCCGGGGCCCTGTCCTTCATCTATCCGATCGCCGCGGTGCTGGTCGATCTTCTGGTCTTCGGCCATCCCCTGCAGGGGCTGCAGATCGCCGGCGCCGTCGGCGTGCTTTTCGCCGCGGCGGCGATGAACCTCGGATGGTCGCTTCCCGGCCGTCCGCTCCGCCGGATCGCGCCGGCGCGAGCCTGCGATTGAACGCGCGGCGGCTCGCCGGCGCGCGCTCGTCCATGGCGCTCGCCTTTGGCCGGTGACTGTGCTAGGCGACCGGCTGGATGAAATTTGCCCGCGCCTCGCGCGGGCCAGCGGTCTACGGGCTCGATGGCTGATATCTTTCACGAGATCGAAGAGGAACTGCGGCGCGACAAGGCGCTCGCCTTCTGGAAGAAGCACGGCACCAAGGTCATCGTCCTGGCGGTCGTGTTCGTCGCGGCCATTGGCGGCTGGCGATTCTACCAGCACCAGCAGCGCAGCCAGGCGGAGGCGACCGGCGCCCGCTACGAGCAGGCGCTCGAGCTTCTCGGTGCGAACCGGGGCGACGAGGCCGCGGCGCTGCTGCGCGAGATCGAGAACGACGGGTCGACCGGCTACCGCCTCGTGGCGCGCCTGCGCCTGGCGGCGGAGACCGCACGCTCGGATCCGGCCCGGGGCGTCGAGGCCTACGAGGCGATCGCGGCCGACGCGACCGTGCCGGCCGGCCTGCGCGATCTCGCGCGCCTGCGCGCCGTCGTCGCGGGCTTCGACCAGATGGACGCCCCGACCGTGACGGCGAAGCTCGAGCCGCTCGCCACGCCTGCCGCCGTGTGGCGCCACAGCGCGCGCGAACTCCTCGGCCTCGCGGCGCTCAAGGCCGGCGACTACGAGGCGGCGGGCCGCTGGTTCGATCAGATTGCCGCCGACCGCGAGGCGCCGCCGGCCTTGCGCCAGCGCGTCAACATCTATCTCGAACTCGTGCGTAGCGGCCCCGTCGGCAAGGCCGGCTGAGTTCACGAGGTACGAAGCCATGGCTGGCACAGTCGCCATCGTCGGCCGGCCCAACGTCGGCAAGTCGACGTTGTTCAACCGCCTCGTCGGCAAGAAGCTCGCGCTGGTCGACGACCGGCCGGGCGTTACGCGCGACCGGCGCGAGGGCGAGGCACGGCTCGGCGACCTCACCTTCAACATCGTCGACACGGCCGGCCTTGAGGAGGCGGACGAGGCTTCCCTCGCCGGGCGCATGCGTGCGCAGACCGAAGCGGCGATCGCCGATGCCGACGTCATCCTCTTCGTCGTTGACGTGCGGGCCGGCTTGACACCGACCGACCGCGCCTTCGCCGACGTGGTGCGCCGCTCCGGCAAGCCCGTGGTGCTGCTCGCCAACAAGGCGGAGGGTGGCAAGGGAATCGAGGGCGCCTATGAGGCCTTCGGCCTCGGCCTCGGCGATCCCGTGCCGATCTCGGCCGAGCACGGCGAGGGCTTGGGCGAGCTCTACGACGCGCTCGAGGCCCTGCTGCCGCGCGAGCCGGAGGAGGATGAGGACGAGGTTGAGGAGGTTGAGGAGGCCGACCGGCCCGTCCGCGTCGCCATCGTCGGCCGCCCCAATGCCGGCAAGTCCACCCTCGTCAACCGCATGCTGGGCGAGGAGCGGCTGCTCACCGGCCCGGAAGCCGGCATCACGCGCGACACCATCTCGCTCGACTGGGACTGGCGCGGCCGGCGGGTGAAGCTGTTCGACACCGCCGGCATGCGCAAGCGCGCCCGCGTCGAGGACAAGCTCGAGAAGCTATCCGTGGCCGACGGCCTGCGCGCCGTGCGCTTCGCCGACGTCGTCGTCGTGCTGCTCGATGCGACCATCCCCTTCGAGAAGCAGGACCTCACCATCGTCGACCTCGTCGAGCGCGAGGGCAGGGCGCTCGTCATCGGCCTCAACAAGTGGGACCTCGTCGCCGACCGGCCGGGCCTGCTGAAGGAATTGAAGGAAGAGGCCTCGCGCCTGCTCGCCCAGGTCAAGGGCGTGCCGGTCGTGCCGCTGTCCGGCCTCGCTGGCGAGGGTATCGATGTGCTGATGAAGGCGGTCTTCGCGGCGCACGACGTGTGGAACCGCCGCGTATCGACCGCTCAGCTCAACCGCTGGCTCGGCGACATGCTGGCGAGCCACCCGCCGCCGGCGGTGGCCGGCCGGCGCATCAAGATCCGCTACATGACCCAGGTGAAGGCGCGCCCGCCGCACTTTGCCATCTTCGGCAACCAACTGCAGGAACTGCCGAGGTCCTACACGCGCTATCTTGTCAACGGCCTGCGCGAGGCCTTCGACCTGCCGGGCGTGCCGATCCGCCTCTCACTACGCACGGGCAAGAACCCGTACGAGAAGGGCAGTCGGCAATAGGCAATCGGCAGTCGGATCAACGACTGCCTAATGCCTCGCCTTAGGCAGGCATCTGCGGCTTCAGCAGCCGATCCTCGCGAAAATCGTAGATGAGCCCGCTCTCCTGCCACTCCGGCAGCACCAGCTTGACGAGGTGCGGCGCGAAATCCTCCGGCTTGCGCAGGGTCTGCGGGTCCTCGCCCGGCATGGCCGCCCGGCGCATGGCCGTGCGCAGCGGGCCCGGATTGGCGAGCATTACCTTCACCGGCGTGCTGGCGGTTTCGGCCGCATAGGTCCGCGCCAGCATCTCGAGCGCCGCCTTCGAGACCGCATAGACGCCCCAATAGGCGGTGCCCTTGTGCGCCGCGCCGGAGGAGACGAACACCGCCCGGCCGGCATCGGAGGCACGCAGCAGCGGATCGAGCGAGCGGATGAGGCGCCAGTTGGCGGTGACGTTCACAGCCATCACGTCGTCCCACACCTTCGGCTCGATATGACCGAGTGGCGAGAGCGCGCCGAGCAGCCCGGCATTGGCGACGAGCACATCAAGCTTGCCCCAGCGCTCGTGGATGGCGGCGCCGAGCCGGTCGAGCGCATCGTAATCCTTGAGGTCGACCGGCACCAGAGTTGCCGAGCCGCCGAGGGCGCGGATCTCGTCGTCGAGGTCCTCGAGCGCACCGCTGGTACGGGCAAGGGCGATCACATGAGCGCCGGCGCGCGCCAGTTCGAGCGCGACGGCACGGCCGATGCCGCGCGAGGCGCCGGTGACGAGGGCGATGCGGTCGGCGAGGGGGCTGGACATGGACGATCCTGCAGTTGAGGCGCGAGTCTGATCTGGCCCGTCCCTAGCACCATTTGCGCCGCTGGGCGAGGCTGGGAACGCAGTTGTGGAGTTTGTGCAACACTGTTGCCTTCTCAGCTCGCCGGCCTGTGATTTGCCCAGTTTTGCCGCAATGCGGCAGCATCTGACCGGTGTACATGGCGGCAGGCGGAAACCGCAGCTTTGGCGGGGCAATCGTGCTGATATCAGCGAGCATCGATGGACGTGTCGGGTGGCGGCGCTTCGTGCGCGGCGCCGGTCTGGCGCTCGTTGTTGCCGTGGCAGTTGCCATGGTTGCCGGGCGGATGGCCCATGCACGCACTGCGGCCGAGCGCCTCGCCGCCACCTTCGCGGCGTCGAGCCTCAGCGAGCTTGCCGTCCTGTCGCTTGATGCGGCATCGGCCATCGACGGTCAGGCCGTGCCAGCCGGCGAGACCAAGACGCATTGCCAGCCGGGCATCCTGCCGACAGCCGCGGTTGCGGTGCCGTTGCGGGGCTTTTCGGGGCTTGCTGCCTGCGAGCAGAGCCGCATGCCGCCGACGCACGAGATGCCGCCGCCGCTCGGCCCGCCGCGGCTTCTCGTCATCTGAACCATCTCCGTTTTCGTTCATGACGCCCCGAGGGCATCGCCCGCACGGCAGGATTAATCCGCCGGGCACGCGATGTCCCGGCGGTCGCGGCGGGTGCCTGGAGGCCAGCCTCGGGCCGTGCCGCTGCCGGCGGCGTCCGCCCCTCCCGAGGAAGAAGACATGTCCATGGATCGTCGCAATTTTCTCTCCATCGGTCTCAGCGCCGCCGCCTGTTCGCTCGCGGGCTTGCCGGCCGCGGCCATGACCGGCGTCGGGGCCTCCGCCCAGCAGGCGCCTGATAACCTTGCCGGCCCACCGCAGGATTTCGTCATCGACCCCATCTACATGCGCCAGATCGTGCCCTACGAGGGTCCCGGCCGCCCGGGCACGATCGTCGTGCGCACCAAGACGCGCTTCGTCTATCTCGTGCTGTCAAATGGTGAGGCGCTGCGCTACGGCTGCGGCATCGGCCGCGACGGCTTCTCCTGGTCGGGCGAGGCGACCGTGGCGCGCAAGGCCGTCTGGCCCGCCTGGTATCCGCCGCCCGAGATGCGCAAGCGCCAGCCGGAGCTGCCGGTGATGATGGCCGGCGGCATCAAGAACCCGCTCGGCGCCCGCGCACTCTACCTCTACCAGAATGGAGTCGACACACTCTACCGCATCCACGGCACGACCGAAGCCTGGACCATGGGCCAGGCGGTCTCCTCCGGCTGCGTGCGGCTGATGAACGACGATATCATCGACCTCCACCAGCGCGTGCCGACAGGAACACGGGTGATCGTGATCTGACCTGTAGTTGTGCGGTCGTCAGGTCCGTGGTGCGAGGCGAGGAGCCTTCCCCAACTGCACGAGGACGGGGAGAGGAGGGCATCCTTCTGCAATCGTCCGGTTGCGGCAGGCGCAACGCCCCGGAGCATTGTGTCGCAGCGCTCCCTCTCGTCTTGGCCGGGCTTGTCCCGGCCATCCACACCTTTGACGTTGCACAGGCCGGCGGGCGTGGATGCCCGCGACGAGCGCAGGCATGATGCAGAGAGGGCCGGCCTGAAGGTTTCAGGGCTGGCAAGAAAAAACCCGCCTTCTCATGAAGGCGGATTTTTCATCGGAAGGACGCGGTGATTCAGCCCGCTTCGGCCAGCATCGAGAGCTGACGCGGCGCTTCACCGGAGATGTCGGTGAGCGGCGTCGGATAATCGCCGGTGAAGCAATGGTCGGTGAATTGCGGGCGCGCAGGGTCGCGGCCTTCGTAGCCGACGGCGCGGTAGATGCCGTCGACCGACAGGAAGGCGAGCGAGTCGGCACCGATATAAGCCCGCATTTCCTCCAGCGAATGGGTCGCTGCCAGCAGCTTGTCGCGCTCCGGCGTGTCGATGCCATAGTAGTCCGGATGGGCGATCGGCGGGCTCGCGATGCGGAAGTGCACCTCGGTCGCCCCGGCATCGCGCATCATCTGCACGATCTTCACTGACGTGGTGCCACGCACGATGGAATCATCGACGAGCACGATGCGCCGGCCCGCCACCACGCCGCGGTTAGCCGAGTGCTTCATGCGCACACCGATCTCGCGCACCGACTGGGTCGGCTGGATGAAGGTGCGCCCGACGTAGTGGTTGCGGATGATGCCGAGCTCGTAGGGAATGTTGCAGGCCTGGGCATAACCGATGGCCGCCGGCACGCCAGAATCGGGCACCGGCACGACGACGTCGGCCGAGGCCGGCGCCTCGCGCGCCAGCTGTTCGCCCATGCGCTTGCGAACCTCGTAGACATTGCGCCCGTGCACGATGGAATCGGGCCGGGCGAAGTAGATGTACTCGAAGATGCAGGGGCGCATCGGCTGGTCCGGGAACGGCTTGATCGATTCGATGCCTTCTTCGGAGATGACGACGACCTCGCCGTTTTCGATGTCGCGCACGAATCTCGCGCCGATGATGTCGAGCGCGCAGGTTTCGGAGGCAAGGATGTAGCGCCCGTCGAGCTGCCCCAGCACCAGCGGTCGAATGCCGAGCGGGTCGCGGGCGCCGATGAGCTTCTTGTTGGTGAGCCCGACGAAGGAATAGGCTCCCTCTAGGCGCTGCAGCGCGTCGATGAACCGGTCGATGAAGCGTCCGCGGCGGCTGCGCGCGACGAGATGCAGGATAACTTCGGTGTCGCTGGTCGACTGGCAGATAGCGCCTTCCTGCACCAGCTGACGGCGCAGAGTGAGCGCGTTGGTCAGATTGCCGTTATGTGCCACGGCGAAGCCGCCGCCGTGCAACTCGGCAAAGAGGGGCTGCACGTTGCGCAGCGCCGTCTCGCCCGTCGTCGCATAGCGCACGTGGCCGATGGCGGCCGCACCGGGCAGGCGGGCAATCACCGCCGCGTCGGAGAAGTTGTCGCCGACGAGACCGAGGCCCTTCTCCGCATGGAACTTGGCGCCGTCGTAGGAGACGATGCCGACCGCCTCCTGCCCGCGGTGCTGCAGTGCGTGCAGGCCGAGCGCAGTGACCGCCGCCGCGTCAGGATGTCCGAAAATGCCAAACACCCCGCACTCCTCGTGCAGGGTATCCCCGTCGAAGTCGCTGTCCATCATGTCGTCCACCGCATGCACGGTAGCCCGCCGACCATGGGATCATGGAAACGGGCGGTCACGCCTCATGTCGTGTCAAACCATTGTCGTTGCAATCCGCACTCGCGTCATGCCGCATGTGCGAAAAGCGCGGGTTGCCTCAGTTGTTTCCCCCCACGAGGGCGCGAATGCCCTGCCGGTCGCCCTGTTCGTAGCTGCCGGGCATCTGCTGGGTGCGCTGCTCCGGTACCGCTTCGGCCGGCGGTTCCCCGGTCTCGCCTTCGGGCTTCGGCCGCTTGAGACGTTGCAGGATGGCGGTTTCCGGATCATCCGGCAGAAGCGCCATCAGGCTGTTGCCGGTGGATTGCAGGATGCCGCGCGTTTTGGCGTCCCGCGCCCATTCCGGCTGCATCTCGGGTGTGACCAGCCAGTTGAAGAAGAGGAAGGCGACGGCGCAGATCAGGAAGCCGCGGGCCGCGCCGAAGATGAAACCTAGCGAACGGTCGAGCGCGCCGATACGCGAATCGAGCACCAGGTCCGACAGCTGCACCGTGATGAAGGACACGATGATCAGCGTGACGAGGAAAATGGCCGCGATGGCCACGACAAGCGCGATGGTCGGGTTCGAGATGTGCTGCTTCACGTAGGGCAGCAGCGCCGGATGCAGCATCAGCGCGGCAATCGCCGCAGCGGCCCAGGACGCGATGGCGAGGACCTCGCGCGTGAACCCGCGCACGGTCGCCAGCAGGGCCGAGATGACGACGATGCCAAGAACGATGAGATCGAGAAGCGGAACTGGCATGAGCGCGCGCCGTTGAGCCTTGTCTTCGTTATGCCCTCGGCTCCGGTGCCGCTGGCCACGTTGCTGCCTCAGCGCGCTGTATAGCCCGCCGATGGGCTTTCGTCACCTGTCATGAACGAGCCGGGCATCCCTTTGCCGCGGCCCGGCCGCGACGTTGGCGACGAGATCCGCGATATGGGCCGTGCCGGTGAGGGCGAGCGACGCATCGCCCGCCTCGCGGATGGCCGCGGGCGTCACGGCGCGGCGGAAGCCGAGCTTGGCCGCCTCCTTGAGGCGCTGGGCAGCCTGGGCGACCGGTCTGACCGCGCCGGAAAGACCGATCTCACCGAAGAAGACGACTTCGGGCGGTAGCGGCCGGCCGGCGAGGGAGGAGACGAGGGCTGCCGCCGCAGCGAGGTCGGCCGCCGGCTCCGTGATTTTCAGCCCGCCCGCAACGCTCAGATAGACGTCGTGCATACCGAGCCTGAGGCCGCCGTGTGCCTCGAGCACGGCCAGCACCATGGCGAGACGGTTCTGCTCCCATCCCACCACCGCCCGTCGCGGCGTGCCGAGTGAGGTCGGGGCGACGAGCGCCTGGAACTCGACGAGGAGAGGGCGCGTGCCCTCCATGCCGGCGAAGACCGCCGCGCCGGGCGCCGCATGGTCGCGGCCGGCGAGGAAGAGGGCGGAGGGGTTGGGCACTTCGGCAAGGCCGCTGCCCGTCATCTCGAAGACGCCGATCTCGTCAGTGGGCCCAAAGCGGTTCTTGACGGCGCGCAGGATGCGGAAATGGTGGCCGCTGTCGCCCTCGAAGGAGACCACCGCATCCACCATGTGCTCGACCACGCGCGGGCCGGCGATCTGCCCGTCCTTGGTGACGTGACCGACGAGGATGACGCAGGTGCCGGTGGTCTTGGCGAAGCGGATGAGGGTCTGCGCGCTGCCGCGCACCTGCGTGACGGTGCCGGGCGCCGCATCGACGAGGCCGCTCCACATGGTCTGGATCGAATCGATGACCACGAGCCGCGGCGCCGGCCCCTGCGACAAAGTGGCGACGATGTCCTCGACATTGGTCTGCGAGGCGAGCTCCACCGGTGCGTCGGTGAGGCCGAGGCGGTCAGCCCTGAGGCGCACCTGGCCGATGGCCTCTTCCCCCGAGATGTAGGCGATGCGGTGGCCGGCCCGTGCCAGCGCGGCGCAGGCCTGGATCAGCAGGGTCGACTTGCCGATGCCGGGGTCGCCGCCGATGAGGATGACCGAGCCCTCGACGAAGCCGCCGCCCGTCACGCGGTCGAGTTCGCCGATGCCGCTCGCCGCGCGCGGTGCCTGTGCTTCGCTGCCGGTGAGTCCCTCGAGCGGGAAGACGCGTCCCTTTGCCCGTCCGCCGAGCCGCGCGCCCGGCACGGGCATGGACGGGGCGCTCGCCGTCTCCTCGGCGAGGCTGTTCCACGCCCCACACGCGTCGCACTTGCCCTGCCAGCGCGTATAGGAGGCGCCGCAGCTCTGGCAGATGAAGGAGGGCGCACGTCTGGCCATACGTTAGGACGCTGCCGGCAGGTAGCGACGGTAATACCGCTTGCCGAGGTCGGTCAGCATCTCGTAGCCGATGGTGCCGGCGCGCTTGCCGGCCTCGTCCACGGTGAGGCCGTTGCCGATGAGGATGACCTTGTCGCCGCGCCGGACGGCGCCCTCGGGCACGGCGCTGACATCGAGCGTGATCAGATCCATCGAGATGCGCCCGGCGAAGGGGCAGCGCACGCCGGCCACGAGCGCCTCGCCGCCGCTCTTGAGATTGGTGCCGCTCGCCGTGCGCAGATAGCCGTCGGCATAGCCCACCGACAACGTCGCGATGCGCCGCCGGCCCTGTGCCGTCCAGTGGCCATTATAGCCCACCGTTTCGCCATCCGGCGCCCAGCGCAGCTGTATGATGCGCGCCTCGAGCTGAACCACCGGGCGCATCGGGTTGGCGCGTTCGGGGGTCGGGTTGCCGCCGTAGAGCGCGTAGCCTGGCCGCACGAGGTCGAAATGCGGCGCCTGCGGCAGGAAGATGCCGGAGGAATTGGACAGCGAGGCTGGCACGCCGGCAAAGCGCTCGCGCACATGCGTGAAGGCGGCGACCTGCCGGGCATTGATCGGATGCTCCGGCTCCTCGGCCGAGACGAGATGGCTCATGACGAGGCTCGGCGTGAAGGCGCCGAGAAGCTCGGCGTCTTCGGCGAGCTGCAGCGCGGCCTCGGCCCTGAGGCCGAGACGGTTCATGCCCGTGTCGACATGGATGGCCGCCGGCAGCCGGCCCGCACCCGCCCGGCAGAAGGCTGCCCATTCCTCGACTTCCTCCTGCGAGCCGAGCACCGGCCGCAGGTCATGCGCCGGGTAGGCGGCGGCGGTGCCGGGCAGGAGGCCGTTGAGCACATAGATCACGGCATCCGGCGCCGCCGCGCGCGTGCGCCGCGCCTCGACGAGATGGGCGACGAAGAAGGTGCGGCAACCGGCAGCGTAAAGCGCGGGGACCGCTTGGTCGATGCCGATGCCGTAGGCGTCGGCCTTGACGACTGCCGCCGTCTCGGCTCCGCCCGCCTTGGCGGCCAGCATGCGCCAGTTGGCGACGAGGGCGCCGAGGTCGATGGTGAGGAGCCCGCCCGCCTCGTCTTCGCCGATGTCGGGGCGCGGCTCGTTCGGTGCGCTGGTCACGATGTCCGGAGCCTCATGTGGATCGGGCCTCAGGGCCGTTCAGAACTGCTCTGGCAGGCGGTCTTCCTGCGCGAGATTGCCGAAGCGCGTGACATCCGCCTGGAAGGACAGCTGCACGGTGCCAGTCGGGCCGTGGCGCTGCTTGCCGATGATGACCTCGGCCTTGCCATGGGCCTGGTCCATCTCGGCCTGCCACTTGAAATGTTCCTCGGTGCCGGGCTTCGGCTCCTTGTTCTTGAGGTAATATTCCTCGCGATACACGAAGAGCACGACGTCGGCATCCTGCTCGATCGAGCCCGATTCGCGCAGGTCCGACAACTGCGGCCGCTTGTCGTCCCGGTTCTCGACCTGACGCGACAGCTGCGACAGGGCGATGATGGGCACGTGCAACTCCTTGGCGAGCGCCTTCATGCCCGTCGTGATCTCGGTCAGCTCCTGCACGCGGTTGTCGCCCTTCTTGGACGAGCCGGAGAGCAGCTGCAGGTAGTCCACCACGAGGAGGTCCAGCCCCCGCTGACGCTTCAGGCGCCGCGCCCGCGCAGCGAGCTGGGCGATGGACAGGCCGCCCGTCTGGTCGATGTAGAAGGGGATCGTCTGCATCTCCCGGGCGACGTCGCTGATCCGGTAGAACTCCTCCTCGCGGATGTCGCCGCGGCGGATCTTGTAGGATGGGATGCCGGACTGCTCGGCGATGATGCGGTTGGCCAGCTGCTCGGCCGACATTTCGAGCGAGAAGAAGCCGACGATGCCGCCGTCCACCGTCTTCACCGCGCCGTCCGGCTGCTTCTCGCCGCGGTAGGCCTTGGCGATGTTGAAGGCGACGTTGGTGGCGAGCGACGTCTTGCCCATGGCCGGGCGGCCGGCCAGGATGACAAGGTCAGACGGCTGCAGGCCGCCCATCATGCGATCGAGGTCGTGCAGGCCGGTGGCGAGCCCGGAGAGCTTGCCCTCGCGCTTGTAAGCCGCAGCGGCGACGTCGATGGCCGCGGTGAGCGCATCGGCGAAGCGCTGGAAGCCACCGTCGTAGCGGCCGGTTTCGGCAAGGCTGTAGAGCTTGCGTTCCGCGTCCTCTATCTGATCGCGGGGCGAGACGTCGACCGGCGCATCATAGGCGACATTGACCATATCCTCGCCGATGCTGATGAGCTCGCGGCGGATGGCGAGGTCGTGGATCGTGCGGCCGTAGTCCTCGGCGTTGATGATGGTTGTCGCCTCGGCGGCGAGCCGCGCGAGATATTGCGATACGGTAAGGCCGCCGAGGTCGTGGTCGCCAAGGAAGGTCTTCAGCGTGATGGGGGTCGCGATCTTGCCTGCCTTGATGAGGCTCGATGTCACCTCGTAGATGCGCCGGTGCACCTCCTCGTGGAAATGGGCGGGCTCGAGAAAGTCCGAGACGCGAAAGAACGCTTCGTTGTTCACCAGGATCGCGCCGAGCAGCGCCTGCTCGGCGTCGATATTGTGCGGCGCAAGACGGTAGCGGGGCTCATCGGGGCCGTCGAGCCGCGCTGCGAGTGAATTCACGGTTGCCATCGGTCTTCGGTCATCGAGTCGCTGGACGATCAGACTAACACGTCGCCGCGTCCGTCGAAGCGGCGCGGGCGGGCGGCGGCGAAAACGCGGTGCACAGTCCAGCAAAGCGGGGACGACGTTGAGAAGTCGTTAACCTTTCGTTGACCGTGTCGCGCGGGTGACTCTGTCGCACGGAGGCAGCGCATTTCTCATGACGCTGCGTGTCAATGCAGGTGCCGGGGCCCTCTCGTCATGCCCGGGACAAGCGCGGGCATGACGGCAGAAGGAACGGCACCGGGTTTGAGCGGCCGTGGCTTCGCAGTCTCTTCCCCGTCCCTACTCCCCGGCGAGCCTCAGCGGGCTGCGCTGGCCCTCGCGCCGGCGCAGCGCGGCTTCCCGCTCGGCGATGTAGGTGCGCGTCAGCGGCACTGTGCCGATCTTCTTGGCGAGCTGGATCTGGAACACCATCATGCCGTCGTGGCGGAAGGACATCTCCGAGCCGGCGAGATAGAAATCCCACATCCGGGCGAAACGCTCGTCATAGAGCGCGACCGCCTCCTCCCGGCGGGCATGGAAGCGCTGGCGCCAGGCCTTTAGCGTCTCGGCATAGTGCAGACGCAGGATCTCGATGTCCGTCACCATGAGGCCGGCGCGCTCGATGGCCGGCAGCACCTCCGACAGAGCCGGGATGTAGCCGCCGGGGAAGATGTACTTGGCGATCCAGGAATTGGTCGCGCCGGGCTCCTCCATGCGGCCGATGGAATGCAGCAGCATGACGCCGTCGTCGTCGAGCAGACGCGCCGCCGTGTCGAAGAAGGTCTGGTAATAGGGCACGCCGACGTGCTCGAACATGCCGACCGAGACGATGCGGTCGAAGCGTTCGGCCACGGCGCGGTAATCTTGCAGCCGGAAACGCACCTTGTCGGCGAGGTTGCGCTCCTTGGCGCGGGCATTGGCGACGCCGAGTTGCTCCTCTGACAGGGTGATGCCGACGACGTCCGCTTCCGCATAGGCGCCGAGATAGAGACCCAGTCCGCCCCAGCCGCAGCCGATGTCGAGCACCTTGTGCCCCGGCTCGACGAGCAGCTTGGCCGCGATGTGCCGCTTCTTGGCGAGTTGCGCATCGTCGAGGCACTGGTCGGGCGTCTCGAAATAGGCGCAGGAATATTGTCTGTCGGCATCGAGGAAAAGGCTGTAGAGGCGCCCGTCCAGGTCGTAGTGATGGGCGACGTTGCGCCGCGATCGCGGCATGCGGTTCCACTGCATGAAGCCGCGCAGCCACTTGCGCCAGCGCCGGACAAGGCGCACCGGCAGGGGCGGGCGCGCGAGGCGCAGGTTGATCATGCCGAGCGCGATCAGATCGGCGATGTCGCCCTTCTGCATCGTCAGGCGGCCGTTCATGTAGAGTTCGCCGAGGGCAAGGTCCGGATTGGCGATGAGCGCCGCCACGTCCCGCCGGCCCGCGATGCGGACGCTGAGGGGAGGGCCGCTGCCGTCGCCGACGACGAAGGGTGGCGTGTCCGCCACCTGCACTTCGAGGGTGCCTTGCCGGATGAGGCGCCCAAGCAACGGTCGCAGCAACCTGTCCATACCTGCACCTCCTCCCGGCCTCGCGGCCGTTGCACTGTGCTGGAACGACAGAAAAAGGTTAGGAACGGTTGCCCAGAAATGCAATGGGCGCCAATCACGGCGCCCATGAACTGCGAAGGTGGCTGAAGAAACGGGCTGAAACCGGCGGCTTCGTCCGCCGCCGGTCGCTGTTTCATGGGCTTTGTCTTGCCTCAGACTTGCTCTTCGCCGGCGGCGTCGGCCAGTGCCGCACCCACCTCGAGGCCGAGGTCGTCGAGGTTCGTCTCCTCACGGGTGAAGACGGCCTCGCCGCGCTGCTGGCGCTCGGCCTCCTCGGCGCTGCGGGCGACGTTGACGGTGATCGACACCTCGACCTCCGGGTGCAGCGCCACGGGCACGGTGTGCAGACCGAGCGTCTTGATCGGCGCGTTGAGCACGATCTGCTGGCGCGAGACGCTGAAGCCGCCGGCCGTCAGCACCTCGGCGATGTCGCGCGTGGCGACCGAGCCGTAGAGCACGCCCGTCTCGCCGGCCTGGCGCAGGACGACGAAGCTCTCGCCGTTGAGCTTCTCGGCGACCTTCTCGGCCTCGCTCTTGAGCTCGAGGTTGCGGGCCTCGAGCTGGGCGCGCTGCTGCTCGAAGCGGGCCTTGTTGGCGGTGGTGGCGCGCAGCGCCTTGCCCTGCGGCAGGAGGAAATTGCGGGCGAAACCGTCGCGCACGCGCACGACTTCGCCCATCTGGCCGAGCTTCGGCACGCGTTCGAGCAGGATAACTTCCATGGTGGTTCTCCTTACGTTTCAGGTTCGGTTCTGGCGATCGGGAGCGACGGGCGGCGTGCCCGACGTGATCTGGTGTTCGGGCGGGCCGAAGAAGGCCGCCATGACGCCGACGACGGCGAGCACCGGCAGCGCCCAGATGAGGAAGATGACGACGACGAGATAGACGAGGCCGAGGATCAGCGGCCGTCCGGCCTTGCCCATCGTCCAGCGGTGGATGGCCGCGAGACCCTGCAGCGCGAAGGCAGCGGCGAGCGCGCCGGTGAGCGCCTGGGCGAGCACGCCGGCAAAGCCCGTCAGCATGACGCCGCCGGCGAGCGCAATGGCCAGCGCGAAAGGCGCCTGGCGCGGCAGCATCATCAGCGGCAGCGGCGGCCACGGCCGCGGCAGCCGGCCGGAGAGGCTCACCGCCTTGGCCGCGCCCCAGAGGTTGATGACGAGCATCGGCACGAAGGAGGCCGCGGCGGCGAGCGGCAACACGGCGACGATGGTGTCGACCGTCGCGACGCTCGCAAGGCCGCCGGGCAGTTCGCCGGCGCCCCCGGCGGCGCCTTCAGCCCCGGCGCCGAGCTCCGCCTTCAGTACGGATTCGATGGCGCGGCGCATGGTCTCGACATAGGCCTCGTAGGACCAGCCGAGCGAGACGGCGCCGGCGAAGGTGACGAGCCCGGCGACCGCGGCCACCCACAGCAGCAGACGGCCGACGGGATACCATTCGGTGCGCCCGTCGCCCGTGGGGCGGCCGAGAAGGCCGAGATAGGCGAGCCACCAGGCGGGCAGGGCGACGCCGAGCGCGAAGGCCGGCGCGGCCGCCCAGCGCAGCGCGATGCCGATGGCGAGCGCGCCGACGGCGGCGGCGACGAGGCCGGCCCGGTGGTTCCAGCCGAGGGCTGCAATGATGACGGGAAGGGGGGCGACATAGGACAGCATCACCGCCAGCGGCGATCCGGTGATCACCACGGTGAAGAGGAGGGCCGATACGAGGCCGGCGCCTGCGCCTGTGACGAGAGTGCTCATCAATCGTCCTGCTGTCCCGCTGCCTTTCGCAGGGTTAGGGGCGGATCCGACGTCCGTCCCAGCAAACTCTCCACGAAGCGTGACGGGAGAGCGACGGGGTTTTCGGGTTCGCTTGCTGCGTCCGGGCGGGCGAGGCGTCCGCCCGGGGCTGTGCGCGGCACCCGGCGAGCCGGATGCCGCGTCCTCCGTCACCTTACTTGATGACGTAGGGCAGGAGGCCCAGGAAGCGCGCGCGCTTGATGGCCTGGGCGAGCTCGCGCTGCTTCTTGGCCGAGACGGCCGTGATGCGCGAGGGCACGATCTTGCCGCGCTCGGAGATGTAGCGCGAGAGCAGGCGCGTGTCCTTGTAGTCGATCACCGGCGCGTTGGGGCCCGAGAACGGGCAGGTCTTGCGGCGGCGGAAGAAGGGGCGGCGGGGTGCGCTCGACATGGCTCAGTTCTCCTCGGACGCCGTTTCGTCTTCGCGGCGGTCGCGGCGCGGGCCGCGGTCACCACGATCGCCACGCGGGCCGCGGTCGAAACCGCCGTCGCGGTCGCGGCGCTCGTCGCGGTCGCGCTTCTGCATCATCGCCGAGGGGCCTTCCTCGTGCGCCTCGACCCGCAGGGTGAGGAAGCGCAGGATGTCCTCGTTGATGCGCATCTGGCGCTCCATCTCGGCCACGGCCGCGGCCGGGGCGTCGATGTTGACCAGCGTGAAATGCGCCTTGCGGTTCTTCTTGATGCGGTAGGCGAGCGACTTGATGCCCCAGTACTCGGTCTTGCCGACGGAGCCGCCGTTCGTCTCGACGATGCCCTTGAACTGTTCGACGAGGGCCTCGACCTGCTGTGCGGAAATATCCTGGCGTGCCAGGAAGACGTGCTCGTAGAGAGCCATTGAGTGGCCTTTCCTTTACAACCGACGTTCTCTCCGGCGCTGAGCCCTTCGAGCCCTGTCGCCAAGGCCCGAGCGCGCTGTTCGAAGGCGGAGACACGGGACGCCGGGGCGGATGCCCCTCACGGACCTCACCTCGGGATGAGATCCCGTCCGCAAGGCACCGCCGTCCGTTCAGCCCCCGGCCGGAGCGAACGTGAAGCGGGGCCTTTAAGGGATTTTGCGGGGGATGGCAAGGGGGAGCGCCGGCCTCACAGCGCCATCTCGCGATTTCAGGTAATCTGCCGTCGACTGGTGGGCCCCCGTGCTCAACTCACGCAGCCAGTGACGTCGCGAACTCTGGCAAGATGCTTTTGGCTTCGTCCGCCGGTGGGCCAACGGATCATCTGCAGCGCCATATCTTGATCAGGTCCTGTGTGCACTATTGTGCAAAATCAGATTGAAAATGGCTCGAATACATTCAATATCAATATTTCTAGATGGCTTGTAACGGTATTCTGTCCGATTCTTAAGCTGTTTGGGTGGCCGCATCCGTTTCGGAGTTTGAGGCCTTTGAGTAGCTCATCTTTCTGGTTTTTTCCAATTACGCCAACGGTCGCACATCTAGTAAGAAATATTTCCTCGCCCATTCGTCCTAGGCCATCCTCATTGACCGCATCTTTCCACTTGGGATCGGCCGCTTTGGCGGCCGCATTGAAAGCGGCTAGATGACGGGACACAACTATTCGGTGGAGCACATCAACAGCTGCTAGCCACGACATGACGACGGCTGAACGATAAAGTTCAGCTTCGTGACATTTGATCGCCTCCTCAACGAAAGAGCGCGTCGTCGGATTAACGATGTTGTCGAGATGAGCGCGCAAATCGGCAGCCACTTTAACGGCGGCGGGGCTAAGCGTCGTTACACCAATATTGCGAAGATGGCTCCTGCCGGAGTCGGTGATCTCCCATCCCGATGGTACTCGGATCGCGAGGCCTTTGCTGCGACCTAGTGTTCCAGAGAGGTTCCAAGACTTTGGGAATTTGAAGCCCGCTTGAATAGCCCGCTCACGCAGCTGTGCCAATTCCGCTGGCGCATCGAAGCTCGCGAGGATTAGGAGAAGCTTGTCAAGCGAACGTAGCTCCCGATGGAGCCATTGCTTGAGGTCTCTCTCATTCAGCAAGCTTGGCACGAATGTTGGCCAATTCTGAAGACTTAATGGCGAAATTGTCATTGTTGAGCTGGTTCAACTTAGATCCGCCGATCAGCCCCCTTAATATAGCGCTCAAATTTGAGCTCATCGTTCGATTGTAATGGTTGGTTGCGGCCTTCATGGTATCCAGCAATTCCTTGCGACTGAAGCTATCTTGCTTTTTCACCACCTGAAGATGAGCCGCGGCGGCCATTGCAACCTCTGGGCCGGTTTTTGCCGCCAAGCGATCTGCTACCGAATTCACATGGAGATTAATGGCACCGCCATCGCCATTGCCGTTTTCAGCTGCGCTTGCGGTTTCAGCATCCGTGTCTTCCACCAACGATGCCGCTTTCGGTGCTTTGCCAATTGTCATTGCGGTCTCATGCAACTGCGCAATGAACTCCTTAACGTCGGCAACTGAAACAGGATGGTCGCTTTCGAACGAAAACTCGACATCGCCTGCACGCAATTGCAATTTCGTGCCCATCGAATCCCCCCAAGCTTATGCAAGAGGATGGTCACGAGAGATCCTATTGTCAATTTGAGCATTGCCTATCGATGCGGCCCGTAGCCGCTCTCGCAGCGCAGATGTACTCCCGATTCAGCTCGCCGTTTCGGCGGACTGCGACGTCCCTGGGGCATCTGGCCGGTTATCATTTGAGTTGCACTTTTTGCTTGACGAAGTTTCGCCGGTGTTCCCCCGTTCCTCGTCGCACCACCACATCCTCCGGCCCGATCTCGAACGGCGTCAGCTCCGGCTCCGTCCGCAGCCGCTTGGAGAGCGCGGCGAAATCCGCTCTCGCATCAGCACGAACAGGTCCTCGAACCGCTCGATGATGAAATGACCGCCGGCCGTCGTTGATGTCGTAGCCGGTGTGCAGGAAGCGGTTGACGTTCGGCGCCCTGCGCCGTCGGGCGGTGTGCCGGACTTGCCCGCGGTCGTTCCCGCCTGCCCAGCCTACTTCCCCGGCGCAGCCGCCGCCGTCTCCCCCGGCGGCAAGATCCGGAACGTGAACGTCGTCACCTTTTCCCCTGGACCAAACGGCCCCGGAACCTCGTGGCTGACGGGCGGCAGGCTCTTGAGATAGGCGGCGATCGCCATGGCGTCGTCGGGCGTGAGGTTGGCGAAGGCGTGCCAGGGCATGATCGGCGCGAGGATGCGGCCGTCCGGCCGCTCGCCGGTCTGGATCGCCGTCACGATCTGTTCCTTGGTCCAGCTGCCGATGCCGGTCTCGTTGTCGGGCGTGATGTTGCGGCCGACGAAGACGCCCTCGCCCGGGATCTCGAAGCCGACGTCGGAGCCGCCGAGAAAGCGCGACATGTCGGGTGAACCGAAGAGATAGCCCGGCGTGTGGCAGTCATTGCAGCCGCCGATGGTGACGAGATATTTGCCCCGCGCGACCTCAGCGTCCTCGGCGAGCGCCGGCAATGCCTGTGCGATGCCCGAGGCGGCCAGAAACACAAGAAGAATCCGTGACATGACTCTTCTCCCTCCGCTTGCCCGCGTCTTGGCCGGGAAGGATAAAACTTAACATAAACTGAAATCTTCTTCCATGCCGGTGGCCCCGACCGGCCGGGCGTGCGTTACTTGAGATGCACCTTCGTCTGCGGAAACTCGCGCCAGTACTCCCCCATCCCTTCGCGCACCACCACATCCTCCGGCCCGATCTCGAACGGCGTCAGCTCCGGCTCCGTCCGCAGCCGCGTGTACAATTCCAGAAAATCCGTCTCGCGCATCAGGGCGAACAGGTCCTCGAAGCGGTCGATGACGAAGTAGGTGGCCTGGAAGTCGTCGATGTAATAGCCGGTGCGCAGCACGCGTTCGAGGTCGAAGGCGAGGAAGTTGGCGGAGGGGTCCTCGACCACGTATTTCGCCTCGCCGTAGGAGGAGGCGATGCCGGCGCCGTAGGCCTTGATGCCCTCGGGCTTGCGGATGAGGCCGAACTCGATGGTGTACCAGTTGAGCCGGGCGAGGAACTTCACGCCCTTGTTGTCGCAGGCGACCAGCCCCGTGCGGCCGTATTCGCGCATGTAGTCGGCATAGGCCGGGTTCGTCAGCAGCGGCACGTGGCCGAAGACGTCGTGGAAGATGTCGGGTTCTTCGAGATAGTCGAGCTGCGCCCGGCTGCGGATGAAGGTGCCGGCCGGGAAGCGCCGGTCGGACAGCATCTGGAAGAAGGGGCGCGAGGGGATGAGGCCGGGCACGGCCACCACCTCCCAGCCGGTGAGGCGCCTCAGGCGCTCGTTCATGGCGCGGAAGTCCGGCACGCCCTCGGGGCCGATGCCGAGGGCGGCGAGCCCGTCGAGATATTCCTGGCAGATATGGCCTTCCAACGTCTTGCGCTGGCGCTCGAAGAGGATGCCCCAGGTCGCGTGGTCCTCGGCGCTGTAGCGCTCCCAGTCCTGCGCGATGATGCAGTCTTCGACGCTCTGCGCGTTCAACACGGCGTGCGTGGCCATCGCTTGCCTCCCTGAGGTGCGGGAGCCGGCTGCGGATGCGGCCTCGCGACAGGCTCCGCCGGCATAACGCACGAAGCGGCGCGGCAGGTCCGCCCGGCCCGCAGGACGTCCTCGTCGATCATCGCGCCTTGCCCCCTCCGCGGCAAGGCTGCTTCCCGCGCGGCGGGATGGCTGGACGGCGCGACTTCGGCTAAACCCGTCAGAACTGGGCGGGGGCCCTTGCCGCACGCGAGCGGCCGGCGCCCGACGCCCGCCTGGAGAGCACGTCACCATGGCTTCCACTGTGAGACTGGGCGTCAACATCGATCACGTCGCCACCATCCGCAACGCGCGCGGCGGGGACCATCCCGATCCCGTGCGCGCGGCCCATGCCGCCGTCGCCGCCGGGGCGGACGGCATCACCGCGCATCTGCGCGAGGACCGGCGCCACATCCGCGACGAGGACATCGCGCGCCTCAAGGCCGAATTGCCGGTGCCGCTCAATTTCGAGATGGCGGCGGAGGAGGAGATGGTGGCGATCGCCCTCGCCACCTTGCCGCATGCCGCCTGCCTGGTGCCGGAGAAGCGCGAGGAACGCACGACCGAGGGCGGTCTCGACATCGTGACCGGCTATGCGCATCTGCGGCCCATCGTCGCCGAACTGACCGGCGCCGGCATCCGCGTCTCGCTGTTCGTCGAGCCTGACGAGGCGATCATGGAGACGGCGGCGGCGCTGCTCGCCCCGGTGGTCGAGCTGCATACCGGCTCCTATGCCGAGGCGGTTCTGGCGGGAGACGAGGCGCGCATCGCCCACGAGCTGGAGCGCCTGCACAGGGCGGCGGCGCGCGCCGCCCATTACCGCATCGAGGTGCACGCCGGCCACGGGCTCACCACGGCCAATGTCGGGCCGGTCGCGGCGATCCCGGAGGTGGCCGAGCTCAACATCGGCCACTACATCGTCGGCGAGGCCGTCTTCATCGGGCTCGAAGGGGCCGTGCGTGCCATGCGCGCGGCGATCGAGGCCGGGCGGGCCGGCGCATAAGGGCTTCCATGATCATCGGCATCGGCTCCGACCTCTGCGACATCCGGCGTATCGAGCGCTCGCTCGCGCGCTTCGGCGAGCGCTTCACCCATCGCGTCTACACCGAGGGCGAGCGCGCGAAGAGCGACCGGCGGGCGGCGCGGGCCGCCTCCTATGCGCGGCGTTTCGCCGCCAAGGAGGCCTGCGCCAAGGCGCTGGGCACGGGCATGCGGCTCGGCGTCTTCTGGCGCGACATGGAGGTGGTCAACCTGCCCGGCGGGCGCCCCACCATGCGCCTGACCGGCGGCGCGCTGAAGCGGCTCGAGGAGATGACCCCGCCCGGCCACGAGGCCGTGGTGCACGTCTCGCTGACGGACGACCCGCCGCTGGCGCAGGCCTTCGTCATCATCGAGGCGCTGGCGCGGCCGGGTTGATCGTGCCACGCTCGCGCCGCAATCACATCCGCTATGGCCTGCGCGGGTTCGCGTTGCGGCGCGGAGGCGTATCGGCTAGACCGCAACGGATTCTTTGAACAGGCGCGGCCTGCGGCGGGCTTTCCGCCGGCCGTCCCGAGCAATGGTTGGAGCCGCTCCACGTGGCGTCGAAACGTGGTCCGGTGAGGGTTCCCGAAAAGGCACGATCGATGGACGAGGCGCGCGTGGACGAAACGAAGAAGAAAGCCGAGCAGGGCGGCATTCTCGAGACGGTCAAGGTCATCGTCCAGGCGCTGCTGATCGCCCTCGTGGTGCGCACCTTCCTGTTCCAGCCCTTCAACATTCCCTCGGGCTCGCTGATCCCGACCCTGCTGATCGGCGACTATCTCTTCGTCTCCAAATATTCCTACGGCTATTCGCGCTATTCCTTCCCCTTCGGACCGCCGCTGTTCTCCGGCCGAATCTTCGGTTCCGAGCCCAAGCGCGGCGACATCGCCGTCTTCAAGCTGCCGAAGGACAATTCGACCGACTACATCAAGCGCGTCGTCGGCCTGCCGGGCGACACCATCCAGATGATCGATGGCGTGCTGCACATCAACGGCGAGGCGGTGAAGCGCGAACGCATCGGCAATTACGTCACGCAGGATTCCTGGGGTCGCGACATCGAGGTGCCGATGTACCGCGAAACGTTGCCCGGCGGCACGAGCCATGTCGTCATCGAACGCGACGGCGACCGCGGCTACTGGGACAACACCTATGTCTACAAGGTGCAGCCCGGCCATTACTTCATGATGGGCGACAACCGCGACAATTCCACCGACAGCCGCGACGAGAACGCCGTCGGCCAGGTGCCCTTCGAGAATCTCGTCGGCCGCGCCGAAATCATCTTCTTCTCCATCGGGGAGGGAAGCGCCGGCTGGAAGGTGTGGGAATGGCCGTGGACCGTGCGCTGGGAGCGCATCTTCAACCCGGTGAAGTGAAAGACGGTGCACTGACTTGGGCCGCAAATCCGCCGATACCGCCGCGCTCGAAGCGCAGCTTGCCTATTCCTTCACCGACAAGGATCTCCTGAAGCGTGCGCTGACCCATGTCAGCGCCTCGCCCTCCGACAAGACGCGCTCCTACCAGCGTCTCGAGTTCCTGGGCGACAGGGTGCTCGGCCTGTCGGTCGCCGACATGCTGCTCGCCGCCTTCCCGGCGGCGGAGGAGGGCGAGCTGTCGCGCCGCCTCGCCGAGCTCGTGCGCAAGGAGAGCTGCGCCGAAGTCGCCCTCGCCTGGGACGTGGGGCCGCACCTGCACCTCGGCGACGGCGAAGTTTCCTCCGGGGCGCGGCGCAACCGTGCTATCCTTGCCGACGTGTGCGAGGCCATCGTCGGCGCGGTCTTCCTCGACGGAGGCTACGAGGCGGCGCGCGCGCTGGTCGAGCGGGCCTTCGCGGCGCGCCTCCACGCCCCGCGCCGCCCCCTGCGCGACGCCAAGACGGCGCTGCAGGAGTGGGCGCAGGGGCGCGGCCTGCCGGCGCCTACCTATGAGCTCGTCGAGCGTTCCGGGCCGGACCATGCGCCCGAGTTCGTCGTCGGTGTCAATGTCGAGGGCATGGCGCAGGCGCAAGGGCGCGGCACGGCCAAGCGCAACGCCGAGCAGGCGGCGGCCGAGGCCTTCCTGCTGCGCGAGAGGATCTGGACGGTGAACCAGGATGTCTGACGAGAACGCCGGCGGAAACGCCGCAGAAAACGCTTCTCCGGCAGGCGAGGCGACGCGCTGCGGCTTCGTGGCCCTGATCGGCGCACCAAATGCCGGCAAGTCGACGCTCGTCAACGCCCTCGTCGGCACCAAGGTGTCTATCGTCTCGCGCAAGGTGCAGACGACGCGCGCCCTCGTGCGTGGCATCGCGCTCGAAGGCGAGAGTCAGGTCATCTTCGTCGATACGCCGGGCATTTTCAGGCCCAAGCGCCGGCTCGACCGCGCCATGGTGACCTCGGCCTGGGGCGGGGCGGGGGATGCGGATGTCGTCTGCCTCCTCATCGACGCGCGCAAGGGCCTCGACGATGAGAGCGAGGCCATCCTGGGCAAGCTCGCGGACATTCGCCAGCCGAAGGTGCTCATTCTCAACAAGGTCGACCTGGTGCAGAAGGAGAAGCTGCTTCATCTCGCCGCTGACATCAACGCCCGCCAGCCCTTCGCCGAGACCTTCATGGTCTCGGCGCTGTCCGGCAGCGGCGTCGCCGGCATGCGCGCCAAGCTCGCCGCCATGATGCCGCCGGGACCCTGGCTGTACCCGGAGGACCAGGTGTCGGACGCGCCGTTGCGCATGCTGGCGGCCGAGATCACGCGCGAGAAGCTGTTCGAGCGGCTGCACGACGAACTGCCCTATTCCTCGACCGTCGAGACCGAGCAGTGGCAAGAGATGAAGGACGGCTCGGTGCGCATCGAGCAGACCATCTATGTGGAGCGCGAAAGCCAGCGCAAGATCGTGCTCGGCAGGGGTGGCCAGACCATCAAGACCATCGGCTCGCTCGCCCGGTCGGAGATCGCCGAGGTTGCCGAGACGAAGGTGCACCTGTTCCTCTTCGTCAAGGTGCGCGAGAATTGGAGTGACGATCCCGCCCGCTACCGCGAGATGGGGCTGGAGTTTCCGAAGGGCTGAGCCCCGCCGGGCGTGCCATCCGGGTGAGCCATGGAATGGCAGGACGAAGGCATCGTGCTCGGCGCCAGGCGCCACGGCGAGGCCAATGTCATCCTCGAGCTGATGACGGCGGCGCACGGCCGCCACATGGGCCTCGTGCGCGGCGGGCGCTCGCGCCGCCTGCAGCCCGTCCTGCAGCCGGGCAATAGCGTCGCCGTCGTCTGGCGCGCCCGCATCGAGGAACACCTCGGCCTCTATGCGGTGGAGGCCACGGCCATCCGCGCCGCCCGTTTCATCGCATCCCCGCTCGCGCTTCACGGCCTCGGCACCCTGACGGCCCTGCTGCGCCTGATGCCGGAACGCGACCCGCATCCCGGCCTCTACGAGGCGCTGACCGTGCTCATGGAGCACATGGACGACCCCGCCATCGCCCCGGCGCTCATCGTGCGTTTCGAACTGGCGGTGCTTGCAGGGCTCGGTTTCGGCCTCGACCTTTCGAGTTGCGCCGCCACCGGCAGCACGCAGGAACTCGTCTATGTCTCGCCGAAATCGGGCCGTGCCGTCTCGCGCACCGCCGGCGAGCCCTACGGTGACCGGCTGTTGCCGCTGCCCTCCTTCCTGCGCGAGGGCGGCCTCGTCGACACGATCGGCGTCCGCGACGTGCTCGCCGGCTTCCAGCTGACGGGGCTCTTCTTAGCCCGCCACGTCTACGAGCCGCGCGGCCTTGCCGAGCCGGATGCCCGCCGGCGCCTGATCGAGTTTCTCGCGCGCGGCGAGGCGACCTGACGGAATCCGCTCCCCGCTCGCTGGAACACGGAGCGACGTCGCCTCGTTCCGCGAAGCACGGCTGCAGCAACCTGGACCCCCGTCGCACTTGCGGTGCGGCGCCATGTTCGCTACCCGTTCCCCAAGAGAGGAATTGGGAATGGGCAAGCCTGTCGATCCGCCGTCCGGTGGCAGCATCGAGAACATCAATCTCAAGGACGCGCTCGAGGAGCGCTACCTCGCCTATGCGCTGTCCACCATCATGCACCGGGCGCTGCCCGATGCCCGCGATGGCCTGAAGCCGGTCCACCGGCGCATCCTCTACGGCATGCGCCTCCTGAGGCTCGATCCCGGCGCCGCCTTCAAGAAGTCTGCCCGCGTCGTCGGCGACGTCATGGGTCAGTTCCACCCGCACGGTGACCAGGCGATCTACGATGCGCTTGTGCGCCTCGCGCAGGATTTCGCCCAGCGCTACCCGCTGATCGAGGGGCAGGGCAACTTCGGCAATATCGACGGCGATAACGCGGCTGCCATGCGCTACACCGAGGCGCGCATGACGGAGGTGGCGCGCCTCCTGCTGCAAGGCATCGACGAGGACGCCGTCGATTTCCGCGACACCTACGACGAGGCCAACCGCGAGCCCATCGTCCTGCCGGCAGCCTTCCCGAACCTCCTCGCCAACGGCAGCCAGGGCATCGCCGTCGGCATGGCGACATCGATCCCGCCGCACAATGTCGCCGAGCTGTGCGATGCCGCGCTCTACCTTATCGGCCATCCGCGCGCGTCTTCGGAGCAGCTCCTCACCTTCGTGCAGGGGCCGGACCTCCCGACCGGCGGCATCATCGTCGACGGGCGCGAATCGATCCTCGACGCCTACCGCACCGGCCGCGGCTCCTTCCGCGTGCGGGCACGCTGGGAGAAGGAGGATACCGGCCGCGGCGGCTGGGTCGCCGTCGTCACCGAGATTCCCTACGGCGTCGCCAAGGCACGCCTCATCGAGAAGATCGCGGAGCTGCTGCAGGAGCGGAAGCTGCCGCTCCTCGCCGACGTGCGGGACGAATCGGCCGAGGACGTGCGCATCGTGCTCGAGCCGCGCGCCCGCACCGTCGATCCCGTCCTCCTGATGGAATCGCTCTTCCGGCTCACCGATCTCGAGAGCCGCGTGCCGCTCAACATGAACGTGCTGACGGCCGGCCAAGTGCCGCGCGTGCTCGGCTTGGCCGAGGCGCTGCGCGAGTGGCTCGACCACCGCCGCGAGGTGCTGCTGCGCCGTTCGCGCCACCGCCTCGGCGAGATCGAGCGCCGGCTCGAGATCCTCGGCGGCCTGCTCATCGTCTATCTCGACCTCGACAAGGTGATCCGCATCATCCGCGAGGAGGACGAGCCGAAGGCCGAGCTGATGAAGGTCTTCTCCCTCACCGAGGTGCAGGCCGACGCCATCCTCAATACCCGGCTGCGCTCCCTGCGCAAGCTCGAGGAGATGGAGCTGCGCAAGGAGTTCGACGAACTCACTGCCGAAAAGAGCAGCATCGAGGAACTCGTCGCCTCCGAGGACAAGCAGTGGAAGACGGTGGCCTGGGAGGTCCGCGAGGTCAAAAAGACCTTCGGGCCCGAGACCCCGCTGGGGCGCCGCCGCACCACCTTCGCCGAGGCGCCGGAGGCGGCCATCATCGACCTTACGGAGGCCATGGTCGAGCGCGAGCCCGTCACGGTCGTCCTCTCCGAGAAGGGCTGGATCCGGGCGCTCAAGGGCCACGTGGCCGATTTCTCGACCCTGCAGTTCAAGGGCGACGACGCCCTCAAGGTAGCCTTCCACACGGAGACGACGGCCAAGATCCTGGTGCTCGCCAGCAACGGCAAGGTGTTCACGCTCGAGGCGTCGAAGCTGCCCGGCGGGCGCGGCTTCGGCGATCCGGTGCGCCTGATGGCCGATCTCGACGAGGGCGCGGATATCGTCGGCGCCTTCCCGTATCGGCCGGAGACGAAGCTGCTGCTGGTGTCGAGCGAGGGGCGCGGCTTCGTTGCCGCGGCCGATACCGTCGTCGCCAACACCCGCAAGGGCAAGCAGGTGCTCAACGTCTCCGCACCCTACAAGGCCGCCGCCTGCGTGCCGGCGGAGGGCGACCATGTCGCCATCGTCGGCGAGAATCGCAAGCTCCTGGCCTTCCCTCTCGCGCAGGTGGCCGAGATGGCGCGCGGCCGCGGCGTGCGCCTGCAGAAATACAAGGATGGCGGCCTGTCGGACGTGAAGGTTTTCGCCCTCGCCGAGGGTCTGACCTGGAAGGACACCTCCGGCCGCACCTGGACGGTGGCCGGCGACGACCTGAAGGACTGGCTCGGCAACCGCGGCGATGCCGGCCGCCTGCCGCCGAAGGGTTTTCCGCGCAACAACAGGTTCGGCGGCTGACGGGCAGCGAAGATGCGCAGGTCGCGCCCCGTCAACCTGCCGGCGCCCTATCTGAAGCGCGTCGCGCTGGTGCCGGAGAAGGTCGGCGACTGGGCGGCCTATCCCTTCTGCCTGCCGATGTTCCGGAAGCGGGAATTCGAGATCGCCTTCACCCATCCCGTGACCGTCATCGTGGGCGAGAACGGGGTGGGCAAGTCGACGCTGCTCGAGGGCATCGCCGTCAAGGCCGGCTTCGGCCATTTCGGCGGCGCGACCGGCCACCGGCTCGGCAGCCACGACGACGAGGCGACGCTTGCCGACGCGCTCGCGCTCTCCTGGCTGCCGCGCATCACGTGCGGCTATTTCTTTCGCGCCGAGACCTTCTTCTCCCTCGTGCGCTACATGGTCGAGGCCGCGAAGGAGCCGCTGAGCGGCCCGCCGCCCGACTGGCTGGAGATGTCGCACGGCGAGGGCTTCCTCGCCTTCTTCCGCGAGCGCTGCGCGGGGCAGGGCGTCTATTTCTTCGACGAGCCGGAATCGGCCCTCTCGCCTTCGCGGCAGATCGAGTTCATGAAGATCCTGCGCGCGATGGAGCGGTCCGGCCGTTGCCAGGTGGTCATCGCCACCCATGCGCCGCTCCTCATGGCCTATCCGGGCGCCGACCTCAGGATGCTCACCCGCGCCGGCCTGTTCCCGGCGCGTATCGAGGACACGGACCATTTCCGGGTCCTGCGCGAGTTCTTCCTCGACCCCGAGCTTTTCGTCGATTCGATGCTGGACGAGTGAAGGCGGGGGCGGGGCTGAGGAGCGACGCGCAGCCTCCCCGCGTCATGGCCGAGCCTGTCCCGGCCATCCACGCCTTTCAGCCCTGCGCGAGCGTCACGGCGTGGATGCCCGCGATGAGCGCGGGCATGACGGCGGAAACGGCGGAAACGGCGGAAACAACGAAAACGGTTCGAAGGCCATGCGGCGGTGCTTCCCCATCCGCCGGCCGTGCCGGTTTCCTCAATCCTCCGCCCACATGCGTGTCAGGTTCGCGGCGCATTTCGCAAGCAGGTCATATTCCGGCGTTTTGCCGTGCTGTTCGAACAGCTGCGTGCGCGCGGTGTCGAGGTCGAAGAGCAATTCGCGCTGCGCCCCGTCCCGCACGTAGCTGCGTGCCCAGCCGACCGCCGCGAGGCGTTCGCCGGTTCGCACCGGCTCGACCCGGTGCAGCGTCGTCGAGGGATAGGCGACGAGATGGCCGGCGGGCAGCTTGATCGCCTCCTCGCCCGCCGCGCTCTCGATGACGAGCTCGCCGCCCTCGTAGGTCTGTGGATCGGCGAGGAAGAGCGTGAAGGACACGTCCGTGCGCAGCCCGTGCATGATCGGGTTGTCGACATGCGTGCCATAGGCCCGGCCGGCGCCGTAGCGGCTGAAGAGGATCGGCGTGAGCGCCTTGGGCCGGACCGCCGCCGCAAAGACGGGATTGGCGAGGATGCGCGCCGAGATCCTCTCGCGCAGGCCCCGCACGGCCGCGCTCTCCCGCGCCTGCTCATTGTCCTTGACGAGCCGGGCGCTGCGGCCCGCCGTCGCACGCCCGTCCTCGAAGCGCAGGTGGGCCAGTGCTGCGCGGATCTCCGTGAGGTCCTTCGCCGTCAGGACATCGCCGATGAGGACGAGCATCTTCCATCCCTCCATTGACCGGACCAGCCATAGCATCTAGCTAAGGTCATGAAAATGAATAGGAATTTTAATTATAACAATTCCATTCTCGGATCTGGAGACCAGCCATGATCAAGTCGAGGAAAGTCTGGGTCGGCCTCGGTGCGGCCGTGCTCGCCGGCACCGGCGTCGGCGCCCCCGCCGAGGCGCAGCCGCTGGCACGCGGCATCGAGCAGGCGGCGCCCGGCGAGGCGTCGGCGGCTCGCCATCTCGTCCTGCGCGTGACGGAGAGCCATGCCGGCCATGCCCCGGCTGGGGATGGCGAAGGCGAGGGCGGCGGTGCCCAGCTGGCGCCGGACCTGCGCCTGACGCGCGATCTCGCCCTCATCAGCGGCCACCTGACCGTGGGCAACGAACTGGTCGAGGCGGGGCGCTGGAGCGAGGCGATGGTGCATTTCCTCCACCCGGCGGAGGAGCTCTACGGCGGCATCGCCGGCGATCTCAAGAGCTTCGGCATCCCGCCCTTCGCCGCGGCGCTCAAGGTGCTCGCCCAGACGGTGAAGGCGCAGAAGCAGGAGGCTTACGAGGGGGCGCTGAAGACGGTGCGCGATCGCCTCGCGGCCGCCGACGCGGCGGTGCAGGCGAAGACCGCCGACTGGCCGGGCCTGACGCTCGATGCCGTGCTTGAGGTGCTCAACACCGCCGGCGAGGAATACGAAGCGGCCATCGAGGACGGCAAGTTCAAGCTCGTCGTCGAGTATCAGGATTCGCGCGGCTTCATCCTTCAGGCCGAGCAGATGCTGGCGGCGGTCGCGCCCGACCTCGAGAAGAAGAACGCCGGGGCCTATGCCGCCCTGCAGCACGAGCTGGAGGAGCTGAAGAAGGCCTGGCCCAGTGCGGTTGCGCCGGACAAGCCGGTGCTCGACGTTTCCGAGGTGCTCGGGCTCATCGCCAAGGCCGAGATCGAGATCGGCAAGCTGATGTGAACGATGATGCGCGCCGCTAGCAGGTTCGGCACAGCCCTTGGCTGGGCCGTGCGGCGGCCGTGGCGCGCGGCCGCCGGTGCCTGCGCCGTCGTACTCTGCACCGGGCTGTCGGCGGCCGAAACGCCGCCTTCCGTACCAGCCGATGTCCTCGCCGCCTTTGCCCGTCCCGCGCGGCGCCCCTCCGCTGCGGACGACGATGCGCGGCAGGTCACGCTCGGTCGGGCACTCTTCTTCGACACGCGCCTGTCGGGGGATGGCAGCCTCGCCTGTGCGTCCTGCCACGATCCGCAGCTCGGCTTTGCCGACGGGGTACCGCGCGGCCGCGGCATCGCCGGCAGCCGCCTGCCGCGACACACGCCGGCGCTTTGGAACCTCGCCTGGGGCCGCACCTTTTTCTGGGACGGGCGGGCCACGAGCCTGGAGAGCCAGTCGACCGGGCCCATCGAGAGCCCGGTCGAGATGGGCGCAAAGCTGGAGGAGGTTGTTGCCCGCCTCTCGGACGATGCGGCGATGCGCACGGCCTTCGCCGAGGCCTTTCCCGAGCGCCCGGTGGTCGACAGGCTCAACCTGTCACGGGCGCTCGCCGCCTTCGAGCGCACGCTCGTCTCGCCGGTGACCCGCTTCGACCGCTTCGTGGCGGGCGAGCGCGACGCCCTGACGGCGGACGAGATCGCCGGCTTCCGCCTCTTCACCGGCAAGGCCGGTTGCGTCGCCTGCCACAGCGGCTGGCGCTTCACCGACGAGGCCTTCCACGACATCGGCCTTCCCGGCGACGACCGCGGCCGGGGCGCCGCCCTCGGCCTTGCGGCGGCCGATCACGCCTTCAAGACGCCGAGCCTGCGCGAGATCGCCTGGACGGCGCCCTACATGCACGACGGCGCTCTGGCGACGCTGGAGGATGTCGTCGCCCATTACGAGCGCGGCATCGTCGACCGGCCGACACTGTCGGCCGACCTGCCCAAGGGATTGTCGCTGAGCGAGGAGGAGAGGGGCCAGCTCATCGCCTTCCTCGGTACCTTGTCGAGCGAGGATCCGCCGCGACCGGCCTCGCTGCCGCCGCATGTGGAAGCGGCGCCGGGCAGCGTCGGGGCCGTGTCGGTGTCCACCATCGGCCAGGCCGGCAAGCGCTTCGCGCCGGATCACGTGCGCATCCGCGCGGGCGAGGGGCTCACCGTGGTCAACGACGACACCCGCACCCACAACGTGCGTGTCGACGATCCGCGCCTCGCTTACAGCTCCGGCGCGCAGGAACCCGGCGACAAGGTGGTCCTATCCTTCGAGGAGCCCGGGCAGTTCCTCGTCACCTGCGGCATCCACCCCGAGATGCGCCTTACGGTCGAGGTGGCGCCGAAATGAAAAGGGCGGGCCCGAGGCCCGCCCTTCCGGATCGAATCGTGTCGCGCGCTCAGCGCCGGCGGTCGAGCGCCACGACGCTCGCATAGGCGAGGGCCGACTTCAGCACCGTGCCGAGGATGAAGGGCACGAAGCCGGCGGCGATCGCCTTCTCGAAGCCGATGAGATGGGCGAGCCAGGCGACGCCCGGCACGAAGACGATGAGGTGGCCGACGAGGAGCGAGACCGCGAGCTTGCCGTAGTGGCGGTTCCAGCCCTGGTCGGCGAGCCAGCCGACGAAGGCGGCGGCGAGGAGGAAGCCCACGAGATAGCCGCCCGTCGGCCCCATGGCGTAGAGGAGCCCGGCATTGCCGCCGGCGAAGAGCGGAAGGCCGGCGAGGCCCTGCGCGAGATAGGCCACCAGCGTCTCGCTCGCCAGGCGCCAGCCGCAGAGCGCGCCGACCAGCAGCACCGCATAGGTCTGCATCGTCATGGGCACCGGATACATCGGCACCTCGATCCAAGCCGAGGCCGCGATGAGCCAGCTGCCGAGAAGCACGACGGTGGCTCGGCGCAGGGCGGAGGAACCGACAAGACGCGCCAGGGGCGCGGCATGAGGGGTGGAGGTGGTGTACGACATCAGGGGACTCCTAATCGATGCCGCGACACTTCCTTGGCTGTGCGCCGTCGTCAAGCCCGTCGATGTGGGAAAGCTGGGGCAAGGGGCCGAAACCGGGGTGCGCCGTCGTGCCCTGGGGACTCATCTCGGCGCCTCCGGCGAGTCATTGCGCTGGTCCCCGGGTCGCATTCCGCTCCGCTGCATGCGTCCGGGAAACGGGAGTGTCGCGGGAACCCTCAGCCGAAGCGCACCCAACCCTGCGGATAGAGCCGCTCCTGCGGCAGGAAGCGGGCCTTGTAGGCCATCTTGCGCGAACCCTCGACCCAGTAGCCGAGGTAGACATAAGGCAACCCGAGGCGCCGTGCCTTGGCGATATGGTCGAGGATCATGAAGCTGCCGAGGCTGCGCTCGCCGTCGTCCGGATCGTAGAAGGAATAGACCATCGACAGGCCGTCGCCGAGCACGTCGGTGAGTGCCACCCCCACGAGGTCGCCCGTGCCGCGGCCGTTGATGCCCGTATCTGGCCCGCGCCGCCGGTATTCGACGAGGCGCGTCGGCACGTGGCTATCCTCCACCATCATGGCGTAGTCGAGCATTGTCATGTCCACCATACCGCCGTCGGAATGGCGCGCCTCGAGATAGTGGCGGAAGAGCGAATATTGCTCGGAGGTGGGGATCGGCTCGCCCATGGCGCCGGCGAGGTCGGCATTGGCCCGGAGCACCCTTTTCAGGTTACGCCCCGGCCGGAAGGCATCGACGACGATGCGGACCGAGACGCAGGCCTTGCAGTGCTCGCAGGCCGGGCGGTAGGCGATGGTCTGCGAGCGGCGGAAGCCGCCTTGCGTCAGGATGTCGTTGATCTCGGCGGCCCGCCGGCCGATGAGATGAGTGAAGACCTTTCGCTCTTCCCGACCCGGCAGATAGGGGCAGGCCGAGGGCGCCGTCAGGTAGAACTGCGGCGCGTCGCGCGGTTGCGTCGTCACCTCGTTCCTCCCTCCGTCCATCGCCCGCGAGAGTATCCACTGACGATACCACCGCCCTGACGGCGCTCAAGCGCCGTTACCGTGCGTTCACGATCGTCAGCCCCGTGAGCACGTCGTGCAGCAGCCGCCGGTCGTCGCGCAGGAGGCCGACGAGGATGTCGATCACCAGCACCAGCACGGTGCCGGCCGCGACGTAGAAGAGGAGAGCATGGACGGCTGCGGTGATGAAGTCGACCCGCGTGCCGCCGGGACCGATCACCCTGAGGCCCAACATGCGCATGCCGATGGTCGACTGCCGGCTGCCGCCCACCGTGACCGCGCTGTAGAGCACGCCCGTGCCTGCCCCGACGAGCGGGAACAGGAACCAGGCGAGCCCGAAGGTGAAGACCCCGAGCACCGCCACGATGACGAACAGCATCACCATGAGCACGGCGATGACGCAGATGTCGACGAGATAGGCGAAGAGGCGTGGCGTCAGCACGCCCGCGGTGGCCTCGGGCGGCAGCGTCGGCATGTTCTCACTCATGGATCCTGTCCTGTTTCGAGGGGGCGGCTGGTCGTGGTGCCTCACGGCGTCTCGCTCAGGCCGCGGGCATCGACCCGGCGCGGAGCGAGCCCGTCCGCCTCGAGCGCGGCGAGGATGGCGCGGGTGTGCTCGGCATCGCGGGTCTCGACCGTGAGGTCGATGGTGACCCCCTTGGCCGGGACATCGAGATAGAGGCGCCCGTGCGAAACTTCGAGGATATTGGCACCGAGTTCCCCCAGCCGGCTGGCGACACGGCCGAGCAGTCCCGGCCTGTCACTCGTTGTAATGCGGAAGGAGACGATCCGTTCCGCCCGCTCCAGCTCGCGCACCATCACCGAGGCGAGGAGCCGCGCGTCGATGTTGCCGCCGCACAGGACGAGCCCCACCTTCCTGCCGCTGAAGCGCTCCGGCCGGGCGAACATGGCAGCGAGGCCGGCCGCGCCCGCGCCCTCCGCCATGGTGCGCTGCTGGGTGGCATAGGCGTTGACCGCCCGTTCGATCGCCGCTTCCTCGACGAGGATGATCTCGCTCGCGAGCGCCCGCACGATCGGCAAGGTCATCGTGCCCACCGTCTTGACCGCGATGCCCTCGGCCAGCGTCGGTCCGCCGATGGGCAGGTCGCTGCCGGTGATGGCATTGTGGAAGGAGGGGTAGAGCAGCGCCTCGACGCCGACGACGTCGATCCCGGGCTTCAGCGCCTTCGCCGCCACGGCGATGCCGGAGAACAGGCCGCCGCCGCCGATGGGCACGACGAGCGTGTCGAGGTCCGGCACGTCGGCCAGCATCTCGAGCGCGATGGTGCCCTGACCCGCCATGACGGCCGGATCGTCGTAGGGGTGGACGAAGACGAGCCCTTCCTCGGCGGCGATGGCACGGGCCCGCTCGGCCGATTCGTACAGCGTCTCGCCGAAGAGGACGACGCGCGCCCCGTGCGCCCGGGTGTTCTCCACCTTCACGAGGGGCGTCGCCTCGGGCATCACGATGGTGGCGGGAATGCCGAGCCGCCGCGCGTGATAGGCGACCGCCTGGGCGTGATTGCCGGCGGACATGGCGATGACGCCGCGCCGGCGCTCGTCGTCGGTGAGGCGCGTCAGCTTCACCAGCGCGCCGCGCTCCTTGAAGGAGCCGGTCGCCTGCATGTTCTCGTGCTTGACGAAGACCTCGGCGCCGGTGAGCGCCGACAGGCGCGGAGCGGGCATCATCGGGGTGCGCAGCACCTTTCCGGCGACGATGGCCGCCGCCGCTTCGACATCCGCGAGGGTGATGGCGTGCCGCTCAGCGGTCATTCCCGATACGTCCTCCAGCATGGCTTGCCAGCCGCTCCCCTTAATCGACGCCGACCGCGCGGCCTATCGCAGATGCTGCGCGGCGGCTCATATCTCGCGCGGCACAAGGTGGCGTTCGCCGAACAACCCGCCCGGCCGCAGCACGAGGAATAGCACGAGCAGGCAGTAGACCGCGATGTCGCGCAGCTCGATCGGCAGGGCCGCCGACCAGGCGGCCTCCACTGCGGCGATGATGAGTCCTCCGGCGAGCGCGCCGGCGACCGAGCCGATGCCGCCGACGACCGCCGCGACGAGCGCCTTCAGCCCGAGTGCCAGCCCGCCGGAAAAGCCGACGCCGCCATATTGCGCGACCATCAGGAAGCCCGCGAGCGCGGCAAGGCCGGTCGCGAGGGCGAAGGTGAGCGAGAACAGCACGCGCCCGTCGATGCCGAAAAGGGCGGCGGCCACGGGATCGTCGGCATAGGCCCGCCAAGCGCGGCCGAAGTGCGTGCGTGCCAGCAGGATGATGAGGAGTCCGGCCGCCAGCGCGCCCGTGGCGGTGACGAGGAGCGACATGGGCGTGACGGTGACGAGGAAATCGCGGGTCCCGGCAATGCCGAGTGTCGCATTCCACACCGGCGGCACCCAGCGTCCGCTCTCGCCCTGGGCGAGGCGCAGGTATTCGGCGAGCGCGATGGAGAGCCCGACCGTCACGATGACGATCTGCTGGCCCTTGAGGCGCAGCAGTGGCACGACGGCAAGCCGCCCCGCGACGAGCCCGTGCAGGGCGCCCGCCATCACCGCGACGACAAGACCCGACAGAAGGCCCGGCAGCGGCGTCACGACGCCACCGGCGACGGAGAGCGCGATGGTCAGCGTCGCCGCCATGCCGCCGAGTACGGCGAACTCGCCGAAGCCGAGCATGATGCGCCGCACGAGACCGAAGATGAGTGCATAGGAGGCCGCAAGGAGGCCGTAGATCGCCGCCATCGGCAGAGCGGCAAGGGCCTGCTGGAGGCCGTAGGCGAGGGGCGAGGGCAGTTGCAGCACGCGCGCTGCGCCCGCCCTCCGCTCCGGGTCGGATGCAGCCGCCTCTGGCGTCTCGAGATAGAAGCGCTGCAGGAAATAGACGGAGGCGTCGCTGAGCGCCCCCCGCTCGGTCGTGATGCCGACGAGCCGTGCCTTGCCCGCGGCAAAGCCGGTGCCGGCGAAACGGCAGGTGATTGTCCGTCGGCGCGTGCCACGCGGGGTGCCGACCTCGTACTGGATCAGCACCTCGTTGCGTCCCGGCCCGGGGCGCGGCTCCGACAGGCGAAAGTTCGCGCCATCGGCGTTGAGGGCCGGGATCGCCTGCCGGCAGATGCGCGCCTGCTCCGCATCGACGCCGCGCCCGCAGCCCGCAAGGGCAAGGCAGGCAGCAAGGAGCAGGAGGATGCGGCGCAGCATGGCCGCACTGTAGCGGGCGCCGCGCGCCGCGAAAGGGGCCTTTAGAGCGCGCGGCCGAGCTTCTCCGCAATCCGGGGTGCGAAATAGGTCAGGATGCCGTCGGCACCGGCACGCTTGAAGGCGAGGAGGCTCTCGACCATGGCCCGCTCGCCGTCCAACCAGCCGTTGCGGGCCGCCGCCTCGATCATCGCGTATTCGCCCGACACCTGATAGGCGAAGGTCGGCACGCCGAAGGTGTCCTTGGCCCGGCGCACGATGTCGAGATAGGGCAGGCCCGGCTTGACCATGATCATGTCGGCGCCTTCCTCGAGATCCATGGCAATCTCGCGCATGGCCTCGTCGGAATTGGCCGGGTCCATCTGGTAGGTGCGCTTGTCGCCGACAAGCGTCGCGCTGGTGCCGATGGCGTCGCGGAACGGCCCGTAGAAGGCGGAGGCATATTTGGCGGCATAGGCCATGATCTGCACGTCCTGGAAGCCGGCCCCGTCGAGCGCGGCGCGGATCGCAGCGACGCGCCCGTCCATCATGTCGCTCGGGGCGATGATGTCGCAGCCGGCTTCGGCCTGCACCAGCGCCTGCCGCACGAGCAGGGCGACCGATTCATCGTTGAGGATGGTCTCGCCCGCGAGCACGCCGTCATGCCCATGGCTGGTATAGGGATCGAGCGCAACGTCGGTGACGATGCCGACCTCCGGCACGGCGCGCTTGATGGCGCGCACGGCCTGGCACACGAGGTTGTCGGGATTATGGGCCTCGCTGCCGGCCTCGTCGCGCAGGGCCGGGTCCGTATAGGGGAAGAGGGCGATCGCCGGGATGCCGAGCGCGGCCGCCCGCTCGGCGTCGCGCACAGCCATGTCGACCGACAGCCGCTCGACGCCCGGCATGGAGGCGACCGGCACGCGCAGCTTGTCGCCGGCGATGACGAAGAGCGGCCAGATGAGATCGTTCGTCGTCAGCACGTTCTCCTGCACCAGCCGACGGGCCCACTGCGCTTTGCGGTTGCGGCGCGGGCGCTTGACGGGCACCGGCAGGGCCGGCGCGGCGAGCATCTCCCCGCCCGCACGCTTGCGCTCGTCGAGGGGGCTGACGGTCTTGGATGTCATGGTGTCGCTCTCGAAGTCTCGCTCGTGCCGCAGGTCGGGCGCTTCATGCAGGTCCGGCCTGGCGCCGTCGCTGTCCATCGTGCCCCCTTGCCCTAGCATGATCGCGCGGCGGCCCGGAAGACGTGCCGATGCCGCACAGCCATTCGCCAGACACCGGGCCGTGCATTTTTCCCCGCCGTGCCCCGCGCCGGTGCGCGTTGACGCTTGGCACGCGCGCCGGCACCTTGCCCGTCGAAGACGTGCTCGATGCAAGACCTTGAGGGAGGAGACGACGTGCAGTCCGATCAGGCGGCGGAAGCGGAAATCCTGTGCGAGCGGCGCGGCGCTGCCGGCGTCGTCACACTCAACCGTCCGAAGGCGCTCAACGCGCTCACCCTCGGCATGGTGCGCGCCATGCGCGCCGCGCTCGACGCCTGGGAGAAGGATCCGGCCGTCACCCGCGTCGTCGTCACCGGGGCCGGCGGCAGGGCCTTCTGTGCCGGCGGCGACATCCGCCGGCTGCACGATCTCGGGCGGGAAGGGCGCATCGACGAGGCGCGTACCTTCTGGGGCGAGGAGTACAAGCTCAACGCCCGCATCAAGAGCTACACCAAGCCCTATGTCGCGCTTATCGACGGCATCGTCATGGGCGGCGGCGTCGGCCTGTCCCTGCACGGCAGCCACCGGGTGGCGAGCGAGAAGCTGATGTTCGCCATGCCGGAGGTCGGCATCGGCTTCTTCCCGGATGTCGGCGCCACCTACGCCCTGCCGCGGCTGCCCGGCGCAGCCGGCACCTATCTCGCCGTGACGGGGGAGCGCATCGGCCTTGCCGATGCCTGCGCCCTCGGCATCGCCACCCACGCGGTCGCCTCCTCGGCCATGGGGCAGGTGCTGGACGATTTATGCGCGGGCGGTGACATCGCGGCGGTGCTCGCCGCCCATGCCGTCGATCCCGGCGCGCCGCCGCTCGCCGGCGAGCGGGCGATGATCGACCGCTGCTTTGCCGGGGCGGACATCCCCGACATCCTGAATCGATTGTTGAGCGAAACTGGCCAAAGCTCTGAAAATGCAGGCAGGCTGGCGGCGCTCATGCGCACCAAGTCGCCGACCAGCATGGCGATTGCCCGCGAGCAGATGCGCCGCGGCGCCAGCCTCACTTTCGCCGAGGCCATGCGGCTGGAGTACCGCATCGTCTCGCGCATCGCGGAAGGGCACGACTTCTACGAGGGGGTGCGCGCCGTGATCGTGGACAAGGACCAGGCGCCGAAATGGCGCCCGCAGCGCGTCGAGGAGGTGACAAGCGAGGCGATCGCGGCTTATTTCGCCCCTTTACCGGAAGGCGACCTCGCCATCGATTGAGATGGCCGGCCCTTCCCGGCGGAAAGGGGTGATGGGCATGTTCCAGCACGGCGGAGACGACGAGGCCCGTGGCGGGCAGCCGGGCGAACCACCCGGCACGACGCGCGGGCTGCTCGATGCCATCGCCCTGCACGAGCGGGCGGCCGCCCTGCGCTGGGACCAGATGCTCGTCTGGTTCATGCGCGTGATGGCCTGCGCCTGGCTGGTGAAGGGGCTCGGCGCCTGGGCCGTGCTGCTCGGCTTCGGCCCAGGGGAGGGCGTCGCCTTCGAGGCGCGCTCGCTGTCCTTCCAGGCCACCATCATCTATTTCGCCGTCATCGACCTCGTGGCGGCCGTCGGCCTGTGGCTGACGAGCACGTGGGGCGGGGTGATGTGGCTGCTGGCCGTGACGAGCCATGTCATCCTCGCCCTGTTCTTTCCGCGTATCGTCATGAGCAATGCCATGACGCTCAGCGCATTCGTCTCGCTCATCCTGCTCTATCTCGCGATTTCATGGAAAGCGGCGCGCCAGGAAGACTGATGTCTTGTGCTCGGCGGCCTTCCTTTGCGGACACATTGCAAGGGAAATGCACCGGCTGGCGATCTTTTCCCTTGCACCGGGCGTCAACGTCGGTTGCAATGAGGGACAGCCTGCAGCGAATGCGGGAAGGAGTAGATGAGGCATGTCTGCCGAATGGACGTAATGACCGAGGGATCGTTGAGGTTTGATTCACGACGTTTCGCAAAGATTTGATTCATCCTATTGCTTAAATTCGTCTTCATCGGCGCAGGCTATCGTACTCCTTATAAAAGGCCGGAAGATCACAATCCGGCCTGCGTAACAGGCGATGGGGCGTATGATGGGGACTGTGATGAAGACGGTAGAGCCGACGCCGGTTCATTCCATAGACGCTGAAATCGGTCCGCTCTACTTGGAGGCGTTGACGCTGGTGGAGCGGTTGCATCGCCGTCTGCTCGACGTCATCAAGGACGAGTTCGAGCGCCGCGGGCGCACGGACGTCAATGCCGTGCAGGCGCTGCTGCTCTACAACATCGGCGACAAGGAGCTGACAGCGAGCGAGCTGCGCACCCGCGGCTACTATCTCGGCTCCAACGTGTCCTACAATGTGAAGAAGCTCGTCGAGATGGGCTACCTGCACCATGCGCGCTCGCGGGTCGACCGCCGCTCGGTGCGGATCAGCCTGACCGACCGCGGGCGCGAGGTTCACGAGATCGTGTCCACGCTCTACGACAAGCACACGCGGACGATCGAGGCCATCGGCGGCGTCACGGCCGAGGATTTCCGCAACCTCAATCAGGCCCTCGTACGGCTGGAGCGCTACTGGACGGATCAGATCCGCTACCGGCTCTGATGTCCCTTTTCATGTATCGCAAGGCGTCCGGCGACCCGGCACGGTCGCCGGATGTTGCATAATTGCAGCGCCCGGATTTTTGCGCGCGATGGGGCCGGATCATGGCGCCGCCTGCCACAAATTGGCCCGAGTGCTCGCCGACAGCTCACGCTTGATTAACCGTAGACGGTTTAATTAGGGTCAGTCGTCCCTACGGGCGGCGATGTGGCGGCGTTCTTGTGCGCCGCCGGCAGTCACAGCGAATTCGACGATCAGGATTCCTGCCAGTGCGCATTTCGGTTTCCAAACTCCATGCCTCCGCCTTTGCCGGCGCCATCGCGGTTACGTATGCCGCCCTCTCGGCTCCGGCCGGCGCCCAGCAGCCCATGGTGATCGCCTCCCAGGCCGAGTGGAGCCAGGGCTACGATGCGGCGCCCCGGATCCGGGTGCAGCGCTCCTTCATGCCGACGGTATCGCAGGAGGCGATCGTCGGCACCGAGCAGGCCATCGCGCACTATCGCGAGATCGCGGCGCGAGGCGGCTGGGGCCAGGTCTCATCCAACCAGCGGCTGCGCATGGGCGCCAAGGGCCCGGGCGTCGTCGCCCTGCGCGAGCGTCTCATCCTGTCCGGTGACCTCGAGCCGTCCGCTGGTAACTCGCCGGTGTTCGACACCTACGTCGAGGCCGCGGTGAAGCGCTTCCAGGCGCGGCATGGCCTCAATGCGACCGGAGTCGTCAACGGGCCGACCGTTTCCGCGCTCAACGTGCCGGTCGATACCCGCCTGCGCCAGCTCGAGATCAATCTGGTGCGTCTGCGCGCCCTCTCGGGCGACCTCGGCGAGCGCTACGTGATCGTCAACATCCCGGCCGCCCTCGTCGAGACGGTCGAGGGCGGGCAGGTCGTCAGCCGTCATGCCGCCGGCGTCGGCAAGATCGACCGTCAGTCGCCGATCATGAACGCCAAGATCACCGAGATCAATTTCAACCCGTTCTGGACGGTACCTGCCTCCATCATCCGCAAGGACCTCATCCCGAAGATGCGGCAGGACCCGACCTACCTGTCGGACAACAAGATCCGCGTCTACAACAGCCAGGGTCAGGAAGTCCCGCCGCAGAGCATCAACTGGAACTCCGACGAGGCCACGCGCTACATGTTCCGGCAGGATCCCGGCGCGGACCTCAACTCGATGGGCTTCGTGCGCATCAACATTCCCAACCCGCACGGCGTCTACATGCACGATACGCCGGCCAAGGGCATCTTCGGCGACGACTTCCGCTTCGTCTCGTCCGGCTGCGTGCGCGTGCAGAACGTGCGCGACTACATCACCTGGCTGCTCAAGGAGACGTCCGGTTGGGATCGCGCGGCGATCGACCAGGCGATCGCCTCGGGCGAGCGAATCGACGCCCGCCTCGCAAGGCCGGTGAACGTCTACTGGACGTACATCACGGCCTGGGCGTCGCCCGACGGCATCGTGCAGTTCCGCGACGACGTCTACAACCGCGACGGCCTCGGCGTGCAGAACGTGATGGCGGCGGCCCAGGCGGAAGAGACCGAGCCGGTCAACTGACCTGCCATCGACCGATCGAGAAGCGGCCCGTCCCTTGGCGGGCCGCTGTCTCTTGTTGCAGGCGCCTGCCCATGCAGCGGGTGCGACGCCGTTGAGCGTCCGGTGCCTGTTGGCGCTCGTCGAGCGAAGTGTTATGCACCTCTCGTGCGGGACGAGAGGGCCCGCCCCAACATATCGTAGGTCATCACACGAAAGGCTTGCGCCCCGGCTGGACGTCCCGTCCAGCGCCTCGGGAGGCGGGCGGCCCCCGATCGTCGGTGACCCGGATCCGGTGACCTGAAGTCGAGGTGAAGCCATGAGCGCGAGCAACGCCGTTCCGTCCCATCTGTCCAACAGCTTCTTCTCGGCCGGGCTGGCGGATGCCGACCCCGAGATCGCCCGTGCCGTCGCGCTCGAGCTCGGCCGCCAGCAGACCGAGATCGAGCTCATTGCCTCCGAGAACATCGTTTCGCGAGCTGTGCTCGAGGCGCAGGGGTCGGTGATGACCAACAAGTACGCCGAGGGCTATCCCAAGCGCCGCTACTACGGCGGCTGCCAGTTCGTCGACATCGCCGAGGAACTCGCCATCGAGCGTGCCTGCCGCCTGTTCGACTGCCGCTTCGCCAATGTGCAGCCCAATTCCGGCTCGCAGGCCAACCAAGCCGTGTTCATGGCGCTCGCCCAGCCGGGCGACGTGTTCATGGGCCTCGACCTCGCCGCGGGCGGGCACCTGACGCATGGCGCCAAGCCCAACATGTCGGGCAAGTGGTTCCGCCCCGTGCACTACACGGTGCGCGAGGACGACCAGCGCGTCGACATGGACGAGGTCGAGCGCCTCGCCCACGAGCACAAGCCCAGGATCATCGTTGCCGGCGGCTCGGCCTATTCGCGCCATTGGGACTTCGCCCGCTTCCGTCAGATCGCGGACGCTGTCGGTGCCTATTTCATGGTCGACATGGCCCATTTCGCGGGGCTCGTGGCCGGCGGGGCGCATCCCTCGCCGTTCCCCCACGCCCACGTGGTGACGACGACCACCCACAAGACCCTGCGCGGGCCGCGCGGCGGCATGATCCTCACCAATGACGAGGACCTCGCCAAGAAGATCAATTCCGCCATCTTCCCCGGTCTGCAGGGCGGCCCGCTCATGCACGTCATCGCCGCCAAGGCGGTGGCCTTCGGCGAGGCGCTGCGGCCCGAGTTCAAGGTCTATGCCCGTTCGGTGGTCGAGAACGCCAAGGTCCTCGCCGACACGATGGTGGAGGCGGGTTTCGCCGTCGTCTCCGGCGGCACGGACAACCACCTGATGCTCGTCGACATGCGCCCCAAGGGCCTCACCGGCAAGGCGGCCGAGGCGGCGCTCGGCCGCGCGCACATCACCTGTAACAAGAACGGCGTGCCCTTCGACACCGAGAAGCCGACGATCACCTCCGGTATCCGGCTCGGCACGCCGGCCTGCACGACGCGCGGCTTCGGCGTCGCCGAGTTCAGGCGCGTCGGCGAGCTCATCGGCGAGGTGCTCGCCGGGCTCGCCAAGAACGGCGAGGAGAACAACGCGGCGGTGGAGAACGCCGTGCGCGAGAAGGCGCACGAGCTGACGCGGCGGTTCCCCATCTATCCCTGAGGCCGCCACGGCCGGAGAAGCGCCATGCGCTGCCCCTATTGCGGTAATCTCGACACGCAGGTGAAGGACTCGCGCCCGACGGACGACCATTCGGTCATCCGCCGGCGGCGCATCTGTCCCGACTGCGGCGGGCGTTTCACGACCTTCGAGCGCGTCCAGTTGCGCGAGCTCACGGTGGTGAAGCGCTCCGGCCGGCGCGTGCCCTTCGACCGGGACAAGCTGATGCAGTCCGTCTCCATCGCGCTGCGCAAGCGCTCTGTGGACGAAGAACGGGTGGAGCGCATGATCAACGGCATCGTGCGCCAGCTCGAGAGCTCAGGCGAGACCGAGATCCCGAGTGAGAAGATCGGCGAACTCGTCATGGAAGGGCTGCGCAACCTCGACAGCGTGGCCTATGTCCGCTTCGCCTCGGTCTATCGCAATTTCCGCGAAGCCAAGGATTTCGAGGAGATCATCGGCGAGCTGGCCGGGGGAGAGATCATTCCCCTCAGGCGGGAGCACGAGGAAAGTTGACCGTGCCCGGACCAGCGGTTGCGCCGGAAGCCTTCTCCGCCGCGCCGTCTGCGCGTTCCCGAGAGATGCTCGATACGGGCTTCATGACGACGGCGCTCGCCCTCGGCGCGCGCAACCTCGGTCATGCCGCCCCCAACCCCTCCGTCGGTGCCGTCATCGTGGCTCACACGGCCGCGGGCTCGCTCGTCGTCGGGCGCGGCGTGACCCATCCCGGCGGGCGCCCGCATGCCGAGCGCGTGGCACTCGATCGGGCCGGCGAGGCGGCCCGCGGCGCGACGATGTATGTCACGCTGGAGCCTTGTTCCCACCACGGCCGCACGTCGCCCTGCTCCCAGGCCATCGTCGAGGCCGGCATCGCCCGGGTCGTCTCGGCGATCGAGGATGCCGATCCGCGCGTGCGCGGCCAGGGCCATGCCCAGCTGCGCGCCGCCGGCATCGCCGTCGAGGTCGGTCTCGGCGGGGTAGAGGCCTTCCGTCAGCATCGCGGTCACTTCCTGCGCGTCACCCAAGGCCGCCCTGCCGTGCACATCAAGCTGGCGCAGACGGCGGACGGCATCGCCGCCCGGCCCGGCACGCGACTCATGATCACCGGCCGCGCGGCGAACGACCGGGTGCACCTGATGCGTGCCCATGCCGATGCCATCATGGTCGGCGTCGGCACCGTCCTCGCCGACGATCCGCAACTGACCGTGCGGTTGCCGGGCATGGACGAGCGGTCGCCCCTGCGCATCGTCGTCGACAGCGCCTTGCGCACGCCGGCGACGGCGGAAATAGTCCGGACCGCGAGCGCGTGGCCGACCTGGATTGTTGCTACGGACAACGCGCCCATCGCGGCGGAGCAGGCGCTGCGTGCTGCCGGCGTCGAGGTCATGCGCGTCGCCGCCGGACCGGACGGGCGGGTGGATCTTACCGCCATGCTGCAACTCTTCGGCAGCCTCGGCCTGACGCGCATCCTGTGCGAGGGCGGACCGGCCCTTGCGGAAGCGCTGGCGAGGGCCGATCTCGTCGACGAGGTGACGCTGATCACGGCCAGCCTTGCCTATGACGGGCGCGAGGCCGGCATCGCCGCGCTCGGCCCGGCGCTCGCGGAAGCGCTCGCGGGGGAGGGAGCACTCGTGCGCTTCGGCGAGGCCATGGCGGGCGAGGACCATCTGGCCTTTTGGGAAAGGACTCGTTGATGTTCACCGGCATCGTGACGGATGTGGGCGAGGTGGTCGCCGCCGAGGACTTCCAGGGCACGCTGAGGCGCCTGCGTATTCATTCTGCCTACGATCCGGCCGGCATCGCCCTTGGCGCCTCTATCGCCTGCGGCGGTCCGTGCCTCACCGTCGTCGCGGTGGGCCCGCGCGAAGGCGGCTCTTGGTTCGAGGTCGATTGCGCCGCCGAGACGCTGGCGCGCACCACCGTGCCGCGCTGGCACGTGGGCACGCGCGTCAATCTCGAGCGGGCGCTGAAAATCGGTGACGAGCTCGGCGGCCACATCGTCACGGGCCACGTCGACGGTGTCGGCGAGATCATCGGCTGGGACGGCATCACCGAGACCGGCGGCGCGGACGATCCCTGGGGGCCGAGCGCCCGGGTGACGGTGCGCGCGCCGCGCGAGCTCGCGCCCTTCATCGCCGAAAAGGGGTCGGTGACGCTCGACGGCACGTCGCTCACCGTCAACGGCGTTGCCGACGACACCTTCTCCGTGCTGCTTATCCCGCATACCATCGCGGTCACCACGTGGCGCGACCGCAAGGTGGGCGACGCGCTCAACATCGAGGTCGATCTGATGGCGCGCTACGCCGCCCGCCTTGCGGAGGCGCGAGCGGCGGGGTACTGACGCGAGCAAGATTTCCTGATCGACGAACCCGTGGCCGCGACGGCTGCGGTCCCGATTGTCCGGGCGGGTTCCCGTCCCGCCGCGCAAACGAAAAGAACATCATGGCCGGTCCACGCCAAGCCCAACTTGACGCCGCGCCCCTGCCGGGCGCACGTGTCCTCATTGTCGAGGCGCGCTTCTACGACGAGATCGCCGACGAACTGCTGGCCGGCGCCGAGGCCGCCATCGCGGCGGCCGGTGCCGAGAGCCACCTCATCACCGTGCCCGGTGCGCTCGAGGCCCCGGCCATGGCCGCTATTGCGCTCGATGCGGCCGAGGCTGCCGGCCGGCCCTTCGATGCGGTGGTCGTGCTCGGCTGCGTCATCCGCGGCGAGACCGGCCATTACGACATCGTCGCCGGCGAGAGCGCGCGCGCGCTGATGGACCTGTCGGTTTCGCGCCGCATCCCGCTCGGCAACGGCATCCTGACGGTGGAGAACGAGGCGCAGGCCTTCGCCCGCGCCCGTGTCGCGGAGATGAACAAGGGCGGCGGCGCGGCCGAGGCGGCGCTCGCCGTGCTGCGCCACAAGCGGGCGCTGGCGGAGGTGTTGCGATGAGCCGCAGCGAGATGCGCAGCGCCGCCCGGCTCGCCGCCGTGCAGGCGCTCTACGAGATGGACATCGCCGGCACGGGCGTCATGGAGGCCGTCGCCGAGTTCGAGAACCACTGGATCGGCCGCGAGGTCGAGGGCGTGACCTTCCGCGCGCCCGACGTCGACCTGTTCCGCGACATCATCGCCGGCGTGGTACGTGAGCAGAAGCTCGTGGACCGCCGCCTCGACGAGGCGCTCGCCAAGGGATGGCCGCTGAAGCGCGTCGAGGTGGTGCTGCGGGCCGTGCTGCGCGCCGGCGCCTACGAGCTCTTCTTCCGCAAGGACATCCCGGTCCGCGTCACCATCTCGGAATATGTCGACGTCGCCCGCGCCTTCTACGACGAGGACGAGCCGGGCCTCGTCAATGCCGTGCTCGACGCGCTGGCGCGCAGCGTGCGGGCGGCCGAGCTCGCGACGCGCCCCTGAGGCGGGCATGGCGGGCGGCTCACCCTTCAGCGAAGACGAACTGATCGGGCGCTTCCTCGCGCCGCTCGCCGGGGAGGGCGGCTTCGGCCTCAAGGACGACACGGCGCTCCTGTCGCTGCCGGAGGGCGAGGAACTCGTCCTGACGGTTGATGCTGTCGTCGCCGGGGTGCACTTCCTGCCGGACGATCCGCCGGGCTCCATCGCCCGCAAGGCCTTGCGGGTCAATCTTTCGGACCTCGCCGCCAAGGGGGCCGCGCCGCGCGGCTTCCTGCTCGTCCTTGCCCTGCCGCCCGGCTGGACGGAGGGGTGGATGGCCGATTTCGCCGCCGGGCTCGGCGAGGATGCGGCGGCCTATGGCTGCCCGCTGCTCGGCGGCGACACCGTGCGGACGCCCGGGCCTCTGACGCTGTCGATCACCGCCTTCGGTGCCGTGCCGCAGGGCACGATGGTGCCGCGCACGGGTGCGCACGAAGGTGACGCGGTGCTCGTCAGCGGCACCATCGGTGATGCCGCGCTCGGCCTCGCGCTCCACACGGGCAAGGCTGGCGCCTGGGCGGCGGCCCTGACGGAGGAGGAGCGGGCATGCCTCGTCGATCGCTATCTCCACCCTCGGCCGCGGACGAATCTCGCCGCGGCCGTCCGGGCGAATGCGCGGGCGGCGATGGACGTTTCCGACGGTCTCGTCGGCGATTTCGCCAAGATGCTGCGTGCCGCCCGGCTCGGCGGCGAGATCGACCTCGCGCTTCTGCCCCTGTCCACCGCGGCGCGTTCTGCGCTCGACGCAGATGAGACCCTCGTTGAGGCCATCGCGACGGGGGGCGACGATTATGAAATCCTCTGCACGGTCCCCGAGAGCGGAGTCGCTGGGTTTGTGGAGGCTGCCCGCAGTGCCGGCACGCCACTGACCCGGATCGGGACCGTGGGCGCCCCCGGTGGCGGGCTGACCATCCGCGACGGGGCAGGCGAGCGGCAGTTCGCCAGGGGCTCCTACGGGCATTTCTGAGGCGGTTGAAGCGAGGGCTGACGGTGGTTGAGATCGACGACAGGCTGGCCCGGCGCAACGCGATCATTCTGGCGGGAGCCCAGGCCTTCGGTGCCGCCAGCCCGCCCATCGTCGTGTCGCTCGGCGGCATCGTCGGTGTATGGCTGGCGCCGGACAAGGCGCTGGCGACCCTGCCGGTGAGCCTGTTCAATCTCGGCGTGGCCGCCGGCACCATCCCCGCCGCGATGCTGATGCGCCATCTCGGCCGGCGCTCGGGCTATGTCGTCGGGGCGGTCCTCGGCGCGCTCGCGGGGCTCGTCGCGGCCGGCGGCATCTATGTCGGCGCCTTCCTGATCTTCTGCCTCGGCACATTCCTCGCCGGCAACTACTCCTCCTTCGTTCAGAGCTACCGCTTCGCGGCCACGGACGGGGCGAGCTTCGCCTTCCGCCCGCGAGCCATCTCCTTCGTCATGGTGGGCGGGCTCTTGGCGGCGGTCATCGGGCCGCAGGTCGCGATCCACACGCGCGACCTCTTCCCCGGGGCGCCGTTCGTCGGCAGCTTCCTCGGCCAGGGGGCGCTCGCGCTCATCGCCCTGCCCATCCTCTTCATGTTGCGGCCGGTGCCGATGCCGGCGGCTGCCCATGGCGGCGGCCGGCCCCTGTGGCAGATCGTGCGGGCGCCGCGCTTCATCGTGGCCGTCAGCGCCGGCACCGTCACCTATGCCCTGATGAGCTTCGTGATGACGGCCGCGCCCGTCGCCATGGTCGGCTGCGGCCATACGGTGGGGGAGGCGACGCTTGGCATTCAGTGGCACGTGCTCGCCATGTTCGGGCCAAGCTTCGTCACCGGCCGTCTCATCAATCGCATCGGCCACAGCGCCACCACCGCACTCGGCCTGCTGCTCATCGCCGCCGCGGCGGGCGTCGCCCTGTCGGGGCTGGCGGTGGCGCATTTCTGGCTGTCGCTCGTCCTGCTCGGCGTCGGCTGGAATCTCGGCTTCATCGGCGCCACCGCCATGGTCACCGAGTGCTACCGGCCCGAGGAGCGGGCGAAGGTGCAGGCGGCGAACGACTTCCTGATGTTCGGCACGGTCGCCGTCGCGTCCTTCTCCTCGGGCAAGCTGCTCGACGTGGCCGGCTGGGAAACAGTGAACTGGATCGTCTTTCCCCTCGTCACGCTCGTCCTCGTGATGATCGGCGTGCAGGAACTGATGACCCGCCTGCGGACACGCCAGGTCTCGGCCTGAAGCAGATCCAAAACGCCTCCAAACAGAAAAAAGCCGGCCCGCGTCACGTAAAGTCGTTTGCTTTGGCCCGGTTTTTTTGTTCACCTCAGCGCGAGCCCCAGAAAACGACGAGGCTCGGGGGGTGAGACGTCGGCCATCCGGCCGTACGGCCGGAACCTGTGCGTGCAATCCCTCCCGCTCACTAGGGATGGAAAAATGACCGCACTGATTTTGATCATAGCCGCGGGCGCGCTTTCTATCGTCTACGGCGTCTATACCATTCAGTCCGTCATGGCGGCCGATGCCGGCAGCCAGCGTATGCAGGAAATTGCGAGTGCCATCCGGGAGGGCGCTCAGGCTTATCTGCGGCGGCAATATTCGACGATCGGTATCGTCGGCATCGTGCTGTTCCTCGCGCTCGCGTGGTTTCTCGGGCTTACGGTGGCCATCGGCTTCGCGATCGGTGCGGTCCTTTCGGCAGCGGCCGGTTTCATCGGCATGAACGTGTCGGTGCGCGCCAACGTGCGCACCGCCCAGGCGGCCTCCCGTTCCCTTGCGGCGGGCCTCGACCTCGCTTTCAAGTCAGGCGCGGTCACAGGATTGCTCGTTGCCGGCCTCGCCCTCCTCGGCGTCGCCGGCTACTACACGGTGCTGACGCAGGCGATGGGCCTCACCGTCGCCGACCGCACGGTGGTCGACGCGCTCGTGGCGCTCGGCTTCGGCGCCTCTCTCATCTCGATCTTCGCCCGTCTCGGCGGCGGCATCTTCACCAAGGGCGCTGATGTCGGCGGCGACCTTGTCGGCAAGGTGGAGGCCGGCATCCCGGAGGACGATCCGCGCAACCCGGCCACCATCGCCGACAATGTCGGCGACAACGTTGGCGACTGTGCCGGCATGGCGGCCGACCTCTTCGAGACCTATGCCGTCACGGTCGTCGCCACCATGGTACTCGCCGCGATCTTCTTCGTCGGCCAGCCGGTGCTCGATGCCGTGCTGCTCTATCCGCTTGCCATCGGTGGCGTCTGCATCGTCACGTCCATCATCGGCACCTTCTTCGTCAAGCTCGGCGCCAACCAGTCGATCATGGGCGCGCTCTACAGAGGCTTCATCGCCACCGGCGTGCTGTCGCTCGTCGCCCTCGCCATCGTCACCTGGCTCATCTTCGGTGGCTTCGGCACGGTGCTGACGACCGGCGGCGGCACCAGCTTCACGGCGGGCGATCTCTTCTGGTGCGGGGCGATCGGCCTCGTCGTCACGGCCCTCATCGTCATCATCACGGAGTACTACACCGGCACCGACTACCGGCCCGTGAAATCCATCGCCGCGGCCTCCGTCACGGGCCATGGCACCAATGTCATCCAGGGCCTCGCCGTCTCGCTCGAGTCGACGGCGCTGCCCGCCCTCGTCATCGTCGCCGGCATCGTCGTGACCTATTCTCTCGCTGGGCTCTTCGGCATTGCCGTTGCCGTGACGGCCATGCTGGCCCTGGCCGGTTTCGTGGTCGCGCTCGACGCCTTTGGGCCGGTGACGGACAACGCCGGCGGGATTGCCGAGATGGCCGGCCTGCCGGGGGACGTGCGCAAGTCGACCGATGCACTCGATGCTGTCGGCAACACGACGAAGGCCGTCACCAAGGGTTATGCCATCGGCTCGGCTGGTCTCGGTGCCCTGGTGCTATTCGCTGCCTACACCTCGGACCTCAACTTCTTCGTCGCCAATGCCGAGCGGTTTCCCTATTTCGCGGGCGTCTCGGTCGATTTCTCGCTATCCAACCCATACGTCGTCGTCGGGCTCCTGTTCGGCGGCCTGCTGCCGTTCCTCTTCGGCGGCATGGGCATGACGGCGGTGGGCCGGGCCGGCGGCGCCGTAGTCGAGGAGGTGCGCCGCCAGTTCCGCGAGAAGCCGGGCATCATGGCGGGCAAGGACAGGCCGGACTACGGCCGTGCCGTCGACATGCTGACGAAGGCGGCCATCAAGGAGATGATCGTTCCCTCGCTCCTGCCGGTGCTCTCGCCGATCGTCGCCTATGTCATCGTGCTCGCCATCGCCGGCAAGAACAACGCCTTCGCCGCGGTCGGCGCCATGCTGCTCGGCGTCATCCTCACCGGCCTCTTCGTCGCCATCTCGATGACGTCGGGCGGCGGTGCCTGGGACAACGCCAAGAAGTATATCGAGGAGGGACACCATGGAGGCAAGGGTTCGGACGCTCACAAGGCGGCCGTGACGGGCGACACGGTTGGCGACCCCTACAAGGACACTGCCGGCCCGGCTGTGAACCCGATGATCAAGATCACCAATATCGTGGCGCTGTTGCTGCTGGCGATCCTCGCCCACATGTAGTGAAGCGCCGCGCACATAGAAAAACCCCGCGGCAGCGATGCCGCGGGGTTTCCTGTTTCCGGATGGCGCCGGTCAGGCGCCGAAGGGGTTGAATGTCGCCCCTCCGCCGCCGCCGGTTGCGCGCAGCAACTGGCCGATCAGCGACAGCTCGGAGCCGCTCGTGGGCGTCGTGCGGGTGATGAAGTCGAACACGACGCCATCCTTGAGGCCGTAGTTGGCGAGGCGCTCGACCTTGAAGTTCTTGTCGAAATAGATGGCGAGCACGCGCTGCTCGACGAGCCGCGGGCTCATGAACTGCACCGGCCGCTCGAAGGTCTGGCTGATATAGTAGAAGGTCTTGTTGCCGACCGTCGAGACGGTGGAGGGCGTGCCCATCCGCTCCAGCACCTTCTCCACGCTCGTGCCGGGCTTCATCTCGGCCACGACGCGCTCGTCGATCACGTAGCCCTTGGTCAGGGTCTCGGTGGTGCTGCTGCAGGCTGCGAGCCCCATCGCCAAGGTCGCGCCGACGAGACAACGCGCCGCGATGCGTTGGAAAGATAGAGACTTTCGCAATGCCATACCGTCCACCTGTGTTATGGGACCGGGGGCTCCGCCCCGGACTTGCGATGGGACCCGCCGATGCCGTAGCGCGCACGCGGGCCTTTTGCAAGGCGTGGTGAGAAGGTTAAGAAGGTCGGCATGATCTTGTCTTTTCTGCGTCGCCGGCGTCCCAACGACGTCATCGAGGACCTCTATCAACGGGTCGCCAGGGCGGCGCGCCAGCCTGCGCTGTTCCTTGAGCTCGGCTTTCCCGATACGGCGGAAGGCCGCTTCGAGGCGCTGGTGCTGCATGTCGCGCTCATCGTGCGGCGGCTCAACGCGCTGTCCGCGCCGGCGCCCGATGCCGGGCAGGATCTGGTCGACGTGATGTTCCGCGAGCTTGATCGCGCGCTGCGCGAGCTCGGCACCAGCGACCTTGCCGTGCCCAAGCGCATGAAGGCGCTCGCCGGCATTTTCAACGACCGCATGCGGCGCTATGCGGCCGCCGTCGATGCCGGAGACGAGACGGAACTGCGGCGCCTTCTTGCCGTTCGCCTCGGTGAACCCGCCGAGCGCCATGCCGCGCTGGCCGCCTACGTGCGGGCGAGCGCGGCCGATCTCGACGGCCTCGACTTCGATGCCCTGTTGCAGCGGCCGGATCCCTTCCCGCCTGCTGTACGATTCGTTGAAAGGACCTGACCATGACCGCGGCGTCCGATGCGCTGTCCCGCCCCTTCGCCGTTGCCGATGTTCCGGCTGCGGGCCTCGAGGTGACGGTGGAAGCGAGCGAGGCCGAACGGGCAGAGCTTGCCAGACGTTTCGGTACGGGCCCCATCGACAGGCTCGTCGGCTCGTTCAGCCTGACGGGCACGAGCGAGCGCATTCATGTGACCGGGATTGTCGAGGCCCGGTTGATTCAGACCTGCGTCGTCACACTGGAGCCGTTCGCTACCAACATGCGCGAGGAAGTCGATGTCACCTTCATGTCGACGCCGGCGCTGGAGCGCTGGCGCGCCGCCTTCGAGGAACCGGAGGCGGGCGAGACACCCGCAGAGGACGAGCCCGACGAGATCGTCGGCGGCGCTGTCGATCTCGGCGCTGTCACCGCGGAGTTCTTTGCCCTCGGGCTCGATCCCTATCCGCGCAAGCCGGGGGCGCAATTCCAGTACGAGGGTGGCGATGATGGCAAGACATCGCCCTTTGCCGTGCTGAAGAACCTGCCCCGGCGCGAGGGGCAATGAGCGCCGCAAGGCATTTTCGAGTTGCGGGGGACGTGCGCTTCGCTATTGTCCGCCGTCCCTTGCACGTGGGGACGCATTTCGGGAGTTCGGGCTGAACCTATGTCACGACCGGTCACCATCGCACTCGACGCCATGGGTGGAGACCAGGGTGCCGCTGTTGTGATCCCGGGAGCGGCCATCGCCCTCGAGCGGCGGCCGGACCTGCGCTTCGTCATCTACGGCAACGAGGCGGTCGTTCAGCCGCTGCTCGATGCCCAGCCCGCGCTCAAGGCCGTTTCCGAACTGCACCACACGGACGTTGCGGTGCGTATGGACGACAAGCCGAGCCAGGCGCTCAGGGCCGGGCGCTACAAGTCGTCTATGTGGCGCGCCATCGAGGCGGTGAAGGACAAGCGCGCCGCCGTCGCGGTGTCCGCCGGCAACACCGGCGCGCTGATGGCGATGGCTACCTTCTGCCTCAAGCGGATGGCCAATGTCGACCGTCCCGCCATCGCCGCCCTGTGGCCGACGCTGCGCGGGGAGAGCGTCGTGCTTGATGTCGGCGCCACTATCGGCGCCGATGCGCAGCATCTTGTCGATCTCGCCGTCATGGGCGCCGCGCTTGCGCGCATCGTGCTCGACATCGAGCGGCCCACCGTCGGCCTCCTCAATGTCGGCGTCGAGGAAGTAAAGGGCAACGAGGCGGTCAAGGAAGCCGGCAAGCGCCTGCGCGAGGCGGATATCCCGCTCATCGACTACCGCGGATTCGTCGAGGGCGATGATCTCGGCAAGGGCACGGTCGATGTGGTGGTGACGGAGGGCTTCGCCGGCAACATCGCCTTGAAGACGGCCGAAGGCACGGCCAAGCAGATCGCCCATTACCTGCGCGCCGCCATGGGACGCACCCTGCTGGCGCGTGTCGGCTATCTCTTCGCCAAGGGCGCCTTCGATGCGCTGAGGGAGAAGATGGATCCGCGCCGCTCCAACGGCGGTGTCTTCCTTGGCCTCGACGGCGTCGTCATCAAGAGCCACGGGGGCACCGACGCCCTTGGCTTTGCAAGTGCCGTCGAACTCGCTTACGACATGGCGCGCCATTCGCTCGCCGACACCATCCGCGAGACGATTGCGCAGGTGCACCCCTCGGCCGTGGCCGAGGCTTGAGGAGTTCTCTTAAAGTGTCCCGAATCCGGTCGGTCGTCCGCGGTTGCGGCTCCTATCTTCCCGAACGCGTTGTGACCAACGCCGAGCTCGCCGGAATGGTCGACACCTCCGACGAGTGGATCGTCCAGCGCACGGGCATCCGCGAGCGGCGCATCGCCGCCGACGGCGAGACGACGTCGTCCCTCGGCCTTGCCGCCGCGAAGGCAGCGCTCGACGACGCCGGCCTCACGCCGGCCGAAATCGACCTCATCATCTGCGCCACGTCGACGCCGGACTACACCTTCCCGGCAACCGCCACCCAGATCCAGTCCGCACTCGGCATGACACACGGCGCGGCCTTCGACCTGCAGGCGGTCTGTTCGGGATTCGTCTTCGCCGTCGCGACCGCCGACAAGTTCCTGACGTCCGGCTCGCACCGGCGCGCGCTCGTCATCGGCGCCGAGACCTTCTCCCACATCATCGACTGGCAGGATCGTACCACCTGCGTGCTCTTCGGCGACGGTGCTGGCGCTGTCGTGCTGGAGGCCGGGGAGGGCGCGGGCACGAACGCCGATCGCGGTGTGCTGACCTCGCATCTGCGCTCCGACGGCCGTCACCGCGACAAGCTCTATGTCGACGGCGGGCCGGGCTCCAACCGTCAGGTCGGGCACCTGCGCATGGAGGGACGCGAAGTCTTCCGTCACGCCGTCGGCATGATCACCGACGTCATCGAGGATGCCTTCCAGGCGACCGGCACCACGGCCGACGATCTCGACTGGTTCGTGCCCCACCAGGCCAACCGCCGCATTATTGATGCAAGCGCGCACAAGCTCGGCATCGCACCCGAAAAGGTCGTGGTGACGGTGGACCGGCACGGCAACACCTCGGCCGCGTCGATCCCGCTGGCGCTCGCGGAGGCGCGGGCGGACGGGCGCATCAAGCAGGGCGACCTCGTCATGCTCGAGGCCATGGGCGGCGGCTTCACCTGGGGCAGCGCGCTGGTTCGCTGGTAGCGCCGGGCCTCAGCTCCGCTTCGGGACAGGCGTTTTCGTGCCCGTCCTTCGTCAAACGAATGGGCGAATGTACCATTGACCGCGCCTGCCGCTGCCAATACCTTGTAAATTCATATAGATAATCCTGTTTTCTGAATCGGGGCGGGAAGGTGGTCATGGCCGGTCGCACGGTTACGCGCGCAGATCTCTGCGAGGCGGTCTATCAGAAGGTGGGTCTTTCCCGCACGGAATCGGCGTCGCTCGTCGAAATGGTGCTCTCCGAGATCTGCGACTGCCTGGCGAGTGGCGAGACGGTGAAGCTGTCCTCGTTCGGCTCCTTCGTGGTGCGCGACAAGGGCCAGCGCGTCGGCCGCAACCCGAAGACGGGGGTTGAGGTGCCGATCGAGCCGCGCCGGGTCATGGTGTTCAAGCCGTCGAACGTGCTGCGCGCCCGCATCAACGGCGAGCGCGGCGACGACGAGGCGTGAGCGGCCGCCGCGTCGCATTCGGGATGGCGATGCGGCTGTGAGCATGTGGCAGGCGCCGCCGGCCGGGCCGGCGGCGGGGCAAGTAAGTAGGGGCCTGTTGTGGACAAAGGGCCGGACGCATTCCGGACGATCAGCGAGGTGGCGGAAGACCTCGATCTGCCACAGCACGTGCTGCGTTTCTGGGAAACGCGCTTTTCGCAGATCAAGCCGCTGAAGCGCGGCGGCGGTCGCCGTTATTACCGGCCGGACGATGTCGACCTCCTGCGCGGGATCCGCCACCTCCTCTACGGTGAAGGCTACACCATCAAGGGCGTCCAGCGCATCCTCAAGGAGGAGGGGGTGCGCTACGTGGAGACCATCTGGCGGCAGGACGGCACGGCGCCGGCGCCGGTTGCGCGGGCCGACGTGGACGATGCGAAGCACACGCCAGCCTTTGCCGATGCGCCCGAAGACGGGGCGTTCCTGTTCGACGACGGTGCGCTGATGCAGGCACCGCCGACCCCTGCGCCCGTCGCGTCGACGCCGTCGGGACGCGGTCCGGCGGCCGATGCGGCAACTTTGGCATCGGCAGGCTCCTCCGGCCTCACGGCGGCGCAACGGCGCGCGCTGCAGGCCGTGCTGGCGGAACTGGCGGAATGCCGGCGCCTCCTCGATGCCGCGCGTCGTGGAGCCGACGGCGACGCGTGAGTCCCGCGCCGTTCAGCTCAGATAACCGAGCAGCCAAAGGATGATGATGATCGGCAGCGGAATGCCGATAATCCAAAGCAATGCTCCGCGCAGCATGGCGCTCTCCGTCTCGTTGTCTCATCCGAAAGGAAAGTCGGCGCGTGGGGGATTTGTTCCTGGTCGTTCCGGGCCGAGAAAAGACGAAAGCACCGCGGCCCGACGGGAATTGCTCAAGGATATGCCCAGGGCGCGGCGTTCTCGCTGCCGTCCGGCATATCAGCCCGCGCCGGTCTCCGTATCGGCGGAGAGCCGGTGCAAGGTCCCTAGCAAGGCGAAGGAGAGACGCGTCGCAAGGCCATGATCCATCAGGACCGGAAATTCGAAGTCAGTTCCGGGATCGAGGCGCAGCACCACGTCGCCCGTCGCCTCGTGGCTGGCAAGAGTGAAGGAGCGAACCGGGGTTGGAGCCGGGCCTCTAGGTTCATCCGGCAGGAATGCGTCGGCGCTGGCGACAAGGCGGCGCGCCTGGTTCGCGAGCGTGACGAGCAGGCCGACAGGCATTCGCAACTCCGTCCCGTCCTCCGTCAGCAGCATCACATCGCCATTGGTCGTTCCCAGTTTGGCGCTTGCAATCTCTTTCACGATTTCCTCGGCAAATCATTCGCTTCCAGCAATGCGTGAAGCATAGCCAACTCTCTGAGCGATTCTAGTGACCAGCCATTGCTGTAAGATGACGCAGGGTTGGGGTGACCTGAGCCCCGCGATTTCGTCCAGGAATGGGCCGAGTCCACCACCCCTTGGGGGATGGACATGAAGGCAAGGCTTTCACGGAAGAGCGGATCATGCGGTCCTGCGAGAGTAGGAGGCCGGGGCGAAGGTGGGTTATGTCTGCCGCAAGCACGGGATCATCAGCGCGACGTTCTACAAGTGCAGGGCCACGTACGGCGGCCATGAGGTGTCGGACGCCAAGCAACTGAAGACGCTGGAGGGCGAGAATAGGAAGCTGAAGTCGCTTTTGGCGGGGCCCTGATTGCTGATGTTGAAGGGGAGGGTTGTCCTGTCGGGCTACCCGAGCCGGCTATGATGAGAGCCTGCACAACTGTCAGCGGCTAGAACGCCCCTGGTGCGCATTGGTAGCCGAGGAGGTGGCTCGGATGAACCAAGAGGCTATTACGCAGGTCAGAAACGGAGCCTTGCCCCGGACTCTTCGAACAGCGGTTAAGGCCCCGGCAAGGGCCGGCAGGGCACTCTCGTTCGCCCTTGCGCGCTCTACTTTTCGCGCCCAACACGAGAACGGCGCCGCATGGCGCCGATCAAAAATTCTCTTTATTCTCAATGCATTGAATGGTCGGAGCGGCGGGATTTGAACCCACGACCCCTAGTCCCCCAGACTAGGTTAAGTGTTTGATTTTTCGCGAACGGTTTGCATTTCGGCGCAAATCCGAGAAACGTAGAATCAATGCGTTAGAAAGAGTTTGCAAACCGGATTCGGCATGAAAAAGGCCCCGCCGCGCAACCCCCAAGCGGCGGGGCCTTCCGTCAAGGCCGGGTGAAAGGAACAAGCCCCGGCCGACCTGAAATGTTGCCGTCCTCTCCCGGCCGTCGCACCACTTGAAGGCCCATTTGATGGTGGCTGAGCCGAGGCCCCTTGGCAGGTGTCGCCGTCCGAATTAGGCCGCGCGCGCGGCGCCAGCACGCACCTTGCGCACCTTGCCGTGATCGTCCGCCGTGACGAGGAAGGCGCCCTCGCGGCCGGTCACAGTCGCGACGAACTCGGTCCCGGCGCGACCGGCGCGAAAGCGCACCTTGTCGCCGTTCTGAAACTGCACACCGCTCATTTGATGATCCGTTGATTGTGGGTTGGCCGAAAGCTTCCGCTCACACTGAGCGCGCACCGCCACAATGCCCCGAATGCCCGTGGCCTTCCGGGGCGTTTGGATCGCCCCTGTTCGCTTGACAGGTCCGATTTAATCGGACTAGTGTAGTGCGCATTACAAGCGAGGAACGAGCGATGGACAACCGGACCCTGATCACAGCTCTCGAAGACTTTAAGCCGCTGATAGCCGCGAGCTTCGAGCGGATCGTGCGAGGCCAATTTGAGCGTATGGTGGAGAAGCTTGGCCCGGCGCTGAAGAATGTCGCTAACGATTGGACCTTCGCCCGTTCCTACAGCAACACGGTTGCTCGCTTCGTAGATCGTGCCGGAACGCGGATCGAAGCCGCATGCACGCTGAATGAACCCCGGCTTGCGAAAGCCTCTGCTGATTATGCCGATGCAGTCGTCGCTGAGTGGCTTGGAAAGATCAACGAAAAGCTGGGCGAGCTTGACGAGGCTGAAGTGCGGAGGCTTGACGGCTTCCGCTTCAACATTGCCGGCAAGCGCTCCGGGCGCGCGGTGCGGATCGAGCAAGACATGATCGTCAACGTCTCGTCGAAGGGCACGCTTTTCAATCAGTTCCCGGCCCGTATTTATGTGGACGGGAAATTCACGTCGGCCGCCGCCTACAAGAAGCTGTTTGCGCGCTGAGGGAGGGGGGCACGAACAAAGAGCCCCGCCGCCGAGCGGGGCTCTCATGCCTCAGCCGCACGGACCCTTACCGTCGACGTGATCGAGCGCGTCGTCGACGTTGATCCAGTGGCACGTTGCGGCCTCACGGCTTGTCTTCATGCACGAGAAGCCGTTTCGGCTCTCGCCGGGGATCAGGCAAGCCGTGTTCTCAAAAACGCGACAGGTTCCATCCTTGGTCGCGTTGGCGATCAGGTCGGCGCGCACGGTGGAATCCGGCGCGCGGTTGATTTGGACGATCGTCGGAAGGTCAGAACACGCCACGGCGCCCGGCGACTTAGCGACTGCAGGCGCCACCGTGAGAGCCGCAAACGCGGCGAGTATGAAAAAACGCATGATCTAGCCCCTTCGGGCGCGACCTTAGAATGGCTCGGCCCGATCCTTCAAGCGGCAAGCTTCAGCGCCGGCACGAGGTTGACCCGATGCCGGCCGATCTCGCCTTGCTCGCGGTGGAAGGTGATCGCGTTGAGAGACTGTCCCGATCGGTATCCGCCGCCGTGCGCGTGCGCATCCTTGGAGGCGGGCGTGTTGAAGCTCTCGACCCGTACAGGGCCAATTTCCTTCGCGCTCTCGTGGTGGACGTGCCCGAAGAACATATGCTTGAACGTAGTCGCGCCCCAATCCTCGGGCCTGTCGGTCGCGAGCATCATCGCCATGCGTTCGGGTTTCATCGTGTGCCCGTGCGTCGCACCGAGCAGCACGCGGCCGAAGCGGTGATAGAAGACAAGGCTCGGATTGTCGTCGACGACAATGCGGGGATTGCCGGCATAGAAGATCGACAGGGCGACCGTGAGCGCGATAGCCGCGTCGGGATCGTGGTTGCCGGCAAGAAAGCGGACTCGCACGATCTCGTGCTTCTGAGCGGCAAATTCAATCAGGTCCATGACAAGCCGCACGCCAACCGAGAAGACTTTCGGCCAGCGTCCGTCAACGTCGAGGATGTGCCCCGAGCGCGGAGTCATGTTGGTTCGGTCGTTCATGTGGAAGAGGTCGCCGAGCCCGAGCACAAGCGCCTCTCGGCTTGGCCGCGATTGCGCAATGAGCGCCCCGGCCATCTGTCGAGCCCGCTCGGCCGCTATCTTCAGGTCGTAGGACTCGCCGGTTTCGCGTCCCCAAGCATGCATGCCGAGATGGAGGTCGGGCAACGGGTAGGCAGTCAAGAGGTCGTCGTCGCACACGGTGGGCGCCGGGATCGGCGGGGCAGGGGAGTAGTCGTCGAAAGCCGCCTTGATCGCGGACAGGGCATCGGACGTTGCAGCGTCCTCGCGCGTCTTGACCCATTTCACGATTTCCCGACCGTCTTCGTCGACGAGAGCCGAGACACCCTTCACGACCTGCCCGGCCGGCACCTTGAAGACGTCGCCTCGCTCGGGCTTTTGCTCGATCCACTGGCGAACCGTTTTGCCGTCGGCGCCTTGCTCGACGGCCGAGCGCGAGACACGATAGCCCGGCAGCACGGGGACAAAACCCATGAAGCCCCGTTCGGCGGCGCGCTTCAAGCGGTTCTGGAAAGCGCTGCGCGACAGTCCGGCCGCCTTGGCGGCCTTCTGTTGCGACCCGTGCTTTTCGAGCAACGCGGCGGCTTCGCGCGCAAGGTCGTCGGAAATCGAATGGAACGCCATCACTTTTCCTTGTCGACGTAGCGATCGAACCGATCGCCGAGACGTTCGATCGCGGCGACCAGCTTGCTTTCAAGCTCACGGATCGCCTCACGCGAGGCATATTCCCGAGCGACTTTCTCGCGGAACATGGCGAGGTCTTTCGTCGCCTGATCGGCCTTCACAACGGCCGAAGCCGCCGAGTCCTTCGCCTCGTTGGCGATCGCTTGCGCGGCCTTGGCGCTGGCTTCGTTCCGCGAGGTCGCAACGGCTTGTCGGACGATCACACCGACGAGGGTCATGAGCAGCCCCGCAAGGGCGCAAAGGGCGGCGACGACGCCGGTCGAAATCTCGATCACGACTGCCCCCGGCATTTGCGCACTTGATCGCGAAGGTTGAGGTAATCGTCGGTCATCCGGCCGAGAGCGGAATCGGAACCGACTGTCGAAAGCTCGCTCGCGGCCCTCGCCTGAAAATCAGGCTCATAATCGACGAGCGTCGGGCACGCGGTTTTGACCACGACGCGCTCAGAAGGTGCCGTCACGCAACCGGCCAGCGGTGCGGTTGCGATCGGGAGAGCGAGAAGCAACTTGCGCCATTGCATCGGATTTGCTCGCGGCTTCGGCGTTGATTTCGGCGGCAGCTTCCGCCCGGCCTTTTGCCTCGCGCGCCGCATCGGATTCCGTCTTCGCCTTGCGATCGAAGAGGAACCCGAGCAGCGCTTCGAGGGCGGCCTTGAAAAGCTCGGCGAGCATCAGGCCGTCGCTTCAGCGTGGTCGGACTCGACTGACAACCGAGCCTCGATCATCTGCGCCAGCTTGTCGGGCGTGATTCCGAAATGAGCGAGAGCGCCGGGAATGAACGCCTGAGCGTAGGAAATGGCCTGAGCGACCGCCTCACGCTTCACGTCGACAACAGGCCCATTCTGAAGCCGCTTCTTGGCCTGCTCGACCCCAAACCCGATCGCACGGGCAAGCCCCTGCTCGATCACCGCGCGTTGCTGAGCGTCGATCTTCAGACCGAGAGTCTTGTTCGCCTTGAGAGCGATCCAGCCAGCGGCAAAGGGGACAAGGGCCGTAAGGGCGGCGACAGCGAACTCGATCGCAAGATCGACGAGCGGCTTCAGGTCGACCGTGGTTTCTGCGGCGAGCGCCGGCCCGGCGAAGAGGAAGGCGACGAGGGCGAATGATACGGCATAGGCCCGGCGGGAGGTCGCGAGGAGGATCACGGCGAGGAAGCCGGCGCCGAAGGCCGCAGCGACGGCCTTGCTCGCGGCCGAGACCGGATAGTCGACGACGTGCGATACCATCGGCGAAGCGACGATGGCTCCGCACACCGAAAAGGCGGCGATGGCGGCAAGCGCGGAGAGCGCATAGATGATCGATCGAAACATGGTCTAAGCCTCATTGATGGAAAGCGGAGAGCCGGAAACGTTCAGGAAAACGCGCCCTCGGGCCGGAGCCGGCGCGGTCGACGGCCACCGCACGCCGAGCAGGCGCCCCTTATCGAGGCGAGCGATCGTGACAGCGTTCGACTGGTTGCCGCCAAGGACGTGGAAGGCATCGGCGTCTTCGCCGACATAGAAGCCGACGTGCCCGCTCGTGCCGCTCTTGGCGCCACGCCAGAACACGAGCACCGCCCCCGGCGCCGGTACGGCAAGGCCGCCGCCGAACTTGAGCCAGTTCCGCGCGAGATAGGGATTCGCGGGCAGGGGTTCGGCGGGAAGCGTGAGAGCGATCGCAGTTTCGACGAAGTCGCCGCACCACGGCAGGCGAGAAGGATCGCCGAGCGTCCGCCCGTCGCTCTTGAGCCACGCCATGAGAGCAGAACGGTTGCGGGTTTCGTGAAGACCCATCTTGCGGCGCGCCTCGGCGAGCCAAACGGGATCGGCAAGGTCAACCGTCGCTGATTTTGCGCCGAAGAGGATCGCACAGGTCTTCGGGCCGGCGATGCCGTCCACGGCGAGGCCGTGCTTTGCCTGAAAGCTGACGATCGCCCCAATGGTCTTCCGGCCGTTGATGCCGTCGAGCGGGCCGGGATCGAAGCCCCGGCTCTTGAGCGCCCTTTGGATTTCGAGAATGCTCGGCATGTGAACCCCTTTTTCGAGGTTCATCATTGCCGTTCGGCGCCTGTTCTTCGGGACTGATCCGGTCGCCCGAATGTCTATTCTTCGCCGTCCTCGTCTCCGCCGCCGTCCGCGCTCTCGCACGTCAAGGACGTGCGCAGCCCTTGCCCGTCGAGCGTGTGCGTCGCCGACTTGATGACATACGATCCGTCGACGTCGGGATCGTGGTCGACGACCTGAGCACGAGCCCCGGCGAAGATTTCCGGCCGGCCGGGGAAGCTCGTGGAAAAGCTGACCTTGCCACGCTTCAGGCCGTCGAGTTGGGCTTCAACGGCGCGTTGGGCCTCTTCCTCAGTTTTGTAAACCCGGCGATCGCGATAGCGCGGCTTGCCTTCGCCCTTGATAATCGTCTCGCGCTCGCCGGTTTTGGGATCAACCCACGCCGCCGACGCGCTCTTGTAAGAACCGCGCTCGTCGCCCGTCGCATCCCAATCGGATTCGCCGATTTCGGTCAGGACGAAAACCGGGGCGTCGCTTCCGCTCGGCAGTTGCGGTGATCCCGCCTTGTTGAAAATGATCCGTTCGTCAGCCAGCTTGAAATTCGCCCCGACGCGCTTCGCGAGCCGGGTCAAGAAATTCATGTCCGACTCGCTCGATTGATCGATGTGACCGATCTTGAAGTCGCGTAACTCCGGGTGAATTTGAGCGCTCAAGCCCTGTCGTCCGGCGACTTGATCGACGATCTCGCCGACGGTCTTTTCGTGATACGAGCGCGAGCGTGGCGACTTTAGCTCAGTCGTCATCCCGGCCGCCTTGGCCGAAACGAGCAGCGTGCGCGGGCGTCCGCGCTTGCGCCATTGGTCGACGACGAACGTTCCCATATAGACGAGGCCGCTCGTCGAATAGCCGAGCCATACCTTCATCTTCGCGCCCTTCTTTGGCGCCGGGTGCCGGTTGCGGTTGTCGATTTCAAGCTCGACGGAATCCGCCTTCACGCCCTCATTATCCGTGACCGTGATTGAGAGCAGGGGGCCGCCAGAGAGCGCCCCGTTCGAAATCACGGCACCGCCCGACTCAAGGGGCAGGCCGAAGGGTGCCGGGATCAGGTTCGCAGTGATGTCGATCCCGTCGAGAACGATCCGAGCAGCCGGGATCATGACCAAATCCGGGGAACGTTGCGCTCGATCTTCTTCGGTTTGGGATCGGGGAGCTCAATCTTGAGTCCGATCGGCAGCACCGGGCCGCGCGAGGCTAGGCCGGGATTAAGGTCGAGGATCGCTTCGGTCATGCCGGCAGTTTGCCCGCGCTCGCGCCATGCGATCAGGTCGACGGTATCGCCTTCCTTGGTCGTGTAGGTTTCCGGCATCGTCAGGCGTACTTTTTCAGTTCAACGGTGAACTCGATCCTGCGCGGCGCGCCATCGCTCATGAAGGCCGTTCGGCTCTCCTGAATCGCGCACACGACCCACTCGCCGTAGTATCGGCCGGTGCCGTCGACGAGGATCAGCGGCTCGCCACGACCGGCTTGAGCACGCATCGCATCGACTTGACCGAGCCCGCCGCGAAAGTGGGGGAAAATCACGCCGCGAATGGTCATGAGGTCGAGGCCCGGCCCGACGTACTGAAGCGCCGGGGGAGCGCCGATAACCTCTTGCTCGGGCCAGCGCCATTCAGTCGTGCGATCGATGTCGCTATATCCACCGGTGCGTGTCGCGAAGCGGTAGCCGCCGAGCGCCATCATGACAAAACCAATCATCGTCAGTCACTCAATAGGCTTGATTGCGCACGCTCGAAGCGGCTCAAAACCCGCTCGACCTCGCGGGCAATCGCCTGCGGATCGGAGCCCTGAATGTGAAAGTGGTTCTCCTGCCGGATCATGCCGCCGCCTGCGCCGCCGCTCCCCGCGCTCGAAGTCGCCGCAACGGCCTGCGGCGAGGCGAGGGATCGCAGCTTGTCGTTCGTCTCGATCCGACCCGACATGGACGGCACGAAAATTTCGGGACCGCGCTCGCCGACGAGATAGGGCGCGCCGCGCGAAACCGGGCCGCCACGCGCACGGGCGCCACCGAGGACGCTGAACTCGCCGCCAGCCGCCGCGCCGATCTGCTCGGCCGTGATGCCGCCGCCGCCCCCGATAAAGCCCGCGATTGCATTTTTCAGGGCGACAGCCTTGTCATAAGCCGCCGTGAAAAGACCGACGAGCTTGCCGATCCCGTCCGCAACGGCGTTGACGGCGCCAGCAACAACCCCGCCGACCGTCGCGCCCCATTCCTTCCATGCCTCATTGGTGGCGTTGATCGGCCCGAGGAGGTCGGAAATGAAGCGCCACACCGACTCGACGCTCGACACGAGCCCGTCAACCGCGCTCTTCGCCCCCGGCCCAAGCGCATTCATGAACCCGTCGGCGAAGCCCTCGAAGAACGAGGTGATGCCGCTCCAATTGTTGTAGACCCAAACCCCGAGCGCGGTCAGTGCGGTGACGATGGCCGTGACCGCAATCCCGACAGGATTGGCGACAAGCAGCATGAGAGCGGCCCCGATGCTGCGCAGCGCCGTGAGCGGGAACATGAGCACCGCCTTGCCGAATCCCATCACTCCCCCGGCAATAGCCCCTAGAGCCGCCCTAGAGCCGCCAACGGCGCTCAGAGCGATCAACCCCGCCGCCATCGCGCGAAGCCTGCCAGCGGCGCCGAGAACGGCCGCAACAGCCAAGGCGCGAACGCCTCCCGCAATTGCTACGAGCCGAGCCGCGAGGCCGGTTGTCGCTGCGGCGCCGAGCAGCCCGAGGCCGCGCGCCAGTGGACCAAGAACTCGAGCCGCCGATCCGGCGACTAGAAGGAACGGTCCGAGCGCAGCGGTCGCCATGGCACCCCATGTCGCAAGCCGCAGGAGAACCGGGCTCCGGTTCGACAGGCTTTGGAGCCCGTTGCTGATCGCGGTCAGGCCGTGGCCGATATCCCGCAGCACGCCGGAATCGCCGAGCGTGACCCAAAAATTCTCCCAAGCGGCGGCGAGAGCCGTGACTTCGCCGACGATGCCCTGAAGGCGCATCTTGCGCATGCGGTCGGCCGCACCCTCGGCACCTTTCGCGACCTCGTCGGCGGCCTTGGCGAGGTCGCCTTCGAAGAGGAGCGTGATGAGGCGCGCGCCCTGCCGCGAGTCGAAGATACGCGCCACATCACCGAGTGTTGCGCCGCGCTCTTTGAGCGCCTTCATAAAGCCGGCTAGGTCGACCTGAGAGCCGGCCGTCGTGACGGCCGTTTGGATGCTCTCCGACAGCTTATCCTTGTCGACGATCGATTCCGAACCGAGCGAAGCTGAGACCGCCGCCGTGATCCGTTTGATCATTTCGGCCGGCGACCTTTGAAGCTTCGGGTCTTTCAGAAGCTTGTCGATAGCCTTCCGGGCGCCGCTCGCGTCAATGCCGTCGACCCCGAGCGAGCCGATGATATCCGACGACGTGATCTCCCGGCCGCCCTTGACGAAATCGCCAAGGTTCACATTCAGCCGTTCAAGCGCCGCGATCATCGGCTTGGTTGGCTTCACCATGCGAACCAAGGCCGAACGCAAGGCGACGCCAGCCTCGGCACCCTTGATCCCGTTGTTCGCCATGATCATGGACGCGGCTGACACGTCGGCGATGCTGAGTCCGGCCGCGCGAGCCATAGGGCCGACGTATTTGAACGTCTCGCCCATGAGACGCACGTCGGTATTGGAGCGGTTCGCGGCATAAGCCAGCGCGTCGGCGACCTTGGAGAGCGAAGCGGACGCCTCAGCCGACGTCTTCCTCGGCAAGTTCATCGCGGTCATGACGTTGGTCGCGATATCGGCCGAACTTTTCAGGTCAATGTCGCCGGCCGCCGCGAGGTTGAGCGTCGACTTGAGCGAACCGTAGACCTGCGCATAGTTGAAGCCGGCCTTCGCCAATTCCTCGGCCGCCGACATGATTTGCGCATTGGTGAATGGGAACGCGGCGTTTAGCTCTTTGGAATATGCCCGTAACGTGCTGCGCTGCTCGCTCGTCATGTCACCGACGGCTTGAACCGCGTTCGCGACCTTCTCAAACTGATAGGCCGCATCAAAGCCGATCCGGCCCAACAAGCCGAGGGGGGCGGTTACGCCCGCCGTGAGGGCGGCACCCGTGTTCTGCATTCGCTTTCCGGCAGACGCGACGCCCTTGCCGAAGCCGTTGATCGTTGCGGCAGTGCGAGCGTTGACGGCCTGCATGCGACGGCCGAGCCCGGCGACTTGGGTTTCGGCCGTTCTGATCGCGGCGCCAAAGCTCGAATTGAGCCTGCCGGCGATGTTCACGAAAACGCTGAAGCTCTTCGCCATATCAGCCCCGTTGCGCCGCCTTGTTCACCTCAGCGCGATAGTCGCGGGCGTCGACCAGCCAGTCTTGAAGCTCGTCGACGTCCATATCGAGAACATCCCGGAAGGTGATCGCCCCTCGCGTGAGGTCAAAAAGCGCCAGCGCGGCCCGTCGAAGGGTCTTTGAATCGCCGACTAGCGCCCCTGAAAAGCCCTCAACTGCGCGTCGAGCGCCATGGCGTCGATTTCATCAAGCTCTTCAATGACGTTCGGCGCGACGTTGCAAAGGCGCGCGAGAAGGAAGATGCCGCGTTCGGCGTCGTTCCCACGGAACTTCGAGGCGGCGAGGCCGTCCTTCGTCTTGGGCCGGCGCATCGTCAGCGCCTTGTAGGTCACGCCGTCCACCTCGACGGGGAACTGAAGCTCGATCTCGGCTTCGGGGCGAAGGTCGGGGGCTGAAATGTCAGACATTGGTTGTCCTTTTGAGCGAAGAGAGGGGCCGGGCGCGCCGGCCCCGGATTACAGGCCGATCGCCGCCCGGATGCTCGCAAGCTCGTCGACGCCGCCGATCCTGCGGATCATGTTGTCGACGTCGATCTCGACAAGCTCTTCGCCGCCGATGGCGAGCTTGAAATAGCGAACAGACATGTCGACCTCGTTCGTCGCCAAGTCGCCCGCCTTCCACGACCCCATGGCGTTCTTCTTGAAGCCGCCGTGAAGGTCCACGATGCAGGGAACGGCCGTCTCGCCGTCGCGCTGAAGCGCGCCGCGAAGCTGGATGCGGACGGCGTTGCCGTCCATCTTGCCGAACGATTTGAAGACGTCAGGAACATACTCGGCGAAGGTCAATTTCGCCCCGAGCGCTTCCATTCCGAGGTCGATTTCGGCGACACCATCCATGCCGCCGCCGCGATGCTCTTCCGTCTTCACGGAAAGCTCGGGAAGCTCGGCCTCGGTCACGCGACCGGCGTAACCGATGCCGTTGACGAAGAGGTTGAAGTTGCGAAGAACGCGCGGGATCATTGTTTCAACCCCTTAGTCGAACAGGTTGGCGATATAGGCGTCGGTCAGGGTCGACCGGAACGTGACGCGCTCGGCGGGATAGACGGCCGTGAAGTCATAGGAGAAGGTCGCGTTGCCGTTCGTGATATCGGCCTTCTGGTTGAACTCCGGGTCGACCCAGCAGTCGCCGCCGAGAATTGCGCCGCGCGTCTGAAGCTGCCGGAGATAGGCCTTCACGCTCGACGTCACGTCGTCGAAATAGTTGCGCGTGATGCCGCGATCGACCGCCCAACGATGCGCCTTGGCGATCGAGATATCGACCATGTCCATGGTGCGCGAGACGCACAGGAACGAGTGCTTCGGATCAACCGAGGCAGTTCGGTTGCCCCAAAGATACCAGCCGCCGTCGCGGATAAAGGTCGCGATACGGTTCTCGTTGAGTACGTTCGCCCGGCTCGTTTTATCACCGAAGGCATAGTCGATCGGTCGAGCAAGCCCGCCGATGCCGTAAATCTCCTTGTTCGACGGTGACTCCCAAAAGCCGAACTCGCTGTCGACACGGGCCATATGGCCGGCGACACGCGCCGACGCGGGCTCAAGCACGTACTGATCGGTTGCCGCATTCCAGCCCGAGACTTTGGGGTCGACGATGTAGACGCGGCGCGTGCCGAAGTCGTTGCGGTAGGCGATCGCCGCCGCGTCGGTCGTCGAAGGGCCGTCGGCGATGATGTGCGCGCGAAGCGCATTCGCGATCGAGAGCATTTCGCCGACGACGGGGTTCGTGGACGGACCAACCGTCACCGGACCAAGCGTTGCACCCGCGCCGTCGCCGGCAATCTCGACCGTCGGAACACCCGTGTAGCCATAGCCGGGAGAGTCGATCGCGATCGCCGTGATCTTGCCGGCCTCGATAACCGCGTGAGCCGTAGCGGGCACGACCGCGCCGCCGCCTGCGAACGTGACCGTCGCGACCGTGTAGTTGTCGCCCTGCGCCGTGACGGGGACCGAGGTCACGCCCTGCGGTCGGATATGCGTAAAGCCGGGAGCGATGAGGATCATCGGCGATACGCCGAGCGACGACTCGGCCTTACGGAAGGCATGAACGCCCTCAAGCTCGCCGGTCTCGGCGTCGACGCCGCCGATCAGGTTCCCAAGCTGCTCGTTCTCCTGCGCCGCATCGGCGACGCGCACCACCACGACTAGCGCGCCGATCTGATCGAAGATCGAGTCGAGCGCGACCGGGAGCGTGCCAGTCGCGCCGAGCCCGGCCATATCCGAGCGCCGGTTGACGAGAACGGGCACGTTCAGCGGGAACGCGGCGGAAAAGGCGTCGGGCGCGGTGCCGATCAGTCCAATCACGGCCGATCGCACGGTTTGAATGGGTCGAGCACCCTTGTCGACCGTGACGGTCTCGACGCCGTGAAGAAAGTCGGTCAGCGACATGCAATCCCCCTTTGAGGCTTGCATGACGCTAGACGAGGGCAGGGCGCCCTACGGGACCGTTTGAGTATCCCCCTTTACGTGATTGCGCGCCGACGACCGAGACAAGTTCGGGCGAACACGGCCCCGAGTTTGATAGACGGGCGCTCGACGAGCGCATATGTCACGCAAGAAATCGCGACGGCGATCGTCGCACTGCACATGAAGAGCAATGTCGGGTCCGTAACGAACGCTTTGGCCGCGCTGATCGCAAACAGGTGGAGCAAATATACGCTGTAGCTCACAGTTCCGATAAACAGTACTACCGGATTGAGAAGGACGAGGCGAACTGGCATTGCTTCGCCTCGACTTAACATGATGACCATTCCGGTCGCCAGAATCGCGACAAGCGGCGGCTCGCCAATCCCGAAAAGGGCATGAGCCCCGAGGAGCATCGCGGCGCATGCCATGCCTGCGGTGGCGATGACGTTACTCGTCGGGGGGAAGTACGTTCGAACGAGGTATGCACACACACCAAGCGCGAACGGGAAGGCGTGGGCAAATGGGCTATGGAAGAACAGCCCCGGCGCTATGCCCATGCGGCCACTGACCGCCTGCAAAATATAGGCTGACAGAAAAGCGGCGAGCAGAAGCGCGGCAGCATGAAATGGCCCCTTTGCGGCAAAAGCGAGCATCACGGGGATTACGAGATACCACCACGCTTCGACCGGGATCGTCCATTCGATCGATAGAATCGTGTTGCCGTACTGCGGCCATAGCCAGTCGACCATCGCGAGGTGAGCGAGAACGTTCCCCGGCTCGATCCCGCGATAGAGCGAATATCCAATGATCACCGCATAGTACGGCGGCAACAGCCTGAACAGCCGCTTGACGGCGTACTGCCCAACTGAGGCCGAGTTAGCCAAGGAATGACAAACCGAAAAGCCCGAGACGACGAAGAAGACATGCACGCCCATCGCCCCCAAGACGACGATCCGTTCGCCGACAGCGCCAAGCGCCAGAAGCCCCGCGCCCCCGGCATGCGTAAGAACTACGCCAAGCGCCGCAAAGGCCCTCAGGCCCGTGACAAAATCGGTATCACCGTAGCGACGCATGTCATGCCCCCAGCTGGGGCCTGAATACAGGCTGTTAATGAGGCAAGGCAAGCTACAGCGACTGCGCGTCACGCCACATCAAGTCGATTTGCTCAGGTGTTAGGCTCAGCGCAGCGCCGATCTGCGCGATCAGGTGATGTTCGCGATCGAAAGTCGTTGCGTATTCCCACTCGATCCGTGCGGCTTCTCGTGCGCTCGGATCGCCGATCTCGTCAATCGCCGCTTCCACCGCAGCAAGCGAGAAGCCGCCAGCAATAAGGCCGAGGCGCAGTTGCCGAGCAGTCAGCGGACGCGCCGGCATGGGACGGCTGAGAAATGCCAGCACCTCAGGGTGTTCCGCGTCGAGCGGGTCAGGGTCCGTCAGACACGTGCCATCATCTTGCGGCTGCGGATTGGCGTAGATGGTGGCAATCCCGCCGTCGCCGTTTCGTTGGACGTAGTACCTCATCCGCCAATCCTCGGAACGGAAAAATCGATCCACCCATAGGTGAACACGTCAAAATCCGAAGAGCCGTTGTTGCCGCTGTCGGAGTTCCGCACACGTATCTGACCAGAGGCATTTGTCATGACCTCGACGTGACCGCTAGCCCTGCCGTTGGCCACCCCGTTCGTGATCGATCCTTGCGCACCGAGTCCGGGTGCCTGGTTTGTCTCATCAAGACTGGTCACAAGGACGGTGGCAACCTCGTTGTCGTAGAGAGAGCAGCGCAGTTTGGCCTTAACTTTTATTCCGAGGGGCACCGAAAGAGTTAAGGTGCTCGCGGAGTTGTTGGCAATAAAACCATCCCGATCTTGTATCGCCGTCAGCAGCGTGTAGTCATTACCATTCTGGACGAACGGCCTGATAACACCCGCCCCGTCCGTCACGACTGGTCCGATCCGCTGCACGCGAGTCCAACCGGTTGGCATCAGTGGCGCCGTTGCCGAGGCGGAGAGAATGAAATCCAAATCACCGGTGCTGTCTTCTCGGATACCGTGCGCGTGATAGGTCGCATTCGGTTGAACCGAACCGGTATCGAGTCCGCCCGCGCCGAACCCCTTGGCCCAAGCCGTATTCAGCATCTTCGCCCACGTCACTGTCTTGGCGGCAGCGACACCGTTGCCGATGCACAGGCCGGGGGAAATGGTCACGCCGAAGTTGGCTCTATCCGTCGTTCCCGACCATTTATCCAGCGTCAGGCCATGGACGTAGTCGCTTGGAAGAGACTTCGCGTCACCAGCCCCGATATTGGCGCGAGCCCGCGCTTGCTCGGCCGGCGTGAAGGACTGAACCGCATCGACGCGCACCCGCTTAGCAAGAGCGTCGAGGACCGTCGTCGAGAAATTCGGATCGTCCCCCAAGGCTGCGGCAAGCTCTTTCAGCGTATCGAGCGTCTCAGGCGACGAGTCGACAAGAGCGGAAATCGCAGCGTTGACGAAGCCCGTCGTTGCCAAAGGCGCAATCAGAGCGTCGACGGCCGACTTCGTATAGGCTCCGACCTGCTCGGCCGAAACACCATGCGGGTTGTCTGTCCGGCCAGAATGCGTCGCATCGGGCGCAGCGCCGGCAGAAATGACCCAATCCGACGCCGCGCCCTCGCCGGATGCGTTGTCGACATTGATCTTCAGAAGGCCGCTCTCGCGATCATACGAGAGGAGGGCGCCACCCATGCTTAACGATGGGGAGGAAGCCGAAAAGGCCGTGATATAGCCGGGCGCGGCAAATGAGGCGCGTTCGGCGCCTGTAATGATGAACTGCTTTTCGCCCGTTCCGATCGCGACGGCGCTCGTCGAGTGCGCCGTGAAAACAGCACCGATCTGCGAGATGGCGATCAGCCGGTCATAGACCGGCTGAAGCGCTTCATTAAGGCGCAAGAGGCCGAACTGCCGAAGCTCGTTGACAGCCGTTTCCCATTCCGGCTTGAAGCTTTCGAGCGTTCGAAGCTTCGCGACGACATACTCGAAGGCTAGGTCGAGCCTTTCCTTCGTAAAATACTCGTCGGCGTCGATATCAAGCTCAGGAGGGAGTGACATTCTCAACCGCGTTGGCTTCGTGCATCGCCGCCAAGATCATGTCGTCGACCTCATGCTTTGCACCGGGGAGATAGCGAAAGCCCTCGATCACAACGACCTTCGAGAGCTTGACCTCGTACATCTTGGGCTCGCCGCCCCCCTGTTGGGAGGCGGTTCCGGTCGCTTCAGTCGTCATCGGTAGTTCTCCGGGTTACAGGGCGTAATCCTTGCGGAACGCCACATGGAAGGTCTTCTGAGCCGTCGTCGTGGTCCCGGCGACGCTGAGCTTGTAGCTCGACACGGGCGAACCGAGATTCCACACGGCCGTGCGCTCGATCGACCCGTCGGTCGGATCGACGACCTCGGTCACGCTCGACGGCGCCGTTTCGGTTGCGTAGCCGGCCCCGGTCATGAGCCGGAAGGTCGTACCGTGATAGGGCTCCTCGTAGGCTTCGAGACGGAAGATGGCGCGAATCTGAGTCGAGGGCGCCGGCAGCGTGCGGGTCGCCGAAATATGGCGGAACGCCGTTTTCGGGCGCGAGACCTTCACGCGAGAGCCCTCCAGCCGCACCATGGGCATCATGTCGACGGAACCGTTGAACACGACGCGCAGCGGGAGGAGGGGCGGGATCGTTCCGCCCTGCCCGAGCACGTACCGATCGACGGCCAAGAGCGGATACCAGACGCCGCCGACCTGAATTTCATACGAAAGGGTCGTCGAGCCCGGAACGATCGTGTCAGCAAGAATGTCGATCGCGAGAATGCCGCCGGAAAGCTGCAACCCGGTAAGCTCGACCTGCGCCCGTGCCTGCCGGAACTTCGCGCGATAAAGCGAGAACTGAAGGTCGCGCGTGCCGTCGCCCTGCGCGTAAGCGCCGTCGAGCACATAAAAGAACGTGCCCTGAGTAAAGCTCTCGCCGGGAACGGTTGCGACCCAATGGTCGGCGGCGGACGTGAGCACAATCGCGTACCGCTTGCCGGCCTGAAGATAGGTCGGCGTAATCGGAACGACCGTCTCTTCGGGCGCGAGTTTCATGGCATCGCGCGCGATCGTCGTGACGGCGATCACCTTGGTCAAATCCGGCAAGCCGAATTGGGAGACCTCGGCGAGGGCGAGGTGAATGGAGCCGGTCGCGGCGAGCCGGGTGAAGTAGACGCCGACCGCATCGAGCCACATATCTTGGCCCTGAAGGAAGGTCTCGGCAATCTGAGCGCCGTTCACCGTGTGATCGATGGTCAGCCGATCCCAATAGGCTTCGACCGCCGTGTCGGTCCAAACCTTCCGCAGGCGAAGGAACGAGTGAACGTTGCCGCCCTGAGCGAAGTCGACATACTGATTCAAGACCTCGAAAACCTCGCCGTCTTTGCGGAAGGTGTTGGACGCGATGTCATAATGGCCGGTCTGCCACCAAAGCGAGTTTGAGCAGACCGTAAACTCCTCGCCGTACCGCACACGCTGGCGCGACACCGTGCGCTGAACCATTTCGAAGGTCTGATAAGAATAGGCGGCAATCTGCGCCTCGCCCGACTGCGCGCCCGACCGAAGCCAAAGCTCCCGATCGTATGCCGGAAAGAGCATGCCGTTGACGATCTTCGCGCGCGGGTTCAGCGGATCGAAAATCTGAAGCGCACTCTCGGCGGCGGCGTCGGCGGGGAACCTCGCCCCTTCTTCAACCTTCACGTCGGACAGCGGATGCGTGAAATCCGAGTTGTCGGGGGTCAGGAAGTAGTCGGCCGCCGAATCCTGCGCATTCGACGGGATGCCAAGCTTGTTTTCGACGACGGCAAGCCGGGTCAAGGCGCGGATGAAAGCGCCCTGAGAGGCATTGCCCTTGAGCGAGTTTGCGAGGCCCGCGAGGTCGCTTTCGAGCGTCGTCAGCTTGGGGCCGGCTTTCGCCTGAAAGTCTTCGAGCCCGTCGACCCGGTTCTCGACGCGATCGAGGTTCGGGACAGCATTCGCGCTGACCATCTCGATCTTTTCGACGCCCGTCGTTGAAAGCGTGACATTCGCGATCACGGTATAGCCGACGTCCACGATCGGGGGCGTCGGATCGGGCGCTTCCTGCCCGGCCTGAGTGTTGACGTTCGCAATACGCGCCTTCACGAGCGCCACCGGCTGAGCTTCGGACTGCAGCGTTTCGGCGTTGATGAGGAACTGACGGGGCTGGACGTCAGTGTCCTTCTCCTCGCCCCACGTCACAACCGAGACGACCTTCTTGCCGGCGATCGGGAGCGCCGTCACAAAGTCCTTCGTGAACTCGGTCTCGCGAGCGTAGCGCTTGCCGCCAGAGTAGAGGCGTCCGGGCGCGACGCGGATCGTCGTCGGGCCGCTCTTCGTGACTTCGAAGCCAGCATATGCGGCGCGCGAGACGATCGTGTCGGCGACAATGTGATCGGACGACGATTGCGCGAACTCCTGAAGCCGAGTGAAGTCCTCGGGATCGTCGTCAATGTTGTCGTAAAAGATGATCTTCGATTCCATTTAGGCGACCCTTCTAATTTCACCTAGCTTGAACGCTCCAAGTCGCGGTGCGTCGGACAATCGAACGACCCGATGCGTCACGGTGTCGACGAGGATCGTGTCGCGGAACGCTTTTGAGACGACAATTGCTTCAAGAGCGCGATGGAGCTTCCGCATGTCTGTCGGGATGCGGAAGCCACTTCGGAAGCGGCCGAAGCCCCGACCGCGCTCGCGCGTCAACGGAACCTCAACCGTGAGCTTTGCCGTAAAGGGATCGATCCCGTAGCGTTTGTGACCACGGAACCAACGAGCCGAGAGGCCAGCCGGAAGCCGCGAGGCGTCATGCAACGCGATCCGGTCATAGATGAAATCGGCCGCGTCGGTCGCCCGGCGAAAACCACGGGAATGCCAAGCGTGCCCGCGATAGCTACGAGACACCGCCGCCGTATGCCGTTCCGAAACACGAGTCGGCCGCACGTCGACAGGCCGCACGCCTTCGGTAACGACGCTCGCACCCGCCTCGTTGAAGCGCATCGTAATGACGCCGAGCGTCGCCGAGGTCGGACGCCTGAAGCCGCGCCCGCGAAAGTCGACCGCCCGGAAGGACCGGCGATCGTTCTCGGCCGCGATCAAAACGCGATCGACTGTGACAGCCCCGAAACCGTCAACGGTCTCGATTTTGACCGGGGTGTCCTTTCCGTCGCGGTGGAGCACGGCCCGTCGCGAGATGAGCGCCCGCCCTTGCGACTTTCGCCGAAAGCCATCGCTTCGAAACTGCTTTGCAGCGGCATGGAACCAGCGCCCGACCGCTGATACCGGCGCCCTGTAGGGAAAGACCCGGATTTGCGGAAGTCGAGCAAGCCAATCTTCGCGGGCCGCATCATTGAGCGCCGGAACGCGAAAGCCGCGAGCGGGCGGGCGGACGGCCTTGCGCACCTCGCAATCGACAAGGGCGACGTGAGACTTGATCCCCGCAAGCGTGGTCTTCTGCCGATGCAACAGGAAGGCACGCGCGAGAACAGAACGCTTCTTCTCCTCAGCCCACGCCGAATCCCAAATGTCGAGCGACAGCGCCCATGCCAGATAGTCGAGCAGATGCAACGGGCAGCGGGCGGGATCGTCGACATACTTGACGAGATGCGCCGGCAGCGGGCGGCGAGCCGCGTTGGTCAGGGACACCGCCCGCTCGACGTCGGTCGCATTATTCGGGAGAAGGCTCTTCGGCTCAGTCATGGGCGACCTCGATCGAGACCGAGATCGACGTACAGAATGCTGCCTGATCCGGCGCCGGCTGGACGTCAGCAAGCGGCGCGAGCAAGACGAGCTTTCTTACATTCGGCGCGCGAGCCGCCGCGATCAGAGCGTCGGTCGGGTGCGGCTCGCCGATCCGATGAAGCTCGGCAGCAACGGCGGCGAGGCTGTCTTGCGCGCGTTTTTGGATGATCGAGGGATCAGGCCCAAGAGGCACGCGAAGAACGACCTCGATCGCATAGGGCAGGATCGAAGCCGAGCGCACGGAAACGATGTCGGTCAGCGTTGCGCCGTCATCCGCCTTGAAAACGCGCGCGACCTTGTTCACGACGTCGCCCGAAACGGTCCCGTCGCCGTCACGCCCAAGAAGGATCACGTCGACATAGCCGCCCGGCCGCTTTACGAGGTCGACGTCCTTGATTTTGTCGGGGGCAGCCTGAAGCGCCAAATGCTTATAGCTGCCGGCCGTGCCGCCATGCGGGTAAGCTTCAGGCGCAAGCTGAACACGGCGCCGAAGGCTCGCGTCATCCTCCCAATCCTCGGGATTGGTCGCGCGGGGCCTCGGGTTCTCGACGATCGCCGCGCGCGTGATCCCAAAGAAGGCCGCGATGTGCTCAAGATCGGTTCCGGTCGCGAAGGCGAGCATACGGGCGCGCGCCGCGTCATTGATCGCCTGAAGGTCGAGCATTTCGCGATAGGCGTCTTCCTGCTCAAGGATCGCGAGCGGATCGCCTTCAAGGTTGCCCGTGTCGTATGGAATCCCCGCTTCGTTGAGGCGTGTCGACAGGTCTTCAATCCGCTCGTCGAAGATCGTCTCGAAGTCGACCGGACGCTCGCGCACAACGTCTGGCGCGGGCATCTTCGACAGGTCGAGATTGGAGGCGACGAAACGCATTCGGCTTTCCTTGAGGATGAAGCCGAGCTTAGGGAAATGGGGGTGCGCAACGAGGCCGTTTCGATCGCCGCGCGTCAGCGCCTCAATGGATCAGCGAGCACGATCCGTCCGCGTGCGTCGCGCACCTCGGAGAAGTCGCCAAGGTGCCCGCGCGGGTAATAAAGACCCTCGATATCGAAGATTGGCCGACCGGCCGGAATGTCGGACTCCTCGGAGAGATGAGAGCGCACGAGCCGGAAGCGCGGCTCGTCGCGGCTCGCCTCGGCGATCGCGGCGAAATAGTCGATCAGGGTCAACGGCGAAAGCGAACGGTCGACGAGCTTGTGCAACTCGGCCCCGTAGTGCCGCCGCATGATGCGCGTGCCGCGACGGGTCGTCAGGCGGATCGAAAGCGACTGCAAAACCTCGTCAAAGCCTGAGATGAGCTTCCCCGTCTGCCGGTCGAGTGTCGCCATCACTACACCTCGGGAACGCTGCCGCCGTTTCCGACGGGATTGCCCAAGATCGGGCCGGTTGATTGGACTCCGTCGGTCGACCAAATCGTGCCTCGCACGCGCACGTCGCCGTCAATCGTAGCCGCGCGCGACGTGCCCGCCATGCTGAATCCCTTCCTGAAGATCACCGGCGCGTCGATCACGAGCGCTTCGCTCGTCAAAGTCATCTTCTGATCGCCCCGCTCAGTCACGATCCCGTCGGGCGTCATGACGAGCTTGCCATGCTCTTTCGAGTCGAGCGTCAGAATGCCGGTGTTGCGGTCATAGGAGACCTCGGCGCCATTGGCGAAGCGCTTTCGCCAAACGCCTGCCTTGTCGCCCGGCGCCGCCTCATCTTGGCCCTCGGTATAGGTTCCGGCAGGGATAACGGTCGCCGTCGAAAGCTCGCCCCCTTCGGCGAGCAGCACGACCTTTTCGCCGACTTCGAGCGGATGCCAATCGCGATCGCCCTTCGCCCGGCCGCCGTTCATCGGGAGCCAGTCCGTCAGGATGTAGTCGTCTTCATCGTCGGGGTTGCCGATCCCGACGCGAATCTTCGCCTTCGCATAGTCGACCTCGCGCACGACGCCGCGCTTCACGACGTCTTGCGCGCGCCGATCGAGATCGGTCGTCTCGGGATCGCCAACCCCGCCCGTGCGCGCACTATCACGAGCGAATTTCACACGCCGCCCCCATCGACAATCTGCTCGGGCTCATGACCGCTTAGGATCGCGTAGACGTCCGACGGCATTTCATCGCCGGGCGGTCTCGGGCGCCATTTTGCGCGATAGGTGACGCGCCATAGCAGGCCGATCGCGCCGATCGGAAAGCGGACATGCTCGGTCACGAGGTCAATGTCGGACTCGATCAGGCGCACGCGAGCACTCTCGAAGCCGGGAATCTGCCAGTCGTCGAGCGCCGCTTCCATCTGCTCGGCGAGATCGTCGAGGACGTCGTCGACCGTCTCCCCGCCGCGCACGATTCCTTCTGTCACGAGCTTCAATTCGCGCTCGGTATACGAATCTTCCCCGTCGACACCGAACCCCTTGTCGGGGTCGATCTTCTCGTCTCGGGAATAGATCAGGATCGCGGGAAGCTCGTCTTTGTCGTCGCCGATCGGAGCGATCCGCGAGTTATAGACGCGGCCGGCCGCGTCGGTCGCCGCCTCGATCAGCCGCGCCTTGAAGGCTTCGCGGATTTGGCGCCGAGGATGCGTCATTCGTCTTCCATGAGCACGAGCACAACCATGCCCGTGCCGTCGGGCCGTCGGTCATGGACACGATAGGTCGCGCCGCCAACGCTGAGCTTCGAACCCTTCTTGCCGCCATCGGGCAAGTCAACGGCGCGGCAGGTGAATTTCGGGCCTGTCGACGTGAACTTTGCCCCCATTTGCTGAGCGTACTCCGGCCCGCCCATGAAACGGTTGGGGTCAAAGGTCGCGTGTTCCTCGTCGAAAATGCCGGCGATGGGCTCCCCGGCGACGCCGGTCGACTTCGGCGTGTAAACGGCCTCGACCCCGAAAAGCTCGGGGTCGAGGAAAGCAAGCCGGTCCTCGTCGGACTCGACGGCCATTATTCACCCTCGCGAAGCGCGAGGGCGGCGTCGATTTCGACCTCGTCGGGCTTGAAGCCGAGCGCTGCCGAAAGCGCGTCGATCTTCGGCTTACCGGCGCGAGCGCCGGTCTTCACGAAGTCCTTCTCGGGATCAAGAAGGTCAATCGCGGCCTTGATGGCTTCGACGCGGCTCTCGCCGCCGCCGTCACCGCCGGAAGCGTCGCCGTCGCCTTCGCCGCCGGTCCCGTCGCCGGCTCCTGCCGTGCCAGACGACGTTTCGCCGCCGCCTGCGGCGAGGGCAGCAACCGAAGTCTCGGTCTCGCCGACGATCGCGACATAACCCTTAAGGCCCGCCGCGTCGGCATCGTCGACGTCAAGGATCGTGCCGGGCGGGTGATACTTCCCGCCCGACTTGATCGTCACCAGAGCGCGAACCGTCGCCATCAGAGCACCTTTGCGCCGAGGGTGCCGTCGGGCCGATACGGCACGAGCAACGGAGCCGACTGACCGAGTATGTAGCGCACGCTCGGGTCTTCCTCTTCCCACGACTTCACGAAGAACGGTCGCGGCTGAATGCCGGCCTTGAGGTCGCGAATGGCGCCGAAGAAACGCACGCCCTCGATGCCATCGGCGACCATGACGATTTCGCCGTCGGGAAGGGTCTTCTTCGTCGTGCCGTCTTCCGGGTCGACATAGGCGTCAGCGTGGACCCACAGACGATAGTCGCCGAAGACGGCAACGAGGCGCACGCCCGGAGAAAGCAGCATCGGGCTGAGGTTGGCTCGCGCCTGATTCAGCGTGGCGAGGGTCGTGTCGAGTTGATTGCGGAGCGCCTTCGCAACCGGATCAGTATCCGGCCCCGCCATCTTTGCCCGAATGACCTTCCACACGTCCGAGGCCATCACGACGTCACGGACGATCAGGCTCGAATTATCGAGGATCGTCTGACCCCACACTTCAATATCGTCGAGTGGGTTCACGCCAGCGGCCGACCATTTGTCGCCACCGGCGAGCACGATCGAATGCGCCGGGTTTCGGCCGAAGTCGACGACCTGAGTCGGATAGTTCTCGCCCGCGATGATCGCCTTGCCGGTGCGGACCACCTCGGCGGCCATCACTTCGAGACGACGCACCCACATTTCAAGCTGCTCGTTCAGCGAGAAGGCGATAGACGCCTGCAGTCGCTGCTCGGGGGTGAGCGAGCCGCCGATCTTTTCGCCAGCGCGCCGCTTGAACTGCTTGTTCGGGTCGAAAACTCGCTTGTCCTTCAGATAGGCAGGCCGGAAGGACTGCGTGATATAGCCGGCCTCGCGCACGACCTTGCCGCCGATCATCGGCGACACAAACGGCGTGATCAGGCGCCGGCCCTTCACGCGGTCGAACATGATCGTCTCGGCATCGGACGTCTCGACCGCCGTGAAATAGGCGTTCAGGAAGAAGGCGCCGTCGAGCGGCAATTCCTCCACAACCCTGTTTAGGGCCGTAGTAGAGAACAGGTCCATAAGAAATCGAGCCCCCGTTAGCCCTGCGTCTTCGAAAGGAAGACGTTGATTTCGCGAAGCCCGCGATCGACCGACGCGGGCGTATGGCCGGCGCCGAACGTTACGGCATCGACGTCGAACTCGCCTTCGATGAAAACGACCGCCTCGACGTCGGCCGCCGTCGCGTTAACGTCTTCCGCGAGGATCGCATCAGGAACCTCGGAGCCGTCGCCCGCCGCTGCGGCGCTCTTCACGTACTTGCCGCCGACAGCGATCTTGCCGAGCAGCGTTCCGCGAGAGAGAACCCCGGCGCCGGAAGCAATCACGACCTTACGACCGCGAGTGCGCCCGATGACGAGACGGTCGGGCGTGAACGTGCCCTCAGTCTGAAAGTTTGCCATCGTTTACCCCCTACTTCTCGCCGGTCGCGAGCTTGAACGACCCGAGAATTGCCTTCACGGCGGCGTCGTCACCCGTCGGCGCGTCCTTGCCGGTCGACGGCTTCACGGCGGCATTGGCGTCCGTATCTTCGTCGATGGCTTCGGCGCGCATCTTGGCGACGTCGCGTTTCGCGGCCTCGATAAGAGCCTTGAAGGATGCAACCGACGAGCCAGATTTGATCGCCTCGTCGCGCGCCGCCTCGTAGCCGGCCGGGGCGGCGGCGTAGATGCCCGACACTCGCTCCTGTTCGGCCCGCGCGGCGGCCTGCTCGCGTTCCTTGATCGCCTTCTCGCGCGCCTCTTCGGCCTCACGCTCGGCCTGTGCCTCCGCTTCAGCTTCAGCCGCTTCCCGTTCGGCCCTTTCCTTCGCTTCTGCCTCAGCGGCAGCGGCCTCCGCCGCAAGTTCTTCTTCGGTCTTCCTCGTCGCCATGGTGATTTACCTCGTGAGGTTGCCGCTCGACCGGAGCGGATCGGTTTCGCGAGCAAGGCTCGCCAGAACTGACTCGAAAGAGCCGATCGCGTCGGCCATTCCCGCCCTCACGGCCGCCTTGCCGATCAGGACGTCGCCGCCGCCGAAGTGCTTCAGGACATACGCGCGCGTCGCATCCCTATTTTCCGCGACTGCACCGACAAAGATTTCTGCAAGAGCGTCGACGCGAGCTTGAATGCGAGTGCGACCGTCCTCTTTGGCCGGGTCAGAGACCTTGTGCGGCGATACGGACGACACAAACTCGTGCGTTCGGACGCCCCGCGCTTCTTTGACAGCGCGAGCGTCCTCGATCGTAGCGATCACGCCGATCGAACCGACTGCCGCGCTCTCGCCGATCACGATCCGGTCGGCGGACGAAGCAAGCCAGTAGGCTGCCGATGCAGCGACGTCGCCCGCAAAGGCCCAAATCGGCTTGATGCCGCGCGCGGCGCGGATGGCGGCGGCAAGTTCCGCGACGCCCGCGACCTGCCCCCCCGGCGAGTCGACGTTCAAGAGGATCGCGCGAACGTTGCCGTCGTCGAGCGCGACCTGAAAATCACGGCGCAGACCCTGATAGGACGTCGCGCCGCAAAGCTCGGTCATCAGGTTCGCTTTCTTGAAAAGCGGACCTTCGACATTCAGGATCGCGACGCCATCGCGAATGGTCGCGCGCTCGGCCTTTTCGAGCGCCTTAGCCCGATAGGCTTCGAGCGCTTGCGGCGTGACCTCGTGTTCGCGGGCGGCAATCTTCAACATGACGTCGAGCGCCGACTCTTCGATCGCCCATTCGGCGGAAATCGCGGCGTCAAGAATCCGCATTGCCATTCCCCTTCTTGGAAGAGCGCCCGATTTCACGATCGCCGTTATCATCCGGGTCTTCGGCCGGCTCGGGCGCGCCGCCCGGCCCCGACAGAACCGGGGGCTCAAGCCCCACTGCGACGCGAGCCGCGTGCTCGCGCCCGCGTTGTTCGGTTGCCGTCTTCCAGTCACGCCCGGTCTTCTCAAGCGCAACGTCTTCGAGCGTCTTCGCCCCAAGGTTCACGGCCTCGGCCTCGGCCCGCCATTCCTTTAGAGGATCAATCACGACGCGCGTCGGCGGAATCCATTGAGCGCCGAGCCATGCGGCGCGCTTCACGGGGCTCTCGAAGAAGCCCGGCGCCTCGATCAGGCCCGCGTTGATCGCATCGATCAGGAACCACTCATAGACGGGTTGGCAAAACGTAGAGACGAGCCACGCGCGCCGTTCCTTGAAGAACTGCGCCGCCATCTCGAGTGCCGCACGGCTCGCCGAATAGCTTGCCGTGAAGTGCATGATCAAAAGCTCATACGGGATCGAAAGCGCGACCCCGATTTGGCGCACGACCGCCGAAAAGAAGGCGTCGAAGTTGCTATTCGCACGGCCGGGGTTGGCGATCTGAATGTCTTCGTCGGTATCGATGTTCACGACGGCACCGGCGCCCATCGTGATTTCGTCCTGCCCCATGCCGGGCAGGGGCGCCGTTGCCCCCGCAAGCCCATCGTCGCCCTTCGTCTTCAGGAAGACGGTGAAGAACGACGACACGACCGCCGCCATAAGCTCGGCTTCCGTGTAGCGGTCGAGTTGCTTCAGGATTTCGATGACCGGCGCAAGTTCGGGAATGCCGCGCGTCTGTCCCGGCCTACGGCGTCGGAAGACATGCAGCGCCATGCGTTCGCCCGACCGCTCGCCGAATGCCCGCACCTCTTTGAACGAGGTGATAGGGCTCACGATTATGTCGCCGGGGTGATCCTGAGCGACGAAATACGAGACGGGCGCGCCGTCTTCGTCGAGCCGCACGCCGTCGCGCACGTCAGGGTCATTCTGAATCTCGGTCGGAGTCGCGACCCGGTCGGCTTCGATCACGTTGAGCGCGAGCGGAACGATTCCGGGCCGCTTCGCACGACGCCTCAAAACAAGGGCATCTCCGCTCTCGAAGGTCGTTTCGAAGACGAGTCCCTGAAGCTCATAGAAGCTTTGCGTGAGAGTGATATCAGCCGACGGCGACGAGGCCCAAATGTCGAAAAGCTCTTCGGCCTTGCGCTCCCAAGCCTCGGCCTGCTCGACGGTCAAACCGAGAATTTCGCGATAGACTTCAGCGCGCAGACGAAGGCCGGTGCCAATGACGTTGCTCTTCGACGTGGCGAGCGACCCGGTTGCGATCGGGGTGTTGCGCACAAGGTCGCGGGAGCGCGAGCGCAGCGTTGGAAGATCGCCGAGCGAATCGGAGTCAGCCGATCCAGCCCTCGGGTTGAAGGTCTTCAGTGCGGCGCGGTTTGAGCGCGCGCCGGCATATTGTCCGGCGACGTGAAACGCGAGCTTGGCGCTATACCGCCGAGCGGCGTAGCTCGGCGCGACCCCCGCGAGCAAACGATCGAAGAGGGAGGGGGCAAGCGCCTTCATAGCGGAATGATCCGCTGAACACGAATGCCGCCCCGCTTGGAGCGGGCAAGCTCGCGCTTCAGGCTCTCGCGGCGCGCTTCGAGGTGCTTGAGGTCGGCGCGCCAAAGCTCACGATCCTTGATCGTGAATCGCTGACCGCGCGACTCAACCGCCGCAATTGCGGCCTCGGTCTCTTCAAGCTGCTCTTCGACGCTCTTTGCCATGGCCCGACGCTAGTCGAGGCCGGGCGATCCAACGGGGCCGATCCGGTCGCCTAAGAACGGGCGCTGAGACAACCGCACTAGACATTGCAGTGTGCATTACAATCAAATCACGCGCTGGCCTTCGCGGGCCGCCGCCGCTTTGGCGTCGGGGGAGGGCCGCCCGAGGCGAATGCTCCGGTTTCCGGGTCGATCCGCCGCCGTCCTCGCGCCTTGAAGATTTCGAGGTCGTCAGGTGGAACGGCGCCCTTCAGATAGAGTCCGATCAGAAGCGCGATCGGTCCCGAAACCTTCGACTTCCCGCGCTCCATATTGAGCACATGATCGTTGCCGTTCGTCGGTGACAGGCCGAGTGCGCGGGCAAGCTCGATAGGCGTCAGCGCGCGACCGACGCCCCAAAGCTCTCCCAATCGCTCGCGCGCGGCGCGAACCTCTTCGCCGGTCATCATGGCGACTCTCCCCAATCCAGTGGCGGGCATGGTGCCCGAGCGCCCATCAATGTCAACAACATATCCGATTTAATCGGCGCTATCGTTCAACCCCCCGCGACCGCATGCGACGCCTTCCGGCCATTGTCGGCACGGCCGTTTCGCGGGGCTCTACTCCTACGGCGGCCGGTGGTTGGGCGGGCTTCGGCACGCCCTTTCGGTTGGCCTCGGCAACCTGACGCAAGGCGTAGAGGCGCCGCGCCATGTCGATGCCAAGCGAGAGGCGCGCCGCGATGTTGTAGACCCGCACGTCGAGCGGTTCGTTGCGAACGTGAACCTTCACCCATTCCTTGGTGACGAAGCCGAGCCGGTTCGTCTTGAGCACGGCCTTCTCGGCAGTCAGGCCGTCGAAGTGCGCGCGGTCGTAAACATGCTCAAGCCGCTCGGCTGATCGCCTCGGGAAGTGGCAATAACCAGGCCCCGGCTCCTTGATCGCTAGTCGCTTGTAATGCAGGTCTTTGCCCTGATCGACGCCGAGAATGGCGACGTCGATCTTCTTCGCCGCATTCTTCGTGAGCTTCGGCGGCCATATGGGCTTGTTCGCGCCCGAGCGCCCGAGGATGGCATAGACGTTGCGCCGCTTCCTCGGGCGACAGAAATCATAGACTTGTTGCGTGAAGTGACCGCCCGCGTCGATGCATGCAGCCTCGACCCGAAGATCGATCCCGCTCGGGTGCTTGAAGACCCGTGAGAGCGCGTGCTCGACAGCCTCCCAAAAAGCGGGCGTCGACGGGTCGCCGTAGCGCCGGGCGTAGTCGAGCGACCAAGACTCGTCGTCGGCGCCCCAACCGAGCCACTCGATTTCAAAGCGATCGTCCTGAATATCGACTGCAGCGGTCACGGCGCCGACGCCGAACGGGACGGGCTCGATCCCGTAGGGCTCAACACGATCCACGAGCGAAGCCGCGTCGGCACGCTCGCCGCGCTCTTCCCACGTTTCCGCAAGCCGAGTGTTGACCCACGTCTTCAGCCGCTCGGGATGCTTCCGCGCCAGCTCGAAATCGCGGGCCATCTCGCCAAGGGGGCGCCACGGCGAGGCGATCCGGTTCAGGTGGAACCCGGCGTGCCCCTTGACCTCGGGACGGGTCGCGATCCAACGCCCGCGAGAAATCGCCTCAAGCCGTTCGGCCTCGCTCCACCGATGGCCGCACAACTCGCCGGTCTCGGCGTCGACATGCTCACATTCATACTGAGCTTCGAGCGGCTTCCCTTCCGGCCATTTGACCTGTTTCCATTGAAGGTGCTGCTCGTGCCCGCATTTGGGGCAGGGCACGAAATAGCGCCGCTGATCCGACTCCTCGTAACTCGCCTCGATCCGGCTGACGCCCTTAATCGTTGGCGTCGAAAAGAGCGCGATCTTCCGGTTCCAAAAGGTCGTTGTACGCTCGATCGCGAGCGAGACCGGATCGCCTTCCTTGCCGGCGCTCGCCTCGTAACGATCAACCTCGTCGCACAAGAGGACGCGGATCGGGCGCGACGCGAGCGAGGCCGGTGAATTGGCGCCGGCAAGCGTGATGTGCCCGCCCGCATACTTTTTGTGCAGGATCGTGTCTTCGGAGTCGCGAGCGTGATTGCCGATCTTCGCCCCGACGGCGGGAGTATCGCGCGCCATCGGCGCGAGGCGATCCTTCGAGAACGCCTCGGCCATCTGCAACGTTGGTTGCAAGATGAGCATCGGGCACGGATCGAGGTCGACGTGATATCCGGCGATGTTGAGCAGCGCTTCGGACTTGAACGTCTGCGCCGCGACCATGCACGAAATCATTTCGATTTCGGGGTCGCTGAAGGCGTCCATGACGCCGCGTGCCGGCTCGACGCGGCTCGTATTCCATTTGCCGGGCTCGCTCGACGCTTCGGACGAGAGCACGCGCCGATCGTCGGCCCATTCAGAGACCGTGAGCTTCGGCGGCGGCGAGAACGACTGCGCGATGACCTCGCTCACCTGAGCGCGAAGCCGCGCCTCGTGCTCTTGGTCGAAGAGATCGAGCACGCCAAGCTTGATCGGGTCGACGTGCAGGGTCATGCGAGGATCAGCGCAACGAACAGGAACCATCCCCAGCCGCTACGCCCGTCCATGGCGCAGACGACCGCGAGGAAGCCAAAAAACACCGCGAGCGCGTGTCTCTCGGTCATTCGTCGCCCCCAAAGCTCTTGATTTCGGTCAGCGCCTCGCGAACGAGGTCCTCGACTTTTGAGACAAGCCGCTTTGCCTTGTCGGCGCTCGCCGCACACATCTGCGCTTCAGGCCGGAACTTCGTCGGGATCGCGAGCAAGCGAGCGCGAGCGTTCGCAATTTCGTCGCTGACGACCTTTGCAATCATGGTGATCGGGGCGACCTGTTCCTTCGCCGTTGCGAAGGCAAGCTCGGCCTTGAGGGCGTCGGCTACGGCCTTTCTCCGATCAGCCTCTTCGCGCGTAATCCGCACTTCGCCGGTGTCGGGATCGGGCTCGGCCTCGCGCGGGCGCTCAGGCTTTCGGCCGGGGCGCTTCTCGCGCGTGAGAAGCCAGCGGTGCACCTCTTCGGAATCGAACGTGTACGCCTTGCCCTTGCCGCCCGCTGCCTTTACCGGGCAACCTTCCTCGATCCACGAGCGCACGGTCGGCAGCGAATAGCCGAAGAAAGCCGCGACCTCGGACTGAGACAGCGGGCGGCCCATCAGACGGCCACTCGTCTGGCGGCGAACACGGATTCCGCCCGAGCGGTGGCGTCGACCTGAGCAAAAAGCTCTTCAAGGGTGCCGTCATTGAAGATCGTGAAGTCAGCCGGGGCTTGAAGCTGCTCGGATTCGTGGTCGAGCGAGGTTAAGCCGGGGCGTTCGACGCGCCAGAAGCTTCCGCCAAGGCGCCGAATTGCGGTAAGCTCGTTCGGAAAGCGCACGTCGTCGAAAAGAATGCGGCCGTTCGTGCGCCGCGAGCCGTGCCAGCCCGCCGAAATGTGCTCGACTTCGGTATCGACCCATAAATCAGGGTGAATCTGCTCACGCCCCCACTCGGTTCCGAGCGTGATCATCGCATGGCGAGGGCTCCTACCGTTGAGGAACGGCGTCGGAAGCTCTTTGAGGTCGCCTTCGATATAGCGCTCGACCTCGTTCTCGGACACGCCGCGATAGACGAGCAGCGTCCGAAGCATGAGTTTGAGGCCGGTCGCGAATTTGGCGCGCTCGAAACCATGACATGCGATCAGCCGCTTCGCGACTTCGCTCTTCCCTGAGCCAATGAGGCCGGAAATCCCGATGATCAGCACGAAACGCCCCTTTCGGTAGGTTGCGGGGCGAGTGTTGACCTATCCGATAAAATCGGCGGGGCTGTTTTGGTCGCCTAGACAGAGGAATTTTTCAGTTTGCGCGCATGCAAGAACATTGGCCGATATTGCCGATTTAGTCGGACCATTAAACAGGAATTTTGCAAAATTGCATTGCATCTAGCCAAAGTCGGCGGTCGCGCGTTACCCGCCACCGTGGGGGCCTTGGAAGGACCCGTTTCAAAACGAGACAGTGTTGCGAATGTGCAACACTCGCCGGCTTCGGCTTCCTCGAATAGGAACGTCGCCGATATCGCTGCGCCGTTGACCATGCGTTGGATGAGGTCAGGGCGCACGCGCGCCTCGCTAACTTTCGTCGCGCAATCGATTAGCTATCAGCAAATTCCGATTGCGATTGAGTTTGCTTTCAGCTAAGAATAACTCATGAAGAAGATCGCTTACAGCAAGGCCGCCCTCAAGACGCTTCGCCGCATTCCGGCGAACACGTCGGCCAAGATCAGGTCTAAGATCGAGCAGTACGCGGCCGATCCGGCATCGCAGGCCGCGAACGTGAAGCGGCTTCAAGGATCAGAATTTTTTAGGCTTCGGGTAGGCGACTGGCGCGTGATCTTCGACGAAGACGGCAACGTGATCGCCGTTCTGGAAATCGGCCCGCGCGGCGGCATATATGACTGAGGGATGAGCATGAACAAGCCGAGCATCATCACGACCCCGAGCGGGGATCGCATGGCGATCATTCCGCTTGCTGATTACGAGCGCCTTGTCGAGGCGGCAGAGGACGCCGCCGAAATCCGGGCCGCGACCGAGACCCGCCGCAAGCTCGCCAGCGGAGAGGAAGAGCTTATCCCGGCCGAGTTTGCCAACCGTATTCTCGACGGGGAAAACCCCGTGCGGGTGTGGCGCGAGTATCGCGGCATGAGCGCCAAGGAACTTGCCGAGAAGGCCGGCGTGAGCGCGCCCTATCTCAGTCAGATTGAGGCGAGCGCGCGTGAGGGCAGTCTAGGGACCATGAAGCGGATCGCTGAAGCGCTCAACGTGGCGCTCGACGACCTCGTGTAGGGCACCCCCCGACCTGCACTTTTGCTCAAAAACCCCGCTCGCTCGGAACAAGAAACATTATTCGGCCCGGCCATGCGCCGGGCCTTTTTGTCCGTCGAATCCGTTGCAATCCGTTGACACGTCCGATTAAATCGGACTATATAAGTGTATCAACGGAGTCGCAGACATGACACGCGAACAGCAACTCAACACCATCTGGCGCACCACGCACCGGGACTTCAAAGGAACGTTCAATGGTGAGCGCACGATCATGGTCTATCGCAACAGCTCTTGCCTCGTTCGCCTCGAAGACCTCACCGAGCGGGAAATCGCCGACCGTCTTCCGAAGCGCAAAGAAGGGGAGCGCTGAGATGACCACGCGCGAATACCGCCGCTTCACAAACATCAATTGGGGTCCGCTCTACAACCCCGACACGGGCGCGCATCACTGCTTCGCGACGGATACGACGCATGCATGTGAATTGCTGCCGCCGACACAACACGGCTTGGCGAGCACGCAGGTTCGCGTCGGTGATCGCTGGCAGTGGGTGACGGAAACGCCGCCGTATCATGGTGGCATTTGCCGCGCCGCCCGCGAGAAGGAGGGCCGGTCGTGACCGCCCCGACGCAGCGCCAGACCGAGAGCGCTGCCCCGACTGAGCCCCGCCTAGCGGGGCTTTCTCATGCCGAGAAAACCGCCTCGCCCTTCGACGTGACGTAGGGCAGGCCGACCGCCGCCGAAAAATAGCGCGTGCCCGGCCGCCCGGTTGATCCGATCCGCATCTCTCCCGAGACGATCATGCCAGCCGCCTCAAGCTGACCGACGACGGCCTCTAACGTGCTTGCGTCGATCACGGGCCGAATGCCGTTGAGCAAGCCGCTCCGATTGATGCCGCGAACGCCCGCCTTCTCGATCAGCGCGGCGACCTTCTCTTCGAGCCCAAGGCCACGCGCTATCCGACCGGGGCGGCTCTCGATCGGCTCAATCCTCTCGACCGCGCTCGACCGCTGAAGGGCCGGCGCTTCGAAGGCGACGGCCTTCATAACCGCTTCAGGAAACGTCAGCCACAACGCCGCGCGCACGGCTCCAAGGCCGGCGCTGCGCCCGTGCTTCAGTGCAATGCGGGCAATCCTGCCCGCCGCGACTCGAGCCCGCTCACGAGCCTCCGCAATGCCTTCCGCTCGTGCCTCAATGGCGAAAGCGGCGTCATAGGCATGCGGGGCGATTGCACTGAGCATCGCGGCGAGCGGGCTTCGCTCCTCCCGCTCGCGCCGCTCCGGTCGCTCGCCATAGACATGCACAGCGCCCCGATTGCGTGACACCCAAATGATTTTGCGACGATGCAGGAGCGTCAGCACCTCGTCGACGTCGCGCGGGTCCACATCGAACAGAACATCACGAGCAAAGGCCGCGCCAGATAGCCCCGTCGGACCGATCCGACTCGCATAGGACTGCGAGCGGGAAACGACAACGGACCAATGAGCGCGCATCCGTCGTACAGCCGTCGAAATTGGCATTCTGAGCCCCCAAGCGGTTTTTCCCGCGTCCTATACACATATAGGGGGTGAAGTGAGCATTTCATAATGAATATATCAAGTCACAACTAACTCGCTTCATATATACAGAAACAACCATTTTTGCCCGTAAACCGTTAGGTTCTTTCGGTTTTTTCGGGGTTTTTATGGCACCGAAAGAACCCTGCAAAAACACGTAAGAACCCCGCGGTCGGCGCACCGGCCGGGCGCTGAAAAATCGCGTAACGGTTTAGAAAGCCCTCTTGACGCGACGGATGGACTCGCCGTATCAACGGACATGCGGCGGATAAATCCGGCGCAACAGAAGCCCCGACGCCGACGAGGCAACCCCCATGTCAGCGCCTTATCAATCCGCATATGCACGGGGCAAGCCCCTGCCGCGTGAGCCCTTCTTCGTCAACGTCTATAAGTGCCGCGACGGATCGCAGCGTATCGACCTGATACGCTCGCCGGATCGCACAAAGGCCAACACGTTGATGATTGTGGTGTGTTCCCAATCGTCGCTTGAGCCCGCCTTTCGCGTCCGCGTCACTCCTAAGCACCCGACGGTCGGCAAATACGAAGGGCAGGGGGCTCGCCATGCCTGACGTGATCATGACCGTTGGCGCTCCCGGCAGCGGCAAGACGACCTTCGCGCGCTCGCTCGATCCGCTGTCTTGGTTGACGCTCAGCCTCGACGATTTCCGCGCCGGGCTTTGGGGCTCGAAGAAGCTCTATCATGAGATCGTCAACACGGACGCCGATCCGACGAGCCCGCATCCGATGCGCAAGGCCCTTCATAGGGTCTATCGCAGCGCCGTCTACGGCGCGCTCAGCGAAGGCCTGAACGTCTGTCTCGCGAACACGCACATTTATCCGACGTCGTTCGAAGACGAGATGATCCTTCTCGAAGTACTCGGCGTGACGCCGCGCCTGCGCGTGTTCCTGACGCCGCTCGACGAGCTTCTTCGCAGGAACGAGACGCGGCCCCCCGAAGACAAATGCGATCCGGCCTATGTCGCCCGGTGCTTCGCTGACCTGCATTCGCCCGGCGCGTGGTGGCGCCAATGGCGCGGGCCGATCGATTTCGTCGACGGCAACCCCGAGGACTTCAGCCATGCCGCATGAACTGAATGAGGCCGAAGCCGAAATGCTGCGCTATGGGCTCGGCCTCGATCGCAGCAAGAGCCCCAAGCGCAACTTCATCCTTGCGAATGATCGAGGCAGGCGCCGGCCCGTTCTACTCGGCCTCGCTGCTCGTGGCCTCGTCGTCGAGGGTGAGCGGATCGGGCAGGCGAGCCGCGCCTTCCGCGTCACGGTCGAGGGCGCCAAAGCCATCGGCCTGAAGCGCCTCAAGCCCGAGTTTCGCGTCGAGGCGCCCGAAGCGCCCCGCATCGCGGCATAGGTGGCGCTCATGCCGGTCTTCGCCCTCATGGCCGCGTGGTCGCATTTCACGGCGACCTACTGGCTTGAAGCGACGCGGGCGCCAATGAAAGCCGCCTGCTTCACCCTCGCGCTCTTTCCCCTCACGGCTTGCGGCCTGAACGGCGGGGCGCTGATCAGCAACAAGCAAGCCGGTGGCGGCGTGATCGTCGTCCACGAGAACGGCGAGACGACCTCGATCGTCGTCGATCGCTGAACCCCAAAGAAACCGACCGCTTCAGCAAACCCGCCGCGCGCGGGAACGGGAGAGTATTGCCATGCTCACCTATCCGAATGTGCCCGGATACAAGGAACGCGAGACGTCCAAGGAAGCGGCCGAGAGGGTCGCAGGCCGGGCCGCTGCCTTGCGCCGGATCGTGTTGACCACTCTTCGCGATTGGGGCGGCGGGCTCACCGCCGACGAGATCGCCGCGCTTCTCGACGAGTCCGTTCTCAGCATCCGGCCGCGCGTGTCGGAACTCGCCCGCGATGGCCTGATCAGGAAGACCGGCGAGCGCCGCAGGAACCAAAGCGGCATGCAGGCGCACGTCTGGATCGCCAGCACGAGGGCCGCCGCATGATCTTCAACGCATTTGTTGCCGGCATGCTGGCGGCCGACGCCGCGCGGGCCATTTTCAACGGCGAACCGTATTGGGCCGCCGCCTTCGCAACCCTCTCAGTCCTGAATCTGCACTTCGCGCTTCGTCAGCGCCGAAAGCTCAATGGGGCGGACCATGCAGTTTGATCCGATGAAGGCGCTCATGCGCTTCCTCAACTCCCGGCCCGAGCGTGAGGCCGAGCTTATGGAAGCGTGCAGCCGCTATCTTGAGCGTGCCCGCATCGCCGATCGCCGGCTCGTTTGCGCCTATGACGCGCTTGAGCGGATCGCCGCCGCGACGGCGAATGATGGCGGCGCTCCGCAACTGACGGCGATCTTCGAGATCGCTCAGGACGCGCTTGCCGACAGGACGCAAGCCATTTCGGCCGTCGAGATGGGCGCCGAATTTCTCGTGAACGCCTGCCATGGCGCGGCCCTTCGGGCGGGTTGGTGGACCGACCTTCACACGGGCGAGTCGCTGATCGGCAAGCGCAATGTCGGCGAAATGCTCATGCTCGCCGTGAGCGAGATCGCCGAGGCGATGGAAGGCCACCGGAAGAACTTGCCCGACGACAAGCTTCCGCACCGGCCCATGATCGAGGTCGAGATCGCCGACTGCCTCATTCGCCTTTGCGATACGGCCGGGGCGCTCGGGCTCGACCTCGGCGGCGCCATGGCCGAGAAAATGGCGTTCAACGCAACGCGCCCCGACCACAAGCCGGAAGCCCGCCGCGCCTTTGGCGGCAAGGCATACTGAGGGGGCGGCGATGCGCATGACTGACCAGATTGCCGAAGCCGCCCGTTTCCTGCTGGATCGGCTCGACGAGTTTAGCGGCGATCAAACAGACGACGAAGCGTTTGTACGTTGGCACGGGCACGTAGAGCCGGCGATGGCTCGCCTCAAGGCCGTCCTTAGCCCCGCCACGCGAGACGAATATGATTTCGGATTGGACGCCGCCGAAACGGCTGCTGGCATCCTGCACTACCTCGGCCGGGGCACCTCGCCGTCATACGAGCCGGGATCAGACCCGCGTCGCGACCGCATAGCGAGGCTGATCGAGGCGTGCGCGTCCCGCCGTCTGGCCCAGCCGGCCGACCGGGTTACGGCCCGCTATACAAACTGGCGTGGCGAGGCACGGGAGCGGACTTTCATACCGCAGCGGGTCTACTTCGGATCGAACGAGTGGCATCCCGAACCGCAGGTCTTGATCGACGCGACCGACTGCGAGACGGGCAATGCTCGCACTTTCGCTGCCGCCGGGTTCGCCGCGCCGGGCGCTGCGCACATGACGGATAGCGACATTCGCGAGGAAGCCGCTGAGACCGTCAAAGACTTGCGTCATTGGGCGGACGACGCGGATTTGCCGGCATGCGAGCGCGCGCTCAGGAATGCCGCGCGGCTCATCGAGGCTGTTGTGTCTAATTATGTGCCGGCCGCTGAGCCGGTGGCGTGGGCCGTCATGCACGAAGGTGCCCCATTCGTCATGATCCCGCACAGCGACGACGCTATGCCCCATGTCCGGTGGTGGAGAGAAGAAAAGAAGCGCGAGGTCACACCCCTTTACGCCGCGCCGGATGGGTGGAGGCCCGATGCCGAGAAGATGCGGGAAGCCTGCGCTCGGTGGTGCGAGGCGAACGGCTTTGCGGACGCCGCACCGATGCTCCGCAAGCTGCCAATCTCTCGGTCGCGCGCCGCCCTGAAGGAGGCCTGCAATGCCGTGGAATAGCAGCGTGCTTCAGCGCAGCGTGACGGCCGCGCTCCGGTCTCTCCTCGACAATCGGACATGGCGTCGGCATCCGGCGCCGTTCGCCAAGACCGAGCGAGGCCGGCTTCGCCGCGAAGTCCGACGCTTTGTCCGAAGCTTCGACACGGCACGGCTTGCGCAATGACCCGCCGCGATCGCATCCGCGCAAAGATTGACGCGCGCACGATCGAGGTTCCGGCGCCGCCCGGTCTCGGGCTGCATAAGCCGTGCCGCATTTGGACCGGGCCGACCTCGGGCGAGGCGGGCAGGGGAGCCGGCTACGGCCGGATGTGCCTCGACGGTGCGACGGTAGCCGTCCACATCGCATCGTGGACCAACGAACACGGGCTTATCCCGCCCCGCAAGCAACTCGATCACATCTGCCGTCGACGTCTTTGCGCCGAGGAGTCTCACCTCGAATTGGTCACGCACAAGCAAAATCAGAAGCGTCGCAACGCCGCGCGACGGTTCATTTGCGAAGGCGCTGAAAAAAATTGCGGAGTAGCAGCATCATGAAACGGTTTTTCTGGCGCCTGCGGGCAACGCTTATTTTGCGCAACGAGTACGATTGGCCGTTGCGCGCGTCGTGGAGGTATTCCGAGGCTCTTCACGTATACACGACCGAGATTGGCGGCGAAGACTTCTCGCCTCGCGCGGCGATCGAGGAAGATCGCCAATATTGGGAGTAGCAGCGATGAGCGCCATTCCAACTGGCCGATTTGCTGTCGGCGAGATCGTCGAGCTCAAGTCGGGCTCGCCCGATATCCCGTTCTGACCATGAAGCCGTTTCCGCGCTATCGCGTCATTCACAAGCGCACGGTTCCGATTTCTCGCGCCGCGCCCATGCACAAGGCCGGCACCGTCATTGCCGGTTTGGGCGTGCTCTACGACTTCGTTTTCGTGCCCGTGATCACTCGCGTCGACGTTACGCCCGTCGGGAGCGCCAATAGGAGCCCTGACGCCATAGCAGGCGTCGCCGCTGCAGTCCGTCGCTACTACGCGCCACCGGCCGCCGGGGCGCGCAAGGGGAGAAAGAGGCAATGTCGGAAGTGAAGAAGCATGGCGGCATCAAAGACGTCGCTCAGGGGCGATCGGACATTTTTCGGATCGACCCGCGCGAGTTGAAGGTCAGGCCGGGCTGGAACGCGCGCGAAGTCGACTTCAACCCGAATGACGAAGAAGACCTCGCCCTTGCTCGCTCGATCGCCGAGAACGGCGTGCGCGAGGCGCTGACGGCCATTTGGGAAGATGGAGCGATCTACGTCACGAACGGCCATCGCCGCCGTGCGGCGACCCTCTACGCCCTCGACGCGCTAGGCGCCGAGATCAAGACGGTTCCGGTGCAGACCGAGCCCCGCTATTCGTCCGAAGCCGATCACGTCCTTTCGCAAATCGTCCGCAACTCGGGCAAGCCGTTGAGCCCTTTCGAGAAGGGCAAGGTCTTCAAGCGCCTTCTCGACCTTGGTTGGGGCGAGGGCGAGATCGCGGCCAAGGCCGGCTTGAGCGAGGCCCGCATTCGGCAATTGCTTGAGCTTCACGCCGCCCCTGAGGCCGTGAAGGCGTTCGTCCGGTCGGGCGAGGTCTCGGCGTCGCTCGCAATGGATCGCCTGAAGGTGAACGAAGGCGACGGCGAGAAGGCCGCCGCTGAGCTTCAGGGCGCCGTTGCGGCGGCTCGCGCCGAGGGCAAGGCGCGTGCCATGCCGAAGCACGTCGAGGGCACCCCTCGCGCCAACCTGAAGGCAGCGCTCAAAGACGCCTTCGACGCGGCTGACATTGACGACAGCGATGGTGCTCGGATTCATATTTCGATGCCTGCCGATCACTTCGACCGCGTGCGCGAGCTTTTGAGGCTGTAATGGGAACCGACATTCACATTGTCGCGCAGAAGCGCGAAGGCGGCGCGTGGGTCGACGTCGAGGGGGCTTTCTCGGAAGGCCCCGCCCCATTCAGCTGGCGCAGCTATGGCATGTTCGCCTTCCTTGCCGGCGTCAGGAATTACTCGGCAATCACTCCCATTGCAGAGCCGCGCGGCTTTCCGCCGGGCGTCAATGACGGGAGCGAGCCGTGGTGTGACCTGTACGACCTCTCATGGCTGTCCGTCGAGGAACTGTCGGCATTCGATTATGACCAGCCGATGGAAGACCGGCGCGTGGCGCGCGAGATTTCGCCCCGGCTCATATCCGGCGCGGAAACGGCGCCGCCCGGCGGGGGTAAGATGACGACCTATCGGGATTTCCTAGGCGAGGCGTTTTTCGACGACCTAGCCGAGTTGCGGCGCATCGCAGCGGAGCGCGTCGTTTTCGGCTTCGACTGACGGGCGCCAGACTCCGGTGGAGTCCCTCTCTCGGCGCCGTCAATGGGATTAACAGTTTATTAACAGGATGAAATTCTTATCAATCGTTCTTGTTTCGTTCCCATTGCCGAGTCATATTGCCCCTACTGGTAACAAGGGGCGTGACATGGAAAAGCGTTCTCAAGTGCTTGATTTGGCGGACCATTTGGAGCGGTCGCTTCATTTTGGCGGATCGATGAGCCCGGCCGAGGTTCAGCTATGCGTCGAGTCCCTTCGAGCCTATGCCGACAACGAATTGCGCTTTGAGATCGCGAGCCTGATCGAGCAGGCGACCGGGCGGCCGTGGCACGATTCGAGGGTGCTTCGTGCGGCGAACGCGATCACCCGGCTCTATGAGGACCGAATGAGCGCCTGATTAGCGCGGCGGATGGTAACGGAAATCCGTCGTTGTGTGTTTACATATCCGATTTAATCGGATATGTAGTGTGCACCACAACGACGGGGCCAGCGATGAACGTTCCGACCTCTCAGACCTACGGCGAGTTTCAGGAAGCCTATGACTTCTTCAATCGCGCGCTGTTCAACGGAGCCTTGCCGGCCTGCCTCATCACCCTTCAGCGCAAGGCGCGGGCTTATGGCTACTTCTCCCCCCAGCGCTTCGGCGCAAAGGACGGGGGAACGACGGATGAGATCGCCATGAATCCGTCGACGTTTGCGCTCCGCAGCGATCGCGAGACCCTGTCGACGCTCGTCCACGAGATGGTGCACCTTTGGCAAGAGCACTTCGGGGAGCCGCCGCGTCGCTGTTATCATGACCGGCAATGGGCGGCGAAAATGAAAGAGGTCGGCTTGATCCCGAGCGACACGGGCGAGCCGGGCGGCAAAGAGACCGGGCAAAGCATGACCCACTATATCGAGGAGGGCGGCGCGTTCGATCGCGCTTGCGTCGACCTGCTCGGCGCCGGGTTTCGCCTCACTTGGGCCGATCGCGCGCTCGATGCCGGCGACAGCGAGAAGAAATCGAAGGCCGGAAAGCGGGCAAAATACACCTGCCCGGCGTGCTCGTTCAACGCATGGGCCAAGCCGGAAGCGAAGCTCATTTGTGGCGAGTGCGAGGAAACGATGTTGGCCGAGGAGGCGTGAGATGACCGAGCGCAAGATCTACGCCTCGCGCTATGGCGCGGTGAGAGCCGCACGGAACGCCTGCCGCAAGGCTCTCAACTCGCCTATCTATCAGGCGAAGGAAGGGCCGGATTACGAAATTCATCCCGCGACCGATGATCGGATTTCCTATCTCTCGGAATATGCGGGGCCGAGCTTTTACCTTCTGCGCGGGCCAGCCAAGGACGCCCTCGCCAATCGCAACAGAGGGCGGTGAGATGCCCGACATACCATGACGGCACGCCGGTTGTGGGAAGAACTCGGCGATGTAGAAAGATGGACGTGGGAGCGGAACCCGTCGCCGCGAGTCTATCGCCCCCGCCAGCCGAAAGGAACGTGTTGAGATGAATAAGCGCACGCGACAAGAGATGCCAATTTGTATGCGTCTCCGCAGCCTGTCTAACGAAGTTGCGCATAGCCAAATTGCCGATCAAATTGTTGACGATGTGGCGCCGATGGCCGCCGACATGATCGAAGAACTGACCAATGCGCTAGAATGGGCGCTCGGGCAATTGCCGCCGCCTCGCCTCGTTCGGGGAACGAATGATGCATATTATGCGGCGTACCAAAACGCCCGAGCTATCCTTTCGAAGGCGGCGGAACCCGTCTCATGACGTCCCGCTATCCCGCAGGGTCGATCGGTTCTCACCTCGAAGACGGGAGCGAGATCACGGCTTATTGCTATAATCAGGCGTGCGGGCACCATAGCGAGTTGGACCTTGAAGCCCTCGCACGTCGGTTCGGCCCCGAGCACAGCGCCCTTCACAGAGACCTAGTGCCGCACCTCGTCTGCTCGAAGTGCGGCGGCAAGAACATCGGGCTTCGGCTCAGCGTGTGGGTTCCCGGCCAAATGGGGATTTCTCGCCGCAGGAGTCGAAATGGGGCGGGGCCGAACTAGCTCGCCTCGTCGTCACCGCGCCCGGCGATCGTGATCCCGGCTTGGCCGAGCGCCATTTCAGCAAGTTGCCTGAGCGCTTCAGGGCGGGAGGGGATCGGCCGTTGCTTAGAGCGCCAATCGTCGATCGCATCCAGAAATTCAGGTTTGCAGCGCACGACAACCGGAGAGCCGACGCCCGTCGGTTGAGGGCCGCGCTTCTTTCCTGATTTCATGGTTGCTTGCATTACACTCGTAACTCTGATATCACGAAAACATTCAACTCGTCGGCGCTTGCTGACGTGATGAATCATCATGCGCTTTTACCATAGTCGCACGGTGGCGTTAGCAACACCTTGCTATGGGTGTCGTGTGTCCGCGTTCCTACAGCGCCGCGATGGCGGCCTCGAAGTGAACCCCAAACCGAGCGCCGACGACCGCGCTAACGGTTCGGTCGATCCGCCAAATCGGTTTGTCGTCCGCCCGGTTGTAGAGGCCCGCCAGAACTTCGAGGGGCGCCCGCTTCTTGCCCGTGCGGCGCACGATCATGACGTTTCCGCCTTTCGTCGAAATCTGAAACGTCTTTCGCTTCTGTTTGTCGATCCGCGCCAGCCGGCGCCGGGAAGCCGTGTGCGTTGGCGCGTCACCGATCGACCCATAGCCGGGAATAAGCAGGCCGCCGGACGCGAGCCGCCCGCGCGAGTCGCGGCTACGCCGGATGCTCAAAGCCTGCTCGGGCGCCTTATCATCGCCGAAGACGTGACGGCCCATGTATTTGTCGATCGAGCCGACGGCGGCCGTCATTGTGCCGGGCGTCGCGGCCCGAATGCGGATGCCCTTCGGAACCCAATTATTGCGAAGGTGGAAGACGCCGCGCACTTCGGCTTGCAGTCGAGCCTGCGCATCCTTCGCCGTCAGCGTGAGCGCCTTTGCCCCGGCGAACTTCGCCCGGCCCGTCAACGCCGATAGGCGCCGAAGGTCTTTGGTGTCGAGCGTGACAGATAGCTTAACGGCCATTGAGGCGCGCCCTCACGTCCGCCTCGATGGCGTCCGCCATAGCCTCGGGCGTCGGCGCCGCGATCGTCACGACCTCGAAGCCGAGGGACTGCAGTCGTTCGTGCCGCGCCTTCTGATCCTTCGAGCGCTTGCCGCGCGGCGTTTTCAGCTCATACGAGAGCAGCGTCGCCCCGGTCATGTAGACGCGAACATCGGGCTCGCCCGCCGTGAGCCCGGTCACCTTCGCTTGAGCCTGTTCGGCCCGAGACCGTCGCCCGGCCGCCATGTCGCCGGCACACGTCAGCGGCAAGCCCTCGTCTTCGAGCTTGTGCAGCCTGGCGACAACCTCGGCTTGAAAGCGCCATTCGGGGATGCGGTCGACAACGCGGGTCTTCATGCCGGCACTGTAGCCGGATCGATACAGTCCATCGGATAGTTTGGATATCTCCATTAAATCCGTCGCAAATCCGTTGACGGGACTGTACCGATCCGAGGCAGGCGGTTTAGTAATATATCGGCAGGATCAAAGACCAGCCACCCCACAACTCCCATAAAGGTGCCGGCTGTAAGCCAGCTTGGGGGCCGCCAAAATAGGGGCAAATTGTGCAAACTCTCCACGGAACCTATATCGAGCAATTGGTTGATGCGTTGGAAGAATCCGCCGATGGTGACGGATGTCACCTAGGGCCAACGGATTCAATTCTGGTCGCAAAAGTGCTGCGGATGACGATCGCGCGGGAGCGTCGGCGTCGCGCGCTGTCCGCCAGCCTCGCGATCGCGAGCATTGTCGTCGCGCTCGGCAGTGCGGTGATTCACATTACAGGCGACACATTGCCCGTTCCATGGAGCCAGTCGCGCGTCGATTGACCGCTCGAAAGGCGCCCCAAGCGGGCGCCTTTTTCATTCTTCGGCGCTCTCGACCTGCCCGAGGAAGCACCGCGCGACGAACCGGGCGGCCTTGCGCCCGCCGTTCGGCGTCGTTTCGCCCATCTGAACGACGATCGCCTTCTCGTCCTCGTCGAGACTATGGCAAATCTCGCCGAGTCGCTTGGCGTTGAAGCGGCCGTTGACCCTCCGCGACAGTTGCGTGCGGGTGAGCCCTTTCGGCCCGGCCTCTTCGATCCACCGCCGCACGTCGAGGTGTTCGCGCTGGCGATCGTTGTCGGCGAGCCGCCCGGCGATTTCCTCAATCGTGCCCTGCGCGCACAGGATCGCAAGCTCGCCGGCCCAATCGACCCATTGGCCGTGCACCTCTGGCGCCTCGGGATCAACGCCGATCGCCACTATCATCGCGATCTTCAGGGCATTCTCGGCGACGCGCGTCCAAATCGCCTTGGCCTCGGGGCGAGCCTTGTCGTGCTCACGTTCACACTTCGCCTGAAGCGCCTCGAAAGCGGCCTCGCCGTCCTTACCCCACGGCATGCGGATAGGATCAATCGCCGTGGTCCCGTCCGTCGTGCGCCCGGCAAGATTGCCGCCCCGTGGCACGATGAGCGCCCGGCAGGGATCAAGAACATTCTGCGGCACGACGTCAGCCGCGAAGATCGGTTTGACCTTTGCCGGGCGCGGCCCGGTGACCGGCAGGATCAGGAAGCGCGGCAAGAAGCCGTCGGCGACCGCCCGCGAGGACATGGCGCCCCAAAAATCCGCCGGGGTCGAGGTGCCATAGATACAGGCATTCGGGTTATGGATCGGAGTCCCTTGCTCACCGGCATAATCCGCGCCTAGGAAGGAGGTTTTTGCGGCCGAGTAGAGCTCAAGGATGAAGTATCGGATTTGTTGGACGTGTGGCCCCGACCTCGGATTCGCAATCTCGCCGACGAAGCCGCCGAACTCGTCGAGCAGCCAAAGCGCCGTTGGTTGAGCTTCGAGCTTCTTCCTGATCGCCGACCCCGACATGATCTTCGACCCGCCGAGGAAGCGCATGAGCCCAGCCGCCGCGCAGAGATTCTTGATGCAGTCACGGGCGTGATCCTTGCCGAAGCCGGAATCCGCGAGCCCGAGCGCATAGAGGTTCGTGAGCAAGCCTGTCGGGCCCTTGTACTGGCGACCGGCGAGCGTACCGACAAGGGTCAAAGCCGCCCCAAGGGCGAGGATTTTCGACGGGCTCGGTGCGCTGCCATCGATCCAAGACACGAGGTCGCCGACGAGGCCGGGAATGCCACCCGCAAGGCGGGTCAACGCTTCCATGCGCTCGGCCTTAGGGTCGACCTTCGGCGCGCGATACGGCTCGACGGCCGCGACCCGTTCGGCCTCCTCGGGGCTGATCGTCTCGAGTGTGCTGTCGATCGCCTCGGGCGATATCATGAGGTCAGAATGACCCGCCGCTTCGGTCGCGAGGGGCGCGGGACCGCCCCCCGGCGGGCGCTCGGCCGGCTTTGCCTTCGAGGTGAGGACGAATTGCGGCCGGAAGTCGTAGCCCAATGCCTCGCCGAGCCATCGCGCCGCCTGATCGATTTGGAAGTCGGCGAGGTCATGGCACTTCATGACGACGTTGAGCGGTGTATAGGTCTTCTCAGCGTCGCCGAAATCGACGATGCCTGTCCGGTCGAAGCTGAGGTTGAGGCCGCGACGCCCGAGCGGCTTTCCGCTGCTAGACGGCCGCCAGTGCGCAACGGCCCGATAGCCGCCGTCCGCCTGCCGCACCTTCCGGTGTAGCCCGACCTGCGGCACCCATGCGTCGAGATTGGCGAGTGCGTCTTCGTTGAGCCTGCGGAAGAAGTCGCTCGCCTGAGAATCGCTCTCGACGATTTCGCCCGACCAGTCGAAGCTCGCCTCGGCTTTCCAGCCGTGCGCCTTCAGCACATCGACCATGGCTTCGAAATGCGCCTCGGTGAACTCGGGAAGCTCGTCGAGTTTGGTGTCGAGAAGCGTGCGCTCGGTCGTCCACTCATACGGGAGCCCGGTCGCGGGATGAAGCGTCGGCGGCAGAACGGTTTGCTTCCCGAAGCTCAGGAAGTCGAGCACGCCGAAGCCATCGATCTTGAACCCGCGCGAGCGTAGGCGATCGGTATCGCCGCGAAAGAAAAGCGTCTCGCCCTTCCGGCCGCGCTTCGCGACGGGCGTCGTCGGCAACACGGCCTTGACCGGCGCGACAAGTTGATCGCGGTCGATGTCGACGGCCAGCAGCCCCCGGCCGAGCGCGACACCGACGCCGGCCTTCGGCCACCGTGACCATAAACCGACCTGAAACGAGCCGGGCAATTGCGAGCAAAAGCGATTCCACCCCTTGTGAAAGAGCCAGTCGCTTCCCGCCATGAGGCCCGGCACCTTCTCGCCCGGCTTGATCGGGATCGCCGAATAGCCGCGAGCGATGAGTTGAGGCCCCGTAAGCGCGAAAGGGGAGGCCGCTTCGCTCGGGTCAGAAGGGGGCTGCATGATTGAGGAGCCGATCGCGCATGTTTTGGGCGTAGGATTCGAGAACGGTCTTCAGGAACTTCAGCCATTCCTCGCGATCGAGCGACGCTAGATCGGTCTTCCCGATCGTCTCCAAGAACTCGCCCGCCTTGTCGCCCGCATCGCTCAGCGCGATCGCCTCATGAAACGATAAGTCTTTGGTAGCCATGTGGTGGACAACCCTTCCAAGGGGGGTGCACTGCGGATCGTCACAGAGCCAGGCGATCGGAGCGCCCATGCGAGGCGCGTAACCGATGCCCGTCGCTTCCCGCATGCAAACGGCGCACACGACGGGCTCGCGGGTGAAGTTGCTCTTAGGCATGGATGACTCCGCGCTCGACGAGAAGGCGCTTCAGGTCGCGCACATTGTTGAGGGCCGACCGGCGATCGCCCGCCGTGCCGGGAAAGGCGAATTTCAACGGCGGGTCGGTCTTCAGGATCACGGCCGGGTGCTTGGCGCAGCGGCCGAGATCGAAGCCGATCCCATGCCTGTTCAGGAAGTCGGCGATCGCGACGAAGCTCGGGTTGCGGCGCAGGTTCATGCCGTTGCCCTCAGAACGGAATGTCGTCGTCGAGGTCGGCATAGGCCGTCGCTGCCTTGACCGCAGCGAACGCCTTGGCGACGTCTCCGCCCGCCGTCTCGTCGGGGAGCTTCACGAAGCTCGTGATCGAAACCGGCGACTGCTCCTCGCGCGGCGCGAGCTTTCGGCCGCAGATTTCCCAATATTTGCCGCTTGGCTTGATCCTGACCTCGGCGACCTCGCGAAGCTCAGGCACACGGGCGAGCGCTTCCGTGATCGTCGCGGGCAGAGGCGAGGCACCGCCGTGCTCGCGCCAAAACTGCTCGAATTTCCGCCGCGCGAAGCCGTCGTGTTCGGGGCAAATCCATTCCTTGTGTAGCGTCGGGCCGCACAGATACTCGACGCGGATCGACGGCTTTCCCCCCGGCTTGTCGTGCCGATAGAAGGTGCGCCGCGTGACCTTCACGAAATCGGGCGATCCCTTCGACAGGATCGGCGCGGCGGCGGCGGTGGCGACGATCTTCTTCTCGACGTCGCGCTCGAAGACATGCCCGCAATCGGGGCACTCCCGAAGCCCCGCAAGGATGATGGAACGGCATGTCGGGCACTCTTTCACGGGCGCCTCGCCGTCGCCCTTGCCGGGCTTCTTCACCTCGACGCAGTCAACGGGACCGTGCCGGCGCACGTTGCCCGCGAAGTCGAGCACGAGACAATTCGCCTTGCCGTTGCGGATGCTTTCTTCGATGTTGGCGCCGATGCAGCGGGTTCCTCGACCGACCATTTGCACGTAGAGCGACGTCGAGAGAGTCGGCCGAAGCATGGCGAGCAGGTCGACGTGCGGCGCGTTGAAGCCGGTCGTGAGCACGTTCGCGTTGGTGAGGCCCCGGAGCTTGCGCGCCTTGAAGTCGTTGATCAGGCGAGAGCGCTCGGCCTTTTTCATGCCGCCGTCGATTGCTTCGACCGAGAAGCCACGCACGCGGAACTCGTCGGCGACGTGGTGCGCGTGCTCAACGCCCGAGCAGAACATGAGCCAGCCGTTCCGATCGGCGCCATAGGCGACAATCTCGTCTACGGCAGCCTTTGTGATCGGGTGCTTGTCGACGGCCGCCTGAAGCGCCGAGCCGACGAAATCGCCACCGCGCCGTGCCACGCCCGCGACGCTGAGCGAGGTCGCCGTCGCCTTCGATATGAGCGGCGTGAGAAAGCCGAGATCGATAAGCTCGCGGATCGTGATCGCGTATGTCGTCTTGTCGAATAGCCGGTCGTCGCCCTCGTCGAGCCGGCCAGAATCGAGCCGGTACGGCGTCGCCGTCAAGCCGACAATGAGCATGTTCGGGTTGATCGTCTTGAGCGCGGCGATGAATTGCCCGTACATAGTCGCGGAGTCGGGCGGGATCAGGTGCGCCTCGTCGACGAGCAGCACGTCGACATGACCGATCCGATCGGCCTTCGAGTAGACGCTTTGAATGCCGGCGAACAGGATTTGCGCGGCGGCCTCGCGGCGGCCGAGCGACGCCGAATAGATGCCGGCTGGCGCCCACGGCCAAAGGCCGATCAATTCCTTATAATTTTGCTCGATCAGTTCCTTGACGTGCGTGACCTGCACGATCCGGGTTGTCGGCTCGGCTTGAATGAACTCCTGCGCGAGCGTCGCCAACACGAGCGACTTTCCGGCGCCTGTCGGCAATTCGAGCAGCGGCGACCCGTCGGGGTTCTCTCCCCAATATGCATAGAGGGAGTCGACCGCCGCGCGCTGATAGAAGCGAAGCTCAAGCGCCATCACGCGACCTCGAATGATGGTTGAACGGGCTCGGCGACGATCGCCGGAAGCTCGGAGGAAAGGTCGAAGGGTTTAGGGGCGCCGCCGAGCAGACCGACTTGATTGCCCCATTGCCACCACGGGCCGGGACGTCCGTAGCGGGCGAACATTTCGAGGTAAGGCCCGGCGACAAGCCGCTCGATCCGGTCGTAAATGACATGCGGCTTTTCCGAGTGCCGGCCGAGCGGAGCGATCACCGTTCGGTCGACATTCGCCGAGACGCGTTTGGGCTTGCCCCGCGTCGCGAGAAGGCAAACCTCGGGGTTGGCACGGGTCCAATAGCCCATGCCCTTGTGAAGCTTCAGGCCCCGGCTGCTCTTGATCCAATAGAAGCCGACGGTCTTGTATTTAAAGCCCCACGCGCGAATGACCTCGAAAGCTTTGTCGAGCAGCGGATCGACTGCCCACATGAGCAAGACGCAGTCACGAGCGGCAACGTCGGCAACAGGAAGTGCCTTAATCTCAGGAAGCGTCATGCACTTGTAATGCCGCTCGGGCGAGAACTCTTTGCCCTTCTCCGAGTATGTCTCGAAGGTCCAAGGCGGATCACTAAGGATGACCGGAAAGCCATCAACCGGAGGCACGAGCGGGGAGGGAATAGCCGCGCTCATGCAAAGACCTCGGTCAACTCGACCGGATCATCGTCGCGCTTGCGTTCGCGGCGCACTGACAGGTCGCCGGTTGCAACCGGGCGCATGGCGACGCGGATATAGACGCGATTGTGACACGCCGGGCAGAACGACGAGCCGGGCTTCACGGGCTTGCCGCAATAAAGCTTGCGCTCGGCCGGATGCTCCCAAAGGGGAAAGCGGCACTGTCCTTCGGCCGCCTTCATGAAGGGGACGGGCATTAGGCGGCCCTCCCGATCCGGCGATAAGCCTCGATCACGGCGAGCGCCTGAGCCCGCGCGTCGTCGAGCGCATTGTGCGCAGTGCCGGCGCCCATGAAGTCCTTCGGGTTGACGCCTGCGAGGTCATAGAGCGTGCGCGTGTCGCGCGGTTCGCGATGCGTCCACGGGTGCAGGAGCCCCGCCGCCACATAGGCGGCTTCGAGAAGCACGAGGTCGAAGGCCGGCGAATGTGCCCACGCGCGCAACGTGCCGTCAGACGATAATTTGCGCGCGCGGCCGACGATATCAGTGAGGTGCAGAAGGGCAGTGGGAAGGTTGTCTTGCCCGGCGAAGGTGCTGACGCGCGCCTCGGTGCGCTGTTGCATCCACCATTGGACGGTTTCGGCGTCGATCGTTAGGCCGAACGCCTGAGCGCTGGCGACGTCGATCGTCGTATGACGCTCTTCGAAGATCGCGCCCGAGGCGGCGTCAAACACAACGGCGCCGATCGAGGCGATGACTGAGCCCGGCTTCGTGCCGAGCGTTTCAATGTCGATCATGACGTGCATGGTCGAGCCCCTTCAGGGTTGCGGATTGTCGGATGCGTAGAGAGCGGAGAGGCGCGCGAACTCGTCGGCGTCGATTTCCTCGACAAGCCCGTCGGTTCCGGCCTGCTCGCCGTTCTCGGTCGTGAAGACGCAAGAGCTTTCCGGGTGATGCCAGTATCGGCGCCCGCCCTCGGTCGGCTGACCCGAGCCGTCGACCCATTTCCGGCCGTCGCCCAGGCGATACGTGATGGTCTCGGCCTCTTCGTCGGCGTCGAGCATTTCGCCGGGCACGAGCGCCGGAATGTAGAGGTGAGCGCCGCAACCTTGCCGCTGCTCGTCCATGCCGAGGGGCTTCGCCCAACGGGCGCACGACCATGCGGCGTCGCCGTGCTGCTCGGGCGTCGCGTGAATACAGGTGCGGCAGTGCGCGCGAGCGAAGGCGCGCTCGTGGCAAGTTGCCTTGAACCGGCAGTAGCCGCATTTGAACGCGGTCTTCGCCGTCGGGTCTTCGTGAAGCTTTGGCGGGGGCTCGGTCGCCCTAATGATCCGCTCAGCGCGAGCGATCAGGCGAATGGCCTCTTCATTGTCAGTCGCCCAACGCTCAGTATGAATTTCGCCCGTGTTCTTGTTTCGGCAGATGTAAAGGCAACGATCGGTGCCGGCCAAATAGGCATATGTGTTGCACTGGACCCAATGCGCATAATAGCCGGCCTTGACGCCCTTCTTGACGACGTCCTTGAAATACTTTTCCTTCATCGACTTGCACTCGGTCATGTGCCAAGCCGAAGGGGCCTCGGGAATGCCCTTCACAACAGCGTCGCTCTTGCCGCGAACGTGGCCGGCGACTGCCGAAAACCTGAATTGCTTGCCGTTCTCGTCGACGTCGTGCACCTCGGCGCCGATCAGGCGGAGCGAGTTGAGAAGGCGTTGTTCCTCGATTTCGCCGGTCTCGAAGGTGATCGCCTTCAGCCCGTCGATCTTCTCGGGCGGGGCTGCCCAGCGGAACCCATACCAAAGAGCGCGCTCGCACTCGTCGCCGAGGTTCGAAATCGAGATTCCGAGGCCTTCATAGGTATTCGTTCGGGCCGCCGCGAGCGCGCTGTAGATCGCGTCGACCGTGTGATTGATCGGCTTGGGGAGCGGAGCCATCGGACAAGCCTCGGGCGTTCGCGCCGAATTGGCGCGTTGGGGACGTCAGTCGGTTTGGGGAGTGACCCGCGTCGGCCTACTGACCGATCATCGCCGCTCTTCCGCCTGTCGGACTCTGTGGGTTTGCATCCGAGGCGGCGCTTTCAAGCGTGTCGGGATTTCCCCGACGCGGGTCTCGCGAGCGCGTTATTACGCGCTGCGTTTCCAAGGGACGTTCGCGCCGCCCGTCACCGGCCTGCTCGGGGCCGAGCCGCCATTGCCGGTAGAGCGCGCCGTCGACGGGTTCGGGGCGGCGCGCGACGGCTCGGGCTTGCCTTCGGGCGGGGCCGACGGCTGCTCGAAGTAGTATTTCTTCACGAGGTTGCGCTCGGCGTCCGACCCGTCGTTCTTCTTGTATGGTTCGATCGCGACCTTCGCGACGAACGGCTTCCAAAGAAGCTCCTCGGTGTCGTTGACCTGAAGGGCGCCCATTGCATGGCAGAGAGCGGAAAGCGCCTCCTGCCCGATCTTCTGCGCGATCGGGTTGTCGTGCCGAACGTTCAGGCGCTCCCAAATCTTCCGACTGGCGTACTCACCCGACAGGACTTCGAAGGTCAGTTCAAGAAGCTCGCCAGTGCCCTTCGAGTTGGGCTTCAGGTTAGCTTCGATGCAGTGCAATTCGTAGTCTCCGGCCGGGATCGCCCCGGCGCCGGATGAAGGATCGACCTCGTTCGCGTTGAAACTGAAGGATGCCACGCTAGTTCTCCACGTTGACAGGAAAGGGGGAGGCGACCGCTACTCGGCCGCCGTGGGGAGGTATTTCGCGAGCGTGGCCCAACCCTCGCCCCGCTTGTAAGGAAGCTCAGGGGGCATGCCGTATCGGTTCTTGGCGATGAAGCCGGGGCGCTCTTCGACGTAGATCACGCGCGCACCGCCACCCTCGGCGTGGCCGACCTTCTTGTTGAAGCCGACGTCCTTCTCTTTGAGAGTGACGCGGTAGTTCAGGAAGGCGATCAGGTCCGCGCCGGATTCAAGCTGCGGCAGGGCATTCTTGTGAATGTCGAGCTTGTATCGCGAATAGGGATCGGTCGTCGGCGAGTCGAAGCGGAAGATTTCGCAATGGCCGATCAGAATGATCGTCATGTTTTTCTCGCGCCGAAGCACGTTGAGGCCGTCAAGCAATTCCGTCCAAATCGCCGAGGCCACGACATAGCCTTTGCCGTAACCGGGCTCTTCAATGGTTTTCCAACCATTGCGTGAGCACGCTTCCTTCTGGATAGCGGTTTCGAGGCCGGTTGCCGCGTCGATCACGAGCGTCTTGAGGTCATGAGGCTCCGAGATCAGGGCACCAATCGCGTCGACAACCTCTTCGTAGGAGGTGAGGTCGCTCCAACCCTGAAGCTCGACGCCGACAGGCGGGTTCTCGCCCTGAAACTGAAGCCAAACGGCATCCGGCGCCTCGGCCGCAAGAGCGGTCTTGCCGATGCCGGGCACGCCATAGATGACGCAAAACGGCGCCGTCGAGGTCGTGACCTTCTTGATTGATGAGAGGGAGATTGCCACTCGCGCAATCCTTTCTAGAGCGCCTTCAGCCATGCCTCGCGGTCGAGAAGGCGATACCCGACCCCGAAGATCGTCTCGATCTTCACGCCCGCGGACCGTGTCTTCCGACGAATGCGGGCAATGAAAACGTCCATGTTCTTTGCGGACGACGCCGTCGCGGCGCTTCCGTAAAGCAATTGAATGATCGTTTGTTTGGTGACGACCTCGCTCTTGAGCAGGATTTGAAAAATCGTCTGCTCAACTTGTGTCAGGCGCCAATCGGACGGCGCCGCAAGATCACTGGCGACGAGCGTAGACTTGAGGGCTTCGTTCTCATGCCTTAGCCGCTCGTTTTCTGCGAGCACGTCGCTTGCGGAGGAGGTCGTCAGCATGCGTTAACCAAGATTGGCAAAGGGACATTGACTCACCTCCCCATGGTCACTAGGGAAGATGACACATCCGATTTAATCGGAGATTTGGCCAAGGCCGATCGGCCCCGTTGCTCAAGTGCTAACGGATTCGTCCGTCGCTTGTCAACGGACGGAATGCACGAGGGTCGGAAGCGGCGCGCGCAAAGTCGGATGCGCAAGGGATTGAGCCGCGCGGACAATCGGGCGTTACCGGTGGAATGATCCGGCGGAATGCCCTAGCAGGGAGTATAATGATGAGCGCCGTACCCTCATACGCTGGAACCGGAGGCAAAGAATCCACAATGCCCGCGCTTGAGACGATAAAGCAGAGAATCAGAGAGCGCCTTGCCGCGACCGGCATGTCTGCGAATGAAGCAAGCCGTAGAGCCGGGCTAGGGCTTTCCTATGTGAACGACCTGCTCAGCGGAAAGTCGAAGAACCCTGTCACGACGCGCCTTGCTCTACTGGCGGACGTGCTCGGGTGCGATTTGGGTTATTTGCAGGGGACACAAGAGGCCCTTCGGGCGCATGTCGCTGTTGAGCCGCTTCAAGCCAACGGACACGGGGGGCGAGGCGAGACGGATTCGGCAGCGCGCGCCCTCCCGCTCTATACCGCCAATCTGACGGACCCCGACGGTTTCTTCACTATGGTAGACGAAGAAGCCGTCAGATTCGTCCCGGCCGCTGTGGTCGAACTTGACCCTCAAGCCTATGCGGTATCGGTCGCAGATGGGGCGAATGCACCTCGGTACCTGCCGGGTGAAGTCGTCGTTGTGAGCACGCGCAAACCCGTGGCGCCGCGCTCGTTCGCCGTGATTCGCATGCAGGACGATAGGGCCATAATTCGGAAGGTCATCGGGATCACATCAACCGGGATCGAGGTCGAGGCCATCGAAGACCTCTCAAGACGGACGATCCCCCGCGCTGAAATCAAGACAATACACAGGATTGTGGCCTCGTTTGAGGGCTGATCGGTTCGCGGCTCGCGTTCGCTGATCCGTTGATATCCGTCGCAATCCGTTGACGATCTAGAATGACTCCTTTATCGTCCGTTGCATCCCATCGGAGCAACGGACGATGCAGCCCCTTCGCCGAACGGTCGCGAGGCCGACCGATAAAGAGACGTTTTCCGGCCGGCTCGTAGACATTCTTGAGCCCACGGCCGACGACATTGATTTCGTGGACATTGCGCACTCGTTGGCGGGATCGACCCGCTACGACGGGCACACGATTGCCCCGTTCACGATCGCTCAGCACTCGGTCTTGGTCGCGGACCTTCTGCCCCGGCCGTTGCGCATTCACGGCCTCTTGCATGACGCGCCCGAGTATCTGATCGGCGACATTAGCTCGCCCATGAAGCGATCGCTTCGCGCCACGATCGGCCCGGTCTTTGACGTGGCGCTGCACGCGATCGAGCGACGCATTGAGGCCCTGATTTATCTGAAGGCCGGCATCGCCCTTCCGACGGACGAAGAGCGGGAAGAGGTGAAGCGAGCGGACCTGACCGCGCTTGCGATCGAGCAGCGCAACCTCATGGCTGCGGACAACGATTGGCGGCTTCCGTATCCGTCTGACGGCCGCGACCTTCTCCCGCTTGGCATGGCGGAATCCTGCCGCCTTTTCATCGCCTCTCTAGGCGCGTGCGGCGTGTCTGTTTTCGATCTGAGGGCCGCCGCATGAGCCTCGGTCAGGTCCGATGCCTGATCGCCGAGGGCGACGTTCGCGAGGCCCGGCGCCTGCTCTTCGTTGAAGGCGGGCATACGCCATTCGCCAATGAAATAGACGGCCTATTGCGGGCCGATCTCTGCGACGAGGCGCTTCGTCGTCTCGATCTCTTCCTCAACCCGAAATTCCCGAGCGTCGCCGAGTGCGACGCCGCCTATCGCAAAGCCGTTGGGGGCAACCCGTGAAGCTGACCATCTCTCGAAATGACCTCGCCGACCTCATGGCGAAGGGCGGCTCGTCGGCCGAAAGGACTTCGGTCATTCCGATCCTGAAGCATGCCCGCCTTGTCGCGCGGAACCGCACACTCGCTGTCTCGACGACCAACCTTGAAATGCAGGCCGAGTCCCTCGGTGCCGCGAATGTCGAGGTCGAGGGCGAGACGACCGTCGACGCCGACAAGCTGAAGACGATCGTCGATCGCCTGCCGCGCGGCGTGGAAATCTTGATCGCGCTCGAAGGCGCTGACCTGATCGTGAAGGCGGGCCGCTCGCGCTCGCGCCTGCCGACCCTGCCGGTCAGCGACATGCCGTCGATTGAGGGCAATGGGAAGGAGGTTGCGGCCTCGTTCGCAATGTCTGGCGCCGATCTCGACCGGCTCCTCGCTCGGGCGATCACGGTCGCGTCGACGGAAGAGACGCGCTACTACCTGAACGGCGCCTATCTTCATGTTCGCGATTGGGAGAACGAGGCTCGTCTTTGCGCCACGGCGACGGACGGCAGCGCGTTGATAGCGGTCGCCGTTGATCTGCCCGAAGGCGCCGCGTCAATGCCGGGCGTGATCGTGTCGACCGCGACCGTCGCCGCCGCGCTTCGCCTCTTCCGTGGCGAGGAGTCGGTGCGACTCACGGTTTCGAAGCTGCACATCGTCTTTGAGGGCGCGACCACGCGCCTTGCCTCGAAACTGATCGACGGCACCTATCCCGATTATCAGCGCGTTATCCCGGCGCTCTCACCCAATTGCGTGCTGCTCGACAAGTCCTCGGCGGGATCAGCCGTGGCCCTGCTCGAAACATTCGCGACGAAGGATCAGGGGAATAAGCTCGAAGCCGCGCCGGCCGCCACGGGATTGGCCTTGGCGGCCGGCAACGGCGGCGAAGGTGACGGCTTCGCTACGGTCGACGCCGAGTTTGAAGGCGACGTGTCGCCGTTCGGACTCTCGTCTCGATACCTGAAGGCGATGCTGGCGACTTTCAGGTCTGAGAGCGTGCGCCTCTCGCTCGCCGGACATGGCGCGCCGATCCGCTTCAGTGCCGATAGCGAGCCCGACACGATAGGCGTTGTCATGCCGATGCGGGTTTCGGGCCGCCTTGCAACGGAGGGGCAGAATGACCCGACGCGGACCCAAGCCTAAGCCTCGTCGCCTTTCCGTCTCGATTCCCGAGCGAGCCGGGCCGCATGTGAAGCTCATCTTCGCCGAGATGGCGCGGCAGGGCTTCACTTACGACGAAATGGAATATCGCTCGGGCGTGCTGCGGACGACGCTGAAGGCGTGGCGGCACAAGAACGCGCCGTCGTTGTCCAATATCGAGGCGATCCTTTCGGTCTTGGGCTTCGATTTCCTGCCGGTCCCTCGCGCTGCAGTCCTTCCGCCCGAGGTCGTCGAGGGGCTGACGCCGATCGCCGATCGCCTTGGCCTGAGCATGCCGGAAGCCGTGAAGGCGCTCGCCGAAATTGTCGCCGGGGTTCATGCCCGGCTCGACGCGACCTCGCGCCCGGAGTCCGAGCCCGTCGTCAAATTGCCGGCGAAGCGCGCTCGTCGGGCATTCATCCATCCCGATCAGGAGTTGCTTTTCGATGTCGCAGCTTGATCGTCCGCTCACGGCGGGGAAGCTCGCCTATGTCATCGTCGAGGCCGACGTTGATCCGTCCGACGACGATGCTATCACGCGTGCCCTCGTCGAGCGCGGTGTCCGCCCGGCCCAAATCTCCCGGTCGATCCTGCCGATCGCCGAGCAGATTGTGAACACGGTTCGGGAGGCGTGCCGTGCCGATCCATGACGCGAACCTTGAACTCGCGCTGGCCTTCGCCGTGCCCTTCTTTCTCGTCGGTGCCTTTGTCATTGGCGTCTTTGTTTGGGGCTGGATCAGGGGAGAGGTGCGATGACCTCGCGCCTCATGACGCGGGCAGAAGCTGCCGAACTTTGCAGGCTCACGCCTGCCGGATTTTCGCAGTGGGTGAGGGCAGGGCGCTTGCCCGGCCCGATCGCCGGCACGCGCCGTTGGGATCGCGTATGCCTCAACGCTGCGCTTGACAATCTGTCCGGCTTGATGCCGATTAAATCGGATCAGTCGGGCGAAACGGCCCTCGACCGCTGGAAGAGGAAGCGCGATGCGCGTAAGGCGAATAAAGGGGGTCAATAAGGTCACAAAGCGGCTCGCCGATGGGTCGAAGAAGACCTTTTATTATCACCGCGCGACAGGAGCGCGTTTGCCGGACGACCCCGAGACGGCTGCCTTTTTGCTGGCCGTGGAGCGCTTGGATAAGCAATTCGCCGACGGTCAGGCCGCGAAGGCGAAGGCGCCCGAGAAGACGATCGAATGGCTCGTGAAGGCCTACCAGAAGTCGACCGATTGGACGGGCCTTCGCGAGTCGACGCGCGCGATCGAGCAATTCAACGTCAACGCGATCGTCGCCGAGTTTGGTGACATGGAACTCGAAGCCGTCGAGCAGAAGGGCGCCCGAGCCGAATTTCTCGAATGGCAAGACGAGCTTGCACAAGAGACGCCCCGAGCCGCCGACGCAAAGCTCGCCCGGCTCGCGAAGATTCTGGCGTGGGGCGTCGAGCGCGAGCATATCGAGCGCAACCCGATCGCGACCTTCAAGCGCGTCTATAAGGGCGATCGCTCGGAAATCCTTTGGCTTCCTGAGCACTTCAAGGCGATGCACGAGGCTTCGCCCTTCGAAGTACAAATCGCGCTCACGATCGGGCTTCATACGGGGCAGAGGAAGGGCGATCTCTTCTCGCTCACGTGGAAGCAGTATGACGGTGAGGGGATTGGGCTTGTTCAGAGCAAGGGAAAACGTCGGGTCTACATCCCATGCACGAAAGCCCTGAAGACGACCCTTGACGCCCTCAAGCAACGGCACGGCGACCGGGCAGGCCTCGACGACCACATTCTCGTTGACCCCGATGGAAGCCCTTGGACGAAGCCAAGCTTCCGCACGCCTTGGGGTGCGGCCTTCGAGGCGTCGGGCCTGAAGGAAGACCTTCACTTCCACGACCTGCGGGGCACGGCCGTTACCATGCTCGCCGAGGCGGGATGCACGACGCCCGAAATAGCCTCGATCACGGGGCACACGTTGAAGAGCGTCGATAAGATTCTCGAAACCTATCTGGCGCGCACGCGCCTTCTCGCCGAGAATGCGATCGCCAAATTTGAATTGAGGTTGGTCGCATGATGGACGAACTGCGGTTGGGTGGTGTCGCCCTTCGCATTCTTGAAAATGGCTACGAAGCCGAGGGCCGAGCCGGGCGGCTCTACTTCGAGAACGTCATGCCGACGGACGAGGCTGTCTATCTAGAGGGCATTGGAAATATCAATGTCTCGAAAGCTTGGAGGCTCGTTCCGCCAAGCGCAAAGCCGATTCGCATTCCGATCGACCAAAACCTTCGCGACCATATACGGTTGCGAGAGCTTGACGAGGCGACGCTCGCGCGCATGACGCCGAAGCGTCGCAACGAGCCCGTGCTATTTGTCATGCACGAGGGACGGGCGCAGCTTATTGACGGGGCACATCGCTTGCACGCCCGCGTCGCCCACGGACTAAAATTTGCCAAGGGCTTTATACTCATCCCCAAAGCCATTGAGCATTGCCGCATTAAAGTTTGGAAGATCGATGGGGAGACCAGAACCCAGCTCAAGCTTGACCCAATATCCGGGACTATGACGGCGTGAGGCCCGCCCTTGGCGCCTTCTGGTTTGACCGCTCACGATGTCCAAGCCACCGCCGTGCGGCACGTTCCAAGAACGAAATTTGGCGAATCTCTGCAAACCAAACTGCAAACCGCTGCAAACCGGCCTTGTGGCGGTGAGGCCGCGTCTCTGCAGGCGATTGAAAATATTGAGGTTTTTTGGTCGGAGCGGCGGGATTTGAACCCACGACCCCTAGTCCCCCAGACTAGTGCGCTAACCGGGCTGCGCTACGCTCCGACACCCGAAGGGCGTTGTTTCTCTAGGTGTTTCGCCGCGGGAATGCAAGCCCGGAGTTCTGGCGGCGCGCGGCTCGAACGATGCATCGGGGACACAAAGCCCCGTAAAGTGCGGGCCTCATCCGCTTCGGTTACTGTGGATATCTTGGGGGATGCGAGCGCTTGTCCCCGACGGGCAACTCGTCCCCCGCCGGCACGCGGGAGGCCTCGGTGCCAGGTTGCCGACATGCGAGGGCAGCCCGTACGGCTACGGCGAGTGGCAACCGGACAAATATTACCAAAAAGTAATTCCATCGTTCAGGAGCCATTCAGGGCAATCCTCATAAGACGGAGGGCAGAAGAGGAGATGTTCATGAAAAAGATGGCCCTGTTTGTTGCATCGATCGCCATAGTCGTTTCAGGCGCGGCCGTCGCCCAGCCCCATCCATTGCACCGCGGCCCCGATGCCCATATCGAACACCGGGACGTGCGGAGCCAACGCCCGGGCGCGCACAACAGGTATCGCGATGTCCGGACCGAGCATCGTGACGTGCGCATCGAGCACCACGACCGGCATCCGCGGCATGTCGAGCCGCAGCACCGCCGCGGCCGGCCGCATTGGGCGAAGGGGCAGCGCTTCGAGTGGAAGAAGTATCGCCACCGCGAAATTCACGCCCGCGACTACCGCCGTTATCGCCTTCAGGAGCCGCCGCGCGGCCATCGCTGGGTCGAGGTCGACGGTCGCTTCCTGATGGTCAATGTCGCAACCGGCATCATCGCGTCGATCTTCATGATGCACTGAAGCGGACGCGCAGAAGCCCTGCAGCGCATGCAGGAGCCGCGCATGGGCGGCTCTTCCTCAAGGGCTTTGTCCTCGGCCTGCTATCGGCAGACGTGTCGGCGCCCATCATAGCCAAGATAGGTGCCGGTGCGCGGGTTGAAGGACTTGTACTTGCGCGAGCAATAGGCCACCCACCCGGCATCGTAACGGCGCGGCGGCGCGGCGATGGCGCTGCTGGCAATCGCGCCGGCGGCGAGGCCGAAGATGCCCGCCGCAATCGCGGCGCCGGGATCGTAGCCGTAGCCGTAATACGGCCTATAGTAGCCGCCGTAATAGTATGGCCGATAGTAGCCGCCGTAATAGTATGGCCGATAGTAGTCGCCATAATAAGGGCGGGCGTAGTAGGGGCGGGCGTAATAGGGGCGCGGATAATAGGGGCGGCCATAATAGCCGTATCGCCGCAGGCCGTAATAGCCGCCGTACACGGGCCGCACTGGAGCGACCGGCCGCACCCGGACAGGCCCGCCCCAACTGCGCGTCCACGTGCCCGGCCCCCCGACGTACCTGTGACCGGGACGACCCCACTGGGCACTGTCGATAAGCGTCGCGGAGGGCGCAGTATCCATGCGGACGATCTGCGCTCCCGCTGGCACCGCAGGGACCGCGAGCAGCGCTGCAACGGCCGTGACGGCGAGTGTCTTGCAGACGGGCATGGCGCGTTCCTCCTCGCGGCAACTGAGGCTTCCGACGCCGCGGACAAGCCGCCGGCGGGCGGACGGCCCCGAGCGCCGATCATCTCGGCCGCGTGCGGACGGCGCCTTTTTCCATGATAGAACAAACTGTGGCGGCAGGGCGAGCGAGGGGATCACGTATACGCGACCCTCGCGCGCCCGGGGAGGGCGCGCGACCTGTTGCGTGAAGCACGCGGCTCCGGCATCGGGTCTCCGGCTCGCACGGGGGCAGCCTTTCACCGCGCCTGCAGGGTTCTGACCTTTCCGGCGCGAGGCGGAATCCTCTAGAAATGATTCATGCAGGCGTTTCTGACGGATTATTGGCCGCATCTCTTCTTCGTCCTGAGTACGGTGGCCGGTCTGGCTGCGGCCGTGCACGCGGCGATGACGAAGGACGAGGTGCGGGCGGCCATCGGCTGGGCGGGCGTCGCGATGCTGTCCCCAGTCTTCGGTGCCGCGCTCTATCTCGTTGTCGGCATCAACCGCGTGCGCCGATCGTCCGTCATGCGCAAGCGGGCGCGCACGCGCCGGGGCCGGGCGGCCGAGAACGAGGACAGCGACAGCGCCGCGCTATCGCGCCTGCCGCTCGCGTCGCTGGCCCGGCTCGGCGACAATGTCTCCCAGTTCCCGCTGACGCTCGGCAACAAGGTCACGCCCCTTGTCGGCGGCGATGCCGCCTATCCGGCGATGATCGAGGCGATCAGGAGTGCCAGAAAGTCGATCGCGCTCGCGACCTATATCTTCGACCACGACGCGGCGGGGCTCGCCTTCGTCGAGGCGCTCGTGGCGGCGAAGGAGCGCGGCGTCGCAGTGCGCGTGCTGATCGATGCAGTGGGGGCACGTTATTCGAAGCCGCCGCTGCCGCTCCTCCTGCGCCAGAGCGGCGTCACCTCGGCGCTCTTCATGGGCAACATCATCGGCCTTAAGCTGCCCTATGCCAATCTGCGCAGCCACCGCAAGATCCTCGTCGTCGATGGCAAGGTCGGCTTCACCGGCGGCATGAATATCCGCGCCCATTTCCTCACCTCGGCCATGGGTGATCACACGGCGCGCGACACGCATTTCCGCTTCGAGGGGCCGGTGGTCGAGCAGTTGCTCACCGTCTTCGCCGAGGACTGGCATTTCGTAACGCGGGAACTCCTCGACGGGGCGGTGTGGTTCGGACGCGCGGCGCGGCCGGCCGTCGGCTCGGAGGTGGCGGCGCGGGCGATTCCGTCGGGGCCGGACCACACGCTCGAATCGAACCACGCCATGATCATGGGTGCACTTGCGGCCGCCGAGCGCCGGGTCATGATCGCGTCGCCCTATTTCCTGCCAGATCAGCAACTCGTCGGGGCCTTCGGCGTCGCAGCGCGCCGCGGCATCGAGGTCGACATCGTCATTCCCGACAGCAACAACCTGCGCCTCGTGGACTACGCCATGACGGCCCAGCTCGATCAGGTGCTGCGACGGGGCTGCCGCGTCTGGCGCGCGCGCGGCGTCTTCGACCATTCCAAGCTCATGACGGTCGATGGGGTCTGGAGCTACATCGGCTCATCCAACCTCGATCCGCGCAGCCTTCGGCTCAATTTCGAGCTCGACGTAGAGGTGCACTGTCCTGAGCTGGCCGGCTGGATCGAGGGCTACATCGGCGAGCGCATGGCCGATGCGGTCCCTGAAACCCTGCAGAGCCTCGCGGCTCGCCCGCTCGTCGAGCGGCTGCGCAACCGGGTGGTGTGGCTGGCCTCGCCTTACCTCTGACGGCACGCCGGCGCACATCGTCCCGGGTCGGACCGGCGCATGGTTCTTCTGCAGTCGGGCCCAAGCCGGCAGAAAGGGACGAGAAACCATGATGATGTCCGGAGGCGCCCGGAGCGCCCTGGAAGAGCTGCGAAACGGATGATGTCGCCTGTACGGATGTGGCCGTCCGGCATCGCCACGTGATGACCGAGGCCCTGCACCTTGCCGCCCAGCGGCCTTGCGAGGCGCGCCTGGTCGGTATCATCCAGGAGATCGACGAGGAAATCGGCTTTCCCACCGCCAAGGCCATCGCCTGCCCCCCTCGTGCGGGCGTTCCAGGGCAGGTGCGAGGGGGAACATCCGTTCAGGCGGATGTGAACGGGAAAACGGTCGCAATGCCGGGGCGTTAGCCGCAGAAGCGGAATCAGGATGCGAGCGCGCGGGGCCCTGTTTCCCGCCGTGGCGTTGCGGCCGCCATGCCCCAGACGAGCCCGAGAAGCAGATAAAAGTGGCGCCAGTGGTCGCTGTCGATCTGGATGCCCTGCAGCGCGGTGACGAAGAACACGCTCCAGATCGGCAGGAAATGGCGCTGCAAGGGCCCGCGCCGCAGCACCGTGCGCCAGCCGACGAAGAAGGTCGTCACGATCAGTACGAGATAGGCGATGCCGCCGAGCCAGCCATAGGAAGCGAAGGCGTTGAGGAACACGTTGTGCGGCGCGGCGCCATACATCTCGGAGGAAAAGCGCAGGGGGCCGAAGCCGTTCGGCAGGTCGAGCAAGAGCGGGAGGCTGCGGATCTGCCCGCCGAAGCGGCCGGTCGGGCCCATGTCGTAGGATTGCAGGCCCGCTCGCTGGGCGACGAGTTCCCCGATCTCGCCGCTGGAGAGGGCAGCGAGCAGCACGATGATCACGCCCGCCGAGAGCGCTGCGACCTGGCCGACGAGCCGCGAGCGCTGGCCGTTGCTGCGGCTCGTGAGATAGATGAGCAGAACGAGCAGGCCGACGCTGCCGACGGCGTTGATCCATGCACCGCGCGACAGCGTCAGCAGCAGCGCGAGCATCGGCACCGACAGCTTGGCGAGGCTCATGACGAGCCGGCCGCGGCCCGTCATGATGTCCTGCACCATGAAGGCGACGGCGAGCGTCAGATAGGGCCCGAGAACGTTGGGATCCTTGAAGGTGCCGGAGGCGCGGCCGTAGAGGGAGAAGATCGAGCCGAGACCGGCGATGTCGAGATACCCGGCGATGCCGGCAATCGCCGCCACCCAGGCGGAAGCGACGAAGCCGCTGCGGATCGCCTTCAGCCGCTCCTCGCCGTCCTGCGAGAGGATCGTGGCGAAGAAGATCGCGGTCACCATCAGATAGATCGAGATGGCTACGAAGGTGACCGACTTGCGCTGGTCGAGATAGGGAATGAGCGAGAAGACGCCGCCGAGGTTGAAGGCGAGCAGCAGCACGATGAGCGGCACGACGAGGCGCGGCAGCCGGATGCCGCCCGTGATCATGAAGCCGAAGAGGGCGACGAGGAACATCGCCTCATAGGGCGACGGCTCGATGATCGCGAGCGAGCCCGAGAAGGCGAGCAGCCACAGGAGCGCATGTTGCAGCCGGCGCGTCGGGATGCGAAGGCCGCTCGCGACGGTGTCGGCGATGTCGCCTGCGGCCGTCAATAGGCGTTCTCCGACTTGAGAAGCGCCAGCGGCGTCTTCAGGAGGATCACGAGGTCGAAGAGCACCGACCAGTTCTCGATATAGAACAGGTCATGCTCGACACGGCGCTGGATCTTCTCCTCGGTATCGGTCTCGCCCCGCCAGCCGTTGATCTGCGCCCAGCCGGTGATGCCGGGCTTGACCTTGTGGCGGGCGAAGTAGCCGTCGACGACCTTGTCGTAGAGCCTGTTCTCGGCCTTGGCATGCAGCGCGTGCGGACGCGGCCCGACGAGGGATAAGTTGCCCTTGAGGACCACGTTGAAGAGCTGTGGCAGTTCGTCGAGCGAGGTCTTGCGGATGATGCGGCCGACGCGCGTCACGCGCGGATCTCCCTTGGTCACGAGACGCGCCGCCGTTGCGTCGCTCTGGTCAACGTACATGGAGCGGAACTTGAAGACCTCGATGAGCTCGTTGTTGAAGCCGTACCGCTTCTGGCGGAAGAGCACCGGCCCTGGGGAATCGAGCTTAACCGCGAGGGCCGTGAGGAGGAGCAACGGCGACAGCAGCACCAAGAGGATTGTGCCGACCAGCTTGTCGAAGAGCCACTTGAGCACCAGGTCCCAGTCGGCAATCGGCTTGTCGAAGACGTCGAGTACCGGCACCGAGCCGATGTAGGAATAGGCCCGCGGACGCAACCTCAGCTGGCTCATGTGAGCGGCAAGACGGATATCGGTCGGCAGCACCCACAACTTGCGCAGCATCTGCAGGATACGCGCCTCGGCCGTGATCGGCAGCGTGAAGATGATGAGGTCGACCTGCGTGCGCCGCGCGAAGGTGACGAGATCGTCGACTGTGCCGAGCTTGGGATAGCCGGCCAAGACGTTGGGCGAGCGGTCGTCGCTGCGATCGTCGAAGAAGCCGCAGATTCGCACGCCCGTATCGCGCTGTGCCGCCAGAGCCTCGATGAGCCGTTCCGCCGCTTCGCCGCCGCCGACGATCACGGTGCGCCGGTCGAGCCGGCCGGCGCGCGTCAGGCGCGTCACGGCGAGGCCAAGAGCGAGCCGGACCAGGAAGAGCCCAGCAAGTCCCGAAACGTACCAGCCGAGCAGCCAGACCCGGGAGTACTCCTCGCTCGTCTTGGTGAAGAAGAGCGCGGCGAGGGCGAGGAGAAAGATGACGCTCCAGCTTGCGAGAACCCGGAAGGCCTGCGTGAGGACGGAGCGCATCGCGCCGATATGATACAAGCCCGCCGCCTGCAGCGCCGCGACCGTCGCCAGGGCGAAGACTGGCAGGAGGCCGAGGTAGGAGAGGGGATAGCCGTGGTTCGGCGCGATATAGATCGCGAGCGCGGCGTAGCCCGTGGCGAGAACCACCGCGATGTCGGCGAGGCGGGCCGCCCCCGTGATGATCACGGGCGAATAGGTGGGCCGCATGGGCAGCGCCGCCATGCGCTCGGCGAGCGGCGATAGGCGCGGTTCTTTCTCGTCCGCGGAAGCAGGCGCAGGCTGGGCGGGTTCGGCCGCGGCGGCCTGGTCGAGCAGATCGCGAATGTCAAAATTGGACATGTTCGAACTTCGGCGGGACAAAAAGGAAGTCTCGCCAAGGCAATCGCAAGGCCCATGCCATGGCGCAGGCGGGTCCCGTTCCCGCTGCAATGGCCTAGCACGGCCGTCTGGCGAATGTCTTAACGCAGTGCTGCGTGATAGGCGCCGAGCACCGAGGCGACCATCTGTGGCAGCGAGAAACGCTGGCGCACGAAGGCGCGCAGTGTGGCGTCCTCGGCGCGGGCCTCCGCCTCCGGCAGGTCGAGGCGGCGGCGCAGCGCGCCGGCGAGGGCCTCTGGTGCATTGGGAGGTATCAGGCGGCACGCCTGCGGCCCGAAAATCTCGGGGATACCGCCGACGGAGGTCGCGACGAGCGGCATCGCGGCAGCCGCAGCTTCCAGCACGACATAGGGGAGGGACTCGGCCCGCGACGGTACCACCATCACCCGCGCCAGCGCGAGCGCCTTCCGGATCGGCATGGGTCGCTGGAAGGTCACGGCCGCTTCAAGACCCCGGCGCGCCGCATGGGCTCGGATGGTCTCCTCGTCCGGGCCGGCACCGACGAAGACGGCAGTGAGTTCGCGGCCTTCGGCGCGCAGCAGCGCCAACGCGTCGATCAGCGTGTCGATACCCTTGAGGTGGCGCAACTCGCCGATATAGAGCACGTCCTGCGGGCCGGACCGCGGCACCTCATCGAACTCGGCTTCGTGCAGACCGTTGTAGACGACCGCGGAGCGCGCCGCGAGGGGGCCGAGCGCCCCCGCGGCGAGCCGGGCGATATAGGCGCTCTCGAACAGGAAGAAGTCGGTCCTCCGGGCCAGGACGCGCTCGGCAGCCATGTAGAGCCGGTGCTGCGCCGTGCCCGGCGGGTAGTGGAAGCTGCCGCCGTGCGGCGTGTAGATGCGGGCGGGACGACGCCCGTTCGTCCGCGCGGCCAGCCGGGCGTAGAGGCCACCCTTGGCGCCGTGGCCGTGCACCACGTCGGGTCCGAGATGGGACACCAGCGCACGCACGCGCAGGGCACTCGCAAGATCGCCAAGCCCCGGCAGGCGCGCCATGGGCAGGCGCGTAACGCCAAGCGAGAGATCCCCACCGAGCGCGGCGAGGGTTGCTTCCGCCCGCTCGCCGCCGGTCGTGGCGTCGCAGACGATGCCCACCCGGTGGCCGAGCTGCGCCTGTCCGCGCGCAAGGTCGACGACATGGCGGAACAGGCCGCCGACGGGTGCGCGCAGCACGTGCAGGATGCGCAGGGACTCGGGATGGGGCATGACGTGTCGTCCGGGCCGACGGTGGCTCAGAACCACCGCTCCTTGATGACGATGGTGTCGCCCGGCTTGATCGGATAGGTCGCCGGCAGCGGCCCGGTGACGGCCTTGCCCGGCGCCTGACGGGTGACGAGCGCTTCGCTCTCCACGGCGCGGGGGGTGAAGCCGCCGGCGATGGCGGCGGCGGTCTGCACCGTCATGCCGGCGACAAAGGGATATTGGCCGGGATTGCGCACCTCGCCGAGGATGAAGAACGGCCGATAGGCCTCGACGTCCACGCTCACCGACGGTTCGCGCACGTAGCCGGCGGCGAGCTTGCGCTCGATGGCCTTGGCGAGCTGCTGCGTTGTCAGCCCGCGCGCCGGGATGGCGCCGACGAGCGGCATCGCGATCTTGCCCGAGGCATCCACGGTATAGATATTGGACAGGCTGTCCTGCCCGAAGACGATGATGCGGAGGCGGTCGCCGCTGTCGAGCGTGTAGACCTGCGGGCGGGGCACCGCCTCCACCGTCATCGGTGCACGCGACGTCTGGGTGCAGGCGCCGAGCGCGGCGTAGAGAAGGGCGAGGGCGATGGCCGGAAAGCGCGACATGTGACCGTCATCGGAAACTGCAGGACGAGACGCATCTAACGCCGTTATGGTTAACAAAGGTTGATTTTTGCGTATGCCGACGGCCCTTGCCGTCCATCAGGCCGATTTAACCTGCCGGCAACGCCTTGTGTGCAAGGTTGAGGCGTTGTTTTTCGTATTTTGAGGCGCCGATGTCGAAGGAAGTCGCGGCCGGGGGGGCTCCGGCCGCCGGGGACGATCTCGATCTGGGGGTGATCTGGCGCGCGCTGGTGCGGCGCCGGATGTGGATCGCCTTGCCGACCCTTCTCGCCTTCGTCGGGGCGTTCCTGATCGTCAATCTCATCACGCCGCGATACAAGGCCGAGACCAGCGTTCTTCTCGTCAGCGGCGACACTTTCTACACGCGCCCCGAAGGCGGGGCAGGCGCCGGTTCCCAGTTCGACGAGGAAGCGGTGCAGAGCGAGGTGCAGGTCATCATGTCGCGCGATCTGGCGCGCGACGTCATCGGCAAGCTCGGCCTCGTCGGCAATCCTGAGTTCGATCCGGATGCGCGGGTGCTCGGCCTTAGCCAGCGTGTCATGCAGTGGATCGGCCTTAGCGGTTCCGGCAAGGCGCGCCCGCCTGAGGAGCGTGTGCTCGCCACCTATTACCAGCGCCTCAACGTCTTTCCTCTGCCGCGCTCGCGCGTCGTGGCCATCGAGTTCTCGTCGGCCGACCCCGACCTCGCGGCTCGCGCCGCCAACACGATCGCCGAATCCTATCTCGATTTCCAGCGCGCCGTGAAGCAGAGCGCGACGCAGGCCGCATCCCAATGGCTCGCCGAAACCATCGAGCCGCTGCGCAAGCAGGTCGCCGAGGCCGAGGCGAAGGTGGAGGATTTTCGCGCCCGCCACGGCCTCATGAGCGGCAATGCCGGCGAGGTGACGCTGCCGGCGCAGCAGCTCGCCGAGCTCTCGGCGCAGCTGTCCGCTGCCCGCTCGGCCCAGGCCGAGGCCGAGGCGAAGGCGCGTCTGATCCGCGACATGATCGCCTCCGGCCGCGTTTTCGACATTCCCGATGTCGCCAACAACGAATTCATCCGTCGCCTCCTGGAACAGCGCATCGCGCTGCGGGCGCAACTTGCCCTCGAGGAGAGGACGCTTCTGCCAGCCCATCCGCGCATCAAGCAGCTCAACGCCCAGATCGCGGACCTGGAAAACCAGCTCCGGCAGGAGGCGCAGCGCACCGTGCGTTCGCTGGAGAACGAGGCGAGCCTCGCCGCTGCGCGGGTCGAAAGCGTGCAGAAGGCCGTCGATGCCCAGAGCGCTGTGGCCGCGAAAGCCAAGGAATCGGAGGTGGAGCTGCGTGCGCTCGAGCGCGAGGCACGCACCCAGCGCGAGCAGCTCGAGACCTACCTGACCCGCTATCGCGAGGCGCAGGCGCGCGAAGTGGAGAACGCGAGTCCGGCCGATGCGCGCATCGTCTCGCGCGCCGTGGTGCCGGGCACGCCGAACTTCCCCAAGAAGGTGCCGATCATCGCCATCGTCACTCTGGTGGCCTTCTCGCTGGCGGGGACGCTCGTCATCGCGCTGGAACTCCTGTCCGGACGGGCCTTCGTTCCGGCGGCCGCGCCGCCGGCCCACCTGCCGCCGGCGCAGGCCGTCTCCGAGCCGTCGCGCGTCGAGCCCGCTCCTCCCCCGTCGCCCGTTACAGACGCGCCGGTCTCGGCAGTGGTCGAAGCGCAGGCGCCGGCTCAGCCCCGCGACGAACGAGAGGCTGTGCCGGCGGCGACGACGGCTGCCGATGCGCTGGCGCCGCTGATGGCGCGGCTCGGCGATCGTCCCGCGGAGGGACGAGGCCGGCGCTTGCTGGTGACGGAGGCCGCGGCCGTTGCCGGCGCCGTTCCGCTGGCGCGCGCCCTGGCCGATGACCGCGTCAGGACCGAACGCACGATTCTGCTCGACCTGACGGCAGGCGAAGCGATGCGCGGCGCCCGACGTCCGGGCCTCGCCGAGCTTGCCTTGGGCAGCGCCTCCTTCTCCGACGTCATCGGGCGTGATGCCGGCACGCGGCTGCACCGTGTCTCGGCGGGCACGAATCTCGCCGACGCACTCGCCCAAAAGTCCGGCGCGCTCGAATTGCCGCTGCTCGCCCTCGACCAGACCTATGAGTGGGTGATCCTCGTCGTCGATGCCGCAGGTCTCGAGGCGCTCGCCCCGCATGTCCTGCCACACGTCGACCACGTGGTACTCGTGTCGGAAGAGGCCGAGCAGGCCGAGGCCACACGCGCGGCTTACGCCCGCCTTGCGGAGGCGAAGGCGCGCGACATCATCGTCGTGGTGCCGCAGGCGGACGGCGCGCGCGCCGCGGCCTGAGCCGCCTCCGTCAGGCCGCGGGGGCGGGCTTCAGCCGCTGATAGAGCGCCGACAGCCTTTCCGACTGCTTGACGCGACGCTTGGCCCACACCGCGGCCTTGAGTGGCGGAGCAAGGAGCCGTCCCTTCGCCGAGACGGGGACGATGCCGTCGCGCAGCTCCATGACCTCCTTGCAGAAGACGCGCTTGTACGGCAGGTCGCCGACGCCGAGATCGAAATGGGTGAAGCCTTCCGCGGTCAGTGCCTCGATCATGTGGATGAACAGGACCTCCGCCGGGCTCGAGCGCGAGATCTCCGGCCGCTGGTCGAAGGAGTGGAACATGACGCTCATGTGCGTGCCCCAGACGGTGCCCGCCCGCGTTGCGACGATCTCGTTGCCGACCAGAAGGGCGTAGAGCCTGAGCGGCGGCGGGCTACCGTCGGGCTGCGGCAGGCAGGCGGCCAGCAGAAAGGCCTGGATGCCCGGATCGGCGAAGGGATTGGCGATCTTCTGCGCGGCGAAGCGCTCGGCCTTCTGGGCGAGGAAGGCGGCAAGCGCCCGCCGCACGTCCTCCTCGCTCTCCATCAGGCGGGCAACGAATGCCCCGCGCTCCGACAGGGCCCGTTCCTTCGACTTGAAGACGCGACGGCGCTTGGGGCTCAGGATGCGCGTGCGCGCCTCGGCGGCCGGGAAGTCGACCGTGAGCTGATAGCCGTTGCTCGGGCTCGGCTGCGACATGACGCCGGCGAGCGCATTCTCCTCTCCGTGCCAGGCCTGCGGCTGATGGCGGAAGATGAAGAGGTCGATGCCGGCAGCCCGGCCGGCCCGCTGCAGCGCCTCTGCCCATTCGTCCGCGGAGGGCGCGCCCCCATGGGCCAGGAGCGGCATGTGGAAATTGGCATGGCCGGCGCCTGGCATGGTCGCCACCGTCAGCCCCCGCCGGGAGAAGACGTCGAGCGGCAGCAGCGCCCGCACCGCACCGGCTTCGTTGCGCACCCGCAGCAGCATCCGCTTCGGCCGCCGTCTGTCCTGCCAGCAATGGTCGTAAGCGCTGACCCAGGCATGGGACTGGTAGGGCGACATGAGCGCCTTGCGCTCGAAGTCGCGCCAGCAGGAGGCGATGGCCGCCGGATCGTCGAGGACGTCGACCACAAGGCCGACGCTTGCGTCCTGCACGGCCACCGGGGCATCGTCGAAGACGTCGAGATTGGTCGTCATCGCTCCCATTCCTGCAAAGACCTGTTTCAAAATGACGCAGCGTTTAGCGTCCGCGCCGTTGCACGGGCGGTTCTGATCCTCTCCTAGCAAGGAAACGGCCAAGGAAGCATGAATCTACGCAGCACGATCATCCGCTTCGGTATGCAGGCGATCAGCCTGACTGGGGCGGACCGCTGGCTGGCCAGCGCGGCGCGGGGCAGGGGAGCGATCCTGATGCTGCACCATGTGCGCCCGGATGCCGGCCGCGGCTTTGCGCCCAATGCCCTCTTGGAGGTGACGCCCCGCTTCCTCGACGAGGTGCTGACGCTTGCGAAGGCGGAGGGCTTCGTCTTCGTGCCGCTCGACGAGGTGCCGGAGCGGCTCGCCGATCCGCGCCCGGGCGCGGCGCCCTTCCTGGCGCTGACCTTCGACGACGGCTACCGCGACAATGTCGTCCATGCGCAGCCCGTCCTCGAACGGCACGGAGCCCCCTGGACGGTCTTCGTCACTACCGGTTTCGCCGACCGCACGGCGCGCCTGTGGTGGCTGGAGCTGGAGGAGGCCGTGCGTCGGCTCGACCATGTGGCGGTCGACGACGGCGACCTCGCCATCGCCCATCCGGCCCGGACCGATGCCGAGAAGAGCGCGGCCTTCGAACAGCTTTACTGGGCGCTGCGGCGCGGGCCGGAAGAGCGGCTGCTCGCCGTCATCGCGGGTCTTGCCGAGCGGGCGGGCGTCGATGGCCGTGCACTCGTCGAGGAGCTCTGCCTCGACTGGGCGGAGATCGCGGCGCTGGCGCGCGTGCCGGGCGTCACCATCGGCGCCCACACCCTGACCCATCCGATGCTGGCGAAGCACGACGCGGCGCGGGTGCGCGAGGAGATCGAGCGCTCCCGGGCCATCATCGCCGAGCGTGTCGGGCAGCCGGTGCGGCACTTCGCCTATCCCGTCGGCGATCCGACGTCGGCGGGACCGCGGGAGTTCGCCATCACCCGAGAGGCCGGCTTCGCGACCGCCGTGACGACGCGCCCGGGTCATCTCTTCGTGGCGCACGCACAGCATCTGACGGCACTGCCGCGCGTGTCCCTCAACGGCCTCTACCAGACGAGGGCGGCGGCGCGGGCGCTCTTGTCGGGCGTGCCATTCCTCTTGTGGAACCGAGGGCGCAAGCTCGACGTCGCTTGAACAGGTCTGCGCAAGGGATTCTCAAGTCTCGCCTTTGTCCTTGCGCTCCATCCACCACACGAGCGGCAGCAAGGGGATGATCCAGCCGATGCCGACAATGGCGTAGAAGAGGAGTTCGACGCCCTTCGCCATCTCGGGCAGTCGGCTCTGCGCGAGTGCCATGACGACGAGCGCATAGACGCAGACGAAGATCAGCATTGCGATGGTGCCGACGAGCTTGCGTGTGCGCCGTTGCATGGGGGCTCCTCATCAGGTTCCGGGGTGCGGCGGCGCGGCTCGTTGTGCCGCCGCCTGCAAAGGCCTATGTCTCGCGGGACGAACGGGCCCGCAAGGGCCTTGCCGCCGCAGGAAGTAGACAGTTTCGCGCGCCATGAACAGTGCCGTTTCCATTTCCGCTCCGCAGGTCGACCGGGAGGCCTCGCGCCGCATGGCGCCGGTCCGGGCATGGCTCTGGCTGCTCGCCGGCCTCGTGCTCGTCATGATCCTCGTTGGCGGCGCGACGCGCCTCACGGATTCCGGGCTGTCGATCACCGAATGGAAGCCGGTCACCGGCGCCCTCCTGCCGATGAGCGAGGAAGCCTGGCAGCGCGAGTTCGACCTCTACCGCCAGATCCCGCAATACGAGCTCGTCAACAAGGGCATGACCCTCGCCGAGTTCAAGTCGATCTACCTGTGGGAGTGGGGGCATCGCCAGCTTGGCCGCTTCATCGGGCTCGCCTTCTTCCTGCCGCTCGCGTTCTTCGCCTGGCGCGGGCAGGTGCGCGGGCGCCTGCTGCTGACCATCGCCGCCATCGGCGCCATGGGCGGGCTGCAGGCCACCGTCGGCTGGATCATGGTCGCCTCCGGCCTGAAGCCGGGCATGACGGCGGTCGCGCCGGTCAAGCTCATGCTGCACATGCTCATCGCCTGCGGCATTCTCGGCGCCCTCGTCTGGGTCGCGACTGGCCTCGGCCGCTTTGCGCCGGAGCATGCGCCGGCGCGCCTCAGGCGCACCGCTTCGCTGTTGATCGGTTTCACCGTGCTGCAGATCGCCCTCGGCGCGATCGTCGCCGGGCTCGACGCGGGCCTCTCCTACAACACCTGGCCGCTGATGGACGGGCGCCTCGTGCCCGCCGCCGGGACGCTCTTCCCGATCACGCCCTGGGCGGAGAACTTCGTCGAGAGCATCGCCCTCGTGCAGTTCAACCACCGCCTGGGTGCCTATGTGCTGCTCGCTCTCGCCCTGTGGCACGCGGTGGACGCGTTGCGCAGCGCGCCGGGGAGCGCGCCGGCGCGCCGGGCCACGCTGCTCGCGGCGCTTGTCGTCGTCCAGGCGCTCGTCGGCATCACCACCCTGCTGCTCGTCGTGCCTTTATGGGCCGCGCTGCTGCACCAGGGCTTCGCCGTTCTGCTGCTCGGCGCCTGCGTCCACCACCGGCGCCGGCTGGCCGAGCCGGCGCCGCTCGCGGTACCGGCTCGGGCCTGAGGCCGCTGGCCTTTTCCTCGGTACGCCCCGGCACCGGCAGGCCGGCGCAAGCCTTGTCCCGTTAATCCTCGGGCCGCGTCCCACCGGATGTCGACGCTTTAGTCCGAATGGGTGAGTCGTGCGTTCGCGCACCTCGACGGGCGCCGGTCGCGCTCAGCATAAAGCTGCGTTAAGGTTCGCGTCAGGCGGACGACGGCTGGCGCTGATGGAGGGCACGTCGATGGCGGGCATGGTGACGATCTTCCACGCGGGTTTGTGGCCGGGGATCGCTGCATCCTGCATCTGCATGGCCGAGCTCGCGGACGGCGCGACGCGTCGGCGCGCGCGCCGCACGCATTCAGCTGCACGCGAACTCTTCCAACTGCGGCCGGTTGTCGCCACGGTGTCCGAGGCGGGCCGCCGCGTTCGGCCGCCCGCGGATTCGAGCTATCACTGCTGAGGGGAGCGGCGGCTCAGGAGGCCGCCGCCAGCGCCTGATCGAGGTCGGCGATGATGTCCGCCGCATCCTCCAGCCCGATCGACAGGCGCACCACATTGCCGGCAACACCTGCCTTCGCCCGTTCCTGCGGCGGCATGTTGCGGTGCGTGGTCGTCGCCGGATGGATCGCGAGCGAGCGTGTCTCGCCGATATTGGCGATGTGCGAGAAGAGCTTGAGCGCCGCGATGAAGCGCGTCGCAGCCTGGTCCCCGCCCTTGAGCGCCACGGTGAAGACGGAGCCTGCCCCCTCCGGGCTGTAGCGGTCGGCGAGCGCCTTGCCGGGATGGCCCTCGATGGAGGGATAGCTCACCGCCGCCACGGCCGGATGACCGGCAAGGTGCTGCGCCACGGCCTTGGCATTGGCGCAGTGGCGCGCCATGCGCAGCGGAAGCGTCTCGATGCCGGTCAGCGTCAGGAAGGCGGTGGCCGGCGAGATGCCCGGGCCGAGGTCGCGCAGGCCATAGAGCCGGGCCGCGACGGCGAAGGCGTTCTTCGGGAAGGCCTCGGCGAGCACGATGCCTTCGTAGTCGCCCCACGGCGCCGAGATGAGCGGGTAACGCGCGTCGCCCGCCCAGTCGAAGCTGCCGCCGTCGGTGATGATGCCGCCGATGACCTGTCCGTGGCCGCCGAGGAACTTCGACGTCGAATGGAAGACGATGTCGGCCCCGTGCTCGAACGGCCGGATAAGATAGGGGCTCGCCAGCGTGTTGTCGACGATGAGCGGCACCTTGTGGCGCCTGGCGATGGCCGAGATCGCCTGAAGATCGACCACGCTGCCGCAGGGATTGACGATGGATTCGACGACGATCGCCTTCGTCTTCTCCGTCACGGCGGCCGCGACGCTGGCCGGATCGGTCGGGTCGGCGAAATGGACCTTCAGGCCATGGCGCTGCTCGAGACGGCGCATGAGGCCGAGCGAGCCGCCGAAGAGGCGGCTGGCAGCGACATATTCGTCGCCGCTTTCCATGAGCGTGAGCAGGATGACGAGAAGGGCCGCCTGGCCGGAGCCGATGGCGACCGACATGGTGCCGCCCTCGAGATCCGTGACGCGGCGCTCCAGCGCCGCCGTCGTCGGGTTGCTGCCGCGCGAATAGGAGAAGCCGATCTTGCGCAGGGCGAAGATGTCGGCCGCCTCTTCGGGATCGTCGAAGACGAAGCCGTTCGTCAGATAGATCGGCGTGGTGCGAGCCCCCGTCGCCGGGTCGGGCGCCGCCCCCGCGTGCACCGCCCGCGTGGCAAAGCCCGTCTTGTTACAATGATCGCTCATGGGTCAGGCTCCGCAACGGCAGGCTCAGGCCGACAGGGCCTGGTCGAGATCGGCGATGAGATCGGCCGGGTCTTCGAGGCCGATGGACAGGCGCACCACGTCCGGCCCGGCGCCGGCGGCCACCTTCTGCTCGTCGCTGAGCTGGCGGTGGGTGGTCGAGGCCGGGTGGATGACGAGCGAGCGCGTGTCGCCGATGTTGGCGAGGTGCGAGAAGAGCTGCAGCTTCGAGACGAGGCTGACGCCCGCCTCGTAACCACCCTTGAGGCCGAAGGTGAAGACGGCGCCGGCGCCCTTTGGGCAGTAACGCCTGGCGAGCGTGTAATAGCGGTCGCCCTCGAGGCCGGGGTAGCTCACCCAGGCGACGGCCGGATGGCTGGCGAGGTGCTTTGCCACCATGAGCGTCGAATCCGAGGCGCGCTGCATGCGCAGCGGCAGGGTCTCGATGCCGTTGAGGATGAGGAAGGCGTTGAAGGGCGACAAAGCCGGGCCGAGGTCGCGCAGGCCGAGCACCCGCGTCGCGATGGCGAAGGCGAAGTTGCCGAAGGTCTCACCGAGCACCATGCCGCCGTATTCCGGCCGCGGCTTCGACAGCATCGGATAGCGCTCGTCGCCGACCCAGTTGAAGGTGCCGCCGTCGACGATGAGGCCGGCGATGGAATTGCCGTGCCCGCCGAGGAACTTGGTGGCCGAATGGACGACGATGTCGGCCCCGTGCTCGAAGGGGCGCCACAGGTAGGGCGTCGCCATCGTGTTGTCGACGATGAGCGGGATGTTGGCGCGCTTGGCGATGGCGGAGATGGCGGCGATATCGACGATGACGCCGCCCGGATTGGCGATCGACTCGACGAAGATCGCCTTGGTCTTGGGCGTCAGGGCCCGCTCGAAGGTGGACAGGTCGTCAGGGTCGGCCCAGACGACGTTCCAGCCGAAGCTCTTGTAGGAATGGTTGAACTGGTTGATCGAGCCGCCGTAGAGCTTCTTCGACGCGATGAACTCGTCGCCCGGCTGCAGCAGGGCGTGGAAGGTGAGGAACTCCGCCGCATGGCCGGAGGCGACGGCGAGCGCCGCCGTGCCGCCCTCGAGCGCCGCCACGCGCTCCTCCAGCACCGCGCAGGTCGGGTTGCCGATGCGCGTGTAGATGTTGCCGAAGGCCTGCAGGCCGAAGAGCGAGGCCGCGTGGTCGACGTCGTCGAAGACGAAGGAAGTCGTCTGGTAGATGGGCGTGGCGCGCGCGCCGGTCGCCGGATCGGGCTGGGCACCGGCATGGATGGCAAGCGTATTGAACCCGGGCACACGGTCGGCCATGGAACATCTCCTCCGGCATTCGCTTTAAAAGGCGTTCGTTCGTAATAAAGAACGACGCGTTTGCCGTCAACGAGGAGGAGGGAGGAAGGGACCTGCGTGTGCCGGCTGCTCAGATCTTTTCGCCGGGCAAGCGGCTGGCCTGCTTCACCCAGTCCGCGAACTGCCCTTCGTCAAGACCGCCCTCGTGGATGTCGAGATAGCGGACGTCCTTGTGCTTGGACGCGCCGGGCGGAACGGGATCGAGCGAGGTGCCGCGGAAGAATGTCACCTTCACGTATTTCGTGAAGCAATGAAAGCTCAGGAACCATCCCTGGCCCTCCACGCCGTAGAAGGGCGAGTTCCATTTGACGGCCTTCATCACGCCCGGAACCGTCCGCACGATCAGCATGTCGAGGCGGCGGCCGAGCTCGCTCTTCCAGCCCGGCATGGCCGCGATATAGGCCTCTACGGGGGCATCGCCGTATCCCTTGGGGATCTGGGGATTGCCCCCGGAGAGAAGAACGGCTCCGCCCGGCTGCGCCGCTTCCGTTGCAGCCCCGGTGGCGGCCTTCGTCCTTGCCGTTTTCGCAGGCTTGACCGCTTTCGCAGGTTTGGCGGGCAGCTTCGTCATCCGTTCACTGTTCCTGCTGGATGTGGCGCATGGTACGCCACCGCGCGGCATGAGGCTGCGCGAACATGTAGAGGCCCGTGGGAATCAGCAGGAAGAGCGGGACGAGCGCCAGGAGATGGACCCAGAAGCGCGGCTCCGCGCCGCCCCACGTGGCGACGACGTTGGCGATGAAGCCCACGGTGAAAGCAACCGACAGCCACCGGTGGAAACGGCGGATCGACGCGCTCCAATTCATCGGGAGGTCCTTTTCTTCCTTCCGGAATGGCTTCGACGACCGGCGGCCTCAATCGATCCGCGACAGAACATCGTCCAGCGCCGAGAGGAACCGCGGCCAGCCCGCCATGGCGCCCCGGTAATAGGACTGCTGATCCGGCCGGAAACCCGTCTGCTCCATGCGCAGGTGGGTGCCGGTCTCCGTTGGCGTCAGTGTCCACGTGACGACGCTTTCGAGGTCCTTGGTATCCCACCGATAGGACAGCCGCTTGTCGGGCTCGACGATCTCGACCCGGCAGTCGACCGCGCCCCAGTCGGCGGTGAGGTTGAAGCGGTGGTTCACCACCGGCTTGAAGTCGTTCTTCATGAGCCATTCCTCAATGAGGTGCGGCTGTGTGAGGGCGCGCCAAAGCTTTTCCGGCGGGTAGGGGAATTCCCGTTCGACGACGACGAGGAGGCGTTCGGTGGCTGTGTCGCTCATTGGTCCATTCTCTTGAGCAGGTCTTCGAGGTCATCGAACCTGGCCTGCCAGAAGCCCGACATCTGCCTGGTCCAGTCGATCAGCGGGGCGAGGGCGGCACGTTGTGCGCTGTAATGCGTCTGGCGGCCCTCGTGACGGTCGCGCACCAGCCCCGCCCGCTTCAGGATCCCGAGATGCTTCGAAACCGCCGGCTGGGAGACCCCCGCCTTGGCCGTCAGCGCGGCGACCGTCTGGTCGCCGTCGCGGCACAGCCGCTCGAAAATGGCGCGCCGCGTCGGATCGGCGAGCGTCCTGAAGAGGAGGTCGTGGGCTTGCGATGTCACGATCGATAACTTTCCAGCTATGAATAATCCATAACTGGCGAGCTATGGGTGAGTCAATGGGCTTCCTGCCGGCGATGCTGCGCGTGCTCGATGGAAATAGCGAAGGCAAGCGCCGTCGGTCCGCTGGCAACGGTCCGGGCGGGTCGTCGATGATCAGAAAGGCAGGAGAAAAGAAAGGTTCTGCCGAAGTGTTCCGCCGTTCGCTCGAACGAACGGCTTACTGATCGCCCGGCTTGAAGATGGTGCGCTTCTGGAAGCCCTTGTCGGCCATGGCCGGCTTCTTGGCCGAGATGATACGCGAATTGATGCCCTGCCAGCCGATCTCGCCGGAGAGGCGCCCGTATTCGATCTTGGGGCAGCGGTTCATGACGACCTTGAGCCCGCGCGCCTCGGCCCGCTCGGCGGCCGCGTCGTTGCGCACCGACAGCTGCAGCCAGATGACCCGGGGCCGCGGCGAGAGCGCCAGCGCCTCGTCCGTCACCGGGCCCGCGGCCTCGGAGTTGCGGAAGATCTCCACCATGTCGACCGGGTGGGGAATGTCTGCGAGCCGGCCGTAGACCGTCTTGCCGAGCAGGGTCTTGCCGGCGAGGCCCGGGTTGATCGGGATGACGTCGTAGCCTCGTTCGATCAGGTATTTCATGACGATATAGCTCGGCCGGGCCGGATTGGCCGAGGCGCCGACGAGCGCGATCGTCTTCACGCTCTTCAGGATGTCGCGGATATAGGCATCGGGATAATTGTCATGCTCCACGGCGCCGGGCGCCGCGGCCCGGGTGGAGGAGGGGGCGTTCGGGATCATCGGCCCTGCCAGTTCGGTTCGCGTTTCTCGATGAAGGCGCCGATGCCCTCTTCGGCATCGCGTGCCAGCATGTTCTCCACCATCACGGCGCTGGCGTGCCGGTAGGCGTCGCTCAGGCCCATCTCGAGCTGTTCGTAGAAGGCGCGCTTGCCGATCTTCAGCGTCAGCGGCGACTTGGCGGCAATGGTGCGCGCCATGGCGAGCGCCGCCGCGAGCGCCTCGCCTTCGGCGACGACGCGGTTGACGAGGCCGAAGCGCGCCGCGTCCTGCGCGTCGACCATCTCGCCCGTCAGCAGCATTTCCATGGCGTGCTTGCGTGAGATGTTGCGCGACAGCGCGACCATCGGCGTCGAACAGAAGAGGCCGATGTGGACGCCCGGCGTGCAGAATCGCGCCGCCGCTCCCGCGACGGCGAGATCGCAGCTCGCCACCAGCTGGCAGCCGGCAGCGGTGGCGACGCCCTCGACGGCGGCGATCACCGGCTGCGGCAGGCGCACGATACGCTGCATCATGGCCGAGCAGGTGCCGAGCACGTCGCTGAAATAAGCGCGTCCGCGGTCCGGGTCCGCGCGGTGGGCGGTCATCTCCTTGAGGTCATGCCCGGCGGAGAAGACCGGGCCCGCGGCCGCAAGGACGACGACGCGCACGTCCGGCCGGCTGGCGATGCCGTCGAGCGCCTTGCTGACGGCGGCCATTAGCGCCTCGCTCAGGCTGTTGCGCGCCCTCGGCCGGTTGAGCGTGAGGAGTGCGATGCCCTCCTCGGGCTCCTCCACGAGGAGCACGGGCGTGTCGATCGTCGTCTCGGTATTCATGCATTCCTCGCCGGGCGCGGGCGCCGAAGGCCGGTTTGCCGATCTGCCTATTGTCGGCGGCATCACCGCATGCTGCAACCAAGGCAATATGGTCGAGATCCATGAAACGGGAAGGGGGATGTGCGCATGGCGGCATGGGCAGAGTTGCAGCCGGTGATGAGCGTGGCCGAGCTCGAGGCGTTCCTGGACAGGGAATTCCCCCAGGTTCACGCCGGCGGGCGCATCTATGGCGTCGAGGCGGTGGGGCCGATGTCGGCGCGCCTGCGCTGCGCCTACGACGAGCGCCACGTCCGCCCGGGCGGCACGATTTCGGGACCGACCATCATGGCGCTCGCCGATCTTGCGCTCTATGTCGCCATCCTCGGCGCCATCGGCCCGGTCGGCCTCGCCGTCACCACCAACCTGTCCTTCAACTTCCTGCGCAAGCCCGGCCGGCGCGACCTTCTCGCCGACTGCCGCCTGCTCAAGCTCGGCAAGCGCCTCGCCGTCGGCGAGGTCACCATCTTCTCGGACGGGGAGGAGGAGCCCGTCGCCCATGCGACAGGGACCTATTCCATCCCGCCGCGGTGAAGAAAATTGCGGTATTATAATACCTTTATAGGTAAGTAATTGATATTTAACGGTTTGTCCGCGTCGGCGCCTTGCCGCCGCGCTTGACGCGGGCGCCGGCCTCATGTAGAGCACGCCCACCTTGAACGGCGCTGCCCTGTGCGGCGCCGTTGCAGTGTTCCCGCGGGGGCCTCGCGAAGGTCTCTGCATCATCTCGGAAGAGACCCATGAAGACCTATTCGGCAAAGCCGGCCGACGTCGAGAAGAAGTGGGTGCTCATCGATGCGAAGGGCCTTGTCGTCGGCCGCCTCGCTTCGATCGTAGCCATGCGCCTGCGTGGCAAGCACAAGCCGTCCTTCACGCCTCACGTCGACTGCGGCGACAACGTCATCGTCATCAATGCGGACAAGGTGGTGTTCACCGGCCGCAAGCGTGAGCAGAAGGTGTACTACCACCACACCGGCTATCCGGGTGGCATCAAGGAGCGCACCGCCAAGTTCATCCTCGAGGGCCGCTTTCCCGAGCGCGTCGTCGAGAAGGCGGTGGAGCGCATGCTCCCGCGCGGCCCGCTCGGCCGCAAGCAGCTCGGCAACCTGCGCGTCTACGGCGGTTCGCAGCATCCGCACGAGGCTCAGCAGCCCGAGGCGCTGGACGTCGCCGCGCTCAATTCGAAGAACGTGAGGAGCGCCTGATCATGGCCGAGACCCTCCAGAGCCTTTCCGATCTCGGGCAGGCCGTCGCCCCGCAGGCCGCGCCCGAGGCGCCCGTGCACGAGCAGAAGCTCGACAAGCTCGGCCGCGCCTATGCCACCGGCAAGCGCAAGGACGCCATCGCGCGCGTCTGGATCAAGCCCGGCGCCGGCAAGATCGTCGTCAACGACCGCGAACTCGACGTCTATTTCGCGCGTCCGGTACTGCGCATGATCCTGCAGCAGCCGCTCGTGCTGACCGAGCGCGTCGGCCAGTACGACGTGATGGTCAACGTCACCGGCGGCGGCCTCTCCGGCCAGGCCGGTGCCGTACGCCACGGCCTCGCCAAGGCGCTGACCTACTATGAGCCTGAGCTGCGCTCCGTCCTCAAGAAGCAGGGCTTCCTGACGCGCGACAGCCGCGTCGTCGAGCGCAAGAAGTACGGCCGCGCCAAGGCCCGCCGTTCCTTCCAGTTCTCGAAGCGTTGATCGCCTCGGGTTTCACGCTTTCCACGCGAAAGGGCGGCCTCGGGCCGCCCTTTTGTTTTCGGCTCTCGCCTGGGCGCACCGGGCCACTATCGCCTATCCGCCGGCGGCCCGATGCCCATGGCGTTGATCACCTCCTGCGGCACCCGGTAGTCGCGGTAGAGCTGGGCGCTCGAGCGCAGGCCGCAGGCCTCGCGCTGGACGACGAGGTGCCACAGCGCGGTGCCCGCCTGCCGCACCAGCCGTTTCCGGTCGGCGTCGGTGCCTCTGCCGGCATCGCAGGCCTCGATGGCGGCGAGCGCGGCTTCGAGCGCCCGCCCCAGACGCCCGAGGGCGGAGGCGCTTTCTTGCAGCATCTCCTGCTGCAGGGCGTCATTGGCCATGCCGGTTGCATCGGCGCGGGAGGTGAGGCGAGGGGGACGCAGGCTCATCGGCTGCCCGGCTCACATTGCCTTTATCGCTGCCGCATCACTTCGCGGCCACCGGCCGTTGCTCCCGCAGTTCGAAGCGCCCGGTCGGCCCGCCGGCCTCGCGCCAGGCGGCGAAGCCGCCGCCGAGATGGGCGACGGGCTTGAGCCCCATCCGCGCGGCCGTCGCCGCGCCGAGCGCCGAGCGCCAGCCGCCGGCACAGAAGAAGATGAAGCGCTTGTCCTGCGAGAAGATGCATTTGTGGTAGGGGCTCTCCGGGTCGATCCAGAACTCCAGCATGCCGCGCGGGCAATGGAAAGCGCCGGGGATGGTGCCTTCGCGCTCCAGCTCGCGCGGGTCGCGCAAGTCCACAAAAACGACATCGTCGCGGCCATGCAGGGCGATGGCTGCCGCCGCGTCGATGGTCTCGATGGCGCGCTCGGCCTCGGCGAGCATCGTTTTGAATCCCAGGGTGATGGTCTGCGGCATCGTCTTGATCCTCCCGCTGCCCGCGGCTGGCAGGCCATGCTAGCGCGACCGCCTCTTCCTTGGGGAGATCGCGGCGTGCCGATTGTTCCCGCACCGGCCATCGGGCACGATATTCGTGATTGGACATCTATATGGGGATGGCACGTGGAGGTTTTCAGCCCGGCGGATTATGTCGCCCTCGGCTTTTTCGTCGCTGCCTGGATCGGCTACAAGATCGTCGTCGAGCACTCGCGCTGGGCCGATCAGAGCCTCAACGTGATGATGAACAATTATCGCCATGTCTGGATGGCGCGGATGCTCGAGCGCGAATTGCGCATCGTCGACACGACCATCATGGCGACGCTGCAGAACGGCACCGCCTTCTTCGCCTCCACGTCGCTCATCGTCATCGGTGGCGCGCTCGCCTTGCTGCGGTCCACTGACGAGGTGCTCAATCTCGTTGCCGATCTGCCCTTTGGCCTGCAGACCACTCGCCTTGCCTGGGAGTTGAAGGTGATCGGCATCGTCATCATCTTCGGCTACGCCTTCTTCAAGTTTTCCTGGTCGTACCGTCTGTTCAACTATGCCGCGATCCTCATCGGCGCGACGCCGGCGGCGGAGAAGGGCCGCGCGCCGGACGTCCCGGCGCGGGCGGCCGCCGCGCGAGCGGGGCAGATGGCAGTCGTCGCGGGGCGCCACTTCAACCGCGGCCAGCGCGCTTTCTTCTTCGCGCTCGCCTATCTCGGCTGGTTCCTAAGCCCCTATCTCTTCTTTTTCTCGACGGCCGCGGTGCTCGTCGTCATGGCGCGGCGCCAGTTCTCGTCGGAGGCGCGGGCCGCCCTCGACGTGCGCGAACGCGATTGACGCGGCGACCCCGGACAGGCAGGCAGGAGCGATGAAAGCCGATGCGACTCGCGACGCCGAAATCGCCACCCTCATGCTTACGCTCGCCGCTGCATGCGGACCGGGCAAGACGCTGGATCCGACCGTGGTTGCCCGTGCCTACGCAGGCCCGCATCCGGATGGCTGGGGCCCGCTGATGCAGCCCGTCCGGCGCGTCGCCGTGGCCCTCGCGCACGAGGGACGCCTCGTCATCTACCGCAAGGGCAAGCCGGTCGACCCCGACGACTTCCGCGGCATCTACCGCATCGGCCTGCCGCATGTGGAATGAAGCCGCTCACCGGCCCGGCAGCAGCGTCGGCGTGTAGCCCATCAGGCGGTAGGCCACGAGGCCGACCCATTCCTTGGTGGAGAGGTCCGCGAGGCGCAGCCCCTCCGAGAAGGTGCGGAAGGGGCGGTAGAAGTCGTCCGGCTTGCCGTCGGCATGAAAGTCGACCGGATAAGGCACCACATCGAAGCCGACGGCCTTGAAGCAGCCGACGGCGCGTGGCATGTGATAGGCCGAGGTGACGAGCAGCCAGCGCTCGCCCGGCTGCGGCTGCACCAGGTCGCGGGTGAAGAGCGCATTCTCCCGCGTGTTGCGGGAGCGGTCCTCGTAGAGGACATTCTCCGTCCGCATGCCGACCGCGGTGAACAGCGCCCGCGCCGCATCGGCCTCCGTATATTCCTCTTCCGTCAGCAGGCTGGCCGAGCCGCCGGTGAAGACGATGCGGACCTCGGGAAGGCGACGCGCAAGCTCGATCGTCGCTGTCATGCGCGCGGCGGCGTCGGTGAACTTGATCTGATGGCGGTTCATGCCGATGGCGCCGCCGAGCACGATGACGCCGGCGACGGGCTCGCCATCGAGGCGCGGCACGGCCGCGAAGCGGTCCTCCAGAACCCGCATCGAGATGCGGGCGAGCGGCGAGGCCCCGACGATCAGAAAGCCGACGATGCCGATGGCCACGAGGCCGTGGCCGAGGCGCCGGTAGCGCGAGAAGAGCAGCAAGAGCCCGACAAGCGCGATGACGGTCAGCACGTTGCTCGGCGTGACGAAGAACCAGAAGATCTTCGAGAGATAGAAAAACATGGCTGCCCCGTATTGCCCGCCTGGTGCCCCCGATCAGCGGGCCTCGCTCAGCCGCCGCAGCAGTCGCTCGACATGGATGGTGCGCTCGGCCACCTCCCTGAGCTCGCAGCCCGCCTCGAAGACCGCCGCGCGCGGCGAGGCGGGGAAGGCCTGCGAGATGAAGCTGCAGTTGAGGTCCGCATAGCTCTCCCAGGCCTGCTGCACGGCCGTGAAGTGGGTGCGTGCCGCCCCGTCGAGCTTGCCGTCGAGGGCGGCGATCGCGCTCGTCATGCGCTCGCGCCAGACGGCGACCTCACGGCGTGAGCAGGCGATCTCCGCCGCATGACGGTCACCGCCGTCGCGCCGGGCGCAGACGAGCGCGATGGAACCGATGCAGGCGGACGGGGCGCGGCCGCTCTCGCCGAGGCATTGGGCCATCGCGTCGCGGTCGGAGGCGATGGTGCCGCCGGTGCCTTCCGGCTCCGCCGCCGAGGAGAGGGTGGCGAGTCCCGCGACGGCGATCGCGAGAAGGCCCGTCGCCACCGCAGCGGCACGGCGACCGGATCTCGGCATGGGAGGCTGCTGCATCGAATCGCGTTCCTGCTTGGTGGAACCATCGCGTCAGACCGCAGCCCGCCGTCGGGCGGCGGTGTCTGCCACGGCCCGGCGGAGGAAGGCTAGGGCAACCGCCGCTAGCGACCTCATGCAGCCTTGTCCCAGGCAGGCGCCCAGGAGGGATCGATCATGCGCCCGTCGGGCCGGGCGAGCCCGCTGATCCGCGCCACCTCGTCCTCGTCGAGCGCGAAGTCGAAGATGTCGATGTTCTGCGCGATGCGCTCGCGATTGGCGGATTTCGGGATGGCGACGACCCCCGGCTGCTGGACGTGCCAGCGCAGCACGACCTGGGCCGGCGTCCTGCCGTGCCGCTCGGCGACCTCGACCACCGCGCGCTCGTCAAGCAACTGGCCCCGTCCGAGCGGGCAATAGGCCGTGAAGGCAAGGCCGTGACGGCGGCAGGCATCGAGAACCTTCGACTGGTCGAGGTAGGGGTGATACTCGCACTGGTTGGCGACCAGGGGCTCGTCCGAGCGCGCCACCGCCTCGTCGAGCAGCGCGACGGGGAAGTTGGAGACACCGATGTGGCGCGTGAGCCCGTCGCGCCTCGCCCGGCCGAGCGCCTTGATCGTCTCCTTGAGCGGGATGCTGGCATTCGGCCAGTGGATGAGCAGCAGGTCGACCGCATCGAGGCCAAGGCGTCTGAGGCTGGCCTCGGCCGAGCGCATCAGATTGCTCTCGGACAGGTCCTCGTACCAGACCTTCGTCGTCACGAACAGCTTGTCGCGGGAGATGCCGGAGGCGCGGATGCCTTGTCCCACCGCCTCCTCGTTGCCGTAGCGGGCGGCGGTGTCGATGTGGCGGTAGCCCGCCTCGATCGCCCACTGCACGGCGGCGATGCAGGCGTCATTCGTTGCTTCCCAGGTGCCGAGCCCGAGAGCGGGAATGGCGGCGCCATTGGCTTCGACGAGCGGAGCTGTCATGCGGATTACCTCGTTCGTTGGGACGTCGGTTGCCGGGCCAGCCGCGGACGCAACTCAGCCGGCGGCCTTGCTGTTGCGCAGCGCCTCGGCCTGGGCATAGAAGCGCTTTTCCCACTCTTTGTGATTGTCGAGCCCCTCGCGGATGAAAGGCGTGAAGACCGCGATGTTGAGCAGCAGCCAGTTGACGAGGTTCGCCGGGAAGCGCAGCGGCTTGACGAAATCGACGAAGAGCACGACGCGCGTCTTGTCCGTGTGGTTCCAGGCCTCGTGGTTGTAGGCGTCGTCGAAGACGAGCGCCTTGCCCTCTTCCCAGTGGCAGATCTGCTTGTCGACGCGGATGGCGAGCTTGTCGCGCGGCTCGGGCACGATGAGGCCAAGGTGCAGGCGCAGCACGCCGTTGTAGGGCCCGCGATGCGCCGGCAGGTGCTTGCCGGGCTCGAAGATGGAGAACATCGCCGTCTTGAGGCCCGGGATCTTCTGCACGATGCGCCAGGTCTCGGGGCACTGCCTGATGTTCTGCTCCGACGTGAGGCCGTAGCCGGCGAGGAAGAAGGTCTTCCACCCCGTGTCCGTGCTGATGGTCTTCACGTCCGTGGAGATGTCCTGGAAGGAGGGCAGGTCCGCCTGGCGCACCAGGACCTTCTCCAGCTCGGCGCGGATGAGGGGCCACTCGCGCTCGATCTCGGCCACCCAGGGAAAGGTGGCGTTGTCGTAGACGGGCGGGTTGCCGACCTTGGAATATTTGAGGTTGAGCTTCTCGGCCCAGGCGACGATGCCCATGAGCACGCGCGTGACGAGGCTCGGCCGGTCCATCGGAGCGATGCCCTCGGTGCCGAAGGTTTGTGTCGCGCCGCCGGCCGTGGCCGTGGGATTGTGGGCTTCCTGCTTCAAAGTTCCTGCTCCCGCTCCTGGGTGCCCCGCGCATATGGTCTTGCGGTTTCAACCGCGCTCAACCGTAGTTAGCTAATGATAGCCGCCGACGGCCGCAACGGTCCTGGATGCGATCCTATCGCCCACTCCATGCAAGAGAAGCGGGGTCGACAGCAGATTGGAGCCGTTCGAAACAGCAGCGAGCGCGCGCGCCCGTCACTGCGGCCGCGGGCAGTTCGATTGTCGGCGATGGCGATTTTATGGCGGGAGAGCTGCGCGCTGATGCAGGCTGAAGATCAACCAATACTTTTGAAAGCGCCATCACTAGTTCGAAAGCGCTCGTGGTCCACTCTGCAAGGTCATGGCTGGGCTCGTCCCGGCCATCCACGTCTTTGACGTTGTTCTTTTTCTTAAAAGCGTGAATGCCCGCGACAAGTGCGGGCATGACACGGGGAGCCGTCGCACGTCATGGCCGATTGCAGCGCCGCGGTTATGATTCGCGCCCGCCGGCGGTTACTTCGTCTTCTCGAACAGCTCGCGGCCGATGAGCATGCGGCGGATCTCGCTGGTGCCAGCGCCGATCTCGTAGAGCTTGGCGTCGCGCAGCAGGCGGCCCGTCGCGTAGTCGTTGATGTAGCCGTTGCCGCCGAGAAGCTGGATGGCATCGAGGGCGCATTGCGTCGCCTTCTCGGCGGCATAGAGAATGGCGCCGGCCGCGTCCTCGCGCGTCGTCTCGCCCCTGTCGCATGCCCTGGCCACGGCATAGACGTAGGCCTTGCAGGCGTTCATCGTCACGTACATGTCGGCAAGCTTGCCCTGAACGAGCTGAAACGAGCCGATCGGCTGACCGAACTGCTTGCGCTCGTGGACATAGGGCATGACGACGTCGAGGCAGGCCTGCATGATGCCGAGCGGCCCGGCCGCCAGCACCACGCGCTCGTAGTCGAGGCCGGACATGAGCACGTTGACGCCCTTGCCGACCGTGCCGAGCACGTTTTCCTCCGGCACCTCGCAATCCTCGAACACGAGCTCGCAGGTGTCGGAGCCGCGCATGCCGAGCTTGTCGAGCTTCTGGGCAGTGGAGAAGCCTTTCATGCCCTTCTCGACGAGGAAGGCTGTGATGCCGCGCGGCCCGGCCTCGGGGTCCGTCTTGGCATAGACGACGAGCGTCTCTGCGACGGGCCCATTGGTGATCCACATCTTGTTGCCGTTGAGGACGTAGCGGTCGCCGCGCTTTTCCGCTCGCGTCTTCATCGAGACGACGTCGGAGCCGGCGCCGGGCTCGGACATCGCCAGCGCGCCGACATGCTCGCCCGAGATGAGCTTGGGCAGGTAGCGGCGCTTCTGCTCGGCCGTGCCATTGCGGCGGATCTGGTTGACGCAGAGGTTGGAATGGGCGCCGTAGCTGAGGCCGACGGAGGCAGAGGCGCGCGAGACTTCCTCCATGGCCACGCAATGTTCCAGATAACCGAGGCCGGCGCCGCCGAATTCCTCCTCCACGGTGATGCCGTGCAGGCCGAGCGCGCCCATCTCGGGCCACAGGTCGCGCGGGAAGGTGTTGGTGCGGTCGATCTCCTCGGCGCGCGGGGCGATCTTGTCCTGCGCGAAGGCGTGTACCGTCTCGCGGATGGCGTCGGCCGTCTCGCCGAGGTCGAAGTTGAAGTCCTGCGGACGGTTGCTGAGCATGGCGGCTTCCTCCTCTCGTCTTAAATCCCTTATACGCGTTTGGGAGGAACCCTGTCAGCGCATGCTGCCGTGCGTCGATGCCAAGCCGGTGCCTCGGCCCCGCGCACACCCATTAGCCCGTCGTTAAGCGAGAGCGGCTAGCCTCGAGGTCATCCTTGTGCCGAAAGCCCCCGGAGCGCCCTTGCAACCGTCCCCGCAGCATCTCGAGCCGAAGGCTCCCGCGGGATGGCGCCGCGCGGCGCAAAGGCTGGCCTCGCGTCAGGTGCTGTCGGCGGCGACCACGCTCGCCATTCGCGTCGCCTCGGCGGGGATCGGGTACGTGGTGCAATTCGCGCTGGCACGGGCCCTCGGCGCGTCCGAATACGGCATCTTCGCCTTGGCGTGGCTTTGGGTGACGATCGGCGGTTTCGCCGGCTGCTTCGGCTTCAGTCAGACGGTGGTGCGCTTCCTGCCGCGCTACCGGCAGAAGGGCGACATGGCCCTGCACGACGCCTTCCTCACCGTCGGGCGGCGGGTCGTCGCCCTCGTCTCCGGCGTTCTCGCCCTTGTCGGCGCCGCCGTGACGTTTCTTGCCGGCGGCTGGGCCGGCGGGGTTGCGCCCTTCCTCATCGCCGCCGCCTGCGTGCCCGTCTTCGCCTATGCCGACCTGCTCGAGGGCACGGCACGCTCGCGCGGCTGGCTCGGCCTCGCCTTCATCCCGCCCTACATCCTGCGGCAGCTTCTCGTGCTCGGCCTGGTCGCTGGCGTCCATGGCCTCGGCTGGCCGGGCACGGCCGTTACGGCGATGGCGGCCACCTTCGTCGCCCTCGTCATCGCGGCTGCCGTCCAGCACGTCCTTCTCATGCGCCGTCTGCCTCGGGCGGATGGGCCGAAGAAGAACCTGCGCCGTGTGCTGCCGCTATGGCTGCGTTCGGGCGGCCTCCTCTTTCTCGCTGACGGCGCGCGGCTTCTGCGCACCTATGGCGACACCATCGTGCTCGGCGCTTTTCTGCCGCCGGCGGCCGTCGGCATCTATTTTGCCGCGACCCGTGTCGCTTCGGTGCTGGGCTTCGTCGAATATTCGGTCAGTGCCGCAATGGGCTATCGCTTCGCCACCATGGCAGCGAGCGGCGACCGGCATGCGCTCGCGCGCCGCGCGGTCCATGCGGCCATCGTCACGCTGGTGCCGGTGCTCGTCGGCGGCCTCGTGCTGTGGCTCATCGGCGGTTTCGTCCTCGGCCTTTTCGGCGCGGCCTTCGTCGCCGGCACGGCGGTGCTGCCGCTACTCATCGCCGCGCAGGTGCTCCGCGCCGCGGTCGGGCCGGCCGACGACCTGCTCAACGTGCTCGGGCGCGAGCGCTGGACCTTCGTCGGCCAGCTCGCAGGGCTCGTCGTCAATGTCGCGACGGGGCTCGCCCTGGTGCCGATCCTCGGCATCGTGGGGGCGGGGCTCGCCTCCCTTGTCGCCATGGCGGCGACGACGGCGATCCTCGGCATCGGTGCGTGGCTCCTCCTTGGCGGTCACCTGCGCGCGGCGACGGCCTCGGGCGATGGCGTCGGAACGAGAGGCCAATCGTGATCGGGGAGCAGATCTCAAGAGCATACCAGGTTCGGGGGGAACGATGAGGATCGCAATTCACGGGAGCGTGCATCCACCCAATGCCACCTATCGCTGCGTCATGACCACGGTGGCGGACCTGCTGCCGCATCGCGAGGCCTGGGAGCGGCTGGCGAAGTCGGCGATCGAGCCCAATCCGTTCTACGAGCCGGACGCCTTGCTGGCGGCCGCCCGCCATCTCGAGGGGGGCACGCTCTGGGTCGTCGCCATCTGGCGCGACGGGAGGGAAGGGGGCGAGCTCGCCGGGCTGTTCCCGTTGCAGTTCGGCGCGCTCAGGCAGGGCGTCCTCTGGCCGTTGCCGAGCCTCTACGTCAACCATATGTTCTCCGCCACCAGCGCGCCCCTGATCTGCGAAAGCGATCCGGAAGGCGTGTGGGAGGCTTTCCTCGGCGATCTCGGCAACCTCTGCCGGGGCGGCGCGGTCCTCAAGTGCCCCCGCCTGCCGCGTGGGCGCGGCGTGTCGATCGCACTTGAGAACGTCATGGCCAGGCAGGGCCTCAGTCACGCATGGCTGTACGGATACGCGCGGCCGGCCGTCGAGAGCGACCTTTCCTACGATGCCTATGTTGCTCGCTACTCGTCCAAGAGACGGCGCAACCTGCGCCGCGCCGAGCAGCTTCTCGCATCCCACGGCGATGTGACCTTCCACAGTGTTCCGGGGCCGGGCCCCGAGGCGGCGCGCGCCTATGCGGATTTCCTCGCCCTCGAGGTGGCCGGCTGGAAGGGAGCCGCGGGCACCGCCCTTGCCAAGAGCGAAGCCACTCAAGGGTTCGGCGAGCGCCTGTTCGGGCCGCAGCGCGTCGCCGATGGCGTCGCCTTCGATGTTCTGGCCATCGCCGGCCGGGCCGTGGCGATCAACGTCAATCTGGTGCGTAGCGGCGTCGTCTATGCCGCCAAGAGCGCCTATGACGAGAGCTTCTCGCAGGCGAGCCCGGGCACGCTGCTCGATCTTCACCTCCTGCGCCGCACGCTGGACGAGAAGGCTTATACGCGGCTCGATTCCTGCGCCCAGCCCAACCATCCGCTCGCAGCCTACTGGCTGGAGGAGCAGGAGGTTGGCGCTGTATTCCTCGCTACGACGGCGAGCACGCCTCGCTGGTATTTCGACATGATGCTTCTCACCGTGCGCCAGACACGGCGTCTGCGCGAGCAGGCGAGGGAGCTGATCGAGCGCTTCTGGCAGTAGGCGACGGAAGACGGGCCGGTGCCCCGGCCCGCGAGCGCCCGCCGGCCGGTCCTCAGAGCTCGCCCTTCTTGAACTTCTCCCACATGTCGGCCGTGCCGTAGAAGGCGTTGCGATCGACGTCGCCCGTCACGCCCGGCACGCGGCCCGTGGTGGTGAACTGCCAGAAGCTCCAGCGCCGATTGTTGTAGCGTTCCTCCGGCTCGGCGGCGACGGAGCGCAGCCAGAAGTGATAGCCGGGCAGCTCGTTCTCCAGCACCTCCTGGTGGAAGGTGATGTCGGTGTAGATGATGGGCCGCTTGCCGGTATGCGCCTCGAGCTCGGCCAGCATCAGCCGGATCTTTTCGAGCGCGACCTCGCGCGGCACCTTCTGCGGGCAGGTCTTGGAATGGCCGTTCCACTCGACGTCGAGGACGGGCGGCAGCGCGTCCGGGTCGTTCGGTATGTGCTGGCGGAACCACTGCGCCTGCTCGTGTGCCGGACGGCACCAGTAGACGAAGTGATAGGCGCCGCGCGGGATACCGGCCGCACGCGCTCCCGCCCAGTTCTTGTAGAAGCTCGGGTCGATGTGGTCGCCACCCTCGGTCGCCTTGATGAAGACGAACTGCGTGCCGGCGCGCCGCACGGCCGCCCAGTCGATATCGCCCTGCCAGCGGGAGACGTCGATCCCCTGGATCGGGTAGCGATGCGCCTTGGCGACGCCTGGATGCGGCTTGCGGTCACCCTTGTCGGGATAGAACGTGTCGATCGAGGAGCAGGCGACGAGGGCGAGGGCGACGAGGGAGGTGACGGCGAGACGGCGGAGCATCGGGCGGCGGGCGCTCATTGGAAGGGACATGCCGCGACGATTCGTTTCAATAGATTGACGAACCCTTTACGAAAGCCCGAACCACAGGGTGGCGATCCCCAAAAAGGCGAAGAACCCGATCACGTCCGTCGTCGTCGTCACGAAGGGGCCTGACGATACGGCGGGGTCGACCCCGAGCCGATTCAGGGTCAGCGGGATGAGGATGCCGCCCAGCGCCGCCACCGACAAGACGGTTAGGATGGCGAGGCCGATGACGAAGCCGAGGTCGCGGATGCCGAACCACACCACGGCCACCGTGCCGAGGATGATGGCAAAGCCCACGCCGTTGCAGATGCCGACCGCGACCTCGCGGCGGATGATGCGCCAGGTGTTGGAGCGGCGCAGCTCTTGTGTGGCAAGCGCGCGCACCGTCACCGTCATCGTCTGGGTGCCGGCATTGCCGCCGATGGAGGCGACGATCGGCATCAGGACGGCAAGCACAACCATCTGCTGGATCGAGCCCTCGAACAGGTGGATGACGTTGGCGGCCACGATGGCCGTGACGAGATTGGCAAAGAGCCAGGGAAAACGGCTGCGCACCGTGTACCAGATGGTGTCCGACAGCTCCTCGTCGCCCTTGACGCCGCCGAGTGCCTTCAAATCCTCGTCCGCCTCCTCCTCGATGACGTCGACGATGTCATCGACCATCATCACACCGACGAGGCGCTTGGCCTCGTCGACGACGGCGCAGGAGACGAGGTTGTAGCGCTGGAACAGCCGTGCCGCCTTCTCCTGGTCGTCGGTCGCCTCGATGAGATGCTGGTCCTCGTTCATGATGTCGCTGATCTTCACCGGGCGCTTGGTGCGCAGGAGACGGTCGAGCGGCACCGTGCCGATCAGCTGGTAGGCGGGGTCGACGACGAAAATTTCATAGAAGGTGTCGGGCAGGTCCTCGGTCTCGCGCATGTAGTCGATGGTCTGCCCCACCGTCCAAAAGGGCGGCACGGCGATGAATTCCGTCTGCATGCGCCGCCCGGCCGAATCCTCCGGATAGTCCAGCGAGCGCTGCAGCGCCACGCGCTCGGGCGGCGGCAACTGCTCGAGAACCTCGGCCTTGTCGGCCTCGTCGAGATCCTCGAGGATGTAGACGGCATCATCGACGTCGAGCTCGCGCACCCCCTCGGCGATATTGGCGTTGGGGATGCTCTCGAGCAGTTCTTCGCGGATCGCGTCGTCGACTTCGGTGAGGGCTGCGAAGTCGAAATCGCTGCCGAGCAGCGCGACGAGCCGCGGGCGATCGTCATAGTCGAGCGCCTCGATGAGGGCGCCCAGATCGGCCTCGTGGAGCGGGGCGGCGAGGCGGCGCAGATTCTCGGCATTGCCGTCGGCAATGGCCTCGGAGACGCTCGCCAGGAAGGTCGGATTGACGTTGCCTTCCTCGTCCCGGAACGCGAGCGCCTCGGGCGCCGTCTCGTGCTCGACGTTCACCATGCTGATCCGCCCGCTGTGTGAGGTTCGACGCCCTTCTAGGTGCCGTCCTTGCGGAAGACAACCGCCCACGCGCGGCTTTGTTGCACGATGCCGACGCTGTGGCCCGATCGCCTCAGGGGCGAAGACGAAGTCTCACAGGCCGAGCTGCGGCCCGCGCGGCGCCGTGCCGCCGACGACGAGCACCCAATAGTCGCGCCCGCCCGCCCGGGCGTGGGCAAAGCCGATGTGGGAGGCGGGGTTCTGTAGCATGTTGCGGCGGTGCTCCGCCGAACGGCGCCAGTCGTCCATCACCTCGTCGAGCGAGCGCTGCCCCATCGCGATGTTCTCCGCCCCGTGCGTAAAGCGTTGCCCGGTGCCGTTCATGCGGCTCCAGAACGAGCCGGCGGCATCATGCGAGAGCACGTCCTTCTCTGCCATGGCGCGGGCCTGCTGCCGCGCCGCCGCATTGAGCGTCTCGTCGGGCATCACCGGCCCCAGGCCACTTGCGGCCCGGAAGCGCGAAACGGCCCCGGCCGCGGCCGGGGCAGCTTCGGAAGAGATCAAATCGACACTCTGGCGCCTGGCGCCCGCCAGAGTGCAGGCACCGAGCGCCAGGGCGAGCGAAACGAGGAGGACAGGGGTTTTCATGAAGGTTTTCGGCAGGTGGGACAGCGCCTTGTCCGCCCCGCTCCCGGCGGAAATATGGCGCGAGACGCCCATGATGCCGCGGCCGCGGCCATTTTCCGTTCAAAGAGGGCCGGAAAACTCCGGCTCTTCCGGCGCTGCTGCTTGCCCGTCTGGCTGCGGGACGTTTCGCTGGTCCTCACATGCGGAAGACGCCGAAGCGCGTTTCCTCCACCGGGGCATTGAGGCAGGCCGAGAAGGCGAGACCCAAGACGCGGCGTGTCTCGGAAGGCAGGATGATACCGTCATCCCACAGGCGGGCGGTGGCGTAGTAGGGGCTGCCTTCCTCCTCGTAGCGTTCGCGGACGGGCGCCTTGAAGGCCTCCTCATCCTCGGCGCTCCACGATTTGCCCTCGGCCTCGATGTTGTCGCGCCGGACGGTGGCGAGCACGCTCGCCGCCTGCTCGCCGCCCATCACCGAGATGCGGCTGTTGGGCCAGGTGAAGAGGAAGCGCGGCGAATAGGCCCGCCCGCACATGCCGTAGTTGCCGGCGCCGAAGGAGCCGCCGACGAGCACCGTGATCTTCGGCACGCGGGCGCAGGCCACCGCCGTGACGAGCTTCGCCCCATCCTTGGCAATGCCGCCGGCCTCGTACTGGCGTCCCACCATGAAGCCGGAGATGTTCTGCAGGAAGAGGAGCGGAATGCGCCGCTGACAGCACAATTCGATGAAATGGGCGCCCTTGAGCGCCGATTCGGAAAAGAGAATGCCGTTGTTGGCGATGATGCCGACGGGAATGCCCCAGATACGGGCGAAGCCGGTTACCAGCGTCGTGCCGTAGAGGCGTTTGAATTCGTCGAACTCGGAACCGTCGACGAGCCGGGCGATGACCTCGCGGATGTCATACTGCTTCTTGAGGTCGGTGGGCACGAGACCCTCGAGCTCGGCCGGGTCGTAGACGGGCTCGGCCGGCGTCGTCAGGGCGATGTCGCTCCTCTTCACCGTATTGAGGTTGGCGACGATGCGGCGGGCGAGCGCCAGGGCATGCACGTCGTCCAACGCATAGTGGTCGGCGACGCCGGACTGGCGGGCGTGCACGTCGGCCCCGCCGAGCTCCTCGGCCGAGACGACCTCGCCGGTCGCAGCCTTCACCAGCGGCGGGCCGCCGAGGAAGATGGTGCCCTGCCGGCGCACAATGATGGTCTCGTCGGACATGGCGGGCACATAGGCGCCGCCGGCCGTGCACGAGCCCATGACGACGGCGATCTGCGGGATGCCAAGCGAGGACAGCGTCGCCTGATTGTAGAAGATGCGGCCGAAATGCTCCCGGTCGGGGAATACCTCGGTTTGGTGCGGAAGGTTGGCGCCGCCTGAGTCGACCAGGTAGATGCAGGGCAGTCTGTTCTCGCGCGCAATCTCCTGCGCGCGCAGGTGCTTCTTCACCGTCATCGGATAGTAGGTTCCGCCCTTGATGGTCGAATCGTTGCAAACGATCATGACCTCGCGGCCCTCGACCCGGCCGATGCCGGCGATCAGTCCGGCCCCGTGGATGGCATCGCCATACATGCCGAAGGCCGCGAGCGGCGCGATTTCAAGGAAGGGCGAACCGGCATCGATGAGACGCATGACGCGCTCGCGCGGCAGGAGCTTGCCGCGCGCCAGATGCCGCTCGCGTGCCTTCGCCGGCCCGCCGGCCGCTACGGCGGCTCGCCGGGCGTCGAGTTCCGCCCGGAGCTCGGCCCAGGCAGCGGCATTGGCGCGAAAATCGGCGGATGTCGAATCGATCGCGCTCTCGATGGCCGGCACGCGTCCCTCCCCAACAGCTATTCGCCCGCGTTGCGGGCCGTTGCGCGGACTATGGCGCTGTGCCCGCCATCCGGCAACGTGCGCCGATACCAAGGCGCATTTGGAGAGGGTGTTTCCGGGATTGACGGGCGGGCCGGCTTCAGGCCGGAACGGGAATGGCCGGTCCGAAGATGTCTTCGAAGCTCGCCCTGAGCGCGGCATCCACCTCCGGCATGGTGACGGGAATGCCGAGATCGACGAGGCTCGTGACGCCGTGCTGGCGCACGCCGCAGGGCACGATGCCGGAGAAATGCGAAAGGTCCGGCTCGACGTTGAGGCTGATGCCGTGAAAGGTGACCCAGCGGCGCACGCGGATGCCGATGGCGGCGATCTTGTCCTCGACGGCCGGCCCCCTGTCAGGGCGACGCACCCAGACGCCGACACGGTCCTCGCGCCGCTCGCCGCGCACGTTGAAGCCGTCGAGCGTGGCGATCAGCCAGGCCTCCAGGGCCGCGACGAAGGCCCGAAGATCGGGCGTGCGCCGCGAGAGGTCGAGCATGACATAAGCGACGCGCTGGCCGGGCCCGTGATAGGTGAACTGGCCGCCGCGGCCGGAGCGGAAGACGGGGAAACGCCACGGCTCGACGAGATCGGCGTCGTTGGCCGAGGTCCCAGCGGTATAGAGCGGCGGATGCTCCAGGAGCCAGACGCATTCGGGTGCTTCGCCTGCCGCGATCGCCGCGACGCGGGTCTCCATGGCCGCCACGGCCTCCTCGTAGCCGACACGGCCGTCGCTGATGCGCCACTCCACGGGCGGCGCGCCCGCCTGCGGCAGCATCAGTCCGCCCAACTCGTCTCTCGCCTTCAGCAACGAAGTCGTCCCCATCCCGTGGCAAGCCGACGCGACCGCGCGGCTCCGCCGCAGAAAGTGGGGCGGGATTTGGCGTTCGACAAGTTCGAAAGTGGCGGCACGGCCCCGTAACCCCGACGGAGTGCCCGAAGAGCCAGGGAAACGACGGAGCAGGCGTCGGCCGGGACGGGGCCTCTGCGGTGCTGCGAGGCGTTTTGCACAGGCCGCAATGGGGTACTTGTGGAGCCGACACCGATCTGTTACATCCCAGCCCGCTTCCGGAGACGGGCGTCTCCATGAAGCGGTTGCGGTCGTGGCGGAACTGGTAGACGCGCTACCTTGAGGTGGTAGTTCCGAGAGGAGTGGAGGTTCGAGTCCTCTCGACCGCACCATGATTTCGAGCCGGTGGCTCCAAAACGGCGATCCCCTGCGGGATCGCCGTTTGCTTTGTGACTCGGCATGTCCATGCCAGTTCGAGGCAGCCTCGTAGCATTCCCTCTCCACATTGCCGGCATGCCGCCCGTCGGCCTCCACATTGCCGCAGGCACGGGCTAGTCTTTCCCCATTAAACCGGTTCAGATCGGACCAGCGCCGCGGGGCGGCCGGGGACAGGGAGACGTCGCATGGCATCGAAGGGCAAGGTGGCACTCATCACGGGGGCGGGCTCCGGCGTCGGGCGGGGGGTGGCGCTCGCCTTCCTGAAGGACGGCTACAGCGTCGTCCTCGCCGGCCGCCGCAAGGAGGCGCTGGAAGAGACGATCCGCCTCGCGGGCGCCCCCGCCGAGCAGGCGCTGGCCGTTTCGACGGATGTGACCGATCCGGCGTCCGTCAAGGCTCTCTTCGCCGCCTGCAAGGAGCGTTTCGGGCGGCTCGATGTGCTGTTCAACAATGCCGGCGTCTCGGCGCCCGGCCTGCCGCTCGAGGATCTCACCTTCGAGCAGTGGAAGGCGGTGGTGGATACGAATCTCACCGGGCCTTTCCTGTGCACGCAGGAGGCCTTCAGGATCATGAAGGATCAGAACCCGCGTGGCGGACGTATCATCAACAACGGTTCCATCTCGGCCTATGCGCCGCGGCCCAATTCCGCGCCCTATACGGCGACGAAGCACGCGATCTCCGGTCTCACGCGCTCGACCTCGCTCGACGGGCGCAAATACGACATCGCCTGCGGGCAGATCGACATCGGCAATGCGGCGACCGACATGGCCGCCAAGATGGCCGAAGGCGTGCCACAGGCGGACGGCTCCATCAGGAAGGAGCCGCTGATGGACGTGGCCCACGTGGCCAATGCGGTGCTGCACATGGCGAGCCTGCCGCTCGAGGCCAATGTCCTCTTCATGACCGTGATGGCGACGAAGATGCCTTTCGTCGGCCGCGGCTGAGGCGGCACGGGGCCCGTTGTACCCACCGGGGCTTCCCGCGGCGGGCGGGGCAGGGTAAGCGGAGGCGTCCGTTTGTCTGACCCTCAGGAGTGAACATGTCTTCGATCGAACGCATCGGCGTCGGCCCACGCATGAGCGAGGCGGTGGCCTACGGTAATCTCGTCTTTCTCTCGGGTGAGGTCGCCGACGACACCTCGCAGGACACGGCCGGCCAGACCCGCCAGATCCTCGCCCAGATCGACGAGACGCTGAAGAAGGCTGGTACCGACAAGACCAAGATCCTCAAGGCCAACATCTGGCTGGCCGACATGGCCGATTTCGCCAAGATGAACGAGGTGTGGGACGCCTGGGTGCCGCAGGGCAATACGCCGGCCCGCGCCACCGTTGAGGCCAAGCTCGCGACGCCGGCCTACAGGGTCGAGATCATGGTGGTCGCGGCGCGCTGAGCCCGGGCAGCGGCTGAGAGCGAAAGGCGCGGCATCCGGGTGCCGCGCCTTTTCTTCGTGGCGGATCGCCCTTGCCACGGCGGGCAGCTTCATCAGACTGTCAGAATGTCGGGCTATGAGCAGCGCCTCGCCCGGCCCCTCATGGCAGAAGATGCCGCAACCGACCGGAGGCAAGGTGCAGGCCGACGTCGTCCGTCTGAGGCACCGCTACGCCCGGCAGGTCACGATGCGCCTCGTCGTGAGTGACCCGCGGCTTCGCGACGCCTTCGCGGCGGTTCCTCGCGAGCGTTTCCTGGGGCCTGGCCCCTGGCGCCTCGTGACGCCGTTCGGCAGCGAGATGACGCCTGATTCCGATCTGCGGCACGTTTATTCCGACATCGCGATCGAGTGCCAGCCGGTGCGCGGAAGGGATGATGGCGAACCCTCGCGGCACGCCCTTGGCATTGCAGCGCTCGGCCTTCGCGCTGGCCAGACGGTCGCCCACATGGGCTGCGGCACCGGCTATTACAGCGCCGTCATGGCGGAACTCGTGGGCGGAACGGGTCGTGTGGACGCTCATGAGGGCGATCGCGTGCTTGCCGAGCGGGCACGATCTGCTCTCGCGCCGTGGCCGCAGGCGAGCGTGACGGAAAAGCCATCCGGGCCGTTGCGTGTCTGTGACGCGGTCTATTGCGAGGCGGCCCGAACCGGCCCCGACGAGGCGTGGCTTGCGGCGGTGAAGGACGGTGGGCGGATCGTCTTTCCGCTGACCGATGCCTTCGGGCGCGGCGCGCTCGTCTGCCTGTCGCGACGGGGCGATGTCTTCGCCGTCGCGCCGCTTGCCCGCGTCACCGTCGCGCCACCGGCCTTGCCGGTCAGTGCCGGCGTCGATGGGAGGCTCGCCGAGGCTTCGGCAGCCGGCAGGCTCATGTCCGTCCGGGCTCTGCACCGGGGGGTGCCGTCCGGCTCCGATCCGGCGGTCGTTCTGGGAGACGGCTGGTGGCTGTCTTCGCGCCCGCTTGATCTCTAGCGCAGCCGCCCGGCGCCATACCGACAACTTTTCGTCGATCCGCCGGAACCAACGGCGCCGTTCGGATGTTGATCTGGCGAACGTGGATAGCGAGGCGTGAACATGCATCCACGGTTCGAAAACGGAAAGCACGCGAACCAGGCCGACCTGAGCGCGTACGCCCATGGCGGCGTTGCGTGCAGGGACCGTGCGTCCTGACGATGGTCGGCAGAAAAGAGGATCTCCGTCATGCGAACCAAGTTCGGTATCACTGTTGCAACCGCAGCCCTGCTGCTGGCCGTGCCGGCGGTCGCGCAGACCACGGCTCCGGCGACGCCCGAGCCGACTCCGCCGGTAACTCAGCCGCAAGCGCCTGGCGCTGCGCCTGAGAGCGCGCCGAGCACGGCGCCGAACATGCAGGGCGGCACGGAAATGAAGGCGCCGGATACATCGGCCGCAGCCCCCGCCATTGGCGCCCCAGCCGGCTTTGTGACTGCCCAGGGCGAGGCCCAGTGGATGGTCTCGAACCTGATGGGCAAGTCGGTGGTCGGCACGGACGACAAGACGATCGGTGAGATCAACGACGTCGTGCTCGATCAGGAAGGCAAGGCCGACGCGGCCGTGATCGGTGTCGGTGGCTTCCTCGGCATTGGCCAGAAGAATGTCGCCATCCCGTTCTCGGAACTGCAGGTGTCGAAGAACGCCGAAGGCGAGGTCGAGAAGATCATGCTGTCGGCCACCCGTGAGCAGCTTGAGCAGGCTCCGGCCTTCAAGACTCTCGCGGACATTCGCTCCGAGCAGGACCGCATGAGCACGGGCTCGACCCGCCCAGCCGATCCGACCGCTCCGCCGGCCACGACGGCGCCCAAGCAGTGAGCGCCGCGTAGCTGAGGGCGCGTGCGGCCGCACGCGTCGGACAAGGCGGCCCGCATATGCGGGCCGCCTTTTTGCGTCCGGCGGGCGTTGCGCCGGTCGGGAGCGCGTCTAGGATGGTCAGAACGGTTGCGGCGAGCGGGGGGAGCGATGTTGCGGGCTGGCTTGAGCGAGCGGGTGACGCAGGGCAGGGGCGCCACGGCGGCGGATGTCGTGGTGCGCGACGTCAGGATGCTCGATCTCGTGACGGGTGATCTCGTCCCGACGGATATCGCGCTCTGCGGCGATACGATCGTCGGGACCTACGATCGTTACGACGGACGCGAGATCATCGAGGGCGGCGGGCGTATTGCCGTTCCCGGCTTCATCGACACCCACTGCCACGTGGAATCCTCGCTCGTGATGCCGCAGGAGTTCGAGCGTTGCGTGCTGCCGCACGGGGTGACGACCGCGATCTGCGATCCGCACGAGATGGCGAACGTGCTCGGTGCCCCGGCCTTCGATTTCTTCCTCGCCTCGGCCGAGCGTATGGCGATGGACCTCTTCGTGCAACTGTCGAGTTGCGTGCCGGCGACGGCACTGGAGACGTCGGGGGCGCGGCTCGACGCCGACGACCTCGTGCCCTACTGGGCCCATCCGAAGGTGATCGGGCTCGCCGAGTTCATGAACTTTCCCGGCGTCCTCGCCCTCGATCCGGCTTGCACGGCCAAGCTGCAGGCCTTCGCCAACGGCCATATCGACGGCCATGCGCCCCTGCTCAGCGCCAAGGATCTCAACGGCTATTGCGCCGCGGGCATCCGCACCGAGCACGAGGCGACGAGCGCGGAAGAGGCACTCGAGAAGATCCGCAAGGGCATGACCGTGCTCATCCGCGAGGGCTCGGTGTCGAAGGACCTGCATGCGCTCGCTCCGCTGCTCACCCTTGCAACGTCGCCGTTTCTCGCCTTCTGCACTGACGACCGCAATCCGCTGGACATCGCGGAGGAGGGGCATATCGACTTCCTCATCCGCAGCGCGATCGCCCTCGGTGTGCCGCCGCTCGCCGCCTATCGCTCCGCCTCGCTGACGGCGGCGGCCGCGTTCGGACTCGTCGACCGTGGCATGATCGCGCCCGGCAGACGGGCGGACATCGTCCTTCTCGACCATCTCGAGGAATGCCGCGTGTCGGACGTCATCGTCGGTGGGCGGCGCGTGCGGCCGGAGCTATTTGCGGAACGTGAGCCGGTGGCGCCGATCGGCCTTGCCAGCATGAAGGCGCGCGAGGTCGCCTCTGCGGACTTCTCCATCGCCGGCACAGCGGGCGAGCGTCCGGTCATCGGCGTCGTCCCCGGCAAGATCATCACGGAGCGGCTGAGCCGGACCATGCCCGAGCGCGACGGCGCCTTGGTTGCCGATCCGTCCGCGGACATCGCCAAGGTCGCGGTCGTCGCCCGCCACGGTCGCAACGACAACATCGGCCTCGGCTTCGTCTCGGGCTTCGGCATGCAGCGCGGGGCCATCGCCTCCTCGGTCGGCCACGACAGCCACAACATCTGCGTCGTCGGCGTCGACGACGCCGACATGGCGCTCGCCGTCAACCGGCTCGGCGCCATCCGCGGCGGCTTCGTCGTCGTCGAGGGCGGGGCGGTGCGCGCGGAGCTGCCCTTGCCGGTTGCCGGCCTGATGAGCGACCGGCCGTACGAGGAGGTGCATGCCGGCCTGGGTCCCCTGCGCGCAGCGGCCAAGGCGCTCGGCGTGACGCTGCCGGAGCCGTTCCTGCAGGTCGCCTTCCTGCCCCTGCCGGTGATCCCGCATCTCAAGATCAGCGACTTCGGCCTGGTGGACGTGGATAGGATGGAACTGGTGCGGCCGTAGGCAATCGGCTGTCCGTCGAAGCGACTGCCTGATGCCGACCGCCGACTGCCGCCTTAATGATATGGATCGGCCGCGTCGCGCAGCCCGTCGCCCATGAAGTTGAAGGCGAGGACGACGATGATGACGGGGGCGATCGGCCACAGCAGCCATGGGTAGAGGTTCACCGCCGCGAGGTTCTGGGCCTCGTTGAGCAGCACGCCCCAGCTCGTGATCGGTGGCCTGAGGCCGAGGCCGAGGAAGGACAGGGCCGTCTCGCCCAGGATCATCGAGGGGATCGATAGCGTCGCCGAGGCGATGAGGTGGCTCATGAAGTTGGGGATGAGGTGGCGTCCGATGATGCGGGCCCGCGACGCCCCCATGAGCTCCGCCGCCTTGACAAAATCCTCCTCGCGCAGGGCGAGCAGCTTCGAGCGCACCGCGCGGGCAAGGCCCGGCCAGTCGAGCAGGCCGAGGATGATGGTGATGCCGAAGAAGACGAGCAGCGGGCTCCAGTTCGGCGGCAGGGCGGCCGACAGCGCGAGCCACAGGGGCAGCTCCGGCAGCGAGCGCAGGATCTCGATGAGGCGCTGGATGGCGTTATCCACCCAGCCGCCCAGATAGCCGGCGATGCCGCCGAAGAACAGGCCGAGCGCGAACGACACCGCGATGCCGACGATGCCGATGGTGAGCGAGATGCGCGCCCCGTAGACGATGCGCGAGAACACGTCGCGTCCCAGCCTGTCGGTGCCGAGCAGGAAGAAGGTGCCGTCCTCCGGCGGACAGACGAGATGAAAGCGCGCATCGAACAGCCCCCAGAAGCGGTAGGGCTCGCCGGAGCAGAAGAAGCGCAGCCGCTGCGGGCGGCTCGTGTCGATGTCGTAGTCGCGGGTGAAGGTCTCGAGGTTGAACCTGAAGCTGTAGGGATAGACGAAGGGGCCGACGAGCGAGCCCTCGTGAAAGAGATGCACCCGCTGCGGCGGCGCATAGAGGAAGTCGCCGTTGCGCTGCGCCTGCCCGTAGGGCGCGATCACCTCGACGAAGGGAATGGCCGCATAGAGGGCGATGAGGACGAAGGCCGAGATGACGGCCAGCCTGTGCCGGCGGAACTTCCACCAGATGAGGGTCAGCGAGGAGGCGCGGAAGAAGCGCTCATCCTCGCGGCCACCGGGCTCACTTGCGCCGGGATCAAACGGTGCGTCGTCGACGAAATGCGCACTGCGGCGGCGGGAGGGCATTTCGCTCACATTCGTCATCTCAGCGCTGTCCGAGGCGGATGCGCGGATCGAGCCACGCGAGCAGGAGGTCGGAGATCAGCATGCCCACGACGGTGAGCACCGCGACGAACATGAGGATGAAGCCGGCGAGGAACTGGTCCTGCGACTTGAGGGCCGCCAGCAGGATCGGGCCGACGGTCGGCAGGCTGAGCACCAGCGACACCAGCACCGAGCCGGAGACAAGGTTGGGCAGGAGGTTGCCGATGTCGGCGATGAAGGGGTTGAGGGCCATGCGGAAGGGATATTTCAGCAGCGCCCGCGTCTGCGGCAGGCCCTTGGCCGTGGCGGTGACGTAATATTGCTTCGACAATTCGTCGAGGAGGTTGGCGCGCATGCGCCGGATCATCGCCGCCGTGCCGGACAGGCCGATGACGATGGTCGGCACGATGAGGTGCTGCAGTAGCGAGCCCACCTTGGCGAGGCTCCACGGCTCGTTGGCGTAGTGGGCGTCGAACAGGCCGCCGATGGAAATGCCGAACCAGCGGTTCATGTAGTAGAGCAGCACGAGCGCCAGCAGGAAGTTCGGCGTGGCAAGGCCGATATAGCCGACGAAGGTGGCGAGATAGTCGCCGAAGGAATATTGCCGCGTCGCCGAATAGATGGCGATGGGGATGGCCACCACATGCACGAAGATGACGGTGGTGAAATTGACGAGCAGCGTCAGCCACAGCGCGTCGCCGACGACCTGGTTGACCGGGCGGTCATATTCGAAGGACCAGCCCCAGTCGCCCTGGAGGAGGCCGGAGAAGCCGTTCGGGCCCGGCCAGACGCCGATCCAGACGAGGTATTGTTCGAAGACCGGCCTGTCGAGGCCGTATTGCTTGATCAGGAACTCGGCCTTGGCCATGGCCGCAGCTTCGCCCTGGGCGCGCAGTTCCGCGATCTGGTTGGTCAGGAAGTCGCCGGGCGGCAGCTTGATGATGAGGAAGACGAGGAGGCTGATGACGAGCAGGGTCAGCACCATCGTGACCAGCCGGCGGGCGATGAAGCCGATCATTGTGCGGACGCCACGCGCCGGTCGGCGCGGTCCCAGAATATCTCGTCGACACGGTAGATGCCCACGAGCGAGGTCGGCTCCCAGCTGTAGAGCGCCTTGTCCGGAAAGTTGGCGAGGCCGTTGCGCAGCACGATGGGCTGGATCGCGCCCGCCACCGTGCCGATCGTCCACTGGTTCTCCGCGTGCAGCGCGAGCATCTCGCGCCAGATGCGGGCCTGCTCGGCAGAATCGGTCGTGTGCAGCCACGCCTTGTAGAGGGCGAGCAGCTCCTTCGGCTCGTCCATGTCGCAGGCTTCGCCGACCTTGCCGTGCGTCTCCACATATTGGCCCCACTTGGGCCAGGACAGGTGATACTGGCTGATGGGGGCCAGTTCTCCCGGTGGCATCGCAGGGGTGGGAATGGCGTTGTCGAGGCCCGGAGCGGCGGTCATTACCGGCAGGCCGGAATAGGCGCGGTTGCGCAGCACGGTCCGGTCCTGCGGCTTGATGAAGAGCTTGACCCCGATCTCGCGCCAGAACTCGCCGATGAGCTGCAGGGTGTCGACGAGCATGGTCATGTCGCCCTCGACCTCGACGACGATCTCGAGCAGGCGCCCGTCCGGCAGGAGGCGCAGGCCCGAGCCGTCGCGCTGGTCGAGGCCGATCTCATCGAGCAGGCGGTTGGCCTCGTCCGGGTCGTAAGTGCCGTAGAGCTTGCGGAACGATTCCTCGAACAGGCGCGAGCCTTCGCGTACGGTGTTGTTGCCTTCCATGCCGAGCCCGAAGAACAGGGCATTGTTGACGGTGCGCCGGTCGATGCCGAGCGAGAGCGCGCGGCGAAAGCGCACGTCGCGGTTGAGGTCCCGCCAGACCGGATCGGTCGCATTGAGGTTGGGGTAGAGCACCACTTCCGAGCCGCGGGCGATGGGCCACAGCAGTGTGCGATAGCCCTTGGCCTTCTCCCCCTGCTTGAGCACCGGAATGTCGGCCATGGTCAGGCCCCGTGCGAGCACGTCGACCTCGCCGGCATTGGCCTTGGCGGCGAGTAGCCCGCTTGAGGCGATGTCGACATAGACCCTGTCGATGTAGGGCAACTGCTGCCCGGCCGCGTCGATGCGGTGGTAATAGGGGTTGCGCGAGAAGACGAAGCGGCTCGTCGGTCCCGCGTTGTCGACCTTCCACGGGTCGAGGGTGGGCAACTCGGGGTCGGAGAAGTCCGACATGGAATCGACGCGGTTGTGCAGCGCGGCCCAGGACTTGAGCTTCTGCCGAGAAGCCGCCTGCGCCAAGGTCTCCGGGTCGGTATAGCGCGCGTGGAAGCGCTTCAGGTAATGGGCCGGCCGGTAGATATGCGGGTCGAGCGGCTTGGCGAGGGTCGGCAGGAAGCGGGGATTGGGCTTCGACCATGTGTAGCGCACGGTGGTCTCGTCCAGCACCTCGAAGGTCGGCTGCTCGTCGTCGACGAGCATGAAATCGGGCGGGCCCGCCGGCATCAGGTAGCGGTTCAGCGCCACATCCTCCCACCAGTAGCGGAAATCCTCGGCGGTGAAAGGGTGCCCATCGGACCAGCGGTGCCCCTTGCGCAGGTGGAGGGTGAAGCGACGCCCGTCCTCCACCTCGTAGGAGGCGAGGATGTCCGGCACGAGATTGAGATGTTCATCATAGCCGACGAGCCGGGCATAGGCGATGACCGAAAGATAGCGGATGTCGCGCGCCTTGGCGGCGAGCGTCGTGATGGCGCCGCCCGGCCGGCCCGTGACGCGACCGCGCGCCTCGAGGTCGACCACGAGCGGCTCCAGCGGCACCCGTTCCGCAACAGGAGGCATTTGGCCATTGTCCACCGCCTCTTCGAAGAACGGCGTTTCCTTCAAAGCCGGGGCCGATTGGCCCGCGCCCGCGCCGGCGGCAATCATGGCGAGGCATAAGGCGAGGCCTGCCATCGTGCGACACAGGGGGGCGGACATGAGCCCGAGCGCCGTCATGCCGCAATCCTCGCGCCGGCGTCGGTCACGCGCACGAGGTGGCCGGGCTCGACCTCCACCATCTCGCCGGGGCCGTCCGCCGTCAGCCGGTAGGGCTCCGGCCACTCGGAGGGATGCGAGAACCGGTCGCCGCGCAGCTTGGCAAAATCGAGCGGATGGTTCAGGTCCGGGCTCGGCACGGCGGCCAAGAGCGCCTGCGTGTAGGGATGCAGCGGACGCCTGAAGAGCGATTGCTTCGGCGCCTGCTCCACGATGCGGCCGCGGCACATCACGGCGATGTCGTCGGCGATGTAGTCGACGACCGCGAGATTGTGCGAGACGAAGAGATAGGACAGGCCGAGCGCTGCCTGCAGGTCCTTGAGCAGGTTAAGGATCTGCGCCTGCACCGAGACGTCGAGCGCCGACACCGGCTCGTCGCACAGCAGCACCCGTGGCGACAGCGCAAGCGCGCGCGCGATGCCGAGGCGCTGGCGCTGTCCGCCCGAGAAGGAATGCGGATAGCGGCGCAGGTGCTGCTTCTCGAGGCCGACGAGCGAGATCAGCATCTTCGCCTTGGCGAAATGCTCCTGCGGCGAGCCGATGCCGTGGATGACGAGCGGCTCCGTCAGGATTTCGTAGACCGTCATGCGCGGGTTGAGCGACGAGAACGGGTCCTGGAAAACGAACTGCACGGCGCGGCGATAGGCGAAGAGATCGTCGCCCGCGAGCGCATGCACGTCGCGCGGGCCATTGCCGTCGTCGAAGAAGACATGTCCCTCGTCGGGTGCGATGGCGCGCATGATCATCTTCGACAGGGTGGTCTTGCCGCAGCCGGATTCGCCGACGAGGCCGAGCGTCGTGCCAGGCGTCAGCGTGAGGCTGACGTGATTGACGGCGTGGACCTTGCGCGTGGCGCCCGAGAACCAGCCGCTGCGCAGGGTGAAGGTCTTCGACACCTCGTCAACGGCGAGCACCGGCCCGCGCGGCGCCGGGCGCTCTATGCGGGGGGCGGAGGCGATGATGTCGCCGCTCGCCACCTCGCGCAGCGGCGTCAGCCGCTCGCCGGGAGCCATGTCGAAGCGCGGCACCGCCCGCATGAGCGCCTTGAGATAGGGGTGCTGCGGGTTGCGGAAGAGTTCGTCGCGCGGGCCGGATTCGACGATGCGGCCGCGATACATCACGACCACCTCGTCGGCGACATTGGCGACGACGCCGAGATCATGGGTGATCATCAGCACCGCCATGCCGGTCTCGGCCTGCAATTCCCGGATGAGATCGAGGATCTGCGCCTGCGTCGTCACGTCGAGCGCCGTCGTCGGCTCGTCGGCGATGAGGAGCGCAGGCTTGCAGATGAGCGCCATAGCGATCATCGCCCGCTGGCGCATGCCGCCCGACAGCTCGAACGGATAGGTGACGAAGGTGCGCTTCGGGTCGGGAAAGCCGACGCGGGTGAAGACCTGCTCGGCCTCGGCACGAGCCTCTTGCACCGTGACGTTGCGGTGCAGCAGCAGCGCCTCGCTCACCTGGTCCCCTACGGTATGCAGGGGAGACAGGGACGTCATCGGCTCCTGGAAGATCATGGCGATGCGCCCGCCGCGCAGGTCGCGCATCGTGTCGCCCCGAGGATCGAGCTGCGCGATATCGACGGGGGCGCCGCGCTGCGCTTCGCCGAAGAGGATGCTGCCCGTTGCGATGCGCCCCTTCCTGGGCAGGATGCGCATGATCGCCTGGGCCGTCACCGACTTGCCGGAGCCGGATTCACCAACGAGGGCGACGGTGCTGCCGGCCGGGATGTCGAAGGAGATGCCGTCGAGCGCGCGAAAGCGTCCGCCGCCGTCACCCGCGAAATCCACGGCGAGACCGCGGACACTGAGCAGTATGCGGTTCCCGTGCTCCCGTCCCGGCGTCACGCAGCTCCTCCCGATGCCCCCTCCCAGCATGGGAGGTTTCAACACTAAAGCGCCACGCGCAAAAGTGAAAACGTCTTTCTTGCGTGAGGCCGGCTGCGCCACGGAAATATACCCGCTGCGGGCAAGGTCCCTCAGGCCTGCGGCACCGTTCAGCGTCGCGGCGTGTGGCCGAAGAGGGCAAGCGCTGAAACGGGTTCGACGGCACTGCTGTTCCGCAAGTTGGTCAGAAGCCGCTCGCAGAACGCCCAGACGGCCTCGTCGTGCACCAGGTGATGGGTGAGGAGACCGATGGGCTCATCCGCATCGGCAATGCCGCCGGCACGCCGCCGGATAGCCTCAGCGAGACCGGCAAGCAGGCGCGCCGGCTCCGCGAGGCTGCGCGAACCGTGCCAGTCGATGGGGTCGAGATGAGTGTTGACGAGCGGCAGGCCGGCCATGTCCGGTGCCGTCCGATCGCCGAAGAGGGACAGGCCCGCATAGCCCGTGTGGGCGAGGGTGGGGGCGAGTGCCGGGACGCAGCGGTTCCAGGGCGGCACGAAGACCGGCACCAGCTTCTCGCCGAAGACGGCCCGCGCCATGGCGAGGCTGCTGCGCAATTCGCGCTCCATCTCAGCCCGGTCGCGGTGCGGCCCGAATTCCGCTTTCTTCTCGCCCGCCGGGGCATGGTTGGCATGGGCAAAACCGTGCACGAACACGCTTGCCTGGGGGGCCGCCGCGAGGCGCACGGCAAGGTCGTGCCCCGCCTGCGACGGGATCGCGGCGATCGCCACCGGCACGCCCGTTCGCGCGGAGAGAACGAGCAGCCTGTCGAGGGCCTGTGAGGGTTGGACCGCGTCATCGTCGCGCCACCACAGCCCGACGCGCCGCCCGGTGCGCGCGAGGACATCGAGCGCCTCGTCGAGTTCGGCCCAGGCACGGTTCTCGTCACGGCTGACGATGGCGGGCGCAGCGGCCCGACTTCTGCCTGCGCAGAGCCTTTCGACGATCGTCCTCGTGCATTCGACCCCGTCGAGCGCAACGGCGAACGCCTGGGGCCGCGGCCGCGAAAGCGCCCGGGCGATGGCCTCCGCCAGCCGCTCGCCGCTGAGCGCCATCTGCGGCACCAGCTCGGCGATGCCGGAGGCGGCGAGGTGCTCGGCCCGCTGGCGCTGCTCGGTCTCGTTGCCTTCCTCGAAGGGGACGAGCACGGCCCGCGCCCGCGTGCGGATGAGATCCGTCACCGTGTTGTAGCCGGCAAGGCTCACCGAGGCGGCGCAGCGCGCGAGCAGGGGCCTGAAATCGGGGCGGGCGCGCTCGATGGTACAATTGGCCGGGGCGGCCATTGCAAGCTCGTCGAACAGCGCCGGGGCCACACTCTGGCCGATGAGCAGGCGGAAGGGGTGCTCGGGCAGGAGGCCGGCCGCCGCGATCGTCGCGCGGTAGAGTGGCATGGCCGCGGCGCTGGCGCCGCCGGAGACGAGGATGAAATCGCCTTCCGGCAAGGCACCCGTCGCGGGCGCCTGCGGGCGGTCGGCGCCCTCGTCGACATAGCCGGTGTAATGGAGGAGTGGTCGCAGATTGTGGCTCACCGGCCAGGATGCCGAGAGCGGCAGGACGGCCTCATCGCCATGCACGAGCACGCCGTCATAGGCCGCGAGAAGCCGCGCCTCGGCCTCTGCGATGCGCTCGGCGCGCGCCGGCGCCACCAGCACGTCGCGCACCGAGGCGAGCAGAAGCGGCGCCGGCTTGAGGGCGCGCGCCGCTTGAATCAATCTGATGAATTCCGCCGCCAACATCCTGCGGCCGAAGGGAAAAAGCTCGGTAATGACGACGTCCGGTTGCCCCTCCGTCACGGCCTTTGCCAGAAGCTCGGCCCGCTCCTGCATCAGGGCCGGCGAAGCCTTGTTGCCGTTGGCGTCGAGCAAGGTGCGGAAATCGACGCCGTGCGAGCGCAGCGGCGGCAGTTGCAGCAGCGTCACGCCATCGAGCCGCACGAGCGGCGCCGGCATGCCGCCGGAGGCGAGCGTGACGCGGTGGCCGGCCCGGGCGAGGCCGCGGGCGAGCGCGGCCATGCGCGTGAGGTGCCCGGCGCCGAGGAGATGGGTGACGGCAATGAGGACGTGGCGCTTCAAGGCCGCACTCCGATGGCGGAAAGGGCATCCGCAATGATCACGGCGGCATGGCCGAGGGAGCGCTCGCCATGCACGAAACGGCGCGCCGCCGCGGCCATCTGCCTGCGCCGCGCGTGGTCGTCGATGAGGCTGGCGATCGCGGCCGCGAAGGCATCCGCATCGCGCGCCGGGGTGAGAAGGCCCGTCTCGCCGTGGCGGACGACACTTGCGACGCCGCCCTCGTCACCCGCGACGACCGGACAGCCCTCGGCCTGCGCCTCGAGGAGCACCATGCCGTAGGCCTCGTTGACGGCCGGCCAGACGAAGAGGTCGGCACCGGCATAGAGGCGGGCGAGGGTGCCCGCATCGTCCACGCGCCCGGCAAGGCGCACCCGCTCGCCGAAGGGCGTGAAGAGCGCTTCGACCATGGCTCGCTCGGGGCCGTCGCCGACGATTGTGAGCTGCCACGGCCGCTCACCGAGCCTGCCGAATGCTTCCGCGAGAAGGCGATAGCTCGCCAGCTTGTCGCCGGGCCGCATCATCGCCACGGTGAGCAGGCGGGCATGCCTGGCTGATCCCTCCTCTCGAGGGGAGGGTGTCTCGCCCCATTGGGGCGAGACGGGTGGGGTTCGGCCTGCGCGAGGCGCCCCCCCCGTCGGCTTCGCCGCCACCTCCCCCTCGCGGGGGAGGATCGGGTGACCGTGCGCATCGGCGCTTGGCCCCGCAGCGACATCGACGAACGGCGGCAGGTTGACCAACTCCTGTCCGGCAGGACGCAGGGCCTCCAGCGACGGCCGGTCGTTCTCCGTCATGACGAAGATGAGGCGCGCGGCGTCGAGGGCACGCTCGGCCCCCTCGTGCCCCAGCGCCCACGGCCCGCCGGCGCGCTTGGCCGCTCGTGAGCCTTCCGCGACGACATAGGGGATGCCGAGTGCCGCGGCCACGCGCGGCCCGGTCCAGTCGGGCGCCTTGTAATAGATGTGGTAGGTGAACCAGACGCGTGGCCGCTCAGCCGGTGGGAGCACTCGATAGTCCGCGACGAGCCGCTCCGCCTCGCGCTCGCCCTCGGCCCGCAGCCGCTCTTGAATCGTCTTGTCACCCGCCCCGTCGAAGGTTCTGAGGCGACAGGCAATTTCCGGCCCGTAGCCGGCCCGTTCCAGCGCTGCGAGAAGGAGCTGCGCCATGCGGCGGTCGCCGGACGGCGTCGCATCGTCCGGCGCCTTGAGCGGAGCGTAGAAGGCCACGGGCCCGCCGCTCACGGCCGCGCCTCCTCCTCGGCGACGGGGACCTCGGCAGGCCTCTCGCCGAGGCTCCTGCGCAGCAGCGCCGCGACCTGGTCGATGCCGCCATCGGCCGAGAAGTCGTCGCGCAGGCGGTTGAAGGCGGCCGTCCCCAGCCGATGGCGCGCCTCAGGGTCGCGCGCGAGCAGGTTGAGGGCGTTGGCGAGCGCCTCCCAGTTGCCCGGCGGCGTCAGCCAGCCTTCCCGGTCGTGGCGGATGAATTCGGGAATGCCGGAAAAATCGGTGGCGATGACGGCAAGGCCCTGGCTCGCCGCTTCCATGACCACGTTGGGCAGCCCGTCGCGGTCGCCGCTTTTCGCCTCCTTGGCCGGCAGCACGAAGATGTCGGCCTCGCGCATGAGATTGATCACATCGGGCTGCGCCTTGGCACCGAGGAAGATGACCTTGTCGGCGATGCCCCTGGCCGCCGCCTGCCGCTTGAGGCTCGCGAGCATGTCGCCGCTGCCGACATGGGCGAAGCGCCAGTGGAGCCCCTCCGGCAGCGCGGCGAGAGCGGAAAGGAGGTCGTCATAGCCCTTCTTCGCCACCGCCCGCCCGACGGAGATGATCCGCACAGGGTCGGCTGCATCGCTGCCGTCGCGTGCCGGGCGTTCGGCCGGCGGGACGGGAAAGCGCGATAGGTCGAGCCCATGATAGACAAGGTGGACACGCCCGTCGTCCGGCGCGAGCGCGGCGAGGTGGCTGTGCCCCGTCTCTGTGCAGGTGACGCCCCAAGTGCTGTCGGCGATCTTCTCGCGCTTTTCCCAGTCCGGCGTCGTCCAGATGTCCTTGGCATGGGCCGAGAAGCTGAAGGACAGGCCGCGGAGCAGGCTCGCATAGCGCACGACCGAGGCGGGCGTGTGCAGGTAGTGGACATGCAGGTGGCGGATGTCGGCCGGCAGTTCGCGGGCCATGACGAGTGCCTGCCCGAGGCGTCGGCCGCGGCTGGGCGTGAAGTCGCGCTTCAGGTCGCGCCAGAAGGCGACGATCAGCTTCCCGAGCCGGGGATTGGCGAGAGCGGTGAGGGCGCCGCGCAGGACCCTGAGCGGCTCCTGGTAGAGATATTCGGGCAGGTAGGTGACAGGCGCCGCGATCTGCCGGTGCATCGGATGGCTGATGCGCTCGGTCGGATGGCGCAGCGACCAGATGGCGAGGGCAAGGCCGCGCTGCTCGAGCCCCAGGATTTCCTGGGCGATGAAGGTCTCGGACAGGCGGGGATAGCCCTTCACCGCGATGGCGATGCGCGCCGGCGGCGAGACGCCGCGAGAAGAACCGGACATCGTCATGCGGGGCTATTCGGCGGCCTGGGTCATGGCCCGCGCGGCGCGCCGTTCCAACCAGGAGGAGAAGCGCTGCTGGATGACGTCGAGCCCGTCGAGAAGGCCAGGCACAGTCACCTCGGACGGCCGCTTCTGGTCGGCGAGCCGGTCGATGGCGCGCGCCATGCGGTCCGGGTCGCGATGGCCATTCTCATGGACGAGCATGTTGACGAGGCCGAGCCGCTCGGCCTCGACGGCGCGGATATATTGCTCGAGCCGCGGGCTGGTGCGCGGCACGATCAGGGTCGGCTTGTCGAGCGACAACACCTCGCAGAACGTGTTGTAGCCCCCCATGGCGACGACGGCCGTGGCGCGGCTCATCAGCACCTCGAGCTTGGTGTCGAAGGCGATGGCGTCGAGTTTGGGGTTGCGCGCGATGCGCTCCATGAAGCCGCGCCGGGTGTCGCGGTTGATGAAGGGGCCGAAGACGACAACCGCCGGGATTTCCGGTGGCGTCGAGCTCTCATAGGCGGAGATCGCCCAGTCGATGAGGTCGTCCCCGTCGCCGCCACCGCCCGTCGTGACGAGCACGAAAGGGCCTTTCGTCATCTTGGGATAGCGCGTCAGGCCGGGCTCCTGCGGCACGCTGCGGCGCAGGTAGCCGGTATAGGTGATGCGCTCGGCGATATCGTTGGCGAGCGGCAGGGCTGCAAGCGGCTCGTAGATCTCGCGCAGGCCGTAGACCCACACCTCGTCGTAATAGCGCTCCAGCACCTCGGCGGCGCCCTTGCGCTCCCACTCCGGCACGAGGAGGGCGGGCTCGTCCATCACGTCGCGCACGCCGAGCACGATACGCGCACCAGTGCCCTGCAGCCGCTCCAGCGCCGGCACGATCTCGCCGCGGAATCCCGTCGGCTCCTTGTCCACGATGACGAGGTCCGGCCTGAAGGTGCGCGCCGTCTGCTCGATGATGGCGCTGCGCAGGCCGATGGCATCCTCGAGATGCACATGCAGATTGAGGCTGCGGTAGTCCCCGTCCGGCTGCTTCACGACGCCGGGCACGCGCACGTAGTCGACGCCGGAGCCGAACTCGAAATTGCCGATGACGGGCGAGCCCGAGATGATGACCACGGACACGCCCGGCCGCTCGGCGACGAGCGCATTGGCGATGGCGCGCGAGCGCCTCAGGTGCCCGAGGCCGAACGTGTCATGGCTGTAGATGAGGACACGCGCGTGCTGGCCGTCTTGATCGGCATGCGGGCTGTACCCATCTTGCCCGGAGTTCAGCGACAAGGTGCCCGTCTCTGCTGCCCGCATCGGCAGCCTCCTGATCAGTCTCGATTAATGTGGCCATGGGGGATAAGGGCCGTTTGCGCCCTTATCTCTTTCTTCTAGCATGCAGCCGGGCGCGCGTCCCCGTCCTCGACAGATGCCCACCATGGGCCCGTGTCGCGGACAGTGGCAACGCCCGCGCCTTGAATCAAGGAGAAAGGCTTGGACAAGAGCCTGTTTCGCTACATTTGGCGATTTTCCAAGCGTGAACAGCTCGCGATCTTCGCGGTCGTCATCGCCTCCTTGCCGTTCTATTTCTGGTCGCTGGAACTGCCGAAGCGCATCGTCAACGAGGCCATTCAGGGCGGTGCCTTCACGGAAGGCAGGACCGAAGCCCGCTTCTTCATCATCTCCTTCGACCTGCCGCCCCTCATGGGAGGGGGCACGATCGAGCTGTTCGAGGGCTTCTCGGTCGATCAACTCGGCCTGCTCTTCGGGCTGTCGACGCTGTTCCTCACCCTCGTCCTCATCAACGGCGCCTTCAAATACGTCATCAACGTCGCCAAGGGGGCACTCGGCGAGCGGATGCTGCGCCGGTTGCGATTCGATCTCTTCGCGACGACGCTGCGCTTCATGCCCTCGACCCTGCGCACGGTGAAATCATCCGAGACGGCGACCATCATCAAGGACGAGGTCGAGCCTATCGGCGGCTTCATCGGCGATGCCTTCGTCCAGCCGCTGTTTCTTGGCACCCAGGCCGCGACGGCGATGGCCTTCATCCTCATCCAGAACGTCTGGCTCGGCCTGCTCGCAGCGGCCGTGGTGGGGGTACAATTCGTTATCATACCGCGCATGCGGCGGGTCCAGCTGCGCCTCGGCAAGGAGCGCCAGATCGCCTCGCGCAAGCTCGCCGGGCGCATCGCCGAGATCGTCGATGGCATGGAAGCCGTGCACGTTCACGACGCCACCGCCTGGGAGAAGGCGGAGATTGGCGACCGGCTTCATCATCTCTTCGACCTGCGCTTCCGCATCTACAAGTGGAAGTTCATGGTCAAGTTCATCAACAATCTTCTCGCGCAGATCACGCCTTTCCTCTTCTATGCCATCGGCGGCTATCTCGCGCTCAAGGGCCAGCTGGACATCGGCCAGTTGGTCGCCGTCATCGGCGCCTACCGCGACCTGCCGCCGCCACTCAAGGAGCTGATCGACTGGGACCAGCAGCGCCTCGACGTGCAGATCAAGTACGACCAGATCATCCAGCAGTTCCTGCCCGACAAGCTCGTGCCGCTCGACGTCTTCGTGGCGCAGGAGAAGGAGGACGGGCCGCTCGCGGGACCGATCGCCGCGGAGCGGCTGCGCATCGCCGACCCCCACGGCTCGCCGATCGTCGAGGAATTCTCCTTCACACTGCCTTTCCCGGTGCGGCTCGCCATCATTGGTGACGGCGGCCCGGGGCCGAGCACACTCGCGCGGGTGCTCGCCCGCCGGCACGACGAATATGCCGGGCGTGTCACGATCGGCGGGCGCGACCTCGGCCGCATTTCCGAGGGCCAACTCGGCCGGCACCTCGCCTATGCGGGGCCGGAACCGGCCCTCTTCCCCGGCTCGCTGCGGGAAAACCTCATCTATGGCCTGCGCAACCGGCCTATCAGGCGCCTGACCGACGACGGACCGCAGGCGCGCCGGCGGCGCATGGAGGCCGAGCGCACGGGCAATCCCATCGACCGGCTTGAGGACGAATGGATCGACTACGAGCGGCTGGGCGTCGAGGATGCCGATGGTCTCGACGGGTTGCTGCTCGGGGCGCTCGGCCGGATCGGCATGCGCGAGGACGTCTATCGCTTCGGCCTACTCGGCCGCGTATCCAGCCAGCGTATGCCCGATCTTGCAGAGAAGGTGGTCGAGGCCCGCCGCCGCCTGCGCAGCATGCTTGCCGAGCAGGGCCTCGAGAACCTGGTCGAGCCGTTCGATCCCGGCCGCTACAATGCTCAGGCCAGCATCGGCGAGAACCTCCTGTTCGGCGTCGCCGTGGGGCCGGCCTTCACGGGGCGGGGGCGGGCGGTCAATCCGGTGGTGCGCAAGGCGCTTGACCGGGGTGCGCTGATGGACGATCTCGTCGCCATCGGCGCACGCATCACCGAGACGATGACCGAGATCTTCCGCGACCTGCCGCCCGGTCATCCCCTCTTCGAGCAGTTCTCCTTCATCGATGCCGACGAGTTGCCGGAGTTCGAGGACATTCTGCGGCATGTCGCGGCCAAGGGGCTGAAGGCTCTCAACAGCGAGGACCGCGCACGGCTCCTCGCGCTCGCGCTTGACTATATCGAGCCGCGCCACCGCCTCGGCCTTCTCGACGATCGTCTCAGGCAGGCCATTGTCGCGGCGCGCGTCATCTTCCGCACGGCGCTGGACGGCTCCGTCTGGGCGCGCCAGCTCGATCTCTACGATCCCGAGTCGGTATGCGATGCCGCGCCCCTGCGGGAGAACCTGCTCTTCGGCCGCATCGCGCACGGCATCGCCGACGCCCAGTCGCGCGTCATGCGCGTGGTCAGCGCCGTCGTCGACGAACTGGGCCTGCGCGAGGAGGTGGAGAAGGTAGGACTCGGCTTCCAGGTGGGGCCCGGCGGGCGGCTTCTCGCACCGCATCAGCGGGCCGGCGTCAATCTGGTGCGCTGTCTCGTCAAGAAACCCGACATATTCATTCTCGATGGCGGGCTTGCGGCCTATGGTGAGGAGCAGGCGCGGCATATCCGCGAAGGGTTGCTCGCCACCTTCGAGAACCGCTGCTTCGTCGCGGTGTTGCGGGACGAAGAACAGGCCGAGGGGTTCGATGCGCTCATCGTCTTCGATGGGGCGAGGGCGGAACTCCGCCGCAGCCCGGCAGCCGGACGGGAGGGACGGGAGGCCGATGCCGCCGCGGCCAATGTTGCAGGGGGACATGGATGACACTGGATTCGGAAGTTCAATCGCTGCGGCAGGTGCCGATGTTCCGGGACATCGATCCCGCGCGGCTCAAGCTCCTCGCCTTCACCGGCGAGCGGGTGCATTTTTCCGCCGGCCAGCCGTTCTTCCGGCAGGGGGATGCGGCCGATGCCGCCTATGTCATCCTCGACGGCCAGGCGGACGTGACGCTCGACACGCCGTCGGGGCCGCTGAAGGTCGCGGAGCTCGCCCGCAACGACATCGTCGGCGAGATGGGCATCCTGTCCGACACGCCGCGCTCGGCGACCGTGACGGCGGCGGTGCCCATCGTCGCCCTGCGCATCGACAAGAGGGTTTTTCTCGAATTGCTCAACCAGTTCCCGCAGATGTCCATCGCCGTCATGCGGGAGCTCGCCAAGCGGCTGGAGCGCACCAACGCGCGCCTCGCGCAGAGCAATTCCTGAAGGCGCCGGCCATTCGCCTCGGCATCCGCTGGCGCTAACATGGAACCGGCGAGGGCAACGGGCGGAACGAACGCATGGCCGTCGGTGATCTTGGCACAGCCAGCACGCGTTCCGCCGGGCGACGGCTCGGCGCGCTCGGTGCTTTCGGGCGCCTGCCGGAGCGCGCGCAGCGCATCGTCGACGGCGAAACGCGCGAGGCCGAGGTGCTCTCGGCCTGGCTCGTCGTGGCCATCGCCGTCTTCTTCAATGTGCTCTACGCTGTCTCGCCCAAGGCGCTCGACGCCATCGGCGCCTTCCGGCCCGTGCCTGTCGTCGGCGGCATCTTTCTCGTTCTGGGCCTCATCCGTGTCGCGCTCGCCCGTCGCGGGCGGATGCACGGCTGGCTGGTGCCGGCTTTTACCGTCATCGACTTCACGCTGCTCTACGGCCTCATCTGGTCCTTCCACCTGCAGTACCAGCAGCCGGCGGCCTTCTATCTCAAGGCGCCGACCTTCCTCCTGGTCTTCCTCTTCATCGCCATCAGGGCGCTGCGCTTCGAGCCACGCCTCGTCATCTTCGCCGGCGTCGTCGCCGCTGTCGGCTGGGCGGGGATGACGGCCTATGCCTTCGATGCGGCCGGCGCGGATGTGGACGCGCCGGTAACGCGCGACTTCGTTGCCTATATGACCTCGAACAGCATCCTCGTCGGCGCCGAGGTGGAGAAGATCGTCACCATCCTCCTCTTCACCGGCGTCCTCGCCATCGCCATTGCGCGCGGTCGCCGCCAGTTGCTGACGGCGGCGCTCGGCCTCTCCGCCACGGCGGAGCTGTCTCGTTTCTTCGACCCCACGGTTGCCCGGCGCATCACGAGCGGCGACGGGCTCGCCCCCGGGCGCGGCGAGATGGTCGAGGCGGCGGTGCTCGTCGCCGACATCCGCGGCTTCACCCGTTTCGTCGCCGATCATCCGCCGGACGAGGTGATGCGCCTGCTCATCGCCTACCAGCAGCGCATGGGCGCGATCATCGCCTCGCATGGCGGGGCGATCGACAAGTTCCTCGGCGACGGCATCCTGGCCACCTTCGGCTGCACGGGTGTCTCGCCGACCCCGACGGCCGATGCGCTGCGGGCGGTCCTCGCCCTGGCCGACGAGGCGGCGCGCTTCAGCCATGCCTTCGCCGCGGCCGGCGGGCGCAAGGTCGACGTCGGCTTTGCGGTGGTCTCCGGCCGCGTCCTGTTCGGTACCGTCGGCAACGATGGCCGGCTGGAGTACACCGTGATCGGCGAGCCCGTGAACCTGGCCGCCAAGCTCGAGAAGCACAACAAGATCGGCTGCACGTGCGCGGTCACGGATGCGGCGACGCTCGCCAGGGCCGAGGCCGAGGGCTTCGCGGCGGCGGCTGCCTTCCGGCTGGTACCGGGCGTTGCGGTCGAGGGCGTGGCGGGGCCGGTCGATCTCGCCGTCATGGATCGCGCCGCTGCGGAGGGAAACGCGTGACCGCGACCGAGGTTGCAAGGGGCGATAGCACCGGCAAGGGTGTGGAGCGGGGCACGGGGAGGGGCCAGGGAGGCGGGGGGCGCCTGCTGCCGTCGCTCGCGCGTCTGCGCCTGGCCTCCGGGCTCGTCCTCTTCGCCTTCGTCCTCCTGCACTTCCTCAACCACGCCCTCGGGCTCGTCAGCATCGCGGTGATGGACGTCGTGCAGACGTGGCGCTGGGCGCTCTGGCGATCACCACCGGGCACCATCCTGCTCTACGGCGCCTTTGCCGTACATATCGCCCTCGGCGTCAGGGCGCTCTTCCGTCGGCGCACCTGGCGCATGCCGGTGAACGACGCCCTGCAGATTGGCCTCGGCTTCGCCATCCCGGTGCTGCTCGTGGGGCACATCCTCGGTACCCGTGGCATGCATGTTGCCGCCGGCGTGGACGACTTCTACGAGCCGGTGCTGCGGCGGCTGTGGCCGGAGGCGGCCGTCAGCCAGTCGCTGCTCGTCGTCATCGTCTGGGGCCATGCCTCGATCGGCCTCTACCACTGGCTGCGGCCGAAGGCGTGGTTCCCGGCGGCGGCGCCGTGGCTCCTTTCCATCGCCACGGCGTTGCCCTTGCTCGCGCTCGCCGGCTGGATCGAGGCCGCCCGCCGGCTGGAGCTGCTCGATCACGGCAGAGAGGTGCCACGCTGGCCGAATGGGGAGACCGCCGCCTTGGCGGGCTGGCTGGCAGAGGCCGGGAACCACCTGGTCTTCGCCTTCCTGGGTGCCGTGGGGCTCGGCCTCATCGCCGTGCGCGTGGCGACGCGCCTCAGGGCCAAGGTCAGGATCAGCTACGGCGGCGGGCGGCTGGTGCGGGCAAGGCCCGGCCCAACCTTGCTTGAGATCAGCCGAATGAACGGCGTGCCGCATGTCTCGATCTGCGGCGGGCGCGGGCGCTGCACCACCTGCCGTGTCCTCGTCACCGCCGGCGGCGAGACGCTGCCGCCGCGCGGCGCGCTGGAGGAGACGGTGCTGGCCCGCATCGACGCGCCGCCCGACGTGCGCCTCGCCTGCCAGCTCAGGCCCACGGCCGATCTCGGCGTCCACCTGCTGGTGCCGGCCGAGGGCGCTGATGTCGGCCAGCGCGATCCCTATCGCTGGGGCATCGAGCGGCGCATCACAGTGCTCTTCGCCGACCTGCGCGGCTTCACCTCGCTCGCGGAGGAGATGTATCCCTACGACACCGTCTTCCTGCTCAATTCCTACTTCGAGGCGATGACCGCGGTCATCGAGCGGCACGGCGGCACCGTCGACAAGTTCCTCGGCGACGGCATCATGGCCCTCTTCGGCACCCGGCCGGAGCGCGACGCCGGCGCCCGCGCCGCGCTTGCCTCGGCCGGCGAGATGCTGGCAGCGCTGGAAGATCTCAATGCCGAATTCGCCGGCCTCGTGCCGACGCCGCTGCGCATGGGGCTCGGCATCCACACCGGCCCGGCCGTGCTCGGCCGCGTCGGCGGCATGCGCCGCGGCGGCGAGCGCGAGCTGACAGCTTTGGGCGATACCGTCAACACGGCGAGCCGGCTTGAGGAGATGACGAAGGAGTTCCGTTGCCTGCTCGTCACGTCGGAGGACACGCTGAAGGCCGCCGGCATCGAATGCCCGGGCGGCGACTTCCGTCATGTCGCGGTGCGCGGCCGCAGCGAGACCATCGCCGTCTGGATCGCCGACCGCCGCGAGACGATCGGCGATATCCTCACCGTCACGATCTGACGAAGAGCCACTCGTCATGCGCCACGGCGTCGATGCCGGCGGCATCCTGCGCCTCGGTCGCGGCGCCGGCTTCCGTCACCCTGTGGGCGCGCCAGCCGGCGAAGGCGGCGAGCGCCCGGCGCGTCGCGCCGGCAACCTCGGTTTCGCCGCTCTCCGCGAGCACGCGCGGGTGGAAGGAGGCGATGACGGCGACGTTCGCGTGCGCCACGAGGGGGGCGATGGCCGGCAGGAGCGCGTACTCGGCCCCTTCGAGGTCGATCTTGATGACGCGGCGGGGGGAGGCCGGCAGCCGCTCCGCGAGCGCGGCAGGTGTCAGGGCCTCGGCCTGCCAGGTGGTATCGGCGCCGGCGAGCAGCAGGCTCGACATGGAATCGCCGGGCTTGCGCCGGGCACCGAAGGTGACGGTGCCACCGTCCGGATGGATCGCCTTCGGCACCACCGTGACTCGCGCGGCCAGCCCGGGATTGGCGGCGAGGTTGCGGCCGAGCTGGTCGAGCGCGGCGGGATCGGCCTCGACCGCCACCACGCGCGCGCCGCGCGCCGCCGCCTGCAGCGTCGTCGGCCCGACCCAGGCGCCGAGGTCGACGAAGAGCGTCGAGGCGTCGACGAGCGTGTCGATGAGGCGGCGGGTGCCGGGCTCCCAGCTGTCGGCGGCAACGCGCTCCCAGAAGGTGGGCTGGTCATCGGCGAGCGCGATGCGCCGGTCGCCGAGCACGACGCTGCGCCCTGTCGTCACCTTCACGCCGCCTTGTCGTTGAGATGGCAGGCGGACACGCGCCCCGGCCCGATGGCCTTGAGCGCCGGCCGCTCCGTGCGGCAGCGGTCGAAGGCATAGGGGCAGCGCGGGTGGAAATGGCAGCCGCTTGGCGGCGACAACGGCGAGGGCAGCTCGCCCTTCAGCGCCGAGAAGGTCTTCTTCTTCGGCTCGAGCCGCGGCACCTCCTCGAGCAGCGCCCGCGTATAGGGGTGGTTCGGCGCGCGGAACAGCTCCTCTGCCGGTGCGAGCTCGACGATGCGGCCGAGATACATCACCGCGACCCGGTCGGCGATGTGCTCCACGACGCCGAGGTCGTGGCTGACGAAGAGATAGGTGAGGGAGAGTTCCTCCCTGAGCTTCATGAAGAGGTTGAGCACCTGCGCCTGGATCGACACGTCGAGCGCCGCGGTCGATTCATCGCAGACGATGACCTTGGGCTTCACCGCGAGCGCACGGGCGATGCCGATACGCGCTCGCTGGCCGCCCGAGAACTGGTGCGGATAGCGCCGGCGCGTGGCGGGGTCGAGGCCGACGCGGGTCATCACGTCGCAGACGTAGTCCTCGACCTCGGCGCGCGAGACGAGGCCGTGCACCACCGGTGCCTCGCCGATGATGTCGATGACGCGCAGGCGCGGGTTGAGCGATGCCATCGGGTCCTGGAAGACCATCTGAACCGCGAGGTCCACCTTGCGCCGCGCCGCGCCCGTGAGCTTCGCCACGTCCTGCCCCTCGTAGGAGACGCTGCCGGCGCTCGGCTCGAGGATGCCGGCGACGACGCGCCCGAGCGTGGACTTGCCGCAGCCGGATTCGCCGACGAGGCCGACGACCTCGCCCGGCGCGATGGTCAGGTCGATGCCGTCGACGGCATGCACCACCTGCTCATGGCGCCGCGCGCCGAAGAGGTTGGCAATCTTCTCGGCTGCGTCGAGCTTCCGGACGAAGCGCTTGGAGACGCCGTCGAGTGCGAGGATGGGGGCGGCGGTCACGCGGCGGCCTCCACGGGAATGAGGGGATGGAAGCAGCGGAAGGCGCGGGCGCCGCCGGTATGCGTCACACCGGGCGGGGCCTTGCAGAGGGCGTCCGCCCGCGGGCACCGCGGCGCGAAGGCGCATCCCGGCGGCAGGCTGGCGAGGGAGGGCGTCATGCCGGGGATCTGCGCCAGCGGTTCACCGCGCCTGTTGCGGCTCGGCACGGAGCCGATGAGGCCGTTGGTATAGGGATGGGCGGGCCGCTCGAGCACGTCCGCGACGAGGCCTTCCTCGACGATGCGCCCGGCGTACATCACGGCAACGCGGTCGGCGAGGCCGGCGACGACGGACAGGTCGTGCGTGATCCAGACCAGCGCCGTGCCGCTCTCGGCAGCGAGCTGCTGCACCTCGGAGAGGATCTGCGCCTGGATGGTGACGTCGAGCGCCGTTGTCGGCTCGTCGGCGACGAGGACGGCCGGGCGGTGCAGCAGCGCGATGGCGATGGCGACGCGCTGGCGCATGCCGCCGGAGAACTGGTGCGGATAGGAGACGAGCCGCTCCTCGGGGGAGGGGATGCCGACCTTGGCGAGTGCGTCGCGGGCGCGATCCCGCGCGGCCCGCTCCGACACCTTCTCATGGGCGCGGATGGCCTCGATCATCTGCGTGTCGACGCGCAGGACCGGGTTCAGCGTCGTCATCGGGTCCTGGAAGATCATCGCGATGTTGCGGCCGCGCAGGCGGCGCAGCTCGGCCTCGCTCTTCTTCGTCAGGTCTTCGCCGTTGAGAAGGATGGCGCCCGAGGCGATGCGCCCCGGCGGGTCGATGAGGCCGAGCACGGCAAGGCCGGTGACCGACTTGCCGGAGCCGGATTCGCCGACGAGCCCGAGCACCTCGCCGGCATGCACGTCGAAGCTGACGCCGTTGACGGCGGTGAGCACCCCCTCGCGGGCCGTGAATTCCACGACGAGGTCGCGGACGGAAAGGACGGGTTCGCTCATCGCGACAGCCTCGGGTTCAGGACATCGCGCAGCCGGTCGCCGACGAGGTTGATGGCGACGATGGCGGCGACGAGGGCGATGCCGGGGAAGGTCGAGATCCAGTACTTGCCGGACAGGAGATAGTCGTAGCCCTTGGCGATGAGCATGCCGAGCGATGGCTCCGTCACCGGCACGCCGACGCCGAGGAACGACAAGGTGGATTCGAGCGCGATCGCATGCGCCACCTGCACCGTCGCCACCACGATCAGCGGCGGCAGGCAGTTGGGCAGGAGATGGCGGAAGACGATGCGGTTCTTCGGCAGGGCGAGGCAGCGCGCCGCCTCGATATAGTCGCGCCGCCGCTCGACGAGGGCCGAGCCGCGCACCGTGCGCGCATAATAGGCCCACTGCACGATGACGAGGGCGATGATCACCTTGTCGACGCCGCGCCCGAAGACGGCGAGCAGCACGAGGGCGACGAGGATGGCCGGGAAGGAGAGCTGCAGGTCGACGACGCGCATGACGAAATTGTCGATGCGCCCGCCGGCATAGGCGGCGATGACGCCGACAGAGGCGCCGACGGCGCAGGCGATGACGACGGAAATGGCGCCGACGCCGAGCGAGATCCTGAGGCCGTAGAGGATGGCCGACAGCAGGTCGCGGCCCTGCTCGTCCGTGCCGAGCCAGTAGGTGTAGCCGGCAAGGCTCTCCGATCCCGGCGGCAGGGTGCCGTCCATGATGTCGAGCTGCGCGAGATCGTAGGGGTTCTGCGGCGCGATGAAGGACGCCGCGAGCGCCAGGATGACCAGCACAACGAGGCCGGCAAGGCCGATGACGGCGAGCGGGCTCTCGAAGAAGGCGGCGACGTGGCGCAGCAGCAGGCTCTCGCCCTTGTCGGTCGGGCGGGCGGCGGCTGCGGGCGCGGGGGTGGCGGCCTGTTCGCTCATGCCTTGGCCTCCTCGAGGCGCACGCGCGGGTCGATGGCGGCGTAGATGAGATCGACGATGAGGTTGATGATCACGAACATCACGACGGTGAGCATGAGGTAGGCGACGATCACCGGCCGGTCGAGCCGCCCGATGGAATCGATGAGCAGCTTGCCGATGCCGGGATAGGCGAAGACCGTCTCGGTGACGACGGCGAAGGCGATCATCGAGCCGAGCTCGAGGCCGAGCACCGTGACGACCGGGATGAGGATGTTCTTCAAGACGTGCACACCGATGACGCGCGACTGGGACAGGCCCTTGGCGCGGGCGAAGCGGATGTAGTCCTGCAGCATCACCTCGCGCGTGCCGGCGCGGGTGAGGCGGATGACGAGCGCCATCTTGTAGAGGGCGAGGTTGAGCGCCGGCAGGATGAGGTGGGAAAGCCCGTCGAGGGTGAGGAAGCTCACCGGCACGCCGAGGAGCTCGCGCGTCGTGCCGCGCCCGCCGGCCGGGAACCAGCCGAGCATGACGGAGAAGAGGAGCACCAGCATCAGCCCCTGCCAGAAATTCGGCAGGCTGAAGCCGAGGATCGAGCCGGCCATGATGGAATGGCCGCCGAGCGACTGCGGTTTGAGGCCGGCATAGAGCCCGAGCGGGATGCCGATGAAGACAGCGATGACAAGGGCCGTCAGCGCCAATTCCAGCGTCGCCGGCAGGCGGTTGAGGATCAGCGTCAGCGCCGGCTCGTTGTAGACGAAGGAGCGGCCGAGGTCGCCGTGCAGGGCATTCCAGACGAAGAGACCGTATTGCTCGTAGAGCGGCCTGTCGAGGCCAAGGCGCTGCGTGATCGCCTCCAGCTCCTGCTGGTCCGCCTGGGGGCTCGCGAGGATCGCGACAGGGTCGCCCACCGCATAGACAGCGATGAAGACGAGCGTCGCCATGACGGCCAGCACGAGTGCCGCCTGGCCCAGGCGTCGGATGACGTAGACGAGCATTGTCGTTGACCTTGCAAAAAAGCGGTACCCGGCCGGCAAGCGATGGCTCGCCGGTCGGGTCCGGTCATCAGCCTCGTACGGCCGCTGTTACTGCGCCGGCTTGACCTCGGTCACCAGCGTATACTGGTCGACGCGCGGCGTGTAGCTCAGCGTCTTCTTGAACGCCCAGGGCGTCACCTCGAAGTGCAGCGGCAGGAGGGCGTAGTCGTCCATGGCGATCTTGGACGCCTTCTGCAGCAGCTCCTCGCGCTTGGCGTCGTCGATGGTGCGCTGCGCCTCCATCACAAGGTCGTCGACCTCCTTGTTGGAATAGCGGCCGCGGTTGGTGTGACCGCCGCCGGTCTCCTTGTTCGGCGTCACGACGAGGGCGTTGAGGGAGTTGGACATCTCGCCCGAATCCGCGCCCCAGCCGGCGAGATAGGCCGAGAACTCGTGCTTGTTGCGGCGCGAGAAGAAGGTCGAGGCCGTCATGGCGTCGATATTGGTCTTGATGCCGACGCGCGTGAACATCTGCGCCACGGCTTGGGCCACCTTCTCGTCGTTGATGTAGCGGTCGTTCGGCGTGCCGATGGTCAGTTCGAAGCCGTTCGGGTAGCCGGCCTCGGCGAGCAGCTTCTTCGACGCCTCGGGATCGTAGGCGACGGGCTTTGCATCCTTCGTCGTGCCGAAGAGCGGGTAGGGCAGCAGTTCACCGGCGGGTTTGGCGACGCCGCCCATGATGCGCTCGACGATGGCCTCGCGGTTGATGGCCTTCGACAGGGCCTCGCGCACGCGCTTGTCCTTGAAGGGGTTCTTGTCCGTGCCCTTCACGCCCGGCGTCTTGTCCTCGAACTGGTCGAGATGGATATAGATGATCCGGTTCGACAGGCCCTCGACGAGGGTGAAACCGGCACCCTTGATCTTGTCGAAGTCCTGGATCGGCGGGTTCTCGATCATGTCGACGTCGCCGGCGAGCAGGGCCGCGACGCGCGGGCCGGCACTGGTGATCGGCCGCATGACGACGCGCTGCCATACGGGCTTCTCGCCCCAGTAGCCCTCGTTGGCCTCGAGGATGATATGCGTGCCGCGCGTATATTCCTTCAGCTTGTAGGGGCCGGTGCCGATGGCCTTCGCCGGGTCGTTGAAGTCCGACGACTTCGGCGGCGTGCCCATGTTCTCGCAGCCGTCCTTGCCGTACTTGACGTCGCCCGCCCCGAAGACGGCGGCGGAGAGGATGCCGAGCGTGGTCATGTTGTTGGGGAAGAGCGGCTGCGGTGTCGTCGTCTTGACGCGGATGGTCAGCGGATCCGGCGTCTCGATCGATTCGATGCCGCGTGTGAACACCGTGAACGACGAGGGCGAGTTCTCGACCAGCGGCACCCGGCACATGGTGTAGACATAGTCCCGTGCCGTGAAGGCCTCACCGTTCGAGAACTTGACATTCGGGCGCAGCTTGATTTCCCACGTCGTGTCGTCGACTGCCTTCCATTCCTCGGCGAGCGCCGGCAGCAGCTTCTGGTTGGCGTCGGTGGTGATCAGGGATTCGAAGATGTGGCGGCGCAGGGCATTGTTCTGGCCGACGTTGTGGAAGTGCGGGTCGATGGAGGTCGCCTCGGAGGCAACGCCGACCTTCAGCTCTTTCGTGTCCTGCGCGGCAGCCGGCTGCGCCATGGCGACGGCAAGCGGCAGCAGGGCATAGGCTGCGGGTTTCAGTTTTTTCATTCCCATTCTCCTCTGGGTGGATGCGCACCACGATAACGAAAACGCGCGGGGAGCGGCAGCACCCCGCCGACGTGGCTTGCTCATCTGGGGCCCGATGCTATTATTCATTCTTGGCATTGTCACCGCCAAAAAGAATAACGAGATTGCATAGAACTATGCCGTCCGAGGATAGCGAAAGCCGATCATCGCGACCGAGCCTGCGCGAGCTCGAAGTGCTTCACGCGCTGATCGCCACCGGCAAGACGACCGCGGCCGGCCAGCGCCTCGGCATTTCCCAGCCTGCCGTCTCGCGCGCCGTGGCCGCGCTCGAGGAACGGGTCGGGCGGGTGCTGTTCTCGCGCGACGGCGGTCGCCTCGTGCCGACGGCCGATGCGCTCGCCTTGGAGGCGGAGGCGGCGCCGATCCTCGCCGGCCTCGCCCGGCTCGAGAACTGGCCGCGGGCGCCGCGGGCGCAGAGCCTCCTGCGCATCTCCGCTGCGCCGACCGTGGCGCATCATTTCCTGGCGCCGCTTCTCGCCCGTTTCGTGGCCGCGGAGCCCGAGACGCGCGTCGTCGTCGAGATCGGCCGTGGCGGCGACGTCCTTGCGGCGGTGGCGGCCGGCAGCGTCGATGTGGGGATCGGCATGCTGGAGACGCCGGTGGCCCATCTCGGGGTCCGGGCTGAGCCGTTCCGCCGCTCTAAGGCCAAGTGCATCATGTGGCCGGATCACCGCCTCGCGCGGCTTCCCGTCGTGCGTCCAATCGACATCGGCAGCGAACCGCTCATCGTCGTCACCCGGCGTTTCGCGGCGCGAGCGCTGTTCGACAGGGCTTTTGCCGATGTCGGCATCGAGCCGAACATCGTCGCGGAGGCGACGACCTCGACCTTCGTGATGGAGATGGTGCGCAGCAGGGCGGGCATCTCGGTGCTCAATCCCTTCCCCATGTCCCTGACAGACGACCCGAGCTTCGTCTACAGGCCGTTCCTGCCGGAAATCACCTACGAGATGGCCTTCCTCCTGCCCGCGACGGGCGCCGCTCCGTCGGCCGCCCGCCGCTTCGTCGATCTCGTCCGCGCCGAGCAGCCGGACGATCCCTTCACGGTCGCCCTGCGCTGAGGCGGCCCCCGTCGGAGTTCATGATGTCCAGTCCCGCGATCACCGAGATCCTCGCCAGCCTCGTCGCCTTCGACACGACGAGCCGCAACTCCAACCTCGACCTCATCGCCTGGGTCGAGAACTATCTCGCCTCCCACGGCATCGCGAGCGAGCGCATCTACGACGCGACGCGCGCCAAGGCCAACCTCTGGGCCACCATCGGGCCGGCGGACCGGGCGGGCTACATCCTCTCGGGACATACCGACGTCGTGCCCGTGGACGGACAGGAGTGGACGGATGATCCCTTCAACCTGGTCCTGCGCGATGGACGGGCCTATGGCCGCGGCGCCTGCGACATGAAGGGCTTTCTTGCCGCCTGCCTGTCGCGCGTGCCTGCCATGAAGGCGGCCGCGCTTGCCCGGCCCATCCATCTGGCCTTCTCCTACGACGAGGAGGTGGGCTGCGTCGGCGTGCGCGGCATCGTCGAGAAGCTGGCGAAGGCGGAGGTCAAGCCGCTGGGCTGCTTCGTCGGCGAGCCGACCGCGATGAACGTGGTCATCGGCCACAAGGGCAAGCGCAGTCTCAAGGTGCGCGTGCGCGGCAAGGGTTGCCATTCCTCGCTCGCGCCACAGGGCGTCAATGCGGTGGAGTGGGGCGCCCGGCTCGTCGCCCACATCCGCACCATCGCCGACCGCTTCGCGACCAGCGGCGCCCGCGACGCGCTTTACGACGTGCCCTACACGACCGCCCATGTCGGCATTTTCACGGGCGGGACGGCACTCAACATCGTCCCTGACGAGAGCCAGATCGTCTTCGAGATCCGCGCCATCGGTGCCGACGATCCCGATACCGTCGTTGCGGAGATCGAGGCCTATGCGCGGCGCGAGCTGGAGCCGGCCATGCAGGCCGTCGACCCGCAAAGCGGCTTCGATTTCGACGTCTTCGCCGGCTTTCCGGGACTCGACACGGCGCCGGGCGACGCGGTCGTGACGCTCGCCAAGCGCCTCGCGGGGCGCAACGAGCACGGCAAGGTGGCCTACGGCACGGAAGCCGGCCTCTTCCAGGCGGTCGCCGGGGTGCCCTCCGTGGTCATCGGGCCCGGCTCCATCGGCGAGGCGCACAAACCCGACGAGTACATCGAGGTTGCCCAGCTCGAAGCCTGCGGCGCCTTCATCGACCGGCTCATCGCCCATTGCGCCGAGGCGCATTGAGGGCGAGCCCCGCTTTCATAACGGTCATGCCCGCGTCTGTCGCGGGCATCCATGTCCGGAAAGCTGAGCAGCATCAAATGCGTGGATGGCCGGAACGAGCCCGGCCATGGCGAGGTCGCCCCTCGTCTGAGACCCCCGATCCCCAGCAGCTCGCGGGCCTTTGCGGAGGTTCAGGCATCCCGCCCGTTGAACGGCGTCAGCTTCAGGCCGTCGATATCGATCCCGTCGAGGCAGCGCGCGTTGACGGCGATCATTTCGCTGCCGTCGGGAGCCTTGCCGCGCGCGAAGGATTCGATGCCGCAGTGGCGGCAGCGCAGGTGGTGGATGACCTTGCGGTTGAACTGGTAGTCCTCGAGCGCATCCTCGCCGGACAGGAGCCTGAAGCGGTCCGGCGTGACGAAGGTCGGCAACAGGCCGCGCTTGCTGCAATGCGAGCAGTTGCAGGAGATGACGGTCTCGAGATCCGTGGTCGCCTCGTAGCGCACCGTGCCGCAATGGCATCCGCCTTGATAGGTCTGCATTCTCGCTCCTGCCAGCTGTTCGATCGTCAGGGCGCGACTATGCCACCCATGGCGAAGATCGCAAGGCGTGAGGATGCCGCCGTCACATCAGCCCGTCGGCATCCGCGGCTCCGTCGGGTCGTCCGACGCTGACGTACAGGAAGCCGCGGCGGGCCATCTCGTCGGCGCGGTAGATGTTGCGCAGGTCGACGACGATCGGCGCCTTCATCTGCCCCTTGACCCGGTCGAGATCGAGGGCGCGGAAGGCGTTCCATTCAGTGACGATGACGAGCGCATCCGCGCCTTCGACGCAGTCGTAGGCATTGTCGCAATAGGTGACGTGCTCGAGCAGGCTCTGGGCCTGCTCCATACCCTCCGGATCATAGGCGCGGATCTTCGCCCCGCCATCCTGCAGCGCGGTGATGATCGACAAGGCCGGCGCCTCGCGCATGTCGTCCGTGTTGGGTTTGAAGGTGAGGCCGAGGACGGCCACCGTCTTGCCGCGCACCGATCCGCCGCAGGCTGCGATCACCTTGCGCGCCATGGCGCGCTTGCGCTGGTCGTTGACGGCGGCGACCGTCTCGACGATTCGCATGGGCGAACCCGCGTCCTGAGCCGTCTTGATGAGGGCGAGCGTATCCTTTGGGAAGCACGAGCCGCCATAACCCGGCCCGGCATGCAGGAACTTGCCGCCGATGCGGTTGTCGAGGCCGATGCCGCGCGCCACTTCCTGCACGTTGGCGCCCACCTTCTCGCACAGATCCGCGATCTCGTTGATGAATGTGATCTTGGTGGCGAGGAAGGCGTTGGCGGCGTACTTCGTCAGTTCCGCCGTGCGCCGGCCGGTGTAGAGGATCGGCGCCTGGTTGAGGTAGAGCGGGCGGTAGACCTCGGCCATCACCCTGCGGGCGCGCTCGTCGTCGGTGCCGATGACGATGCGGTCGGGCCGCTTGAAATCGGCGATGGCCGCGCCCTCGCGCAGGAATTCCGGATTGGAAACCACGGCGAAATCGGCGTCCGGCCGCGTCTCGCGCACGATGCGCTCCACCTCGTCGCCCGTGCCGACAGGCACGGTCGATTTGGTGACGATCACGGTATAGCCGTCCATGACCTTCGCGATATCGCGCGCCGCCTGGTAGACGTAGGAGAGGTCGGCGTGGCCGTCGCCCCGCCGCGAGGGCGTTCCGACCGCGATGAAGACGGCGTCTGCCGAGCGCACGGCTTCCGTCAGATCGGTGGCGAAAGACAGGCGCCCTTCCTTGACATTGGTGGCGACGAGATCGTCGAGCCCCGGCTCGAAGATCGGGATGTCGCCCCGAGTCAGGGCCTCGATCTTGGCCGGATCCTTGTCAACGCAGGTCACGACATGGCCGAAATCGGCGAAACAGGCACCGGAGACGAGGCCGACATAGCCGGAACCGATCATTGCGACGCGCATCGAGACACCCTGATGGTGGAGCGGAGGATCGCCGAGGGCTTTAAAGCGTCGGCGGGCGAGGGGCAAGGAACCCCGCAGTTTGACAGGGGCCCGGTCGCTGCGCAAAAGAGCGCCAAACGGAGAAGGCATGATGACGGATCCTGTCCTGGTCGAGGTCACGCGTGGCGATGCCGTGGAATCGGTTCACCACGGCGCGCTCGCCGTGGTCGATGCCGACGGAGCGGAGGTGCTCGTACTCGGCGATGTGGACCGGCCGGTCTTTCCGCGCTCTGCGGTCAAGGTCATCCAGGCGCTGCCGCTCATCGAGAGCGGCGCGGCCGACCGCTATGGCCTGACGGACGACGAACTGTCGCTCGCCTGCGCCTCTCATTCCGGGGAGCCGCGGCATGCCGAGACGGCGGCGCGCATGCTCGCCCGCGCGGGGCGCGAGCCAGCCTGCCTTGAATGCGGCGCCCACTGGCCCATGGGGCAGGAAGCGGCGCGCGCGCTCGCCCGCACCGGGGCCGAGCCGACGGTCCTGCACAACAACTGTTCCGGCAAGCATGCCGGCTTCATCTGTGCCGCCTGCGCCATGGATGTCGATCCCGCTGGCTACATCGAGCCCGGCCACGCGCTGCAGCGGGAGGTCAAGGCGGCGATGGAGGCGCTGACAGGCTTTGCGCACAGGGACGAACTGCGCGGCACGGACGGCTGCTCCATTCCGACCTATGCCGTGCCGCTGCGGGCGCTCGCCCGGGCCTTTGCCCGCATCGGCACCGGGACCGGCCTCACGCGGGAGCGGGCCGCCGCCTTCGCCCGCCTCAGGGCGGCTGTCGCGGCCCACCCCTTCATGGTGGCCGGCACCGGCCGCTTCGACACCATCCTCATGGAGGCGCTCGGCGCGCGGGCCTTCGTGAAGGTCGGGGCGGAAGGCGTCTATTGCGCCACCTTTCCGGAGCTCGGCCTCGGCATCGCTCTCAAGTGCGACGATGGGGCAGCGCGGGCGGCCGAGGTGGCCATGGCGGCCCTCGTCGAGCGCTTCCTGCCGCTGTCCGCGCAGGAGGCGGAGGCCGTTGCCGCGCTGTCGCGCCCGCAGATGCGCAACTGGAACGGCCGCCTCGTCGGCACCATGCGGCCGGCGGCGGCGCTCGCCAGCGGCTGACGCGTCAGGCGACGGCATTTCCGGTCACCACGATGCCGGTTGCCCGCGCATCCGGGCGGGCCGTCAGATCACCCGTGACGGCCTTGTCGTATTCGTAGCCGACAACGGCACCCTCGCGGGCGCCGGAGATGACGTTGCCCGAGATCACGGCGCTGCGCTCCTTCGGCACGAGGCTGACGCGGATGCCGGTCCGCGCGTTGCGTATGACATTGCCGGTCACGGCGATGTTGCGCATCGCCCAGGACCAGCCGACGCTGATGCCCTTGTCCTCCGCATCCTCGATGACATTGCCGGTGACGCTCGCCTCGGCCTCGACGTGAATGCCGGTGCCGCCGGCGAGCACGCCATCATAGGAGCGGGGGCGGTGGCGCAGGCCGCGCAGCAGGTTGCCGCTGCACACCGAAAGACGGCCGCCGTGGTCGAGGTTGGTCATGGAGATGCCGCTCATCGCCTCCTCGACCACGTTGTTGGCGATGATCGTACCTTCGAAGGCGAATTCGGCCCACAGCGCCGTCTCGCCGAGACGCGCGCAGTTGTTGCCGATGATCTGGCAGGCGGAGCCCGAATTGTTGCGGATCGCGGACAGGGCGCAGTCGCGTACGGTGTTGCCGCTCACGAGGACGCCGCCAGCCCGGAAGATGCTGATGCCGTTGCCGTATTCGCCCGTGCCGCCGGCATCGGCTGCGATGTGCGAGATCCGGTTGGCGGCAACGACAGTGCCGTCGTCTCCCTTCTCCGAACGCCAGACCTGGATGCCGTTGCTGCCGCAGCGGGTGACCGTGTTGGCGGTGATCGAGAGACCGGTCGCATCAATGGAGAACAGGGCCGAATGGCTTGCCTCCGAAAACGCAGACCCCGTGACGCGGCCGCCGCAACCCGCCAGATGAAGCGCGATGCCACCGGCCTTCTCGAAGCGGCAGCCGTCGATCTCGACCTCGCGCACGCCCGCGAGCGTCACGAGGCCGGCGCGATCGGGCAGCGGGCGGGACAGCCCGTCGAGGCGCAGTCCGTAAAGGGCGATGGACTGGGCGTTCCGCGCCGTGAGCATCGGCCCGCTGCCGGCATGGACGAAGGTGGTGAGGCCGGGCGCGCCGACGAGCCGCGCGCCGTCGGGCAGCGCCACCGCGGCGATGCGGTAGCGCCCCGGAGGGACAAGGAGCGGCGCGCTCCGCCGGGCCGCCTCCGCAAGCGCCGCAGCGAGCCGGGCGGACTGGTCCTCTTCCGTATTGGGCCGCAGGCCGAACGGGAGCGCCGAAATGCCGAGGGCAGCGGCCATGCCGTCAGCCTCGCGGCCGATCGCGGAGCCCGCCGCGAGCGGCGCGGCGCCGGCGAGGGCGGCGGTCATCAGGATGAGGCGGCGGCTTTCGTCCATGGGCAGTGTCCTTTTAGAAGGCCATGGACACAAGATCCGTGCCGGCTGCCTTGTCCCGGATCAGGACATTTGCCGGCGGGCGCTTTCCCGGACGAGAACGATGGCGGCTGTCTCGAGGGCGCGGGCCATGGCGGCGAGGGTGGGGCGCCGGACCTTTGCCGGTGCGCCTGTCTGCGGCGAATCCTTGCGCGTCGGGCGAGGCGTCGGGCTGCTCGCCCAGGCACTCGGCATCGGCACGTGGATGAAGACGACCGGGATCGACGGGCGCTTATCTTCAAGCTGGCCGAGCGCGGTGAAATAGCTGGCGTTGCACAGATAGCGGCCGGCGTCGATGGAGCGGCGGACCGGCATGCCCGTGCCCGCCATCGCCACCTTCAGGCGTGCGAGCGGGGCCGGCGAGCGGCGCACCAACGGAGCGCCCTTCGCAAGCGCCGCCCCGCGACGGGTCTTGCCCGAGGCGTCGGGGGCCGTCCTGTTGGCCTTGTTGACCGCGCGCGTTTCCACCCGCACGTGGCGGGCGCGGGTGGCGACGCCGAGCATCAGGACCGCCCGCGGCCGCGCGGCGGCCAGCCGGGTCGGCAAAGCCTTGTCCAGGATGGCGTAGCGCGTTCGGAAGACGTGGTGCTCCGCCCTGATGCCGAGCCGGGCGAGGCGCCGGCTGCCGCCGACGCGCTCGGCGAGCACTGCCGTGGGATTGACCGGCACACGCGGGAAGGGCCCGAAGCCGGTGATGAGAATGTCGCAGCGCTTGTTCCGTTTAACCATCTGGTGTTGGCCCGTCACAGCCCTAGCAAGGACGCGATCTCGTCGGCCGCCACTGTCGCCGCGAGCTTTCCCGCCGCGACCTCAGCCTCGAGCGCCGGCACGCGCTTGCGCACCTGCGGATCGGCCCGCAACCGCGCATGCAGCCGATCCTCCACCATGGCCCACATCCACTTCACCTCCTGCGCGCGTCGCTTCTGCTGCAGTTCGCCCGTCGCCGTCATGCGCTCCCGGTGGTCGACGACCTTCTCCCAGAGGACGTCGAGGCCGACGTTGGCAAGGCCGGAGATGGTGATGACGGGCGGCGACCAGGTCGGGCTCGCGGGCGCGAGAATGTGCAGGGCGGCGCGATAGTCGGCCGCCGCGGCCTTGGCGCGAGTCGCACCCTCGCCATCGGCCTTGTTGACGGCAATCATGTCCGCCATCTCGACGATGCCCTTCTTGATGCCCTGCAGTTCGTCGCCCGCGCCCGGCAGCATCAGCACGAGGAAGAAATCCGTGAGGTCGGCCACCGCCGTTTCCGACTGGCCGACGCCCACCGTCTCGACGAGAATGACGTCGAAGCCCGCCGCTTCGCACAGGAGCATCGTCTCGCGCGTCTTCGCCGCGACCCCGCCGAGCGTGCCGGAGGAGGGCGATGGGCGGATGAAGGCGTTCTCGTCAATGGCGAGCCGCGCCATGCGCGTCTTGTCGCCGAGGATCGAACCGCCGCTGCGCTGCGAGGAAGGGTCCACCGCGAGCACCGCCACCTTGTGGCCCGCCGCCGTCAGATTGGAGCCGAGGGTGTCGATGGTGGTCGACTTGCCGACGCCCGGCACGCCCGTGATGCCGACGCGCACGGCCCCGCCGGTGCGCGGCAGTACCGTCTGGATGAGCTCGCGCGCCAGCGCCTGGTGGTCGCCCCGGCGTGATTCGACGAGCGTGATGGCGCGCGCCAGCGCCGCGCGCTCGCCCCTGGCGAGGCGTGCGGCAAGATCGGGCAGGGCGGAGCGGTCGAGGCGTGTCATGTGACGCTATAGTTGCCACAGATTCGCGCATCGAGGTGGGATGAATTCCGCATACGGAGCGCTGCGGGCCGGGCGTACCGTCGCAGGCCGGCCTTTGCCACCTTTTGCCCTATCTTCGCCCACAATCGAACGCCAAAAGGGACCCGTCCCAGAAGCCCCGGCAAACCGAAGCCCGTTCATGCCCCATCGTTTGTCCCGCCGCGTCCTGCTGCGCCTCGCGCTCGTCAATGCCGGCGCCGCCACGCTCGCCGGCTGTTCCAGCGCCATCGGCGCTTTTGACGGTGACAGCGCGCCGGCGTCCGCCCTCGGATCGTCGCCGATGGGCGCGCGCGGCGGCCCTGTCGTCTATGCCGTGACGACACGCGCGCCGGTGAACGGGGCGAGCGAGCGGCCTTGGTTCGGTTCCGCCCGAGCCGGCGGCACGCGCGCCGTCGCCGTGCGGTTCGATCCGCCGCCAGAGACATTCTTCGGCCGCATCGGCTCGACGCTTTCGGGCGACTGGCGCATCAACGCCGTCGAGGCCCTGGGCAACAATGATCCCGTCGCCGCGCTGACGCTGGAGGCGGGTGGACGCGACGTGCTGGTCTATGTTCACGGCTACAACCAGAGCTTCGAGCGTGCCGCGATCGACGCGGCGGAACTGACGCGCGCCATCGGCTTTTCCGGGGCGACGGTCAGCTTCTCCTGGCCGTCGAAGGAGGGGCTGCTCGACTACGGCTACGACCGCGAGAGCGCGTTGTGGTCGCGCGACGCCTTCCAGGATCTGCTCGAGGCACTGGTGCGCAACGCCATGGTCGGCCGCGTCCACATCGTCGCGCACAGCATGGGCACGCTCCTGACGCTGGAGACACTCCGCCAGCTCTGGGCAGTGAGCGGCAGCGCGGACGTTGCCGCGCGCTTTGGCGCGATCGTCTTGGCTTCGCCCGACATCGACGTCGATCTCTTTGCAACCGGCGTGCAGCGCATCGGCCCGCTGGCGAAGCACATCACGGTGATTTCCAGCGTCAACGACCGGGCGCTCGCCGTCTCGAGCCGTCTTGCCGGCGGGGTCTCGCGCGTCGGCGCCGCCGACCGGGCCGTGCTGGAGCCGCTCGGCGTCAAGATTGCCGATGCCTCGGACTATGGCTGGGGCATCATCAGGCACGATCTGTTCCTGACGAACAAGGACGTGCGCGGCGTGATCAAGCGGGCCGTGGAGCGCCGGACCTGGGATTGATGTGAAGTCGCTCAGACGAGCGCCAGCCGGCCGAAGCCAGGCAGTTTCAGCGCGGGCTGGCGCAGGTCGAGCCCGGCGACAAGTCCGAAAAGGTTGATTTCAAGTCCCTCGACCCAGGCGACCGTTATGCCGAAGAGTCCGCCGAGCGCGACCTGGAAACCGGTGCCGCTCGGCGCGAGGCCGGCATAGATCATCTCGACATGGTAGTCCTTTCCGAGTGCCGTCGGCGGCAGCGCGACGCCGAGCTGCGGCACGCGGGCCACGACATGGGCGACGAAGCTGTTCGAATTCGGCCCCGGCCAGACGCGGTAGCTACCTCGCTCGCGGAAGGGATAATCCGCGATCGCCGCCCGCACGGCGGGTAGCAGAGCTTCCGCCGCCTCGCCTTCGATGGCGGCGACGAGCTCGGGCATGTTCCCATACCAGCGCCCGTCGGGCGCCCAGCCGTCGCGCCGCACGGGCGAGCCCCAGCCCACCTTGTCGTAGCGCTCGTAGGGCGCGGCGCCCGCCTCCTTGACGACGAGCCAGGTGTGGTGCGCCACGGCGCCTTTCCAGCGCCCGGTGCGGGCCGCGTAGATGTGGATGACGGCCGGGCTGTCGGCTATCGGCGCCGGCAGGAGGCCGCTGCTCGTCCAGTCGGCGCCGCTCCAGGAGCGGGGATGGCCGTGGGTCATCCAAATGAGCGCATGCGCGCCGAGCGGCAGCAGGAAGACGAGCACGAAGGCCGCGAGGGCAAGGCGCATGAGACGCATGAACAACCGGATGCCGACTGCCGCGGGAGCTGTCAATTCACGGGACGGCGAGGGGACGCACCGTCGTTCCGCGAGCGTGAGGCGAAAAAGGGCCACGCTGCCCGGCGTCCGGCGGAGCTCCCGCGCGTCAGGTCGCCGTAATGCATCTGCCGCAGACAGCGGTGCGCCTGGGTCCGGGTAGACAGGGCCCGGGCCGGTGCAACCGACAGGGTGTTTTCATGATGTCCGGTGCCTCTCCGCATCGCGCCGCCGACGGCGCGCCTTCCGCCTGCGAGACGCCTTCTGAAGATCGCTTCAACCCGCCACTCGCCATCCGGGCGGGCAGCTTCGCCCTTGCGGGCTATCTGCGCCTCGTGGCGCGCACGACCCGTTTCGGTGTGCGACTGGGCCGGCAACCAGACGGCGCTGCCATCTTCGCCATGTGGCATGGCCAGCAGCTGCTCTCATTCGCTGCCCGCATGGACGAGCGGCCGGTGGCGGCACTCGTCTCCACCCATCGGGACGGGGCTCTTATCGGCGCTGTCTGCGCGCGCCTCGGCCTCACCGTCATCCACGGATCTGGGGCGGAAGACCCGCGGCAGGCGCGGCGTAAGCGCGGCGCGTTTGCGTTCCGCGCCATGCTGCGGGCGCTGGCCAAGGGCACCAGTGTCGCCCTCACTGCGGACGTGCCGAAGCGCGCCCGCATCTGCGGGCCCGGCATCATCCGTCTCGCGCTTCATTCCGGCCGGCCGATCTACCCGCTTGTGGCGGTGACCAGCCGGCGCATCGACCTCGCCAACTGGGATCGGGCGAGCATCCCGCTACCCTTCGGTCGCGGTGCCATCGTCATCGGCGAGCCGGTGCTGGTTCCGTCCGACGCGACGGCCGGCCATTGCGAGGATCTGCGCGGCCGGCTCGAAGCCGCGCTTGATGACGCCATCGCGGCGGCTTACGGCGCGATCGGCCATCGTGATCCGGGCGCCGGTCTCATTCAGGGCACGGCGGGGGAACAGGAGGCTGCAACCGGACTATCACGGCGCGCGTTTCATGTTTATCGATAAATCTGATTGCTGCCGAAGCCCGTCCGGACTAGCGTCTGCAGACATTGTCACCATGTGGGAATGGGTGATGCCTACGGTTCAAATCTACAGCCGGCGCCTGTCGTTGGTCACCGCAGTCCTGCAATGGCTCGTGCCTCTCGCATGGATCGCCATTGCGACGGTGGCGACCATGCATGGCGATCCTGAATTGCCGGGTGGTCCGGCGGATGCGAGCCAGTTGCAGCTTTCCAGCAAGATCGCCTTTGTCTTGCTGACCAGCATTGCGCCGCTGCTCCTCGGCTTGATGCTGCGGGAACTGCACCAGCTGCTGCTGCGCTATGCAGGCGGAGAGGTGTTCACGGCGCCGGCGGTAGTGCGCATCCACCGCATGGGTGTCCTCCTCGTCGCCTATTCCCTGGCCGACCAGGTCGCATTCCTGGCGGCGGGCCTCGTCCTCTATTTCACCGAGCGGCTCACCGAGGTGCCGCTCGTCTACCAGCTTCATCTCGGCGAACTGTTCGTCGGCCTCGTCGTCATCCTGCTCGGCCGCATCATGGGCATGGCCTGCCGCATGCAGGACGAACTGAGCCTGACGGTCTGAGCCGGGCGATGGCGATCATTGTCAATCTCGATGTCATGCTCGCAAAGCGCAAGATGCGCCTCGGCGATCTGGCGGCTGCCGTCGGCATCTCCATCCAGAACCTCTCCGTCCTCAAGACCGGCAAGGCCCGCGCCATCCGCTTCTCGACGCTCGACGCGCTCTGCCGGCATCTCGACTGCCAGCCGGGTGACATTCTCGCATTCGTGGATGACGGCTGTCCTCAGCCGATCGACGACGATTGATTTCATGTTTATCGAGAAAAATTAATTGACAAACATGTTATTTGCCCTAGGTTAACGGGAGCGTTTCTGCGATCCCGACTTGGGGAGGTGCATGCCATGATCCGTGAGAGGCGAGCGGCCGATGCCACCGGGCGTGCCGTCCGGCAAGGGAGGCTCGGCGCCCTTGGCCGGCCGGCGGTGGTAATGGGCGTGGTCGCCCTCGCCGCATTGGCTATCGCCGTCGAGCGGTCGGCGCCGCAGGACGAGGCGCTGGTCGCCGCTGCAGTTCACGCCGCCTTGGCGCGCGATATGGAAGGGCGCCTCGCGCTCTCTCCTTCACCGGCCTTCGCCGCCCTGGAGGCGCGGTACCCGGGCCTCTGGTTCCGCGCCTGCGACGGCAACGGCGAATGCCTGTCCTACGGGCCGGTGCCGGACACGCTGGGTCCGCCTGAAGCCGGCGGAGGCAAGACGGGGCAGCCCCATGTCGGCGGCGTGACCATCGCCGCCGGCGTCGCCCGGCAAACCGGGTTGCGAGGGCTCGGTCTCGCCACCCTGCGCGTCATGCTCGAGGCCCTCACGACCGTCGGCGGCATGGGCACAGGCGAGCATGCGAAATACCGGCTCTACTCTTATGCGCATCACCCGGCGGGAATGTAGGGGCGGCACAGCCAGCCGGGCCACGTCGGTCTTTCCCGACGGCTCCCAACGCCAGGATACTTTGATGACGTCTGGCGATGTCGTCCGGCGCGGCGGCCGGCCACTGCGAGGACCTGCGCCGCTAGCTTGAAGCCGCGCTCGATGACGCCGTCGCCACGGCCGACGGCGCGATCGCCCACTACGGTCCGGCTGCCGGCCCGGTGGATCGTGCCCACTACTCCGCGGCCTGCTTCGGCTCGTAGCCGAGGCGGCGGTTGAGCTCCTTGATGAGCTTCTCGGCCGCTTCGGCGATCACCGTGCCCGGCGGGAAGATGGCCGAGGCGCCGGCCTTGGTCACGGCCTCGTAGTCCTGCGGCGGCACGACGCCGCCGACGACGATCATGATATCCGGCCGGCCCTGTTTCTCGAGTTCCGCCTTCAGCTCCGGCACCAGCGTCAGGTGCCCGGCGGCGAGGGAGGAGACGCCGACGATGTGCACGTCGTTCTCCACAGCCTGGCGGGCAGCCTCCGCCGGGGTCGCGAACAGGGGGCCGATGTCGACATCGAAGCCTAGGTCGGCGAAGGCCGAGGCGATCACCTTCTGGCCGCGATCGTGCCCATCCTGGCCCATCTTGGCGACGAGGATGCGGGGCCGGCGGCCGTCGTCATGCTCGAAAGCTTCCACCAGGGCGAGAACGCGCTCGACGGCATCGCTCATCGCACCGACCTCCCGTTTGTAGACGCCGGAGATGGCCTTGATCTCCGCCCGGTGGCGGCCCCAGACCTTCTCCAGTGCCGCGGAAATCTCGCCCACCGTCGCCTTGGTCCGGGCGGCATCGACGGCAAGGGCGAGCAGGTTGCCCTCGCCGGTGTCGGCAGCCTTCGTCAGGGCCGCGAGCGCCGCCTCCACCGCCGGGGTGTCGCGCTCGGCCCGCAAGCGCTTTAGCTTGTCGATCTGCGCCGCGCGCACGGCCGAATTGTCGACCTTCAGCACCTCGATCGGCGGCTCGTCGTCGGGGCGGAAGCGGTTGACGCCGATGACGGCCTGCTGGCCGGAATCGATGCGCGCCTGCGTGCGCGCCGCCGCCTCTTCGATGCGCAGCTTGGGAATGCCGGCCTCGATGGCCTTCGCCATGCCGCCAAGCTCCTCCACTTCGCGGATGTGGGCCCAGGCCCGCGCGGCGAGTTCGCCCGTCAGCCGCTCGACATAGTAGGAGCCGCCCCACGGGTCGATGATGCGCGTCGTGCCGCTCTCCTGCTGCAGGAAGAGCTGGGTGTTGCGCGCGATGCGGGCGGAAAAGTCCGTCGGCAGCGCGAGCGCCTCGTCGAGGGCGTTGGTGTGCAGCGACTGGGTGTGCCCCTGCGTCGCCGCCATGGCCTCGATAGCCGTGCGCGTGACGTTGTTGAACACGTCCTGCGCCGTCAGCGACCAGCCGGAGGTCTGGCAATGGGTCCTGAGTGCCAGCGACTTGTCGTTCTTCGGCGAGAAGCCCTTGACGAGCTTCGCCCACAGGAGGCGCGCGGCCCGCAGCTTCGCCACCTCCATGAAGAAGTTCATGCCGATGGCCCAGAAGAAGCTGAGCCGCGGCCCGAACTGGTCGATGGTGAGCCCGGCCGCGAGGCCGGCGCGGATATATTCGACGCCGTCGGCGAGCGTGTAGGCGAGCTCGAGGTCCTGCGTCGCCCCCGCCTCCTGCATGTGGTAGCCGGAGATGGAGATGGAGTTGAACTTCGGCATATGCGCCGAGGTGAAGGCGAAGATGTCCGAGATGATGCGCATCGACCCCCTGGGCGGGTAGATGTAGGTGTTGCGCACCATGAATTCCTTGAGGATGTCGTTCTGGATGGTGCCCGCGAGCTTCTCGGGCGGCACTCCCTGTTCCTCGGCCGCGACGATGTAGAGCGCCAGCACCGGCAGCACGGCGCCGTTCATGGTCATCGACACGCTCATCTCGTCGAGCGGGATGCCCGCGAACAGCGTGCGCATGTCGTAGATCGAATCGATGGCGACTCCGGCCATGCCGACGTCGCCGGCGACGCGCGGATGGTCGCTGTCATAGCCGCGGTGGGTGGCGAGGTCGAAGGCCACCGACAGGCCCTTCTGCCCGGCGGCGAGGTTGCGCCGGTAGAAGGCGTTGGAATCCTCGGCCGTGGAGAAGCCGGCATACTGGCGCACGGTCCACGGCTGGTTGACGTACATGGTAGGATAGGGGCCGCGCAAATAGGGTGGCAGCCCGGGGAAGGTGTCGAGGAAGTCCAGTCCCTTGCGGTCTGGCTCGCCGTAGTGCGGCTTGACCAGGATGCCCTCGGGCGTCAGCCACGGCTCTCCCGCGGCACCGGCCGTACCGGGCGGCATGTCGGCGAAGGGAACGTTCGCAAAGTCCGGGATCCGCGTCATGACATCCCTTTCCGAGCCGGCGTGGCCGCTGCCTGTGCCTTGGTAAGCAGGGCGAGCGCATCGCAGCCCATGAAAATATAGTCCTCGACGCCGGCGCCGGCCAATCGCGCGGCGAGCGGCTCGGCCGGACGGCCGGCGAGCCAGATGGCTGTGGCACCGGCCCCCTTGAGGGCGGCAGCCGCCGCTTCCCCCTCCGTCTCGTAGGCCTCGTCCGTGCCGCACAGGCAGGCGATGGCGGCGCCAGATCCGGCGAAGGCGGCGGCGAGGGCTGCGATGTCGGTCGTGCCCCGCGATCCGGCAAAGCCGTCGTTCGTCAGCGCCGCGATGCCGCCGGCCTCGAAGAAGTTGCGGGCGAAGGTCGACCGCGCGGTGAAGGCGGCAAGCGGTCCCAGATTGGCGAGGAAGATGGACGGGCGATGGCCGCAGCGGACAAGCGTATCATCGCTCGCGTCGCGCAGCGCCTCGAACGGTTCCGCGTCCCGCATCGACGGCAGCGGCTCGGCCAACAGGGCCGCGTCTGCGGACAGGGCAGGACCGACCTCGTCCGGCGCCGGCATGAGGACGGCGACCGGCGCCTCGCCGAGATGCGGGAATTCGCTCGTGCCGGTGATCGGCGCCTTGCGCGTGGCGATGTCGCGTCTGGCCTTTTCGCGTGTTTCGGCGATGCGCGCCTGCTCGTGGCCGGCGGAGAGGCTGGCGAGAATGCCGCCCTCACGCTCGATGGTCTGGAACAGGCCCCAGGCCCTTTCGCACAGCGCCTCGGTCAGCGCCTCGAAGGCGCCGGATCCGGCGGCGGGGTCGGTGACGCGCCACAGGTTCGATTCCTCGGCGAGGATGAGTTGGGTGTTGCGGGCCATGCGCCGGGCGAAGCCATCGGGCAGGCCGAGCGCGGCCGTGAAGGGCAGCACCGTGATGCCGTCCGCACCGCCGAGAGCGCCGGAGAAGGTGGCGACCGTCGCCCGCAGCATGTTGACCCAGGGATCGCGCTTCGTCGCCATGCGCCAGGCGGTCTCGGCATCGAGGCGGATCGGCCGCGACGCGAGGCCGCAGACGTTCTCGATCCGCGCCCACACGCGCCGCAAGGCGCGGAACTTGGCGAGGGTGAAGAAGGCGTCCGCATCCGCCGGCATGAGGAAGGAGAGGAGCGGGGCTGCCTCTTCCGGGGCGATGCCGGCCTCTTCCAGCACGCGCAGATAGAGGACGCCGGTCGCGAGCGCGGCCGCGAGCTCCTGCGCCGGCCCGGCGCCGGCCTCGTGCCAGGCGCGCGTATCGACACGCAGGAGGCCGCGGGCAAAGCCCTTGGTGCTGAGGTCCGCGACCGTGCCGGTCAGCCGTTTCGCGAGTTCCGGCCAGGGGAGCGGCAGGCGGCCGGTACGCGCGAAGTCGCCGACTGGGTCGAGGCCGAAGTCGATATCGAGGCCGGAGGCCGGCAGGCCACGCCGCGCCGCGTGTTCGGCGACGATGGTGGCGACGCGGCGGCCGTCGAATGGCGCCGTCTCGAGCCGGATGCGCACAAGTTCGAGCAGGACGCCCGATAGCGCGGCGGCCAGAGAATCGGCATCCGCCAGCGTCAAGCCGAAGCCGCGTGCCGTTGCCGAGCCGGCGAGAGCGAGCACGAGCCCGCTCGCCCCTCCTTCGAGATCGGCGATCGCCAGCCGGTTGGCCTCGGCGGGGTCGGGATGCTCGATGCGCTGCAAGACCTGCCATGGTCCGGCCTCGGCCCGCCCGAGGGGCGGTGGCGCAGCTTCGGCCTTTCCATAGAGAGGCTGGACGACGATGCCTTCGCGGCTGCGGAAAACGAGCTTCTTCTCGAAATCCGCTCCCTTCAGGGCGCGTTCGACCTGGGCGAGCCAGTCGTCGCGGGTGGCCTGGGGAAATGCAGCAGCGAGCTCAAGGTCTTCGATCACGCGTTGCGGCCTCGTGCGAAGCGATGGAACGGCGCCGAGATTGCCACGGGCGATGCCGCCTCACCACCCTTCCTTGGTCGCATCGATGCCCATACCGCCTGGGCAGATGCGGAACGGCCGAGCGATCGCCCTCAGAGATGGACTTCCCAGTCCAGCCGCTCGATGCCGGTCATGTCGATGGCCGCTGCCGCCTCGCGCACGCTGCGGCTCCCGATCATCCGCTCGGGCGCGATGTCGACGAGGGGGGCGAGAACGAAGGCCCGCTCGCCGATATAGGGGTGCGGAACGTGCAGATGCGGCTCGTCGATCACCTCGTCGCCATAAAACAGGATGTCGATGTCGATGATACGCGGCCCCCAGCGCTCGCGCCGCACGCGGCCGGCCTCCTGCTCGATCCGGAGGGCCGTTTCGAGAAGGGTGCGCGGCTCGAGCGTGGTCTCAATGGCGATGCAGATGTTGAGGAATGACGGCTGGTTCGTCTCGCCCCACGGGGCCGTGCGATAATAGGCGGAATGGCGGATCACGCGCACGCCGGGCGTCGCATGCAGGGCGGCCACCGCGCAGTCGATCTGCACGCGCAGGTCGCCGATGTTCGAGCCGAGCCCGAGGATGGCCTCGACCGGGGTCGCGCGCTGGGGGACGGCGCTAGTCATGGCGTGTGCGCCCGATGGTGACGGCGACGGTCTCGAAGATGGCGTCGATCGGCGCGTGCGGCTTCTCGATGGTGACCTCGAGCCGCTCGATGCGCGTGAAGCGTGCCATGATGGCATCGGCGACGGCGCCGGCGGCGGCTTCGATCAGGTCGAAATGCCGGCTGGAGAAAGCCGCGCGGGCCACCTCGACCATCTCGGCATAATTGAGCGTGTCCTCGAGCCTGTCGGAGCGCTGCGCCGCGGCGAGCGGCAACTCGGCCGTCAGGTGCAGGATGAAGGGCTGCCCCAGCACCCGTTCCTCGGGCATGACGCCGTGGGTGCCACGCAGGGCGAGGCCGCGGACGGTGATGCGATCACTCATGATGACTGGGCCTTGGCTATGGCATCGGCGACGCTCAGCGCCTGCACATGGGCGACGACGTCGTGCACCCGCACGATCTCGCAGCCCGCAGCCGCTGCGATGACATGGGCGGCCAGTGTGCCGGGCAGGCGCTCGTCCGGTACCGTGCTCACGATATGGCCGATGAAGGATTTGCGCGAGGCGCCGACGAGCATCGGCAGGCCGAAATGGTCGCGCAGCTCGGCAAGGTGGCGCAGCACGACAAGGTTCTGTTGCGGTGTCTTGCCGAAGCCGATGCCGGGGTCGAGCACGATGTCGGTGCGTGCGATGCCGGCCCGGGCGGCGATGTCGAGCGTGCGCGCGAAGAAGTCCCGCATGTCGGCGAGGATGTCGATCTCCGCATCGGCCCCAGGCCGATTGTGCATGGCTATGACGGGCACGCCGTGCTCGGCCGCAACGCGGGCCATGTCCGGGTCGCCTTGCAGGCCCCAGATGTCGTTGATGATGCGCGCGCCGGCGGCGACGGCCGCGGCCGCGACCGCTGCCTTTGTCGTGTCCACGGAGACGGGCGTTGCGTTCTCGGCGACGAAGCGCCGGAGTACCGGCATCAGCCGCGCCAGCTCTTCCGTCGCGCTGATGGGAGTGTGGCCCGGCCGGCTCGATTCGGCACCGATGTCGATGAAGTCCGCCCCCTCCTCGGCGAGCGCGCGGCAATGCATGAGCGCCGCATCCACCGTCGGCAGGCGCCCGCCGTCATAGAAGGAATCGGGCGTGACGTTGACGATGCCCATGATACGCGGGCGACCGACGAGGGGAACGCCGGCGAGCTGCCGGCGGCTGAGCGCTTCTGTCATGCCCGCTGCGTGACGCCGTGGCGGCCGCCTGTCAAGCCGTCTGCAGCTGTTGCGATGGTTTTGCGCGCGCCGCCGACGCAACCCGCGCCGGGGCGCGCGCTCGAAGCGTCACACGAATTGTGACAGGCCGGGCACGGCGCCGACGATGGGCCCCATAACGTCCTCGCCCGCCTTCTCGCGGCCATAGGCGAAGAGCTCGCGGCCGAGGGCCTGCATCTGCCCCATGGACAGACCCGCCGATGTCAGCTGGCCGCCGAGTGCCATGATGCCGCCGCCCATCAGGCCGCCGACCATGCCGGCAAGGCCACCCTTGCCGTTGCCGCTGGCTTCGGCCATCGCGGCCTCGGCGCCGGGCAGGGCGGCGATGAGCTGGCGCACCTCCGTCTCCGGGCCTTCCTTGAGCAGGAAGTTGAGGACGATTGCGATGGCCTTGCGCGCCGTTGCCGCGTCGAGGCCAACCTTTTCAGCTATGCGTGCGACGAGTTCGTCCATCATGGGCTCCTGTGTCGGAAGGTGGGGCATCTTTTGCGCCGCTGTCGCGAAAAGCAAGCAGATAGTTCATATCGAAACCATTCCGGAGCGCGCGGTCAGGGCGCATTTCGCCGTGCGGTCGGCGCTCCCGTTGTGGAAAGGCAGCGCCCGATCTCCTATAAGCTGAATCGGCGTCGCAGGCGCCGATGGACGAGACGCGAGGGATGGCACGATCCATGGCGGAAGAAGGCACCATTCTCATCGGCAAGGCCACCGGCGATGCTCACAAGGACACTCCCAGATACGAGGAGCTGCTGCTGCGACTCGCCAATCGCCACGGCCTCGTGACCGGCGCGACCGGCACCGGCAAGACGGTGACGCTGCAGGTGCTCGCCGAGGGCTTCTCCAATGCCGGCGTGCCGGTCTTCGCCGCCGACATCAAGGGCGACCTGTCCGGTGTCGCCGCCATGGGCGAGGGCAAGGAGCCCTTTGTCAAGCGCGCCGCCGACATCGGCGTCACCTATGCCGCGGACAGCTTCCCCGTCACCTTCTGGGACCTCTTCGGCGAGAGCGGCCATCCGGTCCGGGCCACGGTCTCGGAGATGGGGCCGCTGCTGCTCGCCCGGCTGCTCGACCTCAACGACACGCAGGAGGGCGTGCTCAACATCGCTTTCCGCGTCGCGGACGAGCAGGGCCTGCTGCTGCTTGACCTGAAGGACCTGCGCGCCATCCTCGCCCATGTGGCGGAAAACGCGAGCGCGCTGTCGGCGCAATACGGCAATGTCTCGACCCAGTCCGTTGGCGCCATCCAGCGCCAGCTCCTCGTGCTGGAGAACCAGAAGGGAGACTTCTTCTTCGGTGAGCCGGCGCTCGCCATCTCCGACCTGATGCGGATCGACCGGGACGGGCGCGGCGTCATCAACATCCTGGCCGCCGAAAAGTTGATGAACAACCCACGGCTCTACGCCACCTTCCTTTTGTGGCTGCTGTCGGAGCTGTTCGAGCAACTGCCGGAGGTGGGGGACCTCGACAAGCCCAAGCTCGTCTTCTTCTTCGACGAGGCTCACATGCTGTTCTCCGACGCGCCGAAGGCGCTGGTGGAGGCGGTGGAGCGGGTGGTGCGACTCATCCGCTCGAAGGGCGTCGGCGTCTATTTCGTCACGCAGAACCCGCTCGACGTGCCGGAGACGGTGCTCGCCCAGCTCGGCAACCGCATCCAGCACGCCCTGCGCGCCTTCACCCCGCGCGATCAGCGCGCCGTGCGCGCTGCAGCCGGCACCTTCCGCCAGAACCCCGCCTTCGACACGGAGAAGGCCATCATCGAGCTCGGCGTCGGTGAGGCGCTGGTGTCGGTGCTCGAAGGCAAGGGCGCCCCCTCCGTGGTGGAGCGCACTCTGATTGCGCCGCCCTCGGCCCGCGTCGGCCCGTTGACGCAGCAGGAACGCGAGCGACTGATCGCGGCAAGCCCGCTCAAGGGCCGCTACGATAACGCGGTTGATCGGGAATCGGCCTATGAGATCCTGGCGCAGCGTGCCGCCGAGGCCGCCGCCACCAAGCAGGCGCCGCAGCAGGCCGGCGCCGGCAGCGAGGGCGGTGTGCTCGACACGCTCGGCGGCATTCTCGGCGGTGGCCAGCCAGCCGGCAGGGGCGGGCGCCGGACCGTCACCGTCACGGAGCGGGTGATCACGAACGTGGCCTCCTCAGCCGCGCGCACCATCGGCACCCAGCTCGGCCGCGCCATCCTGCGCGGCATCCTTGGCTCCATGACCAAGCGCTGAGCACCTTTCGTTCCAACATTCCAGGCGGCCCATCGGGCCGCCTTCGCCGTGGAGGGCATCGATGTCGCATCTCGACCAGGTACTCGCAAGGATCGACGAGGATCTCGGCGCCTCACTCAACCGCCTCTTCGGCCTCCTGCGCATTCCCTCCATCTCGACCGACCCGGCCTACAAGGAGGAGTGCCGCAAGGCGGCCGAATGGCTCGCTGCCGACCTCGAGGGTCTCGGCTTCGCGGCGGGCTTGCGCGAAACGCCGGGCCACCCGGTGGTGCTCGCCCACCAGCGACGCGAGGGCGCGCCGCATGTCCTGTTCTACGGCCACTACGACGTGCAGCCGGTCGATCCGCTCGACCTCTGGGAGACGCCGCCCTTCGAGCCGCGCCTCGCCGAACTGCCGGGCGGGCGCAAGATCATCGTGGCGCGCGGCGCCTGCGACGACAAGGGCCAGGTGATGACCTTCATCGAGGCCTGCCGGGCGTGGAAGGCGGTCACCGGCTCGCTGCCGGTCGGCATCACCGTCCTGCTCGAAGGCGAGGAGGAGGACGGCTCCCGCAACCTGCCGGCCTTTGTCGAGGAGACGAAGGAGGAGCTTGCCTGCGACGTCGCCCTCGTCTGCGACACGGGGATGTGGGACAGGGAGACGCCGGCCATCACCGCCTCGCTGCGCGGCATGCTCTATGAGGAGCTGATCGTGCGCGCGGCCGACCGTGACCTCCATTCGGGCCTCTTCGGTGGCGCGGCGCAGAACCCGATCCGCGTGCTCGCCCGCATCATCGCCTCGCTGCACGATGCGGACGGCCGGGTCACCGTGCCGGGCTTCTACGAGGGCGTCGCCGAGACGCCGCCGGAGGTGATTGAGCAGTGGAAGGCGCTGAACCTCACGGCCGAGGAATTTCTTGGCGGTGTCGGCCTCAAATATCCGGCGGGCGAGAAGGGGCGGCTCCTCATCGAGCAGATCCAGTCCCGCCCCACCTGCGACGTCAACGGCATCGTCGGCGGCTATACGGGCGAGGGCACCAAGACCGTCATTGCCGCCGAGGCGCGGGCCAAGATCTCCTTCCGCCTCGTCGGCGACCAGAACCCCGACGCGATCCGCGATTCCTTCCGCGATTTCGTGCGCCGGCAGCTGCCCGAGGATTGCTCGGTGGAGTTCATCGCCCACAAGGGCTCGCGCGCCGTCGCGCTGCCCTATGACGGTCCGGTGCTCAACAAGGCGCGCAAGGCGCTCGCCGCGGAATGGGGCAGGGAGCCCGTCACCATCGGCTCGGGCGGCTCGATCCCCGTCGTCGGCGACTTCAAGCGCACGCTCGGCGTCGATTCGCTCCTCGTCGGCTTCGGCCTCGACGACGACCGCGTGCATTCGCCCAACGAGAAATACGACATGACGAGCTTCCACAAGGGCATCCGCTCCTGGGCGCGCATCCTCGCCGAACTGGCGCAATAGGGCAGCTGGCGCGATAGGGAAGGGGCACCGCCGCTTCCACCGTCATGCCCGTGCCTGTCCCGCAGCTGTCGGAGCGGCGCGCGGGACCGTTGGAAGAACGGCACAACCTTCCCGCCCGTCCTGGTCGCGCCTGTCGCGGCCATCCACGCCTTTCGATCTCGCGCAGGCTTTGCGGCGTGGATGCCCGCGACAAGCGCGGGCATGACGGTGGAAATGGTCGGAAGGTCATTTAAACGTCGTGTGTCCCGCCGGCGCCTTGGAACTGGTGCGTGTTCAATGGCGTCGATGGCCGGCAGACGGGCCGGAGAGACGGTGCTTCACGACCCCACGCTACACCAGCCCGTTCAGGTCGCGGACGATGGCGACGGGGCGCTGGTCGGCATATTCGTCCGGCGCGCCGGCGCGGTTGACCCAGACGGCTCGGAAGCCGAAGCGCGCGGCGCCCGCCACGTCCCAGCGGTTGCTCGAGACGAAGACGGCCTGCGCCGGCTCGATGCCGAACCGGCGCGTCACGAGCGCATAGGCTGCGGGGCTCGTCTTGAACACGCGCACCTCGTCGACGGACAGGACCGCATCGAGATGCTCGCCGATGCCGGCCGAGGCGACGGCATCGGCAAGCATCGACCTTTCGCCGTTGGAGAGGATCGACGTTGCAAGCCCGCCGGCCTTGAGGGTGGCGAGTACGGCCGGCACCTCCTCATAGGCGTCGAGCACGCGGTAGGCGCCAAGGAGCTTGTCAGCGATGGCGCGGTCGACGGACGGAAAACGCGCGAGCGCATGGTCGAGCGCCTCGCGCGTGAGTTGCCAGAAATCCCGGAAGTCGCCATAGAGCGACAGCACCCAGGAATATTCGAGCTGTTTGGCGCGCCAGACATCCGACAGCGCCGAGGCATCCGGGCCGATTGCCCCGGCATGCCGCGCCACCGCGGCATGCACGTCGAACAGCGTGCCGTAGGCGTCGAAAACGACGACGCCCGCGCCCGGCGCCGCCTCATCGAGAAGAGCCATGCGCGTTCCCCCTGCGCTTTCATGGGTGACAGGCCGGCAGGATGGCGCCCCGCGGCCACATCACGCAAGCGTGGTGGACGCTTCAGCGATATTCATTGGACGATGAGCCCGCGCACCATTGACGGCGCGCCGGACGGGGCGTTCGATGGGACAAGAACACTGACGTATTGGAGCATGATGATGTCCGGGCAATCTCGGCCTTGGTATAGCGAGACATGGACCTGGTTCGATGGCGGCTGGCATGAGGGCAACCCGCCGCTCATGGGGCCGCGCAGCCACGCCTTCTGGCAGGGCACCTCCGTTTTCGACGGCGCTCGGGTCTTCGAGGGCGTGATGCCGGACATCGACAGCCATGCCGCGCGCGTCAACCGCTCGGCCAAGACGCTCGGGCTGAAACCGACCATGGAACCCGAGGCGATTGTCGAGCTCGCGCGGGAGGGCGCGCGCAAGTTCGGGCCGGGCGCCGAGCTCTACGTCAAGCCCATGTACTGGGCCGAGGCGGACGGGCCGGCGGTGATCGCGCCCGATCCTGAGTCGACCCGTTTCTGCCTCTGCCTCTTCGTGGCGCCCATGCCCAAGCCCGGCGGCATCACGCTGACCAAGGCGCGCTACCGCCGCCCGACGCTGGAGACGATGCCGACCGACGCCAAGGCCGGCTGCCTCTATCCCAACAACGCCCGCGCCGTCCTCGAGGCGAAGCGCAAGGGCTTCGACAACGCCCTCGTGCTCGACATGCTCGGCAATGTCGCCGAGACCGCCACCACGAACGTCTTCATGGCGCGCGACGGCGAGGTGCTGACGCCGGCGCCCAACGGCACCTTCCTCAACGGCATCACGCGGCAGCGCGTCATCAGGCTGCTGCGCGAGGCGGGCGTGACGGTGCACGAGACGACGCTGCGCTACGACGATTTCGTGGATGCGGACGAGATCTTCCTCTCGGGCAACTATTCCAAGGTCATGCCCGTGCTCAGGATCGACGAGCGCGAACTGCAGCCCGGCCCCTTCTACCGCCAGGCGCGCGAGCTCTACTGGGCCTTCGCCCATGCCGGCGAGAAGGTCGGCGGATAACGTCATCCTGAAGTGACGCATTCCCTCCGCATCCCTAGGCTTCCGCGCCGGGGATGCCGGAGGTGGACATGCGGATCTTGGCGGGCCTGTCGTTTCTTCTCATCGCGCTCGTTTCCGTCCCGGCGCGAGCCGAGGAGGTCGATCTCGAGCTGGTGCTGGCGGCCGACGGCTCGGGCTCCATCGACGACGACGAACTCACCCTGCAGCGCGAGGGCTGGGCGAGCGCGCTGACGAGCAACGACGTCCTTGCCGCCATCGGCAGCGGCCTCATCGGCGCCATCGCCGTCGCCTATGTGGAATGGGGTGGCCCGCAATCGCAGGTGACCGTCGTCGACTGGCAGGTCATCCGCGATCCGGCGACCGCCGAGGCCTTCGCGCACAAGCTGCGCACGCGCCCGCGCGGCGCCTATGGCTACAACTCGATCTCCAACGCCATCGACTATTCCGTGCGCCTCGTCGAGGAGAGCGGCTTTTCGGGCATGCGCAAGGTCATCGACGTCTCGGGCGACGGCCCCAACATCGGCGGCCGGCCGCTGGCCGAGGCCCGGGCGGAGGCCCTGGCGAAGGGCTTCACCATCAATGCCCTCGCCATCCGCCGGCCGGGCGGGCGCCCAGGTGGGCCGGGCGGCATGTCGCTGGAAACCTATTACGGTGAGCAGCTGATCGGTGGGCCCGGCGCCTTTGTCGAGATCGCCGACGAAACGCGCCCCTTCGCCGTCGCGGCCCGGCGCAAGCTCGTCGCCGAGATCGCCGACAGTGGCGGCGCGACGCGCCACGCCACCCTGCAGGCGGTGCCGTGACATTCTAGACGCGCCGCAGCGGCACGCGCATCAGCCTGATCCCGGCCAGCAGCGTCGCGCCATAGGCGAGCGCGCCGGCTGTCGCGACGAGGAAGATCAGCACCTGAGGTCGCCAGGGCAGGGTGGCAGGCAAGAGGCCATCGCCCCAGCGCTCGGCCGCGAGCGCCGCAAGGCCGAGCACGGCGCAGGCGATGGTGATGGCGACAATGGCGCAGCCCAGCTCGCGGCTCGGCGCCGCCCATTCGCGGCGCTTCGCCAGCACGAAGAGCAGGAGCACGTTGACCCAGGCGCCGACCGCGGTGGCAAGGGCGAGGCCTGGCGCCGCCATCGAGCCAACGAGGAGAAATTTCAGCGCCACGTTGACGGCGACGGCCGACAAGGACGCGATGACCGGCGTCGTCGTATCGGCGCGGGAATAGAAGCTTGCCACCGCGGAGCGGATGAGGACCACAGCCGGCAGGCCGGTGGCATAGGCGGCGAGCACGGCGCCCGCCGCCGCGGCATCCTCGGCGGTGAAGGCGCCGCGGCCGAACAGCGCCTGCATGATGAGGTCGGGCACCGCGAGGAAGGCGACGGCGCAGGGGGCGGCGAGCACGAGGGTAAAGATGGCGGCCCGGTTCTGCGCGCCGTGCGCGCCCGCGACGTCCCCCGCGGCGATGCGCCGGCTCATCTCCGGCAGCAGGACGGTGCCGGCGGCGATGCCGACGACGCCGACTGGCAGCTGGTAGAGGCGGTCGGCATAATAGAGCGAGGAGATCGCGCCGGTCGGCAGCATGGCGGCGATGATGGTGTCCGCGAACATGGCGATCTGCACGCCGGCAGAACCGATGACGGCCGGTCCCAGCGCCTTGAAGAAGGCGACCATGTCGGCGTCGAAGCGCGGCACGGCAAAGCGCGGCGCAAGGCCGGCGCGCCTTGCGTCCCAGCAGACGAGCGCAAGCTCCAGCATGCCCGCCGCCGCGACGCCCCAGGCCGCGGCATGGCCGGCCGTCGGGAAGAGGAAGGCGAGGCCCATCGCCACGATGAGCGACAGGTTGAGGAGGATGGGCGCGCCAGCCGCGGCGGCGAAGCGGTCGGCGGCGTTGAGCACGCCCGAGACGAGCGTCACCAGCGTGATGAAGAGGAGGTAGGGAAAGGTGATGCGCGTCAGTGTCACCGTCAGCTCGAACTTCGTCGGCTCGTCCCGGAAGCCCGGCGCCATCAGGTCGATGAACTGCGGCATGAAGGCGAGCGCGGCAGCGAGCAGCGCGAACTGGACGAGCGTGAGCAGCGAGAACACCCGGTCGGCGAAGCCGCGGGCGGCCTCCGTGCCGTCAGTCGCCAGGATGCGCGCATAGGCCGGGATGAAGGCGGCGTTGAAGGCCCCTTCGCCGAAGATGGCGCGGAAGTGGTTCGGCAGCCTGAGCGCCACGAAGAAGGCATCGGCGACGAGGCCAGCGCCCATCGCTGCGGCGAAGACGACGTCGCGGGCAAAGCCGGTGAGGCGCGAGAGCAGCGTGAAGCCGCCGACGGACAGGAGCTTCTTCAGCATCAGCGCCGCTCGTCGCGCAGCACGACCGCCGCGCCCGGCCGCCACTCCGCCTCGGCGGGCGTGGTGCCGAGATGTTCTCCGAAGAGGCCGAGCGACATCAGCTGAATTCCGGAAAGGGACGCGAGGAAAACGGTCGAAAGGTACCTGCCGGCACGGCCTAGCGCACCCGTTGGACGAGCGGTGCGGCCAAGGCCGCTCTTATCGGTTTCGATCGTGGCAGAAAAGCGGGAAAGATTCACTGTCGCCAAGGGTGGTGGCTACTCGCCTGTCCTCTGCTTCAGGATCGCCCTGAGGGACCATGCCTCGCCGTCGACGCTGCCGCGCAGGTCGTCGATCCTCCAGCTGCCGTCCTCCAGGATAAGGACATAGCGCACCACCGCATCGGCCGCCTGCGCGCGCTCCGTGAAGCGGCCCGTGAGCGTCACCGCGAGAAGGGCGGTGGCATCCGTCCGCGCCTCGCTCGCCACGGTGAAGGACTTCACGTCCGGGTCCTGCGAATTGGTGACGGGATCGAAGTCGAGCACCGGCTCGTCGTTCGCTTCGGCAATCGCTTCGGCCTTGCGCCACAAGGCTTCGAGTGCGCTCGAGAAGTTCCTGCGCCGCACGCCTTCGTCGAAGAGGAACATGCCGCCCTCGTCGCCCTGGCCCTGGGCGGCGCGGTCGTAGATCGCCCTGACGACGGTGTCCGGCTCACCGGCTGCGGCCATGGCCGGGGCGGAGGAGACGAGGGCCACCGCCGCGAGGAAGGTGCGCCGGCTGAGACCGACCATGTTCATGCTGGATATCCGTTCGGGGTGAGAATGCGCCGCGATCATGCCGCAACGGCCGCGCGCTGCAACGGCATTCTTTCCTTTTCGGGCTTGAAGCCGGGTGGCCATATGCCTAGCCATGACGGGAGCGGTCGGCTGCTTTTCGATGAATGCCGGTCCGCGAAAAAACTCAACGGGACTCACCCCATGGCGAGAACACGAATCCGGTTGGCCGCCTGCGCGGCGCTCCTCATCTTCGCATCCCCGACGGTGGCCGAGGAGCCGGCCTGTGCCACCGCTGCCGCCGGGCAGGCGCTGAAACTGCTGAAGTTCCATACCGAAGGTGACGATCGCGCCGCGGTCTTCGCCGACCGCGTGAAGTCGCTCGGCACGATCAAGGCGCTGCGGGGCAAGGGCCGTTTCGACGTCGTCGAAGTGCCCGGCGCGGTCTACAAGGCCGATTACCGCATGCGCCTCATCTATGCGCAGATCCCCGGCGAATGCGTCCTGATGGGCCAGGAGATCATCGAGGCGAGCGATCCCTATTAAGTTCCCCATAAGGAGAACGGGGCCCGACGGGCCCCGTTCGCGATGCGAATCAGCGCATCCCTCAGCGGGTGGCTGCCTCGTACATCTCCGTCACGTATTCCCAGTTCACGAGATTCTCGATGAACGCCTTGAGATAGTCGGGGCGACGGTTGCGATAGTCGATGTAATAGGAATGTTCCCACACGTCGCAGCCGAGAATCGGCTTGGCGCCGTGCACCAGCGGGTTTTCGCCGTTCGGCGTCTTCATGACGATGATCTTGCCGTCCTTGACGGCGAGCCAGCACCAGCCGGAGCCGAACTGCGTGGCGCCCGCCTGGGCAAAATCTTCCTTCATCTTCTCGACGGAGCCGAGATCCTCGATGATCTTCTTCTCGAGGTTGCCGGGGATGGCGCCGCCGCCGTTCGGCTTCATCCACTTCCAGAAGTGGATGTGGTTGTAGTGCTGGCCGGCATTGTTGAAGAGGCCCTGATTCTTGCCGAAAGAGCCGACGACGACTTCCTCCACCGATTTGCCGGCGAGGTCCGTGCCCTCGAGCAGCTTGTTGCCGTTGTCGACATAGGCCTTGTGGTGCTTGTCGTGGTGATACTCCAGCGTCTCCTTGGACATGTACGGCTGGAGGGCGTCGTAGGCATAGGGAAGATCGGGGAGGGTGAAGGACATCGTTATCTCCTTTGCTTCCGCATCGAGGAATCCGGGACGCGTGCCGGTGGACGCGCCGCAGGCCAGGACCACAGCCGTCGACGAATTGTCTCAGCGGTCGACGGTCATGCTGGCCTCCCGTGGGGTGCGGGTAGCCGTGGAAGAGCCCACCCGGTCTACTTAGGGACGGTCGGCGCACGGGGCAAGCGCGCGCTGCGCAGAGCGCCACGAGTTGGCAGCATGAGCGCAAGGCTTTACTGTGCGCCGAAGAAGTATGGCGTAGACTGAAATGAAAGTTGTCGTGTGATGGTTGCCGTAATCCTCGTCGTTGCAGGTGTTCTCGTCGCCGGCGGTTTCTACGCGGTGATGGCCGGTGCCGAAGTCATCGTGCTCGAGCGCGGATGGTCGATGGTGATCGCCGGCAGTGTCTTCGCCGCCGCCGGCTTCGTTCTGGCGGCCATTGCGCTTCTGATGCGCGACCTGCGCCGCCTCGCTGGGGGCCTCGAGTTCCTTCCGGCCCGCGAGTCGTCGCTGGGCCGGGCGGCCGAGCAGCCATTCGACGACGGGGCGGATTTTCGTCCTGTCGTCGTCCCCGGCGTGCCGATAGCACCCTCCGCCGCCGCCGGTACGGCCGCGCCGACCCTCGGGGGAAAGGCATGGGCGAAGGAGGAGACGCGGGAGACGGAGGCGGCCGAGGAGCCGGGCTTCGAGACGATGCGACCGTTCCCCTCGCGCCGATTCGAGGATCGTCCGGCAGCTGAGGAAGAACGGGAAGAGCCGGAAGAGCGGGAGGAGCCGGTCTCCGCCGCAGCCCCGGACCAGCCTGCATCGGCAGAGGAGGTGTCGGCCCAGCCCCCGCGCAGCGGCAAGCTGGATGATCCGTTCGCCCGCTTCGACTTTTCGCGGGATTTCTTTGTCACGGAGCCTCGGACGGCCGGGACCGAATCGCAGGAGGCTGGCGAACAGCAGAAGGAAGAGCCCCGCCTGTCGACCTTCGGCACGGCGCCCCAGGTGTCGGAGGAACCCGAAGCGGAGGCCGAGCCGGAGCCCGCCCCGAAGGGTGAGGAAACACTGCCCCAACTCCCGTCCTGGCTGCGTCGCACGGAGGACCGGGGCGACGCGAAGGGCTTCGAGGCGCCTGCAGCCCCCTGGCAACAACAGGGACGTGAACCTTCTTCTGCACTGGCCGCTGACGGGGCAACGCCGGAACCGTCTGAAGACGGGCCCGCAACGGACCGCGCCGAGGAGGCCCCGGCGGAGCATGACGAAGCCGGGGAGCCCGCGCCTGCGGAGCAGGAGGCCGACACCGCCCCGGCGGCGCCGACCGTCGTCGGCACCTACAGCGCCGGCGGCAATCTTTATGTGATGTACTCCGACGGTTCCATCGAGGCCGAGACGGGCCGCGGCGTCTTCAAGTTCGCCTCGCTCGACGAATTGAAGACCTATATCGCCACCGGAGAGGGTGGGCAGTTGCAGTCGTCGGGCCGGTCGGCACCCAAGGACGATTGACGGGCCATCGTTCCCTTCGGGGCCGCTCAGTCGGCCGGCCCGGTCACGACCGGGCAATCGGCCCGGCTGCCCCATTCCGCCCATGAGCCGTCGTAGAGCGCGGCGGGCGGCCTGCCCAACGCGTCGAGCGCGAGCCACAGGATCGCCGCCGAAACACCCGAGCCGCAGCTGGTGATGACCGGCCGGTCGAGGCTGACGCCGGCGGCCTCGAACACGGGCCGGATATCCTCCGGCGCCTTCAGCCTTCCCTGCTCGACGAGGCGGGCATGCGGCACGTTGAAACTGCCGGGTATGCGGCCGGGGCGCACGCCCGGGCGAGGCTCCGGCGCCTCGCCGCGGAAGCGTTCCGGCGAGCGGGCGTCGACGATCTGGGCCGAGCGATCGGTGAGCGCGGCGCGCACGCCCGCGACATCGGCGACACCCTGCGGCGCCCGCGCCGTGAACGACCGCCGCGGTGGCTGCACAGGCTCCGCGTCGACGGGCCGCCGCTCGGCCAGCCACTTCGGGAAGCCGCCGTCGAGGATCTTCACGTCCTGCGCGCCGAAGGCCCGGAACATCCACCACACACGCGCCGCGGCGAGCAGCCCCGCGCCGTCGTAGACCACGATCCGCATGCCGTCGCCGATGCCGAGCGCGCCGACGGCGTCCGCGAACCGTTCCGCCGTCGGCATCATGTGCGGCAGGTCGGTGCTCTCGTCGCGGATCGCCTCGATGTCGAAATGGACCGCGCCGGGGATGTGCGCGGCGCGATATTCGGCGGCGCCGTCGCGGTTGTCCGTCGGCAGATACCAGGAGGCATCGACGATGGCGATGTCCGGCGCGCCGAGATGCTCGGCGAGCCAAGCGGTAGAAACGAAATGGGCCGAAGGCAGCTTGGTCTCGCTCATGGCCTGGTCCTCTGCGTTACGACCGTGATCAGGCGAGCGCGATGCGCACGCGCCGGTTCTGCCGACCCTTCTTCTCGATGGCGGTGATGGCGACCGCGCCGATCTCGCCGGTGGTCTTCACATGCGTGCCGCCGCAGGGCTGCAGGTCGAGCCCCGCGATCTCGACGAGCCGCACGGTGCCCGAGCCCATCGGCGGCTTGACGGACATGGTCTTGACGAGGCCGGGATTGGCGAGGAGCTCCTCGTCCGTGATCCAGCGCTCGCTCACCGGCGCATCCTGCGCGATCATCTCGTTGAGCTTGACGCCGATCTCGTCCTTGTCGAGGCCGGCATCGGGGATATCGAAGTCGAGCCGGCCCTCGCCGTCGCCGATGGCGCCGCCGGTGACGGGAAAGGGCAGGGCGACCGAGAGCAGGTGCAGCGCGGTATGCACGCGCATGCGCGCATGGCGGACGTCCCAGTCGAGGCGCAGGCCGACGATGTCGCCGATGGCGGGGAGACGCCCCTCGGCCGCCGGCACATGCGCGATCGTCGACCGGTCGGGGCCGTAGACGGCATTGGCGATGGCGATCTCCTGGCCGCCGGGCAGCATCATCCAGCCGATGTCGCCGGGCTGGCCGCCGCCCTGTGCATAGAAGATGGTGCGGTCGAGGATGATGCCGCCATCGTCGGAGAGGCCGACGACGGTCGCCTCGGCCGTTTTGGCATAGGGATCGTCCCGGAACAGAAGGGTCGTCTTGCTCATCGCGCGCCTCCGCAGAACAGGTTGCGCGACCGTAGGCGGGGGCCCTGGCCGCTGCAAGCCCGTCGGGGGCAGTGCTGCGCCTCCGAGCCATGCAAGGCTGGGGGCGAAGCGCTCGCGGCCCGCTGCAGGCCGGACATGTGGGCTGCGGCAGGAATGAAGGAACATTGATTGGCATGCCGTCGCCGGGCCATGATCTGCATCAAGGCCGCAGCGAGTGCCGGAGCCTAGGACGACACTCGGCCGGTGACGCCGGCTGGAATCGCGGCCTTTGGCAGCAGAAGCTGCCGAGGCGAGTTCACCGACAGTGGGCCTTCAGGAGGTTTCGGATGAGCCTGCCCCGTCCCTGTTGTCTTGCGCTGCTCGTGGTGTTTCTGGCGACGCCCGGCTGGCTGCCGCCCGGCGAAGCGGTCTTCGGTGCCGGGGTTGCGCAGGCGCAGGGAACCCTCGAGACGCTGTTCAACCGCCTGCGCCGCAACAGCCTGCCGGAGGGCATCGCCAGAGCCAACGGCCGTATCGAGGCCGAGCAGGTCGACGTCTCGGCCAAATATGCCGGCCGCCTCGCCGAGGTTCTCGTCGAGGAGGGCGACATGGTCGATGCCGGCACCGTCATCGCCCGCATGGATGATTCCGAATACCGGGCCCAGTTGCGCGGCGCCGAGGCGCAGGTGCTGCGGGCCGTCAAGGCGAAGGCCGAGGCCGAGGCCTTGATCGCCCAGCGCGAGAGCGACCGTCTGCTCGCGAAGGCCGAGCTCGACAGGGCCGAGGAGCTCTTCACCAAGGGCCATTTCTCGCAGGAGCGGCTCGACCAGCGGCGCAGCCAGATGAAGGCGGCCGATGCCGCGCTCAACGCCGCCCAGGCCTCGCGCGACCAGGCCGCCGCCGCCATCGAGGCGGCGAAGGCGGATGTGGCTCGGCTCGAGACGGTTGTCGCCGACATGGTGCTGAAGGCGCCCCGGCGCGGGCGCGTGCAATACAAGCTGGCGCGCGGCGGCGAGGTGGTGGCCGCCGGCGCGCGCATCGTCACGCTGCTCGACCTTGCGGACGTCTATATGACCATCTTCCTGCCTGCGCGCGACGCCGGCAGGGTCGTTCTCGGCGACGAGGCGCGCATCATCCTCGATCCCATCCCGCATTATGTGGTGCCGGCGCGGGTCTCCTTCGTCGCGGCCGATGCGCAATTCACGCCCAAGGCCGTCGAGACGGCAGACGAACGCGAGAAGCTGATGTTCCGCGTCAAGATCCGCATCGATCCCAACCTGCTCAGGCAATACGAGCCGCAGGTGAAGACGGGCGTGCGCGGCATCGGCTTCGTCCGCACCGACAAGGATGCCGGCTGGCCGACGGACCTCGCCATCCGGCTGCCGGACTGAGCCCAGCGGTAGCCTTCATGGATATCGCCTGCCCTTCTGCAGCCCCGGCCGTCACCGGCGCGGATGCTGTCGTCACCCTGCGCGGCGTCACCCACCGTTACGGCAAGGTGCACGCCCTCGACGATGTCTCGCTGTCCATTCCCGCCGGCTGCATGGCCGGGCTGATCGGCCCCGACGGGGTCGGCAAGTCGACGCTGCTCGCGCTCGCTGCCGGGGTGCGCAGGATCCAGGAGGGGGAGGTGAGGGTGCTCGGCGGCGACATGGCCGATGCCGGGCACCGCAGGGCGAGCGGCGCGCGCATCGCCTACATGCCCCAGGGCCTCGGCCGCAACCTCTATCCGACCCTCTCGGTCTACGAGAATCTCGACTTCTTCGGCCGCCTCTTCGGGCAGGGCACCGAGGAGCGCGAGACGCGCATCGCCGAGCTCCTGAAAGCGACCGGGCTCGACCCGTTTCCCGACCGGCCGGCCGGCAAGCTGTCGGGCGGCATGAAGCAGAAGCTCAGCCTGTGCTGTGCGCTCATCCACGATCCCGACCTCATCATCCTCGACGAGCCGACGACCGGCGTCGATCCGCTGTCGCGGCGCCAGTTCTGGGACCTTATCGAGCGCATCAGGCAGCGCCGGCCGGGCATGAGCGTCATCGTCGCCACCGCCTATATGGAGGAGGCGGAACGCTTCGACTGGCTCGCCGCCATCGACGACGGCAGGGTGATCGCCACCGGCTCGCCGGACGAGGTGCGCGCGCGGGCGGGGACGGACACGCTCGAAGCCGCCTTCATCGCCCTCCTGCCCGAGGAGAAGCGCCGCCAGCACGAGCCGGTCGCCGTGCGCCCGCGCGTCGCGAGCGACGGCCCGCCGGCCATCGAGGCGGAGGGCCTGACCTGCCGCTTCGGCGACTTCACGGCCGTCGACAATGTCAGCTTCCGCATCGCGCGCGGGGAGATCTTCGGTTTCCTCGGCTCCAACGGCTGCGGCAAGTCGACGACGATGAAGATGCTGACCGGCCTCCTGCCGGCGAGCGAGGGCTGGGCCAGGCTGTTCGGCGAAACGCTTGATGCACGCGATCTCGAGACGCGCCGGCGCGTCGGCTACATGTCCCAGTCCTTCTCGCTCTACGGCGAATTGACCGTGCGGCAGAACCTCGAGCTGCACGCCCATCTCTTCCACCTCCCGGCCGACAGGGTCGCGCCGCGGGTCGACGAGATGCTGCAGCGTTTCGACCTGGCCGATGTCGCGGACGAGCGCCCCGAAAGCCTGCCGCTCGGCATCCGCCAGCGCCTGCAGCTCGCCGTCGCGGTGATCCACGGGCCGGAGATGCTGATCCTCGACGAGCCGACGTCGGGCGTCGACCCGGTGGCGCGCGACGCCTTCTGGCGCTTCCTCGTCGGCTTGTCTCGTGACGAGGGCGTGACGATCTTCATCTCTACCCATTTCATGAACGAGGCCGAGCGCTGCGACCGCATCTCGCTGATGCATGCGGGCAAGGTGCTCGACGTGGGCACGCCGCGGGAACTGGCAGCGCGGCACGGCGGCGACATCGAAGAGGCCTATGTCGCCTGCCTTGCCGAGGCGGCGGGCATCGACCTGTCGGCCGAGGATGCGCAGGAGGCGCCGGTCGCGCTGCCGACGGCCATGGGACAGGCGCAGGCCGCGCGCTCCTTCGACCTGCGCCGGCTTTGGGCCTATGCGCGGCGCGAGACGATGGAACTGATGCGCGACCCCATTCGCCTCGCCTTCGCACTGCTCGGCCCGATCATCCTCATGATCACCTTCGGCTACGGCATCTCCTTCGACGTCGAGAAGCTCACCTTCGCGGCCCTCGACCAGGACCGGTCGCTGGAAAGCCGGCAACTGCTCGAAAGCTTCTCCGGCTCCCGCTATTTCGACGAGCGGGCGCCGATCGCCAATGCCGCCGAGGTGGTGGACCGCCTGAAGAGCGGCGAGCTCAAGCTCGCCATCGAGATCCCCGCCGGCTTCGGGCGCGACCTCGTCTCCGGCCGGCAGCCCGAGGTTGGCGTGTGGCTCGACGGCGCCATGCCCTTCCGGGCCGAGACGACGCGCGGCTACGTGACCGGGCTGGCGCTGCAATATCTGGAGACGCAGGCGCACGAGCGCGGCGGCGGTTCCGTCGGCGTCCTGCCGGCCGATATCGAGACGCGCTTCCGCTACAACCAGGCCTTCAGGAGCATCTATGCCATCGTGCCGAGCGTCATCATGCTGATGCTCGTGCTGATTCCAGCGATCATGACGGCGGTCGGCGTGGTGCGCGAGAAGGAGACCGGCTCCATCGCCAATTTCCGCGCAACGCCGGTCACCAGGTTCGAGTTTCTCGTCGGCAAGCAGCTGCCCTATGTCGTCATCGCGGCCGTGAGCTTCGTCTCGCTGCTTGCGCTCGCGTTGCTGCTGTTCGGGGTGCCGGTGAAGGGCTCGTTGCCGGCGCTGTTTTTCGCGACCCTGCTCTACATCCTGGCGACGACCGGCTTCGGCCTCTTCGTCTCGTGCTTCACGCGCACCCAGGTCGCGGCGGTCTTCGCCACCTCGATCATCGCCATCATCCCGGCGGTGAACTTCTCCGGCCTTCTCGTGCCGGTCTCCTCGCTGTCCGGCAGCGCCCGCTTCATCGGGCTCGCCTTCCCGGCGGCGTGGTACCAGCCGGTGAGCGTCGGCACCTTCACCAAGAGCCTCGGCTTCGCCGACCTGTGGCCCAACCTCGTCATGCTGGCGCTGTTCGGCATCGGCTTCATCGTCGCGTCGCAGGTCGCGCTCGCCAAGCAGGAGCCGTGAGATGAGCGGGCAATCGAAACGGCATCGCCTGTCGGCGCGCGGCATCGGCGGCCATGTCGCCAATGTCCTGCGCCTGGCGGTGAAGGAATTGCGCAGCATCCGGGCCGACCCGGTCCTCGTCGCGCTCATCCTCTACACCTTCACCTTCGCCATCTACTCGGTGGCGACGGGCGCGAAGACGGAGGCGGAGAACATGGCCATCGCGGTCGTCGACGAGGACCGCTCGTCCTTGTCGCGCCGACTGCAGGATGCCTTCCTGCCGCCCCTGTTCAAGACGCCGGTCGAAATCGGCGCCGGCGACATCGACGCGGCCATGGATGCGGGGCGCTTCGTCTTCGTGCTCGTCATTCCGCCGCGCTTCGAGGCGGATCTCCTCGCCGGGCGCCATCCCGAGCTGCAGGTCAATGTCGATGCGACGGCCATGACCCAGGCGGGCAACGGCGCCGTCTACGTGCAGAACATCCTGACGAACGAGATCATCGCCTTCCTGCAGCGGCGGGAGGGCAGCGCCATCCTGCCGGTCAACGTCGTCGTGCGGGCGATGTTCAATCCAAACCTGACCTCGTCCTGGTTCACCTCGGTGATGCAGGTGATCAACAACATCACCATGCTGTCCGTCATCCTGACCGGGGCCGCGCTGATCCGCGAGCGCGAGCACGGTACCGTCGAGCACCTGCTCGTCATGCCGGTGACGCCTGTCGAGATCATGCTCGCCAAGATCCTGGCGAATGGCCTCGTCATCGTGGCGGCGGCCTTCGTCTCGCTCGTCGTCGTGGTTGAGTGGCTGCTCGCCGTGCCCATCGCCGGATCGATCCTGCTCTTTCTTTCAGGGGCGGTGCTCTACCAGTTCTCGGTCGCGGCGCTCGGCATCCTGATCGCCACCTTCTCGACCTCAATGGCCCAGTTCGGACTGCTCGCCATCCCGGTGCTCATCGTGCTCAACCTCCTGTCGGGCTCGACGACCCCGATGGAGAGCATGCCGGAGTGGCTGCAGCATGTGATGCAGATTTCACCGGCGACGCATTTCGTCGCCTTTTCGCAGGCCGTGCTCTATCGCGGGGCGGGGCTCAAAATCGTGTTGCCGCAGATGCTGGCGCTCGCCGCCATCGGTGTCGCCTATTTCGCCGTCTCGCTCGGCCGCTTCCGCAAGGTTATCTTCAACGCCGGTTGAATGGCGGCCTAGGCGGATGAGGGGCGGCGACGGAGACCATCGCCGCCGAAGGGCTCAGGCGAGGTCGAGGACGACCCGGCCGTCGATGGCGCCGGCTTCCATGCGCTCGAAGACGTCGTTGATGTTGTCGAGCCGGTCCCAGGAAAAATGGGCCGCGACGGCGCCGTCGCCGGCGAAGGCAAGCGCCTCCTCGAGGTCCTGGCGCGTGCCGACGATGGAGCCGCGTACCGTGATGCGCTTCAGCACCGTGTCGAAGATCGGCATCGCGAAACGGCCCGGCGGCAGGCCGACGAGGGCCATCGTGCCGTGCGGACGCAGCACGCCGAAAGCCTGCTCGAAGGCAGCGGGCGACACCGCCGTCACGAGGACACCATGCACGCCGCCGATGCGCTGCTGCAGCTCCGAAACAGGGTCGCGCTCGCGGGCGTCGATGGCAATCTCCGCGCCCAGCGACCTGGCGAGTTCCAGCTTGTCGGGATGCACGTCGATGGCGGCGACATGCATGCCCATGGCGCGCGCATATTGCACGGCCATGTGGCCGAGCCCGCCGATGCCGGAGATCGCCACCCATTCGCCGGGCTTCACCTCCGTCTCCTTGAGGCCCTTGTAGACGGTAACCCCGGCGCAGAGCACCGGCGCGGCCGGTCCCCAGGCGAGGTTTTCAGGCAGCCGGCCGACGTAGTTCGGGTCAGCGAGGGCATATTCGGCGAAGCTGCCGTTGACGGAATAGCCGGTGTTCTGCTGGCTGCCGCATAGCGTCTCCCAGCCGGTGCGGCAATGGGGACAGTAGCCGCAGGCCGTGTGCAGCCAGGGCACGCCGACGCGATCGCCCTCCTTCACGCGTTTCACGTCGCGCCCCACAGCGGCAACCGTGCCCACGCCCTCGTGGCCAGGAATGAACGGAAGCGTCGGCTTGACCGGCCAGTCGCCCTTCACCGCGTGCAGGTCGGTGTGGCAGACGCCCGTCGCCGCGATCTTGACGAGGATCTGGTCCGGCCGCGGCTCCGGCACCGTCCATTCCTCGATGGCGAGAGGCTCGCCGAACACCCGCGCTATGGCGGCTTTCATCTTGGGCATGGCACACTCCTTCGGTTGAACCCTGCGGGTGAGAGGCGGGCGAGGCCGCGGCCTCGAGAACGATCGCGGCGGCTTCCGGGTTGTCGTCACATTGAAGCGGATCATGTCTGAGAGCCGCGATCATGCGTCGGCACGGCCGGGGTCTGCTTTGTGCGAGATCAAACGGTGGGGTTGCCCGGCGTGCCATTGTGCGACGCAGCGCGGACATGCCCGACGTGAAGGCCTGCGGTCGGGCTGGACAGAGGAACGCGAGATGAACGATCCCCGTCACCCCCGGATCTCGACGGCACACACGTGTCGCGACGAAAGCCTGGGACTGGAGGGCTACCGCGCCCTGGACCGCATGCGCGAGGCGCTGACAGGAGCGATAACCGGCGGAATCTCGCCGACCTCGCTGGCGCTTGCCCTGTTCGACTGGTCGATCCATCTCGCCGCGGCGCCGGGCAAGCGGCTGGAGCTCATCGACAAGGCGGTGCGCAAGACCGGGCGCATCGCCGCCCATATTGCCGCCGCGGCAGCCCGGCCCGACACGCCGCCCTGCATCGAGCCGCTGCCCGGCGATCATCGCTTCCGCGCCGAGGGCTGGCGCAAGCCGCCGTTCAGCCTATGGGCCCAGGCCTTCCTGCTGCAGCAGCAATGGTGGCACAACGTCACCCGCGAGGTGCCCGGCGTGAGCCCGCACCACGAGGAGGTCGTCTCCTTCGCCGTGCGGCAGCTCCTCGACGTGTTCTCGCCATCGAACTTCCCGCTGCTGAACCCGGAAGTGCTGGAGAAGACGATCGAGACCGCCGGCGCCAATTATCTCGAAGGCTTCTCGAACTTTCTTGAGGATGTCACCCGGCAGGCGACCGGACAGCTTCCCGTGGGCGCGGACGCCTTCCAGCCGGGCCGCGACGTCGCGGTCACGCCGGGCAAGGTGGTCTTCCGCAACCATCTGATCGAGCTCATCCAGTATGCGCCGGCGACAAAGGCGGTGCTGGCCGAGCCGGTGCTGATCGTACCGGCGTGGATCATGAAGTACTACATCCTTGACCTTTCGCCGCAGAACTCGCTCGTCCGCTATCTCGTCGGGCAGGGGCATACAGTCTTCTGCATCTCCTGGCGCAATCCCGACGCCACGGACCGCGATCTGTCGATGGACGACTACCGGCGGATGGGGGTGATGGCGGCGCTCGACGCCATCAATGCCATCCTGCCGGATGTGAAGGTCAACGCGGTCGGCTATTGCCTCGGCGGCACGCTCCTGGCGATCGCGGCGGCGGCCATGGCCCATGCTGGCGACGATCGCCTCGCCTCGATGACGCTTCTTGCCGCGCAGACGGATTTCACCGAGCCGGGCGAACTGGCGCTCTTCATCGACCACAGCCAGATGCACTTCCTCGAGAGCATGATGTGGAACAGGGGCTATCTCTCCGCCGACCAGATGGCGGGCGCCTTCCAGCTGCTGCGCACCAACGACCTCGTCTGGTCGCGGCATATTCGCGAATATCTGATGGGCGAGCGGGCGCCGATGTTCGACATCATGGCCTGGAACGCCGACACGACCCGCATGCCCTATCGCATGCACGCCGAATATCTGCAGCGCCTCTACATCGACAACGAACTGGCGAGCGGCCGCTTCATGGTCGAGGGACGCCCGGCGGCCCTGCAGAACATCCGCGTGCCGATGTTCGTCGTCGGCACGGAGCGCGACCACGTGGCGCCGTGGCGCTCGGTCTACAAGGTGCATCAGCTCTGCGACACGGACATCACCTTCGTCCTGACGAGCGGCGGCCATAATGCGGGGATCGTCAGCGAGCCGGGGCATGTCGGCCGCACCTTCCGCACCGGCCTCAAGGAGGCCTCCGCCCTCTATCTCGGCCCGGACGAATGGCTGGCGGCGGCGACGGTGAAGGAGGGCTCCTGGTGGACGGACTGGGCGGCCTGGCTCGCGGAGCGGTCGGCGGGCGAGCGGGTCGCCCCGCCGGCGATGGGGGCGCCGCGCAAGGGCTATCCGCCCCTCGCCGATGCTCCGGGCACCTACATCTTCCAGAGGTGAGCGGCATGAGCGATTTCCTGCGCAACCGCACTTTCGAGGAGCTGCGCCCCGGCGACGGCGCCTCGCTGGTGCGTGTCGTCGGCCGTGACGACATCGACCTGTTCGCGGCCGTCTCGGGCGACGTCAACCCGGCCCATCTCGATGCCGCCTTCGCAGCGACCGACAGGTTCGGCCACGTCGTCGCGCACGGCATGTGGACGGCGGCGCTGGTCTCGGCCGTGCTCGGCACGGAACTTCCCGGCCCGGGCACGATCTATCTCGGGCAGGAGCTGAAGTTCCTGAAGCCGGTCACCCCAGGCGACACCATCACCGCACGGGCGAGCGTGCGGGAGAAGCGCCCCGAGAAGCGCATCGTCCTTCTCGACACCGTCTGTACCAACCAGCGGGGTGAGGAGGTCCTGAGCGGCGTCGCGACGGTGATCGCGCCGGAGCGGCGCATCGAATGGCCGCGCAAACGCCTGCCCGACGTCTCGCTGCGACGGCATGACCGCTACGAAGAGTTTGTGGCAAAGGCCCGCAAGGCGCCGCAGGTCCGCGCGGCCATCGTGCATCCCTGCTCCGTCGCCGCCATGCAGGCGGCGGTCGAGGTGCGGGACGAGGGCCTGTTGGAGCCGCTCCTGATCGGGCCGGAAGCGAAGATCCGTGCCACGGCCGACGCGGCGCAGGTATCGCTCGACGGCATCACGATCGAAACCGTCCCCCACAGCCACGCGGCTGCGGAGCGCGCGGTGGAGCTCGCCGTCGCCGGCGCGGTGTCCGTTCTCGTCAAGGGCAGCCTGCATACGGACGAGTTGCTCGGCGCGGTCGTGGCACCGTCTTCCGGCCTCAGGACCGAGCGCCGTATCAGCCACGTCTATGCCATGGACGTGCCGGCCTACGACAAGCCGCTCATCGTCACCGACGCGGCCGTCAACATCCAGCCGACGCTCGACCACAAGCGGGACATCTGTCAGAACGCGGTCGATCTTCTGCGCATCCTTGGCATGGAGGAGCCGCTTGTCGCCGTGCTCGCCGCCGTCGAGACGGTCAACCCCAGGATGCCGTCGACGCTCGACGCAGCAGCCCTGACCGTGATGGCGGCCCGCGGCCAGATCACCGGCGCGCGCGTCGACGGGCCGCTTGCCTTCGATAATGCCATCAGCCCCGATGCCGCACGCACGAAGGGCATCGTCTCGCCCGTCGCCGGCCGGGCCGACATCCTGCTGGTGCCGGACCTCGAGGCCGGCAACATGCTGGCCAAGCAGCTCATCTACTTTGCCGGCGCGACGGCCGCCGGGCTCGTCCTCGGCGCCCGCGTGCCGATCGTCCTCACCAGCCGGGCCGATCCTCTCTCGGCGCGGATCGCCTCGGCAGCACTGGCAAGACTCGCTGCGGCGCCCCGTCGCCCGCCGGGGGTGGGTGCATGACGGGCGATCTTCTCGTCACCTTCAACGCCGGCTCGTCCACGATCAAGATCGGCCTGTTCGAGGCCGGCGCGGGGAGGGCGCGGCGCATCGCCCGGGGCGTCATCGACCTGCGCCGCGCGCCGCCGATGTTCCGGCTCGACGAGGGGCCGCTGCCCTTCGAAACGGCACTCGCGGCGCCGGCCGAGGACGTGCGGGGTCTTCTGGCCGAGACTTTCGGTCTCGTCGGCCAGCACGTCGACCTCGAGCGGGTGAGGGCGGCGGGCATCCGGGTGGTGCACGGCGGCGGCACCTTCACCGGGCCGGTCCTTATCGACGACGATGTCGTCGGCAAGCTCGACGAATTGACGGTTCTGGCGCCGCTGCACCAGCCGCAGAGCCTGCGCATCATCCGCGGCATCCGGCACCTGCGGCCCACGCTGCCGCTGTGTGCCAGTTTCGACACCGCCTTTCACCAGAGCCAGGACGATATCGTGCGCCGTTTCGCCCTGCCGCGCGCGCTGCACGACGAGGGAATCAGGCGCTATGGCTTCCATGGCTTGTCCTACCAGTTCATTGCCGGCGAACTCGCCCGCCGTGCGCCTGAGACGGCGGCCGGCAAGGTCGTTGTCGCCCATCTCGGCAGCGGCGCCAGCCTGTGTGCGCTCGAGGGCGGCGTGAGCCGGGACACGAGCATGGGCTTCTCGACGCTCGACGGGATTCCCATGGCGACGCGCTGCGGCGCGCTCGACCCCGGCGTTCTCCTTCACCTCATGGGGCAGAAGGCCATGCCGCTCGCCGCCGTCGAGGACCTTCTGTACCATCGCTCGGGTCTTCTCGGCGTCTCCGGCATCAGCCCCGACAGCCGCGTTCTCCTCGATAGCCGGGATGTGCGGGCCGAGGAGGCGATCACGCTCTTCTGCTTCCGCATCGCGGGCGAGATCGCGCGCCTCGCCGTGACGCTCGGCGGCCTCGACGGTGTCGTCTTCACCGCGGGCATCGGCGAGAATCAGCCGCGCATCCGTGCCGAGGTCTGCGCGCGGCTGGGCTGGCTCGGCCTCACGCTCGATGCGGGCGCCAATGCCGCCAACGCCCCGCGCATCAGCACGGAAGACAGCCGCATCGCCGCCTACGTCATCCCGACCGACGAGGAGCAGGTGATTGCGGATGAGACGCTGGCTGTGGTCGGCGATGCCGACCGTGGAGGACCGGCAGGCCACGATCTGCTTCGAGTCTGAGGTCCGGAGCGCTCCTGCCCGTCGGAGGGTCGGCCCAACCGGCCGTTCCGGAGGTCACTGTTTGGGACGGCCAGGAAGCTGGCAGACGGCAAGATCCTTGATGAAAGCCGCCAACTGGCGGCAACGCTTCACCAAGGTCCGCAGCGTTCTCGTTCGATCTTGCGTGGATTGGCCCCTCATTGGCGCTTGCGGCGCCAATGTCCGAGCGCGGACGGGGCAATCTGAAGCGTAACAACGATTTTGGGAGGAAGAAGGTGGCTCCCCGAGCAGGACTCGAACCTGCGACCATTCGATTAACAGTCGAACGCTCTACCGACTGAGCTATCGGGGATCACGGCCGGTTGACTATATCATGACAGACGCTCCTGCAACCCCTTTTCGTGCCCGTCACCAGGCTGTGGATCGAGGGGGAGGGGCACCCCAAAACGGATGTTGCGGAAGGGCCCGCGCCTTTGGTATGAACCCGCGGCGAGGCCTCGTGGCGGAGTGGTTACGCAGAGGACTGCAAATCCTTGCACCCCGGTTCGATTCCGGGCGAGGCCTCCATATCCGGCGATACCGCTTTCGGGATCGAACCCGCCGGCCCGATGCCAGCGGGAACGCTGCCCGGGGTGTCCTGCCGGCAGCGATCCTGAAAGGTCCCCCCGATGCTCGATTTCGCCCAAGCCCGCCGCACCATGGTGGACTGCCAGGTCAGAACCTTCGACGTGGTGGACCATGCCTTGCTGAGCGTCCTTGAGGAAGTGCCGCGCGAGCGTTTTGTGCCGGCCGCCGCGGAAGCTACCGCCTATTCCGACCGAGCCATCACGCTGACGCGATTCGCCGACGGGACGGCGCGTGTCATGCTGCCACCCATGGTGCTCGCCCGGATGATCCAGGCTCTCGACATCGTGCCGGGCAGCCGCATCCTCGATGTGGCCGGCGGCACGGGCTACGCGAGCGCTGTCATGGAGCGTCTGGGGGGCGATGTTGTCATGCTCGAGGCGGATCCGGCTCTGGCAGAGCGTGCGAAGGCCATCCTGTCCGATCTCGGCTGCGACGTCACGGTCCAGGTCGGACCGGTCGCCGAGGGTTATGCAGCGGGCGCGCCCTATGACCTGATTCTCGTGAACGGGGCCTATGAGACCGTTCCCGACGAATTGCTCGCCCAGCTCGCCGACGGCGGAAGGCTCGCCGCGGTCGATGCCTCGGAAGGGGCTGGCCGGGTCGTGCTCTTCCAGCGTGCTGGCGAGGCGGTGGGTAGCCGTCGGCTGTTCGATGCCGCAGCGCCGGTGATCGAGGGGTTGCGGCGCGCGCCGTCCTTCCAGTTTTGATTGTCTTCAAGGTTATATGCTGTGTCGCATTTTTGCGGCACAACCAGAAAAGTTGGCGCGATCGTTCGCGTCAGCGGTTCTCGCTGCCGGATCCGGGCTGTATGCTCGCCGCCGAGCGTTCGCAGGGGCTGGCACGTTCGAAGAAGGATTCTGAGGTGCTTTTTAGGCCTCGACATGACGGGAAGGTGGCCGTGATTCGACATTCGAAGACCACCGGGGCGAAGTGGCTGAAGCTTGCGGCACTGTCCGGCACCATCCTCGCGTCCTGCGCTGCTGCGCAGGCCGAGACGATGGCCGGCGCGCTCGCGAAGGCATACGAGAACAACCCGTCTCTGAACGTCCAGCGTGCGCAGGTGCGCATCACCGACGAGAACGTGCCCCGCGCCAAGGGCGGCTGGCGCCCCACCATCACCGCGCAGGGCACCATTGGCGCCGTGGCGTTGAATTCGCGCACACCCAACGTCGGCGGGTCCAATGACGATCTGTTCCGCCGCACCATCGGTATCGAGGTGCAGCAGATGATCTTCGACAGCGGCCGCACGCTCAACACGGTGCGCGCGTCGGAATCGCAGGTCTTCGGTGCGCGCGAGACGCTTCGCAACACCGAGCAGAGCGTGCTCCTCGAAGGCGTCATCGCCTATATGAACGTGCTGCGCGACACCGCCGTCTACAACCTGCAGACCAACAACGTCGAGGTGCTGCAGGAGCAACTGCGCCAGACGAAGGACCGCTTTGACGTGGGCGAGGTGACGCGCACGGACGTCGCCCAGGCCGAGGCGGCGCTCGCTGCCGGGCGCGCCCAGCAGAGCGTGGCCCAGGCCAATCTCAGGTCCAGCATCGCGACTTACCGGCAGGTGATCGGCGTTGAGCCCAAGCAGCTCGGGCCGGGCATTTCGGCCGAGAAGTACCTGCCCAAGACGGTGGATCAGGCGGTCGCACTCGGGTTGCAGCGCCACCCGGCGATCGCCGCCGCGCAACACAGCGTCGATACGGCCGAGTTGCAGGTAAAGGCGACGGAAGCGCAACTGCTGCCCGATTTCCGGGTTTCGGCGGGCGTGTCGCAGAGCTGGGACCAGACCATTTCTGGCGACCGGCGCACGAGCGCCTCCATCATCGGCACGCTCAACGTTCCCATCTATGAGGGTGGCGTCGTCTATGCGCAGACCCGGCAGGCCAAGGAGACCGCCGGTCAGGCGCGCATCCAGGTCGATCTGATCCGCGACCAGGTGCGCCAGCAGGTCATCGCCACCTGGTCACAGCTGGAGGCTGCCAAGCAGCAGATCACGGCGGCGCAGGCGCAGGTGGAAGCCAACCAAGTCGCGCTTGAGGGCGTCCGCGAGGAGGCCAAGGTCGGCCAGCGCACGACGCTCGACGTGCTCAACGCCCAGCAGGCATTGCTCAATTCTCGCGTCGAGCTGGTCACGGCCCAGCGAGACCGCATCGTTGCATCCTATGGCGTGCTCTCGGCCGTCGGTCGCCTGGCGGCGCCCACGCTGGGCCTCAGGGTCGCGACCTATGATCCGAAGATCCACTTCGAGCAGGTCAAGGACAAGTGGATCGGTCTCGACACGCCGAGCGGCAAGTAGCAGAGGTGGTATTTTGCGGCCGGAATGCCGCTAAATCCTGTGGTCTTTCGGGCGGGGCGCTTGCCTCGCCCTTTCTGCGTGAAATACTCGGCTGAGGCGGACGGACGTGATTCCCGCGTCCGACAATTGATCGGTGCGACGCATGAATTCGGCGAGCCCCAAGCTGCAGGACCCTGCGAAGACGCCCGAGCCGACGATGGACGAGATTCTCGCGTCCATCCGGCGCATCATCACGGAGGACCAGTCCGCGGCGGCGCCGGCTCCCCGGCTGCCGGTGGCGGAAGAACGCATCCCCCGTCAGGATGCCGGCCGTCCCGACGGCGCCCGTGCCGATAGCTTGCGCCGTGAGGCCGCCGCTCATGAGCGGATGCACCGGGATGAACCCTTCCTGCCGGAGACGCCGCGCAGGCCTGTTGCCGCCGAAGAGTCTGGCGCCGCGGTGCGCCCGCCGGCTCCCGGGCCCGCACCGCATGCGACGCCCCTGAACGCGCCGGCCGGCCGCGAAGGCTTCTCCCGCGCCGCCATCGAGCGCAGCGTTGCCGAGGAGGCTATGCCGTCGCTGGTCGCGTCGCTTTCAGCGGCGCTGCCGCCGCGACAGCCGGAGCCTGCATCTGCCCAGCGCGAGGCGAGGGACGAGTTGCTCTCGCCACAGACCGGCGCCCGCGTCGCCTCCTCGTTCGAGGCTCTGACGTCCAACGTTTCCGGTCAGGGTGCGCGCACGCTGGAGGACCTTGTGCGCGATATGCTGCGTCCCATGCTCAAGGCTTGGCTCGACGACAATCTTCCGGCCATCGTCGAGCGCCTCGTGCGGCAGGAGATCGAGCGCGTGGCACGCGGCGGCCGCCGCTGAGTCTTGTTGCGACACGCGCAGTCTGATCGCCGGATCAACCTGGTCCGCGATTGACTTATGCCTGTCGCTTCGCTTTCTACCAGTCGGTTCCCCGCGCCGGCCCCTGCCGGCGTGCGCAAATGGTTTGGGTGATGGACAAGACTTTCGAGCCGGGCGCCGTCGAGGCGCGGATTTCCGCCTTGTGGGAGAAGGAAGGGGCGTTTCGCGCCGGGCGTGCGGATCGCGCCGGCGCGCCGCCCTATTGCATCGTCATTCCTCCGCCGAACGTCACCGGCTCGCTGCACATGGGGCATGCGCTCAACAACACGCTGCAGGATGTGCTCTGCCGCTTCGAGCGCATGCGTGGCAAGGACGTGCTGTGGCAGCCGGGCATGGATCATGCCGGCATTGCTACGCAGATGGTGGTCGAGCGCCAGCTCATGGAGCGGCAGGAGCCGTCTCGCCGGGACCTGGGGCGGGAGCGCTTCGTCGAGCGCGTCTGGGCGTGGAAGGAACAGTCCGGCGGCGCCATCATCAACCAGCTGAAGCGCCTCGGGGCCTCGTGCGACTGGTCGCGCGAGCGTTTCACGATGGACGAGGGGCTGTCGCAGGCCGTCGTAAAGGTCTTCGTCACCCTCCATTCCGAGGGCCTGATTTACAAGGACAAGCGCCTCGTCAACTGGGATCCGCGCTTCCTTACCGCCATCTCGGATCTCGAGGTGCAGCAGGTCGAGGTCAAGGGTCATCTCTGGCACATCCGCTATCCGGTCGAGGGCGAGGCGGGACGCTTCATCACCGTCGCCACAACCCGGCCGGAGACCATGCTCGGCGACACCGCGGTCGCGGTCCATCCCGAGGACGAGCGCTATCGCGATCTCATCGGCCGGAATGTCGTGCTGCCGCTCGTCGGCCGGCGCATCCCGATCGTCGCCGATGCCTATTCCGATCCGGATAAGGGCACCGGTGCAGTCAAGATCACGCCGGCGCACGATTTCAACGACTTCGATGTCGGCAAGCGCCATGGCCTCCGGCTCGTCAACGTGCTCGGCCCGGAGGCCGAAATCACGGTGCGCGATAACGAAGCTTTCCTTGAGGGCGCCGTGGCCGGCGCCGATCTCGACGCGGTGCTCGCACTCCATGGGCTCGACCGTTTCGAGGCGCGCAAGCGCATCGTCGCCATGCTGGAGGAGCGGGAGCTTCTCGCGGCGATCGAGCCGCACACCCACATGGTGCCACACGGCGACCGCTCCGGCGTCGTCATCGAGCCTTGGCTGACGGACCAGTGGTATCTCGATGTCAAGCCGCTCGCCGAGAAGGCGCTCGCCGCGGTGCGCGCCGGCAAGACGCGTTTCGTGCCCGAGACATGGGAGAAGACCTACTTCCAGTGGCTCGAGAACATCGAGCCGTGGTGCATCTCGCGTCAGCTCTGGTGGGGGCACCAGATCCCGGCGTGGTACGGGCCGGATGGCCATGTCTTCGTCGCCGCGGGTGAGGACGAGGCAAGGTCCGCCGCGGCCCGCCATTACGGCAGCGAAGTGTCGCTCACCCGGGACGAGGATGTGCTCGACACCTGGTTCTCCTCCGCGCTGTGGCCGTTCTCGACGCTCGGCTGGCCGGAAAAGACGCCGGAGCTCGCCCGCTATTATCCGACCAGCACGCTCGTCACCGGCTTCGACATCATCTTCTTCTGGGTCGCCCGGATGATGATGATGGGCATCCATTTCATGGACGACGTGCCCTTCCGCGACGTCTACATCCACGCCCTCGTCCGCGACGAGAAGGGCGCGAAGATGTCGAAGTCGAAGGGCAACGTCATCGACCCGCTCGACCTCGTCGAGAAATACGGCGCCGATGCCCTGCGCTTCACGCTCGCCGCCATGGCCGCGCAGGGGCGCGACATCAAGCTTTCGACGCAACGGGTTGAAGGATATCGCAATTTCGCGACCAAGATCTGGAATGCAGCGCGCTTTGCCGAGATGAACGGCTGCGTGCGCGTGGCGGATTTCGCGCCGGACAAGGCGACGCTGACGCTCAACCGCTGGATCGTCGGCGAGTGCGGGGCGGCCGCAGGCGCGGTCACGGCGGCGCTCGAGGCGTTCAAGTTCAACGAGGCGGCCGGCGCGGCCTACCGCTTCGTCTGGAATCTCTTCTGCGACTGGTATCTCGAGCTCGCCAAGCCTGTGCTGCAGGGCGAGGACGGCCCCGCCAAGGACGAAACGCGGGCGACGATCGCCTTCGTCCTCGACGAGATCTGCAAGCTGCTGCACCCCTTCATGCCCTTCCTCACCGAGGAGCTATGGGCCATCAAGGGCGAAGAGGGGCCCGCGCGGGAGACGATTCTGGCGCTCGCGCCGTGGCCTGCGACCAGGGTGGCGGGCGATGCCGAGGCGGAGGCCGAGATCGGCTGGATCATCGACCTCGTGTCCGACATCCGCTCCGCCCGGGCAGAGACGAACGTGCCGGCCGGGGCGCAGGTGCCGCTCGTCTTCGTTGGTGCCTCCGCCGAGACCCGGGCGCGCGTCGCACGCTGGGAAGATGTGCTGCGCCGTCTCGCCCGGCTGGGCGACATCAGCTATGCCGAAGCTGTGCCCGGGGGCAGCATCCAGCTCATCGTCCGCGGCGAGGTGGCGGCCCTGCCGCTCGCCGGCCTCGTCGATCTCGCTGCCGAGCGTATTCGCCTCGAGAGGGAACTCGGCAAGCTCGATGCGGACATTGCCCGCATCGACGCCAAGCTCGCCAATGCGGACTTCGTCGCCCGCGCCCCGGAAGAGGTCGTGGAGGAGCAGAAGGAGCGCCGGGAGGGCGCTCTCCTGCGCCAGGGCAAGATCCGCGAAGCGCTCGCACGCCTCGCATAGCGATTAAGGTTAATTTCCTCTCAATTTTATGTGACTTCAGCGCAACAGGCCGTGACGATCGACGATCGGCACGGCCCTGGCGCTCCGGCTGCCGCGAAGCCGCCATAAACGAGTCGCACCTCTTTACGCACAGCAAATCCTTGAAAGCGCTGCGGTTTGGCTGCGGGGTCCAAGGTTCCGGCAAGCAATTGCCGGGAGGATTGGGCTCGTGGGTGCCTCTTGGCATCGCCGCAGGCTTCTGGGAAAGAATTGCCTCGCAAGGGGCAGGGCGAACAGGGAGTGCGTTGCCATATGGACGCGCGCGTCTTCAACAAGGCGAAGCTGCCCAGCCGTCACGTGACGGAGGGGCCCGCGCGTGCGCCCCATCGCTCCTATTATTATGCGATGGGCCTGACAGAGCGGCAGATCCACCAGCCTTTCGTCGGCGTCGCCAGCTGCTGGAACGAGGCGGCTCCCTGCAACATCGCCCTGATGCGTCAGGCCCAGGCGGTGAAGAAGGGCGTCGCCGCCGCCGGCGGAACGCCGCGCGAGTTCTGCACGATTACCGTGACCGACGGCATCGCCATGGGCCACCAGGGGATGAAGTCCTCGCTCGTCTCGCGCGAGGTCATCGCCGATTCGGTCGAGCTCACCATGCGCGGCCACTGCTATGACGCGCTCGTCGGCCTCGCCGGCTGCGACAAGTCGTTGCCCGGCATGATGATGGCCATGGTGCGCCTCAACGTTCCCTCGATCTTTATCTACGGCGGCTCCATCCTGCCCGGCAACTTTCGGGGAAAACCCGTCACCGTGCAGGATGTCTTCGAAGCCGTGGGCCGCCATTCCGTCGGCGGCATCTCGGACGACGACCTTGCCGAGCTGGAGCAGGTGGCCTGTCCTTCGGCCGGAGCCTGCGGCGCGCAGTTCACCGCCAACACCATGGCAACCGTCTCGGAGGCCATCGGCCTCGCGCTGCCTTATTCGGCGGGTGCACCGGCGCCCTACGAGATCCGCGACCGCTTCTGCATGACGGCGGGCGAGATGGTGATGGAACTCGTCGCCCGGCAGGTCCGCCCGCGCGATATCGTCACGCGGAAGGCGCTGGAGAATGCAGCGACCGTGGTGGCCGCCTCGGGCGGCTCCACCAATGCGGCACTGCATCTGCCGGCTATCGCCCATGAGGCGGGCATCGGGTTCGACCTCTTCGACGTTGCCGAGATCTTCCGCCGCACGCCCTATATCGCCGATCTCAAGCCCGGCGGGCGTTATGTCGCCAAGGACATGTTCGAGATCGGCGGCATTCCGCTCCTGATGAAGACGCTGCTCGACCACGGTTTCCTTCATGGCGACTGCATGACCGTCACGGGTCGCACGATCGCGGAAAACCTCGCTTCCGTGCGCTGGAACGATGAGCAGGACGTGGTGCGTCCCGCCGACAAGCCGCTGTCGCCGACGGGCGGCGTGGTCTGCCTTCGCGGCAACATCGCGCCGGATGGCGCTATCGTGAAGGTGGCGGGCATGGACGAGGACAGCCTCGAATTTGCCGGACCCGCCCGATGTTTCGACAGCGAGGAGGCCTGCTTCGAAGCGGTGACGAACCGCGCCTACGAAGAAGGGGACGTGCTCGTCATCCGCTACGAAGGGCCGCGCGGCGGCCCCGGCATGCGTGAGATGCTGGCCACGACGGCGGCCCTCTACGGGCAGGGCATGGGCGACAAGGTGGCGCTTATCACGGACGGACGTTTCTCCGGCGCGACGCGAGGCCTGTGCATCGGCCATGTCGGGCCGGAGGCGGCTGTTGGCGGACCGATCGCCTTGCTGCGCGACGGCGACATCATCGAGATCGATGCCGTGGCCGGCAGGCTGGATGTGCGGCTGTCCGAGGCTGAGATGGCGCGTCGGCGCGCCGTCTGGACCCCGCGCGAGACGGATTATGGCTCGGGGGCACTCTGGAAATATGCGCAGACGGTTGGGCCGGCGCGCGGCGGCGCCGTGACCCATCCCGGCGCCTTCGAAGAAAAGCACTGCTATGCTGACCAGTAGAGTACTCGCCTGCGGGCTCGGCGCCCTCGTCTTTGCCGCCACGCCGGCGGCCCTGGCGCTCGACGGCCCGCGCTCCGCCGCCGCCCCGGTGATCGGCGCCTCGCCCACCGATGCCTTCAAGTCGGTGCGCGACGCCTTCAAGATCGGCATCCGCGACTACAACGCCGGCGACAAGGTGGGCGCCGTGCGCGCGCTCGAATATGCGGCAACCCAGGGCCATACCATGGCGCTGTGGAAGCTCGGCCGCATGTATGCCGAGGGTGACGGCGTCGGCCACGACGATCTCAAGGCCTTCGAGTATTTCTCGAAGATCGCCGACCAGTATGCGGACGAGAGCCCGGCTTCGGCCAATGCGCGCTTCGTCTCCAGCGCCTTCGTCGCGCTCGGCGGCTATTTTCTTGAAGGCATATCCGGCAGCTACGTCAAACGCGACGTCAGCCGCGCGGTGGACATGTTCTACTATGCTGCCTCCTACTACGGCGATCCGGATGCGCAGTATGGTCTTGCACGCCTCTATCTCGAGGGGCTCGGCGTCGAGAAGGACAGCCGCCAGGCAGCGCGCTGGCTGCACCTGTCCGCGGAGAAGGGTCACCACGCCGCCCAGGCGCTACTCGGCAACCTGCTCATCCTCGGCGACGGCGTGCCGCGGCAAGGTGCACGCGGCCTGATGTGGCTGACGATGGCCCGCGAGGCGGCCGATCCGCAAAAGGACAGCTGGATCATCGATCTGCATGACAAGGCCTTCTCTTCCGCGAGCGAAAGCGACCGGCAGGCGGCGCTCGCCTACATGCAGCAGTATCTCAGCAAAAACCGCTAAAAACCTCAGCTGATTCAGCCTTTCGACACCGACTCGTTCTCCGCGAGTCGCGCCCGATGGAAGGCGTACAGCGGCGCCCGGTCAGCCCCGCGGGAGTTTCGCGATACCTCGTCCAGAAGCTCTCGTGCTGATGGCCGCCTCCCGATTGCGGCCTCGATGGCACAGTCGTGTTGCCGGCGGAAATCGTCGAATCCGGCGTCCCGCTGGTCGGGCCCGCACACGAGCGTATAAAGCCGCGTCGCCTCGCCGCGGCCGCGCAGGCGCACCTCGTCGACGAGGAGGAAGCCGAAGGCGGGCGCCGCGGCGACGACCGCTCCCGAGGCGAGGATTGGCTCCCCGTAGATTTTGCTCGCCTGCTCGATGCGCGCGGCAGCATTTACCGTATCGCCCACGGCGGAATAGTCGAAGCGATGCAGCGAGCCGAGGTTGCCGACGCAGGCCGGACCGGTGTGGATGCCGATGCCCACGGCAAGCGGCGGCAAACCCTCCTGCGCCAGGGCTGGGGCAAGCCGGCCAATGGCCGCTTGCATGGCGAGGGCGGCCGCGAGCGCCTTCGCCACGTGGTCGGGCACGTCGAGCGGTGCGTTCCAGAAGGCCATGAGGCCGTCGCCGAGGAACTTGTCGATGGTGCCGCCGTGGCGCATCACCTCGTCGGTCAGCGGCGTGTGCACGGTATTGAGGAAGGCGACGACGTCCCGCGCGTCGAGCCGCTCGGCACGACTGGTGAAGCCGCGAATGTCGGCGAAGAGAACGGTTATCGGCCGGGTTTCGCCGCCGAGCGCCAGGCGCCCTGGTTCGCGCGAAAGCACCGCCACGACCTCCGGTGACAGATAGCGCGCGAAGGCTTGGCGGATCCACCGCCGCTCCGCCTCAGTGCGACGCAGGGCGATGGCGATGGCACTGGCGAAAGACGCCGCCGTGCCGGCCAGCGGCCAGACTGGATCGATGAGCATCGCCGCGCGCGAGAAGGCAAGCCAGCTTGCCGCGCCCACGGCCGCCGCGAGGCCAAGGAAGGCGGGGGCGCTGACAAGGGGCCGCACCCGCAGGGCAAGTGCCACGGCAAGGGCGCTGAGGGCAAGAAGCCCGGCCACCTCGACGCCCGGCGCATAATCCGGCCGCATCAGGCGGGCACCCGACAGCACGTGCTCGAGGAATTCCGCGTGGATATCGACGCCGGGCACCGCCGCCTCGAGCGGCGTCGCGCGCACGTCGGCAAGGGCGGCGGCGCTCGCGCCGACGAGGACGATGGCGCCGGAAAGCGCGGCCGTATCGGCGGAGCCGTCCAGCAGGCGCCAGGCCGGGAGGCGACGCTCGTCTCGGGTGCCGGCATAGTGGATGCGCAGCGCCCCGTCCGCCTCTGTGGCGATCGTGACCTCGCCGATGCGCACGGCCGCGATCCCCGTCGGACGTCCGAAAGCGGTTTCGCCGCTCGCATTCGAGGCGCGCACGAGGATGGTCGATGCCCCTTGCGCGACACGCAGCGCCTCGCTTGCCAGGCCCGGCACCAGCGCATCGCCGAGCGCCATGAGCGTCGGCACGCGCCGCACGACGAGGTCGCGATCCGGCACCCAGTTGAGCGCCCCGAGGCCGGCTGCCGGTTCGGTGAAGAGCGGCAGAGAGGGAATGACGCCCGAGAAGCGCGGCACGAATTTCAGGGGATCGTCGCCTGCCGTGGCAAAGCCCGCTTTCGGCGCGAGGGGCGTCTCACCAGGGGCGTTCGTCAGGGAGAGGCTCATGATGACAGGGGCTGAGGCGACGGCCTCGGCCAGCCGCTCGTCGCCGTCCGGCCCGTTGGTTCGCTCCGGCTCCGACAGGAGGATGTCGAAGGCGACGGCGGCGGCACCGGCCGCCCGCAGCCGGTCGACGATCGCGGCGAGGCGCGCCCGCGGCCAGGGCCACTGGCCCAGTCGGGCAAGGCTCTCGTCGTCGATATCGACGATGCGAACGGGCAGGGTGGGGTCGTAGGGACGCGGCGACAGGCGCTGGTAGCTGTCGAATGTGATGTCGCGCACGGCGCGCACCGGCATGGGCGCCCAGAGGATGAGCGCGGCAGTGACGGCAACCGGAACGAGCACGGCGATCCAGCCGCCGGGCTGCAGGTGGCGGCGTGCCCATCGGCGTCGGTCCGTCGGTGTCGTCGGCGTCGGGCCGCTGTCCTGCATGGGTCGTCTCCGTCTGCAGGAGAGACTGTCGCAATCGCCGGTGCGCAAGGCAAATCGCGCCCCTTCCTCGTGCACTGGCTGCGTTGCAAGTTATACTCTCGTCAAGCAAAGAGGGGCGCGCGATGGCAAGGTGCACGATTGCCACTGTGGCGGCACTGGCTGCCGGCTTCCTGACGGCGCTCTGCGGGCCCGCAGCGGCCGAGACGGACATCGGCGCGGCCGTGATCGCCGAGCGCCAGGTGTCGGGCAGCCTCAACGGGCGGGTGCGGACCGTCACCGTCGGTTCGGACGTCTTCGCCGACGAGATCATCCGCACCGGCCGGGACAGCGCGGCTCGCCTCGTCTTCCGCGACGAGACGCACTTGATGATGACGGCCAATGCCGTCGTCACGCTCGACCGCTTCGTCTTCAATCCCGACCGGACGGCAACTGAAGCCGTGGTGCGCGCCACCCGCGGCGCCTTCCGCTGGGTGAGCGGCGCCTCGCCCTCCGGCGCGTACGAGATCCGCACGCCGATCGCGACCATCGGCGTACGTGGCACAGTCTTCGATCTTCTTGTCGAGGCCGCCCGCGTCACGGTGGTGCTGCAGACGGGAGCGGTCGAGGTTTGCACGCTCGCGGGCCGCTGTGTCGACATGGTGCGTCCCGCAGACGTCGTCGTCGTCACGCGGACCGGCCTCGTCGGGCCGGTGCCCGGCACGGCGAACACCTTCGACTTCTTCGAGGCCTGCCTGCGGAGCAGCAACCGGGCCCTCTGCCGGCAGGTGGAAGAGGTGCCGTCAAGGCAGCCGATCGAATGGCTCGACCGCAACGGCCCCGCCTCGCCGGGTGATGGAGGCTCCTCACAGGGCGGCAACCGCGGCGGCCAGGGCGGTGGCAATCAAGGAGGCGGCGTACCGGGAAACAACGGGCCGTGAGCCATGGCGTTCACAGATCGAATTCGGCCATGACGGGCACGTGGTCGGACGGCTTGTCCCAGGCGCGCGTGCGCTTGACGATCGTGACGCTCCGGAGCCGGTCGGCCGCCTGCGGCGACAGGAGCAGGTGGTCGATGCGGATGCCATTGTTCTTCTGCCACGCCCCCGCCTGGTAGTCCCAAAAGGTATAGAGGCCCGTGGCATCGGTGGTGGAGCGCAGGGCGTCGTAGAGACCGAGGTTGAGGAGGCCGCGGAACTTCTCCCGCGTTTGCGGCAGGAACAGCGCGTCGTTCACCCACAGCTCCGGCCGGGCTGCATCCTTCGGCTCGGGGATGACGTTGAAGTCGCCCGCGATTACGAAGGGCTCCTCTTCGGCGAGCCGGGTCCGGGCGTGGGCATGGAGCCGGTCCATCCAGGCGAGCTTGTAGCTGTATTTCTCGGACGGCGCGGGATTGCCGTTCGGCAGGTAGATCGCGGCGATGCGCGCCGCGCCCTTCTTGCCCGGCACGAGCGCCTCGACGAAGCGCGCCTGACCGTCATCGTCGTCACCAGGCAGGCGCAGGCGGATGTCCTCCAGCGGCCGCTTGGAGAGGATGGCGACGCCGTTGAAGCTCTTCTGCCCGCACAGCGCGATGTTATAGCCGGTGCCGTCGAGCTCGAGCCGCGGGAAGGCGTCCTCCTGGCACTTCAGCTCCTGCAGGCAGACGACGTCCGGCGCCTCCTCCTTCAGGAAGCGCAGCAGATGCTCCAGCCGCTGCTTGACGGAATTGACGTTCCAAGTGGCGATCCGCATGGCGTGTCGGCTCCGGCGAAGGGATGTTGCCTCATCGTCATGGAGATGTGACACGGGAGGGACGGCACCGCAATCACGCGAAGGCGAGGGGTGGGGGATGGATCGGTCGTCCTGGCATCAACCGATCGATGCCTATTGCGAGCGCATCGATCCGAGCTTCTGGTCCGAACCCGTCAATGCGCTGACGAACGGCGCCTTCATCCTCGCGGCCATCGCGGCGGGCCTGATCTGGCTGCGGGCGCCGCGGCGGGACTGGCTGGTGGCGGTCCTGATCGTGCTGGCCTTTGCCGTAGGCGTCGGCTCCTTCCTCTTCCACACGGTCGCGACGCGCTGGGCGGCACTCGCCGATGTCGTGCCCATCGCACTGTTCATCATCGTCTATTTCTTCCTCGCCATGCGGCGCTACCTTGAGCTGCCGCTGTGGGCGGCGCTCGCCGTCACGGCGCTGTTTCAGGGATTGTCGATGATGGTGCCAGGATTGTGGCTCGATTTCGCCCGCGCGCAGTTCGGCTACGATCCGCTCAATGGATCGGCCGGCTATCTGCCGGCCGCCGCCGCGATGATCGTCGTCGGGGCCCTCGTATGGCGCTGCAAGCCGGCCGTCGGACGTGCGCTCGTCGGCATCGGCGGCCTCTTCGTCGTCTCGCTGACCTTCCGCAGCATCGATACGCTCGTTTGTGGCGCGTTGCCCCTCGGCACCCATTTCCTGTGGCACCTCGCCAACGGGCTCGTTTTGTTCCTGCTGCTGCGGGTGGCGCTGCCGAGGCCGGCCTGAGCGCTACCAGCGCCTCGTGCAGACGCGCACGCGGCGCGGCCCCCACGGTGTGTCGCGCCAGCGCCAGCGGCAGACCACACGGCCGCGCGGCGGTGGGCCCGGCCGCCAGAAGCAGTCACCCCAGCGGTTGCACACCCAGCGGACGGAGGTAACGGGCCCTTCCGTCCGTTGGGCTGCTCTCGCGCCGTCAGCGGATGGCGCGAGGGGCATGGCCCCGGCCGACGCGCCCAAGCCCAGACCGAGACCCATGCCGAGACAAAGGATTGCTGCCTTGACGCTGTCTCTCATGTGCCGTCTCCCACTCGAGCCTTCCACTTTGCCCCCACGTCGACGGGGCGAGCGGCGCAGCGGGCTGTCCGCCCCATTCAGTTCTTCTCGATCGACACACCGTGCTGACCGATGCTGATCTCCACCCCGTCGGGCTTGCGCGCTTCCTCGTAGAGGCGATAGCCGAGAACGATGACGACGACGCCCAGCGCGCCGACGAGAAGATAAAGCAGGCTTCGTGATGGCATGATACACCCCCGTCCCTTGCATGTCCGGGACGACAACGGGGCCTCAGCCGCATTTGTTCCGCCTGGGTCGTCAGCCGGTCGCAGCGACCGCCTTGATGCCGTCGATGACGAACTGGACCGCGAGGGCGGCAAGGATAACGCCGAGCAGGCGCGTGAGCACGATGTTGCCCGTCGTGCCGAGCAGCCGCGCTATGCTCTTGGCGAGATGGAAGACGACGAGGCAGAGCGCCAGTACCGCGGCAATCATGGCGAGCAGCAGAACGAGCCGCACCGGCTCGCCGCCCGCCTGGCCGGCGATGAGAATCGTGGCGGTGATGGCGCCCGGGCCGGCGAGCAGGGGTATGGCGAGCGGGAAGGCCGCCACGTTACGGATATGGTCCTCGGTGATCGCCGTCTCGGCCGTCGCCGCCTTGCGCGCCGTCCTCAGCTCGAAAACCATCTCGAAGGCGATCCAGAACAGCAGCAGTCCCCCGGCGATGCGGAAGGCCGGCAGGCCGATGCCGAGCGCCTGCAGGAGGAAATCGCCGCCGAGGCCGAAGAAGGCCATGATGCCGAAGGCGATGATGCAGGCGCGCACGGCGACGCGCCGGCTCTCCGCCGCCGTCATGCCACGCGTGAGGCTGAGGAAGATCGGTGCAAGACCCGGCGGATCGAGCGTGACGAGCAGCGTGACGAGTGCCGATGAGATGAATTCCTGCACGGTGCCCCCGCATTCTGCCGCTTTTCACGCGCGATTGTGCCGTCGCCGCCGAGGCTTGCGCAAGGCAGTTGGCGCTCCTGCGCCACCGTGCTTCGAGACTTGCGCCGGCCGGCGTCGCAGAAACATCCAAAACCACAACTAAGTGGCTGATTCTGATCGTGGATCAGTTACGGGGCGCGGCGCTTTCGCCTATGGCATTTTGGGGCCGTATGGGCTAGACCCAATGAGACTCATTCCGCCGCGACATCCCCGCCGGCGGAGCATTCACTGCGGACGTGCACCTTGGCGGATCAAGACGACATCGAGAACGGCGGCAGCGACCGCGAGCCGCCCGGCGGCGATATCAAGCCGGTCTCCATCATCGATGAAATGAAGCGCAGCTACCTCGATTACGCCATGAGCGTGATCGTGAGCCGTGCCCTGCCGGATGTGCGCGACGGCCTCAAGCCCGTGCACCGGCGCATCCTCTTCTCGATGCACGAGAACGGCTACACGCCGGACAAGCCCTACCGAAAATCGGCCCGCATCGTCGGTGACGTGATCGGTAAGTATCACCCGCACGGCGACCAGTCGATCTACGACGCCCTCGTGCGCATGGCGCAGGATTTCTCCATGCGCCTGCCGCTCGTCGACGGGCAGGGCAACTTCGGCTCGGTGGACGGCGACCCGCCGGCGGCTATGCGCTATACCGAATCGCGGCTTGCCAGGGCGGCAATGTCCCTGATCGAGGATATCGACAAGGACACGGTCGATTTCAACGACAACTACGACAATACGGAGCAGGAGCCGTCGGTTCTGCCGGCGCGTTTCCCGAACCTGCTCGTCAACGGCGCCGGCGGCATCGCCGTCGGCATGGCCACCAACATCCCGCCGCATAATCTCGGCGAGGTGGTCGATGCCTGTGTCGCCTATATCGACCGGCCCGAGATCACCGACGAGGATCTGATCGAGATCGTGCCCGGCCCGGACTTCCCGACCGCGGCGACGATCCTCGGCCGCTCGGGCATCCGAGCGGCCTACACGACCGGGCGCGGCTCCATCATCATGCGTGCCCGGAGCGTGGTGGAGGAGGTGCGCAAGGACCGCGAGGCAATCGTCGTCACGGAAATTCCGTACCAGGTGAACAAGGCGGCGCTGATCGAGAAGATCGCCGATCTGGTACGCGAGAAGCGCATCGAAGGCATTTCGGACCTGCGCGACGAATCCGACCGCGACGGCATGCGCATCGTCATCGAACTGAAGCGCGATGCGGTGGCGGACGTCGTCCTCAACCAGCTCTACCGCTACACGCCCATGCAGACGAGCTTCGGCGCCAACATGGTGGCGTTGAACGGCGGCCGGCCGGAGGTGATGACGCTGCGCGACATGATCGTCGCCTTTGTCGATTTCCGTGAGGAGGTGGTCTCCCGCCGCACAAAGTTCCTGCTCAACAAGGCGCGCGATCGCGCCCACGTGTTGGCGGGTCTTGCCATTGCCGTCGCCAATATCGACGAGGTCATCCACCTCATCCGCACGGCGCCGGACCCGAACTCGGCGCGCGAGGCGCTGATGGCGCGCGACTGGCCGGCCGGCGACGTCGCGCCGCTCATCGCCCTTATCGACGATCCGCGCCACCGGGTGAGCGAGAACGGCACCTATCGCCTGTCGGAGACGCAGGCGCGTGCCATCCTCGACCTGCGCCTGCAGCGCCTGACGGCCCTCGGCCGCGACGAGATCGCCGACGAGCTCAACAAGCTCGCCGAGGAGATCAGCGACTATCTCGACATCCTGCGCTCGCGCGCGCGCATCATGGGCATCGTGAAGGACGAACTCGCCGCCGTGCGCGATGCCTTCGCCACCCCGCGCAAGACCGAGATCCTCGACTGGGCGGCGGATGTAGAGGACGAGGATCTCATCCAGCGCGAGGACATGGTCGTCACCGTCAGCCATGCCGGCTACATCAAGCGCGTGCCGCTGACGACCTACCGGGCCCAGCGGCGCGGCGGCAAGGGCCGCAGCGGCATGCAGACGCGCGACGAGGATTTCGTCTCGCGCCTTTTTGTCGCCAGCACGCACACGCCAGTGCTCTTCTTCTCCTCGCATGGCCAGGTCTACAAGGAGAAGGTGTGGCGCCTGCCGCTTGCGGCGCCGAACGCCCGCGGCAAGGCGCTCATCAACATGCTGCCGCTCGACGAGGGCGAGCGCATCACCACCATCATGCCCCTGCCGGAGGACGAGGCGAACTGGGCGTCGCTCGACGTGATGTTCGCCACGGCGCGCGGCAACGTCAGGCGCAACAAGCTGTCCGACTTCGTGCAGGTGAACCGCGCCGGCAAGATCGCCATGAAGCTTGACGAGGGGGATTCCATCGTCGATGTGCAAATCTGCACCGAGCATGACGACGTGCTGCTGACGACGGCGCTCGGCCAGTGCATTCGCTTCCCGGTGCCGGAGGTGCGCGTCTTCAAGGGCCGCGATTCGACCGGCGTGCGCGGTATCTCGCTCGGCGATGGGGACAAGGTCATCTCGCTCGCCATCCTGCGCCATATGGATGCGACGGCGGACGAGCGCGCGGCCTATCTCAAGCTCGCCAATGCCGCCCGCCGCGCGGCCAACGGTGACGGCGCGGAGGAAGAGCTGGATGTGGAGGAGGGCTCGGCCGACAGCGCCTTGTCGCAGGAGCGCTATGCGCTCATGGGCGCGGCCGAGCAGTTCATTCTCACGATCTCGGAGAACGGCTACGGCAAGCGTTCATCGGCCTACGAGTACCGGGTCACCGGCCGCGGCGGCAAGGGCATCGTGGCGATGGCCGTCAACGGTCGCAACGGATCGCTGGTGGCGTCCTTCCCCGTCGAGGCGAGCGACCAGATCATGCTGGTGACCGACGGCGGCCAGCTCATCCGCTGCCCGGTCGACGGCATTCGCATCGTCGGCCGCTCCAGCCAGGGCGTCATCGTCTTCAACACGGCCGAGGACGAGCGCGTTGTCTCCGTTGAAGGCATCAGCGACGAGAGCGAGGATGGGGGCGATGGCGGGGAGGCCTCGACCGAGGCGTGATATGCGTCAATGCCTGCAGCGGGGGCGAGGGCTCGACGCTGCAGGCAGGGACAGGCATGCAACGGAATGTGTGCAAGGGAAAGGGGTGTGCCGCCCCCTGCCTGCCTAGACCTCGAACAGCCGTCCCAGTTCTCCGATGTCCTCCAGATCCTGGAGCAGTGCCGGAGCGTCTGCTGCGTCTTCGGCCAGTTCTGCCGAAGCATTTGTTTCGTCCGCTATGGCCCGGCCGTCCGAAGCGACGGAATCGGCTTTCGTCCGCGGGGTATAGCCTGCAATCTCGAGGCCATTCTGGGCCGATTCCTCCCTGAGAATGCTCAGGAAGTCAGCGGCGTCCAGCTTTCCGGTGCCGAGTTCTCCGAGCGTGTATGAGCCATCCGGCGAAACAGTTATTTCGTTTGTGCTGACGATATCCGTCGTGACCTTCGGATTGAGCATGAGCTCTGCGAGCGGATATCCTTTTCCGTTGCGTCCTTCCTGCCCCAGTGCGGTCAGGATGCTCGTATTGCGATTGTCGGGACCGGAAGCCCAGATGATCTTTCCCCCACCGGCCTCGTTGACCTGCCTGGCGAGATCGTCCACCAGCTTGTAGCCGTCGACGCCTCCGTTCAGGCGATTGTTCAAGCTGCTGCCGTTCAAATGGACCATCGTGCGGTTCGCGTAGATGCCGTCGGGCTGCGGGTCCGTGAGGACCACCAGGGCGGAACAGGACGTCAATCGATTGGTTTCCAATGCCGTGCTGGCATCATGCGCGGCCGCCCAGTAATTTATCGGGACGTAGGCCGCAGCGTCCCCGTCGCCATTGCGCTTGGCTCTGCCCGGCGCGGCCACGGCGCTGGTGAACAGGTCGTTCTGAGTTCGGCCATTCGCTGCCGACATCGCCGGGGACGAAGCCGCTTGGCTTGTTTCCGACCATGCTTTTGCTTCTTCTGGGAGTGTTCCTGGTGTGATGTGTCTGTAATGGTTTGAATATTTAAAATTGTTATGTATCATATCATTCTCACATAATCTCATTTGTTAATTGATGCGGGGAATTTGATATTGAATAATGCGCGGCCCCGGCTTGAATGGTAGCCGAGCGGGAGCGATCAGGAACCATTCGACCGTGTGAAAACTGAATGCGCGATGCCGCGCCTTGTTTGAGCTTCCATCTGGTCGCTGTGCCGGGCAGGCGTCCGCCTGTGCGGCGCTGGCATTGCCCGCCGATGGACTGGTCCTTTCCGTCGGAGCCGAAGGCGGGGGAGTCTCAATCGTTGTCGAGGGCCTTGCGGATGCCGGCGAGCTTCTCGCGGGTTGCCGCCGAGACGAGCGGGAAGGCGAGGTCGAGCTTGCGCATCTCGCTGATGATGGCGGCCATGACGGTGACGCGGGTGAACCACTTGTCGTCGGCCGGCACCACGTACCATGGCGCCTGCTCGGTCGCCGTGGCGCGGATGGCGGCCTCGTAGGCCTGCATGTAGGCGTCCCAGTGTTGGCGCTCGTCGACATCCTTCACGTCGAATTTCCAGTTCTTGGACGGGTCGTCGATGCGGGCGATGAGTCGCTTCTTCTGCTCTTCCTTGGAGACGTTGAGGAAGAACTTCAGAACCTTCGTGCCGTTGCGCGACAGGTAGTCCTCGAACAGGCGGATGTCCTTCAGCCGCTCATCCCAGATGGACCCAGTGACGAGGCGCGTCGGCAGTCGCTGCCGCGCGAGGATCTCCGGGTGAACGCGCACCACCAGCACCTCTTCGTAGTACGAGCGGTTGAAGATGCCGATGCGGCCGCGCTCCGGCAGCCGGCAGGTGGTGCGCCACAGGAAATCATGGTCGAGTTCCTCGTCGGAGGGAGCCTTGAACGGATGCACCTGGCAACCCTGCGGGTTGATGCCGGACATCACATGCTTGATCGCGCCGTCCTTGCCGGCGGCGTCCATCGCCTGAAAGATGAGCAGGATTGACCATTCGTTCTGGGCGAAGAGCTTTTCCTGCATCTCGCGCATGTGGGAGATGCCCTCGTCGAGCTTTGCCTTGGCTGCGGCCTTGCTGATGTCGAAGCCGTTGGTGTCGCGCGGGTCGTGTTTCGACAGTCGGAACTTGCTTCCGTCGGTGATGCGGAAGGGGGCAAGGAAGGCGTCGATGTCCGGCATGGGCGACTCCCGCAGCAGGAAAGGACTAGGATAACGGGCCCGGCCGGTTTATCCAGCGCAGGGCGCCGCCAGGGAGATTCCATGTCCGTACGCACCGCTCTCTATGCCGGCTCGTTCGATCCCGTCACCAACGGGCATCTCGATGTCGTGCGCAACGCCTGCCGCCTCGTCGACAGGCTGGTCATTGCCATCGGCGTCCATCCGGGCAAGACGCCGCTCTTCCGCGCCGAGGAACGGGCTGAGATGCTGGAGGAAGAGTGCGGGCCGCTGGCGCAGGAACAGGGAGCCGAACTCGCCGTCGTCACCTTCTCCGATCTCGTGGTGGAGGCAGCGCGCCGCAACGGCGCCAGCCTGCTCATCCGCGGGCTGCGCGACGGCACCGATCTCGATTACGAGATGCAGATGGCGGGCATGAACGAGGTCCTGGCGCCAGACGTGCAGACCGTTTTCCTGCCGGCGTCTCCCATCGTGCGCCCCATCACCGCCACGCTCGTGCGGCAGATCGCGGCGATGGGCGGCGATGTCTCGCGTTTCGTGCCTCACCGGGTGGCCGCCCGCCTTCAAAGACGTTTCGCCGGCGGCTGAGCCGGCCCGGATCAGGAGAGCCTCATGCCGCGTTTGCTGCTCGCGCTTGCCGCCTTCATGTCCCTCATCGTCGCGCCCGCGCTCGTGACGCCGGCCATGGCGCAGGCGAAGCTCGACCCCGAGAACACGATCTATCTCGACACCAAGGACGGGCGCGTCACCATCCGCCTCAGGCCAGATCTCGCGCCGATGCACGTTGAGCAGATCAAGAAGCTGACGCGGGCCGGCTTCTATGACGGCATCGTCTTCCACCGCGTCATTGACGGCTTCATGGCTCAGACCGGCGACCCGACGGGCACCGGCACCGGCGGCTCGCAGTTGCCGGACCTGCCGGCCGAGTTCTCCAACGCCCCCTTCAAGCGCGGCACGCTCGGCATGGCGCGGGCGCAGGATCCAAACTCTGCCAACTCGCAGTTCTTCATCTGCTTCGACGATGCGTCCTTCCTCAACGGCCAGTACACCGTCTTCGGCGAGGTTGTCTCGGGCATGGATGTGGTCGACAAGATCAAGAAGGGCAGCAAGGCCCGCAACGGCGCGGTCGACAACCCGGACAAGATCGTCCGCATGCAGGTCGCCGCAGACGCCAAGTGAAAGGCGCCCTGCAGACCCGGATGCCGGACCGGGGCGATTCACGGCTCGTTCAACCAGGAGACAAGAGATGACGACCGATCCCGAAAACACCATCGTCATGGAGACCACGAAGGGCCGCGTCGTCATCGCGCTGCGGCCGGATCTCGCGCCGAACCACGTGGCACGTATCAAGGAGTTGGCGCGGGCCGGCTTCTATGACGGCATCGTCTTCCACCGCGTCATCGACGGCTTCATGGCCCAGGTCGGTTGCCCGCACGGCACCGGCACCGGCGGCTCGGACCTGCCGGACCTGAAGGCCGAGTTCAACGCGGAGCCGCACGTGCGCGGCACCTGCTCGATGGCCCGTACCCAGAATCCCAACTCCGCCAACTCGCAGTTCTTCATCTGCTTCGACGACGCGCGCTTCCTCGACCGGCAGTACACCGTCTGGGGCAAGGTCGTCGAAGGCATGGAGAACGTTGACCAGCTGAAGCGCGGAGAGCCCGTGCGTGACCCCGACAGCATCGTCTCGATGCGTGTCGTGGCCGACGCAGCGTGACGTCCTGAAGCCTGGAGCCAAGGGGCGAGCCATTTGGCTCCAGGCAAGAGCCGCGTCGTAGCCGGGCTTCGACGCGTGGATGTCCGCGACAGCCGCAAGCATGATGCGGCCTTCATGCCAGGCTCCGCGAGTAGGACCGCCGCCGAATGTCAAACGATGCACTGGCAAGCCTGCCCCTCACCGCTTAAGTCCTGCCGCGAAGAACCTTCGTTTCACCCAGGAAGAACCGTTGCGCGTCGATCTGTTCGACTTCGAACTGCCCGATGAGAGCATCGCCCTGCGGCCGGCGAGCCCGCGCGACAGCGCGCGCATGCTCGTGGTGCGTCCCGATGGAGAAAGGCTGCTCGCGGATCGGATCGTACGCGAACTGCCGGATTTGCTGGCGCCGGGCGATGTGCTCGTCCTCAACGACACTCGCGTCATCCCGGCGCGTCTTGCCGGCATCCGCGTGCGCGGCGAGGCCGTGTCCCACGTCGAGGTGACGCTTCACAAGCGCGAGGGCGCCGATCTCTGGCGCGCCTTTGCCCGCCCCGGCAAGCGCCTCAAGGTAGGCGACCGCATCCGCTTCGGCGAGGAGGGCGAGAACATGGCCTGCCTGCTCGCCGCCCTCGATGCGGAGGTAGAAGAGAAGAGCGACGGTGGCGAGGTGCTGCTGCGCTTTGCCTTCTCGGGGCCGGCGCTCGACGAGGCGATTGCCCGCCTCGGCCATGTGCCGCTGCCGCCCTACATCGCCTCGAAGCGGCCTGACGATGCCGCAGACCTCAGGGATTACCAGACCATCTACGCTCGCCACGACGGCGCCGTCGCTGCGCCGACCGCGGGCCTCCACTTCACGGACGAGCTTTTCTGCGCGCTCGATACGCGCGGCATCGCGCGGCGCTTCGTGACGTTGCACGTCGGCGCCGGTACCTTCCTGCCGGTCAAGGCTGAAGATACGCGCGATCATCGCATGCACGCCGAATGGGGCACCATCGACGACGCGACGGCTGCCGCGCTGAATGCCGCGCGCGCCGAGGGGCGGCGTATCGTTGCCGTCGGCACGACGGCCCTGCGCCTGCTCGAAAGCGCCGTGCGCCCGGACGGTACCTTCGAGGCATGGCGCGGGGACACGTCGATCTTCATCACGCCGGGCTATCGCTTTCGCGCCGTCGATGTGCTGATGACCAACTTCCACCTGCCGCGCTCGACGCTCTTCATGCTGGTCTGTGCCTTCGCCGGCATGGAGACGATGAAGGCGGCTTATGCCCACGCCATCGCGGCGGGCTATCGCTTCTATTCCTATGGCGATGCCAGTCTGCTCTTCCGCGCGCCGGAGCCGCCAGCATGACCGTTTCCTTCACCTTCACCCCCGGCAAGACGAGCGGCTCCGCCCGAACAGGCGAGATCCGCATGCCGCGGGGTGTCATCCGCACACCGGCCTTCATGCCCGTGGGCACGGCAGCCACCGTCAAGGCCATGTATCCCGACCAGGTGAAGGCGCTGGGGGCGGACGTCGTCCTCGGCAACACCTATCACCTCATGCTCCGTCCGGGGGCCGAGCGGGTGGCCGCGCTCGGCGGCCTGCACAAGTTCATGAACTGGCCCTATCCGATCCTGACGGATTCCGGTGGTTTCCAGGTCATGTCGCTGGCACAGCTGCGCAAGATCGATGAGAACGGCGTCACCTTCCAGTCCCATCTCGACGGGTCGACGCATGTTCTCACGCCCGAACGCTCCATCGAGATCCAGGGCCTGCTCGGCTCCGACATCCAGATGCAGCTCGACGAATGCGTGAAGCTGCCGTGCGAGGAGGCAGTGGCGGAGAAGGCGATGCGCCTCTCCCTGCGCTGGGCCGAGCGCTGCAAGGTCGCCTTCGGCACGCAGCCCGAGCGGGCGTTGTTCGGCATCGTGCAGGGCGGCGAGGTCCCGCGTCTGCGCATCGAGAGCGCGCGCGAACTCGTCGACATGGGGCTCGACGGCTATGCCATCGGCGGCCTTGCTGTGGGCGAACCGCAGCCTGTCATGCTCGCCATGATCGAGACCGTGATGCCTCATCTCCCGGCCGGCAAGCCGCGCTATCTCATGGGCGTCGGTACACCGGACGATATCGTCGAAGCCGTGCGTCGCGGCATCGACATGTTCGACTGCGTCATGCCCACGCGGGCTGGCCGGCACGGCCTCGCCTATACCCGCTTCGGCCGCATCAATCTGCGCAATGCCTGCCATGCCGAGGATTCACGGCCGCTCGACCCCGATTCCAAGTGCCCGGCCTCGAACACCTACAGCCGCGCGTATCTGCACCACCTCGTCAAGGCGGGCGAGATCCTCGGCATGATGCTGCTGACGTGGAACAATCTCGCCTATTATCAGGATCTCATGTCCGGCCTGCGCCGCGCCATTGCGGACGACCGTCTCGACGACTTCATCGCCGAGACGAAGGCAGCCTGGGCGCGCGGCGAGAAGGGCGGGGACGCCACCGCCTGAGCCGCCTCACCAGACGGGCGAGCCGGGGGTAACGAAGAAGCCGTCGTCAGCCTCCGTCGCCCCGCCCATGGCTGCCGCCAGCGTCTCCTCGATGCGCCGCGCGATGCCGATGCGATAGTGCATCGGATCCCAGTAGTTGCTGTCCTCACGCGTCACGGGCGACGATCGGCGGAAATCGAGGAGCAGCGCGCCGTGGTGCTGCGCAATCTCGGCGAGCATGGCCTTGCAGGCCTCCTCGTGCATGACGGCCTTGCTGCCTGGCCGCGGCTGCACGGCGACATGCACCGGCGGCAGCAGGATCATCTTGCGCGCCGTGGCCGGTGCGCGTGCGAGCATGGCATCGAGCCATGCGAGCGCCGGAAAGCGCCAGCTCTTACGCTCCGCCTCGCTCACCGTCTCGGCGGGCACGACGGATGTCACGGCCTCGGGGGCATGCCCCTGCCAGATGTGCATGCGCGCGCGGGAAAGGTCGTAGGTGTCCTCCGGCGGCACGAAGACCTCGTAGCCGTCGCCGCGGATGCGCTCGTCCATGAGGCCGAGCCGATAGGCTGCCACCCGCAGGGCGATCTCGAGATTCTTGGAATTGAAGAGATGGGCCCAGTCGTTGAGCCGGTCGTCGTCGTAGAGCCAGGGCGGGAAGGGGCGGGGCGTCAGGCGCTTGGCCTCGCTGTCGGCGTCGCGGTCGCACCAGGGCGCGTCGATGCCGAAGACGAGCGTCCCCGGCGCCGGCGTATGGCGCAGGAACAGGTCGGCGATCTGCATCTGTTCCCATGGCGTGGCGGCATTCATGGCAAGATTGGCGAAGCGCCCGCCGAGGAGCTTATCGAGCCGCTGCGGATCGAGGAGACGTACGGTCGAAGTCCCGAAGACGGCGGAGGAATAACGTCCGCTGCGCACGATTTGCGGATAGACGTAGCGCTGGTTGATGTCCATGAGCGGACCCGGCTCGCCCGCGCCGCGCCTGACGCCGTAGGGATCGAAGCCCGCGATGACGCCATAGGTCAGCGCGGCGAACGCGAGCGTGGCGAGGACGAAGGTGAGGCTGAAGCGCCTCGCGACCGTCTCGTCCTTGGGGCCGGGCCTGTCCGGCGGCATGCCTGCGCCTGATGTCATCTGCAATCCCTTGCCGGTCAGGGACTTGGCGGTGGTGAGCGCGCTGGGGCTCGAACCCAGGACCTACTGATTAAAAGTCAGTTGCTCTACCGGCTGAGCTACGCGCTCGCTCTGGTCCGCCTCAGATACGGGGAACGCCGGGGGCGGTCAACCACCTTGGCCCTGTGCTGCGGAGCTTTCGAGATCGAGTCCACCGCTGCGCAGGAAGCCCTCGAGCCAGTGGATGTCGTAAAGCCCGTTCTGGATGTCCTGGTTGCGCACCAGCGTGCGGAACAGCGGCAGCGTCGTGTCGATGCCGTCGACGACGAACTCGTCGAGCGCGCGGCGCAGGCGCATCAGGCACTCGTTGCGCGAGCGGCCGTGCACGATCAGCTTGCCGACGAGCGAATCGTAATGCGGCGGAATGCGGTAGCCCTGGTAGACCGCCGAATCAACGCGCACGCCGAGGCCACCGGGCGGATGATAATAGGTGATCGTGCCGGGCGAGGGACGGAAGGTCGCCGGATGTTCGGCATTGATGCGGCACTCGATGGCATGGCCCTCGATCTGCACATCCTCCTGGCGGATGGACAGGGGATGGCCGGCGGCGATGCGAATCTGCTCGATCACGAGATCGATGCCGGTGATCATCTCCGTCACCGGATGCTCCACCTGGATACGGGTGTTCATCTCGATGAAGTAGAACTCGCCGTTCTCGTAGAGAAACTCGACCGTGCCAGCCCCGAGATAGCCGAGCTTCTTCATCGCGTCGGCGACGATGGACCCGATCCGGTCGCGCTCGGCGCGGTTGAGGGCGGGCGAGGGACCTTCCTCCCACACCTTCTGGTGCCGCCGCTGCAGCGAGCAATCGCGCTCGCCGAGGTGGATGGCGCCGCCCTGGCCGTCGCCGAGCACCTGCAGCTCGATGTGTCGCGGCTTCTCGAGATATTTCTCGATATAGACGGCATCGTCGCCAAAGGCCGCCTTCGCCTCCGCGCGCGCGGTCTGCAAGGCGTGCGGCAGCTCATCGGCGTTGCGGGCCACCTTCATGCCGCGCCCGCCGCCACCGGCCGCCGCCTTGATGAGGACGGGAAAGCCGATCTCGGCCGCGACGCGCCGGGCCTCGTCGTCGTCGCTGATGCCGCCCTCCGAGCCCGGCACGCAGGGAATGCCGAGGCGCTTTGCCGTGCGCTTGGCCTCGATCTTGTCGCCCATAAGCCGGATGTGTTCGGCCTTGGGGCCGATGAAGGTGATGTTGTGGTCGCTCAGCATCTCGGCGAAGCGGGCGTTCTCGGACAGAAAGCCGTAGCCGGGATGGACCGCATCGGCGCCCGTGATCTCGCAGGCCGAGATGAGCGCCGGCATGTTGAGATAGCTGTCGCGCGCGGTGGGCGGGCCGATGCACACGCTCTCGTCGGCGAGGCGCACATGCATGGCATCGGCGTCGGCTGTCGAATGGACGGCGACAGTAGCGATGCCGAGCTCCTTGCAGGCCCGAAGGATGCGCAGGGCGATTTCGCCGCGATTGGCGATGAGGACCTTGTCGAACATGCGGAGAGCCTCACTCGATGACGAGGAGCGGCTCGCCATACTCCACCGGCTGCCCGTCCTCGACCAGGATCGCCGTGACCGTGCCGGAGCGTGGCGCCAGGATGTCGTTGAAGGTCTTCATGGCCTCGACGAGGAGCAGCTTGTCGCCGGCCTCGACGCGCGCACCCACCTCCACGAAGGGCTTCGCCTCCGGCGAGGGGCGGCGATAGGCGGTGCCGACCATCGGCGAGGTGACGGCGCCGGGGTGATCGGCGCCCGGCTTGCCGGCCGGCGGCGCCGGCGGGGCGGCGACCGGTGCCGGAGCGGGATTGTGGGCGACGGCAGCGACCGGGGCGGCAGCCACGGGAACGGACACGTTCGCCGTCAGGTGGCGTGCGACGCGGATGCGCAGATCGCCCTTTTCCACCTCAATCTCGGAGAGATCGGTGTCGGCGATCAGCTGCGCGAGCTCGCGCACGAGGCTCGGGTCGATCGGGTTCTGTTTTGCGGTGGCCATCGTCTGAATGTCCGTTCGATCAGTTGCCATCGGCACCGTGGCGCTGCCTCAGGATGCGCACGATGGCATCAAGCGCGAGCTCGTAGCTCACCGGGCCGAAGCCGCAGATGACGCCGGCGCAGACGGGCGCGATGGTGGAGTGATGTCGAAAGGCCTCTCGGGCGTGCACGTTCGACAGGTGGACCTCGATCGCCACCGCATCGACAGCCTTGATGGCATCGCGCAGGGCAATGGAGGTGTGGGTATAGGCCGCGGCATTGAGCACGATGCCGGCGCCGGCAAGGCCCGCCTCGTGGATGAATCCGACGAGTTCGCCCTCGACATTCGACTGCCGGCAGGTGACATCAGCGCCGAGGCGAGCGCCGAGTTCGACCAGGCGCTGCTCGATCGCGGCCAGCGTCAGGGAGCCGTAGGTCTGTGGCTCGCGAACGCCAAGAAGGTTGAGATTGGGACCGTTGATGATGTGAACGGCGACCATGGGCTCTCTATGCCGTGGCGGACGACGCGGCCGGGACGGCGCGCGAACCCGGCCCTCTTAGCGCGAAGCGCGTGGGAAAGGAAGACTTTGCGCGCGAAAGCCGCCTCGCGGCGCACGCTGCTTTGCGACGCCGTGCTCAGCACTCGCTCTTGCCGCACGTGCGCATGGCTGCGATGCGCTGCTTGATCGGTTCGGCGCCGACCGCGCCAGGGATGATCGCATCGCCGATGACGAAGGCGGGAGTGCCGGTCAGAGACAGCTTATCGCCAAGTTCCAGCGTCTCGGCCAGCGCCTCGCGGATCTTCGGCGACTCCATGTCCTTCTGCAGGCGCGCGAGGTCGAGGCCCATCTCTTTGGCGACGGCCATCGCCCGATCCTTGCCCACCCGGCCACGCGAGTTCATTAGACGGGTGTGGAACTCGAAGTACTTGTCGCCGTCGAGCTGCTCCCGGACGGCGAGGGCGACAACGGAAGCATCGACCGAATCGGCCCCGAGGATCGGCAGGTCGCGCAGGACGACGCGCAGCTTGGGGTCCGCCTTCGTCAGGGCCACGACATCGCCTACGGCCCGCTTGCAGTAGCCGCAGTTGTAGTCGAAGAACTCGACGAGCGTGACATCGCCATCGGGATTGCCGACGACGATGCCGTGCGGCGACTGCGTCAGCGCCTCGGAATGGCTGGCGAGCGCCTGCTTTTGCGCATCCTCCTGCGCCTGCTGCTGCCGGCGCTCGAGCTCGACCAACGCCTCCTGCAGGACCTCCGGGTTCTGGATGAGATACTCGCGGATGATTTTCTCGATGCCCGCCCGATCCTGAGTGGAAATGGTGTCCGACTGCGCCGAGGCTCCGAAGGCCGTGAGGCTGGTGGCGAGCCCGCAGGCGAGGAGGACGGGAGCGAACGAGCGAAGAGCGATCATGTTGGATTCCTGAACCGGGATGGAGCAGCTTTTCCGGCTCAGGGAGCACGGAAGGACGCCAAGATCAATTCACCAGCGCGTCAGTGCGCCAACACCGCGTCATTTCTGGGGCATCGGGACTGGCGGGGGGCAAACGGCCGCAGGCAGCCTCCGTCAGCGAGCGCCGCCATGCCGGCCGCGGCGTTGCCATCGGCCCGGCGGGCGGTTAATCCCGCGGGAGACCTGATCCGAGAACCTGTTCATGCCGCTCCCTCCCTTGCCCGCCCGTCTCAGTCGCGTGTCGTCGTTCCTCGCCATGGACGTACTCGCCGCCGCCAGGACGAAGGAACGCGCCGGCGGGGACGTGGTGCATATGGAGGTCGGGCAGCCGTCCGCGCCGGCGCCGCGTCGCGTGCGGGAGGCCGCGCGCGCGGCGCTCGACATCGGGCAGGTCGGCTACACGGAGGCACTCGGGCTGCCATCCCTGCGCGAGCGCATCGCCCGGCACTACCGCGACGCCTATGGCGTCGATGTGGCGCCCGAGCGCGTCGTCGCGACGACCGGCTCTTCGGCGGGCTTCGTGCTCGCCTTTCTTGCCCTGTTCGAGCCAGGCGCGCGCGTTGCCATCACGGCACCCGGCTATCCCGCCTATCGCAACATCTTCGCCGCGCTCGGCATCGAGCCGGTCGACATCGCCGTCGATGCCGCAAGCGGCTGGGTGATGACGGCCGAGGCGGTGGAGCGGGCACACCGGGAGGCGCCGCTCGCCGGTGCGCTGGTGATGAGCCCGGCCAACCCTTCGGGCACCATGATGGGGCGCGAGGCGCTCGCCCGGCTCGCCGAGACCTGCAGGCGCTCCGGCATCTGGTTCATCTCCGACGAGATCTATCACGGGCTGACCTACGACGCGCCGGCCGAAACGGCGCTTGCCGTCCAAGACGACGCCCTGATCGTCAACTCGTTCTCCAAATATTACTGCATGACGGGCTGGCGCATCGGCTGGCTCGTGGTGCCTCATGCCCTCGTGCGCCCGGTCGAGACGCTGGCGCAGAACCTCTACATCTCGCCGCCCTATCTGAGCCAGGTGGCGGCCGAGGCTGCCTTCGACGCTGTGGAGGAACTCGAGGCGATCAAGGCCGGCTATGCGGCCAATCGCGCCTTCCTGCTCCAGGAACTGGCGGCGATCGGCCTCGGCGAGGGGCCGCCCGTCGACGGGGCGTTCTACATCTATCGCGACGTTGCGCGCTTCACGAACGATTCGCTCGCCTTCTGCCGCCGGATGCTGGATGAGACGGGCGTCGCGGCGACGCCGGGGCTCGATTTCGACCCGGACAGGGGCGCGCGCTTCGTCCGTTTCTCCTTCGCCGGTTCAATGGAGGATTGCCGCCAGACGGTGGCGAGGCTGCGCGCCTGGTTGCGCTAGGGGCTTCGCCCGCCGTTGGCGCTCGTGGCGGTCAGCTCATCAGCGACAGGCCGTGCCGGTGCAGTGTCCGGATGTGCTGCTGAACCGCGCGGCGCGCGCGTTTGACATCCTCGGCTTCGAGCGCGTCGACGATGGCGAGATGGTCGCCAAAGGATTTCTCGCGCCGGCCGTTCCAGCGCATCTCGCCGAACAGGCGCGTGGCGATGCGCAGCGATCGGATCGTCTGCCGCAGGGCGCTGTTTCCGCAATGGTCCGTATAAAGGCCGTGCACGGCCTCGTCGATGTGCAGGACCGTATCCGGGGGGACCTTGCGCTCCGCCCTGGCACTCTCGATTTCCGCACGGACGCTACGCAGTGCCCCGTGATGCACGCGCCCGATCGACAGGGTGGCGGCCTCTGGCTCCAGGAACTCGAGCACCTTCAGGCTCTGGAGGTATTCGATGAGATCCACTTGGCGAACGACGAACGACCGGTTGGAGGCCTTGGCCACCAGTCCCTCGCCCTCGAGACGCTGTAATGCCTCTCTGAGCGGCGTGCGTGAAATGCCAAGCATGTCGGCGATGCGCGCCTCGACGATGATCTCGCCACCCTTCAGGCGATGTTGATAAATCATCTCCGAAACGGCGCGATGTGCGAGGCATGAAAGGCTTGAGTCGGTCTCTGCAATTGTACTTGATTCGTTGGTCTGCATATATTCACCATTCAGCCGTCGAAAAGCTGCCAATGGTTGTTCAGATAGCATTCAGGATTGGCGCGGGCGCGTCAGTCTGTGCTGGATTGCAGCCAAAAATACCTCAAAGAATGCATGATCGCGCCGGATCGATATATCAGCTTTCCTTGCCGGTCATGACCATGTGGGCGAGGCCGTCGGCGTCGAGCCCGGCGACGGGCCGGTCGATGACCTTGCGGCCGCTCTTGAGGATGGCGACCCGCGTTGCGACCGCGGTCACGTCCGCCATGTTGTGGCTGATGAGCACAACGGTGCGGCCTTCGGCATTGAGCTTGCGGATGAGGTCGAGCACCAGCGCCGTTTCCTTTACGCCGAGGGCGGCTGTCGGCTCGTCCATGATGACGACCTGTGCGTCCCAGTGCAGAGCGCGCGAGATGGCGACCGCCTGGCGCTGGCCGCCGGACAGACGCTCGACCGGCCTGTGCATGTCCTCGACCGCGACCGAAAGGCGGCCGAGATAGCCCTTGGCCAGGTCCTCCATGCGTCGCTTGTCCAGGATATGGACGAAGGGCAGCACCGGGCGCGTCAGCTCCGCCCCCATGAAGACGTTCTGGACGATCGACAGGCGCGGGGCGAGGGCGAGGTCCTGGTAGATCGTGGCGATGCCCTTCGCCAGCGCATCCTGCGGCGAGCGGAAGCTGACCGTCCTGCCGTCGAGCATCATGGCGCCGGCGGACGGTTCCTGCGCGCCGGAGATGATGCGCACCAGCGAGGACTTGCCGGCGCCGTTGTCGCCGCAGATGGCGAGCACTTCGCCCCGTCCGATGTCGAGGTCGATGCCCTTGAGCGCGGCGACCGCGCCGTAGGACTTCTCGATGCCGCGCAGGGAAAGGACGGGCGCCATGGTTCTTGCCGTTTGGGTGGGGCGCGGCCGGCGTCGCGGCCGCGTGGGTCATCTTGCGGACCTACTTGATGAATTCCTTGACGTTCGTGGCGTCCACGAGCGTTGCGTCGGTGAAGAGATAGGGGCCCGCCGTCACCGTGTCCTTCGGCTGCTTCTTGACGACGATGGTGTCGATCGCCTCGACGGCGGAGCGGCCCATGCCCTCGAAAGGAATGGCGACGGTCGCCATCAGCATGCTCTCCGGATCGGCGATGCGGCGGTAGGTCTCGGGCCCGCCATCGATGGAGACGAGCACAATGTCGCCCTTCTTGAGGCCCTGGGCCTGCATCAGGTCGTCAATGATGTAGGCCTGCCCGTCGAAGGAGGCCCAGATGCCGTTGATCTGGCCCTGGTTCTTGAGGAGCAGCGCCTGCATGCCGTTGCGTACGTCGTCGCGCCAGCTCTGCGTGCGGGCCATGCTGTGCTTGCCGATTTCCTTGACCGCCGTGTTCTCGGACAGGACGACGTCGAGCACCTTGCCGCGGATGCGCGTGCCGACATTGCCCTCGAACCGCTGGGTGAGAATGTTGCCGCGGTAGCCGATCTGGCCGAGCAGGTAGAGCGCCGCGTCGGCACCGACCTTATATTCGTTCACCTGCACGTCCATCAGCGTGTGCGGGCTCGTGCCGGCCATGACGGTGATGACGGGCACGCCCGCCTTGCTGGCGGCTTCGAGCTGCGCGTCCGCCTCCACGGGCTTGCCCATGGCGATGACGATGGCGTCCACCTTCCGCGCGATCAGCGCATCGAGCTGCTCGGCATGTTTCGGCAGCGCGCCTTCGGAATTGAGCAGGGTGACGTTCCAGCCCTTCGCCTTGGCGGCCTCCGCCGCGGCGTTGGCGACGCGCGCATGCGTCTCCGACGACATCTGGAAGGCGACGATGCCGAGCTCGAAAGCCATGGCGGCATTGGCGGACAATGCCAGCAGCGCCCCGGCTGCGGCGGCGATGAGCGACGTCTTCTTCATGGTTCCTCTCCCCAGCCCCGATCGATCTGCGATCAGTTGATCTTGGCGCAAAGATCCTACAGCTTAAACGCAGCTTTCTTCAGCGCCGTGGCAGACAGTGCAACGGAAACGATGATGATGAGCCCGAGCACGATATCCTGGACGTAATAGGCGGCGCCCATCAGCACGAGCCCGTTGCCCAGAACCTTGAGCGTAAGCGCGGCCACGAGCGTGCCTGGCACGTTGGCCCGGCCCGGCTCGAACATGGTCATGCCGAGGAGCACCGCGGCGATGGCATAGAGGAAATAGTCCCCCGCCATGTTCGGCGCGGCCGAGGACAGGCTCGCCGTGAGCAACACGGCGGTGACGCCGGCGAGAAGGCCCGAGAAGGCAAGACCGAGGCGTTTCATGCGCCCGGTCGCGATGCCGGCGAGCCGGGCCGCCTCGTCCGCTTCGCCCGTCGCCGTCATGTGCACGCCCGTGCGCGTGCATTTGACGAGGAACAGTGCCCCGCCGGCGACGAGGGCGAGCCAGATCACGAGGTTGGGGACGCCGAGCATGCTGCCGCGCGCGATGCCCGTGAACTCCGCCGGCCAGCGCCCGACGAAGGCGACGCCTTGGGTGATCATGAAAGCGAAGCCCTTGGCGATCGCCGCGGTGCCGAGCGTGGCGATGAGCGAGGGCACCTTGAGCCGCGTGACGGCGATGCCGTTGAAGAGACCGGCGCCGAAGGCGACCGCGAGGCCGGCCGCGACGGCGAGGAGCGGTGACTGGCCAGCCTGGATCAATGCGCCCGTCACCACCGCGGCGAGGCTCGCCACCTCCGCCACCGACAGGTCGAGCTCGGACGTGATCAGCGCCAGCGTGAAGCCGATGGCGAGGATCGCGAGGAAGCTCGTCTCCTTGAGCACGTTGAGAAGGTTGATCGGCGCCGCGAAACTTGGCGCAAAGGCGACGAAGAACAGCGTGAGCGTGAGGCCGGCGAAAGCGGTGCCGTAGGTTTCGAGGAAGGAGCGCATCAGCGGTCGATCGCGCGGGCGATGCCGGCAAGGCGGCGGCGGGGAAGGGGCGCGAAGGCGGGAGACATTCGGCGGACGGCGGCTCGGCGGGCGCTGAGGCTGGCGGAGCGGGCATCGTTAGCAGACTGGGGATGCCCCGCAAGCAGAAAGGGCACGAATTGTGTGCGCCGCGCGCATGAATTGTGTGGCCAGCCGGCGTTACGTCGGCGTTTCGAGATGCGCGAGGTCCGCCGTCAGCGGCGCCAGCATCGGCACGGCGCGCCGGAACTGCGCATGGAGCGCGTCATAGAACGGGCGCCGGTCGCCGCGCGGCACGTGGCGACGGGCGGGCCGGGCCATGCCCGCCTGCGCCGCGGCAAGATCGGGATAGGTGCCCGCGGCGACCTGGGCGAGGGCGGCGGCGCCGACGAGGCCGGGCTCGCCCGCCGCGCCGACGACCACGGGCCGGTCGCAGACGTCCGCCTTCACCTGCGCCCACAGCCGGTTGGCCGCTGCGCCGCCGCCGAAGCGGATCTCGCTGCAGGTGATGCCGGCCGCCGCCTCCGCACGGGCCAGGACCTCGCGGTTGAGCAAGGCGATGCCCTCGATCAGCGCCCAGGCGAGGTCGCCCGCCCCGTGGCGGCGGTTGAGGCCGAGGAAGGCGCCGCGCATGGCCGGGTTCCAGTAGGGCGTTCGCTCGCCCTGCAGGAAGGGCAGGAAAAGCACCGGCGCCCGATCCCGCGGCCGGGCAAGCAGCGTCTCGAACACCGCGGGCACATCGGCGTCCTCGCCGCGCCAGCCGGCCAGCAGCTCCGCCAGCCAGCGTGCCGTGTCGGCACCATTCTGGCCGGGGCCGCCGATCTGGTTGAGGCCGTCGCCCCAGTCGATCGTCAGGAGCCCCTCGGCCGTCCGGTCCGCCGGGCTCATCAGGCCGAGCACCTCGGTGGTGCCGGAGATGTTGTAGGCGAAGCCCGGCCGCATGGCGCCGAGGCCGACGACCGCCGCCCACGTATCGTGCGAGCCGCAGACGACAGGCCGTCCCGCGAGCCGGGCGAGCGCCCCGCTGGCATCCTCGCGGATCGTGCCGACCGTCGCACCCGGCGGCAGGAGCGGCGGCAGGACCGCATCGCTGATGCCGGCGCCCGCGAACAGGCTCGCCGTGCCCGCATTTGCGGCACAGGCAGTGAGGCGCGCGGCGGAAATGGCATCGCTCGCCACGATGCCGGTCAGGCGGGCATTGATGAAATCCTTTGGGTCGACGACGTGCGCCAGGCGGCCGTAGGCCGACGGCGCATAACGCTGCAGCCAGGCGAGTCGGGCGAGCGGGTGGAAGGCGTTGACGTGCGTCGTCTCGGGATGGCTGGCATCGAGGCGCGCGCGCAGCTCCTCCGCGAGCTCGGCCGCGCGCGCATCCCGCCACGTGATGGCGGCGTGGACGGGCGCCCCGGCCGCATCGAGGAAGACCTGCGTGCGCGTGATGCCGCACACGGCGACGGCCGCCGCGCCGGCGAAGGCTTCCGGCGCCTTGCGCGCAAGCTGCTCGGCCGCCGCGGCGAAAAGGTCCCACCAGGCCTCAGGCGCAATGCCACCGCCGTCCTCGTGCTCGCCCGGCGAGGCGAGGGTGACGTCCTGCCGGATGGCGCCGGCTTCGTCGACGAGGGCGAGACGGAAATGCGAGCCGCCGATGTCGCAGGCGAGGACGAGGGGCATCGCGGCTCAGCCCGCGAGGGTTTTGTCGATGACCTCGACGAGCGTTTCCGGAGCCTGGGCGCCGGAGACCCCGTAGCGCCCGTCGAAGATGAAGAACGGCACGCCGGAGATGCCGAGCCGCGCGGCGGTCGCGATCTCCTCCCGCACCGCGTCCTTGTCCTCCTCCGTCGCGAGCCTTGCGGTGACTTCCGCCGGATCGAGGCCGCCGCTCGCCGCGGCCTCCGTGAGGACGGCGTGGTCGCCGATGTCGCGGCCGGCGAGGAAATAGTCCGAGAACAGGCGTTCGACGACCGCGTCCTGGTGGCCGAGCGGCTGGGCCCAGCGGATCAGTCGGTGCGCGTCGAGCGTGTTGGGCGAACGCGCGATCGCCTCGAAACGGAAGGTGATGTCCGTGTCCGCGGCGGCGGCGCGAACGTTGTCATGCAGGGCGGCGATGCGTTCGTCGTCGCCGAACTTCCGCCTGAGATAATCCTTCCGGTCGATGCCGCCTGAGGGGATTGTCGGGTCGAGCTGGAACGGACGCCAGTTGACGGTCACGGCGATATCCGGGCGCTGCGCCAGCGCCGCCGCGAGCCGCCGCTTGCCGATGAAGCACCATGGGCAGACCACGTCGGAGACGACGTCGATGACGAGGCTGGCGGAGGGCGCGGCCATGGCTTGTCCTTTCCGGCGATGGCCGCTCAGGCGGCCGGCGGCTCCGCTGCTTCGGAGATGGCGAGAATGCGCGCGTCGAGGCTGTCGACCCGGTAGGGCAGGCGCCGCCAGCCGTCGGCGAGGGGCGCACCGCCCGGCCACTCGAACCGCCCGACGGGCGCAATTTCGGTCGCGCCGCCGCGCACCTCGAGGTGGCCGCCGATGCCGCGTCGGGTATCGAGCAGCGGCTGGCCGTTCATCATGGGGCCCGGCTGCGGGCCGAGCATGAGGGTCGGCTGGCCATTGCCGCCGCGCACGGCGCACAGAAGTGCGAACTCGCCGATGTCGAGGACATCGACGATGTGGGCTTCGCCGGCGGCATCGGACGGCTCGGCACGGAACGGCACCTGATGGACGAAGGCGACCCGCCGGCGCCGGTCGCGCAAGAGGCCGCTTGCGGCCAAGGGCTGCTCGAGCCAAGCAGGCGCGACGAGGAGCGCCTGCGGATCGGCGACCAGCCGGTCCGCGAGCGGGCGGCTGTCGAACAGCGCCTGCATGATCAGCGGCGCGCCGCTGATGAGCGCAGCGGCGAGGCCGCAGCTGAGGCCGGCGAGATCGTCCGGCGCCAGCAGTGAGATGATCTGCTGGCCCGCACCCAGCTTCGCCGCGAGGACGAAAGGCAAGGCGCTCACGATCAGCGAGGCCTCGCTACGCAACAGGGGCGTTGGCCGATCGGGACGGTTGAAGGTGATGACGCCGGGTGAAGCCGCAGCCGGGGCAGGCACCGGGTCCTCCGTCTCCGCCAGCACCGTGTCGAGGGCGACGACGCCATCCGGCACCTTGTCGCCGAAGGCTGCGATGAAGCGCAGGCCGAAATAGCGCGCCGCAATGTGCCGCGCCATGTCAGCCGGCCGCATGCCGGCGAGCCTGCCGATGGTGAGCAGCGCCTGGACGCCGGCGGCCTCGCAGGCCTGGGCGAGGGGCGGCGCATCCCAGCCGAGCGGCAGCAGCGTGGGGCAGAAACCCGCGCGCATCGTGGCGAGAATGGCGATACATGCCTCCGGCCCGGACGGCATCAGAATGCCGACGGCGGCCTTTGGATCGAGCCGCACGTTGCCGAGAACGGTGGCGAGCCGTGCCGACATCGTGTCAGCTTGCGCGAGGCGCATCTCCGCGCCGAGCAGGCTCGCGACCGGCTCCGCCGAGGGCAGGGAGGCGAACGCCGGCCGCTCCGGCGAGCGGCGGGCCGAGCCGGTGAGGAGACGGGTCAGGCTAAGGCGCGCCCAGATCTCATCATCGAGGGCGGCCACTCGCTCCTGCGCTTCACTGCGTGTTGCCGTCACTCAGCCTTGTTTCCCTTTTACGAATCGAGCGCTCCATCATGCGCATCTTGGCCGATTGTTGCCAACGAAAGGTCACCGGCCGGTGTCGTGTCTCGCTTTCAGGGCCGTAGAGCGCCTTCCAGCCCGCTGGCGCCCGGCGGCGGAACACGATAAAGGAGTGCGCGAGTCGTGTCATTCAATCGCCTCATTCGGCGCGGAATGCAGCGTCTCCTCGCGTGATGGTCGTTTCGCCGGCCGCAGCGGAGATCGTTCCGCCACCGAGCCAGTCCAACGGGCGCCGCGCCCGTCGAACCGTGAAAGAGGAATTCTAATGGGCCTCATGACGAACACCGCGGCGAAGCGCACGCCGCTCGCGATGGTTGCGGTCGTCGCAGCCGCAGCGACTGGCCTTCTGCCGGGTCTTGCCCATGCACAGCAACAGCCGGCGCCGCAGCAGCCCCAGCAACAGCAGCAGGGGCCGACGATCGTGCAGGTCAAGCCCGAGCCGTCCCAGACCGACTGGACGAAGGTCTGCGGCCGGGACCAAGCAGCCAACAAGGAAGTCTGCTACACGACACGCGACTTCGTGTCCGACCAGGGCCAGCCGGTCCTGGCCGTGGCGGTTTATGAGGTCAAGGGCGACCCGACGCGCATCGTGCGCTTCCTGATGCCGCTCGGCCTGCTTTTGCGCCCGGGTGTGCGCTTTACTGTCGACCAGAACCAGGCGACCCCCGGCCAGTACGCCATCTGCTTCCCCAACGGCTGCTTCGCCGAAGCGCAGGTGAAGGACGACTTCATCGGCCAGATGAAGAAGGGCAACACGCTCAACGTCAGCGTGCAGAATCAGATGGCGAACGAAGTGACCTTCGCCATCCCGCTCGCGGGCTTCACCAAGGCCTATGACGGCGCGCCGATCGACCCGAAGGTGCTCGAAGAGCAGCAGCGCAAGCTGCAGGAAGAGCTCCAGAAGCGCTCCGAGGAACTGCGCAAGCGTCTCGAGCAGCAGCAGGGTGCGGCCGGCGCCAGCGGCGCAGCCCCGGCCAACGGGCAGAAACCGGCTCAGTAAGGCCTCGCTCGGATCGCACAAGACAAAGGCGCCGGTCTCCCGGCGCCTTTTCATTTGGCCTATGTCTGGACTTTGAGGGCGGAAACGCGTCGGCCTAATTGTCGAAACCGTGCCGCACCCGGTAATTGCCTTCGGCCGTGCGCTCGAAGATCTCATCGACCTGCGGATGGCGTATCGGCTCCTGCGAGTGGTCGGGCTCCAGGTTCTGCTCCGAAACGTAGGCGATGTATTCCGTCTCGTCGTTCTCGGCGAACAGGTGATAGAAGGGCTGGTCCTTGGCCGGACGCTGCCCCTCGGGAATGGCGAGCCACCATTCCTCGGTATTGTCGAAGGTCGGGTCGACATCGAAGACCACGCCTCGGAAGGGATAGATCCGGTGCCGCACGACCTGGCCGATGCCGAACTTTGCTGAACGCGTCTTCATGGTGCTTTCTGTCCCGTCTGCTAGGACATATAGAGGGGGGCAGGCGCCGTCAACGCGGTGCAACAATAGCTAACTTTCGGCAGCATTGCGGTTTTTCACAAATTGTAGAGCGCACGCCGGTCCGGGTCCTTGTCGGCGACCGCACGCGCGAGATCGACGATCACCTTGGCCTGCTTCCAGGTGGCGTCGTCCTGCATCTTGCCGTCGATCATCACGGCGCCGGTGCCGTCCGGCATTGCCGTGAGGATGCGCTGCGCGAAGGCGACTTCCTTCGCATCGGGGCTGAACACCCGCTTGGCGATGGCGATCTGCGAAGGATGCAGCGACCATGCCCCCGCGCAGCCGAGCAGGAAGGCGTTGCGGAACTGGCTCTCGCAGGCCGCCTCGTCTGAAAAGTCGCCGAAGGGGCCGTAGAAGGCCTTGAGCCCGTTGGCCTGGCAGGCATCGACCATGCGGGCGATGGTGTAGTGCCAGGGGTCCTGCTGGGCGCTGGCCCGCTCGGCGCCTTCTTCCCCGCGGTCGGCGAGCACCCGGTAGTCCGGATGGCCGCCGCCGACGCGCGTGGTCTTCATGCCTCGGGAGGCGGCAAGGTCCGCCGGGCCGAGACTCATGCCGTGGAGGCGCGGGGAGGCAGCGGCGATGTCGTCGACATTCTTGACGCCTTCCGCCGTCTCCAGGATCGCGTGGATCAGGATGGGCCGGCCGATGCCGTGCCGCGCCTCGAGCTGGGCGAGCAGCTGGTCGAGGTAGTGGATGTCCCACGGGCCTTCCACCTTCGGCAGCATCACGACGTCGAGCTTGTGCCCCACGGCCGCGACGATGGCCATGACGTCGTCGAGCATCCAGGGGCTGTTGAGGGCGTTGATGCGCACCCACAGGCCCGTCGTCCCGAAATCGCAGCCCTCGGCCATTTCGATGAAGCCGGCGCGTGCGGCCTCCTTGGCATCGGCGGGGATGGCATCCTCTAGATTGCCGAGCAGCACGTCCACCTCGCCGACGATATCGGCCACCTTGGCGCGCACCTTCTCGATGTGCGGCGGGATGAAATGGATCATCCGCTCGAGCCGCGTCGGCAGCTCCCGGAAGGGCTGCGGCGCGCCGAGCGCCAGCGGGCGATAGAAGTTGCGCGGCAGTTTCATGTCGTCTCCACCCTCGGATCGCCGGTTCCCGGCATTCATGCTGCAGTGCAATAGACACCAGTTGCGCCGCGTCGTCCATTGGCCGGAGGGCGAAGGGACCACGGCTGACCAGGCGCTCCACACGCCGGGCATGCTGTTGCGCGGGGCTTTCCGTGCATGGGGCCCCTGCGCTTGCGGCGGTTGTGCTGCCGGCCCCGCACGTTATGCCTTGAGCCGCGGGCGCCACGCCGCCCGCCGGGAGCCCTCGATGACGGACCTTGCCGCGCTGATCAGCCTCGTTGCGCCCTTCTTCGGGCTCATCGCGCTCGGCTTCTACTGCGGCAAGCGGGTGCATATTCCCGAGGGCGGGCTCGCGTGGATGCAGTTCTTCCTCATCTACGTCGCGCTGCCGCCGCTGTTCTACCGGCTCATCGTCAACACGCCGATCGAGGAACTCGCCAACTGGCCCTTCATCGCGGCGACGACCCTGTGCACCTTCAGCGCCTTTGCGATCTCGTTCTCGACGGGAATGGCGACGTCGCGCGGCGACATCTCGCAGGCGACCCTGCGCGGGCTCGCGGGCGCCTATTCCAACATCGGCTACATGGGGCCGCCGCTCGTACTCGCCGCCCTCGGCAGCGGGGCCAGCGCGCCGGTGGCGCTGATCTTCGTCTTCGACAACATCCTGCTCTTCACGCTCGTGCCGTTCCTGATGACCATCGGCGGCGCCGACAAGCGCAGCTTCGCCGAGACGACGCGGGCCGTGGTCTGGCGGGTGGTGACGCACCCGTTCAACCTCGCCACCGCCGCCGGCGTCGCGGCGAGCTATTTCAGGCTCACGCTGCCCGACTTTGCCGATAAGATGGTGACCTGGCTCGCCGGGGCGGCCGCGCCGTGCGCGCTCTTCATCCTCGGGGTGACGGTGGCGCTGCGGCCGCTGGGGCGCCTGCCGCTCGAGGTGCCGGCCCATGTCTTCGTCAAGCTCATCATCCATCCGCTGCTGGTCTGGGTGGTTCTATCGGCCTTCGGCGATTTCGATCCCGTCTGGGTCTACGCGGCGGTGCTGATGGCGGCGCTGCCGCCGGCCCTCAATATCTTCGTGTTGTCGACGCAGTATCGCATCGGCCTGGAACGCGCCTCGGCGGCCATCCTCGTCGGCACCGTCGCCTCCATGGTGACGCTGACGGGCTTTCTCTGGCTCATCAAGACGGGCAGGATGCCTCACGATCTGTTTCCGTCGTGAGGGGTAATTCATGGCGCATCTGCCGCTCGAGGGCCTCGTCGTCCTCGATTTCTCGACCCTGCTGCCGGGGCCGCTGGCGACCCTGATGCTCGCCGAGGCCGGGGCCGAGGTCATCAAGGTGGAAAAGCCGCAGGGCGACGACATGCGGCACTTCCCGCCGCGGCTCGGCGAGACTTCGGCGCCCTTCGCCGTCCTCAACGCCGGCAAGCGCAGCATCGCCCTCGACCTGAAGAACCCGGACCAGCGGGCGGCGCTGCGCCCCCTCGTCGAGCGGGCGGATATCCTCGTCGAGCAGTTCCGCCCGGGCGTCATGGCGAAGCTCGGCCTCGGCTACGAGGCGCTGAAGGTCATCAACCCGCGCCTCGTCTATTGCTCCATCACCGGCTTCGGGCAGGAGGGGCCGCGGGCGCAGGAGGCGGGCCACGACCTCAACTATGCCGCCGTGGCGGGGCTCCTGTCGCTCAATCCCGGCACGACGCGCAGCCCGACGGTGCCGCCGATGCTGGCGGCCGATATCGGCGGCGGCTCGCTGCCGGCGGTGCTCAACATCCTCCTCGCCCTGCGCCAGCGCGATTTCACCGGCGAGGGCATGCACCTCGACATCGCCATGAGCGACGCGATGTTCACCTTCGCCTGGTATGGCCTCGCCCAGGGCCACGCCACCGGCCGTTTCCCGGGAGCGGGGGAGAATGTCCTTGCCGGCGGCTCGCCGCGCTACGGCCTCTATGCCACCCGCGACGGGCGCTTCCTCGCCGTGGGGGCGCTGGAGCAGAAGTTTTGGGACACCTTCTGCGGTGCGCTCGACCTGCCGGAGGCCCTCCGGGACGACCGGCGCGATCCGGCGGCGACGCGTGCGGCGATCACTGAACGTATCGCTGCGCAGGACGCGGACGAGTGGCGCCGGCGCCTCACCCCACTCGACTGCTGCTGCACGGTGGTGGCCAGTCTCGACGAGGCGGTGCGCGACCCGCATTTCACCGCTCGCGGGCTCATGAGAGCGACCGCGGCGACGCCCGACGGCAGCCGCATTCCGCTCGCCGCCGTGCCCATCGACCCGCAGCTGCGCCGCGCCCGCGGCGAGGCGCGCCCGGTGCCGGCGCTCGAGCCCGGGTCACAATAGCGGGTCGGCGGCCCCGGCGCGGGACATCAGCCGCGGCAGTCGCGCGTGCGGGGCGAGCCCCTCGCGCATGACGAAGCGGCGCAGCGGCCCGATGAGATCGAGCGCGATGAGGCCGGCCCCGCGCAGGAGGTCGGCCGGGAGGAAATGCGCGAGCAGCGTCCGGTTCAGCGCGTCGACGCCCGTCGTCCTGAGGCGCACGTCGAGCCGCCGGCCGCGTTCGTAGGCTCCGAGGGCCTCCGGGCTGCCGATGTCGAGGCCGCGCGTGCGCGCATCGACCACGGCATCGCGCAGGTTGGCGACGTCCCGCATGCCGAGGTTGAGGCCCTGCGCGCCGATGGGCGGAAAGACGTGGGCCGCCTCGCCGGCGACGGCGATGCGATCGGCGGTGAAACGCGCGACCGAAAGGCCGCTCATCGGCACGCGCCCGCGTCCGCCCTCGACGCGCATACGCCCGAGCATGGACCGCGCCTGCCGCTCGACGGCAAGCGCGAAGCTTTCGTCGTCACGCGCCGCGAGCGTCTCCGCCTGCTCAGGGCTGCATACCCACACGAGGCTGGAGCGTAGCCCCGGCAGCGGCACCAGCGTGAAGGGCCCCGAGCGGGTGTGGAACTCCGTCGACGTGTCGCGGTGGTCGCGGCTGTGCGCGAGGATCGCTGTCAGCGCCGTCTGCGGGTAGGACCATTCGCGGATGTCGATGCCCGCGTCGGCCCGCATGCGCGAGTTGCGTCCGTCGGCCGCCACGACGAGGGGCGCTCGGAGGATGCGGCCGTCGTCCAGGCTCGCTTCGGCGAAGTCGGCGCCGGCCGTGAAGGCGGTGGCGGACGCAGCCACGCGCGCGAGGCCCCGCGTATTGTCCGCGAGGGTAGCAAGGCCCGCGACCAATGTCGCGTTCTCGATGTTGTAGCCGAAGGCGTCGAGGCCGATCTCGCCGGCGTTGAAGGTCACCGGCGGCGGGCGGAAGAGGTTGTCCGTCGCATCGATGAGGCGCATGTGCGCCATGGGGGCCGCCTGCATCTGCAGGCCGTGCCAGGCGCCGATGGCATCGAGCAGGCGGATGGAGGCATCGAGCAGCGCCACCGTGCGCCCGTCGCGCGCCGTGCGCACCTCCCCGACGAGCGTGGTGCGGAGGCCTTCCTGAGCCAGTGCGATGGCGAGGGCGAGGCCGGCTGGGCCGGGCCCGACGACGATGACATCGGCGTCCGCCGCCGGGACTTTCCGCTTCGCCATCGCATGTCCTCCAACTCGGCCGCGCCTTGCGCCGCACGTCGACCTCTGAGCTACCGCAAGCTGGGCGCGGATGCCAGAGGCCGGCTACCGCATGCCACAATGGCCGGATTGTCGCGGCTTCCGGGCCATGCTTTCCTGCCGGACCGAGCGATTCGAGACGGAGCTTTCCTGCATGTTCGAATGGGTGGCCAATCCCGCCGGCTGGGCCGCGCTCGTCACGCTCTCGGCCATGGAGATCGTGCTAGGCATCGATAATGTCGTGTTCATCTCCGTGCTGGTATCGAAGCTGCCGCGCGACCAGGCGGAGCGGGCCCGCCGCATCGGCCTCCTGCTCGCGCTCGTCTTTCGTGTTTTGCTGCTTTTTGCGCTCACGGCCATCATGCGCCTGACGGAGCCGGTCTTCACCATTTTCGGCAATGGCTTCTCTTGGCGCGACATCATCCTCATCGTCGGCGGGGCGTTCCTGATCGCCAAGGCGACACACGAAATTCACGCCGAGATGGAGGGGCCGGGCGAGAGCGAGCGGCGCGGTGCGGCACCGGGCGCCTTCACGGCGGCCGTCGCGCAGATCACGGTCATCGATCTCGTCTTCTCGGTCGATTCCATCGTCACGGCCATCGGCATGGCCCAAGACGTATCGATCATGATCATCGCCGTCGTCATCGCCATGGCGGTAATGTATGCGGCCTCCGGGCCCGTCAGCCGCTTCATCGCCCACCACCCCACCACGAAGATGCTGGCACTGGCCTTCCTCATCCTCATCGGCGTGTCGCTGGTGGCTGAAGGCGGCGAGATCCATATCCCTCGCGGCTACATCTATTCGGCCATGGCCTTCGCGGCAGCCGTCGAGGCGATCAACGTCATGGCTGGTCGCAAGCGGCGCAGGCATGCCGGGGGGAGCGGAGAGGCCTGATCAGAGCGTGGCGAGCGCCCGGCCTGCCGCGTCGCGGGCCGCCGCGACGGTGGCGGCATAGCGCACGAGCGGCACCTTCAGCCCCTCGTGCGCCAGAACCCGCCTGACAGAGGGGCTTGCGCCCGCGATGTAGAGCCGGGCCCCGCGCCGCGTTGTCTCCCGGGCGATCGACAGGAGCGCGCGGGCCGCTGTCGAATCGGCGAAAGGCACCTGCGACAGATCGAGCACCAGCGTCTTGGGACGGCTGCCGATGCGCTCCAGGATGGCGCCGACGTTGCCGGCGGCGGCGAAGAAGAGCGGGCCGGCGATGCTGTAGACGATGACGTCCGGATCGGCGACGCGGCCACTGTCGTAAGCTTCCCGCGCGCCGGCCGGCGCATCCGCCTCGTCGTCCATGCCGAGCGAGGCGTGCCGCTCCACGGCGACGAGCTCGCCCATGCGGTGCATGAAGAGGAAGCTGCCGAGCACGACGCCGACGGCGATGCCTTCTGTCAGATCGCGGAAGACGGTGAGGAGGAAGGTGGCGAGCAGCACCACGGCCTCGCCGCGCGAGCGCGTGAGGATCGACGCGAAGGCGTGCCGCTCGGCCATGTTCCAGGCGACCACGGCGAGCACAGCCCCGAGCGCGGCCAGCGGCACATAGGCGGCGAGCGGTGCCGCCACCAGCATGAAGACGAGCAGGAAGAGCGCGTGCAGCATGCCGGAGACGGGCCCGACAGCCCCGGCGCGCACGTTCGTCGCCGTGCGGGCGATGGTGCCCGTCGCGGTGAGGCCGCCGAAGAGCGGCGAGGCGATGTTGGCGATGCCCTGCGCCACGAGCTCGCAGTTCGAGCGGTGGCGCCGCCCCGTCATGCCGTCGGCGACCACCGCCGACAGGAGCGATTCGATGCCGCCGAGCAGCGCGAGCGCCAGCGCATCCGGCAGGACGGTGAGCACCTTGTCGAGCGACAGGGCCGGCATGCTCGGTGCCGGCAGGCCGCGCGGCACCTCGCCGAAGCGCGAGCCGATGGTCTCGACCGGCAGGCCGAAGGCCCAGGAGGCGAGGGTGGCCGCAAGCACCACGATGAGGAAGGCCGGCAGCCGCGCATCGATGCGGCGCACGAGGATGATGAGGCCGATCGAGGCGACGGCGAGGGCGATGGTCGCCCCGTTCGCCGTCTCGCGCACCTGCCACAGCGCCTCGACCTTCGGCAGGAGGGCCGCAGGCTCGGGCCCGGCCAGCGTCAGGCCGAGGAGCTCCTTGAACTGGCTCGCCAGGATGATGACGGCGATGCCGGCGCTGAAACCGACCGTCACCGGATGCGGGATGTACTTGATGTAGGTCCCGAGCCGAAGAAAGCCGATGAGGACGAGTACGAGGCCGGCGATCATCGTGGCGAGCAGGAAGCCGTCATAGCCGTGGCGCTCGATGGTGGCGGCCACGAGCACGATGAAGGCGCCGGCCGGGCCGCCGATCTGAAAGCGGCTGCCGCCGAAGGCGGAGATGAGAAAGCCGCCGATGATGGCGGTGGCGAGGCCCTTGTCGGGGCTCACCCCGCAGGCGATGGCAATCGCCATCGACAGGGGTAGGGCGACGATGGCGACGGTCAGGCCCGCCAGCGCGTCGGCGCGCAGCTGCGGCAGGCCATAGCCCTCGCGCAGGACGGTGACGAGCTTGGGCGTGAACAGGTCCCGCAGGCTGGGAGACGGCTTCGGCGAAGGTCTCGGTGACGTCTTTGCCTGCTGAAGCATGGGGTTTGATCCTGACGCAAATTACAAAATGTATTTGTAGTATATAAGCCCGGAGCCGCATTGCCTACGACGGCATTGCATATCTAACATGCAATGCAACACGAGGGATGGAAGCCGTGAAAGCAATCCGCATTCACCGCCACGGCGGGCCAGAGGTGCTGGTCTATGAGGATGTCGACATCGGCCAGCCGGGTCCCGGCGAGGTCCGCGTCCGCAACATGGCAGTCGGCCTCAATTTTATCGATGTCTATTTCCGCACCGGCGCCTACAAGCCGCCGGGCCTGCCGTTCACGCCCGGCAACGAAGGAGCCGGCGAGGTTGTGGCGGTGGGCGAGGGCGTCGGCGATTTCGCTCCGGGCGACCGGGTGGCCTACGCTGCTACGCTCGGCTCCTATGCCGAAGAGCGGATCGTGCCGGCCCAATTCCTGGTACACCTGCCCGGCGCCATCGACTTCGAGACGGGCGCGGCCATGATGCTGAAGGGCCTGACGGCGCAATATCTGCTGCGCCGCACCTTCCGCGTCGAGGCTGGCCACACCATCCTCGTCCACGCAGCCGCGGGCGGCGTCGGCCTCATCCTGACCCAATGGGCGAAGCATCTTGGCGCCACCGTCATCGGCACCGTCGGCTCGCCGGACAAGGCCGAGCTCGCACGGCACAACGGCTGCGACCACGTCATCGACTACCGCAGGGAAGACTTCGTCGCCCGCGTGAAGGAGATCACGGGCGGCGAGGGGTGCCACGTCGTCTATGACGGCGTCGGCAAGGCCACCTTCCCGGGTTCGCTCGACTGTCTGCGCCGCTTCGGCTATTTCGTCAGCTTCGGCTCCGCCTCGGGACCCGTCGAGGCCTTCGACATTCTGCTCCTGGCGCAGAAGGGCTCGCTCTTCGCCACCCGGCCGACGCTGTTCACGCATCTGGCCACGCACGAGGACGTGGTCGAGATGAGCAACGATCTCTTCCATGTGGTCGAGAGCGGTGTCGTCAAGATCCCGATCCACGCCCGCATGCCGCTCGCCGAGGCAGCCGAGGCGCACCGCCGCCTCGAGGCGCGGCAGACGACCGGGTCGACGGTGCTGCTGCCCTGAGCAACCTTTCATTGGCACGGATCCTGCCTCGGCGGGCGGGGAGAGACACGGGGCGGGGCGGCGTGACGGAGTTGGACGCAGCAGCGGGCGCGGGGGCGGATGAGACGGGGCCGCCGCTCATCGCCATGCACGGCATCACAAAGATCTTCGGCTCGCTCGTCGCCAACGACCATATCGATCTCGCCATCCGGGCGGGCGAGATTCATGCCCTGCTCGGCGAGAACGGTGCGGGCAAGTCGACGCTCGTCAAGATCCTCTACGGACTGCTTGAGCCGACGCAGGGCGAGATCCGCTGGCGGGGCGAGCCGGTGCGCCTTGCCGGGCCGCAGGAGGCTCGCGCGCTCGGCATCGGCATGGTCTTCCAGCATTTCTCGCTGTTCGAGAACCTGACGGTGGCGGAGAACATCGCCGCCGCCATGCCGCCCGACCTGTCGCTCGCCGAGGTTGCCGCGAAGGCGCGGGACGTGTCGGGCCAGTACGGCCTGTCCGTCGACCTCGACCGGCCGGTGTGGACGCTCTCGGCAGGCGAGCGCCAGCGTATCGAGATCATCCGCTGCCTGCTGCAGGACCCGCGGCTGATCGTGCTCGACGAGCCGACCTCCGTGTTGACGCCGCAGGAGGCAGACCGGCTTTTCGTGACGCTCGAACGCCTGGCCGCGAGCGGCTGCGCTATCCTTTATATCTCGCATCGCCTCGAGGAGGTGCGGCGGCTGTGCTCTTCGGCCACGATCCTGCGTGCCGGCCGTGTCGTCGCTACCATCGACCCGCGCGCCATCAGCGCCCGTGAGATTGCGGGCCTGATGGTCGGCACCGCCCTGCACGACGTGGTCGCCGGGCGTGGTGCTGCCGAAGGGGCGCCGCGGCTCATGGTGCGCGGCCTCGCGCTCGCGCCGGAGAAGGCGCACGGCCAGGCGCTGCGCGACATCGACCTCGTCGTGCGGGCGGGCGAGGTCCTCGGCATCGCTGGGGTTGCCGGCAACGGCCAGGGGGAGCTTTTCGCCGCACTCTCCGGCGAACGTCTCGCCGCTGCACCGGACGTTGTCACCATCGACGGTAAGCCCGTCGGGCATCTCGGCGTAACCGAGCGGCGGCGGCTGGGCGCCGCCTTCGTGCCGGAGGAGCGGCTCGGCCACGGTGCGGTGCCGGACCACCGCCTCGCGGAGAACACCCTGCTCTCGCGCCACGGCACCGGCGGCCTCGTCTCGCGCGGCTTCGTGCTCGCCGACGCGACGCGGGCACTGGCGACGCGCATCATCGAGACCTTCGACGTGCGCAAGGAGGGCGCGGATCCGCGCGCCCGCACCCTTTCCGGCGGCAATCTGCAGAAATTCGTCGTCGGCCGCGAGATCCTGCGCCAGCCGGGCGTGCTCGTCGTCAACCAGCCCACGTGGGGCGTGGATGCGGGCGCCGCCGCGCTCATCCGCCAAGCGTTGGTCGATCTTGCCCGCAGCGGCAGCGCCGTCCTCGTCATCAGCCAGGACCTCGACGAATTGTTCGAGATCGCCGACCGCATCGCCGTCATCCACGCCGGTGAACTGAGCGCGCCGGAGGCGACGGGCGACCTCACCCGCGAGACGGTCGGTCTGCTGATGGCGGGCGCTGCGGCACCGAAGGGGACCGTCCATGCGCATTGAGCTGCAACAACGCACGGCGCCCTCGGCCATCGCGCGGCTCCTTGCGCCCGTGCTTGCGCTGGCTGCCGCCTTTCTCCTCGGCGGTATCGTCATTGCGGCCATGGGCCGCTCGCCGCTCGCCGCGCTCGACGTTTATGTGCTGCAGCCCTTGTCCGACCCATGGGCGCTGCAGGAGATGGTCGTGAAGGCGACACCGCTCGTGCTCATCGCCATCGGCCTGTCCTTCTGCTTCCGGGCCAACCTGTGGAACATCGGCGCCGAGGGACAGTTCGTGGTCGGCGCCATTTGCGGCAGCACCGTCGCGCTCGCCACGCACGGAACAGCCGCGGGCGCCTGGGTGCTGCCGGCCATGCTGCTGCTCGGCACGCTCGGCGGCATGGCCTGGGCGGGCGTGCCCGCCTTCCTGCGCGCCCGCTTCGGCGTCAGCGAGATTCTGACCAGCCTGATGCTCGTCTACGTGGCCGAGTTGATCCTCGACTATCTGGTGCGCGGGCCCTGGCGCGATCCCAAGGGCTTCAACTTCCCCCAATCCGTCACCTTCGACGAGGCGGCGACGCTGCCCTTCCTCACGGACGGCGGGCGTCTGCATGTCGGCATCCTCATGGCGCTCGTCGCCGTCATCGTCGCCTTTGTCGTGATGGGGCACACCATCTTCGGATATCGCCTCAGGGTCACGGGCGAAGCGCCTCGCGCCGCACGCTTTTCCGGCTTCAGCGAGCCGCGCACGACCTTCATCGTCTTCGCCATTTCCGGCGGCCTCGCCGGGCTCGCCGGCATCGTCGAGGTCGCGGGCCAGATCGGTCAGCTGAAGCCCTCGATCTCGCCGGGCTACGGCTTCACGGCGATCATCGTCGCCTTCCTCGGGCGCCTCAATCCCTTCGGCATCCTGCTCGCCGGCCTCGTCATGGCGCTGACCTTCATCGGCGGCGAGGCGGCGCAGATCACGCTGCGCCTGCCATTCGACCTGACGCGCACCTTCCAGGGCATCCTGCTGTTCTGTGTCCTGGGGGCCGACGCGCTCGTCACCTATCGTGTGCGGCTCGTGCGCGGCACGCCGGCACAGGCGGCAGGGAGAGCGGCATGAGCATTGTCGAAGCCATTCTGCTCACCATCGTCACGGCATCGACGCCGCTCCTCATCGCCGCCCTCGGGGAGCTGGTCACCGAGCGGGCCGGCGTTCTCAACCTGGGTGTCGAGGGTATGATGGCGATGGGCGCCGCCTGCGGCTTTGCTGGCGCCATCCTGTTCGATTCGACCCTTCTTGGCGTCCTCTGTGGCATTCTTGCCGGGGGGCTGACGGCGGCGCTCTTCGCCTTCGCCGTGCTCGGCCTCGCCGCCAATCAGGTCGCCTCGGGCCTGGCGCTGACCATCTTTGGCCTCGGCCTGTCCGGGCTCATCGGTGCGCCCTTCATCGGCGCCCGGCGCGATCCCATCACGCATCTCCACATCCCGGGGCTCTCGGACCTGCCTCTCGTTGGGCGTCTGTTCTTCGGCCAGGATGCCTTCGTCTACGCCTCGCTCCTGCTTTGTCTCGGCGTCGGCTGGTTCCTGTTCCACACCCGCAAGGGCCTGTTGCTGCGGGCGGTGGGCGAGAACCAGACCTCGGCCCATTCTCTCGGCCTGCCGGTGCTGCGCGTGCGCTTCGTCGCCATCCTCTTCGGCGGCGCCTGCGCGGGCCTCGCGGGGGCCTATCTCTCGCTCGTCTATACGCGCTTCTGGTCGCCGGGCATGACCTCCGGGCGCGGCTGGATCGCGGTCGCGCTCGTCGTCTTTGCGGCTTGGCGGCCCGGCTGGACCTTCTTCGGCGCCTATCTCTTCGGGGCGGCGACGGTGCTGCAGCTCCATGCGCAGGCGGCGGCGATCGGCATCCCGTCCCAGGCGCTGTCAGCCTTGCCTTATCTTGCGACGATCGTCGCGCTCGTCGTCCTCTCGCTCGGCCGGCGGCGTGACACCGGTGCCCCGGGTTCGCTCGGCGCACCTTTCGTGCCGGACCGGTAGCTTGCTAAGTTCGTCCGTCCCGCCGTGCCGGAGAGGGGACGTCGCAGGGGGCGGCGTCCTGCGGGCGGACAAGACCAGCCCCCATTCGAGTGACAGGGACCCACGATGAAGCGTCTATTCACCCATCTTCTGGCGACGGCGGCCATGGCGCTCGTTGCCGGCGCTGCCAGCGCGCAGGACAAGCTCAAGGTCGGCTTCATCTATGTGGGGCCGGTCGGTGACCACGGCTGGAGCTACCAGCACGATGTCGGCCGCAAGGCCATCGAGAAGGCGCTCGGCGACAAGGTCGAGACGAGCTACGTCGAGAGCGTGCCGGAGGCCGATTCAGAGCGCGCCATCGAGCAGCTCGCCCGCACCGGCCACAAGCTCATCTTCACCACCTCCTTCGGCTACATGGAGCCGACGCTCAAGGTGGCGAAGAAATATCCGGGCGTGAAGTTCGAGCACGCCACCGGCATCAAGCGCGCCGACAATGTGTCCACCTATGCGGCGAAGTTCCATGAGGGCCGCTATGTCATCGGCCAGATCGCGGCCAGGATGTCGAAGACGGGCGTCATCGGCTATGTCGGCGCCTATCCGATCCCCGAGGTCGTCGCCGGCATCAACGCCTATTTCCTCGGCGCCCAGTCGGTGCGGCCGGACATCAAGATCAAGGTGGTCTGGGCCAATTCCTGGTATGATCCGGGCAAGGAGGCGGACGCCGCCAAGGCGCTGCTCGACCAGGGCGTCGACGTGATGGCCCAGCACACCGACAGCCCGGCGCCCCTGCAGGCGGCCGAGGCGCGCGGCCATTTCGGCTTCGGCCAGGCGTCGGACATGATTCGCTTCGCGCCCAAGACGCAGCTGACCGCGATCGTCGACAACTGGAACGACTATTACGTCGCCCGCACCAAGGCCGTGCTCGACGGCACCTGGAAGTCCGAGGACACCTGGGGTGGCCTCGACAGCGGCATGGTGAAGATGGCACCCTACACCAACATGCCGGATGATGTGAAGAAGATGGCCGAGGAGACGGAGGAGGCGATCCGTTCCGGCAAGCTCAATCCTTTCAAGTGCCCCGTATTCAGGCAGGACGGCAGCGAGGTGGAGTGCAAGGGTGGCGCGGCTCTATCAGACGAGCAGGTGCTCGGCATGAATTTCTATGTGAAGGGTATCGAGGACAAGCTGCCGCAGTAGACGGCGGCCGGGACTGCAGGCGGAACGGCCGGCGCAAAGGCGCCGGCCGTTTGCGTCTTAACGGAGCACTCAGCCGGCGATCTTGCCGCCGCCCCGCTTCGTGATGGCGACAATCGACGGGCGAGGCGGCATGCCGTCCTGGAAATCCGGCCACCGCGTCGCCGGATCGTCGAAGGTCGAGATGCGGCCGAAGGCCGACCAGTCCTTGCCATCGTCGCCGGGGTGCTGCACGGCGACAAAGAAGGTGGTGAGGTCCGGCGTCGGCATGGGGCCGCAGAGCTCCGCACCCGCCGGGCAACGGAAGAACAGCTTGGAGGTGCCGCGCGCCGCGCCTTCCGTGTCGAGAGCGAAAAGCCCGTCGGTGCGGCCGGTGCTCTTTTCGGACATGCCGTCCGTCGACACCCACAGGCGCCCCTCGCTGTCGATGGCGCAGTTGTCCGGCATGCCGAACCAGCCGTCCTTGCTCGTCGCCGAGGAGAATGTGGCGCCGACGTCGGCGATCGAGGGGTCGCCGCATTTGACGAGGATTTCCCAGGTGAACTTGCGCGCCGCATGATCGCCGCCCTCCGGCAGCATCTCGATGATGTGGCCGAACTCGTTGTTGGCGCGCGGATTGGCGGCGTCGACCTGTTCGGCCTTGCGGCGCGCGTTGTTGGTCAGCATCACATAGACCTTGTCGGTCTGCGGATTGGCCTCGACGTCCTCCGGCCGGTCCATCTTGGTGGCGCCGAGGAGATCGGCGGCGCGGCGCGCCTCGATGACGACATCGGCCTGGCTGGCAAAGCCGTTTGCCGCCGTCAGCGGCCCCTCGCCGAAGACGAGCGGCAGCCATTCGCCAGTGCCGTCGGCGTCATAGCGGGCGACATGCAGCGTGCCCCTGTCGAGCAGGTCCATGTTGGCGGCGCGGTCGGCCGGATCGACCCGGCCTTCGGTGACGAACTTGTAGACGTAGTCGAAGCGCTCGTCGTCGCCCTGGTAGACGACGAAGCGTCGGTCCTTGTTGACGATGTTCGCCGCGCCCTCGTGCTTGAAGCGGCCCATGGCCGTGCGCTTCTTCGGCACCGAGGTGGGGTCGAGCGGGTCGATCTCCACCACCCAGCCGAAGCGGTTCGATTCGTTCGGCTCCTTGGCGAGGTCGAAGCGGTCGTAGTGCTGGCCCCAGTTGTAGGAATTGCCGGGCACGCCGTAGCGCTTCAGCGCCGCCTCCTCGGGGTGGCCGTCGGCCTTGCCCCAGAAGTAGCCGTTGAAGTTCTCCTCGCACGTCAGCCACGTGCCCCAGGGCGTGATGCCGCCGGCGCAGTTGTTGAGCATGCCGCGCACCTTGCGCCCCTCGGCATCGTAGGAGGTCTTCATGCGCTCGGCGCCGGCGGCCGGGCCGGTGATCTCCATTTCCGTCTCGGCGGTAATGCGGCGCGCATATTTCGAATCCGGCACCACCTGCCACTTGCCGTTCACCTTGCGGACTTCGATGACCGAGCCGCCGTGCGCCATCATCTCGATGTCGACGAGCGCCTTCGTCATGTCCTTGAAACGGACGTCCTTGGTGTGCTGGGGCGGGATGCCCGGAAACATCAGCTCCTCGTTGGTGTATTCGTGGTTCACGACGAGGAGGCCGTGCGCCGACGGGTCGGCGGCGCCGGGCAGGGGGATGTAGCCGAGGAAGTCGTTATTGTAGCCGAACTGCCCGGCCTGCGCCTCGGCGCTCTGGCTCTTCGGATCGAACGCCGGCGCGCCGGGCAGCACGGGGTCGCCCCAGCGGATGAGGATGTCGGCGTCATGGCCCTCGGCGACATGATGCCGCTCGTCGACACCCGCCGCCGGCTCCTTGAAGCGGAAGGCCGATGCGTCGGTCTCGGCGCGCGCCTTTTCGGCCGTGGCGAGCGCCAGCGGCGAGACGGTGGCCGAAATGGCGGTGACGGCCAGCGCCCCGCGCATCAGGTCGCGGCGGCTGAAGCGCCGGGCGATGATCTCGCCCATGCTGGGATTGTCGCTCGTGTTGCGGCCGAGGTTCTCTGATTCCTCGTAAGCCTGGGAGCGAGTCAGCTCAGCGTCGGTCATCCTGGGATCCCCCGATGGAAAATCAGCCGCTCACAGTTAGGGCCGGGGCATGTCCGACGGATGACACTACGTCCCGCGATCGACTGTAACCGACGACGCCCGCAGACGACGTTTCTCCATCGGCCATGGCGCCTGCGAGACCCAGGCCACGGTGGAGAAGGACCCTGAAACGAAACAGCCGGGGCCCGAAGACCCCGGCTGCCATATTCCGGTGCGGGCGGCCGGAAGGGCCCCCCGCGCTGCATCAGACCGAGTAGTACATGTCGAACTCGACCGGGTGCGGCGTGTGCTCGAAGCGGATGACGTCCTGCATCTTGAGTTCGATATAGGCGTCGATGAAGTCGTCGCTGAACACGCCGCCGGCCTTGAGGAAGGCGCGGTCCTTGTCGAGGGACTGCAGGGCCTCGCGCAGGCTGGCGCAGACGGTCGGGATCTTCTTCAGCTCGCGCGGCGGCAGGTCGTAGAGATCCTTGTCCATCGCCGAGCCGGGGTCGATCTTGTTCAGGATGCCGTCGAGGCCGGCCATGAGCAGGGCCGCGAAACCGAGGTAGGGGTTCGCCGTCGGGTCGGGGAAACGCACCTCGACGCGCTTGGCCTTCGGCGAGTTCGTCCACGGAATGCGGCAGGAGGCCGAGCGGTTGCGCGAGGAGTAGGCGAGCAGCACCGGCGCCTCGAAGCCCGGGACCAGACGCTTGTAGGAGTTGGTCGACGGGTTGGTGAAGGCGTTGATGGCCTTGGCGTGCTTGATGATGCCGCCGATGTACCACAGGCATTCCTGGCTGAGGTCGGCATACTTGTTGCCGGCGAACAGCGGCTTGCCGCCCTTCCAGATCGACTGGTGCACGTGCATGCCCGAGCCGTTGTCGCCATAGACCGGCTTCGGCATGAAAGTGGCCGACTTGCCGTAGCTCTGGGCCACGTTGTGGATGCAGTACTTGTAGACCTGCATCTGGTCGGCCATCAGCGTCAGCGTGTCGAACTTCATGCCGAGCTCGTGCTGGGCCGAGGCGACCTCATGGTGGTGCTTCTCGACCTTGACGCCCATGGCAGCCATGGCCGCGAGCATCTCGCCACGCATGTCCTGTCCGGAATCGAGCGGCGGCACGGGAAAGTAGCCGCCCTTCGTCGGGATGCGGTGGCCGAGGTTGCCGCCCTCATAGTCCGTGTCGCCGTTGATCGGCAGCTCCGCCGCATCGAGCTTGAAGCCCGTGTTATAAGGGGTGGCCGTGAACTTGACGTCGTCGAAGACGAAGAACTCCGCCTCGGGGCCGACATAGATCGCGTCGCCGATGCCGGTCGACTGCAGGAAGGCCTCGGCCTTCTTGGCGATGCCGCGCGGGTCGCGGTTGTAGGCCTCGCCCGTGGTCGGCTCGAGAACGTCGCAGACGATGGAGAGCGTCGCGGCCGAGAAGAATGGGTCGACGGTGGCGGTGGCCGGGTCCGGCATGAGGAGCATGTCGGATTCGTTGATGGCCTTCCAGCCGGCGATCGAAGAGCCGTCGAACATCGTGCCTTCGGCGAAGATGTCTTCGTCGATCATCGACACATCGAAGGTGACGTGCTGCCACTTGCCACGCGGATCGGTAAAGCGGAAGTCGACATACTTGATGTCTTCGTCCTTGATCAGCTTGAGCACGTCCTTAGCGCTCTTCATCATTATCATCCTCTAGTGGAACTGGCCGTCTGCGGCCCGTGGGGTGGCGTAGGTCGGATCAAATCGCGTCCGTGCCGGTCTCGCCGGTGCGGATGCGGATGACCTCCTCGACCGTGGATACAAAAATCTTGCCATCTCCGATCCGGCCCGTCTGGGCCGCCTTGCGGATGGCCTCGACCGCCCGGTCGACCATCTCGTCGGCAAGAACGATCTCGATCTTCACCTTGGGCAGAAAGTCGACGACGTATTCCGCCCCGCGGTAGAGCTCGGTATGGCCCTTCTGGCGGCCGAAACCCTTGGCTTCGATGACGGTGATACCCTGCAGGCCGACGTCCTGAAGCGCCTCCTTCACCTCGTCGAGCTTGAAGGGTTTGATGATCGCTTCGATCTTCTTCATGCCGTGCAGCCTCCGCAGGATCAGTCAGTGCAAACAGCTCGTGTGGCTCTTACCATCAAAGCCGATCGGCCTGCCACGGGGAATTGGCCGCTCCCTGCCACGCAATGTTGCAGCCAGACGACATTTGGAGGCTAAAAATTGTGCAGATGCTACTTTTTTCATCGACCCCGGCGAGGGGGCTGCCATCGCAGCGGCAGAATGCCCGATGCTTGAGCTCATGACCTGCGCCGAGATGGCTGCGGCGGATGGGCGCACCATAGCCGGTGGCACGCCGGGCATCGTGCTGATGGAACGGGCGGGGCAGGCGGTGGCCGAGCGGGTGCTCGCCGGGGTGGCAGGACCCCAGCGCATCGCCGTTCTCTGCGGGCCCGGCAACAATGGCGGCGACGGCTTCGTCGTCGCGCGCCTGCTCGCGGCGGCGGGCCACGATGTGGCCGTCCACGCCCTCGTGCCGCCGGACCGGCTGACGGGTGACGCCGCCGAGGCGGCCCGCGGCTGGCAAGGCGAGGTCCTGCCGCTCGCGGGCTGGCGTGCCGACGGTGTCGATATCATCGTCGACGCCATCTTCGGCGCCGGGCTCGCGCGCGATATCGCCGCGCCGCTCGATGCGGTGATCGCGGCAGTGAATGCCGCCAGCGCCCAGGTCGTCGCGGTCGACGTGCCCTCCGGCATCGACGGCGACACCGGCACCGTGCGGGGCTGCGCCGTCAGGGCTGACGAGACGGTGACTTTCGCCCGGCGCAAGCCCGGCCATCTGCTGCTGCCGGGACGCGAACATTGTGGCCGCGTGCATGTTGCGGACATCGGCATCGCCGACGCGACGGTGGCCGCGCTCGATGTGCGGACGGCCGCGAACGCTCCCGGCCTCTGGCGGGACAAGCTGCCGCGCCCGGATGCGGCGGGTCATAAATACAAGCGCGGCCATCTCGTCGTCGCCTCCGGCGGGCCGGCGCGGACGGGCGCGGCGCGCCTTGCCGCGCGAGCCGGCCTGAGGGCCGGGGCCGGGCTCGTGACCGTCGCCTCGCCGCCGGCGGCCGTCGCCATCAATGCGGGGCATCTGACCGCCATCATGGTGCGCGCCGTCGATGGTGCCGAACAGCTCGCCGACCTGCTGACAGATGCGCGCTTCTCGGCGCTCGTTCTCGGTCCGGCGCTGGGCATTGGCGAGGAGACGCGCCGTATGGTCGAGGTGGCCGCCGCCGCGCGCCGGCACCTCGTGCTCGATGCGGATGCGCTGACGAGCTTTTCGAACAATCTCGCCGGCCTGTGGCAGGTGGTGACCTCCGCTGCGCCGGCTGGCGTCGTGCTGACGCCGCACGAGGGCGAGTTCGCAAGGCTGTTCGGGGAGGCCGGGGGTGTCGCGCAGGCGCGATCCAAGCTGGAGCGGGCCCGGGCCGCCGCCGCGGCGAGCGGGGCCGTTGTCGTGCTCAAGGGCCCCGACACGGTCATCGCCGCGCCGGACGGACGCGCCGCCATCAACGAAAACGCACCGCCTTGGCTCGCGACGGCCGGGACGGGCGACGTGCTCGCCGGCATCATCGGCGGCCTCATGGCTCAGGAGATGCCGACCTTCGTGGCCGCCTGCGCCGGCGTGTGGATGCACGGAGCGGCGGCCGCTGCCTTCGGGCCGGGCCTCATCGCCGAGGACCTGCCGGAGATGCTGCCGCAGGTGTGGCGGACGTTGCTGGATTAGCCTTCGTTTTCAGCGGGAAGGGATGGCTTCTTGAATCACCGCCTCACGTCACCTCGTACCAGGTGGCGAGGCCGGCCGGCAGCCGGTCGAGGATGGCCGAGCCGATCAGCCAGCGGCCCGGATTGTCGGCGACGAAGGCGATCCGCACCGTGCGCCCGGGCGGCACGGCGAACGTGTCGAGCCAGTAGGGCTCCCAGCCGTCGTCGAGCGGATGCAGCAGCCGCACATGGTGCCCGTGGATGTGCAGGGCCTGCACGAAGGCGGTCTGGTTGGTGAAGGCCAGCACGGCTGGCTTGCCGCGCGGCACGCGCAGCAGCGGCTCGCGCTGGTCTGTAAAGGCGGCGCCGTTGACCTGCCAGAGGCGCGTGACATCGGCATCGGTCGCCGGCCGGTTCGGGTCGAGGCCGCCGCCGATCACCGCCTCCGCGCGCAGGGCGGCGGCAAGGTCGATGGCGGCCGGCAGATCCGGTGCCGCCAATGCCGGCCGCGGTTCATCGGCATGCGGCGACGGGGCACCGGTCGCCGCGAACGTGACGAGCGGCACCGTCGACGTGCCGAACAGGCCGCTGACGGTCGCGCCTTCGCCCGGCGTGACGACGACGTCGAGGCGCCCGCCGGGCAGCAGCGTCAGCATCGCGCGGGCCGGAGCGAAGGGCTCGACGGCGATGCTGTCGACGGCGATGACCTCCGCCTCCATGGCGTCGAAGCGCAGCGTGAAGATGCGCGCGTTCGCGGCATTGACGAGGCGCAGCCGCGCACGGCCGCGCTGCGGCAGCCTTACCGCCTGCGGCGGCGTCACGCCGTTCACCGTCAGCCAGTTGCCGAGCCGGCCGGCGAGCCCCGCGTCCTGCGCGGTGCCGAAGCTCGCCCGCAGGGCGCCGCTCTTCTCGAGCGCCCAGTCGGACAGGACGACGATCACGTCCTCGTCCACCGCGATCGATTCCGGCTCGGGGACGATGAGCGTGCCATAGAGCCCGCGGGCAGATTGCTCGGCGGCATGGGCGAGGACGGCCGGGCGGAGAAGGAACGTACCCGGCCGGACCGGCGTGAGGGTAAGCGAGCGCTCCCCGCCGGGCGGCACGGCATCCCCCGCAAGCGGCGCCGCTCCGTCAAGCGCATTCTCGGTCCGCAGGCCGAGGACATGCATGGAGACGGGCTGCGGCAGCTCGTTGGTGAGGTGCAGCGCGAGGGCTTCGCCAAGTGGCGCGCGCAGCCGTGCCCCCGCGGCATCGCCTGTGAAGCTCCATAGGTCCGCGGGGCCTGCGGCGGACGGATTGAGCGGTACCGTCGCGGGCGCCGCGACAAGGCGGGCGCCGCCTCCGGCAGCCGGCTGAGCGCAGGCTCTGCGCGTTGTGCCCGTGAACAGCGCAAGCCCGCCGAGTGCCTTCACGAATGTGCGACGGGCCATGGCGGTGGTATGGGAGCGAGAGGAAATCGTCGTTGCCTCGAATGGCGCCATGGAGACCATCGCTTTGTCGGAAGGCCCAGATCTAACGCGAAGCGCCGTCCGGCACGAGGGCGCGGCATCATTTTTCCGCCCTCGCCATGCTGCTGCGCGGGGGCGCCGGGCACAAAAGGCGGCGCGCGTCATTTTTTTGCTGCATCACCCTTCTGTCATGATATAGAGCCCCGTCCCGGAAGGGGTCTTGGCCGCAGGGCGAGACTCCGGTTGCGGGCGTGGCGGAATTGGTAGACGCGCTGGATTTAGGTTCCAGTGACGACAAGTCGTGGGGGTTCGAGGCCCTCCGCCCGCACCATGCGCCTTGGTGAGGTTCGGCGCGGCCGACCCTTGTGAATGATCATTCAGAGCGAACGGAATAGAGCTGTAAAGATGCAGGCGACGCAAACCCTGTCCGAGGGGCTCAAACGCGAGTTCAAGGTGGTCGTGCCGGCCGCCGATCTGGAAACGAAGCTCACGGGCGAGCTGGCCGGACTGAAAGATCGTGTCCGCATCAACGGCTTCCGCCCGGGCAAGGTGCCGCTGACGCACCTGCGCCGGCTCTATGGCCGCGCCGTGATGGCGGACGTGGTGCAGAACGCCGTCAACGACGCCAACCGCCAGATCGTCGCGGAGCATTCGCTCAAGCTCGCCCAGGAGCCTCAGGTCACATTCCCCGAGAACAAGGACGAGATCGAGGCCGTGATGGAGGCGAAGGCGGATCTTGCCTTCACCGTCGCGCTCGAGGTGCTGCCGCAGATCGAGATCAAGGACTTCTCCGGCATCGAGCTGACCAAGGAGGTCGCCGAGATCGGTGACGCCGAGGTCGACGAGGCGCTGGAGCGCATGGCCAAGCAGAACCGCAGCTTCTCGCCAAAGGACGATGCGGCCGAAAACGGCGACCGCCTGACGGTCGACTTCGTCGGCACCATCGACGGCGAGGCCTTCGAAGGCGGCTCGGCCGAGGACATCAAGGTCGAGATCGGCTCGAACTCCTTCATCCCCGGCTTTGAGGAGCAACTGGTCGGCGCCAGGGCTGGCGAAGACCGCACGGTCAACGTCTCCTTCCCGGAGAATTACCTGGCGCCAAACCTCGCCGGCAAGGCTGCGACCTTTGCCGTGAAGGTCAAGGCGGTCGAGGCCCCGGACGCGCTCAAGATCGACGACGAGCTCGCCAAGGGCTTCGGCATGGAGTCGCTCGACAAGCTCAAGGACGCCGTGCGCGAGGCGATCGGGCGCGACTTCGCCGCCCAATCCCGCCGCAAGCTCAAGCGCATCCTGCTCGACGCCCTCGACGAGCAGTATACCTTCGACCTGCCGCCGAGCCTCGTCGAGCAGGAATTCGCCGGCGTGTGGAACCAGGTCGAAGCCGAGATGAAGCAGTCCGGCAAGACCTTCGCCGACGAGGACACGACGGAGGAAGAGGCGCGCGCCGAATACCGCCGCATCGCCGAGCGGCGCGTGCGACTGGGGCTGGTCCTTGCGGAAATCGGCGAGAAGGCCGATGTAAAGATCACGGACGACGAGGTGACGCAGGCCGTCATCGAGCGCGCCCGCCAGTTCCCCGGCCAGGAGAAGGCCGTGTGGGACTATTATCGCAAGAACCCGCAGGCGCTTGCCGAGATCCGCGCCCCGATCTTCGAGGAGAAGGTGGTCGACCACGTCCTCGGCCAGGTCAAGGTGACGGAAAAGACAGTGTCGCGCGAGGCTCTGTTCTCGGACGACGAGGACGGCGAGGCTGGCGCGGACGAGGGCAAGAAGGCCAAGAAGGCCTCCAGGTCCAAGAAGAAGGCGTAACAGGCTATCCTGCGGGCGATTCGCTGCAGGATCGCCCGCAGGGTCGGTTCACGGCCGCGGGCATTCGGAACCGACGAGGAAGACGATGAGGGATCCGTTAGAGGTCTATAACAACACGCTCGTGCCGATGGTGGTGGAGCAGTCCAACCGCGGCGAGCGTGCGTTCGATATCTATTCCCGCCTGCTGCGCGAGCGAATCATCTTCCTCACCGGCCCGGTGGAGGATTATTCGGCCTCGCTCATCGTGGCGCAGCTGCTGTTCCTCGAGGCCGAGAACCCGAAGAAGGAAATCTCCTTCTACATCAATTCCCCCGGTGGTGTGGTGACGTCGGGGCTGTCCATCTACGACACGATGCAGTTCATCCGCTGTCCCGTTTCGACGCTCTGCATCGGCCAGGCGGCCTCCATGGGCTCGCTGCTTCTTGCCGCGGGCGAGGCCGGACAGCGTTTCGCGCTGCCGAATGCGCGCATCATGGTGCATCAGCCTTCGGGCGGCTTCCAGGGCCAGGCGACGGACATTCTCATCCACGCGCGCGAAATCGAGGCGCTGAAGCGCCGCCTCAACGAGATCTACGTGAAACACACGGGCAAGGATCTCGTCTCCATCGAGCAGGCTCTGGAGCGCGATTTCTTCATGACCGCGGATGCGGCTCGCGACTTCGGCCTCATCGACCAGGTCCTGGCGACGCGCCCGGAGGTGGCGGCCTGATCGCGGTTGTCCCCAAGGACGGGTCAGGGGACGGGCGCCGGCTCCGGCGTGCCGTCCCATTTCTGTTGATCGGCATGCGGCACCATGTTTGCATGGTAGCCGTCATCGAATGAATCGGCGCGCTGGCGCCGGGCGAAGATCGCGGAATTACCCTTTCTTAGATCGACGCCTATATGAAGATGTGATGACGCTCGTACCGCGTGGTGCGGCACGGGCGGATCGAGCGGAGACGGACCATGAGCAAGACCAGCGGTGGCGACGCCAAGAGCACGCTCTACTGCTCATTTTGCGGCAAGAGCCAGCACGAGGTCCGCAAGCTCATCGCTGGACCGACCGTGTTCATCTGCGACGAGTGTGTGGAACTGTGCATGGACATCATCCGCGAGGAATCCAAGTCCTCGCTGGTGAAATCCCGCGATGGCGTGCCGACGCCGAAGGAGATCAGCAAGGTTCTCGACGATTACGTGATCGGCCAGGACCATGCCAAGAAGGTGCTCTCCGTCGCGGTGCACAACCACTACAAGCGCCTCGCGCATGCGACGAAGCACAATGACGTCGAACTTGCGAAGTCGAACATCCTGCTCGTCGGCCCGACGGGTTCGGGCAAGACGCTGCTCGCCCAGACGCTGGCGCGTATCCTCGATGTGCCGTTCACGATGGCGGATGCCACCACCCTGACGGAGGCCGGCTATGTCGGCGAGGATGTCGAGAACATCATCCTCAAGCTCCTGCAGGCCTCCGACTACAACGTCGAGCGGGCCCAGCGCGGCATCGTCTACATCGACGAGATCGACAAGATCTCGCGCAAGTCCGACAATCCTTCGATCACCCGCGACGTGTCGGGCGAGGGCGTGCAGCAGGCGCTCCTGAAGATCATGGAGGGCACGGTGGCTTCGGTGCCGCCGCAGGGCGGGCGCAAGCACCCGCAGCAGGAGTTCCTGCAGGTCGACACCACCAATATCCTGTTCATCTGCGGCGGTGCCTTCGCCGGGCTCGAGCGCATCATCAGTGCACGCGGCAAGGGCACTTCGATCGGCTTCGGTGCCAATGTGCAGGCTCCGGATGACCGGCGCACGGGCGAAATCTTCCGCGAGGTCGAGCCGGAGGATCTCTTGAAGTTCGGCCTCATCCCCGAATTCGTCGGCCGCCTGCCGGTCATCGCGACGCTCGAGGATCTCGACGAGGACGCTTTGACGAAGATTCTCAGGGAGCCGAAGAACGCGCTGGTCAAGCAGTACCAGCGGCTCTTCGACATGGAGAACGTCGAACTCACCTTTTCTGACGAGGCGCTTCTGCTCATTGCCCGCAAGGCGATCGAGCGCAAGACGGGTGCTCGCGGCCTCAGGTCCATCATGGAGGGCATCCTGCTCGACACGATGTATGACCTGCCGGGTCTCGAGGGTGTGGAGCAGATCGTCATCAGCCCCGAGGTGGTCGAGGGCAAGGCCAAGCCCCTGTTCATCTATGCGGATCGACAGGCGGAAACGAGCGCCAGCGCCTGACGGGCGCTCGCTCGCCGGTTGCACGGAGCAGGGCCGATCACCGTTTTGCGAGCCGGCCCTGCGTCCTTTCTTGAAACATACGGCACGGGACGCCACCTAACGCCCAACACCCGGTGCCGGCATGCTCTTAGAAGAGGTGCCGGCAAGGTGTGTCGGGGCAGCCGCAGCCGCGGTGAGCGCGCCCGACAATCCGTCCGTTGTCGGCCCATCGGGGCGGGGGCGGGCGCAAAGGAAAGGAACTGAGGGCTATGACCAATTCCAAGCCCCGCCAGCCGGCCATCCCGGGCACTGTTGCCGTCTATCCGGTCTTGCCCCTGCGCGATATCGTCGTATTCCCGCACATGATCGTGCCGCTCTTTGTCGGCCGCGAGAAGTCGATCCGCGCGCTCGAGGAAGTGGTCAAGAGCGACGGGCACATTCTGCTCGCGACGCAAATCAACGCCTCTGACGATGATCCGGCGACGGACGCGATCTACCAGGTCGGCACCGTGGCGAGCGTGCTGCAGCTCCTCAAGCTGCCCGACGGCACCGTGAAGGTCCTTGTCGAGGGTGCCGGCCGCGCCAAGGTGCGCCAGTACACCCGCAGCGACGACTATTACGAGGCCGAGGCCGAGGTGCTCGCCGAATCGGCCGGCAATGCGGTGGAGACGGAGGCGCTCGCTCGCTCCGTGGTCTCGGAATTCGAGAACTACGTCAAGCTGAACAAGAAGGTTTCACCCGAGGTCGTCTCTGCGGTGACGCAGATCGACGATCCCTCGAAGCTCGCTGACACGGTCGCCTCGCATCTCGCCGTCAAGATCGCCGACAAGCAGGCGATCCTCGAGACGACGTCGGTCGCAGAGCGGCTCGAGAAGGCTCTCGGCCTGATGGAAAGCGAGATCTCCGTCCTGCAGGTGGAGAAGCGCATCCGCACGCGCGTCAAGCGCCAGATGGAGAAGACCCAGCGCGAGTACTACCTCAACGAGCAGATGAAGGCGATCCAGAAGGAGCTTGGCGACGAGGACGGTCGCGATGAGCTCGCCGAGCTGGAAGAGCGCATCGAGAAGACCAAGCTGACCAAGGAGGCGCGCGAGAAGGCGCAGGGCGAGCTGAAGAAGCTGCGCCAGATGTCTCCCATGTCGGCCGAGGCGACGGTGGTGCGCAACTATCTCGACTGGCTGCTCGGTATCCCGTGGGGCAAGCGCTCGCGCGTCAAGAAGGACCTGAACCTCGCCCAGGAGGTGCTGGACACCGACCACTTCGGCCTCGACAAGGTCAAGGAGCGCATCGTCGAATATCTTGCCGTGCAGCAGCGCGCCAACAAGCTGACGGGCCCGATCCTGTGCCTCGTCGGACCTCCGGGCGTCGGCAAGACCTCGCTCGGCAAGTCCATCGCCAAGGCGACGGGGCGCGAGTTCGTGCGCATGTCGCTCGGCGGCGTGCGGGACGAGGCCGAGATCCGCGGCCACCGGCGCACCTATATCGGCTCGCTGCCCGGCAAGATCATCCAGTCGATGCGCAAGGCCAAGACGTCCAATCCGCTCATCCTGCTCGACGAGATCGACAAGCTGGGCATGGACTTCCGCGGCGATCCGGCCTCGGCCCTGCTCGAGGTGCTGGATCCTGAGCAGAACTCGTCGTTCAACGACCATTATCTCGAGGTCGACTACGACCTGTCGAACGTGATGTTCGTGACGACGGCGAACACGCTCAACATCCCGCCGGCCCTGCTTGACCGCATGGAAGTGATCCGTATCGCCGGCTACACGGAAGAGGAGAAGGCCGAGATTGCCCGGCGGCATCTCATTCCCAACGCGCTGGCCAAGCACGGCCTGCAGCCGAAGGAATGGGAGATCGACGATGCCGGACTGCTCATCCTCATCCGCCGCTACACGCGAGAGGCGGGCGTGCGCAATCTCGAGCGCGAGATTGCCAATCTCATCCGCAAGGCGGTGAAGGAGATCATCCTCACCAAGAAGAAGAGGATCAGCGTTACGGCTGACAACATCTCCGACTATCTCGGCGCGCCGAAGTTCCGCTATGGCGAGATCGAGGCTGAGGATCAGGTGGGCACCGTCACCGGTCTCGCCTGGACCGAGGTCGGCGGCGAGCTCCTGACGATCGAAGGCATCATGATGCCCGGCAAGGGCAAGATGACCGTCACCGGCAACCTGCGGGACGTGATGAAGGAATCGATCTCTGCAGCGGCGTCCTATGTCCGCTCGCGCGCGGTCGACTTCGGCATCGAGCCCCCGCTGTTCGAGCGGCGTGACATCCACGTGCACGTTCCGGAAGGCGCGACCCCGAAGGACGGCCCGTCGGCCGGCATTGCCATGGCGACTGCCATCGTCTCGACGCTCACGGGCATTCCGGTGCGCCGCGACGTCGCGATGACCGGCGAGGTCACGCTGCGCGGACGGGTTCTGCCGATCGGCGGCCTCAAGGAAAAGCTCCTCGCCGCTTTGCGCGGTGGCATCAAGAAGGTGCTGATCCCCGAGGACAACGCCAAGGATCTGGCGGACATCCCGGCTTCGGTGAAGAACGGCCTCGAGATCGTCCCCGTGTCGCGCATGGAGCAGGTGCTTGCCCATGCTCTGGTGCGTCAGCCCGAGGCGATCGTCTGGGACGAGGAGGCGGCCTCCCGGAAGGGCGCGGTCGCATCCAGCGATGAGGATGGCACGGGTCTCGTCGCTCACTGAGCCGGGATGCTAGGACGGAATCGCAGGAGGCGGGATCCACGGACCCCGCCTCCTTCGCTGAAGAGCCGCGATTCGCTTGTCAGCCAAGGACAAGCCGGCATCGCACCTTCGGGGCCGAATTTGGGCGTCGTTAGTGCGCGACACGGGTGCTTTTTTGTGGTTTTGCAGCCTGTAACCGTTGCATTTCTTGGGATTCTGCGGCATCGGGGTTGAGCGTGCCGCCGCTGTTGCGGGCGGACGTGTCCGCGCCATGTGGCGCATTCGGTTCGCAGCTGTGACGGCGCGAATGCAAGGAGGACAACATGAACAAAGGTGAACTCGTCTCGGCCGTCGCCGAGAAGGCGGGCCTCACGAAGACCCAGGCCACCGAGGCGATCGACGCGGCGATTGACGCGATCACGGGCGCTCTGAAGAAGGGTGACGAAGTGAAGCTGGTCGGGTTCGGCACCTTTGCGGTCGCCGACCGAGCGGCCGGTACGGCGCGCAATCCGCGTACGGGCGAGACGATCCCCGTGCCGGCGTCCAAGGCGCCCAAGTTCAAGGCGGGTGCCGCTCTCAAGGACGCCGTCAACGGCAAGTGACGTTACAGGGGCGAGCCGATCGCATGAGGCTATTCGGCCGTTCGCTCACGCGGGATGCGGCCAGAGCCCTTGCGGAGGGCCCGGCTCGCCCCTAAACACTGGGACAATGGGCGGTTAGCTCAGTCGGTAGAGCATCTCGTTTACACCGAGAGGGTCGGCGGTTCGAGTCCGTCACCGCCCACCACCTGAAGTCCTTGAAATATCAGCCTTGAACGTTTGTTCCGCGATCTTGCAGTGGCGGGGGATAGCGCCGGACATGGCGTGCGCAGCCCAGTCCTGAGATGAGGCGCCGGCCTGTCTTTGGGCTCCTTCCGCGCCGCCCGCCGGTCGGTCCCGTGCAGCGGGGGACGGGCGGCCGCTTGCCGAACCCGGCAGAACATGTGCCGATTTTCCGCCGGCACGGCCCCGTCCCGGCCGCGGCACGGGCATCGATTGCGATTTCTCCTGGCGATCTGGGACGTTGAATATGGGGCGGTGAACCCCATATTCTTCAAGCGGTGTTCTGTGACCTCCGCGGCGAGCCCTGATCGCATCCATGCCCCCCAAGGAATGCGGTCGGGGCTTCGCTATGTCGGCGTGGCGCGCAAGCCCGCCGTGGGCTGGTTCGGTCATATGCTTGTCTCTCGAAGTCAGATCCGGTTGCTGTCCGCGGGGGCCGATGTCCTGCGTCATCCGGCCGTGGCTGCCATCGATGCGCGGCCGCGATGAAGCGGGGAGGGGCCGGTCCGCCTTGGTGAGGCGGTGGCCTTGTCTCGTTGCGCGGGCCCATTGCGGCAGCGGATTCGGAGGAGCGGAAAGAGGCAACGCTTCGCCCCGCGAGACGTGCCCTGCAGGTCGTCCAGGGTGAATCGGATGCTCGCGCTCGGCCTTGCGAAGAACGGCCATTGCGAGCGGCGGCAGCCGCTGTCCACAGGCGGGAAGGGGTGTTCGGAAGGGTTTTCACAGGGATGCAGTCAAGGTGCTTGACAGGGCCGGAGACGGGTCTTAAGTCAGCGCCACCACAGCGAACGAGACGTTCGCCGCGGGGGTGTAGCTCAGTTGGTTAGAGCGCCGGCCTGTCACGCCGGAGGCCGCGGGTTCGAGCCCCGTCACTCCCGCCACTTTCTCCCTCGAAAATCAGAGCCTCGAAGTTCCAGACTCGATCCTGCGGCGACGGGAACGTGACGTCGACTGTCCGGACCGTGGTCTATGTCCGAGCCGGTTGCCCGAGGAGCTTTCCTGCAACCTCTGCCAATCTCGGATGGCAGGATACCCAATCCGTCCCGTTTCCATGTCGTTGACCGCCCGGCTTCGGCGCCGGGCGGCTGCGCTTTCGTCGACGGCCCCTCAGGGGGTCGTGATCAGCTTGTAGCCGCGGCCGTTCATGCAGCTGTGCATCGTCTTGCCGGCATCGCTGCTCGCCAAGGCCCGCTGCCGGCATTCTGTCAGGACCCTGTTGGCGCGCCGTTCGTCCGCACTTCCAGGCTGGATGACGCGCCCGTCGCTGCGAACCCAGACTTGCCGCTGGGCAGCTGTCGTATTGCATGCGCCAAGCGCAATGACGCCGAGCAGGATGAAAATGCGAAACATAAAAACCTCCCCAGCTGTAATCAGACTCCGCCTCAGTCGCCCAAGGGCTCTTGCGACATAAGCAGGAGGTATTTTCTATAATGTTCTGGTATGATATTATTGTCTACGTTTCCGATGACGTAAAATGACAATCGATTAATATCGTCGATTGTCATAATAATTGAATAAAATTTTAAATGTCACGGAAGCGAGAGGGAAGACAGCAGCTTCGGCTGCCTAACATGGGGCGTTGACATGAAGCATGCCAATTCGATGAAGCAGCGGCAGCTGCTGATCGCAGCGAGTATTGCGACCCTCATGGCTTTTGCTGTTCCGGCAAATGCGCAAGACTTGGGCGGTTTGGGAGGCGCTCTCGGTGGAGCGGTTGGTGGATTGGGTGACACCGTCAGTGGTGTTGGCGACGCGCTTGGCGGCTCCCTCGGCGGCGCCGTGAGTGGCGTCGGTGGTGCCGTCAGCGGTCTGGGCGATGCTCTGGGCGGCTCCTCGGGCGGCGCGTCCGGCGGCTCGCTCGGTGGGGCCGTCGGCGGTGTCGGCAATTCCGTCGGAGGCGCTCTTGGCGGGGTCGGCGGAGCTTTGGGCGGGGTGGAGGTCGGCCTCGGCGCCAACATCGGGAGCGTTGCTGGTGTCGGCGCTGGTGCGAGCCTCGATGACGACGGGCTCAATGCCGGTATCGGCATTGGCATTCTTGGGCTCGCCACGGCTGGCGTCGGCGCATCAGCGACGCCGGATGACGGGATCAATGCCGGCATCGGCGTTGGTATCGGCGGTACCAGCGGCATCAATGTCGGGCTCAATCTCGGCATCGGCGGCAACGGGGGCGGAGGCCCGGGCGGTCCGGGAGGTCCTGGTGGTCCTGGTGGTCCTGGCGGTCCGGGAGGTCCTGGTGGTCCCGGCGGACCCGGCGTCGGTGGTCCCGCCGGCAGTGTCCCGGCTGCCGTGTCCGGAATGAGCCAGCAGCAGGTCGCGGCGCTGAAGAAGCGCTGCTCCAGCATTCTCTCGTCCTATGCCGAGTTCGACGACGAACTCGTCAGCCTGTGCAAGATGCTTCAGCGCATCTGACGCTTGGTGAAAGGCATGCGCGGATCGCTTGTCCGCGCAACGGCCGGGGCCGGCTGCCGGGCCGGCCCCGGCGAACGACTTCTCCGCTGGGAGCCCCGGAGTTTCGACATCCGGCGCGCCCGTTCACCTTGTCCTTGCCGGTCTCGCTTCTGATACGGATTCGAAGCGCGTCCCGTGGCAGGCATCGTCTGCGAGCGCGGAACGGATACGCCTTACTAGCCGCCTCGGAGCAATGTCGCGCTCAGTGCCGAGCGCGGCGCGCCATCCGGGAATGCATCATCGGCGCGTTCTTCGAGACCATGCGGGACGTGAACTTCACGATCTGCTTCGGCCAATCGATTTGACAGACCGTCGAGTTGCATCCCGTGCCGCTACGTGGGGTGGAGATCGTTCCTGCAGTTCCACGAGCACTTGGATTTCATGCCAGCGGATGGTCGGATCGTCATCGTCGATCCCAAGTCCTATGAGATCGTCTCCATCGTGACCCTCTGACGCGGGGTGCCCTTCGGGCACGGCACCCGTCGGGTATGCCGGACGGGTGCCGTGCCGAAATGTCCCATGCGGATGTTTGGTCGAGCGAGGATGAGGCGGATCGCGGGGTGGCGGTTGCGCGGGCCTTGCGCCGCGGTGCCGAAAGCCGGGAACATGGCAGCTATGCGGCACCGCAGCACTTGCGCCCGCGGATCGGCTGCGATAAGCCTCGCCCGCAAATGCGAAACGGTCCAAGGTAGCGGATTGCCGGCGTTTTCCGTCGCTTCGCCGCGCTCGGGCCGGCTTCGTGCTGAGCGAGAAATCCGTCCAAGAGCCCGCCGTCCTCGGCGACGGGCCACGATACCGCGGGTGCCGGATGCAGAGCCTTCTTGCCGACTATCTGCCGCTCGTCATCTTCATCGGTGTGTCGCTGGTGATCGGGATGGCGCTGCTTGTCTCGCCCTTCATCGTGGCATATTCGCGGCCTGACGCCGAGAAGCTGTCGGCCTACGAATGCGGCTTCAACGCCTTCGACGATGCGCGCATGAAGTTCGACGTGCGCTTCTATCTCGTCGCCATCCTCTTCATCATTTTCGACCTCGAGGTCGCCTTTCTCTTCCCGTGGGCCGTGGCCTTCGGCGACCTCGGCTGGTTCGGCTTCTGGTCCATGATGCTGTTTCTCGGCGTCCTGACTGTCGGCTTTATCTACGAGTGGAGAAAGGGAGCCCTCGAATGGGATTGATCGGCGAAGCGAGCGGCCCGGCCGTCGCGCCGGCGGCCAGGGGCGTCATCGACCCGCGGACCGGCAAGCCCGTGGGCTCGGATGATTCCTTCTTCCTCGGCCTCAATGACGAACTGGCGGACAAGGGCTTCCTCGTCACCTCGACGGACGAGCTCATCCAGTGGGCCCGCACCGGCTCGCTGATGTGGATGACCTTCGGCCTTGCCTGCTGCGCCGTGGAGATGATGCAGCTGTCGATGCCGCGCTACGACGTCGAGCGCTTCGGCTTCGCTCCGCGCGCCAGCCCGCGCCAGTCGGACGTGATGATCGTCGCCGGGACGCTGACCAACAAGATGGCGCCAGCCCTGCGCAAGGTCTACGACCAGATGCCCGAGCCACGCTACGTCATCTCGATGGGCTCGTGCGCCAACGGTGGCGGCTACTACCATTATTCCTATTCGGTCGTGCGTGGCTGCGACCGGGTGGTGCCGGTCGACATCTATGTCCCCGGCTGCCCGCCGACCGCCGAGGCGCTGCTCTACGGCGTCCTTCTTCTGCAGAAGAAGATCCGCCGCACCGGCACCATCGAGCGCTGAGGAACGAGGCGAATGAGCGTCAATCTGACCGAGCTCGGAGAGCATATCCTCGCATCGCTGCCGGGTGCGGCGAAGGCGGCGGGCGTCGGCTTCGGCGAGCTCACGATCTATGCCGACGCGCACGAGATCGTGCGTGTCCTGACCTTCCTGCGCGACGACGCGCGCTGCCGCTTCGTTAACTTCACGGATCTGTGCGGCGTCGACTATCCGGTGCGCGAGAAGCGCTTCGACGTCGTCTATCACCTCCTGTCGCCGCAGCATAACACGCGCATCCGCGTGAAGGTGGAGACCGACGAGGTGACGCCCGTGCCCTCGGCCGTCGGCGTCTTCCCGGCTGCCAACTGGTTCGAGCGCGAGGCTTACGACCTCTACGGCATCCTGTTCTCCGGCCATCCGGACCTGCGCCGCATCCTCACCGACTACGGCTTCGAGGGCCATCCGCTGCGCAAGGACTTTCCGCTCACCGGCTTCGTCGAGGTGCGCTACGACGACGAGGAGAAGCGGGTGGTCTACGAGCCGGTGCGGCTCAACCAGGAATTCCGCAACTTCGACTTTCTCTCGCCGTGGGAGGGCACCGACTACGTGCTGCCCGGCGACGAGAAGGCCAAGGCCAACTGAGCGGGAGAGGGCGCCTTGGGCGAGCATCAGATCCGCAATTTCTCGATCAACTTCGGCCCACAGCATCCGGCGGCGCACGGCGTGCTGCGCCTCGTGCTCGAGCTCGACGGCGAGGTGGTGGAGCGCGTCGACCCGCACATCGGCCTTCTGCACCGGGGCACGGAGAAGCTGATCGAGGCCAAGACCTACCTGCAGGCGGTGCCCTATTTCGACCGGCTCGACTATGTCGCGCCGATGAACCAGGAACACGCTTTTGCGCTTGCGGTCGAGCGGCTGCTCGGTATCACGGTGCCGAAGCGCGGCCAGCTCATCCGTGTGCTCTATTCGGAGATCGGGCGTCTCCTCTCGCACCTCCTCAATGTGACGACGCAGGCCATGGACGTCGGCGCGCTCACCCCGCCCCTCTGGGGCTTCGAGGAGCGCGAGAAGCTGATGATCTTCTATGAGCGGGCCTCGGGCGCGCGCATGCACGCGGCCTATGTGCGCCCCGGCGGCGTACACCAGGATCTGCCGAGCAAGCTCATCGACGACATCTGGGATTTCTGCGACCCCTTCCTCAACGTCTGCGACGACCTCGAGGGGCTCCTCACCGACAACCGCATCTTCAAGCAGCGCAACGTCGACATCGGCGTGGTCTCGCTCGAGGACTGCTGGGCCTGGGGCTTCTCCGGCGTCATGGTGCGCGGCTCGGGCGCGGCGTGGGACCTGCGCAAGGCGCAGCCCTACGAGTGCTACGAAGAGCTCGATTTCGACATCCCGGTCGGCAAGAACGGCGATTGCTACGACCGTTACTGCATCCGCATGGAGGAGATGCGGCAGTCCATCCGCATCATGAAGCAGTGCCTCGAGAAGCTGCGCTCGCCCGAAGGGCAGGGCCCGGTCTCGACGAGCGACCACAAGATCGTGCCGCCCAAGCGCGGCGAGATGAAGCGTTCGATGGAAGCGCTCATCCACCACTTCAAGCTCTATACGGAAGGCTACCACGTCCCCGCGGGTGAGGTTTACGCCGCCGTCGAGGCGCCCAAGGGCGAGTTCGGTGTCTACCTGGTGTCGGACGGCACCAACAAACCCTATCGCTGCAAGATCAAGGCGCCGGGCTTCGCCCATCTGCAGGCCATGGATTTCATGTGCCGCGGCCACATGCTGGCCGACGTCTCGGCGGTGCTCGGCTCGCTCGACATCGTGTTCGGCGAGGTCGACCGCTGATGGCTTCGGCACCGGCCATAGAAGGGACGGGGCTCGTGGGCTGCGCATCCGGCTGGACGCCGTCGGAGCGGACGCGCCGTAAGGTGCTCGAGCCGCTGCGCCGGCGTGTCCTTGGGCCGCTCTTCACCCGTCTCGGCTACGACCTCCTGCCGGCCGTGCCGGAATGGGAACACCGGCCCCTGTCGCGCCGCGAGGTCGATCGGCTCGTGCGCGGAGCCGCCCACCATATCGCCGTCGATCTGGACGCGGCCGGCATCGCGGTGCCGGAGGACATGGAAGGCCTGGTGCGCGCCTTCTATGAAGACATCTGCCAGTGCCCGGTCCGCCAGAAGCACGGCGGCAACGGCTTCAACGGCGCGCTCGAGCTCTTCGTCATCGCGCGGGCGCTCGCTCCGGACGTCATCATCGAATCGGGTGTCTTCCGCGGCCTGACGACCTGGGTGCTGCGCAAGGCCTGCCCCGAGGCGCGGATCTTCTGCTTCGACGCGGTCTTCGCCAATCTGCAGCACCGTGATCCGGCGGCCACCTATCACGAGGCGGACTGGTCGGGCTACGATTTCGACGGGCTCGACCTGTCGCGCGCGCTCGCCTTCTTCGACGATCACATCGACCAAGCACGGCGCATCATCGAGGCGGGGGAGCGCGGGCTCAGCCAGCTCGTCTTCGATGACAACACCGCCGCACATCGTATCCACGCCCATGGCGGCCCGGCCTTTCCGACCGTCGACATGGTGCTCGCCGATGACCTGCCGACGGAGCCGGTACGCTGGCTGCGCAACGGGCGCGAGTTCGTCTACGAGGCCGACGTCTCCGTCATCGAAGCCGTCCGCGAGCGGGTCGAGACGGTGCGCAATTTCGATGATCTCCATGGCGTGACCGGCTATTCGCCGGCGCGCCTGACCTATGTGAAGCTCAAGGACAGGCGGATCTGATGGCTGTTCGTCGTCTCGCCCCCAAGGAATTCCAGCCGGACAGCTTCGCCTTCACGGCGGAGAATGCGATCTGGGCAGGGCAGCAGATTGCGAAATATCCCGAAGGCCGACAGGCATCGGCGGTGATCGCGCTGTTGTGGAAGGCGCAGGAGCAGGCCGGCGGCTGGTTGCCCGAGCCGGCGATCCGCACCGTCGCCGACCTTCTCAAGATGCCCTACATCAGGGTGCTCGAGGTCGCGACCTTCTACACCATGTTCAATCTCGAGCCAGTCGGCCGGCATTTCGTGCAGCTGTGCGGCACGACACCCTGCATGCTGCGCGGTGCCGAACAGCTCAAGGACGTCCTGAAGCGCCGGGTTGGCGACGAAAGGCACGTCAGCGCCGACGGCAAGTTCTCGTGGATGGAGGTCGAGTGCCTCGGCGCCTGCTGCAACGCGCCGATGGTGCAGATCAACAATGACTACTACGAGGACCTGACACCCGAAAGCCTCGAGAAGCTGCTCGACGATCTCGCCGCCGGCAAGCCGGTTAGGCCCGGCCCGCAGAACGGCCGACGCGCCTCCGAGCCGGAGGGCGCCATCACCACCTTGAGCGATCCTTCGCTGTTCGACGGCTCGCAGATCGGCGCCTGGCGCCAGCGCTTCGAGGCCGAGGCAGCCGAAAAGGCGCGCGCAGAGGCGGAGGCTGCCGCCGCAGCGCCGGAGGCGGCGAAGACACCCGAGCCCGCCAAGCCGAAGGAGACGCGAGCCGAGGAGAAGGCCGCCGACCGTCCCGAGGTGCGCGTCGCCGAAGGCAAGGCGCCGATCGCGCCGGCCGCCAAGGCGGATGCGGCCGAGGGCGTCGCGGACGAGCACAAGCCCGTCCTCCTCGCCAAGGCGCGTGGCGACGGCCCGGACGACCTCAAGCTCATCTACGGTGTCGGGCCGAAGCTCGCGACCATGCTGAACGAACTCGGCGTCTATCACTTCGATCAGATTGCCGCCTGGAACGAGATGAACCTCGCCTGGGTCGACCAGCATCTTGGCGCCTTCCGCGGGCGCGCGGTGCGCGACAAGTGGATCGAGCAGGCCAGGAAGCTCGCTACGGGCTGGCGCCCGGCGAGCGACGTCGGCGAGAAGCCGGAGGAGTGAGCGGCCATGCTGTCTGACAAGGACCGCATTTTCACCAATCTCTACGGGCTTCACAGCCCTGGCCTCGAGGCCGCGAAGATGCGCGGCGCTTGGGACGGCACCAAGTTCCTGCTGCAGCAGGGGCGCGATTGGATCATCGAGGAGATGAAGAAGTCGGGCCTGCGCGGGCGTGGTGGCGCGGGCTTTCCCACCGGCCTCAAGTGGTCGTTCATGCCCAAGCAGTCCGACGGGCGCCCGCACTACCTCGTTGTCAATGCCGACGAGTCGGAGCCGGGCACCTGCAAGGACCGCGAGATCATGCGCCATGATCCGCACCTCCTGGTCGAGGGATGCCTCATCGCCTCCTTCGCCATGGGGGCCCACGCGGCCTACATCTACATCCGCGGCGAGTACATCGCCGAACGCGAGGCGCTGCAGCGGGCGGTGGACGAGGCCTACGAGGCGCGCCTCATCGGCAAGGACAACGTCCACGGTTATCCCTTCGACCTCTACGTGCACCACGGCGCCGGCGCCTATATCTGCGGCGAGGAGACGGCGCTGCTCGAGAGCCTCGAGGGCAAGAAGGGCATGCCGCGGCTGAAGCCGCCGTTCCCGGCCAACATGGGTCTCTACGGTTGCCCGACGACGGTGAACAACGTCGAGTCGATCGCCGTCGCCGGCACCATCCTGCGCCGCGGCGCCTCCTGGTTCGCGAGCCTCGGCCGGCCGAACAACGTCGGCACGAAGCTCTTCTGCGTCTCCGGCCACGTCAACAAGCCGTGCAACGTGGAAGAGGAGATGGGCATCACCTTCCGTGAACTCATCGACCGGCATTGCGGCGGCATCCGCGGCGGCTGGGACAACCTTCTCGCCGTCATCCCCGGCGGCTCCTCGGTGCCCTGCGTGCCGGCCGAGCAGATCATCGACTGCCCGATGGACTTCGATTCCCTCAGGAATCTGAAGTCCGGCCTTGGCACGGCCGCCGTCATCGTCATGGACAGGTCCACCGACATCGTCCGGGCGATCGCGCGACTCAGCTACTTCTACAAGCACGAGAGCTGCGGCCAGTGCACGCCCTGCCGCGAGGGCACGGGCTGGATGTGGCGCGTGCTGACGCGCATGGCCGAGGGCCGGGCGCAGAAGCGCGAGATCGACATGCTCCTCGACGTGACCTACCAGGTCGAGGGCCACACGATCTGCGCGCTCGGCGATGCCGCGGCCTGGCCCGTGCAGGGCCTCATCCGCCATTTCCGCCACGAGATCGAGAAGCGCATCGACGATTATGCGGCCAACCCGCATTCGGATGCGGTTCTGCAGGCAGCTGAGTGATTGATCACGTCCGGGCGGCTCGCCGCCGGACGGGAAAGGACGAAGTAGCGATGGCCAAGCTCATCGTCGACGGCAATGAGATCGAGGTGCCTGCGGAGTTCACCATCCTGCAGGCCTGCGAGGAGGCGGGCGCCGAAGTGCCGCGCTTCTGCTTCCACGAGCGGCTGTCGATCGCCGGCAACTGCCGCATGTGCCTTGTCGAGGTGAAGGGCTCGCCGAAGCCCGTCGCCTCCTGCGCCATGTCGGTGCGCGACCTGCGGCCCGGCCCCAACGGCGAGCCGCCGGTCGTCAACACCCGCACGCCGCTCGTCAAGAAGGCGCGGGAGGGGGTGATGGAGTTTCTGCTCATCAACCACCCGCTGGACTGCCCGATCTGCGACCAGGGCGGGGAATGCGACCTGCAAGACCAGGCCATGGCCTACGGCGTCGATTCCTCGCGCTTCGCCGAGAACAAGCGCGCCGTGGAGGACAAGTACATCGGCCCGCTGGTCAAGACCTCGATGAACCGGTGCATTCACTGCACCCGCTGCATCCGCTTCACCACCGAGGTCGCCGGCGTGCCGGATCTCGGTGCCATCGGCCGCGGCGAGGACATGGAGATCACGACCTATCTCGAACACGCCATGGGCTCGGAGCTGCAGGGCAACGTGATCGATTTGTGCCCGGTAGGCGCGCTGACCTCGAAGCCCTATGCCTTCAAGGCGCGGCCCTGGGAATTGTCGAAGACTGAATCCGTCGACGTGATGGATGCGGTCGGCTCGGCTATCCGTGTCGATGCCCGCGGGCGCGAGGTCATGCGTTTCCTGCCGCGCGTCAACGAGTTCATCAACGAGGAATGGATCTCGGACAAGACGCGCTTCGTCTGGGACGGCCTCAGGACCCAGCGCCTCGACCGCCCCTATGTGCGGGAGAACGGACGGCTGCGTCCGGCGAGCTGGAACGAGGCCTTCGCTCTCATCGCCGAAAAGGTCAATGCGGCGAAGAGCGAGCGCATCGGTGCCATCGTCGGCGACCTTGCCGCCGTCGAGGAAACTTACGCCCTCAAGCTCCTCATGGAGAAGCTCGGCGTCCCCAACATCGACTGCCGTCAGGATGGCGCGCAGCTCGACCCGGCGCTCGGGCGCGCGACCTATCTCTTCAATACCACCATCGCCGGCATCGAGGATGCCGATGCGGTGCTGCTCATCGGCACCAATCCGCGCAAGGAAGCGCCGGTGCTCAATGCCCGCATCCGCAAACGTTGGCGCCTGCTGCGTACACCCATCGGCGTGATCGGCGAGAATGTCGATCTCACCTACGACTATTCCTATCTCGGCGCCGGCGCGCAGACGCTGGCCGATCTCGCGGCCGGCAACGGCGCATTTCTCGAGGTGCTGAGCAAGGCCGAGCGGCCGCTCATCATCGTGGGGCAGGGGGCCCTGGCGCGGGAGGACGGCATGGCCGTGCTCGCGGCGGCGGCGAAGCTCGCCAAGGCCGTCGGCGCCCTTGGCGAGGCGTGGAATGGCTTTTCGGTGCTGCACACCGCCGCGGCGCGGGCTGGCGCGCTCGACCTCGGCTTCGTGCCGAAGGCGGACGGTCTCGACGTTGCCGGCATGCTGGCTCCTGGCGCGCTCGACGTCCTCTTCCTTCTCGGTGCTGACGAGGTCGACGTGCCGGAAGGCGCCTTCGTCGTCTACCAGGGCACGCACGGTGACCGCGGTGCCCACCGGGCCGATGTCATCCTGCCGGGGGCGGCCTATACGGAGAAGACCGGCATCTATGTCAACACCGAGGGGCGCCCCCAGTTCGCCAACCGCGCTGTGTTCCCGCCGGGGGACGCCCGCGAGGATTGGGCGATCCTGCGCGCGCTGTCCGATGTGCTCGGCAAGCGCCTGCCGTTCGACTCGCTTGCGGCGCTGCGCGAGCAGCTTTTCGCCGCGCATCCGCATCTTGCCGCTATCGGCGAGATCGCGCCGGCGGACACGGCCGGCATCGAGACGCTCGCCGGCAAGGGCGGCGTGCTCGCCGATGCGCCGCTGACTTCGCCGATCGCCGACTTCTATCTCACCAACCCCATCGCGCGCGCTTCCGCCGTCATGGCCGAGTGCTCGGCTCTGGCCGGCGGGGCGCTGAAGCAGGCTGCAGAGTAAGGACCACGCCCGATGGAATGGCTGACCACGGTTGCGATCATTCTCGGCAAGAGCCTGCTCCTGCTGGTCGCGCTGCTCGTCTTCATCGCCTACATCCTCTATGCCGATCGCAAGGTCTGGGCGGCGGTGCAGCTGCGCCGCGGGCCCAACGTCGTGGGGCCGTGGGGGCTGCTGCAGTCCTTCGCCGACCTGCTGAAGTTCGTGCTCAAGGAGCCGGTGATCCCTGCAGGCGCCAACAAGGGGCTTTTCTTGCTGGCGCCGCTCGTCACCTGTGTGCTGGCGCTGGCCGCCTGGGCGGTCATCCCGGTGGCGGACGGATGGGCGATCGCCGACATCAACGTCGGCATCCTCTACATCTTCGCCATCTCCTCGCTCGGCGTCTACGGCATCCTGATGGGCGGCTGGGCGTCGAACTCGAAGTACCCTTTTCTCGGCGCGCTGCGTTCCGCCGCGCAGATGGTGTCCTACGAGGTCTCGATCGGCTTCGTCATCATCACCGTGCTGCTCTGCGTCGGCTCGCTCAATCTCACCGAGATCGTGCGCGCTCAGGAGGCGAGGGGGCTCGCGACGATGCTCGGCGTGCCGTGGCTGACAGTGCTCAACTGGTACTGGCTGCCGCTGTTCCCGATGTTCGTCATCTTCTTTATCTCGGCGCTCGCCGAGACGAACCGCCCGCCCTTCGACCTGCCCGAGGCAGAATCGGAACTGGTGGCCGGCTTCATGGTGGAATACGCCTCGACGCCATACCTCCTGTTCATGCTCGGCGAGTACGTGGCCATCATGACCATGTGCTCGCTGACGACGATCCTCTTCCTCGGCGGCTGGACCGCGCCGGTGGCGCTGCCGCCGTTCACGTGGATCCCGGGCGTCGTATGGTTCGTGGTCAAGGTCTGCTTCGTCTTTTTCATGTTCGCCATGGTGAAGGCGATGGTGCCGCGCTATCGCTACGACCAGCTGATGCGGTTGGGCTGGAAGGTGTTCCTGCCCCTGTCGCTCGCTGCCGTCATCATCGTCGCGGCCGTGCTGCAGATCACGGGATGGGCGCCGGCCTCGTGAGGCCGGCAAGAGAAAGGGACGGAGCCGGATCATGAGGCTCGATCAGGCCGCAAAGTCGCTCTTCTTGAAGGAGTTCGTATCGGCGTTCTTCTTGTCGATGCGCTATTTCTTCAAGCCGAAGGCGACGCTCAACTATCCCTTCGAGAAGGGAGTCCTGAGCCCGCGCTTCCGCGGCGAGCACGCGTTACGCCGTTATCCCAACGGTGAGGAGCGCTGCATCGCCTGCAAGCTGTGCGAGGCCATCTGCCCGGCTCAGGCCATCACGATCGAGGCCGGGCCGCGCCGCAACGACGGCACGCGCCGCACGACGCGTTACGACATCGACATGGTGAAGTGCATCTACTGCGGATTCTGCCAGGAGGCCTGCCCGGTCGATGCCATCGTCGAGGGACCGAACTTCGAATTCGCGGTGGAGACCCGCGAGGAGCTCTACTACGACAAGGACAAGCTCCTCGACAACGGCGCCCGCTGGGAGCGGGAGATCGCCCGCAACATCGCGATGGACGCACCCTACAGGTGACGTCGCGGTGAGGTTGTTCGTGAGGGATTCGGTGTCTATAGACGCCATGCCCGGGGGCTTGGGGCCCGTGGGCGACAGGACGGGATACGGGGCATGACGGTCGCAGCGGCCTTCTTCTATCTCTTTTCGTGCGTGTGCGTGGCGTCGGCCTTCATGGTCATCGCCTCGCGCAACCCCGTGCATTCGGTGCTCTTCCTGATCCTGGCCTTCGTCAACGCGGCGGGCCTGTTCATCCTGATGGGCGCCGAGTTCCTGGCGATGATCCTCGTCGTCGTCTATGTCGGCGCGGTCGCGGTGCTCTTCCTCTTCGTCGTCATGATGCTCGACGTCGATTTCGCCGAGCTGCGCCAGGGCTTCCTGCAATATCTGCCGGTGGGCGCCCTCATCGGCGTGATCTTCCTCATCGAGCTCGTGCTCGTCGTCGGTTCGATGGCGATCGATCCCGAGCTCGTGAAGACGCCGGTCGCGGCCATCCCCCCCGTCAGCGAGATGACGAACACCGCGGCGCTCGGCCAGGTGCTCTACACGCGCTACCTCTACTTCTTCCAGGCGTCGGGCCTCGTGCTGCTCGTCGCCATGATCGGCGCCATCGTGCTCACGCTGCGCCACAAGCCGGGCGTCAAGCGCCAGGATGTTGCCCAGCAGGTGGCGCGCACGCGCGACACCGCCATCGAAGTGCGGAAGGTGCCCTTCCGCGAGGGCGTGTGAGTGAGGCCGGAGAGACAGACATGACCATCGGGCTCGCGCATTATCTCACCGTCGCCGCCGTGCTGTTCACGCTCGGCGTGCTCGGCATCTTCATCAACCGCAAGAACGTCATCGTCATTCTGATGTCGGTCGAGCTCATCCTGCTTGCGGTCAACATCAATCTCGTCGCCTTCTCGAGCTTCATGGGCGACATCGTCGGGCAGGTCTTCGCCCTGCTCGTGCTGACCGTGGCGGCCGCCGAGGCGGCCATCGGGCTTGCCATCCTCGTCGTCTACTTCCGCAACCGCGGCACCATCGCGGTTGAGGACATCAACATGATGAAGGGCTGAGGCCGCGATCATGTATCACGCGATCGTCTTCCTGCCGCTTGCCGGCTTCCTGATCGCTGGCCTCGCCGGCCGGTTCATCGGCGCGCGGGCAAGCGAGGTCGTCACGACCTCGGGCCTGTTCGTCTCCTGCCTCCTGTCGTGGATCGCCTTCTTCGACGTCGGCTTCGGCGAGGGGGCGACGCGCGTCGCGGTGGCGAGCTGGATGGTCTCCGGCGACCTCGTGGTCGACTGGGCCTTCCGCATCGACACGCTCACGGCCGTGATGCTGATCGTCGTGACGACGGTCTCCTCGCTCGTCCATCTCTATTCCATCGGCTACATGCACGAGGATCCGGCGAGGCCGCGCTTCTTCGCCTATCTCTCGCTGTTCACCTTCGCCATGCTGATGCTGGTGACGGCCGACAATCTCGTGCAGATGTTCTTCGGCTGGGAGGGCGTCGGCCTCGCGAGCTATCTGCTCATCGGCTTCTGGTACGAGAAGCCGTCGGCCAATGCCGCCGCGATCAAGGCCTTCGTCGTCAACCGCGTCGGCGACTTCGGCTTCCTGCTCGGCATCTTCCTCGTTTTCGTGCTGTTCGGCGCGGTCACCTTCGACGGCATCTTCCCCCGCGTGGCGGAATTCAACGAGGCGACCTTCCGCTTCCTCGGCTACGAGTGGCACGCGCTGACGCTGGCGAGCCTCCTGCTCTTCATGGGCGCCATGGGCAAGTCGGCGCAGTTCCTGCTGCACACCTGGCTGCCGGACGCCATGGAAGGCCCGACCCCGGTCTCCGCCCTCATCCATGCGGCGACGATGGTGACGGCCGGCGTGTTCATGGTCGCGCGCATGTCGCCGGTGTTCGAATATGCCCCGACGGCGCTGTCGGTCGTCACGGTGGTCGGCGGCATCACCGCCTTCTTCGCCGCGACCGTCGGCCTCGTGCAGAACGACATCAAGCGCGTCATCGCCTATTCGACCTGCTCGCAGCTCGGCTACATGTTCGTCGCTCTCGGCGTCGGCGCCTACGGGGCGGGCATCTTTCACCTCTTCACGCACGCCTTCTTCAAGGCGCTGCTGTTCCTCGGCGCCGGCTCGGTCATCCACGCGATGCACCACGAGCAGGACATGCGCCACATGGGCGGCCTTCGGAAGCACATTCCCTTCACGGCGGCCATGATGACGATCGGCACGCTGGCGCTGACGGGTTTCCCGTTCACGGCGGGCTACTTCTCGAAGGATGCCATCATCGAAGCGGCCTATGCCTCCCACACGCCGGGGGCCAACTTCGCCTTCCTCGCTACGGTCATCGCTGCGTTGTTCACGTCCTTCTATTCCTGGCGCCTGTACTTCATGACCTTCGAGGGCAAGGCGCGCTGGGCCGAACACGGCCATGACGACCATGGCCATGGCCACGGTGACCACACGCCGCACGAGAGCCCGCTTGTGATGCTCATCCCGCTCGCTGTCCTGGCGATCGGCGCGGTCGTTGCCGGCTTCGCCTTCAAGGAAGCCTTCATCGGCCACGACTACGACCACTTCTGGAAGGGCGCGCTCTTCACTGGTGCCGACAACCACATCCTGCACGAAATGCACGAGGTGCCCGGCTGGGTTGTCGCCTCGCCCTTCGTGATGATGATGCTCGGCTTCCTCATCGCGCTGTGGTTCTACATCATCAACCCGCGCATGCCGGCGATCGTCGCGGGGCAGCAGCCGCTCCTCTACCGGTTCCTGCTCAACAAGTGGTACTTCGACGAGATCTACGACGTCCTGTTCGTGCGTCCGGCGATGTGGCTCGGCCGCTTCCTCTGGAAGAAGGGTGACGGCTGGCTCATCGACGGTTTCGGGCCGGACGGCGTCTCCGCCCGTGTCGTCGACGTCACCAACCGCGTCGTGCGCCTGCAGACCGGCTACGTCTACCACTACGCCTTCGCGATGCTCGTCGGTGTCGCGGCTCTCGTCACCTGGTACCTCATCGGGGGCACGCACTGATGTTCGGCCTCGGTCTCCTTTCCGGTCTCCTCATCCTGCCGCTCGTCGGTGCCGCCTTCATCCTCATGGTGCGCGGCAGCGAGGAGGCGGTGCGCTCCAACGCCCGCTCCGCGGCGCTGGTGACGACGCTCGCGACCTTCGTCCTCTCGCTCGTCGCCTGGGGACGGTTCGACACGGCGAGCGCCGCCTTCCAGCTCACCGAGGACCATGCCTGGCTGACGGAGGCCATCCGCTTCCGCCTCGGCGTCGACGGCTTCTCGATGCCGTTCGTCCTGCTGACGACCTTCCTGATGCCCTTCTGCATCCTGGCGTCGTGGACCTCGATCGAGAAGCGGGTGAAGGAATACATGGTCGCCTTCCTCGTGCTCGAGACGACGATGATCGGCGTCTTCGTGGCGCAGGATCTTGTCCTGTTCTACCTGTTCTTCGAGGCCGGCCTTATCCCGATGTTCCTCATCATCGGCATCTGGGGTGGCAAGCGGCGCATCTACGCCAGCTTCAAGTTCTTCCTCTACACGCTGCTCGGCTCGGTGCTGATGCTCATCGCCATCATGGCGATGTACTGGGACGCCGGCACGACGGACATCGCGGCACTGCTCAAGCACCCCTTCGCCCCCGCGATGCAGACGTGGCTATGGCTCGCCTTCTTCGCCTCCTTCGCGGTGAAGATGCCCATGTGGCCGGTCCACACCTGGCTGCCGGACGCTCACGTCGAGGCACCGACGGCGGGGTCGGTCATCCTCGCCGGCATCCTCCTCAAGATGGGCGGCTACGGCTTCATCCGCTTCTCCATCCCGATGTTCCCGGAGGCCTCGGCCGATTTCGCGCCGCTCGTCTTCGCCCTGTCCGTCATCGCGATCATCTACACCTCGCTGGTCGCGCTGATGCAGGAGGACATCAAGAAGCTCATCGCCTATTCGTCGGTCGCCCACATGGGCTTCGTGACCATGGGCATCTTCACGATGACCACCCAGGGCATCCAGGGCGCCATGTTCCAGATGGTCAGCCACGGCCTCGTCTCGGGCGCGCTCTTCCTGTGCGTCGGTGTGATCTACGACCGCATGCACACGCGCGAGATCGCGGCCTATGGCGGCCTCGTGCAGCGCATGCCGCGCTATGCGGTGGTATTCATGGTCTTCACCATGGCCAACGTCGGCCTGCCGGGCACCTCGGGCTTCATCGGCGAGTTCCTGTCGCTCGCCGGCGCCTTCAAGGCCAATCCCTGGGTCGCGGTGCTCGCCACCTCGGGCGTCATCTTCTCGGCCGCCTATGCGCTGTGGCTCTACCGCCGCGTGGTCTTCGGCGTGATCGAGAAGGACAACCTGAAGACGATCACCGATCTCAACACCCGCGAGATGGTCGTTCTCGTGCCGCTGCTCGTGCTGGTCATCTGGTACGGCCTGCAGCCCGGCGCCATTCTCGATGTCTTCGCCGCTCCGACGGCGGAACTGCTCAAGTCCACCGAGGCCGCGCTGGCAACCGCCAAGTCCGTGGCCCTGACGCTTCACTGAGGTTCAGCCGATGGCCGCCGTTCCGATGTTCGCGCTCGCTCCGGCCCTGCCGGAGATCGTCCTGGCTGCCGCCGCGCTCCTTCTCGTGCTCATCGGCGCGCTGAGGGGCGAGCGTGCTGCCGGCCTGATCGAGGCGCTCACACTCGTCGCCATTCTCGCCGCCGGCTTCTTCGTGGTGACGCAGGGCGGCGAGCGGGTGGAGACCTTCGGCGGCTCCTTCGTCGTCGACGGCTTCGCGCGCTTCGCCAAGGTGCTGACGCTGGTCGGCTCGGCCGCGGCCTTGCTGATGTCGGGCGACTACCTGCGCCGGGCGGGCATCAACCGCTTCGAATATCCCATCCTCATCCTGCTGGCGACGACCGGCATGATGATGATGATCTCGGCCAACGACCTCATCGCACTCTATCTCGGCCTCGAGCTGCAGAGCCTCTCGCTCTACGTCGTCGCAGCCATCGACCGCGACAATGCCCGTTCGAGCGAGGCGGGCCTCAAGTATTTCGTGCTCGGCGCGCTGTCCTCGGGCATGCTGCTCTACGGCGCGTCGCTGATCTATGGCTTCACCGGCACGGTCTCCTTCACCGGCATCGCCCAGGCCCTGCAGGGCGAGGGGCACACCGGCGCGATCTTCGGCCTCGTCTTCATCGCTGCCGGCCTCGCCTTCAAGATCTCGGCCGTGCCCTTCCACATGTGGACGCCGGACGTCTACGAGGGCGCGCCGACGCCGGTCGCCGCCTTCTTCGCGGCGGCGCCCAAGATGGCGGCGATGGCGCTCCTGGTGCGCGTCTTCATTACGGCCTTCCCCGGCATCGTCGATCAGTGGCGGCAGATCATCGTCTTCGTCGCCATCGCCTCCATGGCGCTCGGCGCCTTCGCTGCCATCGGCCAGCGCAACATCAAGCGCCTCATGGCCTATTCGTCCATCGGCCACATGGGCTACGCGCTCGTCGGCCTTGCCGCCGGCACGGCGGAGGGCGTGCAGAGCGTGCTCGTCTACATGGCGATCTATCTCGTCATGACGCTCGGCACCTTCGCCTTCATCCTGTCCATGCGGCGGGAGGAGGGGCCCGTCGAGGGGATCTACGATCTCGCCGGCCTTGCCCGCACGCAGCCCTATGCTGCGTATGGCCTGACGATCCTGTTCTTCTCGCTCGCGGGCATTCCGCCGCTCGCCGGCTTCCTCGCCAAGTGGTACGTCTTCGCGGCCGCCGTCGAGGCGCAGCTCTATTCGCTTGCCGTCATCGGCGTGCTCGCCAGCGTCGTCGGCGCCTACTACTACATCCGCATCGTCAAGATTATGCACTTCGACGAGCCGGCGGGCGCGGCCTTCACCCCGATGGCGGCCGGCCAGAAGGTGATCTTCGCCCTCGCCAGCATCATTATCGTCGTCCTGATGCTGCCCGGCGCTCCGGGGCCGTTGAACAGCGCCGCGCTCGCCGCCGCTCGCTCGCTGTTCTGACGGGGCCGGCGACACGGACGTGGAACGCGGGAGCATCTCGCAGGAGGCGCGCGACGCCGGCTTCGATGCCGTGATGCTGGCGACGACCACCTCGACCAACGACGAGGCTCTTGAGCGGGCCTCGTCGCAAGGGGCGGACCGCCTCTGGGTCGTGGCGCGCGAGCAGACGAGCGGCCGCGGCCGCCATGGCCGGCAATGGGCCTCGCCGCCCGGAAATCTCTACGCCAGCCTTGTCCTGAGCGAACCGTGCGATCCGCCGAAGGCGCCGCAGCTCGGCTTCGTCGCGGGCCTCGCTTTGCACGATGCGGTCGCGGGCGTCACCGGGCTCGCGGCGCCACGGCTGGTGCTCAAATGGCCGAACGACCTGCTGATGGATGGCGGCAAGCTGTCCGGCCTCATTCTCGAGGGGCACAGGCTCGGGCCGGACAGGCATTTTGCCGTCATCATCGGCATGGGCCTCAACGTTGCCCACAAGCCGGCCGATACACCTTATCCGGCGCGCTGCCTCGCCGAGGCCGTCGGAACGGTGGACGTGAGCGACGTTTTCCGCGCATTGTCGGCGAGTTTCGCCTATAGGCTGAGGCAGTGGGACCGGGGGCTCGGCTTCGCCCTGACGCGCGAAGCCTGGCTCGCCCGCGCCGCCGGCATCGGCGGGCCGGCGCGGGTGCGCCTGCCGGGCGGCGAGCTCAGCGGCACCTTTGCCGGGCTCGACAGCGCCGGCCGGCTGCTGCTCGATACCCCGGACGGGCGCCGGACGATCGATGCGGGAGATCTTTATCTCGGTCTCGCCGACATGGCATCTCAAGGATGCGACTGAAGGAGGATTGAGAGGGCATGGCCTCACGCGATGACGACGGCCTCGTATTCGTAGCGCTCGGTGGTCTCGGCGAGATCGGCATGAACGCCGGTCTCTACGGCTTCGGGCCGGCGCGCCGGCGTAAGTGGCTGCTCGTCGACTGCGGCATCGCCTTCGCTGGCGAGGATGTGCCGGGCGTCGATCTCATCTTCCCCGACATCCGTTTCCTCGAGGAGGAGAGGGACAACCTCGTCGGCATCGTCATCACCCATGCGCACGAGGACCATATCGGCGGCCTCGCCGAGCTGTGGCCGCGCCTTGGCGCGCCCGTGGTGTGCACGCCCTTCGCGGCGGGGCTCCTGGAGGTCCGCCGCCTTGGCGAGCCCGGCGCGCCCAAGATCCCGCTGACCGTGGTGGAGCAGGGCGGTCGCGTCACCCTCGGCCCCTTCGACATCGAATTCGTCGCCGTCGGTCATTCGATCCCTGAATCGAATGCGCTCGCCATCCGCACGCCGCTTGGTACCGTCGTCCACACCGGCGACTGGAAGCTCGACCCGCATCCGGGCGTCGGCCAGCCGACGGACGAGAAGCGGCTCACGGAAATTGGCGACGAGGGCGTGCTCGCGCTCATCTGCGATTCGACCAACGTCTTGCGGGATGGCGTCAGTCCCAGCGAGGCGGACGTCGCCAAGACCCTGATGGAGGTCATCCGCGAGGCGCCGGAGCGCGTGGCCGTGACGACCTTCGCCTCCAACGTCGCGCGCCTGCGCGCCGTGGCCGAGGCGGCCGCGGCCTGCGACCGCGAGGTCGTCGTCTTCGGCCGGGCGATGGACCGCGTCATCGACGTCGCGACCGAGCGCGGCTATCTCGCCGGCCTGCCGCCGTTCCGCTCGGCTGAGACCTTCGGCTACCTGCCGCGCAACAAGGTGGTCGCATTGCTCACGGGTAGCCAGGGCGAGCCGCGGGCCGCGCTCGCCCGCGTCGCGAATGACGAGCATCCCGACATCGCACTCTCTGCCGGCGATCGCGTGATCTTCTCCTCGCGCACCATTCCGGGCAACGAGAAGGCGGTCGGTCGCATCATCAACAATCTCGTCACGCGTGGCATCGAGGTGATCACCGATCGGGACGCGCTCATCCACGTCTCCGGCCATCCACGCCGCGGCGAACTCGCCGCCATGTATCGCTGGGTGCGGCCGAAGGTGCTTGTGCCGGCGCACGGCGAGGCCCTGCACCTCACCGAACAGGCAAAATTCGCCCGCGCCGAGGGCATCGGCAGCGTGGTGCGGGCCATGAACGGCGAGATGGTTCTGCTCGCGCCCGGCAAGCCGGCCGTCGTGGACGACGTGCCCGTCGGCCGCCTCTACAAGGACGGGATGATCGTCGTCAGCGCCGGCGAGGCCACCATCGGCGAGCGGCGCAAGCTCGCCTTCGCCGGCGTCGTCTCCGTCGCCATCGCCCTCGACGCCAAGGGCGAGATCGTCGGCGAGGCGCAGGTGGAGGTCAGCGGCCTGCCGCCCGCGACGCGCGAGGGCGAGCCGATGTTCGAGCTCGTCGCCGATGCTGTGGCCGACGTGCTGGACGGGCTACCCAAGGCGCGCCGGCGCGACCCCGATGCGGTCGCGAATGCCGTCGAGCGCGCGGTGCGGGCGGAAGTGCGCCATGCCTGGGGCAAAAAGCCAACGTGCCACGTGCACGTGATCGTCGTATGAGGTGAGGGTTCCGTCAGCCGGGAGAGCCTCATGATCGGCCGCCTCAACCACGTCGCCATCGCTGTCCGCAATCTCGAAAGCGCCTGCGCCGTCTACCGGGACACCCTCGGAGCACGCCTGTCGCCGGCCGTTCCGCAGCCGGAGCATGGCGTCACCACGGTATTCATCGAACTGCCGAACACCAAGATCGAGCTGCTGGAGCCTCTGGGCGCCGATTCCCCGATTGCCCGCTTCCTCGAGCGCAATGCCGATGGTGGCATCCACCACATCTGCTACGAGGTAGACGACATCATCGCCGCGCGCGACCGGCTGGTGGAGAAGGGCGCGCGCGTGCTCGGCAGCGGCGAACCGAAGATCGGCGCGCACGGCAAGCCTGTGCTCTTCCTCCACCCCAAGGACTTCTGCGGTACGCTCGTCGAGCTGGAACAGGCCTGAGCGACCGTCCTAGATCCGGACCCGTCGGGTTGCTTCAACCTGATCGGTGGATCCGTCTCCATTGCCGAGAACCCAAGCGGAGCGGGTAGACCCGATGACCATTGCGACCTGGCTGGCCCTCTATTTCATCATCTGGTGGACGGTTCTGTTCGCTGTCCTGCCCTTTGGCGTGCGCAGCCAGTTGGAATCGGGCGAGGTGACGAGCGGCACGGAGCCCGGCGCGCCGGCGAAGCCCCGACTCTTCAAGAAGGTGCTGGCGACCACCGTCGTCTCGGCCATCGTCCTCGCGCTCGTGAAGGTCGCGCTGGCGCTCATCGAACTGTGACATAAGGGGGTAGGAAACGCGGTTGGTTGCGCGTGAAACCGTGTCTTCCAACAAAAAAGCAAGGCTGACGCCTTGCTGTTGGAGTTTCTTCTCGAACCCGTAACGCCTGTTCATTCGGAACAACGGGGTGCTCTCGCACCTCTCGACGTCGCCTGGGCTTCCTCCCGAGACCTGGACCGCAGTTCCCCGCTCTGTGAATGGCGGCGGGGACTTTCGATCGGGTAACAATGCATAGTCGATCGTTCACCACTTGTCACCCATTTGTGCAGGGGCTGCCCGCATTTTTTGCATGGTGTTGTCACACATGGGTCGAATGGCGGTGCGTTGGTCGGCGAATCGCAAAGCCAGCCTTGTCTTTTGCCGTGCGGCGGTGTTGTCTCAGCAAACGACTCGCTTCCCCTTCCACACAAGCCCGGTTGCCGGTTTCTCATGCGTCTCAGCCGCTATTTCCTGCCCACGCTCCGCGAAGATCCCAAAGAGGCGGAGATCGTTTCCCATCGCCTGATGCTGCGGGCAGGACTCATCCGGCAGCAATCGGCGGGGATCTATTCCTGGCTGCCGATCGGCCTCAAGGTCCTGAACAAGATTGCGGCAATCGTACGGGAGGAACAGAACCGTTCCGGCGCCGTCGAACTCCTGATGCCGACCATCCAGTCGGCCGATCTGTGGCGTGAATCGGGGCGCTACGACGCCTACGGCAAGGAGATGCTGCGCATCACCGACCGGCACGAGCGCGAGATGCTCTACGGGCCGACGAACGAGGAGATGATCACGGACATCTTCCGGTCCTACGTGCGCTCCTACAAGGACCTGCCGCTCAATCTCTATCACATCCAGTGGAAGTTCCGGGACGAGATCCGGCCGCGCTTCGGCACCATGCGCTCGCGCGAATTCCTGATGAAGGATGCCTATTCCTTCGACATCGACCAGGCCGGCGCGCGCCATTCCTACAACAGGATGTTCGTCGCCTACCTGCGCACCTTCGCCCGCCTCGGCCTCAAGGCCATCCCCATGCAGGCGGATACGGGCCCGATCGGCGGTGACCTCAGCCACGAGTTCATCATCCTTGCCTCGACGGGCGAGAGCGAGGTGTTCTGCCACCGCGACTTCCTCGACTTTCCGATCCCGGCCGCGGACACGGATTTCGACGACGTCGCCGGCCTTCAGTCGATCGTCGACAAGTGGACGTCGCTCTACGCCGCGACCTCCGAGAAGCACGACGAGGCCGCCTTCGCTGCTATTCCGAATGACCGGAAGGTGTCGGCGCGTGGCATCGAGGTCGGCCACATCTTCTATTTCGGCACGAAATACTCCCTGCCGATGAAGGCGACGGTGACCGGGCCGGACGGCAAGGAGCATCCCGTGCACATGGGCTCCTACGGCATCGGCCCGTCGCGGCTCGTCGCCGCCATCATCGAGGCCAGCCACGACGAGGCCGGCATCGTCTGGCCGGATCCGATCGCGCCTTTCGACGTCTCGCTCATCAACATCAAGGTCGGTGACACAGCGACGGACGAGGCCTGCGCGCATCTCCATCGGGCGCTCGCCCTGCGCGGCCTCGACGTGCTGTACGACGACCGGGACGAGCGTCCCGGAGCCAAGTTCGCGACGGCCGACCTCGTCGGCATGCCGTGGCAGATCCTCGTCGGCCCCAAGGGGCTTGCCGACGGCAAGGTGGAGGTGAAGCGCCGCGCCACGGGCGAGCGCGAGCTTCTGTCGATCGAGGATGCCGTGACGCGGATCGCGGGCTGACGGCGAGGCAGGGGCGGGGAGCGGCATGAGCGGACGCGCGGCCGAGAGCGGTTCGACGAGACCCTTCGCGCTCTTCGAGTGGCTGCTGGCGGCCCGCTATCTGCGGGCGCGCCGGCGCGAGGGCTTCATCTCCGTCATCGCCGGCTTCTCCTTTCTCGGCATCATGCTCGGGGTTGCGACGCTGATCGTCGTGATGTCGGTGATGAACGGCTTCCGCAAGGAACTGCTGGACAAGATCGTCGGTGTGAACGGCCACATGTTCATCCAGCCGATCGATTCCCCGCTCACCGACTTCGACGCCGTGTCGAAGCGGCTCGCCGACCTCTCGGGGGTGAAGCTCGTCGTGCCGATGGTGGAAGGCCAGGCGCTCGTCTCCTCCACCGCGGCCTCCGGCGGCGCGCTGGTGCGCGGGGTGCGCGAGGCCGACATCGCCAGCATTCCCTTCATCGCCGATACCATCCGGCAGGGCACGCTGCGCGATTTCGACGAGAAGGGCGGCGTCGCCATCGGCCGGCGCATGGCCGAATATCTCGGCCTTCGCGTCGGCGATTCGCTCACCATCGTCTCGCCGCGCGGCGCCGCGACGGCCTTCGGCACCGCCCCGCGGATCAAGGCCTACCCCATCGTCGCGGTGTTCGAGATCGGCATGTCCGAGTTCGACAACACCTTCGTCTACATGCCGCTCGGGGAGGCGCAGGCCTATTTCAACCGGGACGGCGACGTCAGCGTCATCGAGGTCTTCCTTCACAATGCCGATGACGTCGGCGCCATGCGCCCGCGCATCGAGGAAGCCGCGGGCCGGCCGATCATGATCACCGACTGGCGCCAGCGGAACCGCACCTTCTTCGGCGCGCTTGAGGTCGAGCGCAACGTGATGTTCCTCATCCTGACGCTGATCGTGCTGGTGGCGGCCCTCAACATCGTTTCCGGCCTCATCATGCTGGTGAAGGACAAGAGCGAGGACATTGCCATCCTGCGCACGATGGGGGCGACGCGCGGCGCCGTGATGCGAGTCTTCCTCATCACAGGCGCCTCCATCGGCATTGTGGGAACGCTCGCCGGCTTCCTGCTCGGCCTCACCCTCGCATGGAACGTGGAGGCGATCCGCAGTTTCCTGTCGCAGCTGACGAGTTCCAACCTCTTCCCGGCAGAGCTCTATTTCCTCAGCCGCCTGCCGGCTGAGATCGACCCCGGTGAGGTGACGACCGTGGTGCTCATGGCGATCGTCCTGTCGCTCGTGGCAACGCTCTACCCGAGCTGGCGGGCGGCGCGCCTCGACCCCGTCGAAGCCCTTCGCTACGGGTGAGACGGCATGACGACGCCCCAGACGCCGGCCCTGTTCCTCTCCAAGATCGAACGCCGTTACCCCCAGGGCGAGACGATGCTCGACATCCTGCGCGGCGCGGACCTCGCCGTGTGGCCAGGCGAGATCGTCGCGCTGGTTGCGCCGTCCGGCACAGGCAAGTCGACGCTGTTGCACATCGCCGGCCTCCTGGAGCATCCCGATAGCGGCGAGGTCTACGTCGGCGGCGAGCCGACGACGGGGCTCGACGATGCCGGACGCACGCGCCTGAGGCGCCTCGATATCGGTTTCGTCTACCAGTTCCACCACCTGCTGCCGGAGTTCTCGGCGCTCGAGAATGTCGCCCTGCCACAGCTCATCCGCGGCTTGGCGCGCCGGGAGGCGGAGGCCCGCGCCGCCGAGGTGCTGAGCTTCCTCGGTCTCGGCGAGCGCCTCGTCCACCGGCCGGCGGAGCTCTCCGGTGGCGAGCAGCAGCGCGTCGCCATCGCCCGCGCCGTGGCCAATGCGCCGCGGGTGCTCCTCGCCGACGAGCCGACCGGCAATCTCGATCCGAAGACGTCGGACTACGTCTTTTCGATGCTGGTCGCGCTGGTGCGTGCCTCGCGCCTCGCGGCGGTCATCGCGACCCATAATCTCGACCTTGCCGCACGCATGGACCGCCGCGTCACCATCCGCGACGGCCTCGTGGTCAGCCTCGACTGAGGGGACGGCGCACATTGCGCCATTGATTCTGCGCAATGGCTGGCTGCAAGATAGGACACATGCTGGTGGGGACCTGCAGGCACCGTCGTCTGCGGAATCGGGGAGCCACACCATGCCGAGGCCGCCGAATCTCTCCATTGCACTGGACAAGGTCTGCTTCATCATCATCAAGGCGCGCCAGTTCGACGTGAAGGACGACGTCACCGAGCCGCACCCTGCCTCGAACGCCAGTGATGACGGCATGCGCTCGGTGCTGGAGGACCATCGCGACGATCCCGTGGCGGCCGAGCTCGCCGCTGCCATTGCCGCGCTCAACGAGGATGAGCAGATCGATCTCGTGGCACTGGCCTGGCTGGGGCGCGGCGATGCCGGCCTCGACGGCTGGGTGGACCTGCGGGCCGAAGCCGAGCGCGCGCATAATACCCGCACGGCCCGCTACCTCATGGGAATCCCGCTGCTTGCCGACTATCTGGAGGAGGGGCTGTCGCAGTTCGGCCTGTCTTGCAGTGACATGGAGAGCGAGCACCTCTGATCCTTGCGGCATCGCGCGAGGTTGCCATGCCGTAGCGCGACAACAGCGACCTGCCGCCGGCCGTGCGCGCGCATCTGCCGGCGCATGCACAGGACATCTATCGGACGGCCTTCAACAGTGCCTTCGCCGATCATTCAGATGGCCCCCGGCGGGAGGAAATCGCCCATCGCATTGCATGGGCGGCCGTCAAGCGCTCCTATGTCAAGCGGGGTGAACTCTGGGTTGCCCGCGATGGTCGATAGGAGGCTCGCGATGCCGCCAGCCGCGATTTGGTCACCCGCCGATGTACGGTCCATTGCAGCCGACCGGCTGAAGATCTTTGCGCTTGTCGGCTCGCAGGATCTCGGGCACGCGGTCGCGCGCCTTATCGGGCAGGAGCTGGCCCGGCACGAGGAGCGGGATTTCGAGGACGGCGAGCACAAGGCGCGGCCGCTCGAGCCCGTTGCCGGTGCCGATGTCTATGTTATCCACTCGCTGCATGGCGGCCCGGATGGAAGCGCCAACGACAAGCTGTGCAGGCTCCTCTTCTTCATCGGCGCCCTCAAGGATGCAGGCGCAGCGCGCGTCACGGCCGTCACGCCCTATCTCTGCTATGCGCGCAAGGACAGGCGCACCAAGGCGCTCGATCCCGTCATCACGCGCTATGTCGCCGGCCTTTTCGAGGCCATGGGGACCGATGCGGTCGTCGCGCTCGACGTGCACAACGAAACCGCCTTCGAGAACGCCTTCCGTCTGCCGACGGTGGCGCTTTCGGCGGCCCCGCTGCTCGTCCGCCACCTCGCCGCGGGCCTTGCAACGGAGCCGCTGTGCGTTGTCTCGCCCGATCTCGGCGGCGGCAAGCGGGCTGATCTGTTCCGCGAGGTGCTGGAAGCGGTGACGGGCCGCGCGGCGGGCAAGGCTTTCGCCGAGAAGCGGCGCAGCGGCGGCATCGTCTCTGGGGATCTTTTCGTCGGCGAGGTCGCGGGCGCGACCTGCATCATCGTGGACGACCTCGTCAGCACGGGCGGCACATTGGCGCGTGCCGCGAAGGCAGCCCGGGCGGGCGGCGCACGGAGCGTCATCGCCTGCGTGACGCACGGCCTGTTCATGCCGGGCGCCGAGACGGCGCTCGCAGATCCCGCCATCGATCGTGTCGTGTCGAGCGACAGCGTGCCGCCGTTCCGGCTGCCGCAAGGGCCTGTACGCGACAAGCTCGACGTCGTGCCCGTTGCGCCGCTCATCGCCGAGGCGATCGCGCGGCTGCACACCGGCCAGGCACTCGCCGATCTGTTCGTCTATTGAGAATGCGCTCGAGCCGTCCTGCATCGGCAAGGGCAAGATCGATGTAGGTGCGCGCGAGGCGTGGCCATTTCTCCGGCGTGCGGGGCTCGGCATCGAGAAGGTGGGTGATGGCGAGGCGCGCCCGCAGCAGGGCCCGGTAGCTGCGATAGAACAGGAAGAGGCCGTTGCCACGGCGGTCGCCGAGCAGACGCGCGAGGCGGTGCCGCAGCGCTTCTCCTGCCCAGCCAACGCCAAGCCGCTCGCATTCGAGATGGAGGAAGGCGATTTCGTCGAGCGGGTCGAGCGCACGCAGCGGTTCCGAAAACTCGAGGCAGTCGATGACGATAACGGGATCGGTCAGCCAAATGTGCTCGGGTCTGAGATCCCCATGCGCCTCCACGACCCGGCGCGCCCGCCGGACAAGAATGCCCGGTCGTCGGGCAAGGAAGGCGCGCTGCGCGCGGCAGATGCGCGCGATCGTGCCTTCCGGGAGGTGAAAGCGCGGATCGCGCAGGAGCTGCTCGTTCTCGAGCAAGGCTCGCCGCCAGCGCGCCAGATGCACGGCGGGGGCGACGGGAAGGCGGCGAACCCGCCGGTAGAATGTCGCGAGCCGAGCGGCGAGGCGCTCTGCGTCCGCCCGCGTCAGGTGCTGCTCGCGGGCGTGGGTCTCGAGGGTATGGCGCTCGTCGAGACGGCGCATGAGGACGAGCCAGTCGACGATCGTTCCGACCGCGCCGAAGGACAGGCCGTCCGGCGTCCGCCTGAGCGGCATGACATCCAGATAGACGTCGGGCGCAAGGCGGCGGTTCAGCGCCAACTCGGTGCGGCAGGCCGCAGCCCGCCGGTCGGTAGTCGAAAAATCGAGACAGGCGGACCGCACGGGCTTCTTGAGCTTGTAGACGTGCCGCTCGGTCAGGAACAGCCAGGACATGTGCGTCTCGCGCGCCTCGACGGTGCTGGCGGGCAGAGCAAGACACTCCGGCTGACTGAGGAAACGCACCTTGTCCGCAAACGGAACATCCGGCGCGGTCTCGGCCGTGAGACGCGGTGTCGAAGGCGCGAACATGCGGTAAGGTTATAGACCGCCTCGCCGGCGGCGTTGACGTCGATCAAGGCGAGATGGCGTGCTCGGCGTCATCGTCGCCAGTCATGGGCACCTTCGGGGCCGGTGCGGCGGGCCGCCAGCGGGCATCGCACCGGTTGCCGCAAGGCGGGTCGTCCGTGAGAAGCCTGTCCGAGGTGTGCGGATGGACGCTGCGGGTGCCCTGCTCACAGACCTCTACCAGTTGAACATGATCCAGGCCTATCTGGAGCATGGCCGAACGCGGACGGCGGTGTTCGAGTTTTTCGTCCGCAAGCTGCCGCCGCGGCGCAATTTCCTTGTCGCAGCGGGGCTCGAGCAGGCGCTCGACTATCTCGAGAACCTGCGATTCACGGATGACGAGATCGCATGGCTCGGTGAAAGCGGGCGTTTCTCGCCGGCGTTTCTCAGGCAGTTGCGCGCGCTGCACTTCACCGGCGATGTCGATGCGGTGCCGGAAGGCACTGTCTTCTTCCCGAACGAGCCGATCCTGCGCGTGGTGGCTCCGTTGCCCGAGGCCCAACTCGTCGAAACCCGCCTCCTCAATCTCCTGCACTTTCAGAGCCTCATCGCATCGAAGGCGGCGCGCATGGTGCTCGCGGCGCCAGGCAAGCTCCTCGTCGATTTCGGCCTGCGGCGGGCGCACGGGATGGAGGCGGGGCTTCTTGCCGCACGGGCGAGCTATCTCGCCGGCTTTGCCGGCACCGCGACGCTCCTCGCCAGCCGTCTGTTCGGCATTCCCTCGTTCGGCACCATGGCCCATTCCTTCGTGCAGGCGCATGAGGACGAGGTGGCCGCCTTCGAGGCTTTCGCACGCTCGCGGCCCGAGGGTCTCGTGCTGCTGATCGACACCTACGACACCGAGGCGGCCGCGCGGAAGGTGGTGGAACTCGCGCCGCGGCTGAAGGCAGAAGGCATCGCGGTCAGGGGTGTGCGCCTCGACAGCGGCAACCTCGTCGCCCTGTCGCGCGCCGTGCGGCAGATCCTCGACGACGGCGGCCTGCCGGACGTGACCATCTTCGCCAGCGGCGGCCTCGACGAGGAGGGGATCGCAGCCATGCTGGCGGCCGGCGCTCCCATCGACGGTTTTGGCATCGGCACCAGCCTGACGACCTCCGCCGATGCACCGGCGCTCGACTGCGCCTACAAGCTGCAGGAATACGCCGGCGTCGCCCGGCGCAAGCTATCGGCCGGTAAGGCTACCTGGCCCGGCCGCAAGCAGGTCTGGCGCAGCCATAGCGCGGACGGGCGGCCTGCCGGCGACATCCTCTCCGTGCTGGACGATGACCAGCCCGGCACACCGCTGCTCGTGCCCGTCATGCGCCACGGCAGGCGCATCGCGCCGCAACCGTCCCTGGCCGCGATACGGGCTTATGCGGCCGAGGCCCTGTCCCACCTGCCGGACGATCTGCGCGGGCTCGATCCGGCGCCCGCCTATCCGGTGACGGTCGCGCCGAAGCTTGTTGCGCTCGCCGAGACTGTCGACCGGTGGCTCGCCGCTTCGCTTGGAGCGAACGGCGGGCGTGCAAATAACCAGCAAGAGGAGTTGTCGATGAAAGAATCATCGAATGCCGAGACACCGAAGGGAAGGCCGCCGGAGAAGCCGGCCTCCCGCGAAGCCGAAAGGCGCCGGCGGCTCGAAGAACAGCTCGAAGAGGGGCTTAAGGAAACCTTCCCGGCCTCCGACCCGGTTTCCGTGACGGAGCCCGCGCCAACGCGGCCGGGCAATAACGGTCGCTAACGGACGGGGGCGAGCGTCGCAGCGACAGGGGCGGTCTTCGGCTGTCCCCGGGGCGGCCGGCACCATCGGTCATGCGTTCGTCAGGAGCCGCTCGATCTCGTAGACCGGATGCTTGGTCAGGTCCTTGCCGACCTCGGCCAGCAGCGTCGCGCGCATGTCATCGGCGAGACATTCGCGCAAGGCCGCCAGCATGCGCGGCGGCGCCACGAGCACAAGGCCGGGCGGCTGCATCGCCTTGTGAAGGGATTCAAGCGTCCGCATCGTCTCCTCTGCGAACTGCACCTTGGCCTCGCGGTGCCGGTCCGCACTCTCGACTGCACTCGCCGGACCAACGGCATTCTGCCGGCGGCCGGGCCGGTCCGTGCCGGCAGCCGCATCGACGCCGTTCTCGGGCGCCTCGGCATGCCGTTCGACCTGAAGATTGGGGAAGAGCTCGTCGCCCTCGTTCCGCAGGAAGAGGGCCCTGCGGGCATCGCACACGACGACGAGGGCATCGTGGGGGAGGGAAAGCTGCATGAGAATCTCCAAAGGCGAACGGTGATGGTGCCGATAGTCGCGCCTGCGCGGGGACGTTCATTGATCGACCGCAACCTGGCGTCGAAACCGCGCAGCCGTTCGGCCGTTGATGTAACGCAAGGCTTTTCGGGCCCGTCTGTGCCACAGCAAGGCCGCCGGACAGACGGCAAGCGAGCCGGGAGAAGGGCGGAGCGTCTCACGAACGCCCGCTTTTGGCGGAGCGTCATGGCAGTGAGCATGAGGAGGCAGGACGATGAACGTTGGCGACATCATGACCATGGGCGCGGCGACGGTACATCCGGACACGTCCGTCCTCGAGGCGGCGCAACTGATGCTTCATCATGGCATCAGCGGCGTGCCCGTCGTCGACAAGGAGGGGCGGCTCGTCGGCATGGTGACCGAGCGCGACCTGCTGCGGCGCGCTGAGACCGGCACCGAGCACCGGCGTCCGCGCTGGCTCAGCTTTCTCATGGATCCGGCTGCGCGAGCCGAGGACTACGTGCGCAGCCACGGCCGCAAGGTGTCGGACGTCATGACGCAGGACCCCCAGAGCGTTGCCCCCGACGCGCCGCTCACCGATGCGGTGGATCTGATGGAGCGACGCGGCTTCAAGCGCCTGCCCGTGGTGCGTGACGGCAAGGTTGTCGGCATCGTGAGCCGGGCCAATTTCCTGCGCGTTCTTGCGCGCCGGCTGGAGGACGCGGCGCAGGCGACCGCCGAGGACATGGATATCCGCCGGCGCATCCTCGAAGAGGTCGATCGCGAGGGCTGGGTGTCGAACGCCTCCCTCGACGTCGTGGTCAACGCCGGCAAGGTCGAACTCGACGGCACGGTCGATGACGAGCGCGTGCGTGATGCCCTGCGCGTGCTGGCGGAGAACGAGCCAGGCGTCAGCGAGGTGGTGGACCGTCTGCGCGTCCAGCGCCCGATGACGCAATGGCCGATCTGACGGCGGTTCCCGCGACATCGCGCTATCGGTTCCAGGGGCCAGCGATCCGCCGGTCTTGAGAGTGGCCGAGGCGTCGGGTGCCTCGGTGACAGTCACCACGAACCGATTGCTACCGCGTGCGCAGGCGAGCGCCCGCGCTCCGGCTGCTTCGCGCCGCCATCCCTGAAGGCACGCCGCACGGAGCGCCGGCGACGGTAATGATTTATTGACTCAAACACGCGCCGGGACTTGAACAAACAGTGAATAATTGTGAACATAAAACGAACAAGAGGAGCGAGACATGTTCAAGACCGTTGTCACCTCACTTGTCGAGATCGCATCGCTCGGCGTCTTCGTCACCATGATCGGCGTCTGGGCCACGGTTGCCAGCGCGCCTCCCGTCTGATCGAAAGACCGTCCACAGCCGGTGGGACGCCGACCCTCGACGGCGCCGACCGGTCAAGGCGATACTGCGGCGCTTCCGACCGATCGGATGGATCAGCAGCGAGTCGCCGGGGCCGAAGGGACGAGGACGGAACGAACGATGGGCAGCATCCTGAGCAGCGTCGGCTTCGTGCATCTTCACGTGCACTCGTCCTATTCGCTGCTCGAGAGCGCCCTGACCGTCACGACCCTCGGCAAGCTCGCCGCCGCCGACAAGATGCCGGCGCTTGCCCTCACCGACACCAACAACCTCTTCGGCGGATTGGAGTTCTCGGAAAAGCTGAAGGGCCTTGGCATCCAGCCCATCGCCGGTGTGCAGCTGTCGGTTGCCTTCGAGGAACAGGATCCGGCCCAGCGCAGCGTCCACGCCCGCGACTATCCCCACCTCGTCCTGCTGGCCCAGGACGAGGTGGGATACGGCAACCTGATGCGGCTCACGAGCTGGGCCTATCTCGAAACCGATCCCAACGAGAAGCCGCATGTGCCGCTCGACCGTGTCCTCGCCAACAGCCGGGGCCTCATCGCGCTGACCGGCGGCTTCGGAGGGCCGCTCGACCAAGCTCTCCGCGAGGGGCGGTCCGAAAGTGCCGAGAAGCGGCTCAAGGCCTTGCGCGGCGCCTTCGACGGGCGGCTCTATGTGGAATTGCAGCGTCACGGCCTGCCCGAGCAGGCTGCCGCCGAGCCTGAGCTGCTGCGGCTCGCCTATGACCTCGGTCTGCCGATCGTCGCCACCAACGAGCCCTTCTTCGCCAAGCCGGACGATTACGAGGCCCATGACGCGCTGCTGGCAATCGCAGCAGGGCGGCTCCTGTCAGACGAGAACCGGCGGCGCGTCACGCCGCAACACGACTTCAAGACACGCGCGCAAATGGCTGATCTATTTTCGGATTTGCCGGAAGCACTGTCTTCGAGCGTCGAGATTGCCATGCGCTGTGCCTACCGCATCCGCACGCGCAAGCCGATCCTGCCGCGCTTCGACGCCGGCACCGAGGGCGCCGAGAGCGACGAGGGTGCGGAGCTGCGCCGGCAGGCGGCGGAGGGGCTGAAGCGCCGCCTCGATGCGCACGGCCCGGCGCCCGGCCTGACGGTGGCTGATTACGAGGAGCGGCTGGACTTCGAGCTATCGGTCATCGAGCGCATGAAGTATCCCGGCTACTTCCTCATCGTGTCGGACTTCATCAAATGGGCGAAGGCTCACGAAATCCCCGTCGGGCCGGGACGCGGCTCGGGCGCGGGCTCGCTCGTCGCCTATGCCCTTACCATTACCGACCTCGATCCGCTGCGCTTCGGCCTGCTGTTCGAGCGCTTCCTCAACCCCGAGCGCGTGTCGATGCCGGACTTCGACATCGACTTCTGCCAGGACCGGCGCGAGGAGGTGATCGGCTACGTCCAGAAGCGCTACGGCGAGGACAAGGTCGCGCAGATCATCACCTTCGGCACCTTGCTCGCCCGCGGCGTGATGCGCGACGTCGGCCGCGTGCTGGAGATGCCCTATGGCCAGGTCGACAAGCTCACCAAGCTCGTGCCGCAGAACCCGGCCAATCCGGTGACGCTCAAGAAGGCCATCGAGGACGAGCCGCGCCTGCAGGCTGCCGCCGAGGAGGAGCCTGTCGTCGGCCGCATGCTCGCCATCGCCGAGAAGCTGGAAGGCCTGCACCGTCACGCCTCGACCCATGCCGCAGGCATCGTCATCGGCGATCGGCCGCTCGAGGAACTGGTGCCACTCTATCGCGATCCGCGCTCGGGCATGCGCGTCACCCAGTTCAACATGAAGTGGGTAGAGCAGGCCGGGCTCGTGAAATTCGATTTCCTCGGCCTCAAGACGCTGACGGTGCTGACGACGGCGGTCAATTTCGTGCGCCAGCGCGGCATCGACCTCGACCTGTCGCGCATCCCGCTCGACGACCGCACCACCTTCGAACTCCTCGGCCGCGGCGAGACGGTCGGCGTGTTCCAGGTGGAAAGTGCGGGCATGCGCAAGGCGCTCGTCGACATGCGTGCCGACCGGCTGGAGGACCTCATCGCCCTCGTCGCGCTCTACCGGCCCGGCCCGATGGCCAACATCCCGGTCTATTGCGACCGCAAACACGGGCGCGGCGAAGCCTCCGAGAAATGGTACCTGCACCCGAAGCTGGAGCCGATCCTCAAGGAGACTTTCGGCATCATCATCTACCAGGAGCAGGTGATGCAGGTGGCCCAGGCGTTGTCCGGCTACTCGCTCGGCGAGGCCGATCTCTTGCGCCGAGCCATGGGCAAGAAGATCAAGGCCGAGATGGACGCCCAGCGCGTGCGCTTCGTCGAGGGGGCGCTGAAAAACGGCCTCACGAAAGACCTTGCCAACGAAATCTTCGACCTTCTCGCGAAGTTCGCCGACTACGGCTTCAACAAGAGCCACGCGGCGGCCTATGCGCTCGTCGCCTACCAGACGGGCTATCTCAAGGCCAACTACACCGTCGAGTTCCTGGCCGCCTCCATGGCGCTCGACATGGACAACACGGACAAGCTGTCGGAATTCCGCCGCGAGGCCGAGCGCCTCGGCATTCGCGTCGAGCCGCCGTCCATCAACCGCTCGGGCGTCTCCTTCGAGGTCGACCACGACGGCGTGGGCCCGGGAATCATCCGCTACGCACTTGCAGCGACAAAGGGCGTCGGACGTCAGGCGGTGGAAAGCATCATTGCAGCACGCGGCAACAAGCCTTTCACAAGTCTTTCTGATTTTGCGTCGCGCATCAATCCGCGTCTCGTCAACAAGCGCACCCTGGAAGCGCTGATCGCGGCGGGCGCTTTCGATGAGCTGGAGCCCGATCGGGCGCGCGCGACGGCGGCGATCGATGCCATGATGGCGCTCGCATCGCGCATGGCGGCGGCGGCCACCGACGGTCAGGCGGACATTTTCGGCGGCCTAGCCGCCGGCCCCGAGCCGCTGCGCATCCCACCCTACGAGCCGTGGGTTCCGGCCGTGCGGCTGCAGAAGGAATACGACGCTGTCGGCTTCTTCCTGTCCGGCCACCCGCTCGACGGCTACGAGGAGATGCTCGAGCGGCTGCGCGTTCAGCGCTGGGTGGATTTCGCCAAGGCGGTCAAGGCCGGTGCGACCATGGGCCGGCTCGCGGCAACGGTGCTCGACCGGACTGAGCGGCGCACCAAGAGCGGCAGCAAGATGGGCATCGTCACGCTCTCGGACCAGACCGGGCATTTCGAGGCCATCGTCTTCTCCGAAGGGCTGCAGCGCTTCCGCGATCTCCTGGAGCCGGGGCGGGCGGTGGTGCTCGTGGTGCAGGCCTCCGTCGAGGGTGAGGACGTGCGCGCCCGCATCCAGTCCGTCGAGCCGCTCGATGAGGCGATCGCGCAGCATCAGAAAGGCATGCGCATCTATGTACGCGACGAAGCCCCGCTCGCCAGCGTCAGCGAGCGCCTGAAGCAGCGCGGCGAGGGTGAAGTGTCGATGGTGCTCATCCTCGACAATGCGCAGGAGGTGGAGCTGCGCCTGCCCGGGCGCTATCTCGCCACCCCGCAGATCGCCGGCGCCCTGCGCGCCGTGCCGGGCGTGGTGCACGTCGAGCTGCAATAGCCGCTGCGCAGTGCGGCCGGACGTGCTGGGTCATGCCGCCATGCGATGATAACCTGATGGGTATCGGGCCATGCGCTGGTTCCCGGCGCTCGCCCGCGCTGCGCGCACGCGGGCCGGGAAACGAGGGCCTGACCGGGAGAACCGTGATCGCGGACGGATGCAGGGAAACGCGGCGAAACGGAATGCGAGCCGGGCCCGGCGCTTGATCCCGAGCCGCCTGCTCTCCCGATCCCCGCATTCCCACGCATCCGCCCTCGAGGGTGGAATGCTGATGCCTGCCGCCATCGCGCTGGTACGAGGTCCCGCGAAAATTGCCACGCGTGAAGCGCCCGGAGGCTTGCGTCGCGGCCGCGGCGCCCGTATAAGCGCCGCCATCCCACACGCGGAGAACGCTCGAAGAGCATCCGGTGGCCGACGCCAGCGTCGGTCGCAACTCCGCGGAGGCTTGAACCGGAGAAATCGTAATGGCGCTTCCTGAATTCTCGATGCGTCAGCTGCTTGAGGCTGGCGCGCATTTCGGACACCAGTCCCACCGTTGGAACCCGAAGATGGAATCCTACATCTTCGGCGCCCGCAACGGCATCCACATCATCGACCTCGCCCAGACGGTGCCGGCGCTCTACCGTGCGCTGCAGGCGATCTCCGACACGGTGGCGGCCGGCGGTCGCGTGCTGATGGTCGGCACCAAGCGCCAGGCGGCCGATGCCGTCGCCGATGCGGCCAAGCGCTCGGCCCAGTACTATGTCAACTCCCGCTGGCTCGGCGGCATGCTGACCAACTGGAAGACGATCTCGGCGTCCATCCAGCGCCTGCGCAAGGTCGAGGAGATGCTGGCCGGCGGCGCGCAGGGCCTGACCAAGAAGGAGCGTCTGATGTTGTCGCGCGAGCGCGACAAGCTCGAACGCGCCCTGGGCGGCATCAAGGACATGGGCGGCACGCCGAACCTGCTCTTCGTGATCGACACGAACAAGGAGCAACTCGCCATCAAGGAGGCGCAGCGCCTCGGCATCCCGGTGGCCGCGATCGTTGATACGAACTGCGATCCTGACGGGATCACCTATCCCGTGCCGGCCAACGATGACGCGGGTCGGGCCATCGCGCTCTACTGCGATCTCGTGGCCCGCGCGGCGATCGACGGCATTTCGCGCAGCCAGGGCGATTTTGGCATCGACATCGGCGCCTCCGAAGCTCCACTGGTCGAGGATTTGCCGGCGGAGATCGAGCAGGCGGGCGAGGCCTTCGAACTGCTCGATGCCCCGCGCGGTGCGCCCGACGATCTCACCAAGATCGCGGGCGTTGGTCCGCAGCTCGAGAAGACCCTGAACGAGGCCGGCATCTTCCACTACTGGCAGATCGCCGCCATGGGCGAGGCCGATGTCGCCAAGCTCGACGCGGAGCTCAAGCTCAACGGCCGCATCGAACGCGACGGCTGGGTGGCGCTTGCCCGCACCCTGAGCGAGTCTGTTTGACCGCTTCGCAATTCCGTGCCGCTTGAGCGGCACGATGATGTCCGGGGCATGGTGCGGCCTGGCGCTTCGGTGCCGGGCCGCGCCGCATCGACGATTATGAGGACGAAATGGCTAATATCACCGCAGCGATGGTCAAGGAGCTCCGCGACAAGACCGGCGCGGGCATGATGGACTGCAAGACGGCGCTCGCGGAGACCAACGGTGACGTCGAGGCGGCGGTCGACTGGCTGCGCAAGAAGGGTCTCGCCAAGGCCGCCAAGAAGTCGGGCCGCGTCGCGGCCGAGGGCCTTGTCGCGCTCGCCATCGACGGCGCCAAGGGTGTGGTCGTCGAGGTGAATGCCGAGACGGACTTCGTTGCGCGCAACGACCAGTTCCAGGCGCTCGCCGCCAATATCGCCCGTGTCGGCCTTACGGTCGGCGACGATGTCGAGGCCATCAAGGCCGCGGCCTATCCGGGCGGGGGCACGGTCGCCGACGCCATCGCCAACGCTATCGCCACCATCGGCGAGAACATGACGCTGCGCCGCGCCGCCTCCATCTCGGTGCCGCAGGGTGTCGTCGCCTCCTACATCCACAACGCCTCGGGCGAGGGCCTCGGCCGCATCGGTGTGCTCGTCGGCCTCAACTCGGCCGGCAAGACCGATGAGCTCGCGGCGCTCGGCCGCCAGATCGCCATGCATATCGCTGCGGCGAGCCCCTTGGCGCTCGACCCGGCGGGCCTCGATCCGGCGACGGTGGAGCGCGAGAAGGCAATCCTCGGCGAGAAGCATGCCGGCAAGCCGGCCAACGTGATCGAGAAGATCGTCGAGAGCGGCCTCAAGACGTATTACAAGGAGGTCTGCCTTCTCGACCAGGCCTTCATCCACGATCCATCCAAGACGGTCGCCCAGGCTCTCAAGGAGGCCGAAGGCAGGGTCGGCGCGCCCGTTTCGCTGACGGGTTTCGTGCGCTACAGCCTCGGCGAGGGCATCGAGAAAGAGGAAACCGACTTTGCCGCCGAGGTGGCGGCGGCGGTCGGCGGCTGAGACCGGAATGTCCAGAAGACGGCGGCGCCAAGCGCCGCCGTTTTTGTAGGATGAAGCGGTTGGAGGCATTTCTGCCGGCGGTATTGCGGATCGCGTCGGCGAAATGCCCTGTCATGACGGTTGCAACGCCTGTCGAGATCCAGTCGGATCGCTGCAGGCCCTGGCGGAGGCAGAAGGGACGATGGCTGGCAAACGGGCGCTGATCAAACTGTCGGGTGAGGCACTGGCGGGACCGGGCGGAGCCGGCATCCATGGCGAAACCCTGACTGCGCTCGCCAACGACATCGCCACGGCCGCCGGTGTCGGCCACGAGATCGCCGTCGTCGTCGGTGGCGGCAATTTCTTCCGTGGGGTGCAAGGCCTTGCCAAGGGTCTCGACCGGCCGACGGCCGATTCCATCGGCATGCTCGGCACGGTTATGAACGCCCTGGCATTGGAGCACGCCATCGAATCGGCTGGAGTACCCGCGCGCGCCATGTCGGCGGTGCCCATGCCGTCTCTGTGCGAGAGCTATGCGCGCAAGCGCGCCCTCGACCACATGGCCCATGGCAAGGTCGTGATCCTCGGCGGCGGCACCAGCAATCCCTATTTCACGACCGACACCGGCGCGGCGCTGCGTGCGGCCGAGCTGTCGTGCGCGCTGCTCATGAAGGCGACGAACGTCGACGGCGTCTATACGGCAGATCCGAAGAAGGACCCGACTGCCACCCGCTTCGAGCGCCTAACTCACGACGAAGCCATCGCCCGCAATCTCAAAGTGATGGACACGGCCGCGTTCGCTCTTGCGCGCGAGGCGGGGCTCACCATCGTCGTCTTCTCCCTTGCGGAGCCGGGCTCCATCGGGGCCGTGCTCGAGGGTGGGGGGCGGGCCACCATCGTTGCTCCCGCGACGTGAGGCGCACGCGCCCGTGTTCACCGATTCGAGACGAAGGTCTTGACCCGGAGGCTCGGGCGCGCTCAACGTCGCCGCGATATCTTGCAGGGAGCGAGCAAAAACAATGAGCCAGACATACGACCTCGCCGACATCAAGCGTCGCATGCAGGGCGCCGTTCAGGCCCTGAAGCACGACCTTGGCGGACTGCGCACCGGCCGCGCCTCGGCCAGCCTTGTCGAGCCCATCCAGGTTGACGCTTACGGCAGCCTGATGCCCATCAACCAGGTCGCGACCATCAGCGTGCCGGAGCCGCGCCTCCTCAGCGTGCAGGTGTGGGACCGCGGCATGGTCTCGGCCGTCGAGAAGGCCATTCGCGATTCCGATCTCGGCCTCAACCCGCAGACGGAGGGGCAGGTGATCCGCCTGCGCATTCCCGAGATGAATGAGCAGCGCCGCAAGGAGATGGTCAAGGTCGCGCACAAATATGCGGAGGAGTCGCGCATCGCGGTGCGCCACGTCCGCCGCGACGGCCTCGACACGCTGAAGAAGCTCGAGAAGGACGGCGACATGAGCCAGGACGACCACGCCCGCGAGGCCGATCTCGTCCAGAAGGCGACCGACCAGGCGATTGCCGAGATCGATCAGCTTCTCGCGGCCAAGGAAAAGGAGATCATGCAGGTCTGATCTGCATGACGGGGGCGGCGGCGCGGTGCGACGTCGGGGCCGATGGCGCCGTGAGGACGGGTCGATGACGGTAATGACCGAGCCGGCAACGGCAGCGGAAGATGTGCGGGCGGCGGCAGGCGAGGCCGGCGTGCCGGCGCATGTCGCCATCATCATGGATGGTAACGGCCGCTGGGCGCAGAAGCGCCACCTGCCGCGGGCCGAGGGCCACCGGCGGGGCGTCGAGGCGTTGCGCCGTGCCGTGCGTGCCGCCGCGGCGCGAGGCATCCGCTATCTCACCATCTACAGCTTCTCGTCAGAGAACTGGCGCAGGCCGGCAACCGAGATCGCCGACCTCATGAACCTCCTGAAGCTCTTCGTGCGCCGCGACCTTGCCGAGCTGCACCGGGCGAATGTCCGTGTCCGCATCCTCGGGGAGCGGGCCAATCTCAAGCCCGACATCACGGCCCTGCTCGAGGAGGCCGAAAGCGTCACGCGCGACAACACCGGCCTGACCCTCGTCGTCGCCTTCAACTACGGCTCGCGGCAGGAGATCGTTCGTGCCGCCCGGCGCCTCGCCGAGGAGGTTGCCGCCGGCCGCCTCGCTCCTGACACCATCGACGCCGATGCCGTCGCTGCCCGGCTCGACCTGGCCGGCGTTCCCGATCCAGACCTCATCATCCGCACCTCGGGCGAGCAGCGTCTGTCGAACTTCCTGCTCTGGCAGGCGGCCTATGCCGAACTCGTCTTCCTGCCGGTGCTGTGGCCCGATTTCGACGAGGCCGCCTTCGACGAGGCGCTTGCTGAATTCGCCCGGCGCGAGCGGCGTTATGGCGGCCTGACGGCGAGCGCCTGAGCGTCATGGCTTCTCCAGAGCCGCGACCGCCGGCCACGCCCCGCAGCACCGGTTCCTTCCTCTCATCCGAGCTCGGCCGGCGCATTTTGTCCGGCATCGCCCTCGTCGCCGTGGCGCTCGGCACAGCCTGGTGGGGCGGACTTGCCTTCGACATCCTCTGGGCCCTGGCGGGCGCGCTCGTCTGCCGCGAATGGGTGGCGGTATCGCCGGCGCGCGACCAGCCCGTCCTGGCTCTTGGCGGCGCCGCGGCCGTGGCCGTCGCCAGTGTGGTTCTGTCGGTGAGCGGCCACCTGCCGTCTGCCTTGACCGCGCTTGCGGTGGGGGCCGCCGGCCTTGCCGCCCTCGGGCGTGATCGCACCTCGCGCCTGTGGGCGCTGGCCGGTCTTCTCTATGCGGCGGTCATCGGGCTCGTTCCCGTTGCTGCCCGCGCCCTGCCGGAGGTCGGCCTCGTCGTCATCCTTTGGATGTTCGCTGTCGTCTGGATGACGGATATCGCCGCCTATTTCACCGGCCGCAGTCTCGGCGGGCCGAAGCTGTGGCCGAGCATCAGCCCGAAGAAGACATGGTCAGGCTTCTTTGGCGGACTTTTGGCGGGCAGCCTCGCCGGCATGGCTGTCGTCGCTGTCGCGCAGGATAACGGCGTCGCGCAGCCTGTCCCGCTGTGGCTGGTCGGCTGCTGCTCGGCCATCGCCTCGGCGCTCGGCCAGCTCGGCGATCTCGCCGAATCCGCGCTGAAACGCCGGGCCGGGGTGAAGGATTCCGGACACATCATTCCGGGCCACGGGGGCGTGATGGATCGGCTCGATGCCTTCTGGGCCGTGGCGGTTCTCGTCGGCTTGGGGCTCGTCGTCAGCTCCACCGTCCGGGCTCCGGCGCTCTGAGGGGCAGCGATGGCGACACGTCTCACCATCCTCGGCGCCAGCGGCTCCGTCGGCCGGGCAGTGGCCGATGTGATCGCCGCCCATCCCGGGCGTTTCGAAGTCGAGGCCGTCGTTGCCGGCCGCGATGCGCGCGCGCTCGCCGGCGTGGCGTTGCGGCTGCGCGCGCGCTGCGCCGTGCTGGCGGACGGCGAGGGCGGGGCGGCCCTGGCGGAGACCCTGTCCGGCAGTGGCATCGCGAACGGGGCGGGCGAGGCGGCGGTGCTCGAGGCCGTGGATCGGGACTGTGACCTCGTCGTCGCCGCGATCGCCGGCACGGCCGGGCTGCGCCCGACCCATCGTGCGCTTCGCCCCGGCCGCCGCATCGCGCTCGCCAACAAGGAATGTCTCGTCAGCGCCGGCGCCGCCTTCATGCGCGATGCCGCCGCGGCCGGTGCGACGATCCTGCCGCTCGATTCCGAACACAACGCGCTCTTCCAGGCTCTGGGCGAGGCTCCCATCGAGAGTGTCGAGGCGATGACCTTGACGGCCTCCGGCGGACCCTTTCGTGACTGGCCGGCGAAGGCCATTGCCGAGGCGACTCCGCAGGAGGCCTTGAAGCACCCCAACTGGTCGATGGGGGCGAAGATCACCGTCGATTCCGCCGGGCTCATGAACAAGGGCCTCGAGCTGATCGAGGCCCATCATCTCTTCGGCCTGCCTGCCGCGCGGCTGAGAGCGCTGGTGCATCCGCAGTCGATCGTCCATGGCATCGTGCATTTCCGGGACGGGTCGCTCTCGGCCGGTCTTGCGGTACCCGACATGCGGGTGCCGGTGGCGCATTGCCTCAGCTGGCCCGAGCGCGTTGAAACACAGATCCCGCGGCTCGATCTTGCCGCAATGGGCTGCCTTACTTTCGCCGAACCCGACACCGCACGCTTTCCCGCGCTGCGGCTGGCGCGTGAAGCCCTGGAGCAGGGTGGGGCCGCGCCGACGGTGCTCAACGCGGCCAACGAGGTCGCGGTGGAAGCGTTCCTTGCAGGACGCATCAGGTTCGGGGATATCGCCCGCTTGGTCGAGGCGGTATGCACGCGCGAGGGCGCGAGCGCCGCGCCGGCAGGGATCGAGGAAGCGCTCGCGGTGGACTTTGCCGCGCGGGAGCGAGCCCGCGCGCTTCTGCAGCAATCATGCTGAACGGGCGCAAGTGAGCCCGGCGAGGAGTGGACGATGGACATAGCGGGCACGGTGATCGGCGCGGGGTGGGGGCTCCTGAGCTATGTGGTTCCCTTCCTGTTCGTGCTGACGGTCGTGGTCTTCTTCCACGAACTCGGCCACTTCTGGGTCGCCCGCCGCTGTGGCGTCGCCGTCCAGGCCTTCTCCATCGGCTTCGGCCGGGAACTTGTCGGCTGGACGGATCGCCAGGGAACGCGCTGGCGCATCTCGGCGATCCCGCTCGGCGGCTATGTGAGATTCGCCGGCGATGCCAACAGCGCCAGCATGCCGGACCGCGACGCGCTCGACACCATGTCCGAGGCCGAACGGCGCGGTAGCTTCTACCACAAGGGTGTCGGCGCCCGCGCGGCGATTGTGGCCGCCGGTCCCATCGCCAACTTCCTGCTCGCCATCGCCATCTTCACCGCGAGTGTCTATTTGGGCGGCCGGGCCATTCTCCTGCCGCGGGTCGACGCCGTGGAGGCGGGCAGCGCCGCCGAGCGCGCCGGCATCCGTCCGGGCGATCTCGTGCTTTCCATCGACGGGCGCCCCGTGGAAAGCTTCGCCGACATGCAGCGCATCATCAGCGCCCGCCCGGGCGAGGCGCTGGCCGTCACCGTCGAACGGGATGGCAGCGAGGTGATGCTCACGGCGACACCGGACCTGCGCGAGATGACGACACCATTCGGCAAGCAGCGCATCGGCCTGCTCGGCCTGCGCGCCTCCCGCGACCCCGGCGACTGGACCGTGAAGCAATACGGCATCGTCGATTCTCTGCGGATAGGGTTAACGGATACTTGGTACATCGTGGAGCGCACCGGCGATTATGTCGGAAAGCTCCTGACGGGCCGGGAATCGACCGATCAGCTCTCGGGCCCGATCCGCATCGCACAGGTTTCCGGGGAGGTCGCCTCGATGGGCGGGCTTGCCGGCCTCATCAATCTGGCGGCGATCCTATCTGTCTCTATTGGCTTGATAAATCTCGTTCCGGTACCGATGCTCGATGGTGGCCATCTGCTATTCTACGCCATCGAGGCCGTGCGCGGACGCCCGCTCAGCGAGCAGGCGCAGGAGATCGGCTTCAGAATCGGGCTTGCCTTGGTGCTCATGCTCATGCTCTTCGTGACGTGGAACGATCTGCAGCATCTGGGCGCCGCTTTCGGTCTCGGAGCGACGTGACCGACGGGCAACGCTTGCTCGAAAAATGCGCGCATGGCGCCTTCGGCCCGTTTGCAGACCGGCGTAAACTCTGTAGAAGCGTCTTCGACCCATACTCCGGGCAATCGAGACGGTTCGTTCGGGAAAGAATAAAGAGGGTAGGCACCTGATGACGCGGAATGTGAACAACCGCCGGGCCAGAGTGGCGCGCCGCCTGACGGGCGTGCTCCTTGCCAGCGTGGCCATCGTTGCGAGCGCCCAGGTTGCCACCGCCCAGTCGGCACGTGGCGCGCGTGCGGGTGCGCAGACGGCGACTGTCGGCGCTCCGCTCATCAATCGCGTCGTGTTTCAGGGCAACAAGAAGCTGAAGTCCGAGCAGCTCGGCCCCGAGATGCAGACCCAGGCGCGCACGCCCCTCAGCCAGTCGGTGGTCGACGGTGATATTGAGCGCATCCGCGAGATCTATCGCCGCGGCGGCCGCAGCCTCGCCAAGGTCGATGCCCGCGTGGTGCCGCTGTCGAACGATCGGGTCGATGTCGTCTTCACCATCGACGAGGGCGACAAGACCGGCGTCAAGGAAATCAACTTCGTCGGCAACAATGCCTTCTCGTCGTCGAGGCTGCGCAACCTGATGACGACGACGGAAATGAATTTCCTGTCGTTCCTCAAAAATACCGACGTCTACGATCCTGATCGCATTTCTGCCGACCTCGAGCTGATCCGTCGCTATTACCTGAAGAACGGATATGCCGATTTCCGCGTTGTCTCGGCGGATGCGGTGTTCGACGCGGCTCGCGAGGGCTACATCGTCACCATCACTGTCGACGAGGGTCAGCAGTATCGCGTCAGCGGTGTCACGGTCGATTCAACCGTACCGGAAGTGCAGGCTGCGGAGCTGCAGCGGCTGACGCGCCTGTCCTCGGGCGACGTGTACAATGCTGAGGCCGTCGAGAAGACCCTCACCAACATGACGGCTGAGCTCGGTCGCCGGGGGTACCCCTTCCTGGTTGTGCGCCCGCGCGGCACGCGCGATCCGGCCTCCCACACGATCGCACTTGATTACGTGGTGGAAGAGGGGCCGCGCGTTTATATCGAGCGCATCAATGTGCGCGGCAACACGCGCTCACGCGATTATGTCATCCGCCGCGAGTTCGACATTGGCGAAGGTGACGCCTACAATCAGGTGCTGATCGACCGTGCCGTTCGGCGCCTCAACAATCTCGGCTATTTCAAGACTGTCCGCATCACCAACGAGCCCGGCTCGACGCCGGATCGCGTGGTGGTCAATGTGGATGTCGAGGATCAGTCCACCGGCCAGTTCTCGGTGTCGGGCGGTTATTCGACCTCCGACGGCTTCATCGGCGAGGTCGCGGTTTCCGAGTCGAACTTCCTCGGGCGTGGTCAGTATGTCCGCCTCGCCGGCACCTGGGGTCAGCGCACGCAGGGCGTGGAGTTCTCCTTCACGGAGCCTTACTTCCTCGGCCAGCGCATGGCCTTCGGCGTCGACCTGTTCTCGAAGTACACCGACAACACCAACTATTCGCGCTACCAGAACCGCGTGACCGGCGGGCAGCTGCGTCTCGGCCTGCCGATCACCGAAGAGGTCACGCTGACGCTGCGCTACTCCCTGTATCAGTCCGAGCTCAAGATCCCGAATACCTACTCGAAGCCGTATAACGACTGCTCCATTCCGCTGCCGGGGCTGACGCCGGTCAATCCCAACGGCACGGCGACCTACCCGAATTGCACGTGGAACGGCGAAGCGTCGATCGCGGTCAAGGAAGCGGTCGGGACAACCTGGACGTCACTGGTCGGCGCCACTTTGTCCTACAATACGCTCGACAACATCCGCGACCCGCGTTCCGGCTTCTATGCTGAGGTGAAGCCGGAGATCGCTGGCCTTGGTGGCGATTCGCGGTTCATTCGCGCCACGGCCGAGGCGCGCTACTATCACGAGCTGTTCGACGACGTTGTCGGCATGATCAAGGTGCAGGGCGGTCACATCCGTGCCTTCGGCGGCAATGACCTGCGCATTGTCGACAACTTCTTCCTCGGCCCCTCGCTGGTGCGCGGCTTCGCCCCGTCCGGCATCGGGCCACGCGACATGACCGGTGACTACCGCGCCAACGCGCTCGGCGGCACGACCTATTTCGGCGGCACGCTCGAGGTGCAGTTCCCGATCTTCGGCCTGCCGCGCGAGTTCGGTCTGCGGGGCGCTGTCTTCGCCGATGCAGGTTCGCTCTTCGGTTACGAGGGCAACAGGTTCTTCGATCTCAACGGCGACGGCTCGATCTATTGCCCGGCGGCAGGCACCAATCCGCTCAGCCAGGAGCCGGAATGCCTCAACGTCCGGGATGACAAGAAGATCCGCTCCTCGGTCGGCGTGAGCCTGCTCTGGCAGTCGCCGCTCGGCCCGTTGCGTTTCGATTACGCCTTCGTGCTGTCGAAGGCGACAGGGGATCAGACCCAGGCCTTCCGCTTCTCGGGCGGCACGAGTTTCTGATGCTCTCCTCGAAGCGGCCCGCAAGGGCCGCTTCCGTTTCAGGCGAAAGACATTTCTGGCGATGTCGGATCCGGTGTTCTTCGTTCAGGCCGTGCGCCCGACGCTCGCCGAGGTGGCGTCTCTTACCGGAGTGACGCTGCCTGCGGGCGCCGACCCGCAGATGGTGTTGAGCGGAGTTTCGCCGCTCGAAAGCGCGGCGCAGGGCGATCTCGCCTATATGGACAATCCGCGCTATGCGGCTGCGCTCGACGTCACGCAGGCAAGTGCCTGTTTCGTCTCGAAGCGTTTTGCCGCGCGGGTGCCCGCCGGCTGCGTCGCGCTCGTGGTCGCCGAGCCTTACCGTGCCTTCGCCAAGGTGCTCACGGCAATGTATCCGGCGGCAGTGCGGCCTGGCTCGCAGTTCGCTGCCGACGGCATCTCGCCCGGCGCCTATGTGCATCCCCAGGCGCGGCTGGAGGCGGGCGTCATCGTTGATCCGGGGGCAAGCGTGGGACCGGGAGCCGAGATCGGCTCCGGAACGGTCATCGCGTCGAATGCCGTGGTCGGTCCCGGCGTGCGCATCGGCCGCAACAGCTCCATCGGGCCGGGTGTGGTACTGCAGCACGCGCTGATAGGCAACCGCGTCATTCTGCAGGCGGGCGCCAAGATCGGGCAGGACGGATTCGGCTTCGCCATGAGCGCCGAAGGTCATCTCAAGGTGCCGCAGATCGGGCGCGTCATCATCCAGGACGATGTCGAGATCGGCGCCAACACCACGGTCGACAGGGGCGCCAGCCGCGACACGGTGATCGGCGAAGGGACCAAGATCGACAACCTGGTGCAGATTGGTCATAACGTCGTCATCGGCCGCCATTGCGTCATCGTCTCGCAGGTCGGTATCGCCGGCAGCGCCACCTTGGAGGATTTCGTCGTCCTCGGCGGTCAGGTCGGTGTCGTCGGCCACGTTCGCATCGGCATGGGCGCACAGATCGCGGCGACGAGCAATGTCGCGACCGACGTGCCTGCGGGCGTCAGGTGGGGCGGCTCGCCCGCCAAGCCCATGCGGGTCTGGCTGCGGGAACTGATGACCTTGAAGAACCTGGCAGCCCGGCGCGGCGACGCCGGTGAAGGATAAGGAACCACTGCGGGCGCCCGGCGTCTGCGTTGTGCGGGGAGACGACGATACATGAACGATGCGACCACGGGCCTCGAGGCTGCCGATATCGTGCAGATCCTGAGCTATCTGCCGCACCGTTATCCCTTCCTGCTCATCGATCGCATCATCGAGATGAAGGGCGACGAGAGCTGCATCGGCATCAAGAACGTCACCTACAACGAGCCGCAGTTCATGGGGCACTTCCCCAGCCGTCCGCTGTTCCCCGGAGTGTTCATGATCGAGGGCATGGCCCAGACCGCCGGAGCCATGTGCGTGGCCTCCAAGCTCGCCCAGAAGGCGCGACCGAAGGAGGTCTATTTCATGACCATCGACAAGGCCAAGTTCCGCAAGCCGGTCGTGCCCGGCGACACGGTGGAGTATCACATGACCAAGCTCGCCAATCGCCGCAACATGTGGTGGTATCGTGGTGAGGCGAAGGTCAATGGCGTGCTCGTCTGCGAGGCTGAAGTCAGCGCCATGCTGGTCGTAGAGTGAGCTGATGTCGCAGATTCATCCGACGGCGATTGTCGAGGAGGGTGCGCGCCTCGGCGAGGGCGTGCGCATCGGGCCCTATTGCCATGTCGGCCCGCAGGTGTCGCTGGGAGACGGTTGCGAACTCGTCAGCCACGCGGTTGTCGCGGGCCGTACCCGCATCGGGCCCCGCACGCGGATCTTTCCCTTCGCCTCCATCGGCCATCAGCCGCAGGACCTGAAGTATCGCGGCGAACCCTCGACGCTCGAGATTGGCAGCGACTGCATCATCCGTGAGGGCGTCACGCTCAATCCCGGCACCGAAGGTGGGGGCATGAAGACGGTCATCGGCGACCGCTGCGCCTTCCTTGCCAATTCGCACGTTGGGCACGACTGCCACGTCGGCAGCAATGTCATCCTATCGAACAACGTCATGCTGGCGGGCCACGTAACCGTTGGCAACTACGTCATCATCGGCGGCGGGGCAGCGGTCATCCAGTTCGCGCGTGTTGGCGCGCATGCGTTCGTGGGCGGCATGTCGGGCCTGGAGAACGACCTCATCCCCTATGGCATGGCGATGGGCAACCGTGCCTATCTGTCGGGCCTCAACATCGTCGGGATGCAACGTCGCGGCTTCTCGCGCGATGATATCCACACTGTCCGGCGCGCCTACCGCCTGCTTTTCGCGGACGAGGGCAGCCTGCGCGAGCGCGTGGAGGACGTGGCGGCGGAGTTCCAGAACCACGCCGTCGTGCATGAGATCCTCGATTTCATCCGCGAGGGCGGCAAGCGCTCCATCTGCACTCCGCGGGCTTCCGACGAGAACTGACCATGGCCGCTGGCGCACCGGTCGCCCTGCTTGCCGGCGGCGGGGCCCTGCCGGGCCTGCTTCGCGCAGCCCTGTTGCGGCGCGATCGGAGCGTTCGGGTCCTTGCCCTGCGCGGCTTTGCCGAGCGCGGGCTTGTCCGCGAAGCGGACGTTGTCGTCGACATCCTTGATTACAAGCGTATCTTCGCACAGCTCGAGGCCTGGGCGCCGGCCGAGGTGGTGCTCGTCGGCACAGTGCATCGGCCGAAGCCCACGGCCTTCGCTGGAGCGCTTGCGGCATTCCGGAACCGCGACGAGATCGCCGCGATCCTCGGGGCTGGGGATGACGGCTTGCTCGCCGGCGTTATCCGTCTCCTCGAGGAACGCGGTCTTACCGTGGGCGGCATTGATCGGCTGGCGCCGGAGCTGCTTGCCGGCGCAGGCGTTCTCGGCGCGGTGATGCCCGACGAGCCGAGCCTTGCGGCCGCGGCGGCCGGGCAGGGGGTGCTCGAGGCACTGTCACCGTTCGACGTCGGACAGGCGGTGGTCGTTGCCGCGCGGCGTGTCGTTGCCATCGAGGGACCGGAGGGCACCGACGCGATGCTGGCGCGCGCGCGCCGCCTGCGGCGCAGCCCTCGCCTGCGCGCCATCCACGGCGGGGTGATGGTCAAGATGGCGAAGGTCGGACAGGACCTGCGCGTCGACCTGCCGACCATCGGGCCGCGCACCGTCGCCTGCGCGGCGCGGGCCGGCCTTGCCGGCATCGCCATCGGCGCCGGTGCAACGCTGATCGTCGACGGGCCCGGCACGATCGCCGAGGCGGACCGGCGCGGCCTCTTCCTCCTCGGCATCGAGCGACGGCACGACAGGATCGAGAGCTGATGCAGCAGCAGGCGGGATTGCACGTTTTCATCGTCGCCGGGGAGGAATCGGGCGACCAGCTTGGCTTCAAGCTCATGCGCTCGCTGCGGGCCCGGCATCCGGACATCCGTTTTTCGGGCGTTGGAGGCCACGCCATGACCGGCGAAGGGCTGATGAGTCTCTTCCCGCTCGACGACATCGCCGTCATGGGTTTCACCGCCGTCATCGGCCGTCTCAGAACGATCATCGACCGGGTGCATCGCACGGTCGATGCCGCCGTGGCGGCCCGGCCGGATATCCTCGTCATCATCGACAGCCCCGATTTCACCCATGCGGTGGCGAAGAGGGTGCGCAAGCGCCTGCCCGACCTGCCGGTGGTCGACTATGTCAGCCCGAGCGTCTGGGCCTGGCGCCCCGGCCGCGCCCGCAAGATGCGCGCCTATGTCGACCACGTATTGGCGCTGCTGCCCTTCGAGCCGGCGGCCCACGCGCGTCTCGGCGGCCCTCAATGCAGCTATGTCGGCCATCCGCTCATCGAGAGGCTGGCCGAGTTGCGCCCGGCAAGCGGGGAGCGGCCGGCCCTTGCCGAAGGGGCGCCCGCGACGGTTCTGGTGCTGCCTGGCAGCCGCCGCTCCGAGGTGTCCCGGCTCATGCCGGTCTTCCGCGAGACCTTGCCGTTGGTCGAGGCCGAGAGCCGGCGGCCGCTGCATTGGCTGATGCCGGTCGTGCCGCACCTCGCCGATGAGATCGAGGCCGCTGTCGCCACCTGGCCAGTGAAGCCGCAGATCGTCCACGGCGCCGCGGCCAAGCTGGCGGCCTTCCGGCAGGCCCACGCGGCCCTCGCCGCCTCCGGCACGGTCACCCTGGAGCTTGCATTGTCCGGCGTGCCCATGGTGGTCGCCTACAAGGTGGGCTGGCTCGAATCCCAGGTGCGGCACCTCCTCACCGTGTCGACCATCACCCTCGCCAATCTCATCCTCGGCGAGAGCGCCATTCCCGAGCGCCTGCAATGGGACTGCACGCCCGAGAAGCTTGCCGGCACGCTCGCGCCGCTGATCGAGGAGGGGCCGGAAAGGCAGGCCCAGCTCGCCGCGCTCGCCCGCCTCGATGCGGCGATGCGCATCGGCGACGAGGCACCGAGCGAGAGGGCTGCGCGCATCGTGCTCGCCGTCGCCGGGCGCTGAGCAGCGAGGAAGCCGAGGCAGAACGACGAGAAAACAAAAAGGGCCCCGCGAGGGGCCCTTTCGTTGGTCCGAACCGCTCAGGAGCGCTGGGCGATCGGGGTGTAGTCGCGCTGCGGCGCGCCGGTGTAGAGCTGGCGCGGACGGCCGATCTTCTGGGACGGATCCTCGATCATCTCCTTCCACTGCGCGATCCAGCCGACGGTGCGGGCCAGCGCGAACAGCACGGTGAACATGGAGGTGGGGAAGCCCATCGCCTTCAGCGTGATGCCCGAGTAGAAGTCGATGTTCGGATAGAGCTTCTTCTCGATGAAATATTCGTCGTGCAGCGCGATGCGCTCGAGCTCCATGGCGACATCGAGCAGCGGGTCGTCCTTGATGCCGAGTTCGTTCAGCACTTCGTGCGTCGTGCGCTGCATGATCTTGGCCCGCGGGTCGTAGTTCTTGTAGACCCGGTGGCCGAAGCCCATGAGGCGGAACGGATCGTTCTTGTCCTTCGCGCGGGCGATGAACTCGGGGATCCGGTCGGGCGTGCCGATCTCTTCCAGCATCTTGAGCGCCGCCTCGTTGGCGCCCCCGTGAGCCGGGCCCCACAGGCAGGCAACGCCCGCCGCGATGCAGGCGAAGGGATTGGCGCCCGAGGAACCGGCGAGCCTCACCGTCGAGGTGGAGGCATTCTGCTCGTGGTCGGCATGCAGGATGAAGATGCGGTCCATCGCCCGGGCGAGCACCGGGTTCGGCACGTATTCCTCGCACGGCACCCCGAAGCACATGTGCAGGAAGTTCGACGTGTAGTCGAGGTTGTTCTTCGGATACATGAACGGCTGGCCGATGGAATATTTATAGGCCATGGCCGCAAGCGTCGGAACCTTCGCGATCATGCGCATGGAGGCGATCATGCGCTGCTGCGGATCGGAGATGTCGGTGGAGTCGTGATAGAAGGCCGAGAGGGCGCCGACCGAGGCGACGAGGATCGCCATCGGGTGGGCGTCGCGGCGGAAGCCCTGGAAGAACCGCGTCATCTGCTCGTGCACCATCGTATGGCGCGTCACGCGGTAGTCGAAATCGGCCTTCTGGCTCGCCGTGGGCAGCTCCCCGTAGAGGAGGAGATAGCAGGTTTCCAGGAAGTCGCCGTGCTCGGCGAGCTGCTCGATCGGGTAGCCGCGGTAGAGAAGCACGCCCTCGTCACCGTCGATATAGGTGATCTTGGACTCGCAGCTCGCGGTCGAGGTGAAACCCGGATCGTAAGTGAACATCCCGGCATTCTTGTAGAGCGGCGCGATGTCGACGACGCTCGGCCCAATCGTTCCCTCTCGCACGGCAAGGTCGATAGTCTTGCCGTCGATGGAGAACGTGCCCGTTCCTGCGCTCATGGATGCATCCCCTTTCTTCGGGTAAAGCGCACAGGACAACGGCTCATCGGCAGGGGTTGCCCCTTGGCTGTGATTGCCTTTCCGCTCCGCCGTCCCGCGGTTTTTCGATCCGATCGAGATAAGATCGAGGCCTGCGTATCGCATTCGCGGCATGCGTTCAAGCAGCGCCGGAAGCGGGACTTGACCGGCAACAATGCCGGCGCCGCAACCCTTGGGAGAAGTCGTTGCTGCGCCGCATCAACCCGCCCGGTGGAGGCCCGTCAGCGGGTCTGATCACGCAACCGCGCCAGGCTCTCCTCGCGGCCGAGCACCTCCATGACGTCGAACAGGCCGGGCGAGGTGGAGCGCCCCGTTAGCGCCGCGCGTAGCGGCTGTGCCATCAGGCCGAGCTTCACGCCCGCCTCCTCGGCGGCCGCGCGCACGGCAGCCTCCGTTCCCGCCGGCGTCCACGCATCGAGGCTCTCGAGGCGGCGGAGCACTTGGCCGAGTCGGGTCCGGGCGTCGTCGTCGAGAATGCCGCGCGCCTTCTCGTCGAGTTGCAGGGGACGAGATGCATAAAGATAGGACGCGCTGTCGAGGAGCTCGATCAGGGTCTTGGCGCGCTCCTTGAGGCCAGGCATCGCGGCGAGGAGCTTGGCCCGCAGCGCCGGCTCCAGCGAGGTGCCGAGGCCGCGGGCCGGACCGATCTCCGGCAGCAGCGCCTCGATGGCTCGAACAAGCTCCTCGTCCGGCGCAAGGCGCATGTAGTGGCCGTTGAGGTTCTCCAGCTTGGCGAAATCGAAACGGGCGGGAGAGCGGCCGATGCTGGCGAGATTGAAGGCCGCGATCATCTCTTCGGTAGAGAAGATCTCCTGGTCGCCGTGGCTCCAGCCAAGGCGCACGAGATAGTTCCGCAGCGCCGCCGGCAGATAGCCCATCGAGCGGTAGGCGTCGATGCCGAGCGCCCCATGCCGCTTGGACAGCTTGGCGCCGTCCGGTCCGTGGATGAGCGGGATATGCGCCATCACCGGCGCCGCCCAGCCGAGCGCCTCGTAGATCTGCGTCTGCCGCGCCGCGTTCGTCAGGTGGTCGTCGCCGCGGATGATGTGGGTGACGCCCATGTCGTGATCGTCGACCACGACGGCCAGCATGTAGGTCGGCGTCCCGTCCGAGCGCAGCAGCACGAGGTCGTCCAGGTCCTTGTTCTGCCACGTCACGCGGCCCTGGACCTGATCGTCCACCACCGTCTCGCCGGTCTGCGGCGCCTTGAGGCGGATCACCGGCTTGACGCCGGCCGGCGCCTCGGCGGGATCGCGGTCGCGCCAGCGGCCGTCGTAGCGCATCGGCCGCCCCTCCTTGCGGGCGAGGGCGCGCATTTCCTCGAGCTCCTCCGGCGTGGCGTAGCAGTAATAGGCCTTGCCCCGACGCAACAGCTCCTCTGCCACCTCGCGATGGCGCGCCGCGCGCGCGAACTGGTGCACGACCTCGCCCTCCCAATCGAGGCCGAGCCAGGTCATGCCGTCCAGGATCGCTTGGATCGCGGCCTCGGTAGAGCGTTCCCGGTCGGTATCCTCGATCCGCAGCAGCATCTTGCCGCCGTGGTGGCGAGCGAAGAGCCAGTTGAACAGGGCCGTGCGGGCACCGCCGATGTGGAGGAAGCCCGTGGGCGAAGGCGCGAAGCGGGTGACGACCGTGCCTGACATGGGTGTTCGGAACTCTCGGAAGGTGGCGGTGGCGAATCGATGCGAGCGTGCCGCATGCCTCGGTTCTGCTGCTCGCAAAATCCGGCGACTTGATGGTTCAATGCAGCGGGCGCTCGTGTAGCATGACCTGCCGTCCGACGTAAGGAATTCCTCGCTCCGCATGCCGCCGGAACGATCTCGCCAGGCCCGTGCCGTTGCCGCCGTGCTTGATCGCGCGACCGGCGGACGCGGCGCCGTTCGGGCTGGTGGCCTGTCCCTTGCCGATATCACCCCTTTCCTCGTCCACTGCCTTGACGAGGAGAGCACGCACCGGCGCCTGCTCCCTTGGGCGGCGGTGAGCTTCGGCATCGGGGTGCTGCTCTATTTCGCGGCCGACCGCGAGCCGAGCGTCTGGGCGCCTGTCGTCGCCCTCGCCATCGCCGTCGGATTGGCAGCCGTTTCGCGACATCATGTGACTTTCGTCGCGGCGGTTGCCGCCGCCTTTCTCTTCGCCGGCTTCCTCGCCGGTGCGGCACGGACGGCGCGCGTGGAGGCGCCGGTGCTCGCACGCGTGACCATCGCGCCGCTCACCGGCTTCGTCGAAAGCGTGGAGGAGCGGCCTCAGGGGCCGCGGGCCGTCGTGCGGGTCGAGACGCTCGGCAACCTCGGCGACGGCGAGCGCCCGGCGCGTGTGCGGGTGTCGATGCGCGAGCCGGCCCGGCTGCGCGCCGGCGATTTCATCGAGGCCACCGCTCGCCTGATGCCGCCGCCCGGGGCGGCCTGGCCGGGCGGCTACGATTTCACGCGCGACGCCTTCTTCCGCGGCATCGGCGCCGTCGGCTCGCTTGTGGGGCGTGTGGAAATCAGTGCCCCGCCGCGCGTGCCGGACTGGCGCCTGGCCCTTGCAACATGGCTTGACGAGGCGCGTAATGCGCTGACGACGCGCATCGCCCGTGCCGCCGGCGGGCAGGAGGGGGCGGTCTCGGCTGCGCTCGTCACCGGCAAGCGCGGCCTCATCACCGAGGATACCAACGAGGCCCTGCGCGCCGCCGGCCTCTATCACATCGTGTCGATCTCCGGTCTGCACATGGCGCTCGCCGCCGGCACGGTGTTCTGGGCCGTGCGCGCGCTCCTCGCGCTCTTTCCGGCCATCGCCCTCACGTGGCCGATCAAGAAGATCGCCGCCGCGACGGCCATGGCGGGGGCCGTGGGCTACTGCCTGTTCTCGGGTGCTGACGTCGCCACCCAGCGGGCGCTGATCATGACACTGACCATGCTCGGCGCCATTCTCGCCGACCGGCCGGCGCTCTCGATGCGCAATCTCGCGTTCGCCGCCATCTTGTGTCTCGCCCTCGAGCCGGAGGCAGTGCTCGGGCCGAGCTTCCAGATGTCGTTCTCGGCAGTGGCCTGTCTCGTGGCGCTCGCGGAATGGCAGGCGGCCCGTCCGGGCAGGGGCGAGGCGTCGCTCGGTCCGGTCGCGCGCGCCCTGTGCCATGCGTGGCGATGGACCGTCACCCTCGTCGTCACGACCCTGGTCGCCTCCCTGGCGACAGGGGCCTATGGCGCCTATCACTTCCAGACGGCGATGCCGCTGAGCGTGGTGGGCAACGGCATCGCGCTGCCCTTCGTCTCCTTCATCGTCATGCCGGCGGCTGTGCTCGGGGTTCTGCTCAACCCCTTCGGCCTCGACGCGCCCATCTGGTGGCTGATGGGGCAGGGCACGGCCATCGTGCTCGCGGTCTCCCACGCCATGCAGGACTGGCGCCTGTCCGTGATGGCGATACCGGCCTTTCCGGGCAGCGCGCTCATCCTCTTCTCGCTGGCGCTGCTTGTGCTGACCATCTGCATCTCGCCGCTGCGCTGGCTCGCCGCCGTGCCCGCGGCCGCCGCCCTCGCCATCGCCGCGGGAGCGGCGCGGCCGGACATCTTCGTCGACCGCAACGGTGCGAGCGCGGCCGTCCGGGGTGTCGAGGGGCGTCTCGCCGTGCTCGGCCGCGCCTCGTCCTTCGTCGTCGCCCAATGGCTGCGCGCAGACGGCGATGCGAGGCAGCCGGGCGACGAAAGCCTCAAAAGCGGAGTCTTCTGCGACCGCGACGGCTGCACCATGCAGGCGGTCGACGGCCGCATGGTCGCACTGGTACGCCGCCCTTCGGGCTTCCTCGAGGACTGCCGGCGGGCTGACATTCTCGTCACCGCGCTCACCGCCCCGCCCGGCTGTGCAGCGCCCTTGGTGATCGACCGCACGAAGCTGCATGCGAATGGTGCCATGGCCGTCATCCTGGGAAAAGGCGGCGCCGATCGGCTCATCGGCCAGTTGCCCTCCGACGAGCGCCGCGCCTGGATGCCGGCGCTTCCTTCACGACCGTTGTCCACGGCGGCCGGCACCGCGACGGGCCGGCCATCGCCCCCGTCAGCCGATGAGACGGGCGGCGAAGATCAGGGCCTCGACGTCAGTAGCGACGCAGCAGATTGACCAGCTTGCCCTGGATGCGCACCCGGTCGGGGCCGAGCACGCGCGTCTCGTAGGCCGGGTTGGCCGCCTCGAGCGCGATGGAGGAGCCGCGGCGCCTCAGGCGCTTCAGCGTTGCCTCCTCGTCATCGATCAGGGCGACGACGATATCCCCTGTATTCGCCGTATCCTGCTTGCGGATGACGACCGTATCGCCATCCAGGATGCCGGCCTCGATCATCGAATCGCCGCGCACCTCGAGCGCGAAGTGCTCGCCGCTGCCCAGCATGTCCGGCGGCAGCGAGACGGTGTGGCTGCGGCTCTGGATGGCGGAAATGGGCGTGCCGGCAGCAATCCGGCCCATGACAGGAATCGCAACTGTCTGGACAGCGGGTTCGACCGCCTGAGGCGCCGGCGCGCGCACCTTGCCAAGCCCGCCCTCGACCACGCTCGGGTTGAAGCGCCCGCGCGGGGCTGCGGCGACGCCGTCGGGCAGGCGCAGCACCTCGAGCGCCCGGGCGCGGTTCGGAAGCCGGCGAATGAAGCCGCGCTCCTCCAGCGCCACGATGAGGCGATGGATACCGGATTTCGACTTAAGATCGAGGGCTTCCTTCATCTCGTCGAAGGACGGCGGCACGCCGGTCTCACGCAGGCGTTCGTGGATGAAACGCAGGAGTTCGTGCTGTTTGCGCGTCAGCATGGCCGGCGATCTCGCTCCCCCTCGTCGAATCGCATTGTCGATGCGAGTCGAAAACAAATCATGAACGAGATTAGACGTTCCCGGTGTGTTCCGCAAGTTCGACCGAGGCGAAGTTCAGAGCCGGATGATGCGGCAGGGCTCGCCCGCCCGGGCGGCGGGGGCATGGGGCGCACGCACGACGAGCGCCTCGGCCTCCGCCATGAGGCGCAGCATGGAGCTGTCCTGGCGCGGGAAGGGGCTGGCGACGAGGGTGCCGTCGTCGGCCGTCGCGAGGCGGGCGCGCAGATAGTCCTGCCGCTCGTCATTGGCCGGCAAATCGCTGCCGAGCCGGGCCGGCAGGGTCGCGATTTCGGCCGCATCCGGATCGCCGCTCAGCGCCCGCACGAGCGGCGCGAGGAAGATGAGCGCGCACACGATGCTGGAGACGGGATTGCCCGGCAGGCCGAGCACGGCCATGGCGCTGAGGCGCCCGTGCATCAGGGGTTTGCCCGGGCGCATGGCGATGCGCCAGAAGCCGAGCTGCCATCCCTGCGCCGAAAGGGCGCGCTGCACGAGATCGTGATCGCCCACCGAGGCGCCGCCGAGTGTCACGAGCACGTCGGCCCGGGCCTCCTTGGCCGCATCGATCGCGGCAGAGAGCGCGGCGAGATCGTCACCGGCGATGCCGAGGTCGATGGCTTCGGCCCCGGCCCGTTCGGCGATGGCCGCAACGGCATAGGTGTTGGAGGCGACGATTTGATCGGGTCGGCTCGGTTCGCCGGGGCGGACGAGTTCGTCTCCGGTTGCCAGAATGGCAACGCGCGGCCGCCGCACCACTGGCAGCGCCGCATGGCCCATGGCCGCGGCGAGCGCAACTGCCGAGGGGGCGAGTTGCCGGCCGGCCTGCAGCAGGATCTCGCCTTCGCGAAAATCGAGCCCGGCCTCGCGCACGAAGCGCCCGGCCGCCACCGTCGACAGCGCTTCGATCTGGTCGCCGTTGGCGCGGGCATTCTCCTGAATCAGGATGGCGTCGGCGCCCGCCGGCAGGGGCGCGCCGGTGAAGATGCGCACGCATTCGCCGGGCCGGACCGCGCCCGCAAAGGCATGACCGGCGGCACTGGTGCCGATCAGCGAGAGGCGCGCGGGAACGGCCGTGACATCGGCGGCACGCACGGCATAGCCGTCCATCGCGGAGGCGACGAAAGGCGGCTGGGTGCGCAGGGAGGCGAGGTCGACGGCCAACGTGCGGCCGGCGGCCCTGTGCAGCGGCACGGTCTCGTGCTCGCGAACGGGGCTCGCGCCGGCGAGGATGCCGGCGAGCGCATCGGCGACCGGCGTCAGGGCCAAGCTGGCCTCCTCATGCCGTCTTCTCCGCGTCCGGCCGGTCGCCGGTGCGGAAATCGCCGGACTTGCCGCCGCTCTTGGCGAGGAGGCGGATGCCCTCGATGCGCATGGCCCGGTCTGCGGCCTTCACCATGTCGTAGATGGTGAGGCAGGCGACGGAGACGGCGGTCAGCGCCTCCATCTCGACGCCGGTCTGACCCGTGACGCGCGCCTCGCCCGTCACGCGTACGCCCGGAAGCGCCTCGTCGATGGTGCAGTCGACCTTCACCTTGGTCAGGTTCAGCGGATGGCAGAGGGGGATGAGCTCATGGGTCCGCTTCGCCGCCATGATGCCGGCGATGCGGGCCGTAGCCAGCACGTCGCCCTTCTTCGCTTCGCCCGAGCGGATGAGGGCGAGCGTCTCCGGCAGCATGACGACGTGGCCCTCCGCCTGCGCTATACGCTGCGTCAAGGCCTTGTCGCCCACGTCGACCATGTTGGCCTTGCCCGAGGCGTCGACGTGCGTGAGCCGCGTCATGCCGCTGCAGCCTCGCCGAAGAGGAGGGCGCGGGTCGCGGCCGTCACGTCCGTCTGGCGCATCAGGCTCTCGCCGACGAGGAAGGTGCGGATGCCGACGCCCGCGAGCCGCGCGATGTCGGCATGGGTGAAGATGCCGCTCTCGCCGACGACGATGTGGCCGGAGGGGATGCGCGGCGCCAGCGCCTCGCTGACGGCGAGCGACGTCTCGAAGGTGCGTAGGTCGCGGTTGTTGATGCCGATCATGCGCACACCGAGGGCCAGCGCGCGGTCGAGTTCCTCGGCATCGTGGACCTCGACGAGGACGTCCATGGCGAGTTCCTTGGCAGTGCCGACGAGGGCGCGCGCCTCTTCGTCGCTGATGGAGGCCATGATGACGAGGATGCAGTCGGCGCCCCACGTGCGCGCTTCGTAGACCTGATAGGGCTCGAACAGGAAGTCCTTGCGCAGGGCGGGCAGGCCGGAGGCCGCGCGCGCCGCGCCGAGATAGTCCGGATGGCCCTGGAAGGAGGGGCCGTCCGTCAACACCGACAGGCAGCTCGCGCCGCCGTCCGCATAGGCCTTCGCCAGCGCCGGCGGGTCGAAATCGGCGCGGATGAGGCCCTTCGACGGGCTCGCCTTCTTGATCTCCGCGATGAGGGCCGGCCGGTCCGCGGCCAGATGGGCCTCGACGGTGGCGAGGAACGGGCGCGGGGCCGGGGCGGCATGGGCGAGGCGCACCATCTCCTCGTGCGGGATGCGCGCCTTTGCCGCCGCGATCTCGCGGCGCTTGTAGGCTTCGATCTTCGCCAGAATGTCGCTCATGGGGCCCTCAGGCATTCGACGCGGCAACGAGCCGCTCGAGCGTAGCGCGTGCGGCGCCGCTGTCGAGCGCCGCCCCTGCGGCCGCAACGCCCTCCTTGAGGTCGGCGGCCTTGCCGGCGACCACGAGGCCGGCGGCGGCATTGAGCACGGCGATGTCGCGGTAGGGCGTCTTCTCCCCGGCGAGCACGGCGCGCAGCGCGGCCGCATTATGCTCGGCCTCGCCGCCGCGCAGGTCGGCGATCGATGCCCGGACAAGCCCGACATCCTCCGGCGTGACGGTGAAACGGCGGATGCGCCCGTCCTCCAGCGCCACCACCGAGGTCGGCCCGGTCGTCGTCATTTCGTCGAGCCCGTCGGATCCGTGCACGGCCCAGACGCGCTGCGCGCCGAGGGCGGCGAGCACCTCGACGAGCGGCTCGAGCCAGCTCTCGGAATAGACGCCGAGCAGTTGGTGGCGCACGCCGGCCGGATTGGCGAGCGGCCCGATGAGGTTGAAGACGGTGCGGGTGCCGAGTTCGACCCGTACCGGCGCCACATGGCGCATGGAGGCGTGGTGAGCGGGTGCGAACATGAAGCCGACACCCGCCGCGGCAAGGCAGCGCTCGATACCGGCCGGGTCGAGCCCCACCTTGACGTCGAGTGCGGCGAGCACATCGGCGGCGCCGGATTTCGAGGAGGCGGCCCGGTTGCCGTGCTTGGCGACCGGTACGCCGCAGGCGGCGGCGATGATGGCGGCGAGCGTCGAGACATTGTAGCTGCCCGCGTTGTCGCCGCCGGTACCGACGATGTCGATGGCGCCCGCCGGAGCGCTGACGCGCACCATGCGTGCGCGCAGCGCCTCGACCGCGCCGGCAATCTCATCCACCGTCTCGCCGCGTACGCGCAGCGCCATCAGGAAGGCGCCGCTCTGGGCCGGCGTCACCTCGCCCGAGAGCAGGGTGTCGAAAGCCTGACGGGCTTCCTCGCGGCTCAGCGAGACACCGGTGGCGACTTTGGCGATGAAGGGTTTGAAGGCGTCCATCGGTGCTCCGTCAGCTCGTTCTTGCGGGGCGCCCGGTCTCATTCCAGCGCGCGGCGATATCGAGGAAATTGCGCATTATGGTCGCGCCGTGCTCCGAGAGGATGCTCTCGGGGTGGAACTGCACGCCGTGGAGCGGCAACCGCCGATGCGCCATGGCCATGACGAGGCCGTCCTCGCTCTCAGCGGTGACGGCGAGGTCGGCCGGGCAGTTCTCGCGCGCCACGATGAGCGAGTGGTAGCGCGTGGCCTCGAATGGGCCGTTGATGCCGCGGAAGAGGCCCTCGCCCTTGTGATGCACGCGCGAGATCTTGCCGTGCATCGGCAGGGGCGCGCGCACCACCTCGCCGCCGAAGGCCTGGCCCATGGCCTGCAGGCCGAGGCACACGCCGAACATGGGTACGCTCGGCGCCGCCTTCTCGATGAGCTCGAGGCAGATGCCCGCCTCGTTGGGCGTGCACGGACCGGGCGAGAGGACGATGGCATCGGGGTCGAGCGCCAGCACCTCGTCGGCGCTGATGGCGTCGTTGCGGCGCACGTCGATCGCGGGGCCGAGCGCCCCGATGAGGTGCACGAGATTCCAGGTGAAGGAATCGTAATTGTCGACGAGAAGGATGCGGAGCATGCGCGTGGCTTTCTGAGAGTCAAAGCTTTGCCCGTCGGGGCAGTGGTGGGTCAAGCCTCCAGAAGCCGGCGCCATCGCTCCCGTCTCATCATTGCCCCCGTCGTGCGCGCATGGCGAAGCGTACCGCATCCTCGGCGGCGCGGAACTGGGCTTTCGCCTTGCTGATGCATTCCTGCTGCTCGAATTCCGGGTCGGAATCATAGACGATGCCGGCGCCGGCCTGCACGGCCATGCGCCCGTCCTTCACCACGGCGGTGCGCAGCACGATGCAGGTGTCCATCTCGCCGTCGGCGCCGAAGTAGCCGATGCAGCCGGCATAGGGCCCGCGCTTCTCCTTCTCCAGTTCGTCGATGATCTCCATGGCGCGGACCTTGGGCGCGCCGGAGACCGTGCCGGCCGGAAAGCCGGCGACGAGGGCGTCGAGCGCGTCGCGGCGCGGATCGAGCCGGCCTTCGACGTTCGAGACGATGTGCATCACCTGGCTGTAATATTCGAGGAAGAAGCTGTCGGTGACCGTCACCGAGCCGATCTCGCTGACGCGGCCGACGTCGTTGCGGCCGAGGTCGAGCAGCATGAGATGCTCGGCCCGCTCCTTCGGGTCCGCCAGCAGCTCCTCGGCGAGCGCCTTGTCCTCCTCGGGCGTCGCCCCGCGCCGGCGCGTGCCGGCGATGGGCCGGATGGTGACCTTGCCGTCGCGCACCCGCACGAGGATCTCCGGGCTTGAGCAGACGATCTGAAAGTCGAGGAAATCGAGATAGCAGAGGAAGGGCGAAGGGTTCAGCCGCCGCAGCGAGCGGTAGAGCGACAGCGCCGGCAGCGTGAACGGCGCCTCGAAGCGCTGCGACAGCACCACCTGGAAGATGTCGCCGGCGGTGATGTATTCCTTCGCCCGCGCCACCATGGCCTTGAATTCTTCCGGCGTGGTGTTGGAGATGGGCGCCGGCGCCGCGATGGCGGTGGGATCGAGGCGTGCATCGTGGGGCAGGGGGCGCTCCAGCGCCTCGAGGGCGGCGTCGAGTCGTGCCAGCGCAGCCTCGTAGGCCGCTCGGGCGGAAACGCCCTCCTTCGGCCGCACGGGCGTGACGAGCGAGAGTTCGTCCCTGACGGCGTCGAAGACCGCCATGACCGTGGGGCGCACCAGGACCGCATCCGGCAGGTCCAGCGCATCGGCTGGCTGGTGCGGCAGGCGCTCCATGAGGCGCACCATGTCGTAGCCGAGATAGCCGAAGATGCCGGCCGCCATCGGAGGCAGGTCGCCCGCGAGCGGGATGCGGCTCTCGGTGATGAGGGCTCTCAAGCTGTCGAGCGGGGCTGCGGCCTCCGGCACGAAGTCCTGTGGCCGGTTGAGGGCATCCCGGTTGATCTCGGCCCGCCCGTTCCGGCATCGCCAGATGAGGTCGGGCCTGAGGCCGATCATGGAATAGCGGCCGCGCACGGCGCCGCCCTCGACCGACTCGAGCAGGAAGGCGGGCGCCTGCCCGCCGTCCGTGAGCTTGAGGAAGGCTGCGACCGGCGTCTCGAGATCCGCGACCAGCGTCGCGCTCACGACGCCTGCCGCGCCGTTCTCGTAGCCGGCGGCGAAATCCTCGAAAGAAGGTGTCGGCTGCATGGCGGCTCAGAACTCGCCGCTGGTGCCCAGCGCCGTGCGCAGGGCCTGCTGGTTGATGCGCACGTTGAGCTCGCTCTGCAGGCTGGCGACATATTCGCCGAGGATATCGTCCGTCATCGCCGTCGCGAGCTGGCCCTGCAGGCGCTCCGCCTCCTGGGTCGAGGTCACGAACGCCGGCACGGTCGCCGCCGTCACCTTGAAGACGACGCGGCGGTCGCCGTCGCCGATCCCGGCGGAGGCGGCCTTGCCGGCGTGGACGGAGAAGGCCTGCGTCACGACATTGGCCGGCAGGCCGTCCTGAGCCTGGCCGCGTGCGAGGCCTTCCGCGGTCCTTGCCTCGAGCGAGAGCTCGGTAGCGATCGCCTCGATGGTTTCGCCCTGGTCGAGCCGGGTGACGATCTCCTGCGCCTTGTCCGACAGGCGCCGGGCGATCTCGTCGACCCGCCACTGGGCGGCGACGTCGGCGCGCACCTCGTCGAGGGTGCGGTCGCGTGCCCCCTCTACATTGGTCACGTCGTACCAGAGATAGCCGCCATCGGCGAGGCGCAGCGCCTCGTTGTCGGCTCCGATATCGGTCTCGAAGGCCAAACGTAGCAGGGCCTCACGCTCGGGAATATCGGCGACGGGCTGCCCGTCCTTGCCGTTGCCGCCCCGGTCCAGCGGGCCAATGGTGCGTGCGTTCAGCGAGAACTCCCGCGCGATCTCGGTGAGCGGCTTGCCGGCGATGCGCTGGTCCTCGATGCGGTCGTGCGCCTCGTCCAGGTGCGAGCGCGCGCGCTCGATGGCGATCTCCCGTTTGATCTCGTCGGCGACTTCCGCGAAGGGCCGCACAGCGGCGGGCGTGACCTCGGCAGCGCGCACGAGCACGACGCCGAAGCGGCCGCTGACCGGCGTGCTCACCCCGCCCGGAGCGAGGGCGAAGGCCGCTTCCGCCACCGCCGGATCGATCATCTGCTCGCGGGTGAAGGTGCCGATCTCGATGTCCTCCGGCCGCACGCCGCGCTCCGCGGCAATATCGGCGAAGGAGGCGCCGGCGAGGATTTTTTCGTGCGCGGCCTTGGCCTCTTCCTGCGAGGGGAAGGACAGCTGCTGCAGCTTGCGGGTCTCGGGCCTCGTGAAGCGGCGGGCCTTCTCCTCCTCATAGCGCGCCGTGGCATCGGCGTCGGATACCTCGCCGGGCTTGGCGAGATCCTCAGGCCCCAGCGACAGAATCGAGACGGTGCGGTATTCCGGCGCGCGGAAGGCAGCCTTGCGTTCATCGAAAAAGGACTGCAGCGCAGCCTCCTCCGGCGCGTCGACGTTGCCGGCCAGGGAGGCGGGCAGTTCGACATAGGCGATGCTGCGGCGCTCGGCGCCGTAGCGATGGATGGCCTCGCGCATCGCGAGGGGCGGCACGATGGCGCCGGTGAGCGCATCGGCCAGCTGGCGGCGGGCGAGCACGGCCTGCTGCTCGGTGATGAAGGCCTGCTCCGTCAGGCCGTTGGCGCGCAGGATGCTGTCGAAGGCGAGGCGGTCGAACTGGCCGCTGGCGTTGCGGAAGGCAGGATCCTTGACGATGGCTTCGCCCGCCGTGTCGCGCGAGACGGCGAGGCCGAGCTCGGATGCGCGCTCGTCGAGCGCCGCTTCCGCGATCAGTCGGCCGAGGAGCTGCTGCTCGAGGCCGAGCGCCCGCGCCTGGTCGGCGGTGATGGAACGGCCGAAGCGACGGGAGAGCTGCTGCAGCTCGTTCTGGTAGGCGGTGCGCACCTGCTCGACGCCGATTTCACGGTTGCCGACAGTGGCGACGGTGTTGACGCCATAGCCGCGGAACACGTCGCCGATACCCCAGATCGCAAACGACAGGATGAGAAGGCCGAAGAGGATGCCCACGACGAGCTTGCCGAGCCAGCTCTTGCCGAGATTGCGAAAACCCTGAAGCATGTCGATCCGGTTCCAGTCCCTGAGATTTCAGGAGGGCGATGGCCCTCGCGAAGGCGGCGGATCATAGATAGACACACCGCCTCCCGCAATGTCGCGCGTTGCTCCGTTTTCCGTCCTCTGTTAGTCCACCCGCAAACGGAGGCAGGACGGATGACGACGGAACGACCGCGCCCGCTCGTGGCGGGCAACTGGAAGATGAACGGCACGCGAGCCGCCACCGAGACCTTCAGCGCGATTCTCGAGGGTTACGACGCCGGCCTGCGCAGCAAGGTCGATCTGCTCGTCTGCCCGCCCGCGACGCTGATCTACCTCTTTGCCGTCGCGGCTGTCGGCACGCCCGTCAAGGTCGGCGGGCAGGACTGCCATGCCGCCACCCATGGCGCCCACACCGGCGATATCTCGGCGGCGATGCTGGCCGACGTCGGCGCGAGCTACGTTATCGTCGGCCATTCGGAACGGCGCACGGACCACGGTGAAACCGACGAGATGGTCAAGGCCAAGGCCCGGGCCGCGATCACGGCGGGACTGACGCCGATCGTCTGCGTAGGCGAGACGCGCGAGGAGCGCGACGCCGGCCGTGCGCTGGCGGTGGTCGGTGCCCAGCTTGCCGGGTCGATGCCGGAAGAAGCGGCGCGCGCGCCGGTGGTCGTTGCCTACGAGCCGGTTTGGGCCATCGGCACCGGGCTGACGCCTACGGTTGTCGACGTCGCCGAGATGCACGGCTTCATCCGCCAGAGCCTCGTCGACCGCTTCGGCGCGGCCGGCCGCAACATGCGCCTGCTCTACGGCGGCTCGGTCAAGCCGGGCAACGCGCGCGAGCTCCTCGGCGTCGCCGAGGTCGACGGCGCCCTCGTCGGCGGCGCCAGCCTCGTCGCGGAGGATTTCCTGGCGATAGCGCGTGCCTATATGGCGTGAGGGAGTGATCGTCCGCAGACGCGGCGATGCGTCCTTTGATCCGCGGCGCGGGCTGTGCTAAAGGCCGCGCCAATTGAGTTTGCCGCCGCGCCTGGCTCGCTGCCGCGCGGCTCTGGAACAGAGCATGCTGACCGTCCTCATCGTCGTTCATCTCATCATCGTGCTGGCGCTCGTCGGCGTCGTGCTGCTCCAGCGCTCCGAAGGCGGAGGCCTCGGCATGGGTGGGGGCGGCGTCTCCGGCTTCATGACCGGCCGCGGCCAGGCCAACGTGCTGACGCGCACGACAGCGATTCTCGCTGCCGCCTTCTTCGCGACGAGCCTGCTCCTGTCCGTGCTTGCCGGCTACCAGGGGGCGCCGAGCTCCGTCATCGACCGCGTCGCGCCCGGTGCCGGCCAGAACGGGCCTGCCGCGCCAACCTCCGGCCCCGGTGTGCTCGAGGAGTTGCAGCGCCTGCAGGGCGGGCCGGCGCAAGACGCAGGCCAAGCACCGGCACAGCAGCCGCCGGCCCCGCCGGCCGGGCCGCAGGTGCCGACCTCACAATAATCGGCAACAGCGAGGGCCGGGCTTCCGGCCCTCTCCTTTTGTGGAACGGAGCTTGCAGGACGCGCGGCGCGCGCAGCAGGTCGGCGCGTGGCGGACAAGCCTTTGTTGATTCCGGTTGCCGCTTGCACGAGTCGCATTCCCGAATCGCACAGTTCGGAGTAAACGAGAGTCCCCATGGCACGATACGTTTTCATCACCGGCGGCGTGGTGTCGTCCCTGGGCAAGGGTCTTGCTTCGGCGGCCCTCGGTGCGCTCCTTCAAGCGCGTGGTTACAAGGTTCGGCTGCGCAAGCTCGACCCCTATCTCAACGTCGATCCGGGCACGATGAGCCCCTACCAGCACGGTGAGGTCTTCGTGACCGATGACGGCGCGGAGACGGATCTCGACCTTGGCCATTACGAGCGCTTCACCGGCCGCCCGTGTACCCGGGACGACAACATCACGACGGGCCGCATCTATCTCGACATCCTGACCAAGGAGCGGCGCGGCGACTATCTCGGCGCCACCATCCAGGTCATCCCGCACGTGACGAACGCCATCAAGGAATTCGTCATGCGTGGCAACGAGGATTACGACTTCGTCCTCGTCGAGATCGGGGGGACGGTGGGCGACATCGAGAGCCAGCCGTTCCTCGAGGCGATCCGCCAGCTTGGCCAGGAACTGCCGCGCAATCACGCCATTTTCGTGCACCTCACGCTGCTGCCCTTCATCCCCTCTGCCGGGGAACTGAAGACGAAGCCGACTCAGCACTCGGTGGCGGAGCTGCGCTCCATCGGCATCCAGCCGCACATCCTGCTTTGCCGCACCGATCGGCCGATCCCGAAGGAGGAGCGGAGAAAGCTCTCGCTCTTCTGCAACGTGCGTGAGAGCGCCGTGATCGAGGCGCGCGACGTCTCCTCCATTTATGACGTCCCCATCGCCTATCACGAGGAAGGGCTGGATGACGAGGTGCTCGCCGCCTTCGGCATCGAGGGGGCGCCGGCGCCCGACATCTCGCGCTGGAAGGCAATCTCCGAGCGCGTGCGCACGCCCGAGGGCGAGGTGACCATCGCCATTGTTGGCAAGTACACCGGCCTCAAGGATGCCTACAAGTCGCTCATCGAGGCGCTGCAGCACGGCGGCATCGCCAATCGCGTAAAGGTCAACCTCGACTGGATCGAAAGCGAGATCTTCGAGCGCGAGGATCCGGCGCCGTTCCTGGAGCACGTGCACGGCATCCTCGTGCCCGGCGGATTCGGCTATCGCGGCGCCGAGGGCAAGATCAGGGCAGCAGCCTTCGCTCGTGAGCGCAGGCTACCCTATTTCGGCATCTGCTTCGGCATGCAGATGGCGGTGATCGAGGCGACCCGCTCGCTTGCCGGCGTAAACGCCGCAAGCTCGACCGAATTCGGGCCGACGAGCGAGCCTGTGGTCGGCATCCTGACAGAATGGCTGAAGGGCAACGAGCTCGAGCGGCGGTCGGCCGAGGGCGACCTCGGTGGCACCATGCGCCTCGGCGCCTACGAGGCCCAGCTCACGCCAGGCAGCAAGGTGGCCAACATCTACGGCCGCACCCAGATTTCCGAGCGCCACCGCCACCGCTACGAGGTCAACATGGCATATCGCCAGCGCCTGGAAGAGAAGGGCCTGGTCTTCTCGGGCGTCTCGCCGGACGGGCTCCTGCCGGAGATCGTCGAGCTTGCCGGTCATCCCTGGTTCATCGGCGTGCAGTTCCATCCGGAGCTGAAGTCGCGGCCCTTCGAGCCGCACCCGCTCTTCAAGAGCTTCGTCGCGGCGGCCCTGGAGCAGAGTCGTCTCGTCTGACAATTCATCGCACGGGCTGGCGGCAGGGAAACGGGGCTGGGGGCGCCGATGGTGTTTGAATCGATCAACAATCTGCCGGATTTTCTGGTCGACTACGTCATCGCGCTCGCTCTCGTCCTCGTCTACATCGGCATCTACACCTTCATCACTGCGCACAACGAATTCGCGCTCATCCGCCGCGATGTCGCCGCGGCCAGCCTGTCGCTCGGGCTCAGTATCGTCGGCTTCGCGCTACCTTTGTCGAGCGCCGTGGTGCATGCGCGCACCTGGCCGGACCTCGTGGTCTGGGGCCTCGTCGCCATGATCGTACAGATCAGCGCCTACTGGCTCGTGCGCCTTGCGATGCCGAACCTGTCGCAGCGCATCGCCAACAACGAGATCGCGGCCGCGCTCTTTCTCGGGGCGGCTTCGCTGGCCGCCGGCATCCTTAATGCCGGTGCGATGACGTTCTGAATGACCTTCAGAGGCGGGCGGACGCAATTCGGCCTTTCTCCTGCGCCATCGAGCGCCGTTCTTCACCTTTCCGGGCGGGAAACATGAGCGCCAACGCAACCGTCAAGATCGGCAACGTCTCCTTCGGCAACCACCTGCCGCTGTCGATCATCGCAGGGCCGTGCCAGCTTGAGAGCCGTGGCCACGCGCTGGAGATGGCGACGGCGCTGAAGGAGATCTGCACCCGACTCGGACTCGCACTCGTCTTCAAGACCTCCTTCGACAAGGCCAACCGCACCTCCGCCGGCGCAGCCCGCGGCGTCGGCCTTGCGGCCGCCCTTCCGATATTCGCCGAGATCCGCGAGAGCCTCGGCCTGCCGGTGCTGACCGACGTGCATGATGCGGCCCAGTGCGCACCTGTCGCGGAGGCGGTTGACGTGCTGCAGATCCCGGCTTTCCTCTGCCGGCAGACGGACCTCCTCGTCGCGGCCGCAAAGACGGGCCGGGCGGTCAACGTCAAGAAGGGCCAGTTCCTCGCGCCTTGGGACATGGCGAACGTCGTCGCCAAGGTCACGGGTGCTGGCAATCCCGACGTGCTGGTGACGGAGCGCGGCGTCTCCTTCGGCTACAATGCGCTCGTCTCGGACATGCGGGCGCTGCCCATCATGGCCGGGACGACGGGCGCACCCGTCATCTTTGACGCCACCCACTCGGTGCAGCAGCCCGGCGGCAAGGGCACGTCCTCCGGCGGGCAGCGCGAGTTCGTGCCGGTGCTGGCACGCGCAGCCGTGGCCGTCGGCGTCGCCGGCCTCTTCATCGAGAGCCACGAGGACCCGGACCGTGCGCCGTCCGACGGCCCCAACATGGTGCCGCTGAAGGAGATGGAGGGCCTTCTGGCGGAACTGAAGGCCTTCGACGTCCTGGCAAAGAAGCGGGCTGCCCGCTGAGGTTATCCTGAAAAACTGATTCGCCTTGTGAGAAGCGCGCCGCTGCCGGGCAGTCATTACCGGACTTGCAGCGGCGCGCTTTTTGTCGTGTATATGACACGTCGGCCTGGGGTGCCGCACGGCAGTGCGGCTGAGATCATACCCATCGAACCTGTCTGGATCATGCCAGCGTAGGGAGCAGCCGGTGAGTGCAGAAGCATCATCGCGACCGGATAAAGTCATCATCATCGGCGGAGGTGTCATCGGCCTCTCCATCGCCTGGCGCCTCGCCGTGCGGGGTGTCGACGTCATTCTTTTCGAGGCAGGCCGCTGCGGCACGGGCGCGAGCCATGCCGCCGCAGGCATGCTGGCCGCCTGCGCCGAGGTGGAGCCGGGCGAGGAGCAGCTGCTGTTCCTCAACCGCGCGAGCCAGGCGCTGTGGCCCGACTTTGCCCGAGAACTGGAGGCGGCGAGCGGCCTTGCCGTCGATCTGCGCACCGAAGGCACGCTCGTCTGTGCCTTCTCGGCCGACGACCAGGCGCGGCTGTGGCACCACCTCGCCTTGCAGGAACGGCTCGGCCTGCCCGTGTCGTGGCTCGATGCCGCCGAGGTGCGGCGCCGCGAGCCGTTCCTCAGCCCCGGTATCGTCGGCGGCCTGTGGAGTCCCGAGGACCATCAGGTCGACAACCGCAAGCTGGCCGCCGCCCTGCATGTGGCTGCCGGGCGGGCCGGCGCGGCGATCCACGAGGACAGTCCGGTCGAATCGGTCATCGTCGAAGACGGACGGGCGCGCGGCGTTGTCGCCCGCGGCCGGCGGATCGATGCCGACGTCGTCATCCTTGCCGCCGGTGCCTGGTCGCGGCGCATCGCCGGCCTGCCGCGCGCCGCCCTGCCGCCGGTGCGGCCGGTCAAGGGCCAGCTTGTGGCGTTGCAGATGGATCCGGCTGCACCCGTCCTCAGCCATGTGACCTGGGTGCCGGGCGCCTATCTCGTGCCGCGCCGCGACGGGCGCCTCATCATCGGCGCCACGGTGGAGGAGAAGGGGTTCGACACCCGCATGACGGCCGGCGGCCTCCTCGCGCTCCTCGACGCCGCCTGGCGGGCCCTGCCGGTCATCGAGGAACTGCCGATCGCCGAGACCTGGGCCGGCCTCAGGCCCGGCAGCCGCGACGACGCGCCGATCCTCGGGCCGGGTGAGCTTGCGGGCCTCGTCTACGCCACCGGCCACCACCGCAACGGCATCCTGCTCACGCCGGTCACCGCCGCCGTGGTCGCCGACTATGTCCTCACCGGGCGGCTCGCCGATGTGGCGCGCCCCTTCACCCTTGCGCGCTTTCAGGCGCGCGCCGATGCGCCGAGCGAGGTTTCGTCATGACGAAAGCATCCTCCGTCGCGCTGCCGCGCATCCGCGTCAACGGCGCGGATGAGCCGCTGGCGGCCGCGACGATCGCCGAATTTCTCACGCAGCGCGGGATCGACCCAACCGGCCGCGGCCTCGCGGTCGCGCTCAACGGCGCGGTCGTGCCGCGCGCGCGATGGCAGGACCAGCCGCTGCACGACGGCGATAGCGTCGAGATCGTCCATGCACGCCAGGGAGGCTGAGATGAACGTCGTCGAACAGGGCGCGCGGGCGGCCGATCCGCTCGTCATCGCCGGGCGCAGCTTTTCCTCCCGGCTCTTTCTCGGCACGGCCGGCTATCCTAACCAGAAGGTGATGCTGGACGCGATCGCCGCGAGCGGCACCGAGCTCGTCACCGCCTCCATCCGCCGGCTCGACCTGTCGAGCCCGGAGGAGGGGCTCGTCGACCTCATCGCCGGCCGTGCCGACCTCCTGCCGAACACAGCCGGATGCCAGACGGCGCGCGACGCCGTCCTGACGGCCGAACTGGCGCGCGAGGCGCTGGAGACGAACTGGGTGAAGCTCGAGATCATCGGCGACCGGGAGCTGCTCTACCCGGACGTCGAGGAACTCCTCAGCGCCACGAACGAGCTGGTGCGCAAGGGCTTCGTCGTCATGGTCTATTGCAACGACGATCCCGTCACCTGCCGCAAGCTCGCCGATCTCGGCGCCGCCGCCGTCATGCCGCTCGGCTCGCCCATCGGTTCTGGCCTTGGCATCGCCAATCCGCATCTCATCGAGCTCATCACGGCGCGCTCGCCCGTGCCGGTGGTGCTCGACGCCGGCATCGGCACGGCCTCGGATGCGGCGCTCGCCATGGAGCTGGGCTGCGCCGCGGTTCTCCTCAACACGGCGGTATCGAGGGCGAACGATCCCGTCGCCATGGCGCGCGCCATGCGCCATGCCGTCGAGGCGGGCCGGCTCGCCTACCGGGCCGGGCGTATCCCCAGGCGCCGCTATGCCGAGCCGTCGAGCCCGCAGTTCGGCCTCGTCGGATCCTGATCCGTGGCCCTGCCGCAGCCGCCGCTGCTGCTCGTCACCGATCGCCGGCAGGCGAGGGGTGAGCTTGTCGCCATCGTCTGCGCAGCGGTCGCCGGCGGCTGCCGCTGGGTGAGCCTGCGGGAGAAGGATCTGGCGGAAGACGAGCAGGTCGCTCTGGCGCTGCGCTTGAGGGATGCGCTGCCAGACGATCTCTGTTTGACGGCGCATGGCTCGGTGGAGGTGGCGCGGCAGGCCGGGCTCGACGGCGTGCATCTGGCGGCCGGCGGCGACGCGCGCGGAGCAAGAGAGAGGCTGGGCCGGGCATACTCCCTCCCCCCTTGCGGGGGAGGGTTGGGGAGGGGGGTGATGCCGCCTGGCGAGCCGCCGGCACCCCTCGGCGCGCCCCCCACCCCCAGCCCCTCCCTGCAAGGGGGAGGGGAGCAGGGCGTGCCAGGCTTTACGGGTGCTCCCCATACGCTGATCGGCATGTCCGTCCACTCGCCTGACGAAGCGCGCGCGCTCGACCCCGAAACCGTCGACTACGCGATCGCCGGTCCCTTCGCCGAAACCGCGAGCAAGCCCGGCTACGGCCCCGCGCTGGGCGTCGATGGTCTTGCCGCCATCGTCCGCGCCAGTCCCGTGCCCGTGATCGCCATCGGCGGCATCGACGCGGCCAACGTAGCCCATTGCCTTGCCGCGGGAGCCGCCGGCATCGCCGTCATGGGCTCCGTCATGCGGGCGGCGGATCCCGCCGCGGAAATGGCGCGGCTCGTCGCGGCGCTTGCCGGCGCTCAGCCGCGCGGGCGGTAGGGCGGCACGCCCTGATCCGGCAGGAAGAGCCCACCGGGCGGCGCGCCGGTCTGCCAGAAGACGTCGATCGGGATGCCGCCACGCGGGAACCAGTAGCCGCCCACGCGCATCCAGCGCGGCCCCAGCAGCTCCGACAGCCGCTTGCCGATGTAGACCGTGCAGTCCTCGTGGAAGGCGCCGTGGTTGCGGAACGAGAACATGAACAGCTTCAGCGACTTCGATTCGACCAGCCACTCCCCGGGAACATAGTCGATGACGACGATGCCGAAGTCCGGCTGGCCGGTGACCGGGCAGATCGAGGTGAACTCGGGGCAGGTGAAGCGCGCCACGTAATCCGTGTCGGGATGCGGGTTCGGCACACGGTCGAGCACCGCCTCCTCGGGCGAGGCGGGCAGGGACGCCGGCTTGCCCAGCTGCAGCGATTCGTGCTGTTGCGCCATATGTCGATCCTCGTGTCGTCCTCATGCCCCCGCGGGGAGGGCTGTCGCACCAGTGTCGCGCCGGCGCAAGAAAAAATGCATCCTGCCGCCTTCGCCGATCGATGGGGAGCCGCCAGCCGATTGCCACTGTTCCACGCGATGCTCTAAAAGCCGGAGCCACGGCAGAGCCCCGTGACGAGCCAGGGAGAAAGAGCCCCATGACCGCCATTATCGACATCGTCGCCCGCGAGATCCTCGACAGCCGCGGCAACCCGACGGTGGAAGTCGACGTGATCCTCGAGGACGGCTCCATGGGCCGCGCCGCCGTGCCGTCCGGCGCCTCGACCGGCGCCCACGAGGCGGTGGAGCTGCGCGACGGCGACAAGAGCCGCTACGGCGGCAAGGGCGTCCGCAAGGCTGTGGCCGCGGTCAACGGCGACATCTTCGACGCCCTCGGCGGCATGGACGCCGAGGACCAGGTCAAGATCGACGAGACGATGATTGCTCTCGACGGCACGCCGAACAAGGCCAAGCTCGGCGCCAACGCCATCCTCGGCGTCTCGCTCGCCGTGGCCAAGGCAGCCGCCGAAGCAGCCGGCCTGCCGCTCTATCGCTATGTCGGCGGCACCTCGGCGCGCCTCCTTCCGGTGCCGATGATGAACATCGTCAACGGCGGTGCCCATGCCGACAATCCCATCGACTTCCAGGAATTCATGGTCATGCCGGTCGGCGCACCGACCTTCGCGGATGCGGTGCGCACCGGCTCGGAGATCTTTCATACGCTCAAGAAGGCGCTGAAGGACGCTGGCCACAACACCAATGTCGGCGACGAGGGCGGCTTCGCGCCCAACCTGCCGTCGGCGGAGGCCGCGCTCGATTTCGTCATGAAGGCCATCGAGGCCGCGGGCTACAAGCCTGGCGAGGATGTGATGCTGGCGCTCGACTGCGCCGCTACCGAGTTCTTCAAGAACGGCGCCTATGTCTACGAGGGCGAAGGCACGACGCGCGATCCCGAGGCCCAGGCGAAGTATCTCGCCAAGCTCGTCGCCGATTATCCGATCGCCTCGATCGAGGACGGCATGGCCGAGGATGACTGGGCGGGCTGGAAGGCCCTGACCGATCTCATCGGAGCGAGGTGCCAGCTCGTCGGCGACGATCTCTTCGTCACCAACGTCAAGCGCCTTGCAGAAGGCATCGCGAAGGGCACGGCCAATTCCATCCTCGTCAAGGTCAACCAGATCGGCTCGCTCACCGAGACGCTCGCCGCCGTCGACATGGCCCACCGTGCCGGCTACACGGCCGTGATGTCGCACCGCTCCGGCGAGACGGAGGACGCGACCATCGCCGATCTCGCCGTCGCGACCAACTGCGGGCAGATCAAGACCGGCTCGCTCGCCCGTTCCGACCGGCTCGCCAAATACAACCAGCTCATTCGCATCGAGGAAGAGCTCGGCAACCAGGCGGTCTACGCGGGCCGCACGGCGCTGAAGGCGCGCCGCTGAGGTAAGGATCGCCGATGTTCCCCTCCCCCTTGCGGGGAGGGGTAGGGGTAGGGGTCTTGACGAGACACATGGCGCATTTCGTCCTACGTGCGCTCCCCCCTCCCTAATCCTCCCCGCTAAGGGGGAGGGAACAGCGCGCTTTCCGGGGTACTGGCCCTTAATGTATCCTTAACCATGGGCTTCCATGCTCGCTCCATGGTCATTCGCAAACGCCTTCGCTCGGTCCTCATCCCGCTCGTGCTCTACGGTGTATCGAGCGCGGTGGTCGGCTATTTCGTCGTCCACGCGCACAGCGGCGCGCGCGGGCTCGAGGCCAGACAGTCGTTCGAGGCGGAAATCGCGGAGCTCAAGGGCGAGCTTGCAGACTTGAAGGAACGGCGCGGCGAGTGGGAGACACGCATCGCCCTCATGCGCGCCCAGTCGGTGGATCGGGACATTCTAGAGGAACTGGCGCGTGAAGAGCTCGGTTTCGTGCATCCCAACGATGTCGTCGTGATGTTGCCGGCCCAGAAGCACTGAAGGCGTGCGGAAAAGTCGCTACGGCGGGTAGTCGAGGTTGCTTAACCGGAGTCGGGTTAACTGAAAAAACGACACTGATATCAGCCAGTTAGTTTCAAACGTATCCATTTATCCTGTGCCGATGGGGCTCGCCTTCGGCGCGCGGCTGCGCTACAACACCGCTCAACAACCCCGTTGGGAGGATGTTCATGGCTGTAGCCGCTCGTAAGGCATCGCGCTCGGATGCCGCGCCATCTGCCGCAAAATCGCGTACTGCAAGAAAGACGCAGTCGCAGGCTCCGAAGAAGGGCGCGGCGGGCTTCACGAAGGAACAGGATCTCTTCGCCTATCGCGAAATGTTGCTGATCCGCCGCTTCGAGGAGAAGGCGGGGCAGATGTACGGCATGGGCCTCATCGGCGGCTTCTGCCACCTCTACATCGGCCAGGAGGCCGTGGTCGTCGGCATGCAGATGGCCACGAAGGAAGGCGACCAGGTCATCACCGGCTATCGTGACCACGGCCACATGCTGGCCTGCGGCATGGATTCGAAGGGCGTCATGGCCGAGCTCACCGGCCGCCGCGGAGGATACTCCAAGGGCAAGGGTGGCTCGATGCACATGTTCTCCAAGGAGAAGCACTTCTACGGTGGGCATGGCATCGTCGGCGCCCAGGTCTCGCTCGGCACCGGCATCGCCTTCGCCAACCGCTACCGCAAGAACGGCAACGTCTGCCTGACCTATTTCGGCGACGGCGCCGCCAACCAGGGCCAGGTGTACGAGAGCTTCAACATGGCCGAGCTGTGGAAGCTGCCGGTGGTCTTCGTCATCGAGAACAACCGCTACGCCATGGGCACCTCGGTCTCTCGCGCCTCCGCGCAGACCGATTTCTCCAAGCGCGGCGCCTCCTTCAACATTCCCGGCGAGCAGGTGGACGGCATGGACGTGCGTGCCGTCATGGCTGCCGGCGAGCGCGCCATCGAATGGGCCCGGTCCGGCAAGGGTCCCTACATCCTGGAAATGCAGACCTACCGCTACCGCGGCCACTCCATGTCCGATCCGGCGAAGTATCGCTCGAAGGACGAGGTGCAGCGCATGCGCGAGGAGCATGATCCGATCGAGCAGGTGCGTCGCCGCCTCATCGATCAGTGGAAGCTCAGCGAGGACGAACTGAAGGCTGTCGACGCCAAGGTGCGTGAGATCGTCAACGAGGCGGCCGAGTTCGCCACGAACGATCCCGAGCCCGACGTCACCGAGCTCTACACCGACATCCTGAAGTAGGGCCGGCCGCCCCGTCGCCGTGTCCGCCCGGTGCGGATGCGGCCGGGCGGGGTAGAGCCGCCGCTTCGATCGCCCGCAATGCTTTGCTCCGAGATCGCCCCATGCCCATCGATATCCTGATGCCCGCGCTGTCCCCCACGATGGAGAGCGGCAAACTGTCCAAATGGCTCAAGAAGGAAGGTGACAGCGTCAAGTCCGGCGACGTGATCGCCGAGATCGAGACGGACAAGGCCACCATGGAGGTGGAGGCCGTCGACGAGGGCGTCCTCGCCAAGATCCTCGTCGGCGAAGGCACCGAGGACGTGGCCGTCAATACGCCGATCGCCGTCATCGCCGGCGAGGGCGAGGATGCCGGCAGCGTCGCCAACAGCACCGCTGCCACGCCCGCGGCGCCTGCGCAGGCGCCGGCCGGCGAGGCGCCGCAGGTCTCGGCCAAGCAGCACGAGGCCCCCGTCTCGGCCGTCGCGGCCCCCCCGGTGGTGAGTGCCCAGCCCGATCCCGAGGTGCCCGCCGGCACCGAGATGGTGAAGATGACGGTGCGTGAGGCGCTGCGCGACGCCATGGCCGAGGAAATGCGCCGCGACGAGGCCGTTTTCGTCATGGGCGAGGAGGTCGCCGAATACCAGGGCGCCTACAAGGTCACGCAGGGCCTCCTGCAGGAGTTCGGCGCCGACCGCGTGGTCGACACGCCGATCACCGAGCACGGCTTCGCCGGCCTCGGCGTCGGGGCGGCCTTCACGGGCCTCAAGCCGATCGTCGAGTTCATGACCTTCAACTTCGCCATGCAGGCGATCGACCAGATCATCAACTCGGCGGCGAAGACGCTCTACATGTCGGGCGGCCAGCTCGGCTGCCCCATCGTCTTTCGTGGCCCCAACGGCGCCGCCGCCCGCGTCGCGGCCCAGCACAGCCAGGACTATGCCGCCTGGTACAGCCACATCCCGGGCCTGAAGGTCGTCGCGCCTTATACGGCGGCCGACGCCAAGGGCCTGCTCAAGGCGGCGATCCGCGATCCCAATCCAGTCATCTTCCTCGAGAACGAGATCCTCTACGGCCACAGCTTCGAGGTGCCGAAGCTCGACGACTACGTCCTGCCCATCGGCAAGGCGCGCATCGCCCGTGCCGGTTCGCACGTCACCATCGTCGCCTGGTCCATCGGCATGACCTACGCCCTGAAGGCAGCCGAGGAGCTTGCGAGGGAGGGTATCGAGGCCGAGGTCATCGATCTGCGCACCATCCGCCCGATGGACACCGACACCATCATTGAATCGGTGAAGAAGACAGGCCGCTGCGTCACGGTGGAAGAGGGCTGGCAGCAGTCCGGCGTCGGCGCCGAGATAGCCGCCCGCGTCATGGAGCGCGCCTTCGACTATCTCGACGCGCCGGTGCTGCGCGTTTCGGGCAAGGACGTGCCGATGCCCTATGCCGCCAATCTCGAGAAGCTTGCCCTGCCGTCGGTGGCCGAGGTGGTCGCCGCGGTCAAGGCCGTCGCTTACGCCTGACGCGGGGAGGGGCCCATGCCGATCAACATCCTGATGCCCGCCCTGTCGCCGACGATGGAGAAGGGCAATCTCGCCAAATGGCTCAAGAAGGAAGGGGATGCCGTCAAGTCCGGCGACATCCTCGCCGAGATCGAGACGGACAAGGCCACCATGGAGGTGGAGGCCGTCGACGAGGGCGTGTTGGCGAAGATCGTGGTGCCCGAGGGCACCAGCGACGTGCCGGTGAACGACGTCATCGCCGTTCTCGCCGCCGAGGGCGAGGACCCGAAGGCGGTTTCCGCCTCGGGCGGCGCGCCGACCAAGGAAGCTCCTAAGGAAGCTGCCAAGGAGCCCGCCAAGGCCGAGGCGCCCAAGGCTGAAGAGCCCAAGGTGGAGCCCACCAGGGCCGAGGCGCCGGCCCCCGCCGCCAAGGCCGGCCCCGCGCCGGTCGCCGACGGCAACCGCGTCTTCGCCTCGCCGCTCGCGCGGCGCCTCGCGAAGGAGGCGGGGATCGACATCGCCGCCATCGCCGGTTCCGGCCCGCACGGGCGCGTCGTCGAGCGGGACGTGAAATCCGCGCTCGCCGGCGGCGCCAAGCCCGCGGCAGCGGCCGTCCCCGCTGCTGCCCCGGCCCCCAAGACGGCACCTGCGCCCGCTCCGGCCGGCATGGGCGACGAGCAGATCAAGAAGCTCTTCGAGCCCGGCTCCTACGAGGAGGTGCCGCACGATTCCATGCGCAAGACGATTGCGCGCCGCCTGACGGAATCGAAGCAGACCATCCCGCACTTCTACCTGTCGGTGGATTGCGAGCTCGACGCGCTGCTCACGCTGCGCGAGCAGATCAACGCCGCCGCGCCGAAGGACAAGGACGGCAAGCCCGCCTACAAGGTCTCGGTCAACGACTTCGTCATCAAGGCGCTGGCCCTGTCGCTGATGCGCGTGCCGGACGCCAACGTCTCGTGGACGGACAACGCCATGCTGCGCCACAAGCAGGCGGATGTCGGCGTTGCGGTCTCGATCCCCGGCGGCCTTATCACGCCCGTGGTGCGCAAGGCCGAGACGAAATCGCTGTCCACCATCTCCAACGAGATGAAGGACTACGCGGCGAGGGCCCGCGCCCGCAAGCTCAAGCCCGAGGAATACCAGGGCGGCTCCACCGCCGTGTCGAACCTCGGCATGTTCGGCATCCGGGACTTCTCGGCCGTCATCAACCCGCCGCACGCGACCATCCTCGCCGTCGGCGCGGGTGAGAAGCGGGTCATCGTCAAGAATGACGCGCCCGCCGTCGCCACGGTGATGACGGTGACGCTGTCGACCGACCACCGCGCCGTCGACGGCGCGCTCGGTGCCGAACTGATCGCCGCCTTCAAGCAGCTCATCGAGAATCCGATGGGGCTGCTGGTCTGAGCCGCGAGCGCCACCAATCCCCTCCCGTGCAGGGAGGGGAGGAGAGAGCCTGACATGTCCAGCTACGACATCATCATCATCGGCGCCGGTCCCGGCGGCTACGTCACCGCCATCCGCGCGGCGCAGCTCGGCTTCAAGACGGCGGTGGTCGAGCGCGAGCACCTCGGCGGCATCTGCCTCAACTGGGGATGCATCCCCACCAAGGCACTCCTGCGCTCGGCCGAGATCTACCACTACGCCACCCATGCCAAGGATTACGGCCTCGTGCTCGAGGGCGCGATGAAGGTGGATACGGCGGCGGTGGTGAAGCGCTCGCGCGGCGTTTCCAGCCAGCTCAACACCGGCGTCGGATTCCTGCTCAAGAAGAACAAGGTCGACGTCATCTGGGGCGAGGCCAACATCACCAAGCCGGGCGAGGTCGTCGTCAAGGCGCCGACGAAGTCGGTCCAGGGCGCGCCCATCGAGGCGCCCAAGGGTGCGCAGCCGCCCGGCACCTATCAGGCCAAGCACATCATCGTCGCCACCGGCGCGCGCCCGCGCGTGCTGCCCGGCCTCGACCCGGACAAGAAGCTGGTGTGGACCTATTTCGAGGCCATGGTGCCCGAGAAGATGCCGAAGTCGCTGCTCGTCGTCGGCTCCGGCGCCATCGGCATCGAATTCGCCTCCTTCTACCGCACCATGGGCGCCGAGGTCACGGTGGTGGAGGTGCTGCCGCAGATCCTGCCCGTCGAGGACGCCGAGATCGCCGGCTTCGCGCGCAAGCGCTTCGAGAAGCAGGGCATCAAGATCCTGACTGGCGCCAAGGTGACGAAGCTCGACAAGGCGGCCGACAGCGTCACCGCCCATATCGAGGACGAGAAGGGCGCCAAGCAGACGATCACGGTCGATCGCGTCATCTCCGCCGTCGGCGTCGTCGGCAACATCGAGAACCTCGGCCTCGACAAGCTCGGGGTGAAGACGGAGCGCGGCTGCGTCGTCACCGACGGGCTGGGCCGCACCAACGTTCCGGGCATCTACGCCATCGGCGACGTCGCCGGCCCGCCGATGCTTGCCCACAAGGCCGAGCACGAAGGCGTCATCTGCGTCGAGACCATCAAGGGTCTGCCCACGCACGCCATGGACAAGGCGATGATCCCGGGCTGCACCTATTGCCACCCGCAGGTCGCGTCCGTCGGCCTCACGGAGGCGAAGGCCAAAGAGGCGGGCTACGATGTGCGCGTCGGCCGCTTCCCCTTCGTCGGCAACGGCAAGGCCATCGCTCTCGGCGAGCCGGACGGCCTCGTCAAGACCATCTTCGACAAGAAGACCGGACGCCTCCTCGGTGCCCACATGGTCGGCGCGGAGGTGACGGAGCTCATCCAGGGCTTCGTCATCGCCATGAACCTGGAGACGACGGAGGAGGAGCTCATCCACGCCGTCTTCCCGCACCCGACCTTGTCGGAGATGATGCACGAATCCGTGCTCGACGCCTACGGACGCGTCATTCACGTCTGAGGATCGTGCGCGCCGCACGATGAGCGGCGCGTACAGAACTTGTACCGACTCCTTGCTGTCGAGGCGAAGAGGAGCGATCCTTGGTTGCGCTCTTTTTCTCGATTGCAAGGGGGCATTCATGCAAGGGGTCGGTATTCTCGGAGTTCAAGGCATCAATCTTCTCTGGCTCATTCTTATCGGTATTCTGGCGGGCTTCATCGCCGAGAAGGTGATGAACCGCAACCACGGTCTCCTCACCAATCTCATCGTCGGCCTCATCGGCGCCCTGATCGGGCCGTCGATCCTCGGCGCGCTCGGCCTGATGCCGGCAGGCAGAAGTCTGTTGGTCAGCCTCGTCGTGGCAACGATCGGCGCCGTTGTGCTTCTGTTCCTGCTCAGCCTGATCAGGCGGCGATGGTAGCGTGCGATTTCACGCGCATGAAACGCCTGAGGTTCTGCGCGAGGAGGATATTGCACATTCTGCGCGCGGAGCCGTGCCTTGATGAAGGGCGCTTTGCCGCGCCCGAACTGGCTTGCCTACTTGCGAGACGGCCTGCAAATACATAACCAAGAGAGGTCGTCCGCGAGGGGCGACCCCGCGGAGATGTCTGATGGCTGTCGTTCTCGACCTGCTCAATCGCGACCCACGCCCGCGCCACCCCGAAAAGGCCCATCGGCCGGACCAGCCCGTGATGCGCAAGCCGGACTGGATCCGCGTGAAGGCACCGGGTTCGCCCAAGTGGGCCGAGACCAATCGCATCGTGCGCGAGAACAAGCTCGTGACGGTCTGCGAGGAGGCTGGCTGCCCCAATATCGGCGAGTGCTGGGAGAAGAAGCACGCGACCTTCATGATCATGGGGGACACCTGCACCCGCGCCTGCGCCTTCTGCAACGTCAAGACCGGCATGCCCCAACCGCTCGACCGGGAGGAACCGGAGGGCGTCGCCAAGGCCGTCGAGAAGCTCGGCCTCAGCCACGTCGTCATCACCTCGGTCGACCGTGACGATCTCGCCGACGGCGGCGCGCAGCATTTTGCCGAGGTCATCGCCGCCATCCGCGCCCGCTCGCCCAAGACGACCATCGAGGTGCTGACGCCGGATTTCCTGCGCAAGGAAGGCGCGCTCGAGGTCGTGGTGAAGGCGCGGCCGGACGTGTTCAACCACAATCTCGAGACGGTACCGTCGAAGTACCTCAAGGTGCGGCCCGGCGCCCGCTACTTCCATTCGGTGCGCCTGCTGCAGCAGGTGAAGGAGCTCGATCCGACCATCTTCACGAAGTCCGGCATCATGGTCGGCCTCGGCGAGGAGCGGAACGAGGTGCTGCAGCTCATGGACGACCTGAGGGCGGCCGACGTCGACTTCCTCACCGTCGGCCAGTACCTGCAGCCGACGAAGAAGCACCATCCCATCGTCCGCTTCGTCACGCCGGACGAGTTCAAGGCCTATGAGACGACGGCCTATGCCAAGGGCTTCCTCATGGTGTCGTCGAGCCCGCTGACGCGCTCCTCGCACCATGCCGGCGAGGATTTCGAGCGGCTGAAGGCGGCACGCGCGGCCAGGCTGGGCGCCTGACGGGCATCATGCCGTCGTTTCGCAACAAGCGTCGCGTGCCGCACACGCCGGCGCAGATGTTCGACCTCGTGGCGGATGTGGAACGCTACCCCGCATTCCTGCCGCTGTGCGAGGCACTGCGCGTGCGCCGGCGCGCCGCCAGCGGCGAGGGGGTGGAGACCCTCGTCGCCGACATGACAGTCGGCTACAAGGCTATCCGCGAGACCTTCACGAGCCGCGTCACTCTCGACAGGCCGCGCATGCGCATCCTGGTTGAATATGTTGATGGGCCCTTCCGTCATCTCGAGAACCGTTGGGCCTTCCATCACCTTGATAATGGTGGCTGTGAGGTGGATTTCTTCATTTCCTACGAGTTCAAGAGCATGGCGCTCGGCCTCGTCATGGGCGCGGTCTTCGAGCGCGCCTTCCACAAGTTCGCGGAAGCGTTCGAGGAGCGGGCCCGGGAGGTCTACGGCCGAGGCGGAAGCGTGGCTGCCCGGGCCTGAAGCCAGGTCAAGCCCCGGCACAGGCCTCTTCGAGCATCGTGAGGGCTACCGCCACCGACAATCGCCGCACCTCGGAGCGGCCGATGTCGCCCAAACGCTCCTCCCGATGGAGGACCTTGCCGGTACGCATGGCCACGGCGAAATGAACGAGGCCGACCGGCTTTGCCGCGCTGCCTCCGCCGGGGCCCGCGATACCGGTGACGGCAACGGCGAGATCGGCCCGCGAACGGGCGAGGGCGCCCGTGGCCATGGCCCGCGCCACCGGCTCGCTGACAGCACCGTGTTCGCCGATCAGATCCGCATCGACGCCGATGGCTTCGACCTTCGCCTCGTTGGAATAGGTGACAAAGCCGCGCTCGACGACGTCGGACGATCCGGCGATGGCTGTGAGCGCGCCGGCGACGAGCCCGCCGGTGCAGGATTCGGCCGTGGCGATCTTCAGGCCGCGCTGGCGGCAGGCCGCGAGCAGGGCCTCCGCCTGGGCGAGAATGGCACCGTCGATCATGCCTGTCCCTCCGAGGATGCCGGCAGGCGCACTGTGGCGCTCGCCTGGGCGGCGATGCCCTCGCGCCGGCCGGTGAAGCCGAGCCCTTCCGAGGTCGTCGCCTTGACGGAAACCTGCCCCGTGCCGATGCCGAGGATCTCGGCGATCCGTGCGCGAATGGCCTCGCGATGCGGCCCGATGCGGGGCCGCTCGCAGACGACGATGACGTCGACATTGTCGATGATGCCGCCGCGCCGGCGCACGCGCTCGCCGGCATCGCGCAGGAAGAGGTCGGAGGATGCGCCCTTCCACTGCGGGTCGGACGGGGGGAAATGGGTGCCGATGTCGCCCTCCGCGATGGCGCCGAGCAAAGCATCGGTTAGGGCATGCAGCACCACGTCGCCATCCGAATGGGCGACGATGCCGCGCTCGTGCGCGATGGCGATGCCGCCGATCATGATGTGATCGCCCTCGCCGAAGGTGTGCACGTCATAGCCGATGCCGAAGCGCACCGTCATGTCGCGCTGTGCCGACAGGCGCCGTTCCGCCTCAACGAAGTCCTCGCCGGTCGTCAGTTTCACGTTCCGCGCCTCTCCGGGAAAGATGTGGACGGTGCCGCCCGCCCATTCGGCGATGGCGCCGTCGTCGGTGAAGCCGTCGATGCCTCGCTCGGCGGCCGCGCGATGGGCGGCGAGAAGTGCGGGGAAAGCGAAGGCCTGCGGCGTCTGCACCGTGCGCAGCATGGCCCTGTCTGGCGTCTCGGCCACGCAGCCATCGGCGCCGACGACCTTGACCGTATCCGTCACTGCGAGACCGGGCACAGCCGCGCCGTAGAGCTCGGCGGCCGCGATCGCCCGGTCGATGAGCTGCGGCGAGAGGAACGGGCGCGCCGCGTCATGCACAAGGATGATGTCCGGCGCGCGCCCCATCTGCCCGGCAAGTGCCTCGAGGCCTGCGTGGACCGAGGCCTGCCGGGTCGCGCCGCCGAAGCCGGCCGGCAGCAGCTTGCCCTCGTGTTCGAGACCGCGTGCGATCTGGTTGTAGATGGCTTGGTCGTCGGGATGGATGACGCACAGGACCTTGGCGATGGCCGGATGACGCAGCATCGCCGCGAGGCTGTGAGCGACCAGCGGCCGCCCGGCCAGGAGCCGGTACTGCTTGGGTAGCGCGTGCGGGCGCGCCCGTGTGCCGCGACCGGCGGCGACGATGATGGCTGCAACGAGCGGCATCGAACGGCTCTCGACCTCTTCCACCGTCCACCCCGGTTGGGGCGAGACGAGTCCCGGCCGTTCTGATAAGGCGGCGGGGCGCTCAGCGCAAATGCACCGGGCTGCGGCGAACGAGCCTATTGTGCAGCGCAAGATTTTGCGCAATTTTGATGCAACGCTGTGCATGATCAAGAAATGGGCAGATGACTTTAGCGATCGGCTCTGTCGCAATCGACGGACGTGCTTTCCTCGCGCCCATGTCGGGCGTGACGGACGTCGGACTGCGCCGGCTGGCGCGCCGTTTCGGCGCCTCCCTCGTCGTGTCCGAGATGGTGGCCTCGCAGGAACTGGCGCGCGGCGACGAGGAAGCGCGCATGCGGGCGGAAGGCGAGGGCGTCTCGCCGCACGTCGTGCAGGTCGCCGGCTGCGATCCGCACTGGATGGCGGAGGGGGCCCGCGTCGCGGCGGAGGCGGGCGCCGACATCATCGACATCAACATGGGTTGCCCGGCGAAGAAGGTGACGGGCGGCTGGGCCGGCTCGGCGCTGATGCGGGATCTCGACCATGCCACACGGCTGGTGGAGGCCGTCGTCGCCGCCGTTCGCGTGCCGGTCACCCTGAAGATGCGGCTCGGTTGGGATGACGCGAGCCGCAATGCGCCGGAGCTCGCCCGCCGCGCCGAAGCGGCCGGCGTGCGCCTCGTCACCGTACACGGGCGCACACGCCAGCAGTTCTACAAGGGCAGCGCCGACTGGGCGGCGGTCGCGGCTGTGCGCGCCGCCACCTCCTTGCCCCTCGTCGTCAACGGCGACATCGCTGACTCGGCAGACGCCCGCGAGGCCTTGCGGCTGTCGGGCGCCGATGTGGTCATGATCGGCCGCGCCGCCGTGGGCCGGCCCTGGCTTGTCGGCGAGATTGCCCGCGATCTCGCCGGGGATGCCGGCCGGCAGGGCGGGGCACCCGACGCCGCGACGCGCGGCGCAGCTGCCATCGAGCATTATGAGACGCTTCTTTCACTGTACGGCCGCGAGATGGGTCTCAGGCACGCTCGCAAGCACCTTGCAGCCTATGCCGAACATGCCATCGCGCTCGGCAGCAAGCGCGCCCGCGTCGAGCGGGCGCGGATCGTCACCTCCGAGACCCCCCAACACGTCATCGCGGCGCTGCGCGCCATGTTTGCCGACGTGCCGCTCGAGGATGCCGCATGAACGCGCAGGAGATCGTCGCGAGCGAAGAGTTGCCGCTCATGAACAGAGGTTTCGAACAGGACGGCGATGCCATCGTCAATGTCCTGCCGCTTCCCGTCATCACGGTCGATGCCGAGGGGCTCATCACCCAGGCCAACATCGCCGCCGAGAGCTTCTTCGAGACGGGGCTCAACCTCCTGCGCCGGCAGCGCCTCAGCGAGCTTCTGCCGTTCGGTTCGCCGGTCATCGCGCTCGTCGAGGAGGTGCGCCAGCGCGGGGCCAGCGTCAGCGAATACCGGGTCGACATCGGTTCGCCGCGTCTCGGCGGCTCGCGCATCGTCGACGTTTTCGCAACGCCCCTCGCCGAGCCGCGTGGCCGCGTCGTCCTGATGCTGCAAGAACGGACAATTGCCGAAAAAATGGACAGGCAGCTGACCCATCGCGGCGCGGCCCGGTCCATCACCGCGCTCGGCTCCATGCTGGCGCACGAGATCAAGAACCCGCTCTCCGGCATCCGCGGCGCGGCACAGCTGCTCGAAGCGACGGCCAACGAGAATGACCGCCTGCTCACGCGCCTCATCTGTGACGAGAGCGACCGCATCGTGAAGCTCGTCGAGCGCATGGAGGTCTTCGGCGAGGAGCGGCCGATAGAGCGTGGCCCCGTCAACATCCACGACGTGCTCGACCACGTGAAGCGGCTGGCGGTCTCGGGCTTCGCGCGCCATATCCGCTTCGTCGAGGAATACGACCCGTCGCTGCCACCGCTCTACGGCAATCGCGACCAGCTCATCCAGGTGTTGCTCAACCTCGTGAAGAACGCGGCCGAGGCAATCGGGCCGGACGCAGTCGACGGCGAGATCACGCTGGCCACTGCCTTCCGCCCGGGTGTGCGCATGCAGATCCGTGGCTCGGAAGAGCGGCTCAGCCTGCCGCTCGAGATCCGCGTGCGGGATAACGGTCCGGGCGTGCCGCAGGACCTCCTGCCGAACTTGTTCGATCCCTTCGTGACCACCAAGGCCCAGGGAACTGGCCTCGGTCTTGCTTTGGTTGCCAAGGTCATCGGCGATCACGGCGGCATCGTCGAGTGCGAGTCCGCCCCGCGGCGTACGACCTTCCGCCTGCTGATGCCGATGCTTCTCGCCCATGACGGGCGGGCAACAAGGACATGATGGGATAACGAGATGCAGCGCGGCAGCGTTCTAGTAGCAGACGACGATGCAGCAATCCGTACGGTCCTTAATCAGGCGCTGTCGCGCGCCGGCTATGACGTACGCTCCACGGGCCAGGCGGCGACGCTGTGGCGCTGGGTTTCGCAGGGCGAGGGCGACCTCGTCATCACCGACGTCGTGATGCCGGACGAGAATGCCTTCGACCTGCTGCCGCGCATCAAGAAGATCCGGCCGGAGCTGCCGATCATCGTCATGAGCGCGCAGAACACGTTCATGACCGCGATCCGCGCCTCCGAGCGCGGCGCCTATGAATATTTGCCCAAACCCTTCGACCTGAAGGAGCTCGTCGCCATCGTCGGCCGCGCCCTCTCGCGCCCGCGGGGGGCCGCTGTCTCGGCGCACGGCATCGAGGGCGAGGACATACCCCTCGTCGGGCGCTCCCCGGCCATGCAGGAGATCTATCGCGCGCTGGCGCGCCTGATGCCGACGGACCTCACCGTGATGATCACCGGTGAGTCGGGCACCGGCAAGGAGCTCGTGGCGCGCGCCCTGCACGACTACGGCAAGCGCCGCAACGGACCCTTCGTCGCCGTTAACATGGCCGCCATCCCGCGCGACCTCATCGAATCGGAGCTCTTCGGCCACGAGAAGGGGGCCTTCACCGGTGCCACCGGCCGCAACGCCGGGCGTTTCGAGCAGGCGGAGGGCGGCACGCTCTTCCTCGACGAGATCGGCGACATGCCCATGGAGGCGCAGACGCGCCTCCTGCGCGTGCTGCAGCAGGGCGAGTACACGACCGTCGGCGGCCGGGTGCCGATCAAGACCAATGTCCGCATCATCGCGGCGACCAACAAGGACCTCAGAGTCTCCATCAATCAGGGCCTGTTCCGCGAGGATCTCTACTTCCGCCTCAACGTCGTGCCGTTGCGCCTGCCGCCGCTGCGCGAGCGCAGCGAGGATATTCCCGACCTCGCGCGCCATTTCTTCGGCATGATTGAGAAGGAGGGGCTGGCGCGGAAGCAGATCGACGCCGAGGCCCTCGACAAGCTCAAGCGCTATCGCTGGCCGGGCAACGTGCGCGAGCTCGAGAACCTCGTGCGCCGTCTCGCCGCGCTCTACCCGCAGGAGACGATCACCGCGCCGATCATCGACGCCGAGCTCGAGCCGGTCGGCGCGCTCGCGGCCGATGACGCGGTCGCAACGGCGGCGCCGGCGAGCCTCTCGGAAGCCGTCGAGCAGCATCTTGCCGCCTATTTCGCCGAGTTTCCCGACCGGCTGCCGCCGCCCGGCCTCTATCATCGCATCCTGAGGCAGATCGAGCCGCCGCTGATCGGTGCTGCGCTTGCCGCCACCCGCGGCAACCAGATCAAGGCGGCGGAGCTGCTCGGTCTCAATCGCAACACATTGCGGAAGAAAATTCGCGACCTCGACATGCAGGTGATCCGCAGCGCGCGATGAGCATTCCCTGCGCTCTGTCATATTTTGACAACACTGTTGTCTTGATGCATCACAAGGGCAGTCGAGTCGCTGACTGAGCCGTTCGGCTCGAAGATTCGAGGCCTCGTGACGTCAACATCGAACCAGGGCACCCGCAGCACGGTGCGCGACGAAAAGGGCTCGGCGCGCGTCTCCGGGCTGGTCGGCACCATTGCCGTGGTCACGGCGCTGGCGAGCGCGCTCATCACCTTTCTCGTGCTCGCTGGTCTCACGCCCATCCTGCCGACGCACGAGGTCGTCGTCTGGGCGCTGTTCATCAATGTCGTGCTCGTCATCGCGCTTGTCGCGATCGTCCTGTGGGACACGTGGAGCCTGTTTCGCGCACGGCGCCGGGGCGCCGCCGCGGCGGGGCTGCACGTGCGCATCGTCTCGCTGTTCAGCCTCGTCGCGGCCTTCCCGGCCGTGCTCGTTGCCATCGTCGCCACGGTGACGCTGGAGCGGGGGCTTGACCCCTGGTTCACCGGTTCGCTCAAGGCGCTGATGACCAACACGCTGGACATCGCCAAGGCCTACCGCGACAGCCAGTGCCGCTCGCTGGTGCGCGAGACCTACCTGATGGCCGACGACCTCAATCGCGCCAAGCCGATGTTCGACGTCGACCGGCGGCTCTACCGGGATTTCATGACCTCCCGGGCGCTCTATCTCGGCTTTCCCGTGGCCATGCTCATCCAACAGGACGGCGAGGTCATGGAGCGCATCGAAGCCAAACAGCTCGAGGGCCTCACCCTGCCGGACAAGGAGGTTCTGGCGGGGGCAAGCCCGACCGACGCCGACTGCCTCATCACGAGCAACAGCAACATCTTCCGCGCCGTCATCAAGCTTCCCTCCTATGGCGATGCGGTGCTGTTCGTGGCGCGGGCCGTCGATCCGCGCGCCGTCTCATTCCCGGGCGAGGCCGAGGCGGGCGTCGCCTATTACCAGGCGCTCGAAGCGAAGAAGGCCGGGATCCAGATCGCTTTCGCGTCGATGTTCGCGCTCGTCGCGCTCATCGTCCTCCTGTCGGCGGTATGGCTCGGCCTCAGTTTCGCCAACCGCCTCGTCGCGCCGATCCGCCGCCTCATCCACGCCACGGACCAAGTGGCGACCGGCAATTTCTACGTCCAGGTGCCGATCCGCCGCGCTGAGGGTGATCTTGCCCATCTCGGTGCGACCTTCAACAAGATGACGAGCGAGCTGCGCCAGCAGCACGACAGCCTCACGGAGGCGAGTGACGTGCTCGACAAGCGCCGGCGCTTCACCGAGGCGGTGCTCGCCGGCGTCTCCGCCGGCGTGGTGGGCACGGATGCGCACGGCCGCATCACGATCGTCAACCCCTCGACCGAACAGTTGTTGCGCCAGCCAGCGTCGCGCCTCGTCGGCCGTCCCGTGGCCGAGGCGGTGCCAGAGCTCGCAGAACTCGTGGAGGAGGCTCTCACAAGTCGGCACCGGCAGTTCGTGCAGGGGCAGATTTCCATCAACCGCGACGGGCGCGACCGCATGCTCACGGTGCGCGTCACCAGCGAGCAGGCTGTTGGCCAAGACAAGGGTTTCGTCGTCACCCTCGACGACATCACCGATCTCGTTACTGCCCAGCGCACCTCGGCCTGGGCCGATGTGGCGCGGCGTATCGCGCATGAGATCAAGAACCCGCTGACACCGATCCAGCTCTCGGCTGAGCGCATCCGGCGCAAGTACGGCAAGGTCATCGTTGCCGATCGGGAGGTCTTCGACCAGTGCGTCGCGACCATCGTGCGCCAGGTGGACGATATCAAGCGCATGGTCGACGAGTTCTCGTCCTTCGCGCGCATGCCCAAACCTTCGCTCGCCCACGACGACGTGGTCGAGACGGTGCGGCAGGTCATTTTCCTGATGCGCGTCGGCAATCCCGAAATCACCTTCGACGAGCGCTACGAGCCCGATTCCATCGCCGCGCGCTTCGACCGGCGCCTGATCTCCCAGGCGGTGACGAACATTGTCAAGAACGCCACCGAGGCGGTCCTCGCCGTGCCGGAGGAGGAGCGCGGGCCCGGCCGCATTGCTGTCGCCGTCACGCGCGAGGACGGCGGGCGCGTCGTCATCGACATCGCCGACAATGGCAAGGGCTTCCCGCGCGAAGGGCGCCAGCGGCTGCTGGAACCCTACATGACGACGCGAGAGGGGGGCACGGGTCTCGGCCTCGCCATCGTCGGCAAGATTCTCGAAGACCACGGCGGCGGCATCGAGCTCATCGATGCGCCGCCGGACGAGCGCGGGCGCTCGGGCGCCCGTGTCAGGCTGTGGTTTCCCATGACCGACGCGGCCGAAGATTCGCCCGATGAGGGCGGGCGCGCGAGAGCCGCGGCATTGCATACGGGGCAGGACGGATGAGTGCAGACATCCTGGTCGTTGACGACGAGGCCGATATCCGCGAGCTCGTGGCCGGAATTCTGGAGGACGAGGGGCACCGCACGCGCACCGCCGGCAGCTCCGACGAGGCGCTGGCCAGCATCGAGCAACGGCGGCCGCACCTCGTCTTCCTCGATATCTGGCTGCAGGGCAGCCGGCTCGACGGGCTGCAGGTTCTCGACAACATCAAGGAGAACCACCCCGAACTTCCGGTGATCATGATCTCCGGCCATGGCAACATCGAGACGGCCGTTTCCGCCATCAAGCGCGGCGCCTACGACTTCATCGAGAAGCCGTTCAAGGCGGACCGGCTGGTGCTCGTCGCCGAGCGCGCGCTCGAGGCCTCACGCCTCAAGCGCGAGATCAAGGAACTGCGCACGCGCTCGGTTCAGGCGAGCCGCATTGTCGGCCGCTCGGCTGCCATCAACCAGCTGCGGCAGGCGGTGGAGCGCACCGCGCCGACGAACGCGCGCGTGCTCATCACCGGCGCGCCGGGGGTCGGCAAGGAGCTGACGGCACGCACGCTGCACGGCCTCTCAAGCCGGGCCAATGGACCCTTCGTGGTCATCAACGCGGCGACAATCACGCCCGAGAACATGGAAAGCGAGCTCTTTGGCGTGGAGGCCGGCGAGGGCAGGGCGCGCCGCACCGGCGCGCTCGAGGAAGCCCACGGCGGCACGCTCTACATCGACGAGATCGCCGACATGCCACGCGAGACGCAGAACCGTATTCTGCGCGTTCTCGTGGACCAGAACTTCCAGCGCGTCGGCGGGGCAACACGCGTCCATGTCGACGTGCGCATCATCTCCTCGACGAGCCACGACCTGACGGAAGCTATCGCCGCGGGCCGGTTCCGCGAGGACCTGTTCCACCGCCTCAGCGTCGTGCCGATCCGCGTGCCCTCGCTCGCCGAGCGGCGCGAGGACGTGCCTGAACTGGTCGACTTCTTCATGGACCAGATCTCGTCGGCAACCGGCCTTGCCAAGCGCCTCATCGCCGAGGATGCCATGGCCGTGTTGCAGACGCACGACTGGCCCGGCAATGTCCGCCAGTTGCGCAACAACGTTGAACGGCTGATGATTCTTGCCGGCGGCGATCCGGAGGTCTCCATCACCGCCGAGATGCTGCCGGCCGAGATCGGCTCGCTCGTGCCGACGACACCGGCCGGGGCGGGCGGCGAAAAGCTGATGAGCCTGCCACTGCGCGATGCGCGCGAGATTTTCGAGCGCGAATATCTGATCGCACAGATCAACCGCTTCTCGGGCAACATCTCGCGCACGGCCGAATTCATCGGCATGGAGCGCTCAGCCCTGCATCGCAAGCTCAAGTCGCTGGGGATCGGCTCGTGAGCGGACCGGCAAGGCGCACTCCGCGCCACGGCCTCGGGCGCACGCTCCATTCCACGGCGCAACTTGCCCGAAACCGCAATAAACAAACTTAATGCGCGCAAGACCACTTGCGCGTAAAGTCCTATGCCTTTGTAATGATACCAACCGGTCTGATATGCCCTGGGCTTGGGACGATTCTCTCCAGCGGGCAAGAACAACAAAAGCGCGCCGCGGACCGGCGGCGGCACGGCTGACGAGGCTCAACAATGGCGGGCGAATGCACGCAGAACCTGCAAGACACTTTTCTCAACAACGTCCGTAAGAACAAGGTTCCGCTGACGATCTTCCTCGTCAATGGCGTGAAGCTGCAGGGCGTCGTGACCTGGTTCGACAACTTCTGCGTCCTTCTGCGCCGGGATGGCCATTCGCAGCTTGTCTACAAGCATGCGATTTCGACGATCATGCCAGGCCATCCGATTCAGCTCTTCGAGCAGGGCGAAGAGGGCGGCGAAAAGGCCTGACTTGACCGAACCGAAAAACCGAAAGGGCGCGCTTGCCGCGCACCTGAACGAGCCTGAGAAGACCGTCGCTTCGGGGACCGCGACCTTCGTCGTCGGTCCTTATCCTGCGCGCAAGGCACGCGTGCGGGAGGAGGGCGGAGCGAACCTGCGGGATCCGCAGGCGCGGCTCGACGAAGCGGTGGGCCTCGCGCGCGCCATCGACCTCGACGTCGTCGAGGCCTTCATCGTGACGCTCGACGACGTGCGCCCGTCGACCTATCTCGGCAAGGGCAAGGTCGAGGAGCTGACCGGAGCCATCAAGGCCTCCCACATCGGCCTCGTGGTGATGGACTGCGCGCTGTCGCCGGTGCAGCAGCGCAATCTGGAACGGGCCTGGGGGTGCAAGGTCATCGACCGCACCGGGCTCATTCTCGAGATCTTCGGCCGCCGGGCCCGGACGCGCGAGGGCGCGCTCCAGGTCGAGCTGGCGCATCTGGCCTATCAGAAGAGCCGGCTGGTGCGCTCGTGGACGCACCTCGAACGCCAGCGCGGCGGCTTCGGCTTTCTCGGCGGTCCCGGTGAGACGCAGATCGAGGCGGATCGACGCATCATCCAGGAGCGCATGACGCGGATCGAGCGCGACCTCGAGCAGGTCAAGCGCACCCGCTCGCTGCACCGCGCCAGCCGCCGGCGCGTGCCTTATCCCGTCATCGCGCTGGTCGGTTACACCAACGCCGGCAAGTCGACGCTGTTCAATCGGCTCACCACCGCCTCGGTGATGGCCGAGGACATGCTGTTTGCGACGCTCGACCCGACGGCGCGCGCCATCACCCTGCCGCACGGGGAGAAGGCCATCCTCTCCGATACCGTCGGCTTCATTTCCGATCTGCCGACGATGCTCGTTGCCGCCTTCCGCGCGACGCTGGAAGACGTCGTCGAGGCCGACGTGCTCCTGCACGTGCGCGATGTGTCGCACGAGGATACCGAAGCCCAGGCGGCCGACGTCGAGACCATCCTGCGCGAGCTCGGCATCGACGAAACCCGCCAACGCAGCCTCATCGAGGTCTGGAACAAGGCTGACCTGCTCGATGAAGCGGGCCGCGAGCGCCTCGCCGCGCTCGCCGTTCGCAAGGGTGAAGGGCCGCAGCCGGTGCTCGTGTCGGCCCAGACCGGATATGGCATCGACGCCCTGCTCGCCGAGATCGAGGCGCGCATCGCCGCCGGCAGGCCCGTCTACCGGGTGATCCTTGCCCCGACGGAGGGGGCGACGCTCAACTGGCTCTATGAGGAGGCCGAAATCCTCAGGCGCGAGGAGGGCGAGGACGGACACATCGCGCTGACCATCCGCCTGTCGCCCGACAAGGAGGCACGCCTGACCCGGCGCTGCCCCGGCGCGCGGCGCGTCGCGGCCTGAGCCTCACGCGCCCTCGCGTTCCCTGCGCTTGGCTTCCTGCCAGATGTCCTCCATGTCCTCGAGGGAGACGTCGGCCATGGATGCGCCCTGGCCTTCAACGACTTGCTCGATGAAGCGGAAGCGGCGCTCGAACTTGGTATTGGTGCCGCGCAGCGCCGCCTCCGCGTCGATTTCGAGGTGGCGAGCGAGATTGGCGACGGCGAAGAGCAGGTCGCCGATCTCGTCCTGCTGAGCCGCCCGGTCGGTCGAATCGAGCGTCTCCTCCACCTCGCGAAGCTCCTCGCGGATCTTGTCGACGACGGCCCGCCGATCCGTCCAGTCGAAGCCGACCGTCGCCGCCTTGCGCTGCAGCTTCTCGGCCCTTGTCAACGCGGGCAGCACCTTGGGCACGTCGGCGAGGAGGCCGCGGGGCGCGTCCTCCTCCTCGCCCGCGGTGGAGCGCTCGCGGCGACGTTCGTCCTTCTCCTGCCGCTTGATGTCGTGCCAGAGCGCCTTCACCGCCTCCGGCGCGAGATCGCGCGCCTCGCCGAAGACGTGCGGATGGCGGCGGATGAGCTTGGCGGTGATTGCCTGAACGACATCGCCGAAAGCGAACAGGCCCTCTTCCTCCGCCATGCGGGCATGGAAAACGACCTGCAGCAGGAGATCGCCGAGCTCATCGCGCAGGTCGAGGAAATCCCGCCGCTCGATCGCATCGGCCACCTCATAGGCCTCCTCGAGCGTATAGGGCACGATGGTCTCGAAGGATTGTTCGAGATCCCAGGGGCAACCGGTGCCGGGCGTGCGCAGCGCCGCCATGATGGCAAGGAGCACCTCGATGTCGCGGGACGGTTTCATGTCGAGCCTCGGTGTCGGGCGGCAGCGGCCGATTGGGGCCCTCAATAGCAGAATTTTCGGCCGGTGCCCCTGTTCGGCTCCACACGGTGGGTGACAGTAATATTTCAACCACGGAGGAGCGTCCGCACGGCATTTTCGGGGCAGGGGCCGGCAGCGGCGTGAAAGGAAAACCTATTCCGCTGCTCCTGCGCTATCGTCAGGCCGTCGTGCCGGCAGAACCGTCTTTCTGTTGTACGTTGAAAAGAACACGTTGGCCGTTATAGAGGACAACAAGATCGGCTGTGCGCCGCCGTTCCGATGCGGCGGATTTTCGGAGGAGTGGAGCAGATGAAACGAGTTTTCCGCGCAGGGCTTATGGGAGTGACTGCCGCCGTCGCGTTGTCCGGCAGCGCCCTTGCGGCAGATTATCCAACGAAGCCGATCGAGATGATCGTCGCCTTCGCGCCGGGCGGCGGCACCGACGTTGCCGCCCGCTCGATCGCGAGCTTCATGGAGAAGCATCTTGGCGGCGGCGCGCGCATCGCCGTCATCAACAAGCCCGGCGCCGGCGGCGAGATCGGCTGGACGGCGGTCGCCCAGGCCAAGCCCGACGGCTACACCATCGGCTTCATCAACGTGCCGGCCATCAATGCGCTCGTCGTCGAGGGCAAGGCCAAGTTCAAGATGGACGACTTCCAGCCCATCGCGAACCTCGTCTACGACCCGGGCGTGCTCGTCGTCGGCAAGAACAGCCCGTACCAGTCCGTGAAGGATCTCGTCGAGGCGGCCAAGGCGAAGCCCGGCTCGATCGCCATCGGCACGTCCGGCGCCGTCGGCTCGTCCGAGCACATCACCATCCTCAATTTCGAGCGCCTGGCCGACGTCAAGCTGACGCACGCGCCCTTCGGCGGCACGGCGCCGGTGCGCCAGGCGGTGCTCGGCGGCCACATCCCCGCGGCGACGATGAACCTCAGCGAGGCGCTGCAGCTGTCGCGCGAGGGCGAGATCCGCGTCATCGGCGTCATGAGCGAGGAGCGCTCGGACTATCTGAAGGATGCGCCGACCTTCCGCGAACAGGGGTATGACGTCGTCGCCGGGTCATCGCGTGGCATCGCCGCGCCCAAGGGCATTCCTGCCGATATCGTCGCCAAGCTCGAAGCGGCGGTCGACAAGGCTCTGAACGATCCAGAATACCTCGAGGCGGCCAAGAAGGCGGAGATCCCGCTACACTATCTTGCCTCGGGTGACTACAAGGCCTTCCTCGACAAGAGCACCGCCGACCTCGAGGCGACCTGGAAGGTCTCGCCGTGGCGGTGACGACCGGTCCCTCTCGACGCATCGTCGAGATCGTGTTCGCGGCGGCGCTGATCGCCGTCGCGGGTGCGGTATTCGTCCTCTCGGCCGATTATCCGGCCGAGAGCGCGGCCTTCCCGCGCGTGCTGGCGGCACTGCTCGCCCTGTGCGGCCTCATCGTCACCGTGCGCCAGCTCCGGCACGGCACCGAAGCCGGCGGGCAGCCGTTCTTCGCCCATCTGCCGCGCTTCCTGCTCGCGGTCGTGATCCTCGTCGCCTATGTCGCGGCCATCGGCGTCGCCGGCTACCTGCTGCCGAGCTTCGCGCTCGCCGTCGGCCTGCCGTTCGTGCTCGGCTATCGGCGCCTCGCGCTCACCGTCCCGCTCGCCCTCGGCACGCTTGCCGCGATCGTCCTCATCTTCAATGTCGTCCTCGAGCGGCCCCTGCCGCCCGACGTCCTGATGCACCTGTGGGAGACGGTGCGGTGATCGATGCCCTTATCCATGCCCTGCCGCACGTCTTCGCGCCGGCTAATCTTCTCGCCGTCGTCATCGGCTCTGTCGCCGGCCTCGTCGTCGGCGCGTTGCCTGGCCTCACGGTGACGACCGGCATCGCCATCCTCATTCCCATCACCTTCGGGCTCGATCCGCTGTTCGCCCTCGGCATGATGGCCGGCATGTACAACGCGGGCAGCTATGGCGGCGCCATTCCCGCCATCCTCATGCGCGTGCCTGGCACGCCGGCCTCCGTCGCCACCATCCTCGACGGCTACGAGATGACGAAACGGGGCGAGGCCGCCTATGCGCTGCAGGTCGCGGTCGTTTCCGGCGTCATCGGCAGTGCCCTCTCGGCCGTCGCGCTCATCCTCTTCGCGCCGCCGCTCGTCAAGGTGAGCCTGCTGTTCGGGCCGGCGGAATATTTCTGGCTGGCGATGCTCGGCCTTGCCACCATCTCGGCGCTGCTCGGCGACGACCTCGTCAAAGGCGTCACGGCCTCGCTCATCGGCCTCCTCATCGGCACGGTCGGGCAGGATCTGACGAGCGGCACCGAACGCTTCACCTTCGGTAGCCTGGAGCTGATGGACGGCTTCAGCATCGTGGTTCTGCTGACCGGGCTCTTCGCCCTGCCGCCGGTCTTCCAGATGGCGGAGGAATCGATCAAGGAAGGCATGTCGGCAGCGGCCCTGAAATTCAGGAAACAGCGTTCCGTCCTGCGCGAATGGCGCTATTTCCTGCCCGTCTGGCTGCGCAGCTCCGCCATCGGCGTCTTCATCGGCATCATGCCGGGCGCCGCCGGCAGCATGTCGTCCTTCCTCGCCTATAACGACGCCAAGCGCGTGGCGCGCAGCCCGGAAACCTTCGGGCAGGGCAACCCGGAGGGTGTCGCGGCCTCGGAGGCCGGCAACGGCGCGGACAATGCAGCCGCGCTCATTCCGGCCCTGTCGCTCGGCATTCCGGGCTCGGGCGTCGCGGCCGTCATTCTCGGCGGGTTGCTGGTGCATGGCCTCAGGCCGGGGCCGCAGCTCTTCCGCGACCATCCGGACGTCGTCTTCGGCTTCATGCTGCAGATGCTCCTGTCCGCCTTCCTGCTGCTCGTCGTCGGCGGCCTTGCCGCGACGCGCATCTTCGGCCAGGTGCTGCGGCTGCCGCGCGTGGTGCTGGCGCCGCTGATCATCCTCTTCGTCGCCATCGGCGTCTATGCCGTCAACAACGCGATGTTCGACCTCTACATCCTCGTCGGCGTCGGGCTCGTCGCCTATGTGATGGAGAAGCTGGGCTATCCGCAGGCGCCCGTCGTGCTCGGGCTCATCCTCGGGCCGATGGCCGAGAGCCAGCTGCGGCTCTCGCTCACCATCTCCCAGGGCAACCCGGCCGTGCTGGTGTCGTCCTGGGTGTCGATCATCATCGCGCTGCTGACCGCCCTCGTGCTGGTGACGCCGCTCTACCGGGCCTGGCGCGAGCGGCAGCGCAAGCCGGCGGCGGCCTGAAGGCCGCCGCTCGGCCCGCTCATTCCGAGGCGAGGGCGTAGTCGAGCGGTATCTCGGTCGTCGACTTGATCTCCTCCATGGCGAACATGGAGGAGACGTCGGTGAGATCGACGCGGCTGATGAGCTTCTTGTACACCGCGTCATAGGCCGCAATGTCGGTGACGAGGGCGCGCAGGAGATAGTCTATCTCGCCGCTCATGCGATAGACGTCGACGATCTCCGGGATATCGGCCACGGCCTTCTGGAACTTCTCGAGCCAGGCGAGCGTGTGCTGGCTCGTGCGCACCGCGATGAACACGGTGACGCCGGCGTTGAGCTGCTTGCGGTCGAGCAGGGCGACGCGCTTGCGGATGATGCCGGCCCGTTCCAGCTTCTGGATGCGCCGCCAACACGGTGTGGGCGACAGGCCCGCCCGCTCCGCGATCTCGGCGATGGAGAGGGTCGCATCGCCCTGCAGGGCGGCAAGGATGCGACGGTCGAATTCGTCGATCGCCATGGGCTGTCCGCCTGCTATGCCTTGGCCGCCGGCCAGCCGTGGCGGGCGCGCTGCAGCAGTTCGTCCTTCGACAGGCCGTCGAGGCCGAGCACGGGCAGGAGGTCGTTCTCGGCCCGGAAGTCGCGCCCCCAGATGGCCGAGACGAGCGTGATCGCCGCCGCATGCACCGAGGTGTCGACGCCGGCGATCTTGCCCATCGCCTCGGCGAAGACGAGACCGTAGGGCACATCCTCGAGGATGAAGCGCGTATCGAGCGAGGTCGGCCCGGGCGGGCCGCCGCGCCGCGCATGGATCGTCCGCGCGATCTCGGCGAGGTCCGTCATCGGCACGTCGAAGGAGCGGTGGAAATGCTCCTCGATGGGATGGATCCTCAGGCCGAAGGCATCGGCAACGGCGAGCCGCTCGTGGTCCAGCGTCGTGATCAGCCGGCTGACGGAATCCGTCATGTAATGGTACTGCGGCCAGGTCTCGCCGCGTTCGATGCGCGTGAGATTGCCGAGCGCCAGCCCGAGATGGGCCACCGGGTTGATGTTGATGAGCGAGGTGGCGAGCACGTCCGATTGCGCGAGAAAGCGGTCGCCGAAGAGCGTCCGGCAGGTCTCGATGCCGACGGCGGCCTGCGAGACGGGCAGGGTGGCGACATGCAGGCTGGTGCGCACCGTCATGATCGCGACCTCGGTGCCGCTGCGCCGGCGCGCCGTCAGCACCGTGGTGCCCCAGGTGGCGATCGGCACCTCGACGCCCCGCTCGGCGAGGAGACGCGACAGGTAGAGCGCGCTCAGCGAGCACAACGAACTGATGACGACCACTTGGCCGGGCCGGATGTGCGGGGCCGCCGCTTCCATCACGGTGCGATGCCCGTTGCCGGGAACAGCGACGAGGATGACGTCGGCATCCGCGACAGCCCCGGCCGCGCTCGAAGCGACCTCCGGCCGGCACTCGCCCTCGATCTTGCCGCTGTAGCGCAGGCTCTCCCCCGCCGCGAGCTCGCGCGTGCCCGCGCCCGACGGCGACCAGAGCACCGGCACATGGCCGTGGTGGGCAAGCCAGGCGGCGGTGGCAAGACCGATACCCCCGGTCCCGAGAATGGCAACCTTCATGTCGTCTCCCGAAAGATTCCCTGTACACACCGGCGCATTTCCGGCGCTGGCTGCCGATCATAGCGCGGTGCGCGGGAATTCCTGCCTCAATTTGCCGGGCAGTGGAGCATGCGATTTCTACCACTCGCTCGAGTGCTTGCCTTTGCGCAAAGCCGTTCCCGCTCTTGCCAGCTGTTGAGCCGGGCGGCGGGCGCATGGCCCGCAAAGACGGCGCCGAGCGACAGGAGGACGACGGCTCCAGATGGAGCGCGGGCCACCACAGGGTGATCGAGGAGAAGGGTGAGCGGGCTTTCAGCATGAAATCCGCGTAGACGGGCGACCATTGAAGCGCTCGTCCTCGCCGATGAAGATCCGAGCAGCGTGGGGGCATCAGCCTTTGCGGCGGTTAGGGGACCCATCCCTTGCGGTCTCCTCGATTGTTGACACGCTGGAGAGGCACAAGAGACCTGCCGGACGGCTCTGGCGCGATCGCCTCCATTAAATGCGATCGGTTCGCGTTCAAAGAATGAATTATGATTTTATATAAGTGGCTTGTCGGACATTATTTAAAAATTGCTTTATCTAATGACATAACTCTCTCCCTGGCGGTTGCGCGACATCAATTACGCTCGCGCTCCCAGTGCTAAGCATATGTCAAAGGGCGAGGCGGCGTTGGGCCGCAGCGAGGTCCTGTTGAGCCGCACCGGCGCGATGCTAATGTCGCCGGTGAACCGGGGGACGGTGCGTGCAAATGAGGCGCAGACGGCAGGGGACGGGAACGCGACGCTGGATAGCGGTCGTCGTGGCCTATCTCTTCGTTTTGCAGTCGCTCCTTACAGGCCTTGCCGTCGAGGTCCATGCCGTCTCAGGCCGGGACGGCGACATTGCCTTCATGCTCTGCGCTCCCGGCACCATGGATATGCAGCAGGACGAGGGCACCCCTGCGACGGACGGGCGCTTCAACTGCTGCATCGCCGGATGTTCCCTGGCGGGCAGCGCCGTGCCGCCGGCAGCGAACGCCTTCACTCCCGTCGCCTACCGCATCGAGGACCGCATCGCCTTCGCGAACCATCGCGACGAGCCGCGCGGCTTCCTCGCCTGGCATTCTCCCGCCTGTCCACGCGGGCCGCCGGCCGCTGCCTGAACGGGCGACAGCGCCCGTCCCCCTGTCCCATCGCAACGCCTTCCCACCCGAAGCGCCACGTTGCGTGTCTTCCCGGAACAGCGCCGGCCAGCACGGCCGGCAAGGCAGGCATCCATGTTCAGAACCGTTTCGAGGCTGCTCGCGGCAGCCGTCGTCATCGCTTGTCCGCTCGCGGCGGGCGCGGCCCCTACCGAAATCACCGATGCGCTCGGCCGCAAGGTCACGGTCGAGCTTCCCGTCGCGCGTGTCGCCGTCAACTTCAACTTCGAGGAATTCACGGCCGTGGCCGGGCTCGAAGGCTGGCGCCGCGTCGTCGGCATCTCGCGTGCGCCGTGGGAAGGCTGGCGACCGGCCATCTTCTCCCGCTACAAGGCGGTCATCCCCAACCTCGCCGACATGCCCGATATCGGCCACACCGACGACGGCAGCTTCAGCGCCGAGAAGGTGATCGGGCTGAAGCCCGATGTCCTTTTCCTCTCCGAATGGGCCTACAAGGCGCTGACGACGGCCCGCGACCAGATCGAGGGCGCCGGCATCCCCATCGTCGTCATCGACTACAACGCCCAGGAGCTCGAACGGCATGTCGCCTCGACGCGGGCCATCGGCCGGGTCATGGGGGCCGAGGAACGCGCGGAAGAGCTCGCCGACCTCTATCGGCGCGAATATGCCGAGATCATGGCCAGGGTGGAGCGGGCCAGAAGCGAGCGGGCCGGCAAGCCACGCCCCAAGGTCTATGTGGAACTGGGGCAGGGCGGCGCCGACACCGTGGGCAACACCTACAACGGCACCATGTGGGGCCGGATCATCACGCTCCTCGGCGCCGAGAACCTCGCCGAGGGCCGGCTGCCCGGTCCGTGGGGGCAGCTCAACCCCGAGACCGTCATCGCCGAGGACCCGGACCTCATCCTCATCGCCGGCTCGTCCTGGGTGAATCGGCCGAAGGCCGTGCGCACCGGCTATGACATGACGCCGGACGGTACGCGCGCCACCCTGCGTCCCTATGCCGAACGGGCCGGCTGGTCCGACCTTGCCGCCATCCGCGAGGGGCGGATCGCCGCCATCGAGCACGGCCTGTGCCGCACGCTCTACGACTTCGTCGCGATGCAGTTCATCGGCAAGCTGCTCTATCCCGCCGCCTTCGCCGACGTCGATCCGGTCGGGGCCTTCCGGGACTACCACGAGAAGTACCTGCCGATCCCCTTCAGCGGCACCTGGATGCTGGACTACGGCCATGACTGACGTGCTCCTCGCGCCGCTGGCGCAACGCCGGGCCGAAGGCATCGCGGCCCTGCACGGCGCCATCGCGCGGCGCCGCGCCATGGTCCTTCTCGCCGGCAGCCTCGGGCTCGTCGCGAGCCTCGTCCTCGATGTCGCGACCGGCCCGGCCTTCCTCTCGCCGGCCGATGTCGTGCGCTCCCTCGCCGGTATGGCGGTGGAGCGCTCGGTCGATGCCATCGTGTGGTCGATCCGGCTGCCCGTCGCCTTCGTCGCGCTCGTCGTTGGCGCGGCGCTCGGGCTCTCGGGGGCGATCATGCAAACCATCCTCAACAACCCCCTGGCGTCGAGCTATACGCTCGGCGTCTCGGCGGGTGCGGGCTTCGGCGCCGCGCTCGTCATCGTCATCGGCGTCGCGCTGCCCGTGCCGGAGGCCTATGCCGTTCCCGTCATGGCCTTCCTCTTCGCCGCGCTCGCCTGCGCCGGTGTCTACGCCATCGGCCAGACGCGCGACGCCTCGCCGGAGATGCTGGTGCTCGGCGGCATCGCGCTCCTCTTCCTGTTCCAGGCGCTGTTGTCGCTCCTCCAGTTCGTTGCCTCGCCCGAGGCCCTGCAACAGATCGTCTTCTGGCTGTTCGGCAGCCTGCAGAAGGCGACATGGGGCAAGCTCGCCATCATCCTCCTGGTGCTCGTCGCCTGCGTGCCGTGCCTGATGCGCGATGCCTGGCGGCTCACGGCCCTCAAGCTCGGCGACGAGCGGGCCCGTGGCCTCGGCGTCGACGTGCGGCGGCTGCGCCTGCGCTGCTTCGCCCTCGTCTCGGCGCTGACCGGCGTCGCCGTGGCCTTCGTCGGCACCATCGGCTTCGTCGGCCTCGTCGCGCCGCATGTGGCGCGCATGCTGGTGGGGGAGGACCAGCGCAGCTTCCTGCCGGCCTCGGCGCTCTTCGGCGCGCTTCTCCTGTCGCTCGCCTCGATCGCCAGCAAGACCGTGCTGCCTGGCGCGGTCGTGCCGATCGGCATCGTCACCTCGCTCGTCGGCGTGCCCTTCTTCGTCTGGCTGACGGTGTCCTGCCGGAGGGCCTTCTGGTGAAAGTCGCCATTTTGCAGCTCGCCGTGCGCTACGGCGCGACGCAGGTGATCGACGGGCTCGACCTTTCGGCCGGGCCCGGCGAGATCCTCGCCGTTCTCGGGCCGAACGGCTCGGGCAAGTCGTCCCTCGTGAAGGCCGTGGCCGGCCTCGTGCCGCACGCCGGGTCCATCACCTTCGACGGCGAGGCCCGGCGGCCGGGGCGCATCGGCTACATGCCGCAGGACATCGGCGCACGCGCCGCGCTGACGGTGCTGGAGACGGTGCTGCTCGGCCGGCTGGGCCGGCTCGGCCTGCGCGTCGGGGAGGCCGATCTCGCGGCGGTGGACGCCGTCCTGTCCGAGCTCGGCCTGCACCGGCTCGCCGCCCGCTATCTGGGCGAGCTCAGCGGCGGCCAGCGCCAGCTCGTGTTCCTCGCCCAGGCGCTCGCAGCCGAGCCGCGCCTGCTGATGCTCGACGAGCCCATCAGCGCGCTCGACGTGCGCCACCAGCTCGAGGTGCTGGAGATCGTCCGGCGCCTCACCGTCGCGCGGCGGCTGACGACGCTCGTCGTGCTGCACGACCTCAACATGGCGGCCCGCTTCGCCGATGCGGTGGCCGTCATCTGCAACGGCCGGCTCGCGCGCTTCGGCACCCCGGCCGACGTCATCGACGAGGCCATGCTGGCCCAGGTCTTCGGCGTCGAGGCCTCCGTCGCCCTGGCCGGTGATGGACGCCCCAACGTCATGCCGCTGCGGGCGTCCAGGCACTGATCAGGACGCTGCATGCCGCGCGCGCGGCACCGCGACAGGGTGCCGGTAACGGATCAAGCAGGAGCCGGCGGCATCGATTTCGACGCTCGCGTCGACCTTGAAGACCTCGGCGAGGCGCCGGCTCGTCAGGACGTCGGCAGGTTTGCCTAGCGCAACGAGGCGGCCGGCCTGCATGACGGCGATGCGGTCGCAGAACATTGCCGCGTGGTTGAGGTCGTGCAGCGCCGCGATCACGGTGAGGTCCTGCGAGCGGACGAGGTCGAGCAGACCGATCTGGTGCTCGACGTCGAGGTGGTTGGTCGGTTCATCGAGAATGAGGATGCGCGGCTCCTGCGCGAGCGCGCGGGCGATGTGGAGCCGCTGGCGCTCGCCGCCGGACAGGGTCTGCCACGAACGCGACGCAAGATGCGTCATGTCGACGTCCGCCATCGCCTTGTCGACGATCGCGTCGTCGCGCGAGGACCAGGGGGAGAGGGCGCTCAGATGCGGCGTGCGGCCGAGCGCGACGGCTTCGCGGGCCGTCAGGCGCTCCGCCGTTTCCGCCTGCTGCTCGACGAGGGCGATTTGTCGCGCGAGATCGCGGCGTTTCATGCGGTTGAGGAGCGTGCCGGCGAGGGTGACGGTGCCCGAGACCGGCGCGCGCAGGCCTGCGAGCATCGCAATCAGGCTCGTCTTGCCGGAACCGTTCGGCCCGACGAGGCCGAGAAACTCGCCCGGCGTTACATCGAGCGACACTCGGTCGACGATGGCCCGCCGTCCGGCTCTCCAGACGAGATCCTGTGCGCTCAAGATCATCGGGCAACGGGCCTGTGTATGAGGATCAGCGCAAAGGCGGGCGCCCCGACGAGCGCCGTCATGACGCCGATGGGCAGGACCTGCCCGGGAATGACCGTGCGGGACAGGACGTCCGCCGCGATCATGAAGGTTGCGCCGATGAGGGCCGAGGCGGGCAGCAGTCGCCCGTGCCGCACGCCGACGATGAGGCGCGCCGCATGCGGAATGACGAGCCCGACAAACCCGATCGAGCCGACGATGCTCACCATGGTCGCCGTCATGAAGGCACAGGCGGCGATGAGCACCGCATAGACGCGCTTCACCGGCACGCCGAGCGATGCCGCGGACCGGGAGCCGAAGGCGAAGGCATCGAGCGCACGTGCATGGAGGAGGCAGATGAGGAGCCCGCCGAGCGCCACGGGCACGGCGAGCGACACATCGGGCCAGCGCACGCCTGACAGGTTGCCGAGCAGCCAGAACATGATGCCGCGCGCCTGGTCGGCGGTCGCCGATTTCGTGACGATGAGGGAAGTGAGGGCGTTGAAGAGCTGGGAGCCGGCGATCCCCGCGAGGATGATGGCCGCCGGGCCCCGTCCGGCCCCGAGCGCGAGCAGCGCGACGAGGCCGAAGGCGAGGAGCGCTCCGGCGAAGGCGCCGAGCGACAGCGATACGAAGCCGGAGCCGAGGCCGAGGATGGCGACCGCGACCGCCCCGCTCGAAGCGCCCGCCGAGATGCCGAGGATATACGGGTCGGCAAGCGCGTTGCGGAGCACGGACTGGAGCACGACGCCGCCCAAGGCGAGCGAGGCGCCGCAGCAGGCCGCGACGAGGGCGCGCGCGATGCGGTAGTTCCAGACGATGCCCTCGTCGATGGGATCGAGTGCATAGCCCGCACTCCACAGGCGGTTGGCCACGGTCTTGGCCACCGTCTCAACCGGAATGGACGTCTCGCCCACGGCCGCGCCGAGCGCGAGCGCGGCCGTCAGGATCGCGGCAGCGACGAGTCCATCCGCAACGAAGCGCAAAGGCGCGAGCGCCGGCCTTGTCCGGCCCGCGTCAACTTCGACCGGGGACAGCTGTAGCGACGTCACTGGACGAGACCGGCTTTCTCGAGCGCATCGGCGAGAACCTCGATGCCCTCGATCGTGCGGATCGTCGGGTTCATCGCCTGGGCGTCCATGACGATGACGCGGCCGTCCTTCACCGCCGGCATGAGGCGCGTGACCGGATCGCTCTCGAGGAATTTCAGCTTCACGGTGATGTCGTCGGCCGGGTAGCGGCGCCGGTCCATCCGGCCGGCGACGAGGACCGTCGGATTGGCCCGCGCGATCGTCTCCCAGCCGACCGTCGGCCATTCCTCCTTGCTCTCGATGACGTTGCGGACCCCGAGCGTCGCCATGATGTAGCCCGGTGCGCCGCTCAGCCCCGCGACATAGGGATCGATGTCGAGCTGGGCGCTGGAGAACCAAAAGACGGCCGACACCTTGCCGCCGAGCGAGGCGATCTTCTGCCGGGCCGCCGCTTCGCGGGCCTTCAGCTTTGCGATCAGCGTGTCGCCCCGCTCCTTGACGTCGAAGATGCGGGCGAGATCGTCGATCTCCTGATAGATCAGCTCCATCGAGAATTTGGTGGTGCGCACGCCGTCGCCGCCGCTCGAATTGTCCTTGCCGATGCAGTCGGCCGGGGAGGTGTAGACCGGGATGCCGAGCTCGGCGAACTGCTCGGGCGTCGCGACCACGCCCTGCGGGCCGATCTGCCACTGGAACTGCGTCGTGACGAGGTCCGGCTTCGCGCCGAGCACGCTCTCGAAGCTTGGATCGTTGTCGGCGAGCCGCGGGATGGTGGCATTGACCTCCTCGTAGCCCTCGATCACCGGCCCGAGCCACACCGCCGTACCGACGACCTTCTCCGCAAGGCCAAGGAGGTAAAGGATTTCCGTCGAGCTTTGGCCGACGGAAACCGTGCGCGTCGGCGCCTGCGTAAAGATGATGTCACGGCCGCAGTTCTTCACCGTCAGCGGATATTGTGTCTGCCCGGCGACGGCAGGTGGAGCAAGCGCCAGGAGGGCGGCTGCACCGCAGGCCCCGAGGAAGGGACGGAGGAAGCTGGTTGGCAAGGTCATGGTCCTTTTTGGGAAACAGGCCATCTGGTTTTGCCGTCCATCCCGTGCGGGAGCGGCGCAGATGGCTGAAAGCAGGGCGCGTCGCAGCAAAATGAAATGTTATAACATTCACTATGTCACGCCGGGTACCGGCGCAAGATCGTTTGCACGGCATTCGCGCCATACACAGGTGGCTGCGTAGCAGCGGTTGGCGATGAAGTGCATGCTGGTCGCACGGCGGCGCGTTCAGCCCGAGGAAGCCGCGCGGTATGGTGTCCCGTCCCGCAGGCTGCCTCGCTCTCGGCCGCTTGCTTCAGCATCGTCCTGAACTCGTCCTGGAAGGCGCCGGTCCACAGATGCGGGTTCTCGGACCTGATCTGGTTGATGGCGTTCGGTTTCCACGGACAAAGACACCGGCTTCAAACCCCATTATCGGGCGCAAAGGCCGGGCGGATGCGAGGATGGCGTCGACGGCTCACGCCGTGGTCCCGACGACCCAAGCGACCCACCGGGACACCCCGCCCGAGGACGTTTCGTTCCAGTCACGGCAGGTCTCCTGGCTCGCGGATCGTCGCCTTCGTCCGGCCTTCCCGGAGCCCGCGGGCTCCAGTGACACGAGATGGACGATTGGCTCGCCGCTCACAGTTGCGGGGGCAGCTCCGGCCTTGCCGCTCGGCGCACCGGATTCCCTCTTAGCTCTCGTTTCAGGACGATTCGAGAGACCATGACTACTAGATAGCGTGCCGATCGCGAGCGGCAGCGTCAATATCTTGGCGCCATCCTTCCTCGACTGTGTTGGCGAGCCGCCGAGCCGGCGAGCGTTCCCACTCCGGCGCACGGGGTGCGGGTTTCGTCGGGTGCGCTGCGGCACATCCCGGCAGCGCTGGCCGAATGATAACTTTCAGCCCTCCGCCGCAATTGGTACATTTTGAAACGAGTAGAGGCAGCATGCCGTGTCGCTCGATATCCGCGTTCTTGGAGACCTGACGGTCCTTCGCGCCGGCGAGGCCGTGTCCCTGCCGCCGTCGCGCAAGACGCGGGCGCTGCTGCCCTATCTCGCCATGACCGACAGGCCGCAGCGGCGCGAGCGGCTGTGCGAGATGTTCTGGGAAATCCCGGACGACCCGCGCGGTGCGCTGCGCTGGAGCCTGTCGAAGATCCGCCAGATCGTCGAGAACGGCGGGGGCGGCGTTCTGGAGGCCGACCGCAACACGGTCTATCTCAACAAGGACGGTCTGGTCCTCGATGCGGCGCCGCTGCGCGGCCTCGGCATCCGCGATATCGAAGCGCTCGGCACCGAAAGCCTGGAGGCGCTCGCCGGCGCCTTCCGCGGCCGCTTCCTCGACGATCTCTCGCTGCCGCGCTGCCCGGAGTTCGAGGCCTGGCGCATCGCCGTCGGCGACGAGCTCGACGTCACGCGCCTGCGTCTCCTGCGCATCCTGATCGACCGTCTGGCGGACGAGCCGGAGCGCGCGCTCGTCCACGCCCGCATGTTGCAGGCCCTCGAGCCCGACGACGAGACGGTGCGCACGGACATCCGCCGGCTCGGAGAGGCTGCCCGCCGGATCGCGATGGTCCAGCCGCGGCAGGCCAGGGAGGGCGAGGCTGCGCCTGTCGAGGCCCGCGAGGAGAGGGAGGCGGAGCCGCAGGGCCCGGCCGCAGCCACGCCGCTGGCCCAGGAAATCCGTCGCTGCGCGACGCCCGACGGCGTGCGGTTGGCCTATGCGTTGAGCGGCCAGGGGCCGCCCCTCGTCCGCGCCGCCCACTGGATGTCGCATCTGGAGCGCGACTGGGACAGCCCGGTGTGGAAGCACTGGATGGAGGGGCTCTCGGCCAATTTCCGTCTGGTGCGCTACGACCAGCGCGGCAACGGCCTGTCGGACCGTGACCCGGCCGATCTCACCTTCGAGGCGATGATCGCCGACCTTGAGAGCATCATCGACGCCGCGGGTCTGCGCCGAGTCTTCCTGCTCGGCATCTCACACGGGTGCGCCACGTCGATCGCCTATGCCGCGCGCCATCCCGAGCGCGTGGCCGGCATGGTGCTCTACGGCGGCTTCAGCCGGGGCTGGCGCAGGCGCGGGGACCCGCGCGAGGTGGCGCGCCGCGAGGCGATGAGTGCCCTGATGCGCGAGGGCTGGGGACAGGACGACCCGGTCTTCCGCCAGATGTTCACCTCCATGTTCATCCCCGAGGCGACGCCCGAGCAGAAGGATTGGTACAACGATCTGCAGCGGGACACCGTCTCGCCCGAGGTGGCGCACCGGATCTTCGAGGAAGGCGGCGAGATCGACGTGACGGATCTCCTGCCGCGGATCCGCGTGCCGACGCTCGTCATGCATGCCACCCGCGACGCGGTTATCCCCTTCGAGCACGGCAAGGCGCTCGCCGCCAGCATGCCGGGTGCGCGCTTCCTCGCGCTCGACAGCGCCAACCACGTGCTCCTGGCGCACGAGCCGGCCTTCGCCACTTTCCTCGAGGAGACGCGCCGCTTCCTTGCCGATCCGGAAGAAACGCAGAAGCTTTCCCAGCCGCCGGCGCGTCTCGGTATCGACCGGTCCCGCCAGTACGTCACGGTGCTGGCTGCCGAGGTCGTCAGCCCGCTCGATGCCGTCGAGACCGTCGATCCCGAGACCGCGGAGTGCGAGCTGCAGCCGATCTACGACCGCCTGGTGGCGGTGATCGAGGAGCACGGCGGCGTCGTCACGGCCAATCTCGACGGCATGGTCAGCGCGACCTTCGGCCTGGCACGGGCGACGGAGGACCACGCCTTCCTCGCCTGCCGGGCGGCGCTTGCGGCGCGGCTCGCGGTCGAGGAGCTGTCGCAGGGCAGTGCGCGGCTGAGGGCCGGGATCGACACGGGCGAGGTCATCGTGCGCCAGACGCCCGGACCGGACGGCATCCGGGTCGAGGTGAACGGCGTCGCCACGCGGTCCGCGAACCGCCTGATGCGCGCGCTGCGGCGAGCGACCATCGCCGCGACGGCCCGGGCGCGAACGGCAGCCGGCGGCTATCTCCAGATGCAGCGGATGCGCCATGCCGAACACCCGCAACTCGGGCGGGACGAGCGGGCCTATGAGCTCGTCAGCGAGAACCACGCCCTGTCCCGCTGGCATCTGAGGGCCAATCGCGGGCTGACCGGCCTCGTCGCGCGCGAGGCCGAGCTCAAGAGCCTCATCACGGCCTGGCGGCGCGTGCGCGAGGGCCATGGGCAGGTCGTCGGCATCGTTGCCGATCCCGGCCTCGGCAAGTCGCGCCTCGCGCACGAGTTCCTCGCCCTCGACGAGGTCGCCGGCTTTGCCGTTCTCGAAAGCGGCGGCCATGAATTCGATGCCAGCGTCTCGCTCGGCGTCGCCAAGAAGCTGCTGCTGTCCGCCTGCGGCATCCGCGGCGAGGACACGCTGGAGGAGGCGCGCGATCGCCTCCTGCGCCGGCAGGCGGAGCTTGCGCTCGACCCGGGTCACGGCGCGCCGTTGTCCTTCCTCGCCGACATGCCGGTCGAGGACGAGGCCTGGCACCGGCTCGATGCGCGCGAGCGGACGGCCCGCGTCTGCGCGGCGATGAGCGCCTTCCTCATCGCCGTGAGCCGGCAGGCGCCGCTCGCCCTGCTGGTGGAGGATCTGCACTGGATCGATGCGGAGAGCGAGGCCATCGTGAACCGCCTCGTCGATGCGATCGGCGCCAACCGCATCATGCTCATCGCCACCTATCGGCCGCACTACCGGCACGGCTGGGCACGCAGGGGCTCGTTCCAGCAGATCAGGCTGGAGCGTTTCGTGCGCGAGGAGATGGACGCGTTCCTGACGGCGCTGCTCGGCTCCGACCCGAGCCTCGGGGACCTGCGCGCGCTCCTGACCGAGCGGGCCGATGGCACGCCGCTGTTCCTCGAGGAGATGGTGCGGGCGCTGGCCGCGAGCGGCGCCCTCATTGGCCAGCCCGGCCATTTCGAGGCGAGAAGCCCCGTCACCGACGTGGTCGTCCCCTCATCGGTGCAGTCGGTTATCGCCGCCCGCATCCAGCAGCTCGGCGATACGGAGCGCCAGGTGCTGCAGGTTGCCGCCGTCATCGGCCGCAACGTGCCGCGCCCGCTGCTGCAGCACCTCATGGCCGGGGCCTATCTCGATGCGGCGCTCACCCGCCTGCAAGAGCTCGAATTCCTCTTCGAGGTGCAGAGCTTCCCGCATGTCGAATACACCTTCAAGCACGCCCTGACCCTCAACGTCGCCTACGACTCGCTGCTGCTGGAGGACCGCAGGCAACTGCACCGAAGCGTCTTTGCGGCGATGGAACGGCTCTATGCCGGCTCGCTGACCCACCACATCGAGCAGCTCTCCGAACATGCGTTTCGCGCCGAGCAGTGGGAGCCGGCCGCGCACTACCTGCTCATCGCCGCGGGCCGGGCCGAGGAGCGTTCGGCCTATGCGGCGGCGGCGCGGTTCCTCGAGAAGGCACGCAAGGCCATCGCGGCCCTGCCGCGGACGCCGGAGACGCTCGCCCAGGCGATCGACCTGCGCGTGCGCATGCGCCCGGCCTATGGCGCACTCGGCGACTATCACAAGGCTCTCGGCCCGCTCCTGGAGGCGCGCGAGCTCGCGATGGAGCTAGGGGATCCGCAGCGCATCTCCGACGTTCTCCTCCATCTGAGCTATCTCAACAGCTCGCACGGCCGCTTCGAGGAGGCGCTGGAGCCTGCGGAGACGCTGAATCGCGCGGCCACGGCCAACGGCGTCGAGCGCTGCATCAGCGAATCCGATCTCGCCGCCGCGCAGGCCCTCATCCTGCGCAGCAGGGCGCGGCAGGTGCTGGAGCGCCTTGCCCCGCACGAGGAACGCTTCACCAGGCTCTGGCGCCTGGAGCGCTTCGGGCAGATCGGCGCGCGATCAGTCTGGTATCTCGGCCATCGTGCCCAGGCGCAGGCCCGCCTCGGCCTGTTCGATGCGGCCGACCTGACGCTCGCCGAGCTGCGTCAAGTGGTCAGCGAGGTGGCGCGGCCCGTCGACAGCTGCGCGGAAGTCTATTTCACCGGGGTCGTCGAGGTCCTGCGCGGTCCCGATGCGCAGGTCGTGAAGCGTCTGCGGCAGACTGTGTCGGAGGCAAGCAGCAGCGGGCGGCTGCTCGTGCAGGGATGGCTGCTCGCCATTCTCGGCCACGCGGAATTCATGCTGGGCGAGATGGAGACAGCCTATGTCACGCTCGAGAAGGCCATCACCGAGGCCGAGCGGATAGACCTGCCGCAGTTCGAATGTCACGCCCGGGCCGTGCTGGCCGGCCTGCGCGCACGCCTGGGCGAGCCGGAGGCCGCGGCCAATCTCGCCCATGCGCGTGAACTCGCCCGCCAGCGCGACGACCCGTGGAGCGAGATCCTCGTGCTGCGCGGCTTCGCCGCGCTGAAGCCGGCGCGGTCCGCTGTGACCTGGCTGGAAGAGGCCTGCGCCCTTGCACGGCGGCGCGAACTGCGGCCTGAACTTGCCCGCTCGCTGCGAACCCTCGGACACGCCCAGCGCAGGATCGATCCCGCTCTCGCCGCCGCCACCCTCGCGGAGGCCGACGCGCTCTATGGCGAGATGGGCCTGCGCGAGCGCGTCACCGGCGCTTCGGGGCAGAGGACGGTGGAAAGAGCCGCCGAGGATCACGCCGCGACGGCAATAACGACGTAGCGTCGCTCGGGGACCGGGCGAGGTCGCGCCGCATCACGCGGCTTGCGACCGGGTAGCGGCTGCGCCAGCCAGCGCGACATGACGGGCGATGCGCTCCGCGACCAGCGTCTCGTGGGTTACGGGACCCATGTGCCCGGCGCCGGCCACCACCTCCAGGGCCGTGGCCGCAAGGCGCGAGGCGAGTTCCTCGGCGATGAGCCGCGTGGGTGCCGGCGCATGTTCGCCGCGCAGGAGGAGGACCGGGAAGGGGAAGCCAAGATACCGGCTCATCGCCGTCGACTCGTGGATGAGGGCGCGAAAGTCGAGGCTCGCCTTCGGCAGGTAGCCGACAAGCTTCGCCTGCAGGTCCGGGCGCATGGTGCTGAAGGCGCCGGCGCCGTTCCAGTAGTCGACGAAGCGCTCCGCCGCCGCCCGGTAGGAGCCTTCGGAGAGGCCCGTGTGGATGGCGCCTGCGATCGCCTGGATCTCCCGAAGCGCCGCTCGGCCGGGTGGGCCCATCGTCCTCAAGAGATGAAATGCGGACGGCTCGTAGAGGCTGAGGCTCGCCAGCCGCGCGGGGCGCTGGGCGGCGATGTGGAGTGCGAGGCCCCCGGCATAGGAATGGCCGACGAGATGCACCGGCCCCTCGAGGCAGTCGATCAGTGCGATGATGTTCGCCGCCTCGTCCGCCAGGGAGAAGATTGCATGGCCTTCCCACGCGCCGCCCCCGTCGGAGCCGATGAGATCGGGCGCGACGAGGCGATGGTCGGGGGCGAGGCGCTCTGCCAGCCTGCGCCACTGCCGGCCGCCGCCGCCGGAACAGTGCAGGGCGACGACGTGGCCGGCAGGGTGGTCGAGGTGCGATGCGATCGTCATCGGAGGCCGTTCCTCAGTACCCGTCGCGCCCGACGGGGCCATGTTTGCTGAAGGCCGTCACGTCGTCGATCTGCGAGCGATCGATACCGACGTCCAAGAGCAGGTAGTCGGGCAGCTCGTGGAGGTCCCGCCGGGCCTGCTGCAGGTGCAAGAAGCGGCGCATGTCGGCAAAGGCTCCCGCCACGATGCGAAGAGACGGAAAGCGAGCATGCCGGCTGGCGTGAAACGGCGTTACATGGTCGAGGGCACTCATGGTCGTCTCCATTCTTCGGGGCGCTGAAGGGCGCCGATGCGACACTTATCCGGGTTGAACGTGAGCGTGACCGTTGAAGAGAACGTCGGTTTCTGCGGTATGACTGTTGGATTTCTTCTCCTCATGCCGCAGTGCGGCGGCGCACGCCGAGATGGCATGCGATGTGCGCGGCAAGCGCCTCGGCATCCGCCCCTACGCCGTCGATGAAGCTCGAGTTGCGCCGGCGCATGAAGTGGAGGCCGAGCACGTAAAGCCCGGCGAGCGGGCAGATGCCGCCGTCGTGGACGATCTCGCCGCGGGCATCGAGAACCGGCATGTGCAGCCACGGATAGCTGCGCCGGTAGCCCGTCGCCCAGACGACGGTCCTGATGCCTGCCCGGTCGAGGTCGATCTCGGCACCGCCATCGTGAAGCAGGATCGGCTCGGCCGGCTCGTGCGCTGTCGCCCGGCGGAAGGTTCCGTTCTCGACCATTTCGTCGATGCTGTTCAGGATGCGGATGAGGCGCAGGTCCGCTGCGGCCGTGGTTTGCGACAGGTCGCCGGCAAAGCGCATCCGCCGGCCGCGGGCCCCGGTTGCCCGTCCCACGAGTTGTACGCCCCTGCGCTGCAGGATCGCGAGATCGATCGAGCGATGATCGGGGCTGCCGACGAGCTGCAGCGACGGCTCTTCGCGCAGGGTGGCGTGAGGGTGCATCTCCGCCTTCGCCTTGCGCAGGCTGCCGAGCCGATCGAGCCACCACAGGATGTCGTGCCCGCGGTAGCGGCGCGGCAGCCGCGTGTGATGGCCGACGGAGAGCGTGACGGGCCGCCCCGAGGCGTGGATCTCCTCGGCGAGCTGGATGCCGCTCGCCGAGGCGCCGAGCACGAGGACGCCACCTTCGGGAAGCTGGTCGGCTCGGCGATAGTCGCGCGGCACGACCTGCGCCATATGCCGCGCAAGGCGCGATGCCATGGCGGGAACGCGTGGCAGGTCGCAGTGGCCTGTGGCGATCACCAGGCCGCGCGCGGCCCATTCCCCCGCATCCGTGACGATGCGATATCCGGCGCTCACGCGCCGTGCGGATCTGACATCGACGCCGCTTTCGACCGGCGCGGCGATGCGCAGCGCGTAGTCTTCCAGAAACCGCACCGTCTCCGGCATGGTCATGAAGCCGTCGGGATCCGGCCCGTCGTAGCCGCCGCCCGGAAGCCGGGTCATCCAGTTCGGCGTCAGGAGCCTGAGCGAATCCCAGCGCTCGCTGCGCCAGCGTTCCCCCACACGTCCCCGTTCCAGGACGACATGGTCGATGCCGCGCGCACTCAGGCAGCGGCTCATGGCGAGGCCGGCCTGGCCGGCGCCGATGATGACGATATCGGTGTAACGCATGAAATGCGGGCCCCGCGGAAAATCGCCGGCCCCATGGCAATGGCGCCGGCGAAGGGGGAGGGTGCTTGTCGCGAATGCGTCAGGCGCTGACGCCGACGGTGACGGGCACGCCGTTGGTCAGCACGTCGAACACGGCCGAGCGGGCACGTGCCTGCGCCACGATCTCCTCGAGCTTTTCCTTCGGCGCGTCACCGGCGACGGTGATCTGCGCGCGGATGCCCTCGTAGCCGTTGCGGACGTCCTTCGACAGGCCGAGGATGCCGCGCAGGTCGATGTCGCCCTCGACGGTCGCCTCCACCTTGTGCAGCGTGACGCCGCGGGCGGCCGCGATATTGGCGATGCCCGAGGTGAGGCAGGCAGCAAGCGCGCTCAGGAGGAATTCGACGGGCGTCGGGCCCTGATCCGCCCCGCACAGGACGGCCGGATGGTCGCCATGGGCCTCGTGGGCGGTGGCGTGGGACTGCTCGGCGCCGGCGCCGAAGAAGTCCTTCATCGTGCTGACGCTGTGCGTGCCCGACACCCAGCGGCTGCGGGCGCGGAAACGGAACCGCGCCAGTTCCGGCTGCCCGGCCACGGCATTGATGGTGGCGAACAGCGTCGGCGTGTCGACGCCGTTACGCGGCGCCGGCGGCTCCTTCCGGGCCGGCTTGTCCATCGTCATGGCGGTGTTGTGCGTCGTGGTGTGCATGTCGCGCTCCGGGGTGGGGAGAAACTGGCGGCCGGGTCTCGCCGCGGCCGTCGTCATGTCTCGGCCATCGCCGTGTGACGCGCCGTGTGAACAAGGGTGGAAAATGCGACGTCCCGCCGGCCTCGGGAGGCGGAAACGTTGGAATCCAGGTCGCGGCGCGCAAAGCGTGAAAAAGGGGAGCGGCGAGGGCCGCTCCCCTTTTCCTGGTTCGCCGGAGGGGACGCTAAGCCCCCGGGCGCCGCCTCAGGCCTTTGCGCGCGCCCATAGCGGCAGCAGGCTGTCGGGATCGGGACAGGCACCGGGATCGTGGCCGATGCCCGCCGCCGCAAGGCGCGCGCTGAGCGAGCCGTCCTTCCAGGCGGCGAGCGTATCCGTGCAGCCGCCCACGTGCCGGCCGCCGACGAAGACCTGCGGGATGGTCGGCGAGCCGATGCGCGCCCGGAGCGCCTTGCGGATCTCCCCGTCCATGGCGTTTCTCTGCCGTTCGGGCGCATCGATGTCGATGGACCGGTAGGCGATGCCGGCGCGGTCGAACAGCTTCCGGATGCTCCAGCAGAACTCGCACCATGTCAGGGCGAACATGACGACCGGATGGTCGGGATCGCCGATGGCCTCGTCGACGAAGGCATGGGCCGCCGGGTCGATGCTGACCTCGCCGGTAGTCGCCGGAGAGGCCGCGAAGGACGGTGGCCGGTCGAAGCGGTAGCCGGGCGTCGAATGGGAGATCTCCTCCTCCTCCGGCGACATGTCCTCCGCGATGTGGTCGAACAGGATGGTGCTCAGATAGCGCTCGCCCGTGTCGGGCAGCATGCTCAGGACGTTCCGGCCCGGCCCGGCCCGGCGCGCCACCTCGATGGCGCCGGCGAGCGTCGCCCCGCCTGAGATGCCGGCAAGGATGCCTTCGTCCGTGGCGAGCCGGCGGGCGGCTGCGAGGGCACTGCCGCCGGAGACGGGCACGATCTCGTCGACGAGGCCCTCTGCCATCGCCTTGCCGACGATTTGCGGGATGAAATCCGGGCTCCAGCCCTGCATCGGATGGGGACGAAAGCGCGTGTGCGCCCGGGTCGGCATGCCGCGCTCGTCGAAGGTCTGCGTGATGCCGCTCGACAGGAGCGTGGAATTGTCCGGCTCGCAGACGACGATGCGCGTCTGCGGCCGCTCGCGCTTGAGCACGCTCGCCACGCCCGCGAGCGTGCCGCCGGTCCCCGTGCCCGTGACCCAGTAGTCGAGCGGACGGTCGCGGAAGGCCTCGAGGATCTCGCGCGCCGTCGTGCGGGCATGGATGGCGGCATTGACCGGCGTCTCGAACTGCCGGCACAGGAACCAGCCGTGCGTCTCGGCCAGCTCGATCGCCTTGGCGAGCATGCCGCTGCCGCGCTCGACGGCTGGCGTCAGCACCACCCGCGCGCCGAAGAAGCGCATCAGCTTGCGCCGCTCGAGGCTCGCGTTCTCCGGCATCACGATGACGAGCGGGTAGCCCTTGCGGGCACAGACCATGGCGAGGCCGATGCCCGTGTTGCCGCTTGTCGCTTCCACCACTGTCTGGCCCGGCTGCAGCGCGCCGGTCCGCTCGGCCTCGGCGATGACCGCCGAGGCCAGCCGGTCCTTGACCGAGCCGCCCGGATTGAACGCCTCGAGCTTGGCGAAGAGCGCGCCGCCGCCCTCGTGAATGCGGGTGAGGCGAACGACGGGCGTGTTGCCGATCGTGTCGAGGATGCTCTCGTAAGGCACTGATGTCATTGCCATCATCCTTGTCTGGAGTGTCGATGTCGAAGGGGGCTCAACGGCTCGTCCACGGGGCCGGCGCGAGGCCGCTCGGGGTGGCCTTGCCGCGCGTCGTCGTGCCGGCGGCCAGCATGGCGATGGTGGCGAGATTGGCGACGCCGGCCACGAAGGCGATGAGGAAGGCGAGCGTGTAGCTGGCGAAGCCGTCGTAGACGAGTCCGCCGAGATAGCCGCCGACCCCCATCCCGGCCCAGGCCACCATCATCACCGTGCCGAGGGCCTGGCCGAAGCGTCCAGCCGGTACCAATTCGCGCACGCACAGGATGAGGCAGGTCATGTTGCCGGCGAAGCCGAAGCCGAACACCGCCGAGAGCGCGAGAAGGCTGATCTGGTTGTCGAGGAGGGGATAGATCGCGACGCATGCCGTCTGCATGAACGAGGCCGTCGCATAGGCGGGCAGGTTGCCGATCCGATCGGCGAGGAGGCCGAAGGCGACGCGCCCGACGGTGCCGAACAGCATCGCCACGAGCAGGCTCGTCGATCCGAGATCGGACGAGCCGCAGACTGCGGTGACGAAGCTGGCGAGGTGCACGAGCGGAAAGCCCATGCACGCGCAGCACAGGAAGGCCGCGGCCGCAAGCAGCAGGACGGGCGAGGGGCGGCCATCGCCGCTTGATCCCGTTCCGGCAGCCGGTGCCGGCGGAGCCATGGCGACCGGCGGGCGGCGGACGGACGGCATGAGGAGGCCAAGCGCCACCAGGGTCGCTGCGGCGAGGATCGCATAGGCCGGCCGCCAGCCGACGCTGTCGATGAGCAGGTTGGCCGTGTAGGGCATCACGCCCTGGCCGAGCGCGCCGCCCGCGGTGACGATGCCCATGGCGAGGCCGCGGCGACGCTCGAACCAAAGGGCAGTGACCGACAGCACCGGTGCATAGAGGCAGGCGAAGCCGAGCCCGCCGAGCACGAGGCTCGCGGCATAGAGATGCCAGAGCGACTGAGCGAAGGCGAAGGCGCCGAGCGCGGCGACCATCGCGGCCGAGCTGAAGGCGAGGAGAATGCGGGCGTCGAGCCGGTCGGACAGGCGCCCCCAGAAGAGCCCGCCCAGCGCCATGCCGACCGTGGACAGCGTATAGGCGAGGCTGAGGTCCGCCCGCGACCAGCCGAACTCGGCCTCGAGCGGCCGGATGAAGACCGACGGCAGCGCGAGGGCACCGAAGCCGAAGGCCATGGCTGTCGTTGCACCGGCCGCGGCGAGGAGTGCGCGCAGCGGCACCGGGGCGGCGCTGCCGCTGGTGATGCCGGGCACGGATTGCTGCATCTGCATGAGGTCCTGCTCCCGAGGAGTGGTCCCCCTTCAATCGGGGCTCCACATGGGAGCCGGCGTTTGAGCGAGCGTGGAAAGGCGTCCTGCGACCGTGGGAATGCGGGGCGTTAAGGCGCTTTCGGGGGCGCCACAGCTCGCTTCGCACGCGCGGGTAACGGCGAGCGCCGAGGAGGAGCGCTGGCGGCCTTGTTCACGGCCAACAGCTGCGGCGCCTGCAATTCGATCGTCGGGCCCGCCTCACCAGCACGCATTGGACTTGCCACCGTTGCCGGTTCGCGCGGTGATGGCGAAACGAGTCGCCTCCGTCAGGCCGTCGGCTTTTCCCATTCCATGATATGGAAATAGGGCACCCGCCTGTAGCGATCGGCCGTCTCCGTCGGGCCGCCGTGTGGTGCCGGTTCAGCGAAATGTTTCAGGGTCAACCCGTTCTCAATCAACAGGCCCATATAGGTGCTGAGGGGGCGATGCCAGTTGCGGATGCGGATGCCGCGCCAGCTGACCCAGATGGCGCGCTCTTCCAGATAATTGTCGATCGCATAGCGGAGTTGTCCGCTCGCATCAGGTTGCCAGCTGTCCGGCAGGCCGGCCGTGCTGAAGCTGTTGAGATTGGCGATCAGCAGCGTCCCTCTGGGCCGAAGCACCCGCGTCATTTCAGCGATGGCGGCCGCGGCGTCCGGGATGTCGATCAGTGTCAGATAGCTCACCACGAGGTCGAAAGCGGCGTCTGGAAACGCGAGTTGCTCCGCCCGCCCCGACCTGTAATCCCCGCCCGGGTCACGGCGCCGCGCCTCCTCGAGGAGCGCCCGCGTCGGGTCGATGCCAACCGCGCGGATGCCAAGCTCCGCCAGCATGCGGCAGAAGCGGCCTTCGCCGCAGCCGACATCAAGCGCGCGTGCGAAGCCTCGCCCGCGAACACGCTCCAGCATGGGCCCGTCGAGCACGAATACCCGGCCGAAGTCGCCACGCTCGCCAAGGCTGGCGACCCACGCCTCGGCTGATTCCGGCCATCCTTCGGTCATCGACACTCCCTCTTGCATGTCGCCCGTCAGCTCGATCAGCGTGCGATGTCGCCGGACACGCGCATGCGCGCTCGGGTCGCCGCATCCACCAGAGCGCGTATCTCCGCCAGAAGCGGGTGGCGGGCGGTATGCTGCACGCCATAGTCCAGATTGAAGGCGTAGTCGAAGCCGGGCGGATTGCGGCCGACGTTGTGCTGGAGCATCGTTTCCAGCTTGTCGAAGCCCTTGGCCAGTATGGCTTCCGGCGTCGCGGCAGCATTGTATTCATCCCACAGGGCGAGGATGTCGCGATTAAGGTCCGCGGGCAGGGGCGCGCAGAGCTGCATCAGGTCCGCTCGCTCCCGGCTGGCCCTGCCGTCGTCGGCGCGCTGGGCGATCGCCGGGATGTCGCCCGCGATCGCCTCGCCGAGATCGTGCACGATGCACAGCTTGAGCAGGCGATGCAGATCGCAGCCGGCCAGTTCCTTCTCGAACATGATCACCAGCAGGCACAGGCGCCAGCTGTGCTCGGCGGTGCTTTCGGCACGGCCGTTCGACGTCCTGCCGCTGCGCAGCGTGTCCTTCAGCCGCTCGGCCGCCTGGATGAAGTCTATAATGCCGGTGAGCCTTTCGCTGTCGATCACGGGTTGCATGCCGCTGTCCTTCGCGCCGTCGTTCTGCACCGGCACCGGGCGGTTTCGGTCTCACGGGGTGCCGAATCTCTCGATAGCCGATCGTTCCGACGCATTCTCGACACCGTCGGGGTCGTGTGGAATCCCCGGGAGCGTTCCTGCGATAGGTTGCGCCTGCAGGTCAACCGGTTCGCCGCCGTGCGTCCTGGCTGGAAAGACCCTGCACCCTCCACTCGCTGAGCGGCAGGATGTCGGGCGCTCCCCCCATCGGGGCGTACCAGGAATCGACCGCCCAGTCGGTGCCGCCCGTATCGCGGATGACGGCGGTGGAATGAAAATACCGGCCGTCGATGAGGAAGCCGCGCGAGGCAACGGATCGGACCGTGTGATGGCGCAGGAGATCGTGCTCCGCGAGATAGAGGAGGAGGGCGCGCGTGTTGGTCGATTCGTCGATGCAGTCCATCTGACCCGGCTCGCCCGAGGCGCCGAAGCGCGAGCGCGGCTCATCGCGGATGCCGATCACGTCGAAGGCGCGGCGCTCGAAATGGCGCACGGCGTCCGAAATCGCGGCGCGCTCGGCGGCCGGGGATCGACGTCCCCTCGCGAGGATGGCAGCGAAGCGCCGGGTATCGGCGGCATCGAGGACAAGGCTGGCCCTGAACCAGCAGCCATAGCCATGGCAGACGTGGATCACGTTTTGCGCAACGGCCGGGCGGCTGGCGCTGTCCATGGCAGACAGCGCGCAAAGGAGCAGGAGGAGCGATCGCAGGCGACCGCGCCTTGTGCTGATGCCCGGCAGTGAGACGATCATTCCGAGCCTTTCGAACGCAGAGGCCGTGATCGGGAGCAAACCTGCCGGCGCCCCCGCCGCGGAGAACTATAGCGCTCGTTGCACCTTGCACCAGCATCTGCCGCCGGCATGGCCGCCCTGGACACCAGCCGCCCAACCCGCGCACGGGTTTCATCCGGGCCAACAAACGCCTGTGCGAGCCGGCGGTTTTCGCCACGAGCCCCGATGAGCGTCGCCGGGACCGAGGACAGGGCCGGGCGAGCCGACCCGGAGCATCGATTCACGCTTGACACCAGCCGGCTTCCGTCCCAACCTGCTGAAAAAATGTAATCGATTACAAACATCGATCGCAACGCTTCTGGGAGGAAGCCATGGGTTCGTTCTCACGCCTTTCAGCGTGCACGTTTGCTTTCACTCTGCTCTGCAGCACGCCCGTCCTCGCACAGGAGAAGGCGGAGGTGATGCACTGGTGGACTTCGGCCGGTGAATCCGCCGCGGTCAAGGTCTTCGCCGACGCCTATACGAAGGCCGGCGGCACTTGGGTGGACAACGCCATCGCCGGCGGCGTCAACGCCCGCGCGGCAACGGTCAACCGCATGGTGGGCGGCAATCCGCCGACCATGGCGCAGTTCAACACTGGCAAGCAGTTCGACGAACTCATCGAGAACGGCCTCCTCGTCGACGTCGAGGCAATCGCCCAGGCCGGCAAATGGCGCGAGCTGATGCCGAAGCCGATCATCGAGGCGACCGTCCGCGACGGCAAGTTCTACGCCGTGCCCGTCAACATCCACGGCCAGAACTGGATGTTCTACAACACCAAGATCTTCGCGGACGCCGGGCTCGAACCGCCGAAGACCTTTCCCGAACTCATCGAGACGGGCGAGAAGCTGAAGGCCAAGGGCGTCATTCCCATTGCGCTCGGCGGCCAGCCCACTTGGGAGCGCAACCTGTTCAGCGCGCTCCTCGTCGGCCATGGCGGTGCGGACCTCTTCCGCAAGATCTACGGTGCCCGCGACGTCGAGGCCGCCAAGAGCGACAAGTTCAAGGAAGTGGCCGAGCTCTACGGCAAGATGCGCGGCCTTGTCGATCCCGGCAGCCCGGGGCGCAACTGGAACGATGCCGCCTCACTCGTCATCACCGGCAAGGCGGCCATGCACTTCAACGGCGACTGGGCGAAGGGCGAGTTCATCGCCGCCGGCCAGACGGCCGGCAAGGAATATGGCTGCACCATCGTCGGCGAGGGCAAACTCGTCATCGGTGGCGACGTCTTCGTCTTCCCGGTGACCAAGGACGCCGGTGCCCAGGCGGCCCAACAGAAACTGGCGGCGGTACTGCTCGACCCTGAGACCCAGCTCGCCTTCAACAAGAAGAAGGGCTCCATCCCCGTGCGTCTCGATGTCGACGTGTCGAGCATGGACGCCTGCGCCCAGAAGTCCCACGCCGTGCTCAAGGATCCCGCCAACCAGGTCGAAGCGACCGAGATCATCAGCACGCCGAACTTCACCGGCGCCATGCAGGACGCCATCACCCAGTACTGGAACACGTCCTCCATGTCGGCGGACGCCTTCGTCGAGAAGGTCGTCACGGCGATGCGCAGCGCGAGCTGACCGGCGGCGCCGGTCCGGCCATTGCCCGGATCGGCCTCGCGCCTGTTCCAACCTCTGCCAACGCAAGCCGCCGCGCGCTCCTGCGGGAGGCGGGCGGAACCGGGAGGAGGTCCCATGGCTACCGTCACCGTCCGTGCCGCTGCCACCGGCGCTGCGGCGCCAGCGGCACGCCCGCGCATCGGACGAGGCCTTCCCGCCGCGCTCGCCCTCGTGCCGACGGCGCTCATCGTGCTCGTCGTCTATGTCGGCTGCATGCTGTGGACCGTGCGGCTGTCCTTCACGAGCTCGACGCTGCTGCCGAAGTTCGACTTCGTGGGCCTTGCGCAATACGAGAGGCTGATCCTCAACGACCGTTTCGTCGTCTCGGCGCAGAACACCGTCATCTTCGGCGTCCTGTTCATCGCCGGCTGCCTCGTGCTCGGCTTTCTGCTCGCGGTCTTCATCGACCAACGGGTGAAGGGCGAGGGTGCTTTCCGCACCGTCTTCCTCTTTCCCTATTCAATGTCCTTCGTGGTGACGGGCGTGGCCTGGCAGTGGTTCCTCAACCCGGGCCTCGGGCTCGAGAAGCTCGTCCGCGACATGGGCTTCTCCGATTTCACCTTCGACTGGCTCGTCAACCAGGAGATGGCGATCTACACCCTCGTCATCGCCGGCATCTGGCACGGGGCGGGGCTCACCATGGCGATCCTCCTCGCCGGCCTGCGCGGCGTCGACGAGGACCTGTGGAAGGCCGCGCGCGTCGATGGCGTGCCGCCCTGGCGCTACTACCTCTCCATCGTCCTGCCCCTGCTGCGGCCGATGGTAGTGACCGCCACAGTGCTCCTCGCCATCAGCGTGGTGAAGCTCTACGACCTCGTCGTCGCCATGACCGGGGGCGGGCCCGGCATCGCCACCGAAGTGCCGGCCAAGTTCGTCATGGACCACCTCTTCGAGCGCAACAACATCGCGCTCGGCACCGCCGCCGCGACGCTGATGCTGGTGACCGTCGTCATCATCATCGCGCCGTGGATCTACGCCCGCTACGTCCGCAGCAAGGGGAGGCGCTGATGAGCGCGTCGCTGCCCAGCGGCCCGCGGCCGCGCCGCCTCACGCCCGGCCGCATCGGCCTCTATGCCTTCCTCCTCACGGCGGCGGTCTTCTTCCTCCTGCCGCTGTGGATCATGCTCATCACCTCCTTGAAGCCGATGGAGGAGATCCGGCTCGGCAACATCCTCGCGCTGCCCATGGCGCCGACGCTCGAAGCGTGGGGCAAGGCCTGGTCGTCCGCTTGCACGGGGCTCGACTGCAACGGCATCAGCGTCGGTTTCTGGAACTCGGTGCGCATCCTCGTGCCGTCGGTGATCCTGTCCATCGCGCTTGGCGCGGTGAACGGCTACGCCCTGTCGTTCTGGCGGGTGAAAGGGGCCAACGTCCTCTTCGGCGTGCTGCTCGTCGGCGCCTTCATCCCCTATCAGGTGTTTCTCTATCCGCTGGTGCGCATCTTCTCGCAGATGGGCATCTACAATTCGCTCACCTGCATCGTGCTGGTGCATGTCATCTTCGGCCTGCCGACGATGACGCTGCTCTTCCGCAACTACTATGCGGGCATCCCGATCGAACTGTTCAAGGCGGCGCGCATCGACGGCGGCGGTTTCTGGACCATTTTTCTCCGCGTCATGCTGCCGATGTCGGTGCCGATGCTCGTCGTCGCCACCATCCTGCAGGTCACCGGCATCTGGAACGACTTCATCTTCGGGCTCACCTTCGCCGGCCGCGAGAACCTGCCGATGACGGTGCAGCTCAACAACATCGTCCACTCCACCCAGGGCGAGCGCGCCTACAACGTCGACATGGCCGCCACCATGCTCGCGGCGCTGGTGCCTCTCGTCGTCTACTTCGTCTCCGGGCGCTGGTTCGTCCGCGGCATCGCCGCCGGCGCAGTGAAAGGATGATCCATGTCGGCTGTCTCCATCCGTGACGTCTCCGTCGCCTTCGAGGCGGTGCGCGTCTTCGACGGGCTTTCGCTCGACATCGAGGAGGGCGAGTTCGTCGTCCTCCTTGGCCCCTCCGGCTGCGGCAAGTCCACGCTGCTCAATGCCGTCGCCGGTCTCATCGACGTCGCCGACGGCCAGATCTTCATCGGCGGCCGCAATGTGACCTGGGAGGAGCCGAAGGACCGCGGCATCGCCATGGTCTTCCAGTCCTACGCGCTCTACCCGCGCATGAGCGTGCGCGAGAATATGTCCTTCGGCCTCCGAATGGCGAAGACGCCGAAGGCGGAGATCGGGCGCCGGGTGGCGCAGGCGGCGGAACTCCTGCAAATCGGCCACCTGCTCGACCGGCGGCCGGACCAGCTTTCGGGCGGTCAACGCCAGCGCGTCGCCATCGGCCGGGCGCTCGTGCGCGATGCCGCCGTCTTCCTCTTCGACGAGCCCCTGTCGAACCTCGACGCCATGCTGCGCAACGAGTTGCGCGTCGAGATCAAGCGTCTGCACGCACGCCTCGGCAAGGCGACGATGATCTACGTCACCCATGACCAGATCGAGGCGATGACGCTCGCTGACCGCATCGTCGTCATGCGCGACCAGAAGGTGCAGCAGATCGGCTCGCCCGCCGAGATCTACGGCCGGCCGGCCAATCTCTTCGTCGCCGGCTTCATTGGCGCGCCGCAGATGAATTTCCTCAACGGCCGGCTCGAGGCCGAGGGCGGCGGGCTGTCCTTCGTCGCCGGCACCTTACGCCTGCCGCTCGCCGGCTATGCCTTCAACGGCGCGCCGCCCGTCGGCGAGGAGGTCGTGCTCGGCGTGCGGCCGGAGCATCTGGCGCTCGCCGAGGCGGGCCTCTGGCAGGGCTTCGGCGTCGACATTGTCGAGCCGATGGGCGCCGACACGGTGCTGTGGTGCTCCGATGGCACCCATACCCTGCAGGTGCGCACGACCGGGACGAGCCGGATCACGCGCGGCGAGCGCGTCGGCCTGGGCCTCGATCCCGAACAGGTTTCCCTCTTCGCCGCCGATACCGGCGAGCGCCTGTGAACCCTCCCTCGGCCGGCGCGGGCGTTCCGCGCCGGCCTTTCCGCTATGCATGAGGCTCTCATGTCCGTCACCGATTGCCTGTCGATCCAGCTCTACACCCTGCGCTCGCTCGAAGACCTCGACCGCATCCTCGATACGGCGGCCGAGGCCGGCTACCGCCGGGTCGAGACCGTGGGCTCGCAACTCGACGACGCCGCGCGCGTCAAGGCCAAGCTCGACGCGCGAGGGCTCGCCGCCTCGTCGAGCCACGTCAGCCTCGCGGCCCTGCGCGAGCGGCCGGAGGCCGTCGTCGAGGCCTGCCGCACCCTCGGCATCACCGATCTCTACATGCCGGCGGTGCCGCCGGAGGAGCGGGACATGGCGGCGGAGGGCTGGCGCGCCGTCGGCCGCGAACTCGGGCAAATGGCCGAGCGCTTCGCGAAGGAGGGCATCCGCCTCGGTTATCACAACCACCATTGGGAGCTGCAGCCGAAGGCGGGGCCGACGACGGCCCTCGAACTCCTCTTCGAGGGCGCCGGCGCGAGCCCGCTGACGTGGGAGGTGGACGTCGCCTGGCTGGTGCGCGGCCATGTCGACCCGAAGCCCTGGATCGAGCGCTACCGCAACCGGATCACCGCCGCCCATGTCAAGGACATCGCACCGGCCGGAGAGAACGAGGATCAGGACGGCTGGGCCGATGTCGGCGCGGGCGTCCTCGACTGGCGCGACCTGTGGCGCGTCTGCCGGGCGGCGGGCGCCAGGTGGATGGTGGTGGAGCACGACAAGCCGGCCGATCCCGCCCGCACGGCCCGGGCGAGCCTCGCCTTCCTCAACGGCATCGAAGGGTGATCGCCATGGCCAGTCTCAACGTCGGCATCGTCGGCTGCGGCGTCATCTCCGGCATCTATCTGAAGAACATCCTCGCCTATCGCGGCCTCACCCTGCGCGCCTGCGCCGACATGCGGCCGGAGGTGGCGCAGGCGAAGGCCGCCTCTGCCGGCATCGAGGCGATGAGCGTGGACCAACTCCTCGCCAGCGAGGATATCGACCTCGTCGTCAACCTCACCGTTCCCGCCGCGCATTTCGGCGTCTCGCTCGCGGCGCTCCAGGCCGGCAAGCATGTCTTCTCGGAGAAACCGCTCGCGGTCGATTTCGAGCAGGGGCGCAAGCTCGTCGACGAAGCCGAGGCCCGCGGGCTTTTACTCGGCTGCGCGCCGGACACTTTTCTCGGCGCGGGCGGGCGGCTCGCCCGCAAGCTGGTGGATGAAGGCGCGGTGGGACGGATCCTGTCCGGCACCGCCTTCCTGATGTCGCACGGCATGGAGCACTGGCATCCGGATCCGGAGTTCTTCTTCAAGCCGGGCGGCGGGCCGATTCTCGACATGGCGCCCTATTACCTGTCCGCGCTCATCAATCTCGTGGGGCCTGTGGCCCGGGTCTTCGCCATGGCGAGCATCGGCTTTCCCGAGCGGGTCGTGACGGCTGAATCGCCGCGCAAGGGCGAGCGCATCACCGTCGAGACGCCGACGAGCGTCATGGCGCTGATCGAATTCGTCTCCGGCGCCCAGGTGACCTTCACCATGAGCTGGGATGTGTGGAAGCACGGCCATCCCGCCATCGAGCTCTACGGCACCGAAGGCTCCATGCGCGTGCCGGACCCGAACTTCTTCGGGGGCGTGGTCGAGACCACCGAGCGTGGCGGTGAGTGGCGGAGCCACGATGCCGGCGCCCTGGCGCTCGGGGCACCCAACTGGCGTGCGCCCAACTGGCCGCCGGAGATGCCTGACCGCGCCAACTATCGGGCACTCGGCCTTGCCGATCTCGCCAGCGCCGCGCTCGCCGGCACACCCCACCGCTCGACGGGACGGCTCGCACTGCACGTGCTCGAGGTGATGCACCGCATCCTCGAATCCGCCGCGACCGGGCAGGCGATCGCCATCGCCACGGCGCTGGACCGTCCGCCGGTCCTCGAGGAAGATGCCGCCGGCGCGCTGTGGAAGGGGCTGCCGGAGACGGCGAGCGCAGCCTGACGCGCGGGTGGCCAGTAAGGGAGATGGGTCTGTGGAGCCTGTTCGCTGGGGCATCCTGAGCACGGCCAGGATCGGCCGGGAGAAGGTCGTGCCCGCCATGATGAAGAGCCCGTCATGCAAGGTGGTCGCGGTCGCTTCGCGCGATCTCGAGGCGGCCCGCGCCATGGCCTCGGCGCTCGGCATCGAGCGGGCCTACGGCTCCTACGAGGAGCTTCTGGCCGATCCGGAGATCGAAGCCGTCTATAATCCGCTGCCCAACCACCTGCACGTGCCGCTGACGCTCGCCGCCGCGGCGGCGGGCAAGCATGTCCTGTGCGAGAAGCCCATCGCGCTCGACGCCGCAGAGGCACGGCAGCTCGAGGCGGTGGCGGACAAGGTCCTCGTCGCCGAGGCCTTCATGATCCGCCATCACCCGCAGTGGCTCGCCGTGCGCGACATGGTCCGTGCCGGCGAGATCGGCGAACTGCGGCTCGTCAATGTGCTCTTCTCCTATTTCAATGCCGACCCGGCCAATATCCGCAACATGGCGGAGATCGGCGGCGGCGCGCTCTATGACATCGGCTGCTATGCCGTCGTCAGCGGGCGCTACCTGTTCGAGGCCGAGCCACAGCGCGTCGTCAGCCTCATCGAGCGCGACCCCGCCTTCGGCACCGACCGTCTGTCGAGCGGCCTCGCCGATTTCGGCGGCGGACGCCAGCTCGTCTTCTCGGTCTCGACCCAGCTCGTGCCCTTCCAGCGCGTCGAGGTGCTCGGCACGAAGGGGCGCATCGAGATCCGCATCCCCTTCAATGCGCCGCAGGGGGAGGGCACGCGCATCCTCGTCGACAGCGGCGCTGCGCATGACGATGCAGCGGCGCGTTTCGTGGCGATCGCGCCGTGCGACCAGTACACGCTGCAGGGCGAGGCCTTCTCCCGGGCCGTGCGGGGCATCGCGCCACTCGCGGCCGGCATCGAGGATGCCGTCACCAACATGCGCATCCTCGATGCGCTCTACCGGTCGGCGAAAAGCGGGGCCTGGGAAGGCGTCTGACGCAGAGCCGGCTCACACCGCGATGACGCGGCCGGGCCACGGATTGCGGCCATCGCGCAGCCACAGGAGCGTGTCGAGCCAGAAGCCTGAGGCGTGGCTGTCGTGGAACAGGCCGAAATGGCCGATGGCCTCGCGGCCGTAATCGGCGGGCGCGAGACGCACGGCGGTTCGTGCGGCGCCGGCATAATAGCCGAGCGCGCGGCGGATCGCCGGCACGGTGCCGAATTCGTCGTCCGCCATGGTGACGGCGAGGATAGGCGCCGTCACCGCCGCCATGCGGGCGAGGACGTCGGGCCGCTCGGACCGCGGATGGCTCAGCTCGAAACGCGGGCGGCGGAAGCTCCACTCGGTGGCGACGCCGGCCGGCAGGTCCTCCAGCCAGCCGAGGCGGCGGCCGGGGAAATAGCCGCAGGCGGCCGTCAGGGCCGGCATGGCGATATGCCATTTGAGGAACAGGGCCAGGCGCCGCTCCGGCGCATAATCGCCGCACCAGGCATATTGGGCGCCGACGGTCAGCATCCGGTCGATGAGCGGGGCGCTGCGCGCAAGGCCGGGCAGGAAGCCGCCGATGCTGTGGCCGACCACCATCAGCGGTCCCGTCCGCCGGCGGGCGTGCATCAGGCGGATGGCGGCATCCATGTCGCGCTCGCCCCAGTCGCGCCAGCGGTAGCCGCAGCCCTTCAGCCTCTGCGGCCGCGAGGCGCCGATGCCGCGGTAGTCGTAGGTCAGCACCTCGAAGCCCTGCCCGGCGAGGAAGCGGGCATAGCGGTGGTAATAGCGCGCGAGGACGCCCGTGGCCGGATTGATGATGACGCTGCCGGCGCATTCCGCGCGTGCTGGCCAGAGGCGCGCGCCGAGCCGCACGCCGTCCGTGCAGACGATCTCGCAGGCCTCGCCGTCCTCGACAGAAGGAAAATGGGCTCGCTCGTTCATGCCGGGAGGATAGGAGGCGGGGCGCGTTGTGTATATTCACTGGCCGGTATACATTGGGCTATGGGCGAAAGGTCGGTGACGACGCGCGAGCGCATCATCAAGGCGGCGGTGAAGCTCTTCCACGGCGAAGGGATCCGCGCCGTCAGCGTCGATGCCGTCGCAGCGAAGGCCGGCGTCACCAAGCGCACGCTCTACTATCACTTCCGCAGCAAGGACGACCTGATCGCGGCCTATCTGGAGACCCGCGACCAGCCCAATCTCGTCGTGTTCAGGCAATGGTTCGACGAGGCCAAGGGCGATGTGACCGACCGAGTGGAGGCGATCTTCCAGAACCTCGCCCGCTCGGCGCGCCACCCGAAGTGGAAGGGCTGCGGCTTCCTGCGCACGTCGGTGGAGCTCATCAACATGCCGGGCCACCCGGCCATCGTCGCCGGCCGGGCGCACAAGAAGCGGGTGGAGGACTGGCTGTGCAGCGTGTTCGCGGAGGCCGGCATCGGTGGAACGGATGCCCGGCAGCTCGCGCGGCAGGTCATCCTGCTCATCGACGGGGCCTTCTCCGTCGTTCTGCTCCACCGCGACCCCGGCTATATGGAGGCAGCCGGCGCGGCGGCGGCCAGCCTGGTTCGGGCAAGACTCGCCACCGGCCGCGAGAAGGACGGGCCGAATGGCGCCCCGACGGCTACAGGAGACCAGGATAGCGAAGGCGACGCCCGCGACGAAGATGCTTGAAGAGGTGGGCATCGCCTTCACGCCGCACAGCTACGCCCACGATCCCTATGCCGAGTGCCCGCGTGGCGCGGGTGATCAGCTGATGCCGCGAGCCGCACGTTCCTGTTGATGCCGGTCAAGGCGGGAGGCGGCGCGGCCGTTACGCTCGCTCTCGCCGGTGCTCTTCAGCGCGGGAGGCTATCGATGGACGAAGCGATCAGGAAGACGATACTGGCCTTGCTCGACGAGCATCGCATCATGACGGTCGCCACGCTCAGGCCGGACGGCTGGCCCCAGGCGACGACGGTTGGCTATGTGAACGACGGCCTTACGCTCTATTTCCTCTGCGGGCCCGACAGCCAGAAGGCGGCGAACCTCGCCGCCGACGACCGCGTGTCGCTGACGATCGACCACGACACGTCGGACCTGATGGCGATCTCGGGTCTCTCCATGGCGGCCCATGCCCATCCCGTGACGGATCGGGCCGAAGCCGAGAAGGTTCTCGGCCTCCTGCCGCTGAAATATCCCGAGCAGGGGCCGTTGCCGTTTCCCATGCCGACGCCGGACGACGTGCGCATCTTCCGGCTGACGCCGACAGTCATCTCGGTGCTCGACTATTCCAGGGGCTTCGGGCACACGGACCTCGTTACCTGCTGACGGGGCCGGCGGGCGCAGTCTCCTCAGATCGTGAGCGGGGACCGGCCCTCGCACGACCATGACAGGAGTTCCTGCTTGTTCGGCGCCGGCCGCCAGCTCTCGTCGGTCTTGGCCGGGCCGAAGAAGCTCGCCGGCTCCGCGTGGGCCGGGCTCCAGTCGCTCTTGGGGCCCGCGAAGAGACCAACGACGAAGAGGACGGCGACGCTGAGGAGAACGAGCGTGTTGAGCACGGTGTCGACGGGATTGGCGGCGAGATGGTCGCTGATCTCGGACCAGCTCGCGAACGCCTCGTCGTCGTGAAAGGGCAGGCGGCTGCTCATGACGGCTCCTCGGTGATGAAGCGGCCGCATTGTCGGCGCCTGCCGTCGCAGAACTTTGCCCGTCAGGGGCCGATTTTGTCACAGGACGTGCCGGCTCCCGGGCTTGCGACATCTCGACAAACATTTTCTCAGGGGCGCACGCCCGGCGTCTCCAGGGGCAGGCCCGCCGCGCGCTCCATGAGGTAGAGTTCGAGCTCGACGAGCTCCGGCGCTCCGAAGGCGAAGGCTTCCGCGCGCACGCCGATCATGCAGTTGCGCAGGCGCCGCTGCAGGGAGCCGACGGCCTGCCACTCCAGCCGATAGAGCGGATAGGCCGTCGGGTGGCCCTGGGGCATGATGCTGCCGCCGAGACGCTCGCCCCACCGTGCGTCGTGGCAGGAGGCGCAGGAGAGGTCGAGCTGGCCGATGCGCCGTTCGTAGAGCCGGCGGCCGTTGTCGCGGAACGGGGCCAGCCGCTCGTCCTGCGGCGGGCTGATCGGCATGCCGCGCGACTGGTGGGCGACATAGGCCGTCAGCGCGACGAGTTCCGGGCTCTCGTGCGGCAGGGGCGATGCCTCCTGCCGCGTCCGGCGGCACTCGCCGATGCGGCCGGCAAGATCGATGGGGCGTTCGCTTCTTTCGTCGAACGCAGGGTAGCGGGCGGCGACGCCGCGCATGCTCGTCGCCGCCTCGCCGTGGCAGCCGGCGCAGCTGCGCCCGTTCGCGCCTTCCGGGCGGTTCCACAGCTGCTCCCCGTCGAGGACGGCGAACATGCCGGGATTGCTCATGTCGTCCGCCTGCATGGCGCGGTTCTCGGGGCTCATGAAGTCGGCGCCCGAGCGCTTGTCGACCATGTCGCCGGCGGGCGCCGAGGAGCCGGCAAGGCAGGCGGCAAGGAGGCCGACGAGGAGACGCGGCGCGCGCCCCGTCATGTCACCGTGATCTCCGTCTCCGCCGTGCGCGTCTCGCCGTCGTCGCCGGTCCAGGCGAAGGCGATGGTGCCGCTGTCGGTCGCAACGGCGGTGAAGGCGAGATAGGGGTTCGCCGCAATCGCCGGGAAGAGATCGGCGGAGAAGATCTCCTCGCCGTTCCAGGTGCAGACGAAGCGGTTGATGATATCGCGCGGGATCGCCTTGCCCATGGTGCCCGTGCGGAAGCCGGTCTCCATCGGGTGGGCGAGCATGGCGCGGATCTCGACGATCTCGCCGCGGCGCGCCGTCTTCGGCGCATTGATGAGGGCGCGGGTCATAGGAGGTCCTCGACGCAGGCCGCCAACGTCACGATCACGTCGGCGCGATGCGACCAGAAGCTGCCGTCGCTCATCTCGGCGATGGCCGCCACGGTCTGGGAGGTGGCGAGGCGGATGCGCGTTGCGACCTCGGCTCGCCCCGTCCGTGGGCCGATGTGGAACACCGCGACATCCGCCTGCGGGTTCTTCTCGTTGAACAGGGCGATGCGCCGCACGTGGTCGGTCTCGCTCATCGGGCTCTCGACCTTGACCGAGAGACCGACCGCATTGCCGTTCTCGACGAGCGGCGGCACCGCGAGCTGCACCCGCCCAGTCTTCACGTCGGCACCGCCGGTGAAGGTGCGGATGGCCTCCTCCAGCGTCGGGCGGGCGCGGGCAGCGCGCGGCGCGACGAGCGTCAGGGCCAGCACGGCACTGCCGGCGACGAGATCGCGCCGGCGGAGGCCGCTGGTGGTCGCTTTGTCCCGCATGGCTCACTCCTTCAGCGTGACGAGGAAGGCGACGACGTCCTCGATCTCCTCGGCCGTCAGGATCGGCCGGTCGCGGAATGAGGCGGCGACCCGCGCGAGCCCGTCGGTGCGATAATAGGCCGGCATGATGCTGTCGGGGAGGAGACGTTTCATGTCGACGACGCGCAGGCGGATCTGCCCTTCGCTCAGGCGGCTGCCGGCGCCGGCGAGCGTCGGCGCCAGGGTTCCCTGCAGGTGCGGATCGGGCAGGGGCGCCGCATGGCAGAGCACGCACAGGCTCCTGTGCCGGTCCATGACGAGGCGCCGGCCGTTGTCCGCATCGCCGGGGCGGCCGGTGAGGGAGCGGGCGATGGCGTCACCCTCCACCACGTAAGGCCGCAGCGGCTCGGCCGCCGCAGCCGGGGCGAGCATTGCAAGCACGCAGAGGCCGTTCCACCACCTCATCCGAAGACTTCGCCCGTGATGGTGTCGAACCAGGCTTCCGCATAGGCCGCCTCGCTGGCGCGGACATCGGCGGAGGCATCGAGCGGGCTCACGCCGCCGGCGCCCGCGACTTCGGCGAGAAGGCCCTCGCGCGGCTCGTAGACGCCGGCGATGGAGATGCCGTAGTCGGGCGCGGCGAGGCTGTAGCAGGTGTTGATGAGCTTCGGTGCAGCCGGCTGCCCGCCCGCAAGCAAGGTGGCAACGGCAGCGGCGCAGGCCTTGGCCTGGGCATTGGCCGAGAAGGCGGATTTCGGCATGGCGCCGGCGATGGCCGCATCGCCGATGACGTGGATGCCGGGCCGGAGCCGGGATTCGAAGGTGACGGAATCGATCGGGCACCAGCCGGTGCGGTCGGCGACGCCGGCGGCCGCGGCGATGGCGCCGGCGCGCTGGGGCGGGATGACGTTGGCGACGGCCGCCTGGTGGCTGCCGAACTCGGTCGTCAGCGTCTTCGTTGCGGCGTCGACCTCCGTCACCCGGCCGCCGAAGGACAGCGAGACCCATTCGATCAGGCCCGGATAGAGCTGCTCCCAGGCCTCCTCGAAGAGGCGCTGCTTCGAGAAAGTGTCCTTGGCGTCGAGGATGAGGAGCTTGGAGCGCGGCTTGTGCGCCTTCAGGTAATGGGCGACGAGGCTCGCCCGCTCGTAGGGGCCGGGCGGACAGCGGAACGGATTGGCCGGCGCCGCGATGACGACGAGGCCGCCGTCGTCCATGGCTTCGAGCTGCCGGCGCAGCAGCGCCGTCTGCTCACCAGCCTGCCAGGCATGCGGCATCACTTCCGCGCCCAAGGCGCCATAGCCGGGGATCGCGTCGAGCATCAGGTCGATGCCGGGCGCGAGGATGAGGCGGTCGAAGGCGAGGCCGGAACCGTCGTCGAGCCGCAGCCGGCGGGCTTCGGCATCGATCGCGGTTGCGCTCGCGGCAACGACGTCGATGCCGTCGCGCTTCATGCCGTCATAGCCGAAATACTGGGCGTCGAGGTCGCGCAGGCCGGCGAGGACGGCGTTGCTGAATGGACAGGCGGTGTAGCGGGCCTTGGGTTCGACGAGCGTGACGCGGATATCCGCGCCCTGCCGTTTCAGCGCACGGGCCGCGCTCGCCCCCGCGAAGCCGCCGCCGACGACGGCCACATGGGGCGGGGCCTGGGCGAGAACGCGCGGGGCCGCGAGCGCGGCAGCGCCGGTGGCGAGCCCGGCCACAACGGTCCTGCGGCTGAGCGTGCTAAGGCCCGGCCGCGATCCACTCGGCGATGGCGCGCGCTTCCTCATCCGAAAAGCCCTTCGCAATGCGATCCATGACGGTGGCCGGCCGCTCGCCGTTGCGGAAGGCCGCCATGGCGTCCGCGATCTCGGCGGCGGGCCGGCCGGCAAGGCCCGGGACCGGGCCGTTGCCCGCGGGCGCGTGGCAGCCCGAACAGGCGGTGGCGCCGGCCGGTGCCGGCAGCGGCGCCCTCTGGGCCGCGTGGGGGCTTGCGGCCCAGAGGGCGGCGAGGAGGGCAAGCCCTCCACGCATCAGGCGGCGATGGCGCGTGGTGGCCACGGACGCCACCGCTCACACGAGCGAGTGGTTCTTCAGCGGCAACTGGCGGATGCGCTTGCCTGTGGCCGCGAAGATGGCGTTGAGCACGGCCGGCGCGGCGACCGCGATGGTCGGCTCGCCGACGCCGCCCCAGAAACCGCCGGAGGGCATGACGATGGTCTCCACCGCCGGCATGTCCGCCATGCGCATCACCTCGTAGGTGTCGAAGTTCTCCTGCTCGATGCGCCCGCCGTTCACGGTGCATTCGCCATAGAGGCAGGCCGAGAGGCCGTAGACGAAGGAACCTTCGACCTGGCGCTCGATCTGGGCCGGATTGACGGCGTGGCCGGGATCGGTCGCCGCGACGATGCGGTGGATCCTGAGCCGGCCATCCGCCACCGAGACCTCCGCCGCCGCCGCCACATAGCTGCCGAAGCCCATGATCTGGGCAAGGCCGCGGTGGCGACCCTCGGGCGCCGGCTCATCCCAGCCGATGCGCTCGGCCACCGCATTGAGCACGGCGAGATGCTTCGGATGGTTCGCCATCAGCTTGCGGCGGAAGGCGAGGGGGTCCTGCCCCGCCGCATGGGCGAGTTCGTCGAGGAAACATTCGAGGTAGATGGCGTTCTGGTTCAGGTTGACGCCCCGCCAGAAGCCGGGTGGCACCGGCGGGTTGCGCATGGCGTGGTCGATGAGCAGGTTCGGGATGGTGTAGCCGAGATGCCCTTCCGGGCTGTCGACCGTGAGCCCCTGGAAGATGAGCGGATCCATACCGTCCTGCATGCGCTGGGGCATGACGGCCGCCAGGATCGATTGGCCCGAGATGCGCATGTGCAGCGCTGTCAGATTGCCATCGGCATCGAGCGCGCCGGTGAGCCTGCCCTGCGTGACGGGGTGGTAGCGCCCCTGCAGCATGTCCTCCTCGCGCGACCAGATGAGCTTCACCGGCGTGCCGGGGAACTCCTTGGCGATGTGGACGACCTGCGTGACGTAGTCCTGCATGCCGCGCCGGCCGAAGCCGCCGCCGAGGTGGATCTTGTAGACCTCGCACTGGTTGACCGGCAGGCCGGAGGCCTCGGCCGCCGCGGCGAGGCTCGCCTCGCCGTTCTGCGTCGGCACCCACACCTCGCATTTCTCGGGGGTGTAGAGAGCCGTGGCGTTCATCGGCTCCATGGTGGCGTGGTTCTGGTAGGGGAAGCCATAGACGGCCGAGACCATTCGCGCCGCGCCGGCAAGCGCCTCGCGCGCATTGCCGCGCTGGTGGCCGATAAAGGCCTCGTCCGCATCGAGCCCCTCTTCGAGCATGGCGGCGATGGTGGCGCTGGTGACGCCCGTGTTCGGCCCCTCGTCCCAGACGATCGGCAGCGCGTCGAGCGCCGTCTTGGCGCGCCACCAGGTGTCGGCGACGACGGCGACCGCCGTCTCCCCGACCTGCACCACCTTGCGCACGCCGGGCATGTCGGCGACGGCTGCCGCGTCGAAGCTCTGGACCTTGCCGCCGAAGACCGGGCAGGCCTTGATGGCGGCGTTCAGCATGCCGTCGAGCTGGAGATCGGTGCCGTAGATCTGCTTGCCGGTCAGCTTGTCGGCCGTGTCGAGCCGCGGCAGCGGCTGGCCGGCGATGGTCCAGTCCTTCGGGTCCTTCAGCGTCACCTCGGCGGGAGGCGTCATGCGGCCGGCCGCGTCCGCCACCTTGCCGTAGGTGGTCGAGCGGCCGCTCGCGGCATGGGTGATGGTGCCCTTGTCGGTCGTGCATTCGCCGGCCGGCACGCCCCATTCGGCGGCTGCGGCGGCGATCAGCATCTGCCGGGCGGCGGCGCCGCCCTGGCGCACGTAGTCGTGCGATTCCCGGATGCCCCGGCTGCCGCCGGTCGAGAAGTTGCCCCAGACGCGGCTGCGGGCGAGGTTCTCGCCGGGCGTCGGATATTCGGTGGTCACCCGCGCCCAGTCGCAATCGAGCTCCTCGGCGACGAGCTGGGCGAGGCCGGTGAGGGTGCCCTGGCCCATCTCTGAGCGGGCGATGCGGATCACCACGGTCTCGTCCGGCTTCACTACCACCCAGGCGTTGATCTCGGGCGCGGCGTCGGCGGCGAGCGCCTTGCCGGGTAGGGGCAGGTGGAAGCCGAGGGAAAGGCCCCCGAGGGCGGCCGCAGAGCCGACGAGGAAATTGCGGCGCGATACGCTCTGAACGATCGTCATGGTTCGCCTCCTCAGCCGTTGCTCGTGGCGCTGCCGTCGGCCGCGGCCTTGATGGCGGCCCGCACGCGGTTGTAGGTGCCACAGCGGCAGATGTTGGTGATCTCGGCGTCGATGTCGGCGTCGGTCGGGCTCGGGTTCTGGGCGATGAGCGAGGCGGCGGCCATGATCATGCCCGCCTGGCAGTAGCCGCACTGCGGCACGTCGAGGGCGAGCCAGGCCTTCTGCACGGGGTGCGAGCCGTCGGGAGACAGGCCCTCGATGGTGACGATCTGCTGCTCGGGCTCGATCGCGCTCACCGGCATGACGCAGGAGCGGGTGGCGACGCCGTCGATATGGACCGTGCAGGCGCCGCACTGGGCAACGCCGCAGCCGTATTTGGTGCCGGTCAGCCCGGCCTGTTCCCTCAACACCCAGAGCAGGGGCGTATCGGGCTCGACGTCGATGTCACGCTGAGTGCCGTTGATGGTCAGGCGGGCCATGGAGGAACTCCTTCGGGCGAAAGGGCGGAGGGCGCCGGCACGCGCCGGTGGGCGACAAGCGCGTGCCGGCCGAGCCGCGATCAGCTCTTCTTGTCGGCCGTGGAGGCCGCGGCGGACTGGGCCGGCGCCTCCTTGTCCACGCCGGCGGACGCCTGCCAGGCGCAGCCCTGCCCCTGGGCAAGGGCTCCGGTGGCGAAGGCGGCGAGCCCGAGGGCGGCCACAGCCGCTGCGATGTGCTTCATCATGGGTTCCTCCAGGGTTGACGAGAGAAGCCTAGGGCGCAGCTGTCGCAGAACGTTGTCTCTGCCGACGGCTTTTGTCGCGGCCTGTCACGGAATGGGCTCCTCGACACATTCCGTTACATTCAGCGGCCGCGTTCGCGGGTTCACTTCGCCGCCGGCAGGTCGCGCAGATAGGCGATGACGGCGGCGCGCTCGCTGTCGTTGCGCAGGGCGACCGTCATCGTGGTGCCGGGCACGCGCCCGCGCGGGTCCGCGAGATAGCTGTCGAGCGTGGCCTCGTCCCAGACGATGTCCGCCGCCTTGAGCGCCTGCGAATAGCGGGCGCCGTCGATGCTGCCCGCATCGCGGCCGAGGACGCCGGCGAGGTGCGGGCCGATGCGGTTCTGCCCGGGGTCGGTGCTGTGGCAGGAGGCGCAGCGGGTGCGGAACAGCCGCTCGCCGTCGGGGGCGGCCTGTTGCGCCGCGGCGGGAAGCGGCACGAGGAAAAAGGGAGTAAGGGTGGCGATGGCGATCCTTCGCGCGATCATCCGTTTCCTCTCGCGATTCATGCAGGTGCGCCCGGATACCGGGCTTGGGAGACGCGGCCGCGAGGGAAAGACTGGATGGCGGCCGCCGATCGATGGCCGCAGGATGGGCAGGGCTTGTCGCAGAACTTTGCCGCGGGCCCGCCCCTTTTGTCGCGAAATGTATCGCTGGCCACGGGTCGCAGGAGCTGCCCGGCACGCACAGCGGAGTGCCGGCTGATTGCTGCCGGCGCCTGGCCCGGATCCGCTGCCGGGCGCCTGCGGGTACATTCTGTTACACTTTTTTCGAGCGCGGCAGCAGCCGGCTAACGTATCTAGGGGGCGTGGAGCGCTCCATGGAACCGACACCGCACATCGCCGTCGTCGACGACCATCGCGACATCCGTGATCTCGTCGGCAAGTACCTCGCCCAGCACGGCTATCGCATCAGCGTGGCCGAGAACGCGACTGCGCTGCGCCGGCTGCTCGAACGCGGCGCGCCGGATCTTGTCGTGCTCGACATCATGATGCCGGGCGAGGACGGGCTCAGCGTCTGCCGGCATCTACGCAGCACCACCGACCTGCCGATCATCCTCCTCACGGCCATGGCAGAGGAGACGGACCGCATCATCGGCCTCGAGATCGGCGCCGACGACTATCTGACGAAGCCGTTCAACCCGCGCGAGCTGCTCGCCCGCATCAAGGCGGTGCTGCGGCGCGTCAACAGCCTGCCGCCGCAGCGGCGCGACCGGTTGCAGGCGCGCACGCTCCGTTTCGACCGGTGGGTCCTCAACGTCGGCCGGCGAGAGATCGTGGGCGAGGATGGCGTCGCGGTCGCCCTGAGCACGGCCGAGTTCCGCCTGCTCAAGGCTTTTCTCGATCATGTCGGCATGGTCTTGAGCCGTGACCAGCTGCTCGACCTCACCGTGGGACGCGCCGCGGAGAGCTTCGACCGCAGCATCGACAACCAGGTCAGCCGCCTGCGCAAGAAGATCGAGGCCGATCCGAAGAACCCTATGCTGATCAAGACCCATTGGGGGGGCGGCTACAGTTTCGCCGCCGAAGTGGAGGAGGCATGAGCCGCTTGTGGGCGCGCAGCCTCGCTGCCCAGATCATCGTCCTGATGCTGCTGGCGCTCGCCTTGTCGCAGGGGATCGGCTTCCTGATCTCCTGGGACGAGCGCAGCCAGGCGCTGAAGGCCGCGGCCAAGAGCGAGTTCCTGAGCCGTGCCGCCTCGCTCGCCCGCGTGCTCGAGGCAACGCCCGCTTCGCTCAAGGACGATATCCTGAGCGCCAGCGCCACGGCCTATACGCGCTTCTGGATCTCGGGCGACGAGCCGGCGGACACGCTCGCTTGGCAGCGCGACGCGCAGGTGCGGCTCGCCACGCCCTTGCCGACACTGATGCGCCGCCCGAAGGCGCTGCCGGCGCCGCAAGGCGTCGAGGAGGCGAGGGCGGGCAACATCGCCGCCATCGCCGCAGACGCGCCGGGCCCCTGGGTCAACCTGCCGGCCCATGCGTGGCCACTGTCGCGGCCGGCGAAGTTTCTCTATTTCGACGACGGCAATGGCATGGGGCTTGCCGTGGGGCTCGATACCGGCACCTGGCTCAACGCGGCCTACGCCAAGGCCATGCCGGGCTCGATCTGGACCTCGCAATCGATGGTCTCGCTCGCCATCACCGCCGGCGTGCTGTCGATCATCGCGATGTTCGTCGCGCGCGGCATCGCCCGGCCGATGCGCCGGCTCGCCGTTGCGGCGGAGGCTCTCGGGCGCGGGGAATCCGTGCCGCCGCTGCCGGAATCCGGGCCGGACGACATCCGCCAGACGGCGGTTGCCTTCAACCGCATGCAGGAGCGCCTGCAGCGCTTCGTCGAGGATCGCACGCGCATGCTCGCGGCCATCGGCCACGACCTGCGCACGCCTCTCACGTCGCTCAGGCTGCGCGCCGAATTCGTCTCCGACACCGAGGTGCAGGAGAAGATGCTGAACACGATCGGCGAGATGCAGACCATGACGGAGGCGACGCTCGCCTTCGCCCGCGAGGAGGCGACCGTCGAGGCGACGCGCACGGTCGATCTCTCGGCGCTGGTGGAAAGCCTGTGCGACGACCTCGCCGAGCTTGGCCAGGACGTCACCTTCGTCGACGGCGCGCGGATCCGCTATCGCTGCCGGCCCGACGCCCTGCGCCGCGCCATCCGCAACCTCGTCGAGAATGCCGTCCGCTACGGCGAGCGCGCGCGTGTCCACCTCGACCGCTCGGCCGAGAACATCGATATCGTCATCGAGGACGACGGGCCGGGCATCCCGCGCGAGGATGTCGAGCGCGTCTTCGCCCCCTTCTTCCGCATGGAGCGCTCGCGCAACCGCGAGACGGGCGGGGTCGGCCTCGGCCTGTCGATCGCCCGCGCCATCGCCCGCCATCACGGCGGTGACGTCGTGCTCACCAACCGCCAGCGCGGTCTCAGGGCGGTCATCAGCCTGCCGCGGGTCGGCTGAGGCAGCCGCCGTCAGGCGACCGAGCGCAGGGCGGCGTTCTCGGCCCGGATGCGGATGGCGAGAACGGCGGCGTTGAGCAGCGAGAAAACGAGCGCATACCAGCCGAGGCCAAAGACGAGCGGAAGTACGGCAATCTCGGCCGCGACCACCGCGTAGTTCGGATGCGCCATGAAGCGGAAGGGCCCGGAGCGGACGAGCGGCTTCCCGGGGGGCAGGACGATGATGCGCGTCGTCCATCGCTCCCCGAGCGTCGCGATGATCCAGAGGCGCAGCCCCTGCAGGACAAGGAAGAGGGCAAGCAAGGGCAGTGCGACCGGGGCGTCGCGGGCGAGGAACCAGAGCCCCGCGAGCCAGGCGGCATGCAGCAGCACGATGAGCGGATAATGGCCGGCCGCGTGCTCCCGGCCGCCGCGGGCGAGGAGGCGGCGCGTGTTGCGCCGGGCGAGCCAGAGCTCTCCGAGCCGCTGGGCGGTGACGAGGGCGAGGATGATGATCGCCGGCGTCATGCGGCGCGCAGCGCGACGCAGCTTGCCGAAAAGCCCGGTCCCATGGAGGTGAGGGCGGCGCGCGACGGCAGGGCACGGGCGAGGATGCGCTCCAGCACGAAGAAGACGGTGGGGGCGGACATGTTGCCATAATCGGCGAGGACATCACGCTCCGCATCGAGGCTGCCGGGAGCGAGCCCGAGGGATGCTTCGAGCGCCGTGACAACCTTGGCGCCGCCCGGATGGCAAATGAATCGGTCGATGTCCGCAAGTGCCAGGCCGCCGCGCGCCAGGACGGCACCGATGGCGGCGGCGGCATTCTCCTCGGCGAAGGGCGGGATCGAGCGGTCGAAGATGACCCCGAGGCCCTCCGTCTCGACCTTCCAGCCCATGATGTCGAGCGTGTCCGGCCAGGTATGCTGGCCCGAGGCCTCGATGACAGCCAGGCCGTCCCGGTCCGCGGCGAGGACGCAGGCAGCCGCCCCGTCGCCGAAGAGGGCGGTGGCGACGATGTTTTCCTTCGTCAGCTTGTCGAGCCGGAAGGCGAGGCTGCAGAGCTCGACGGTCACCATGAGCACGATCTCGCTGGGGCGGGAGCCGGCAAGGCGTGCCGCCACCGACAGGCCCGAGGTGCCGCCGGCGCAGCCGAGACCGAAAAGTGGCACCCGTTCGATATCCGGCCGCAGCCCGAGCCGCCCGGCGACACGGGCCTCGAGCGTGGGCGTGGCAATGCCCGTCGAGGAGACGGTGACCACGGTGCCGACATCCTGTGGCGTGATTCCGGCCCTCGCGAGCGCGGTCGCCGCGGCTTCCACGAAAAGGTCGCAGGCCATGTCGAGATAGGCCGCATTACGCTCGGCCCAGCCGCGCGGTTCGAGGAACCACTGGAGGGGCCGCGTGACGTGGCGCTTGGTGATGCCCGCCGTGTGGAAGACTGCGGCGAGCGGCGCAAAGTCGGGCATCTGCGGGGCGAAGACCTCGCAGGCGGCGCGCGCGATCTCCTCCTGGGAGAGGGTGTAGGGCGGGACGGCGGTGGCGGTCGACAACAGGCTGACATTGGCCATGGCAGACTCCGGTCACCCGTTGCCGAGCGTTGATCGCGGCGAGGCTCGGCGCCTATTCGGCCGGATGTCCCTGGGGAGCTTCCCGGGAAGCTTACTGGGACAGCGCCGTGCGAGCCGGTGACGCCGACGGCCATCGCGAGGCAACCCGCGCGAATATAGACGTTCACGCCTGTCCGGACGAGGACGGCGAGATGGCCGGGGCCGCGCGCCCAGACGATGCATCCGACGTGCACGGCGCACCTCGGCAAGCTCCACCAGCCCGCAGCGCGGGCGAGGACCCCGATAACGCCACCGCCGACGAGCAGCCAATAGACCCTCGCGCCCAGAAGGGATCCTGGGTACATGGCCGACTACCTGATGCCGGTGAACCTCGACATCCCGCACCTGGAAGCGCATTTCGTCGACGAGGTCGACCCGCACGTCAATCCGCCCGGGGTCAAGGGGCTCGCGGAGATCGCCCTCGTCGGCATGGCCCCGGCCATCGCCAATGCCATCTTCCACGCGACGGCATCCGTGCGCAACCTGCCGTTCCGCATCGAGGACGTTTTGGCCTCCTAGCGTGACAGGGGCCGGCATGCGCCGACCATGTCGGCTCCTTCAGGCGGCGGCGCTCCGGTTCCGCTCGGTAAAGAAAATGGCGCGCATTTGACTTGTTCTGCCGCCGGCAAAACGGCCTCCTAGGGTCAGCGGGCAAGCGGGAGGCGTGGCAATGCTGCTGACGATCAATATGCTGGACGGGGCCTTCAAGGGGGACATGCGACAGAAGATCGTCATCAAGGACCTCATCGCCCAGGTGATTGCGGCCCAGGCGCTGAGCGTGGCGGCCTACAGGCGCATCGAAGTGACGGTCGACAACGCACGCCAGCTGGTCGCGCTCGTGGCTGAAGAGCGGGTGTTCGAGACGCCGGAGATCGGCGAGGTCACCATCGGCCGACGGGCAGAGCAGATCCTGATGAACCTCGTCAGCCGGCCCCTGCCGACGAAGGTGCCGGTTCCGCCGGCGCGAGGACGCGGTGCCCCGACCGGCGGACCCGCCGGGAATCAATAGCCGAACAGGAAACCTCCGGCATCGAGGTCGGACAGCTCGATGCCGTCGATGAAGATGCCGCCATCGCCGAAGTCGATCGCCACGCCGCCGTCGACCTCGCGCGAGGCGGCGAGGACCTCGTCGACATTCGTGAGAGGTCCACCGAGGAAGCGGATCCGGTCGCTGCCGTCCTCGAAATCCTCGATGCGGTCGTAGCCGGTCTCGTTGCCGACGTAGTTGAACACGTCCGCCCCGGTGCCGCCCCACAGCTGGTCGTCGCCGTCGCCGCCGTAGAAATGATCGTTGCCGGATTCGCCGTACAGCCGGTCATTGCCAGCTTCGCCGTCGAGGCGATCGCCCCCGGCGCCGCCATAGGCGACGTCATCGCCGTCGCCGAGGAGGAAATAGTCGCCCGTCAGCGTGACGCCGGCCAGGTTGCCGAGGCCGCTGTCGCCGTCGAGCCCGTAGACGGTGTCGTTGCCGGATCCGGTCATAACGACGAGGTGCTCGAAACCGATCGCCGTCGCTCCGCCGGGGATGATGCCGGAGGCAACGTCGACGAGGAGGTCGTCGGTCGCATCGCGTTCGTCGATCATGAGCCGGTCGAAGCCCGTGCCGCCATCGAGGAAGTCGGCGCCGCCGCCGCCGCTGATGAAGTCGTTGCCCTCATGGCCGCGGATCACGTCGGCGCCCGGGGTGCCGATGAAGGAATCGCGGCCGGTCGAGCCCTCGATGGTCAGCTGCTCGAAACCGACCGCAGCTCCCGACTTGCCGACGCCGAGACTCGACAGGTAGATCTCGCCCGTATCGGCATTATGGGTGGCGCTGAAGCCGACGAACTCCCAATTGCCACCTGGGCCCGGCGCGAGCTGGGTCTGCGCGGCGCGGAAGTCGAGGACGAGGTGGTCGATGCCCTCGCCGCCGTCTGCGCGGCCTACACCGTTCAGCACCACGAGGTCGTCGCCGGTGCCGGCATTGATGTGATCGTAGCCCCAGCCGGTCCCGCCGATGATGACGTCGTTTCCGGCTCCGCCGGACAGGCGGTTGGCGCCGGAATTGCCGGCAATGTAGTCGTCGTGCTCGGTGCCGTAGACGTTCTCGATGGAGATCAGCACGTCGCCCTGGGCATAGCCGTCGATCTGCGGGCCGCTGCGCGTCAGGTCGACGTTCACGCCCGTGGGCGAGCCGGTGTATTCCACCGTGTCGGAACCGCCGCGCCCGTCGATGATGTCGGCTCCGGCGCCGCCATTGATGACGTTGTCCCGGTTGTCGCCGGTCAGCCGGTCGTCATGGCTGGAGCCCGTCAGGTCCTCGATATTGTAAAGCATGTCGCCTTGGGCATCGCCGCCGATCTGCGGTCCCGGGCGGTCGAGGTTGACGTCGACGGCCTCGGGCGAGAAGGCGTAGCTCGCCCTGTCGCGCATGCCATCGCCGCCATCGATGATGTCCGCTCCCGCGCCGCCGCGCAGCGTGTTGTTCCCGGAATCGCCGATGAGGACGTCGTCGAAGCGCGAGCCGGTGATGTTCTCGATGCCGACAAGAACGTCGCCTGCGGCGTCGCCGGCGCTCTCCTGTGGTCCGGAGAGGCGCAGGTCGACCGAGACGCCGGCGAGCGAGGAGAGATAAACCGCCGTGTCGCGGCCGGCGCCGCCATCGAGCAGGTCGACGCCGGGACCGCCCCACAGGCGGTCGTTGCCATCCCCGCCGAAAAGGCTGTCGTCGCCGGCATAGCCGACGAGATCGTCATTGCCTCCAAGACCTTCAAGAACATCGGCAAACCTGGTTCCGTAAAGCCTGTCATCATCATCGGTTCCCACGGGCATGGCAGCCTCCTGTGCGGTGTGGCAGCGCAGGATTTCCGAAGGTTACATGGAAGGCAATACAAATATATGCTGTCGCTTTCGTTCGAAAATAACTCTACTTTACAACGGAATGATTGGTATGACCAATTCAAACATTTCCTGCGCATCTGTGTGCCGTTTGCTCCTTAAGATGCACCCATGGCCTATGGCCTGAGCACTAACGAGGGGTTCCGGATTCGATTGCGGCCATGCCAGCCCCGCCTCGGTCGGGAACGCGCGACCATCAGCGTTCGCCGGCCGGATTGAAACTGCGCAAGGCGTCGCGCCGCCCGCGACTCGGGATCACTCGAAAGACACCACTCGCCCGGCATCCGCTGGACGACGTCTTCGCCGCGGAAAGGGGCGCGCCGGTAGCGCCCCTGATGGCGCGGTCACTTCGCCTGTTCGATCTTCGTGACGGTGATGCGGCCATTGATGCGGTCGGCCTCGAACCGGACCTTGTCGCCGACCTTGACGGTCTTGAGCATGGCGGGGTCGGCCACCACGAAGACCATGGTCATGGCATCCATGTCGAGGTTCTTGATCGGGCCGTGCTTGAGGGTGACCTTGTTCTGCGCCGGGTCGATCTTCGTCACCTGACCGTCGACAGGGGCGGCCTGCGCCAGCGCGAGGACAGGGGCGAGGGACAGGGACAGAAACGGGATTATGGCGATCGCGAATTTGCGCATCCTTGTCATCCTTCCTTCGGTTCTCGTCACTTGACGATGATCTTGCCGGTCATGCCGGCTTCGCGGTGGCCGGGAATGAGGCAGGAGAAGTCGAATTCGCCCGCCTTGGTGAACTTCCACACCATCTCGCCGGTCTTCCTGGGGGCGAGACGCCGGGCATTGGGATCCTCGTGCTCCATGTCAGGGTTCTTGCGCATCTCCTCGGCATGCTTGAGGTTTTCCGCGAGCGTCGCGATGACGATCTCGTGGTCGATCGCGCCGTTGTTGCGCAGCACGAACTTCACCTGCTCGCCCTTGCGCACCTCGATGGTGCGGGGCACGAACTCCATGCGGCCGTCAGCTTCGCGCATTGTCACCTGCACGATACGGGCGGGCTTCTTCGGATCGCCCGGCTGGCCGTAGGCGCGCTCGTCGCCATGGGAATGGCCGGCGTCGGCGAGCGCCGCGGCCGGTATGCAAAGGGCCGCAAGGGCGGCAAGGATCGTCTGGATCTTCATGTCTGCTCCGGGGTCGATGATCGGGGTCAGTGGTTGCCGTGGGAGGATGCGCCGCCGGGCTTCACGGCCCGGAATTCGGCAGCGCCTTCTGTCGGTGCGGGTGTGGCGCGCTCGGCACCGGGCGGCGCGCCCGTCCATTCGTAGGCGACGGTGCCGGGCGGGTGCTCGAACCAGCCCGGGTCCTTGTAGTCATCGCGCGCCAGCCCCTCGCGCACCTTCACCACCGAGAACATGCCGCCCATCTCGACGGCGCCGAACTGGGCGAAGCCCGTCATCATCGGCAGCGTGTTGTCGGGCAGCGGCATCTCCATCTCGCCCATGTCCGCCATGCCGGCCGTGCCCATGGGCATGTAGTCGGGCACGAGCTTCCTGATCTTCTTCGCCACCTCCCTCTTGTCGACGCCGATGAAGGTCCTGAGGTCGTGGCCCATGGCATTCATGGTGTGGTGCGACTTGTGGCAGTGGATGGCCCAGTCGCCCTCCTTGTCGGCGACGAAATCGAAGGCGCGCATCTGGCCCACCGCGCAGTCGATGGTCACCTCCGGCCAGGCGGCTTCCTCCGGCACCCAGCCGCCGTCCGTGCACGAGACCTTGAAGTCGTAGCCGTGCATGTGGATCGGGTGGTTGGTCATGGTGAGATTGCCGAAGCGGATGCGCACCTTGTCGCCCTTGGCCGCCACGATGTGGTCGATGCCGGGGAAGACGCGGCTGTTCCAGGTCCAGAGATTGAAGTCGGTCATCTCCGCCACCTTCGGCACATAGGCGCCCGGCTCGATGTCGTAGGCGGACATGAGGAAGACGAAGTCGCGGTCAACGCGGCGGAAGGCGGGATCCCGCGGGTGGACGACGAAGAAGCCCATCATGCCCATGGCCATCTGCACCATCTCGTCGGCATGCGGGTGGTACATGAAGGTGCCGCTCTTCGTCAGCACGAACTCGTAAACGAAGGTCTTGCCCGGCTTGATGTGCGGCTGCGTCAGCCCGCCGACGCCGTCCATGCCGTTGGGCAGGATCTGTCCGTGCCAGTGGATCGTGGTGTGCTCGGGCAGCCTGTTGGTGACGAAGATGCGCACCTTGTCGCCTTCCACCGCCTCGATAGTCGGCCCGGGCGACTGGCCGTTGTACCCCCACAGATGCGCCACCATGCCCGGCGCGAGCTCGCGCACGACGGGCTCGGCGACGAGATGGAACTCCTTCCACTCGCCGTTCATGCGCCAGGGCAGCGTCCAGCCGTTGAGCGTGACGACCGGCTGGTAGTCCGGGCCGGTCGTCGGCACGAGCGGCGGCTGCGTCACCGCCTCCTTCATGGTGGGAGCCTCGGGGATGGAGGCGGCCGCGGCGCGGCCGGAGACGGCACCGGCGCTGACGAGCGCGGCCGAGGCACCGAGGAACGATCGACGGGAAACCGTCATGAGCTTTGCCTTTCTCAGTGTTCGCCGGCCTCGGCGGCCGCAAGCGCGACGGGGCCTTCTCCGGCTCCGCCGGAGGCGCCGCCGCCAATGATGGCGGTGTCGAAATCGACCGATGCGAGGAAGAAGTCGCGCCTGGCGCCGATCGCCGCGACGTTGCTGGCGATGCTCTCGCGCACGGTCGTCAAGAGCTCGAAGACGTCGATGAGCATGCCGTTGTATTGCAGCAGCGCCTCCTCGCTGACCGTCTTGCGCAGGGGCAGGATGCGGCTCTGATACTGGCGGGCGATGTCGTGGCGGCCGCGATAGGCGAGATAGGCCTCGCGCGCCTCGGACCGCACGTTGACGGCCTTCTCCAGCAGGCGGTTGACCGCCTGCATGTAGGTCTCGCGCGCCTGCCGCACCTTCACCTCGCCGAGGTCGAAGATGGGGATCTCGATCTCGAGCTCGAAGCCCTTCGGGTAGGCCTTCTCCTTGTGCCCGTCCTCGGTGACGCGCTCGTAGTTCCGCCGCAGGCTGCCATCGAGCATGGAAACGAAGCGCGTCGCCTCGCTCAGCCCGAGGCCCTTCGCCATGGCCTCGAGCTCGAGGCGGGCCGCGATGAGGTCGACGCGCCGGCGCACCGCCTCCTCCTCGACCTGTCTCGCCGTCCTCAGCCGCGGCAGGGGCGGCAGTTGCCCCGGCAGCCTGTAGTTGATGTCCGCGCCCCAGAGGCCGAGTTGGCGCGTCAGAGCTTCGCGCTGGGTCGCCGCCGCGAGGCGCGCCTCGGCCAGCTGGTTTGATATCTCCGCGTAGAAGGCGCCGGCCCGGGCCTGGTCGAGCTTGTTGGCGGCGCCCGTCTCGCCGAGCTTGCGGGTGAGGTCGGCGGCGGCGTCGGCCGAGGTGCGGGCCTCGTCGAGGAAAGCGACCGTCTGCCGCGCCGCGACAGTGCGATAATAGGCCCGCCGCGTCTCTGCCGCCATGCGGAAGGTCGCCTCGATGGCCCGCTGCCGGGCTGCCTCGAACTGGGTCTTCGCGATGTCGCTGCGCGCCGGCAGCGTGAGAAGCGCGAGGATATTGGCGACGAGGCGCCGTTCGATCTCGAGTTCGCCGCCCGTCGACAGGCGCTCGATGCCGATGACGGGGTTCGGCGGCAGGCTCGCCTGAACGAAGGCCGCTTCCGAGATGCCGAGAGTATTGTACGCCGCCTGCAGGCCACGGTTGTTGAGAAGCGCGACCTGCACGGCGCCATCTGCCGTCAGCGGCCGGGCGAGCAGTGCCTTGACGCGTTGCTGCGCCGCTGCGGCATCGGCTGCGGAGGCAATCTTGATCGTGTCCTTGCCGAGGTCGGCGGAGACCCGCGCCGCGACAGGCCCCATGCCGCCGTCTGGCGTGAAGACGCAGCCACCAAGGGCGAAGGCGAGCACACCGGCCGTCACGAGGGGCCTCACCCGTCTGCACGGAGGGGAGTGGAAAGTAACCGCCGTCATTCACTCCTCCCGCGAGGGGCGACACTCTCGTTGCTCGCGGACCACAGTCGGGGCGCGACGGGCTGGTAGTCGATCGTACCGGCCGTCACCGGCACGTAGCGCAGCGGCGGCACCAGCGCGCCGGGATCGGCCGGATCGGCACCCGCCGTGATGGGAGGGGGGCCGGAACATGCGGACAGGAGGACGGCGCAAGCCGTCGCAAAAAAGGCTTTCATGATTGGACCTCGGACAGGCCGACGAGGGCGCGGGTGGCGCGGGCGCGCCACGAACCACTCGCTCAACGACAGCACGTGACACGGCTACCGGCGAAAGAGGTCGGCCAGGATCCGGGGAATGTGGTGGACCGCTTGTGGTCCGGTGCCGGAATCAGGCCGACGCTTGCGCGCTCATCGATCGCGGCGGCCGCTCGAGGCGTGCCGCGAGGGCTTCCTTGATGCCGACGCGAAAGAAGGCCGGCTCGATAGCGCCGACGATCCTGTGCGGAGACGGCGTGCAAACGGCCGGCGGTATGGCGACATGGCAGGCGAGGGCGCAGCAGTTCATGCCAGCGCCCTGGTGCCTCTCGGGTTTGCACGAGCCATCGTTCGTGGCGGAGCAAGCCTGGCCGGCGGCCGGGCCGTGATCGCTGTCGGCATCCTGACCATGGCCGTGATGAACGTGCGCATGCCGCGGCGTCTCCGCCACAGCGCCTCCTGCTGCAGGCATTTGTCCGGGCGTATTGGCATAGCCCCAGCCGACGCTCGTCGCCGAGAAGGCGAGGGCGGCGATGAGGATCACCAATCTGCGAAATGCTTGCAGCATCGGATGAACGATAAGTGCGATCTTGGTCATGGCAAGGCTGGACACTTCGTCCGACCGGAATTCTGGCGGCGGTGACGCGGTCGCCACAGCATATCAGGATTGAGGCGGCGGAGACGTGCGAGGCTCGCGACCGGGCAAGGACTGCCTCAGACCGTGGACGGGGTGTAGCCCGCCTTGATCACGAGCGCCTTGATCGCCGCGATGTCTGTTCCGCCTCGCACGGAAACGAGCTTGGAGGCCGGATCTACCGCAACCTGCGTCCCCGGCAGGCCCGTCTCGATCGCCTTGCTGATGGCAGCGGCACAGTGGCCGCACGTCATATCCTCCACCCGCAGGCTCAGGACCTCACGGCCGGGCTGCGGAACGACGTTTGTCTGCGACTGATGGGCATTGCACCCGCACATGGACTCGCTCTCCGTTTCAGGGACCATGCGCCATCTCTGCGCCTTCCCACCATGGGAAGGTCAAGAGCGCCTTTACCGGCCCGGCCGCAATTCTGGGTTAACGGTCATCCTCGTCGCCGTCGCCCGCGTCGCTGCCGCCCAACCAGCCGCCCATCGTCATATGGGCCATGCGGCGACGGCCGTTTCTCCACTATGGATGAATGAAAACCAGAACGCTCTCTCAAGCCGGAGGAAAATAGGGTCTCAGGTCGGTTCCACTGCCGACAGTTGCAGCCCCGACGCATGTGACCGCGGCGGACTGTTGCGTCAATGCGGCAATCTGAATGACAAATTTACAGCGTGGGGGGCGCTCATCGCGCCCCCCGACAGATCCGGAACTTTGGGTCCGAAAACGGAACCCCGAGGGTTCCACCAACCACCCACCGCTCACGAGCAACCCGTCGTGCCGCCGCACGTGTCGCATTTCATGCAAGTGCCGTTGCGGACGAGCGTGAAGTTACCGCATTCGGGGCAGGCTTCGCCCTCGTAGCCCTTCATGCGAGCTTCGGCGCGACGGTCAGCGAGGGAGCGCCCGGTGCCCGTCGCAGGCTGGGAGGGGGCGGCGAAGCCGAGCTCGGCCATCTGCGCCTCGCCCACGGTTTCCTCGTCCTCCTCGAAGGCGGGTTCGCCCTTCAGGGCCGTCGCGCCGGAGGCGAGAGCGACAACCGTGGAGCCACGGCCGGCAGTAGGAGCGGGGCGACTGTCGCCGCCACCGGCGATCGACAGGAAGTTCGTCGCCCGGCCGCGCACGAAGCCGCGCGAGACCACCTGCGGCGCCGTTGCCTGCGGGGCAGGGGCCTTGCCCTGGGCGACGCCGCCGCCGAGCACGTCGTGGCCGATCTCGCCCGGATCGATGTGGGCGAGGTCGTGGCGGCCGAGATAGGAAATGGCGAGCTCGCGGAAGACATAGTCGAGGATCGACGTCGCATTCTTGATCGACTGGTTGCCCTGCACGAAGCCGGCCGGCTCGAAGCGCGTGAAGGTGAACGCCTCGACATATTCCTCGAGCGGCACGCCGTACTGCAGGCCGAGCGACACGGCGATGGCGAAGTTGTTCATCATCGCCCGGAAGGCGGCGCCCTCCTTGTGCATGTCGATGAAGATCTCTCCGAGGCGACCGTCGGCATATTCGCCGGTGTGCAGATAGACCTTGTGGCCGCCGACGATGGCCTTCTGGGTATAGCCGGTGCGCCGGTCGGGCATCTTCTCGCGCTCGCGCACGCGCTCGACGCGCTCGATCACCTTCTCGACGATCCTTTCGGCCACCTGAGCCGCTCGCGCCACCGGAGCCTGGGCGACGAGCGTCTCGACCGCATCGTCCTCGTCCTCGTCCTCATCGGCGATGAGGGCAGCATTGAGGGGCTGTGACAGCTTGGAGCCGTCGCGGTAGAGGGCGTTGGCCTTCAGCGCCAGGCGCCAGGAGAGGAGATAGGCGCTCTTGCAGTCCTCGACCGTGGCATCGTTGGGCATGTTGATGGTCTTGGAGATGGCGCCCGAGATGAACGGCTGCGCCGCCGCCATCATGCGGATGTGGCTCTCTACCGAGAGGTAGCGCTTGCCGATGCGCCCGCACGGATTGGCGCAGTCGAAGACCGGATAGTGCTCCGCCTTCAGGTGCGGCGCGCCTTCGAGCGTCATCGCCCCGCAGACGTGGATGTTGGCGGCCTCGATCTCGGCCCTGGAGAAGCCGAGGAACGGCAGAAGCTCGAAAGCCGGATCGCTCAGCTTCTCGGCCGGCACCTTGAGTGTGTCGCGCAGGAAGTCCTCGCCGAGCGTCCACTTGTTGAAGACGAACTTGATGTCGAAGGCCGACTTCATGCCCGCCTCGACGGCAGCGATCTTCTCTTCCGTGAAGCCCTTGGCACGCAGGGAGCCGTGATTTATGGCGGGCGCCTGGGCAATGGAGCCGTGGCCGACCGCATAGGCCTCGATCTCGGCGATCTCGGCCTCGGAATAGCCGAGAACGCGCAGCGCGTCGGGAACGGCGCGGTTGATGATCTTGAAATAGCCGCCGCCTGCGAGCTTTTTGAACTTCACGAGAGCGAAGTCGGGCTCGATGCCGGTGGTGTCGCAATCCATGACGAGGCCGATGGTGCCGGTCGGAGCGATCACGGTCGCCTGCGCGTTGCGGTAGCCGTGCTGCTCGCCAAGCTCGAGCGCCTTGTCCCAGGCGTGCTTGGCGCGGGTCACGAATTCCTCGCCCTGGGCGAGCCTCCCACATGAGGCGTGGTCGAGCGGCACCGGCGGCGTCGCCAGCTTCTCGTAGCCCTCGCTCTTGCCGTACGCCGCGCGGCGATGGTTGCGGATGACGCGCAGCATGTGCTGGGCGTTCTTCTTGTAGCCCGGAAAGGGCCCGAGCTCGCCCGCCATCTCGGCCGAGGTGGCGTAGGAGACGCCCGTCATGATGGCTGTCAGGGCGCCGCCGAGGGCGCGGCCCTCGTCGGAGTCATAGGACAGGCCCATGGTCATCAGGAGCCCGCCGATATTGGCATAGCCGAGGCCGAGCGTGCGGAACTCGTAGGACAGCTCCGCGATCTCCTTCGACGGGAACTGCGCCATCAGTACCGAGATCTCGAGCACGACGGTCCACAGCCGGCAGGCGTGCTCGTAGGAGCCGATGTCGAAGCGGCGCGAGGCACGGTCGTAGAACTGCAAGAGGTTCGCCGAGGCGAGGTTGCAGGCCGTGTCGTCGAGGAACATGTATTCCGAGCAGGGGTTCGAGGCGCGGATCGGTCCCGAAGCCGGACATGTGTGCCAGTCGTTGATGGTGGTGTGGAACTGGATGCCCGGATCGGCCGAGGCCCAGGCGGCATAGCCGATCTTCTCCCAGAGATCCCGGGCCTTCAGCGTCTTCGTGACGCGTCCGGTGAGGCGCGCTTTAAGCTGCCAGTCGCCGTCGGCCTCGACGGCAGTGAGAAATGCGTCGTCGACGCGGACAGAATTGTTGGAGTTCTGGCCGGCGACAGTCGCATAGGCCTCCGAATCCCAGTCGGTATCGTAGGTGTCGAAGGCGATGTCCGAATAGCCCTGGCGGGCGAACTGGATGACGCGCTTGATGTAGTTGTCGGGCACCATGGCGCGGCGGGCGAGCTTGATCTCGCGCTTGAGCGCCGGGTTCTTCTCCGGATCGAAGCATGCGTCACCCTCGGCCTCGCAGTTCACGCAGGCCTTCATCACGGCTTTCATATGCTTCTTGACGATCTTGGAGCCGGTGACGAGGCTCGCGACCTTCTGCTCCTCCTTCACCTTCCAGTCGATATAGGCCTCGATGTCGGGATGGTCGACGTCGACCACCACCATCTTGGCGGCGCGGCGCGTGGTGCCGCCCGACTTGATGGCGCCGGCCGCCCGGTCGCCGATCTTGAGGAAGGACATGAGGCCGGAGGACTTGCCGCCACCCGAGAGCTTCTCGCCCTCGCCGCGCAGGGCCGAGAAGTTGGAGCCGGTGCCGGAGCCGTATTTGAACAGGCGCGCCTCGCGCACCCACAGGTCCATTATGCCGCCCTCGTTGACGAGGTCGTCGGCGACGGACTGGATGAAGCAGGCGTGCGGCTGCGGGTGCTCGTAGGCCGACTTCGACTTCACCAGGCGGCCCGTGGTGTGGTCGACATAGTAGTGGCCCTGGCCCGGGCCGTCGATGCCATAGGCCCAGTGCAGGCCGGTGTTGAACCACTGCGGCGAGTTGGGCGCGACCATCTGGTTGGCGAGCATGTAGCGCAACTCGTCGAGGAAGGCGGAGGCGTCCTCTTCGCTCGAGAAATAGCCGCCCTTCCAGCCCCAGTAGGTCCAGCAGCCGGCAAGCCGGTCGAACACCTGAGTGGACGAGGTCTCCGAGCCGTAGCGCTCGTTCTCGGGCAGGGCGGCGAGGGCCTCATCGTCTGGCACGGACCGCCAGAGGAAGGAGGGAACGTCGTTCTCCTCGAGCTTCTTCAGGCGCGCGGGCACGCCGGCCTTGCGGAAATATTTCTGCGCCAGCACGTCCGTCGCCACCTGACTCCAGGACGCGGGCACGCTGATGCCCTCGAGGCGAAAGACGACCGAGCCGTCGGGATTGCGGATCTCACTGGTCGCGAGCCGGAACTCGATGGTGGAATAAGGAGAATGGCCCGCCTTCGTGTATCGCCGCTCGATCCGCATTGTCGTCATCCCCATGAGCCGGGCGAAATCCGCCCTCGAAGCCGCCAACCGACGGCTCCCACCCGCAGCTCTGTTGTTGCCTCTAAACCTCGGGCAGGTTCGACCCGCCTCGATCGTGAACCGCCGCCGGCGACCGCATGTCCCGCGAGGGAAAAGACCGCTCCAGGGACGACCCGTGCGCGCCGCCCGGCTGCCTTCACCACCCCATGAGCGGTATTTGTTCCGGCCGGGTTTCGGCCGGTGCGACGCCGCCGCGACGTAACGCCTAAGCTAGTGCCAGAAAGCCTTATTCGTCAAGAATTAGTGCGAACAGGCCATCGCGCCCCCTATATCTTGTGACGAGGATGTGAACAACGGGGACGATGTGGTGCGTTCTGCGTAAGTATCGAAAACTGTGGCAGGATTTACCCCGCGTTGAAGTGATGCTTGAACGAGGCGCGGGTGCCGCAGCCACGCGCCGGGCGGCGATCAGCGCATGGCGGGGGCGGGCGACATGCATCTCAAGGGCGTTTATCGACGCAGCTTCCCGACCGGAAGTTGCGGCATGGCGGGAGCCTCAGTGGTGCTGAAAACAATGCCGGCCAACGAACGAATCGCGGTTGTGGGGTGAGGAGGAATGGCGCCGCCTCGCGCCGGCCGGTGTGAATGACTGCGAAGCTGGCCGGAGCAATGCCCTCTTGACGGACGGCCGGCACCAACGGCGGCGATTCTCCGCCGTCTCCTGCGGCAAGGCGTAGCTGGACATTGCGCGGCGAGACGGTCATATTCCGCGCGATTTCGCGGCGGCGCAGCCCGCGATCGCAGCCCATGCAACGAGACCGGGGTCAGCCTTGAAGACCTTCCTGCTTCAGTTCTTCACCTGGTGGAGCGGCCAGACGCTTGGCACGCGGTTCCATACCTGGCGCAATGGCGAATTCGTCGGCGAGGACGAGTTCGGGAACAAGTATTACCGGACCCGCGGCGGCAGGAAGGATCCGGCGCTCGGCATCGAGCGGCGCTGGGTCATCTACAACGGCGAAGCAGAAGCCTCAATGACCCCGCCCGGCTGGAATGGGTGGTTGCACCATACGGTGGACGTGCCGCCGACGCAGGAAGACTACAAGCCGCGCGACTGGCAGAAACCGCACAAGCCGAACTTCACCGGCACCCCGAAGGCTTACCGTCCCGCCGGCTCGACACTCGCGAGCGGCCGCCGGCCGCCGGCCACGGGCGACTATCAGGCGTGGTCGCCGGGCAGCTGAAGCGGCGGCGCATCCACAAGCTCGATTCTCTCATCCAGGGCCGCCATCGCGGCCCTGTTTCGTTTTTCCGGAAGCTTTTCTGGCGACGCCAGAGCACGGGGCGGCGCAGCGGGGCGCCGTCAGCGATCAGGAGCGCGAAACCGTCTGCCAGGTCGCGGCCATGCTTCGGACCAAACATCGCGGCTGCCGTCATTTTCTGTGCGCACGCCCTTTTTCCACCATCTCCGCCATGTTAACCGGGACACGGTGCCGAGAGGCAGTGGCGCCGGCGGGCACGCCGGTCTTCCGCGAACGAGGCTTGGTTGATGCGCTTGGCTGTGCCCCTCCTGTCCGCCCTGGTGCTGAGTACGCTGGCCGTCCCGCACGCCAGCGCAGACAAGATCAGCAACCCGACGGCTGTCTTCTCCGGCCTCGACAAGATCACGGGGCGCATCGTCTCGTTCGAGGTCGCCGTCGAGGAAACGGTGCAGTTCGGCGCCCTGCAGCTGACACCGCGCGTCTGCTACACGCGCCCCGACACCGAGACACCCAACACGACCGCTTTCATTGAGGTGGACGAGGTGACGGTAAACAACGAATACCGTCGCATTTTCACCGGCTGGGTGTTCGCGGCCTCGCCCGGCCTGCACGGCATCGAGCATCCGGTCTACGATGTCTGGCTGACGGGCTGCACCGGCGGCACCGAGATCATTCCGGATCCGCCCGCCCAGCCCGCGGCCGATGCCCCGGCGCCGGCGCGCGGCGGCTGAACCGCGCATGTGGTCCTGCCGCTCGACCCCATACCGGGGCTGCGACTGCCGCCCCCCGTGGACGCGGCCGCCGCTGAAAAGCGGCTATCGGATTGCTGAGACGATGCAGCGGCCGAACTGATGGGCGTTGAGCGGAAGCCTGTCCCAGTCGGCTGCCGTGGTTATGCTCTTCTGCAACATCTGCAAGTACTTCTTCTTCGGCACCTCGGTCGCGCCGAACTGGCGCAGATGTTCGGTGACGAATTGTGTGTCGAGCAGCGTGAAGCCGCCGCTGCGCAGGCGCGCGACCAGATGGACGAGGGCGATCTTCGAGGCGTCGCGCGTGCGGTGGAACATGCTCTCGCCGAAGAACGCGCCGCCAAGCGCCACGCCGTAGAGTCCGCCAACCAGATTCCCGTCGTCCCACACCTCCACGGTGTGACAATGGCCGAGATCGAAGAGCTCGCCGTAGAGCGACCTGATGCGGCGGTTGATCCAGGTGCGCTCGCGGCCCGGCGCCGCCGAGGCGCAGCCCGCGATGACGGCTTCGAAATCTCCGTCGATGCGGATCTCGTACCGGTCCGCAGCGACGCTTCGGGCAAGGCGGCGCGGCAGATGGAAATCGTCGAGCGGCAGGATGCCGCGCTCGCGCGGCTCGACCCAGAACAGGCCCGGCTCGTCGGCGCTCTCGGCCATCGGGAATAGGCCGCAGGCGTAGGCCTTGAGCAGAAGCCCCGCCGTGATCTCGCCACTGCGCCCACCTTCGCTCATCGGTTGGGTGTCCGTTATTCCGCCGCCTCGTCGTAGGCCTGACGATCGGCCGGCGCCTCGCCCGGCAATCCGGCGAGCAGAGCCACCAACGCGCGGTCGTGCAACAGCACCATACGTTCCTTCGGCCGCAGCCAGGCTACAGCATCGTCGATGGACCGGGCGTCGACAAGCTTGGCCTGTGCCAGAGCGCGCTCCGCATCGATCGCACCGCGCCGGCGTGGTTCCGCGGGCGGCAGCATCGCCTCGTGTGCCGCCCGCAAGGCCGGGTCGGCATGAATGGCGCGCAGACCATCGGCCTCGTCGAAACCGTTCGCGGCGAGTTCCCTGGTGAGTTCGGCGGCGCGCAGCGCGATCGGCGGCGGCACCGCTTCCTCCGGTGTCAGCAGGAGGCCCCAGCGTTTGAGGGCGAGCCCCGCCGCCAGCGTGCCGCTGAGCCAGGAAAGAAGGATGGCGAGCACGAGACCGAGGATGGTCGGCGACATCCAGGCGAACAGCGAGGTCGAGATGAGGAAGGCCGAGACGCCCGTGACGATGCCGAGGAGCACATGCATGCGATGGCGGCGCACGATGTCGCGGAAGGGGACCGACCCGTCGTCCCGCCGCTGCGGCTGCCAGCCGGTGTCGCGCCCCGCGAGGATCTGGAACACCGCCCCGGACTGGATAAGCATCATCATCGGCGCCAGCATGGCCGACAGCAAGATCTCGATCAGGGCGGAAAGAACGAGCCGCAGGCCACCACCACTCGGGCGCCGGATGGAGCCCCTGAGCAGGGCGAGGGTGAGGCCGAAAACCTTCGGTGCCAGCAGCACGCCCATGGTCAGCGCGAAGAGCGCGAGCGCCCGCTCCGCGTCGAAACGTGGCCAGATCGGCGACAGGGCAAACTCGCTGGTGAAATATTCGGGCTTCACGTAGCGGGTCTGCAGCACGAGGACGAGGCCGACCACGAGTTGCATGAGCCAGAAGGGCGAGGCGAGATAGGACATGATGCCGGTCGCGAAATGCTGCCGGCTGGCGAGCTTCAGTCCCCGCGCGCCGATGACGCGCATGTGCTGAAGATTGCCCTGGCACCAGCGGCGGTCGCGCGCGGCCACATCGATGAGCGAGGGTGGGCTCTCCTCGTAGCTGCCCTCCAGCTCCGGCAGCATGTAGACGGACCAGCCGGCGCGGCGGATGAGCGCCGCTTCGACGAAGTCATGGCTGAGAATGTGGCCACCGAACGGCGGCTTGCCCGGCAGGTCCGGCAAGCCGCAATGGGCCGCGAAGGCGGCGGTGCGGATGATTGCGTTGTGGCCCCAGTAGTTGCCGTCGCGCCCCATCCAGACCGCGAGGCCCTTGGCGATGACCGGACCGTAGATGCGCGCCGCGAACTGCTGCAGGCGCGCAAACAGCGTATTGCGGTTGATGACAAGTGGCAGGCTCTGGATGATGCCGGCATCCGGATCGGCTTCCATCGCCGCGGCAAGGCGCACGATGCAGTCGCCGGTCATCAGGCTGTCGGCGTCGAGCACCAGCATGTGATCGTAGCTGCCACCCCAGCGCGTCACGAAATCGGCGATATTGCCCGCCTTGCGGTGCGTATTCTTCGGCCGGTGGCGATAATAGAGGCGGGCATCGGGCCCGAGACGCTGGCGCAGGGCGAGGAAGGCCCGTTCCTCCGCGATCCAGACATCGGGATCGGTGGTGTCGGAGAGCAGAAAATAGTCGAAATGGGAACCAAGCCCGGTTTCCTCGATCGACTCGCGGATGGCCGCGACAGCGGCGAAGACCCGAGCGGTCGATTCGTTGTAGATCGGCATCACGACAGCGGTGCGCCGCGTGAGCGTCGTCGGTGCCTGCGAGGGACGCCGGCTCCACAGCAGGGCGATGAAACCGACGACGGCGGAACTGAAGGCCAGCGCGATCCACGAGAAATTGACGGAGAAGAGTGCGACCAGCACCCACTGCAGCACAGTGGTGCGGCTGACAGACACGACCTGAACCATCTCCCACACGCCATAGGCGGTGAGGGCGGCACCGCCGCCGAAGACGGCGAGCCGGGCGAGCCAGGGAACGGCAAAGCGCCGGATTGGCCGGCGCCGCTCCTTGCTCGGCTCGAAGCGCCGCAGCGATTGGGTCGGCATGGCGAGCGGCGCCTCGGGCGGCATCGCATCGGGAAGGATCGTCGTCATCGGGCGCGGATCAGCGTGGTCCGTCATGGCGTCCAACGATATAGCCACGTCTCGCTCGCGGCTTTGCCAGCCGCTTCCAGCAGCAGGCGCAGCTCGGAAGCCGTCTCGTTTCCTGGATCAAGCTCGAAAGTCACGCGCAGTGTGCGCCTTTCCGGATAAGACCACAATCTGAGATCGAGAATCTGGCCGGGCGTAGCCGAAAGAGACGGCTTGATCTCGACAATGGCGGCAGGGTCGGCGAGGCGCTCGCCGACGAAGTCGATGGCGAAGCGCCGCCTGTTGCCGGAACCGCCACGGCCTGCGCGGGTATTGGCGACGGTGGCGAGCGGCGGGCGCTCCGGCGGCGTCCAGCACCAGAAGAGCCGATAGGAGATGCTCGCTTCCTCGCCGGCCTTGTAGGGCTCGGCCGGGCGCCAGTAGGCGATGACGTTGTCGTTGCGGTCCGAATCCGTCGGCACCTCGATGAGCTGCACGCTCCCCTTGCCCCATTCCCCGAAGGGTTCGAGCCACAGGCTCGGCCTCAGCTCGAAGCGACGCAGGTCGTCCTGGAAGGCCGAGAAGTCGCGATCGCGCTGCAACAGGCCGAAGCCGCGCGGGTTCTCGTCAATGAAGGCGGAGATCTGCAGCGTCTCGGGGTTGGACAGCGGGCGCCATATCCATTCGCCTTGGCCGTTCAGGATCTGCAGGCCCTTGACCTCGTAGGCGGCCACGCGCACGTCGTCAGCCGCGCCGTCGTTCGGCCCGAAGACATAGGTCGCGTTCATGGCGCCGATGCCGACGTGGTCGAGGTTCGTGCGGGGGAAGAGCGCCACTTCGACGTCGGTGATCGTCATGTCGCCGGGGCGCAGCGTGAAGCGCACTGCGCCGGCCGCACTCGGCGCATCGAGGAGCGCATGCACCGCGAGGCTGTCGGACCCGGGCGCGGGTCGCTCGATCCAGAAGGCGCGAAACAGCGGAAATTCCTCGCCGCGCGAGTCCGCCGGCTGCAATGCGAGTGTGCGCGCGGTAATGCCGTAGTTCTGGCCGGAGGCGATGGCGCGGAAGAAGGTCGCGCCCTGGAAGACGGCGACCTCGCGCTTGGGCTCGCGCCCGGAGCCGAAGAACACCTTGAAGCCAGAAAAATCCAGACTGCCGACATCGGCCGGCAGCTGCTGGGCGGCGCCGAACACGAAGCGGCTCGGATCATAGGCCACGCGGCGGATGGTGCCGTCCTCGACGACATAGATGGTCACCGCATTCGTGTAGATGAAGCCGCGATGCAGCGGCTCGATCGAGAAGCTGCGCCCTTCGCCGGCCCACACGCGCGCCGTCTCCCGCAGGCGGATGGCCGAATAGTCCTCGAAGGACAGGTTGGCCAGGGTGTCAGGAAGGGTCGTCGGTGGGGCGACGTAGGCCTTGCGCGCAATGGCGCTTGCCACCTCCGCCACGCGGGCGGGATTGAACGGCTGCCCCTCCGCCAGGACCGCCTCTATGGCCACCTGCGGAAAGGGCTTTTCCTGCGCGAGAACAGGCTTCGCCGGCAGGCCGAGCGCGGCTCCGCCGGCGAGACCAAGGCCGAGGCGCAATGCCTCCCGGCGATCAGGATGGCGGGAGGACGCGATGGAGCCGGAGGACATAGACGATTCGTTCGGCACTTTGGCAGACAACTCGACCTATTGGTGCGTTCGGGATACTGGTGTGAGCACCGGCGGCTTCTATCATGCTTTCGACGGCAGCGGCGAAATTTCGTTGAATCGCGAACAGCTTCCACGCCGAGCGCAGACACCTTTGACACTGGCAACGATTTGCGGTCGTAAAGAGGCCGAAATTGGGAAGCTGTCCGCTTCCACGCAGCGGATGAGATCCGGGAGATGGCATGGTGAAGGCATCGGATCCGGCGGCGGCACGTCGCTGCCTCGTCATCGTACTGGCCGCAGGCGAGGGTACGCGCATGAAATCGCGCACGCCCAAGGTTCTCCATGCGCTCGCCGGGCGCAGCCTCCTTGCCCACGTGCTCCACGCCGTCTCGGCGGCCGGGGCGGACGCGGTGTCCGTGGTCGTTGGCCCGGACCGCGACGACGTCGCCGCCGAGGCGCGCCGCGTGCGGGCCGATGCGACGATCCATGTCCAGGCACAGCGCCTGGGCACGGCCCATGCCGTGCTCGCAGCGCGCGACGAGATCGCGCAGGGCTATGACGACGTCCTCGTGGCCTTCGCCGACACGCCCCTCGTGACCGCAGAGACCTTCGGCCGCCTGCGGGCGGAGCTTGCCCGCGGCGCCGCCGTCGCCGTGCTCGGCTTCGAGGCCGCCGATCCCAACGGCTACGGGCGTCTTATCATCGAAGGCGAAGACCTCCTCGCCATCCGCGAGCACAAGGACGCGAACGACGAGGAGCGGCGCGTCGGCCTGTGCAACGCGGGCCTGATGGCCCTTGACGGCGGCGAGGCGCTCGCGCTGCTCGACGCGATCGGCCAGGACAATGCCCAGCGGGAGTTCTACCTGACCGACGCGGTGGCGGTGGCGCGGGCGCGTGGCCTCAAGGCCCATGTCGTCGTTGCCGATGAAGCGGAAGTCCAGGGCATCAACGACCGCACCCAGCTTGCGCAGGCAGAGGCGACGCTGCAGGTGAGGCTGCGGCTTGCGGCGATGCGCGAGGGGGCGACGCTGCAGGCGCCGGAGACGGTCTTCCTCAGCGCCGACACACGCCTCGGCCGGGACGTGGTGGTGGAGCCGCATGTCGTCTTCGGGCCCGGCGCGATGGTGGAGGACGGGGCCGTCATCCACGCCTTCTCGCATCTCGAAGGGGCGCGGGTCCGCGCCGGCGCATCCGTCGGTCCCTATGCCCGCCTGCGTCCGGGCACCGATATCGGCGAGGGCGCGCGGGTCGGCAATTTCGTCGAGGTCAAGAACGCGACGCTCGGGGCCGGCGCCAAGGCCAATCATCTGAGCTATCTCGGCGATGCGACGATCGGCGCCAGGGCGAACATCGGCGCCGGCACCATCACCTGCAACTACGACGGCTTCCGCAAGCACCGCACGGAGGTCGGCGCCGGCGCCTTCGTCGGCTCCAATTCCTCCCTCGTCGCGCCGGTCACCATCGGAGATGGCGCCTTTGTCGGCTCCGGCTCGGTGGTGACCATGGACGTGCCGGCCGATGCGCTCGCTGTCGGCCGCGCGCGGCAGGTCACCAAGGACGGCTGGGCACAGAAATTCCGCGAAACGTTTAGTGGCGCTTCTACCAAAAAGACCGAATGAGGCGCATGCTCATCTGCGCCCTTACGTCACAAACGGATATCGAACGTGATTTGAACCTGCGCGTCGCGATCGGATACCACGTCGATCCGCCGTGATCGGCGATACGACTGTGCTGGCCTTTCGGGGAGTAGACCATCCATGTGCGGCATCGTGGGAATACTCGGGCGGCAGCCGGCCGCCCCGCTCGTGGTGGATGCGCTGAAGCGCCTCGAATACCGCGGCTACGACTCTGCCGGCGTCGCCACACTTGAGAACGGGCGGCTGGAGCGCCGCCGGGCCGAGGGCAAGTTGCGCAACCTCGAGGACAAGCTGGCGCGCTCGCCGCTGTCCGGTCCCGTCGGCATCGGCCACACCCGCTGGGCGACACATGGCCGCCCCAACGAAACCAACGCGCATCCGCATGCGACGGATCGTCTCGCCGTGGTCCACAACGGCATCATCGAGAATTTCCGCGCGCTCAAGGAGGAGCTGCAGGCCGGGGGCGTGGTCTTCGAGACCGAGACGGACACCGAGGTCGTCGCCCAGTTGGTGACGCGCGAGATGCGGGCGGGCAAGGCGCCGGCCGATGCCGTCGCCGCCGTCCTGCCGCAGCTGCGCGGCGCCTTCGCGCTCGCCTTCGTCTTCGCCGGCGAGGACGACCTTCTCATCGGTGCGCGCCACGGGGCGCCGCTCGCCATCGGCTATGGCGAAGGCGAGATGTATCTGGGCTCCGATGCGCTGGCACTGGCGCCGCTGACGGACGAGATCTCCTATCTCGACGATGGCGACTGGGCGGTGCTGTCACACGACGGCGCCATCATCCGCGACGCTTCCGGCAAGGTGGTTCAGCGCGAGCGCCAGCGGTTCTCGCCAGGCGCCTTCATCGCTGACAAGGGCAACCACCGCCATTTCATGGCGAAGGAGATCCACGAGCAGCCGGAGGTGGTCGGCCGCACGGTCGCCCATTACGTCGACCTCGCGGCAGGTCGGGTGAAGATGCCGGCTGAACTCGCCGTCGATTTCCGCAAGGTGAACCGCATCGTCATCTCGGCCTGCGGCACGGCCTATTACGCGGGGCTCGTCGCGCGCTACTGGTTCGAGCGGCTGGCGCGCCTGCCGGTGGAGATCGACGTCGCCTCCGAGTTCCGCTACCGCGAGATGCCGCTGTTCGAGACGGATGTCGCGCTGTTCATCTCCCAGTCGGGCGAGACCGCCGACACGCTCGCCTCGCTGCGCTATGCCAAGGCGGGTGGTGCCTCGATCCTGTCCGTCGTCAACGTGCCAACATCGACGATCGCCCGCGAAAGCACGGCCGTGCTGCCGACGCTCGCCGGCCCCGAGATCGGAGTGGCCTCGACCAAGGCCTTCACCTGCCAGCTCGCGGTGCTGCTGGCGCTGGCGATCGCCGCCGGGCGGGCGCGCGGCACCCTGAGCGAGCGGGACGAGGAGGGGCTCGTCTCCGCCCTCATCTCGGTGCCTGGCCTCATGGCCGAGGCGTTGAAGAGCGAGGCGGATATCGAGGGCCTGGCGCGCGAATTGTCCAAGGCGCGCGACGTGCTCTATCTGGGGCGCGGCATGGCCTATCCGCTCGCCCTCGAGGGCGCACTGAAGCTCAAGGAAATCTCCTACATCCATGCGGAGGGCTATGCCGCCGGCGAATTGAAGCACGGCCCCATCGCCCTCATCGACGAGACGGTGCCGGTCATTGTGTTGGCCCCCAGCGATGCCGTCTTCGAGAAGACCGTGTCGAACATGCAGGAGGTGGCAGCGCGCGGCGGGCGCATCGTCCTCGTCGGCGAGGCGCATGCGGCACGCGAGGCGGCCGTGGAGACGATGGCGACCGTCGCCATGCCGGCCATGAACCCCATCATCGCGCCGCTGGTCTACGCCATACCGGCCCAGCTGATCGCCTATCACACGGCGCTCTTCATGGGGAAGGACGTGGACCAGCCGCGCAACCTCGCCAAGTCCGTGACCGTCGAATGAGCGCCGCGGGGCTGTTGCCAGCCGCTCATACCTCCGCGACAGGCTCGGGCCGCGTGATGATATAGGCCGCCACGGCAATGAAGCAGGCGGCGGCCGCGATGCGGCCCACCATCGGCGCGGCCGAAGCCAGCACGATGCCGTAGCTGACGACGAGGCTGATACAGGCGATCCACTTCACCCGGCGGGGGATGGAGCCGTTCGCGCGCCAGGCGCGGACGGAGGGGCCAAGGTATCGGTGCTCGAGCAGCCATTGCTCGAAACGCGGTGAGGATCGGGCAAAGCATGCCGCCGCAAGAATGAGGAAGACCGTGCCCGGCAGGAGCGGGATGACGAGGCCGATGGCTCCGATGGGGACGAAGAGGCAGCCGAGCCCGAGATAGATGAAGCGCGCAGCCGGTGAGCGGGCCTCAATCCGCTGCCCCGCGTCGGTCGCCCTGCTGCGGCGATCCTGCTCGGTCCTCCTGCCTTCCACGTGTCGTTCCGATTCGATTTGTCTGAAACGCCTGCGGTGATTGGCCTGCTTGCAAGGAAAATGGCAAAGCCCCATCAATTGTGAAAGGGCTTCGGGGTGGGGATGCGGCCGCATGACACGCCCCGGCAAGCCTCAGGGGACAGGTTGTATCGCATGGATGACAGGCACAAGCAGCCGGAGGATGCCGAAACCGTTCCGACGGCGCATCAGATCGCCCAGGAGGTGGCCGCAGCCTCGGCCGTCCGGCCGCACACGGCCGGTTCCCGGTTGCGCAACTATTTCCTGACCGGCGTCGTCGTCGCCGGTCCGCTCGCCATCACGGCCTATATCGTCACCTGGATCATCGGCCTCATCGACGGCTGGGTGAAGCCGCTCATCCCCGCGGCCTATCTGCCGGACACCTATCTGCCCTTCGCCATCCCGGGCTTCGGTCTCGTCGTGGCCTTCATCGGCCTGACCCTGCTCGGTTTCCTGACGGCCAATCTCGTCGGGCGCTCGCTGCTCAATTTCGGCGAACGCATCCTGGCGCGCATGCCCGTGGTGCGCAGCCTCTACAAGGGCGTGAAGCAGGTCTTCGAGACGGTGTTCTCGGAGCAGGGCACCTCCTTCCGCTCCGTGGTGCTCATCCCCTATCCCTCGCGCGAGGTGTGGTCGATCGCCTTTCTCTCGGCGCCGCCGGCCAAAGCCATCGCCGAGCGCCTGCCGGATGCCGGCGACTATGTCGGCGTCTTCATGCCATGCACGCCCAATCCGACGACGGGGTTCTTCTTCTACCTGCCGCGCAAGGACGTCATCGAGGTTTCCCTGACGGTGGAGGAGGCAGCCAAGCTCATCATGTCCGGCGGCGTCATCCAGCCCGACAGTGCCAAGCCGGCGCCGGCGAAGGCGCTGCCGGCGCGCAAGCGCAAGGGGCTGGAGCCGGTTCAGCCTTAGTCTCAGCCGGCGCGCAACAGGCGGACGGCCCCGTCGCGCTCGAAGAGATAGAGCAGCAGCCGCAAAGCCTCACCGCGCGGGCTCCCGAGCCTGGGATCACGCTCGATGACGAGCCGCGCATCGTCCCTGGCGGCGGCGATGAGGTCCGCATCGGTCTCGGTGCGCACCAGGCGGAAGTCGGGAGCGCCGGACTGGCGCGTGCCGAGGATCTCGCCTTCGCCGCGCAGCTTCAGGTCCTCCTCGGCGATGCGGAAGCCGTCTTCCGTCTCGCGCATGATCCGGAGGCGCGCCTCGGCCACCGGCCCGGGCGGCGCCTTGTAGAGGAGAAGGCAGGTGGAGGCGGCCGCCCCGCGGCCGATGCGCCCGCGCAGCTGGTGCAGCTGGGCGAGGCCGAATCGCTCCGCGTGCTCGATGACCATGACGGTGGCCTCGGGCACGTCGACGCCGACCTCGATGACCGTGGTGGCGACGAGGATCTTGATGTCTCCCGCCGCGAAGCGCGCCATGACGGCGTCCTTCTCCCGCCCCGGCATCCTGCCGTGCAGGAGGCCGACGGCCTCGCTCCCGAAGACCGAGACGAGGCTCGCGTAGCGCTCCTCCGCCGCCGCGACGTCGAGCGTCTCCGATTCGGCAACGAGCGGGCAGACCCAATAAATACGCGCGCCGCCGCGGATCGCCCGACCGGTCGCGCCCACCACCTCGTCGAGCCGCTCCAGCGGCACGGTGCGGGTGTCGATCGGCTTGCGGCCGGCCGGCTTCTCCTTGAGGACCGACACGTCCATGTCGCCGAAATAGGTGAGCACCAGGGTGCGCGGGATGGGGGTCGCCGTCATGACGAGCACGTCGACGGCCGCGCCCTTGGCGCCGAGGGCGAAGCGCTGGTGCACGCCGAAGCGGTGCTGTTCGTCGACGACGGCAAGGCCAAGGTCGTGGAAGGCGACGTCTTCCTGGAACAGCGCATGGGTGCCGACCACGATGTCTAGCCCGCCCTCGGCAAGCGCCGCGAGCGTGCGCCGCCTTTCGGCGCCTTTGTCCCGGCCCGTGAAGAGGCCGAGCCGCAAACCGGCGGCTTCGGCGAGCGGCGCAAGGCGCTCGAAATGCTGGCGGGCGAGGATCTCCGTCGGCGCCATCATCGCCGCCTGCCGGCCGGCCTCGACGGCGCTCGCCATGGCCATCAGGGCAACGGCCGTCTTGCCGGAGCCGACGTCGCCCTGCAAGAGGCGCAGCATGCGCTGCGGCGCGGCGAGATCGCGGCGGATGTCGGCGATCGCCTGTTCCTGCGAGCCGGTGAGGGCGAAGGGCAGAGCCTCGCGCAGGCGGGCGACGAGGCGGCCATCGCCGACGTTCTCTCGCCCCGGTGCACGGCGCAGGCTCTTGCGCAGGAGCGCGAGGGCGAGCTGGGTCGCGAGCAGTTCGTCATAGGCGAGGCGGCGGCGGGCGGCACTGTCCGGCGCGAAGGCGGCCATGTCCTGCGGGGCGTGCAAGCGCTCGAGCGCGGTGCGGAAATCGGGAAAATCGTTGCGCGCCAGCCAGTTCTCATCCTGCCACTCGGGCAGTTCCGGCACGCGGGCGAGAGCGACGCGGGCGACGCGGTTCACATACCGCGCCGTCAGGCCTTCGGTGAGGCCGTAGGTCGGCTCCACCACCGGCATGTCGGCAAGGCCGGCGGCATCGACGATGCGGTCGGGGTGGACCATCTGGCGCCGCCCGTCCCACAATTCGATCTTGCCAGAGACGAAGCGCTTCTCGCCGACGGGCAGCAGCTTGTCGAGCCGCCGCCGGTCGGCGTTGAAGAAGACGAGGGTGACGTCGCCCGTCTCGTCCTCCACGACGACGCGATAGGGCGCGCGCGAGCGGCCGGGCGGCGAGGGATGGTGCGAGACGACACGGACGGTGAGCGTCACGATCTCGCCGGGCACCGCCTCCGCCACGGTCGGTCGGGCGCGCCGATCGACGGCGCCATGGGGCAGGTGGAAGAGCAGGTCGAGCACGCGGGCGGGCTTGCCCGTCTCGCCCACGAGCCTGTCGAACAGCAGCCGCATGCGCGGGCCGACGCCGGGCAGCGAGGTCACTTCGGCGAAGAGTGGATCGAGGAGCGAGGGGCGCATCGCTGGGGCTGCTGGAGGTTCGAACGGAAATCGCGGGCGGGCTGACAGACATCCTGTCGGACGCTATATACCCGCCCGAGCCTGGCGCGACGACTCTCGCGTGTTCGGCCGCGAAGGAGACAAACCGTGAACGACAATCAGCCGGACGACAGCGACCTCGCCATGCGCCGGCGGCGCATCCTCTACCGCGCCTGGCATCGCGGCATGCGCGAGATGGACCTGATCATGGGTCGCTTCGCCGATGCTCACTTGGCGCAGCTGGATGAAGAGGAGATCGCCGAATTCGAGCGGCTGATCGAACTCGTCGACAAGGACCTCTTCTCCTGGATCAGCGGCAGCGAACCGGTACCGGCCGCCTACGACACGCCGCTCTTCCGCCGCATACGGAACTTCCACGCAGACGGCGCACCCGCGCGATCATAAGGCTTGGGAACTCGCGGCGTTCCGACTGCTTCGGACAGTCGGCAGAGACATCCATCATCAAGGTTGCCATGCAGCTGAAACGCGCCATCGAGGCCCTGAAGCGGGCCGAAAGCCTCACCGTCGCGAGCGTGCCCGACGGGCTCGACGCCATCGTCGCGGCCGACCTCGCACGCGCCCTCGCCAAAGGCGAGGAAAGGGCGGCGACGCTCGTGCACGTGGCCCGAGACGGTCAGCGCATGGCCGCTATGGAAGCGGCGCTGTCCTTCGTCGCGCCGGAGATCGACGTCCTTTCCTTTCCCGCCTGGGACTGCCAGCCGTATGATCGGGTGTCGCCCAACCCCGCCGTAACTGCGCGGCGCATGACGACGCTCGCCCGGCTCGCCCGCACGCGGGCCGGAGAGGACAAGCCGCGCATCCTCCTCACGACCGTCAACGCCATCCTGCAGCGCGTGCCGCCCATCGCCCGCATCGCCACCGAGACGCTCTCGGCCGCGCCCGGCAATGTCATGGACATGGAGGCGCTCGTCAGCTGGCTCGAGGTCAATGGCTTCCTGCGCACCGGCACCGTGCGTGACACGGGCGAATATGCGGTGCGCGGCGGCATCGTCGACCTCTATGCCCCGGGCATGCCGGAGCCGCTGCGTCTCGATTTCTTCGGCGACACGCTCGAATCGATCCGGGCCTTCGATCCCGAGACGCAGCGCACCACGCACCAGCTGCGCGCGCTCGACCTCGTGCCGATGAGCGAACTGCAGCTCACCACCGAGACCATGCGCCGCTTCCGCCAGGGCTATGTGGCGGCCTTCGGCACGGCGACGCGGGACGACACGCTCTACGAGGCGGTGAGCGAGGGGCGGCGCCATCCCGGCGTCGAGCACTGGCTGCCGTTGTTCCACGACCACCTCGACACGCTGTTCACCTATCTGCCGGGCGTGCCCTTCGTCTTCGACGCGCTCGCCGATGACGCGGCGGGCGAGCGTCTCGCGCAGATCGCCGATTATTACGATGCCCGCAAGGCCGCCCTCGACCAGCCGGTCGTCGGCGGTGCGCCCTACAAGCCGCTGCCGCCGGATGCGCTCTACCTTGGTGTAAGCGAATGGGCACAACGAATTGAAAATGAATCGATTGTCCGCCTGACACCCTTCGCGCAGCCGGGGACAGGCGGGCGACTCGTGGTCGATGTCGGTGGCCGGCAGGGGCGCAGCTTTGCCGCCGAGCGGGCGGATGAGACGGTGAACGTCTTCGACGTCGCCGTGCGCCACGTGCGGGAGTTGCAGAAAGCGGGCAAGCACGTGGTGCTCGCCGCCTGGTCCGAGGGTTCGCGCGAGCGTCTCGGCCATGTGCTTGCCGACCATGGGCTGACGCAGGCGAAGCCGATTTCGCGCCTCGCCCATGTCTCGGCGCTTGCCCGCAACGAGGCGGCGCTCGCCGTCTGGGGACTGGAGCACGGCTTCGAGACCGATGACCTCGCCATCGTCGGCGAGCAGGACATCCTCGGCGACCGTCTCGTGCGCGCCAAGCGCAAGGCCAAGCGTGCGCAGGACTTCATCGCCGAGGTGTCGAGCCTCACGGCCGGCGATCTCGTGGTGCACGTCAACCACGGCATCGGCCGTTTCGTCGGGCTGAAGACCATCGACGCCGCCGGAGCGCCGCACGACTGCCTCGAGCTGCACTATGCCGGCGGCGACAAGCTGTTCCTGCCGGTGGAGAACATCGAGCTCCTGTCGCGCTACGGCTCGGAAGACACGGAGGCGGTGCTCGACAAGCTGGGCGGCGTCGCCTGGCAGGCGCGCAAGGCCAAGCTCAAGCAGCGCATCCGCGAGATGGCCGGGGCGCTGATCAAGATCGCGGCCGCGCGGGCGCTCAAGGAGGCGCCGCGCATTCAGCCGCCGGAAGGGCTCTACGACGAATTCTCGGCGCGCTTTCCCTACGACGAGACGGAGGACCAGCAGAACGCCATCGACGCGGTGCTCGACGACCTCGCCGCCGGGCGGCCCATGGACCGGCTCATCTGCGGCGATGTCGGCTTCGGCAAGACCGAGGTGGCGCTGCGCGCGGCCTTCGCGGTTGCCCTGTCGGGCCGCCAAGTGGCGGTCGTCGTGCCGACGACGCTGCTGGCGCGCCAGCACTACAAGGCCTTCGCCGACCGCTTCCAGGGGCTGCCGGTCCGTATCGCCCAGGCGTCGCGCTTCGTCACCACCGGCGAGATGAAGAAGGTGAAGGAGGGGCTCGCGGACGGCACCGTCGACATCGTCGTCGGCACCCATGCCCTGCTCGGCAAGGCCATCCGCTTCAAGGACCTCGGCCTCATCGTCGTCGACGAGGAGCAGCACTTCGGCGTCGCCCACAAGGAGCGACTGAAGGAGCTGCGCGCCGAGGTGCACGTGCTGACTCTGTCGGCGACGCCCATTCCGCGCACGCTGCAACTCGCACTCACCGGCGTGCGTGAACTGTCGCTCATCGCGACGCCGCCGGTCGACCGCCTCGCCGTGCGCACCTTCATCACGCCCTTCGATCCGCTCGTCATCCGAGAGGCGCTGCTGCGCGAGCGCTACCGCGGCGGCCAGGCCTTCTACGTCTGCCCGCGCATCGAGGACCTCGCCGAGGTGAAGGCCTTCCTCGACGCCGAGGTGCCGGAGGCGCGCGTCGTCGTCGCCCACGGGCAGATGCCGGCCGGCCAGCTCGAAGACGCCATGACGGCCTTCTACGAGGGCAAGTTCGACATCCTCCTGTCGACGACCATCGTCGAATCGGGCCTCGACATCCCCCGCGCCAACACGCTCATCGTGCATCGGGCGGACATGTTCGGCCTTGCCCAGCTCTACCAGCTGCGCGGACGCGTTGGCCGCTCGAAGACGCGGGCCTATGCGCTCTTCACCGTGCCGGCCAACCGCTCGCTGACGGCCACGGCCGAGCGCCGGCTCAAGGTGCTGCAGTCGCTCGACACGCTCGGGGCCGGCTTCCAGCTTGCCAGCCACGACCTCGACATCCGCGGCGCGGGCAACCTCCTCGGCGAGGAGCAGTCCGGCCACATCAAGGAGGTCGGCTACGAGCTCTACCAGCAGATGCTGGAGGAGGCGGTGGCCCAGCTCAAGGCCGGCGTCACGGACGAGGAGGCCGAAGAGCAGTGGTCGCCGTCGATCACCATCGGCACGCCGGTGATGATCCCGGAGGGCTACGTGCCCGACCTGCAGCTGCGCCTCGGCCTCTACAAGCGCCTGTCGACGCTGGAGCGCGACGACGAGATCGACGCCTTCGGCGCCGAGCTCATCGACCGCTTCGGCCCGCTGCCGGAAGAGGTGGACCAGCTCCTCAAGCTCGTCGCCATCAAGGCCCTGTGCCGGCGCGCCAATGTCGAGAAGGTCGAGGCCGGGCCGAAGGGTCTCATCGTCGCCTTCCGTGACAATTCCTTCGCCAATCCGGAAGGCCTCATCGCCTATGTCGCCGGCGAGGGCACGCTCGCCAAGGTGCGGCCGGACATGCGCATCGTCTTCATCCAGGACATGGACAGCGCCGAGGCGCGCCTGAAGGGCACGGCCCGCGTGCTGCGCGACCTCGTGCGCATCGCCGAACAGCGCAAGGCGGCGTGATTTTCGCAGCCGCAGAAAACCGGGTCGCCGTCATGCCCGCGCCTGTCGCGGGCATCCACGTCTTGAGAAGAGCAGGGTTAAAAGCGCGGATGGCCGGGACGAGCCCGGCCATGACCAACTGGGAATGGGCGCAAAGATATCAGAGTAATCCATTGTCATATATAGATTTTGTCGCCTGTGCGGTCATTCCGCCCCGAGGCTCTCACCATCCTTTGCACGGCAAACTTGACAGCGGCGGCAGAACGCTCCTTAATAAGTCAACGTGATTTATAAAAAGGTCGCCAAAGCGGCCGGGGAACGACAGGGACGGGCCATGCGTGCCATGCGGGCCGGGCAGGGGACGAATTCCCTGCAGATCCGGCAGTACAACCAGCGTCTCGTCTTGCGCTGCCTGCGCCGTCTCGGCGAGGCGTCCAAGGCGGACCTTGCCCGCGCCGCGGACCTCACCAGCACGGCTGTCGGCCAGATCGTCGATGAACTCGACGCCCTCGGGCTCGTGGAGACCGTCGGCAAGCGCCACCGCGGCCAGCGCGGCCAGCCGGCGACGATTATGCGCCTCAACAGGGCAGGAGCCTACGGCATCGGTGTGCGGCTCGACCGCAGCCGCATCGAGACGGTGCTCGTCGACCTCGGCGGCCATCTCCTCGCCCAGTACACGCACGACATCGACTTGCCGTCGCCTGCCGTGGCGCTCGACATCGTCCAGCGCGACGTGGAGCAGTTGCGCGCCTTCTGCACGCCGGAGATGCGCGAGCGCATCACCGGCATCGGCATCGGCCGCCCCTACAATCTCGGCAGTTGGTTGCAGCAACTCGACCTCGTCGAGGTGCCCTCGCTGCACGAGTGGGACGAAACGGATTTCGCCGGCGACCTCGCCCGGGCCACGGGCCTCGCTACTGTGGAGGAGAACGACGGCGCTGCGGCGGCCATCGCCGAATTGTTCCACGGCCTCGGCCACGAGTCCGACAACTTCCTTTATCTTTTCATCGGGCCCTGCATCGGCGGCGGCCTCGCCATGGGCGGCGACTATCTGCGCGGCGAAACCGGAAACGCCGCCGACGTCGCGGTGATGCCCGCCGGGCCGAGCCGGCTGCCGTCGGCACCCCAAGGCCCGCATACGGATATTCTCCTGACGCGGGCCTCGCTCAATGCGCTCATCCGTCACCTGCGCCATCGCGGCGCGCATGTCACCGGCCTTGGCGACCTGCCGGGCGCGATGAACGGTCATCCCAAGGCGGTCGAGGAGTGGATGGACGACTGCGCCGATGCGCTGGCCGGGCCGCTGCTCGCCATGCGTGCCCTGCTCGACATCTCGCTCGTCGCCGTCGACAGCGACCTCGACCGGGTCTGGATCGACCGGCTGATCGCGCGGCTGGAGAAAGCGCTTGTGGCAGGTGTCGCCGAGGCGCGCACGCCGCCCGTCGTGCGGGCCGGGCACTTCGGCCCCTATGCCGGCGCGCTCGGTGCGGCGAGCCTGCCACTCTTCGTCCATTTCAGCCCGCGGGCGGGCATCCTGACCGGCGAGGCAGCCGTCAGCGTCAAGGGAGGGAGCGAGCATGTATTCGCCTGAGCCCATTCTCGAAATGCGCGGCATCTCCAAGACCTTCCCGGGAGTCAAGGCGCTCAACGACGTCCAGCTGACGATCTATCCGGGCGAGATTCACGCGCTGATGGGCGAGAACGGCGCCGGCAAGTCGACACTCATGAAGGTGCTGTCCGGCGCCTATCAGGCGGATCCGGGAGGCGAGATCCGCATCGATGGCGAGCCCGTGGTGATCGACGGCCCGCTCGCCGCGAAGGCCTGCGGCATCGCCATCATCTACCAGGAGCTGGCGCTCGCCCCCAACCTGACGGTGGCCGAGAACATCCATCTCGGCATGGAGATTGGCCGCCGCGGCATGATCGACCGCCAGGCGATGGCCGAGGGCTGCGGCGAGATCCTCAAGCGCCTCGGCGCCACCTTCGGCCCGCGCACGCTGGTCGCGGACCTCTCGATCGCCGAGCGCCAGCTCGTCGAGATCGCTCGCGCGGTGCACGCCAGGTCGCGCATCCTCGTCATGGACGAGCCGACCACGGCGCTGTCCTCGCGCGAGACGGACCGGCTGTTCGCGCTCGTGCGCCAGCTGAGGGCCGAGGGGCTCGCCATCATCTACATCTCGCACCGCATGGCCGAGGTCTACGAATTGTCGGACCGGGTCTCGGTGCTGCGTGACGGCACCTATGTCGGCACGCTCGGCCGCGACGAGATCCGGCCGGAGACCATCGTGCGCATGATGGTGGGACGCGACCTGTCGTCCTTCTACAAGAAGGACCACGTGCCGGGCGTGCGCAACGCGCCCGTGCTCGAGGTGCGCAACATGGGCGATGGCGCGCGCGTCAGGGGCTGTTCCTTCACGCTCCATGCCGGCGAGGTGCTCGGCCTTGCCGGCCTGGTCGGTGCGGGGCGGACGGAATTGGCTCGTCTCGTCTATGGCGCCGACACGCGCACGAGCGGGGAGATCGTCATCGCCGGCAAGCCGGCCGATATCCGCCGGCCGCAGGATGCCATCGACGCCGGGCTTGTCTATCTGACGGAGGACCGCAAGGCCCAGGGCGTCTTTCTCGACATGACGGTGGCCGAGAACCTGAACCTCGGGGTCATCGGCCGCGACGCCAGGGCGGGCATCCTCAACCGCGGCAAGGGCAGGTGGCGGGCGGCGAGGGCCATCAAGTCGCTCACCATCCGTGTCGCGAGCCCAGACGTGACGGTCGGCTCGCTCTCGGGCGGCAACCAGCAGAAGGTGCTGCTCTCGCGCCTCCTCGAGACGGAGCCCAAGGTACTCATCCTCGACGAACCGACGCGGGGCGTCGACATCGGCGCCAAGTCCGAAATCTACCGCATCATCGACCAGCTGGCGAAAACCGGCGTCGGCGTCCTCGTCATCTCCTCGGAACTGCCCGAGATTGTCGGCATCGCCGACCGTGTCCTCGTCATGCGTGAGGGCGAGATCGCGGGCGAGGTCGGCGGGGAGACCGGCTACGCCATCACCCAGGAAAACATCATCGCGCTCGCAACCGGTGTTGACCGCTCGCTCATGGCGGCGGAATGAGCGACCAGACGAGAGGGAACGTCCCCATGTCCGCAGCCGAAGAAGCCGCGCTCGCCACACATCGGCGCATCATGTTGCAAGGGTTGTTGCGCACCGTCGGCATGCTGCCGGTGCTCGTCATCCTGTGCATCCTCATTCACGTGCTCACCCTCTATGTCACCGGGGAGGGGCGCTTCCTGACGGCGCAGAACCTGTCCATTGTCGCCCAGCAAGCGGCAATCAACACGGTGCTCGCCGCGGGCATGACCTTCGTCATCCTGACAGGCGGCATCGACCTGTCCGTCGGCTCGATACTCGCTGCCTCGGCGATGGTCGCCGTCATCGCCTCGCAGGACTTCGGTGTCCTCGGCGTGCCGGCCGCCATGGCCACCGGCCTCTTCTTCGGCCTCCTCAACGGCGCACTCATCGCCTTCGTGCGGCTGCCGCCCTTCATCGTCACGCTCGGCTCGCTCACGGCCGTACGCGGTGTTGCGCGCCTCCTCGGCAACGATACGACGGTGTTCAACCCGGAACTGCCCTTCGCCTTCATCGGCAACGGCTCGCTCGTCATCATTCCGGGCGTCCTCTCGATCCCGTGGCTCGCGGTCATCGCCATCGCGGTGATCCTCGCCTCCTGGTTCATCCTGCGGCGCACCGTGCTCGGCGTTCACATCTATGCCGTCGGCGGCAACGCCGATGCGGCGCGCCTGTCCGGCATCAAGGTCTGGGCCGTGCTGCTCTTCGTCTATGCCGTCTCCGGCCTCCTCGCCGGCCTAGGCGGAGCCATGTCGGCGGCGCGGCTCTATGCCGCCAACGGTCTGCAGCTCGGCCAGTCGTACGAGCTCGATGCCATCGCGGCGGTCATCCTCGGCGGCACGAGCTTCGTCGGCGGCATCGGCTCCATCTGGGGCACGCTCATCGGCGCGCTGATCATCGCCGTGCTGTCGAACGGCCTCATCCTGCTCGGCGTGTCCGACATCTGGCAGTTCATCATCAAGGGCCTCGTCATCATCGGTGCCGTGGCGCTCGACCGCTTCCGCCTGCAGGGCAGCGCCCGCACCTGACAGGCCGTCCGGCTCACGATCGGCGCCGTTCTGGTCCGGCGCCACGGACGCTCAACGACAGGACCAGGGAGGGAAATATCATGCTGAAACGCGTTCTGCTTGCCGGTGCCGCTCTCGCGCTCGCGACCTCCGTCGCCAGCGCCAAGGACCTCAAGGCGGTCGGCATCACGCTCGGCTCGCTCGGTAACCCGTTCTTCGTCACGCTGGCCAAGGGCGCCGAAGCCAAGGCCAAGGAGATCAACCCGGCCGTGCGCGTCACCGCGGTTTCGGCCGACTACGACCTCAACAAGCAGTTCACCCAGATCGACAATTTCATCGCCTCGGGCGTCGACCTCATCCTCCTCAATGCGGTCGATCCCAAGGCCATCGAGCCGGCGGTAAAGAAGGCGCAGGCAGCCGGCATCGTCGTGATGGCGGTGGACGTCGCAGCATCCGGCGCGGACGCGACAGTGCAGACCAACAATGTCCAAGCCGGCGAGATCGCCTGCCAATACATCGTCGACAAGCTCGGCGGCAAGGGCGACGTCATCATCCAGAACGGCCCGCAAGTTTCGGCCGTCATCGACCGTGTCAACGGCTGCAAGGCGGTGTTCGAGAAGGCACCCGGCATCAAGGTGCTGTCCTCGGATCAGGACGGCAAGGGCTCACGCGAGGGCGGCCTCAATGTCATGCAGGGGCACCTCACGCGCTTCCCGAAGATCGATGCCGTCTTCGCCATCAACGACCCGCAAGCGATCGGCACGGATCTCGCCGCCAAGCAGTTGAACCGCACGGGCATCGTCATCACGTCCGTGGACGGCGCGCCCGACATCGAGGCCGCCCTCAAGGGCAACACGATGGTCGAGGCCTCCGCCAGCCAGGACCCCTATGCCATGGCGCAGCAGGCGGTCGAGGTTGGCTACGGCATCATGAACGGCAAGAAGCCGGAGCAGCCGATGGTGCTCATGCCCTCGACGCTCGTCACGCGCGACAACGTGAAGGACTACAAGGGCTGGTCGGCGCCGCGCAGCTGAGCCGTCCCACCTTGGCGGGTGCCGGTGACCGGCGCCCGCACAACAAGAGGCATGCCAGGGTCATGATTCTCGTTTGCGGCGAGGCGCTCGTCGATCTCTTCATCAAGGCGCGCGGTGCGGGGGGACTCGACGCCGAAGCCGTCGTCGGTGGCTCGCCCTTCAACGTCGCGGTCGGCCTTGCGCGCCTCGGCTGCCCGGCCGCCTTCTGCGGCGCTATCGCCCGTGATCCACTTGGCGAGGAACTTGTCGCCACGCTGGTGCGCAACGGCATCGATGTCGCCCACGTGCGGCGCAGTGACCGGCCGACGACCTTGTCGGTGGCGACCGCGACCCAAGACGGCAGTGTGCATTACCGCTTCTATGGGGAGGAGGCGGCGGACCGCGACCTGCCGGCCGACGCGCTGCCGGACTGCAGCGGTTTTTCCGCCATCGCCGTCGGCTCCTACAGCCTCGGCGTGGAGCCGGTGGGTGCGACCATCGAGACGCTTCTGGCGCGCGAGGGCGCGCGCCGCGTCGTCAGCATCGATCCCAACCTGAGGCCAGACCTCATCAGCGACATGGGCGTCTGGCGGGAGCGCTTCGCACGGCTCGTCACCCATGCGACCATCGTCAAGGCGAGCGTCGAGGACATCGCCACTGCTTATGGTGAGGGGGTCGATGTCGACGAGATGGCAGCGTCCTGGCTCGCGGCAGGGGTGAAGCTCGTCGCGGTGACGCGGGGCGAGAAAGGCGCCAGCGCCTATCTCGCCGACGGCACCGTTCTCGACGTGCCGGCGCGGCCGATTCGGCTCGTCGATGCCGTCGGCGCGGGCGACACCTTCCATGCCGCGCTTCTTGCCTTCCTCGCCGGACGCGGCAAGCTCGACCGGCAGGCGATCGCGACGATCGACCACGAGACCGTCACGCAAGCGCTGCACTATGCCGTGAGCGCCGCCTCGATCACCTGCAGCCGACGCGGCGCCGATTTGCCCTCGCAGCAGGACGTGGAGGCAATTTTGCACGAAAGAACAATGGCATGACGAGCCGTGTTATTCCTGTTTCTCCGTTCGTGCTCGTGGTCTTCGGGGCAACGGGCGATCTCTCCCAGCGCAAGCTGCTGCCGGCGCTCTACCACCGCGACCAGGCCGGGCAGCTGCCGGACGAGGCACGGATCGTCGGCACCTCGCGCCGCAGCCTGAGCGAGGACGCGTTTCGTGCGCTGGCGAAGAAGGCGATCGAGGAACACGTCGCGGCGCGCGATATCGAACCCGTGGCGCTTGAGCGGTTCCTTGCCCGGTTAAGCTATGTCGCGGCAGATGCCGGCGGCAAGGAGGGCTGGGACGCCCTTGCTCGCGCCGCCGAGGCCGAGGAGCATTTCGTCCGCGTCTTCTATCTCGCGACCTCGCCCGATCTGTTCGGCCCGATCTGCGAGCGCATCGGCGCGCACGGCCTCGTCGACGGGCGCTCCCGTGTCGTGGTCGAGAAGCCGCTCGGCAAGGACCTTGCCTCGGCGCGGCGGCTGAACGAGGCCATCGGCCGCGTCTTCCCCGAGGAGAGCATCTACCGCATCGATCATTATCTCGGAAAAGAAACGGTCCAGAACCTGATGGCGCTGCGCTTCGCCAATGCGCTGTTCGAGCCGTTGTGGAACGCTGCGCACATCGACCATGTGCAGATCACGGTGGCCGAATCCCTCGGCGTCGAGGGGCGGGCAGGCTATTACGACACCGCCGGTGCCATGCGCGACATGGTGCAGAACCACATCCTGCAGTTGCTCTGCCTCGTCGCAATGGAGACGCCGACCTCGATCGCGGCCGATCCCGTCCGCGACGAGAAGCTCAAGGTTCTCAAGGCGCTGGTGCCGATCGGCCCGCACAATGCCGGTCAGCTCACGGTGCGCGGCCAGTACCGCGCCGGCGCGTCGGCCGGCGGCGCGGTGCCGGGCTATCTCGAGGAGCTCGGCGCCCATGTCAGCAACACGGAGACCTTCGTCGCCCTGAAGGCCGAGATCGCCAACTGGCGCTGGGCCGGCGTGCCGTTCTACCTGCGAACGGGCAAGAGGCTCGCCACGCGCGTATCGGAGATCGTCGTCACCTTCCGCGCCATTCCCCATTCGGTCTTCGATGCCGGCGCCGGGCCGATCACACCCAACCGCCTGGTCATCCGGCTGCAGCCGGACGAAGGCGTGAAGCTGTGGCTGATGATCAAGGATCCCGGCCCCGGCGGCATGCGCCTGCAGCACCTGCCGCTCGACATGAGCTTCGCCGAGGCCTTCGGCGTGCGCAATCCGGACGCCTACGAGCGCCTCATCCTCGACGTTGTGCGCGGCAACCAGACGCTGTTCATGCGCCGCGACGAGGTGGAGGCGGCCTGGACCTGGATCGACCCCATCATCGAGACCTGGCAGGAGACGCGCGACGCCCCCAAGTCCTACACGGCGGGCACGTGGGGCCCCTCCGCGTCGATCGCCCTCATCGAGCGCGACGGCCGCACCTGGTACGAAGACGGCGCGCTGTAGCGCAAGCGGATCAACGGAGATTGCCATGACCGTTCAAGCGCGCATCGGTGAAGTCACCGAACGCATCGCAAGGCGCAGCCGCGACGCGCGCACGCGCTATCTCGAACGCATCGCCGCCGCGGCCGAGGCCAAACCGCGGCGCGGCCATCTCGGCTGTGCCAATCTCGCGCACGGCTTTGCCGCCTGCGGACCGCAAGACAAGGAGCGGCTCGCCGGTTCGGACGCGCCGAATCTCGGGATTGTCACCGCCTACAACGACATGCTCTCGGCGCACCAGCCGTTCGAGCGCTTCCCCGAGCTCATCCGCGCCGCCGTGCGCGAGGCGGGCGGCACTGCCCAGGTCGCCGGCGGCGTGCCGGCCATGTGCGACGGCGTCACCCAGGGCGAGGCCGGCATGGAGCTGTCGCTGTTTTCGCGCGACGTCATCGCGCTGTCGACCGCGGTCGCCCTGTCGCACCAGATGTTCGACGCCGCCGTCTTCCTTGGCGTCTGCGACAAGATCGTGCCCGGACTCGTCATCGGCGCCTTGTCCTTCGGCCATCTGCCGGCCGTCTTCGTGCCGGCGGGGCCGATGACCTCGGGCCTCTCCAACGACGAGAAGGCCAAGACCCGCCAGCTCTACGCCGAGGGCAAGGTGGGGCGCGACGCGCTGCTCGAATCCGAGATGAAGTCCTATCACGGGCCCGGCACCTGCACCTTCTACGGCACGGCCAATTCCAACCAGATGCTCATGGAGATCATGGGCCTGCACCTGCCCGGCGCGTCCTTCGTCAACCCGAACACCAGCCTGCGCGATGCCTTGACGCAGGCGGCCGCCAGGCGCGCCATCGCCATCACGGCGCTCGGCAACGAATACACGCCGGTCGGGCGCATCATCGACGAGAAGGCCGTGGTCAATGGCGTGGTCGGCCTGCACGCGACGGGCGGCTCGACCAACCACACCCTGCATCTTGTCGCCATGGCGGCGGCCGCCGGCATCACGCTCACCTGGGACGACTTCGCCGATCTCGCCGAGGTGACGCCGCTGCTGGCGCGCGTCTATCCGAACGGCAAGGCGGACGTGAACCATTTCCACGCCGCCGGCGGCATGGGCTTCCTCATTCGCGAGCTCCTCGGCGGCGGTCTGCTGCACCGGGACGTCACCACCGTCTGGGGCACGGGGCTCGACGGTTATCTTGTGGAGCCCGGCCTCGACGAGAACGGCGGCATCGCCTGGCGCGAAGCGGCGAGCGAGAGCGGCAACACCGACATCCTGCGCGGCGTCGGGGAGCCTTTCCAGCCCACGGGCGGGCTCAGGGTGCTGGATGGCCCGCTCGGCCGGGCCGTGATCAAGACCTCTGCGGTGGCGCCCGAGCGCCACGTGGTCGAGGCTCCGGCTCGGGTCTTCCACAGCCAGGAGGAACTGCAAGCCGACTTCAAGGCGGGGGTGCTGACGGGCGACTTCGTCGCCGTGGTGCGTTACCAGGGGCCGAAGGCGAATGGCATGCCGGAGTTGCACAAGCTGACGCCGCCCCTCACCGTGCTGCAAGACCGCGGCCAGCGGGTCGCCCTCGTCACCGACGGGCGGATGTCGGGCGCTTCGGGCAAGGTGCCGGCTGCGATCCATGTCACGCCCGAAGCCGCTGACGGCGGCGCCATCGCAAGGATCCGCGACGGTGATATCATTCGTGTAGATGCCCTCAGCGGTCGCCTCGATGTTCTGGTCGATGCGACGGAGTTTGCAGCTCGCGCTCCGGTGGAGGCGGATCTGTCGGCCTCGCACGTCGGGGTCGGGCGGGAGCTTTTCGCCGGCTTCCGTCACCTGGTCGGCACAGCCGACAAGGGGGCAACCGTCTTCCCGGCTTGAGGGGACAGGCTGCGCACGGATAGTGTGACGGCGAATGGCTCCCGTGGAGGTGCAGCATGGCCGGGCGCAACGACCGCATGCGTGGGCAGGGGCTGCGGCGAGAACAGCGGGCGGCGAAGAAGGCCGACGCCGTGCCGCTCGACGTCGTCAGCCCCCAGTTGCTGCAGCGCGTGCTGCGCGAGCAGCCGCAGCTTGCCGAGACTGGTACCATCGATCGGCTGGACCTTGCGCGCCATCGCGCCGGCTATGTCGAGGACCTGCTCCGGCAGGAGCGGGGGGAGCTTTCGGATCTCGACCGGCGCGTCGCCGAAAGCATGACGAGCGAGACGACGCTTGCCGCCAATATCGAGCATGAATACAGCGGCCAGCGCACGTTTGGCGAGCGTATGGCCGACAATCTCGCACGCTTCGGCGGCAGCTGGACCTTCATCATCGTCTTCGGCATCATGCTCGCCGGCTGGATCACCATCAACGCGCGCTCGGCCGGCGGGGAAGCCTTCGATCCTTATCCCTTCATCCTGCTCAACCTGGTGCTGTCGTGCCTTGCCGCCGTGCAGGCGCCGATCATCATGATGAGCCAGAAGCGGCAGGAGGCGAAGGACCGGCTGCGGTCCCGCAACGACTATCTCATCAATCTCAAGGCCGAGCTCGAGATTCGCCACCTGCACGAGAAAATCGACCACCTTCTCACCCGGCAATGGCAGCGGCTGACCGAACTGCAGACACTGCAGATCGAGCTGATGGAGGAGATCAGCGCCCTTCGCCGCACATAGCCGGCCGCAGAGAAGATGGTTTAATTCGACCGCTCGATGCGCTGATAAATCTCATTTAATCCGTTCTGAATTCGCTCTTGAGCGCCTGATAGAGTCGCTTGAAACGCGCGAAGGCCGGCCGATAGGCCGCTGCGAGATTCCGGTCCGGCTCGATCATCTCAGCCACCGCCGGTGTCCGGCAAACGGCGGCCGGATCTTCGCCTGTCGTCGCGATCCGGGCGAGCCTGGCGGCGCCGAAGGCCGGGCCCTTCGCGCCGCCGCTGTAGAGCGTGATGGGACGCTCGAGCGCGCTCGCCATCAGGCGCATCCAGAACCGGCTGCGCGAGCCGCCACCGATCGCGGCGACCGCTTTGGCATGCGTCCCGGCATGGGCAAGGCATTCCTGCGCCTCGGCAAAGGAGAAGGCGACGCCTTCGAGCACCGCCTGGACCATTTCTTCGCGCGTCACGTCCGGCGTGAGGCCAAAGAACACGCCGCGGGCATGCGGATCGTTGTGCGGCGTGCGCTCGCCCGTGAGATAGGGCAGGAACAGGGGGCGGGCAGGGCGGCCCGAAAAGGCGGCTTCGGTGCGGGCAAGGAGAGCGCCGATATCGTCGGCTCCGAGGATCTTCGCCGCCCAGCCGAGCGTGCTCGCGCCGTTGAGCAGCGCCGCCATCTGGAACCAGCGGCCGGGCAGGGCGTGGCAGAAGGCATGCACATAGGCCTCCGGATAAGGCCGGAAGCTGCCGGTGGTGACGAAATACTGCCCCGAGGTGCCGAGCGAGAGGAAGGCATCGCCGTCATTGACGGCGCCAATGCCAATGCCTCCCGCTGCAGCATCGCCCGCGCCTCCGGCAACCGGCAGGCCGGCGGGCAGGCCGAGTGCCTGCGCCATAGTGGCCTGCAGGCTGCCGGCCAAGGCCGTGCCTTCGACGAGGCGCGGCATGTGCGCCCGCGTGAGGCCGGTCGCCGCAAGAATGTCGTCGGACCAGTCGCGCCGGGCTTCGTCGAGCCACAGCGTGCCGGCCGCGTCCGACATGTCGGTGACCGCCTCGCCCGTGAGCCGAAACCGAACATAGTCCTTGGGCAAAAGGATCCTGGCCACCCTGCGGAAGGTCTCGGGTTCGTTCGTTGCCAGCCACAGAAGCTTCGGCGCCGTGAAACCGGGCATGGCTGGCACTCCGGCGACGTGGCCAAGCGTCGGCAGGCGGCGGGCCAGCGCGGCGCATTCCGCATGGGCGCGACCGTCGTTCCAGAGGATGGCCGGGCGCAGCACATCGCCGGCCGCATCGAGCAGTACCGCCCCATGCATCTGGCCGGATAGGCCGAGGCCGCGGACAGCCGCGAAGGCGCGGGGTGCGGCGCACCGCAGCCGGCCCAGAACCGTTACCGTCGCCTGCCACCAGTCCTGCGGGTCCTGCTCGGCCCAGAGCGGGTGCGGACGCGCGATGGCGAGCGCCTCCTCCGCCTCGGCGAGGAGCGCTTCGTTCTCGCCGACCAGAACGGCCTTCACAGCCGATGTGCCGATGTCGATACCGAGGTACATGCGTTCACCGGGCGCGGAACCGCCCGTCCTCGTCGCTGCCGCGTCCTACCGGCCGGAGAACAGCGGGTGTTCCACTTTATCCCCGGGCCTTGCACCGATACGCGCCGCCGTGCCGGCATTGAGCTCCAGCACCGACAGGACGGGCTCACCGGACGGCACGATGCGGGTCGACAGCGGTTCGGTGCGCTGGGCGATTCGCGCAATGGTGCCGTCGGCCCGGATAAACAGCATGTCGAGCGAGATATAGGTGTTCTTCATCCACATCGAGACCGGGGCTGTCTCGCCGAAGTCGAAGAGCATGCCGCGATCGGCCGGCAGGAACCGGCGGTTCATGAGGCCGATGGCCCGCTCCTCCGGCGTGCGCACAACCTCGACGGCGAAGGCGTGGCTGCCGCTCGCCGTCCGGATCGTCAGGTTCTCGAGGGATTGCGCCAACGCGGCCGTGGCCGAGGCGAGCCAAACGACAGCAGCCAGGCCGAGAAGGCGTCGCCACGGGCTCTCGGCAGCACCGGCCTCAATGGGTGGCAGGCGCATGGCCCCCGTCCGCCGGGCGCACTTCTGCCGCCATGAGGCCCTTCGGCCCGTTGCCGAAGCGCACGAGCAGCTGCTGGCCGGGCTTCACCTCGGTGATGCCGAAGCGCCGCAGGGTTTCCATATGAATGAAGATGTCCGGGGTGCCTTCCCCGCGCGTGACGAAGCCGAAGCCGCGTAGCCGGTTAAACCACTTCACGGTGACGGCTTCGAGCGCGCTCGTCGGCACGACAGTGACGTGCGTGCGCGGCGGCGGCAGTTCGCTCGGATGCAGCGCCGTCGATTCGTCGAGCGAGATGATGCGCACCGCCTGCAGGCCACGTGCGCGGCGCGCCACCTCGCAGACCACGCGTGCACCTTCACTCGCGGTCTCGTAGCCCTCCCGCTTCAGGCATGTGACGTGCACCAGCACATCCGGCAGCCCGTTGTCGGGCACGATGAAGCCGAAGCCCTTGGCGACATCAAACCACTTGATGTGACCAGCGAGCTCGACGAGCGGCTCGGCCACCGTTTCCAGATCAGCACTGCCCGTCAGGCGCGCTTCAACGGCTGCGCCGACCTTGGGGCCGAAACCATTTGAAGAAAATTCGTCGGACATGAAACCACCAGCCGAATCGTAGAGAACGATTCCCCAGACAAGGATAACACTCACAGACGCAGCGCAAAGTCAGAATTCATGAATAATTAATGCTCCGCCCGGCGTCGCCGGACAGTTCGACGAGTCGCATGCAGATTGCGCCGATCTCGCCGTTGAAAACAAGGTCGGCAATGTCGTCGAGCGGTGTTGCCTCACGGTTGATGATGACGAGGCGAGCCCCATGCCGCTTCGCCAGCACCGGCAGACCCGCCGCCGGATGGACCAACAGCGACGAGCCGATGGCGATGAATAGATCGCTCGTGCGCGCCAGCGCCTGGGCCCGCTGCAGCGCCTGCTGCGGCAAGGCCTGACCGAAGGAGATGGTGGCGGATTTGACCATGCCGCCGCAATGCGGGCAGGCGGGCGGCAGCCCGCTCGCTTCGAAGACCGAGCGGATATCCGCCAGTTCCTGCCTCTCGGCACAGTCGAGGCAGGCTGCATAGGTTCCGTTGCCGTGAAGTTCGATCACCCGCTCCTCCGGCACGCCGGCGGCCTGCTGCAGGCCGTCGATGTTCTGGGTGATGATGGCCGGCGCCTTGCCAGCGGCGACGAGACCAGCAAGGAAATGATGCCCACGACCGGGAGCCGCACCCGCATAGAGATCGTCCATGGCGAACTTGCGCCGCCATGCCTCCCGCCGTGCCTCCGCACTCGCCAGGAAGGCATCGAAGGCAATGGGCCGGTTCGCGAGCCAGGGACTGCCCGGCGAGCGAAAATCGGGCACACCGCTCTCCGTCGAGATCCCCGCGCCGGTGAAGGGCGCGACGACCTCCGCCGAGGCCAGCCATTCGGCCAGAACCTCGAGATCCTCGTCGAGATCTGCAGGATCAGATGCAGTCATCGCCCACGGCCGCATTCACGCACGCGGGCTCATTGAAGCAGTCGGCGAGGGCAGCCGCAACCGGCTCAGGCTGCACGCAGTTCGTCGACCCTCCTGCGGGCCTTGGCGGCCTCGTCGCGAATCGCGGCCCAGTCGCCGGCCGAGACCGCCGCTGGCGGCGTCAGCCATGTCCCGCCGACGCACATCACCATCTTCTGGGAGAGGTAGTCGCCGAGATTGGCCGTGTTGACGCCGCCCGTCGGGCAGAAGACGACCTTGGGAAAGGGGCCCGCGAGCGCCTTGATCATGGCGATGCCGCCGGCCTGCTCGGCCGGAAAGAACTTCAGGGCCGTGCGGCCGCGCTCGCCCGCGCGCATCACTTCCGAGGCCGTGGCGACGCCGGGCAGCCAGGGCAGGCCAGCAGCCTTGGCCGCATCGTCCAGCGTCTCGCTGAACCCGGGGCTGACGACGGCCTTGGCGCCGGCATCGCGCACCTGAGCGAACTGGGCCGGCTGCACGACCGTGCCGGCAATGACGAACATCTGCGGGCATTCCCGGGCCACCGCCTCGATGGCGGCGAGGCCGGCCTCGGTGCGCAGCGTGAGCTCGATCACGTCGATGCCGCCGTCGAGGAGGGCGCGGGCCAGCGACACGGCGGCGGCCGCGTCCGGCACCGAGACGACCGGGATGACGCCGCAGGCCTTCATTCGCTCGATATGGATGTCGCTCATTGCTGGCTCCATGGCTCACCGGTCTTGCCCTTGCTTTTGACGCGAAGCGCAGACGGCCGCAAGTCCGTTTCAAACGATTTAGCAGAAAGGTTCGCCCGCGGCATTCACCGGTCGGCCCATTCTCGCTGAGGGCAAAAGGGGCTATGAGCGAGGAAACCCGCGCGGCAGATGCGCGAAGCAGCCGGAGGTGAATGCATGACGTCCGCCCGAGACGGGTCGTCCCTGTCCGCGACCTTGGAGGACGAGGCCTCCCCGGGCAACGCCGGCATCGACGGCCACGGCCGGCTTCTTGGCATCGACCTGGCGCGGGGCATCGCGCTCCTCGCCATGGCGGTCTATCACGGCGCATGGGACGCGAGCCATCTCGGTCTCACGAGCGTCGACGTCGTCAACGATCCAGGCTGGCGGCTCTTTGCCCGGGCCATCGCCGCCTCGTTCCTCCTGCTCGTCGGCTTCAGCCTCGTGCTCGCCCATGGAAGCAGGATTCGCTGGCAGGCCTTCCTGCGGCGGCTCGCGGTGATCGTCGCGGCGGCGGCGGCGATCACCATCGTGACCTTCTTCGCCTTTCCGCAGAGCTACATCTTCTTCGGCATCCTGCATTGCATCGCCCTCTCGAGCCTGCTTGCCCTGCCGTTCCTGCGGCTGCCGCCGGCCGTCGCTGCGGCCGCCGGCATCGCCGTCGTGGCGGCTCCGAAGCTCGTCGCATCGCCGCTGTTCGACCTGCCGGCGCTCGCCTTCGTCGGCCTCGGCACGCAGGTACCGGTGTCGAACGACTACGTGCCGCTCTTCCCGTGGTTCGGGCCGGTCCTGCTCGGCATGGCCGCCGGCCGCCTTGCGGTCGACCGAAATCTGACGGCATGGCTGCAGACCAGCCGGACGCCGGGCCTGGCCGGACGTCTCATTGCCTGGACAGGCCGGCACAGCCTGGCCTTCTATCTCGTTCACCAGCCCGTGCTGTTCGGCCTCATGTTCCTTGCCGCCCACGCACTCGGCATCACCCGCCAGCCCTCCGTGGCGGCAGGCTTCGTCCCCCAGTGCCGCGCGAGCTGCGAGCAGACCGGTGTCGCAGCGGCCGCGTGCAAGCGCTATTGCACCTGTGCCGACGCGGCGATCCGGCAAGAGCGTATCGATCTCGCGGACGCGTCGGCAGACACCCGGGGGCGTGTCACCGCCATCGTCAATCGCTGCCGGACAGGCGCGAGGCAGTAGCCAAGATGGCAGCGGCGGGCCTTGGCCCGCCGCTTCTTGATACCGACCCTTGCTCGTGGGGCTCAGCCACCGGTGAGGCTGGCCTTGGCGCGGGCCCACCAGCCCGTGCGCTTCGGCCGGTTGGCGTCCTCCTCCACCGGCTCCGGCTCGGCCGGCTTCTGCGGCGCCGGAGTGGGTGCCGCTTCCACGACGGGGAGGGGCTGCTCGGGCGGCACGGCCGCCGCTTGCTCTTCTACCGCATCGGCCGGAGACTCTGTCTCGGCCTCGACAGCAGCTTCCGCTGCGTTTCCGGCCTCGTCGGCCGCGCGCTTGCCCCGTGCGGGGCGGCGCGTGCGGCGTCGCTTGGCCGGCGCAGACTCCTCCGTCTCCTCGGCAGGTGTCTCGGTCGGCAGTCCGACGGCTGCTTCGGCCACGATCTGCGCGGGATCTTCGGTGCCGGCGGTCTGAGAACCCGATTCCTCATCGTCCTGAGATTCGAGCGCGGTCGCCGGCTCGGCACCGGCAGGCGCTGCCGCCTCGCGACCCTCGCCACCGCGTCCACCGCGACGGCGACGGCGGCGGCGGCGGCGTTTGCCGTTACCGTCCTCGGTGCCATCCTGCGGGCCGCGGGCCTGCTGCGGCGCCTCCTCGGTCACCTCCTCGTCCTCGTCGGCGACCTCCGCCTCCTCCTCGATGGCCGGCGCGCTCTCGATGCGGATGCCTGTCGCAGGCGCGCGCGCTTCGCTGCGCAGGACGGCCTCGCCGCGCTCGATGGTGAAGTTCGTGGTGCCGGAAAGCGTATCGTCACCGAAGATGGCGATTCCGACGTCGAAGCGGGTTTCGAGCTCGCGCAGATGCACGCGCTTCTGATTGAGGATGTAAAGCGCAACTTCAGTCCGCGTCTTGACGACGACGTTGTGTGCGGCGCTCTTGAGCAGCGCCTCCTCGATGGAGCGCAGGATGTGCAACGCGACCGACGCCGTGGCGCGGACGAAACCCGAGCCGCCGCAGTGGTGGCAGACTACGGTGGAACTTTCCAGCACGCCCGTGCGGATGCGCTGGCGCGACATCTCGAGCAGGCCGAAGGCCGATATGCGGCCGACCTGAATGCGAGCCCGGTCGTTCTTCAGGCACTCCTTCAGCTTCTTCTCGACGGCACGGTTGTTGCGCTTTTCCTCCATGTCGATGAAGTCGATGACGATAAGGCCGGCAAGGTCGCGCAGGCGCAACTGGCGCGATATCTCCTCGGCCGCCTCCAGATTCGTCTTGAGCGCCGTGTCCTCGATGTTGTGCTCGCGCGTCGAGCGGCCCGAGTTCACGTCGATGGAGACGAGCGCTTCCGTCGGGTTGATGACGATGTAGCCGCCCGACTTCAGCGTGACCTGGTTGGAGAACATCGCGTCGAGCTGCGCTTCGACACCGAACTTGGCGAAAAGCGGCTGCGGATCCCTGTAGGGCTTCACGACCTTGGCATGGCTCGGCATGAGCATGCGCATGAAGTCCTTGGCCTCGCGATAGCCATCATCGCCGGAGACCTGAACCTCGTCGATGTCCTTGTTGTAGAGATCGCGGATGGCGCGCTTGATGAGCGAGCCTTCCTCATAGACAAGCGCCGGAGCGGTAGACTTCAGCGTCAGCTCGCGCACGCTCTCCCACATGCGTAGCAGATATTCGAAGTCCCGCTTGATCTCCGCCTTGGTGCGCGAAGCCCCCGCCGTGCGCAGGATGACGCCCATGCCCTCGGGCACATCGAGCTCCTGGGCGATGGTCTTGAGGCGCTTGCGGTCGGTGACGTTGGTGATCTTGCGCGAGATGCCGCCGCCGCGCGCGGTGTTGGGCATCAGCACAGAATAGCGCCCGGCGAGCGAGAGATAGGTCGTCAGCGCCGCGCCCTTGTTGCCGCGCTCTTCCTTGACCACCTGAACGAGCAATACCTGACGGCGCTTGATCACCTCCTGGATCTTGTACTGGCGACGCAGCGGACGGTGCCGGCGGTCCGGCACCTCCTCGCCGACGTCGGCGCCGCCGAGGTGCTCAATCACCTCTTCCTCGCCGTTCGCCTCAGCCCCTTCGCTGTCGTGGGCGGCTGCGCCGTCGTCCGCCCCGGGCTCGGCGCTCACGATCGCGTCGTCGCCTTTGCGCGAGCGCTTGGCCTGGCGGCGGCGGGCGGCGCGCTCCTCGTCCTTTTCGGCCTCGCGCTCGGCCTGAGCCTCCTCGGCGAGCAAGGCCTGCCGATCGGCCACGGGAATCTGGTAATAGTCGGGATGGATCTCGCTGAAGGCGAGAAAGCCGTGACGATTGCCGCCGTACTCGACGAAGGCGGCCTGCAGGGACGGTTCGACCCGCGTGACTTTGGCGAGATAGATATTGCCGCGAAGCTGCTTGCGATTGGCGGATTCGAAGTCGAACTCTTCGACGCGGTTACCGCGGACGACCACCACCCGGGTTTCTTCCGGGTGGGAGGCGTCGATGAGCATCTTGTTTGCCATGTTGAACTCTCATACGGGCGACCTCCGGCGCATGCCGCTGGGCAATTCCGTGCGAAACAACGTCTGCTCCGCCAGCCGGAAGGCGGCAGGCGGCGTCCGTCGACAGGTCGCGGGCGCACCGCTGGATGCGGGCGCAGGGGGTGATGGGAATGCAGTGGTGTGGAAGAGCCGGAGCAGGCCGTACGAATATCCCCCGACCATCGCGCCGCGTCCTGCGGTCGGCGATGGAGCAAGCCGGGCGATCGCTGTCGGGCTGCCCATAGTCCTCCGATCCTTAGCCTCGAAACGCCGGCGTCGCGGAAAGAGCCGGGGCCGACGTGAAAGCGTTGCGGACGATACCGCAACGTGAATGACAACCGCCGCTCCGGCACGCCGCTTCAGGGCCGCGCCCGCCTGCCCATGGGGAGGGGGGACTGCCGCGGCACAGCCGCCCGGTTGAAAGAGGCGACCAACGGCGACGCCGAAAACAGAGTCGCCTTTTCATTACAGACGCATGCGGCTGTTTGGCAAGGGTCATGCGCGATTGTGGCAGGAAGGCCACGCATGGAATGCGAGCGTCGCTGCGCTGGTGAAGAAGTGTTAACCAAGGCCTTCCTATCTCTTAATGGATGGTTTCGTGAAGAATGGCGGTGGGAACAGGGGCCGCTCCCAATGGCGCGCATCGGCATCGAGGCAGGCGGGAAGGGCAGGGCCATGAGGCACCGCGCCGCGCAGCCCTTCTTGGTCTGCCTGGCCGCCATCGGCCTGCTCCTCGCGCACCCGGCCACTGCCCGGGATTCTGCCCCCCAGGATGCCGTCGCGCAGGATCCTGCGACGCCCCCCGGAGCGGCCGTCGCCGTGGCTGCCGATGTCAGGGCCGAAGGCGCGGTGACCCGTCTCAGCCTGACCCTGTCGCGCCCCGTCGATGCCAAGGCCTTCCTGCTCGAGCGACCCGACCGGGTCATCGTCGACCTGCCCGAGGTGAACTTCCAGCTGCCGGCCAATGCCGGCCGCAAGGGCGCGGGAGTCATCTCCTCCTATCGCTTCGGCCTCTTCGCGCCGGGCCGCTCGCGCATCGTCATCGATCTTGCGCAGCCGGCCCTCGTCGAGCGCATCGACAGCCGGGCCTTGGGAGAGGGCGCGCTGCTCGTCATCGAGCTGTCACGCACCGACCGGGCCAGCTACCGCAAGACGGCGCTCAAGCCGATGGTGGAGCCCGAGCCGCTGCCTGCCAGCATGGCACAGCAGCCGGTTCCGCCCGCGGGCGACAAGCCACTGATCGTCATCGATCCCGGTCACGGCGGCGTCGACCCCGGCGCGATCGGCGTCAACGGCGTGGCCGAGAAGGACGTTGTCTTCGCCTTCGCCGAACGTTTCAGGCAGCGGTTGGAGGAGACGGGACGCTACAGGGTCATGCTGACGCGCACGAGCGACACCTTTGTCTCGCTCGGCGGGCGCTGGCGCATGGCCCAGAAGGCGGGGGCTTCGCTGTTCATCTCCATCCATGCCGACACGCTGTCCGACAGCAGCCGCGTTCGCGGGGCGACCATCTACACCGGCTCGGCCTTCGCCAGCGATGCCGAGGCCGAGCGCCTCGCCGCCAAGGAGAACCTGGCCGACCAGATCGCCGGCGTCGACGTGGTCGAGGATCCGAACGAGATTGCCGGCATCCTCGCCGAACTGACCAAGCGCGAGACGCGGGTCTTCTCGCTCGATTTCGCCAACAAGGTGGTGAACAGCCTGCGCGACGTCGTGGCGCTCAACAAGAACCCGCTGCGCTCGGCCGGCTTCATCGTCCTCAAGGCGCCGGACATCCCCTCCGCGCTTATCGAACTCGGCTACCTGTCGAGCGCCAAGGACGCCGACCTCCTCGTGTCCGACGCCTGGCGCGACAAATCGAGCGCCGCGCTCGTGGAGGCCGTCGACCGCTTCTTTGCGACCCGCCTTGCGGCTCAGCCCGACGCCGCAGTTTCTCCATAGATGCGCGGGATAAGAACCGAATCGTTCGGCTTTCCGCCCCGTTCCCGCTTTCCGTTTCTGGTCACGTGGGGCCGGCTCATGTTAGGGAGGGAGCGCCGGCGCACCGGGGAACGACCACCGGCGCTGCTGCGGCGGCGGGAAGAAGCAACGGGCGACGGGCCTTCAACGGATGCGTTTGATAGTTCGCTTTCTTGGATTTCTGTTTGCTGCCGGGGCGATTCTTTTCGTCATCGGAGCTTCCGTCGTCGGCTTCTTCGTCTGGAAATATTCCCAGGACCTGCCGGACCACAAGCAGCTCGCCAATTACGAGCCGCCGGTGATGACGCGCGTCCACGCCAGCGACGGCAGTCTGGTGGCCGAATATTCGCGCGAGAAGCGACTTTTCCTCCCCATCCAAGCCGTTCCCAATCTCGTCATCGAGGCCTTCCTGTCGGCTGAGGACAAGAACTTCTATCGGCACAACGGTGTCGATCCCGAAGGTATCGCCCGGGCGGTCGTCACCAATTTGCGCGCGTCCGGACGGCGCCAGCAGGGCGCCTCGACCATCACGCAGCAGGTCGCCAAGAACTTCCTGCTCACCAACGAGCAGACCTACGAGCGCAAGATCAAGGAAGCTCTGATCGCCCTGCGAATCGAGGCGGTCTATTCGAAGGACAAGATCCTCGAGCTCTATCTCAACGAGATCTACCTCGGCCTCGGCAACTACGGCATAGCGGCCGCCGCGCTGAACTATTTCGGCAAGTCGGTGCACGAACTGACGCTGCCGGAGATCGCCTATCTTGCGGCGCTGCCGAAGGCGCCGAACAACTATCACCCCTTCCGCCAGCGCGAGGCGGCCATCGAGCGGCGGAACTGGGTGCTCGACCGCATGCTCGACAACGGCTACATCACGCGCGCGGAGGCGGAGGCCGCCAAGCGCCAGCCGCTTGAGGTCAATCCCCGCACGCTCTCGCCCAACACCTATTCGGCCGGCTTCTTTGCCGAGGAGATCCGGCGCGAGATTGTCGAGCGCTACGGTGAGAAGGCGCTCTATGACGGCGGCCTGTCCGTGCGCTCGACCTTCGACCCGAAGATCCAGGCGATGGCGCGCAAGACCCTGGTGGACGGCCTCGTGCGCTACGACGAGGCGAGGGGGCTGCGTGATCCGGTCGACACGATCGACCTCGCCAGCGGTGAATGGGGGGCAGCCCTCGCGGACATTCCAGCGCTCGGAGACGTGCAGCCGTGGCGACTCGCCGTCGTGCTCGAGGTCAGCGACCGTGAGGCCACCATCGGGCTGCAGCCGGCACGCGAGATCTCGGGCAAGCTGTCGAGCGAGCGCCAAACCGGCAAGATCCTGCCGGACGGTATCAAGTGGACGCGCAAGGGCCGTCTCACGCAGGCGCTCAAGCCCGGCCATGTCGTCTATGTGGAACCCGTCGCCGACAAGCCCGGACAATATCGCTTGCGCCAGATCCCCGAGGTGTCCGGCGCCATGGTGGTGATGGACCCCAATACCGGGCGCGTCTTCGCCATGGTCGGCGGCTTCTCCTTCGACCAGAGCGAGTTCAACCGCGCAACGCAAGCGCTGCGCCAGCCGGGGTCCTCGTTCAAGCCATTTGTCTACGCGGCCGCGATCGACAATGGCTACACGCCGTCCTCCATCATTGTCGACGGTCCGATCGAGATCACGTCCGGCACCGAGGTCTGGCGGCCGAAGAACTATGACGGCAAGTCGACCGGACCGCACACCCTGCGCTATGGCATCGAGCGGTCGAAGAACCTGATGACCGTGCGCCTCGCGCGTGACGTCGGCATGCCGCTGATCGGCGAATACGCGAAGCGCTTCGGCATCTACGACGATCTTGCGCCCTACCTGCCGATGTCGCTGGGTGCCGGCGAGACCACCGTGCTGCGCATGACGACCGCCTATTCGATGTTCGTCAACGGCGGCAAGCGCATCAAGCCGACACTCATCGACCGCATCCAGGACCGGTGGGGCCACACCATCTACAAGCACGACGAGCGCATCTGCCAGGGATGCGACGCCGAGGAGTGGCGCAACCAGCCGGAGCCGCGGCTCATCGACAACCGGGAGCAGGTCATCGATCCGATGACCGCCTACCAGATGGTCTCGATCCTCGAAGGCGTCGTGCAGCGGGGCACCGCGACCGTGGTCAAGAGCGTCGGCAAGCCGCTTGCCGGCAAGACCGGCACGACGAACGAGGCCAAGGACGTCTGGTTCGTCGGTTTCTCGCCCGATCTGGCGGTGGGCATCTATCTCGGCTACGATCGTCCGCGCTCGCTCGGCAATTCGGCGACGGCCGGCCAGTATGCCGCGCCCATCTTCCGCGACTTCATGACGCTCGCGCTCGACGGCAAGCCGGCGACGCCATTCCGCGTGCCGCCGGGCATCAAACTCATCCGCGTCGATCTTGCCTCGGGCCAGCGCGCCGGATCAGGCGGACGCACCATCCTCGAAGCGTTCAAGCCCGGGACGGCGCCCCCGGACGGCTATCTTGTCGGCTACAGCGACACGGCCCCTGAAAGCTACGGCGCAGCCCCGCCCGCCGGCGTCGGCAGCGGTTCGGGCGGCCTCTATTGACGCCTGATCGATCCTTGTCGGCTTGCCCGGTTTACATCCGGGGCCGGGCTGGCTAAGAGCCTCCTGTGTCCGGCGTGAACGGCATGGCCGGGCCAATCTTCCATCGATTGCAGGACGAAGGCGGGCATGCGCGCCGAAATCGAGACGTTGGTTGATGCCGTCAAGCAGTCTGTCGGGCTGCTGAGGAGGCATCTTTGACTGGGATCAGGCCAAACGCCGGCTCGCCGAGCTGAACAGCCTCGCCGAGGATCCCTCGCTGTGGAACGACGCGGAAGCTGCGCAGAAGATCATGCGCGAACGCACCGCCCTCGAGGAGAAGATCGCGGCCATCGAGCAGATCGAACGTGATCTTGCCGATGCCGTCGAACTCATCGCGCTCGGCGAGGCCGAAGGCGATGCTTCGGTCGTCGAGGAGGCGGAGGAGAGCATCCGGTCCCTGCAGGCGGAGGCCGCCAGGCGCCAGATCGAGGCCTTGCTGTCCGGCGAAGCGGACCAGAACGACACCTATATCGAGATCCACTCGGGCGCCGGCGGCACCGAGAGCCAGGACTGGGCGCAGATGCTCATGCGGATGTACATCCGCTGGGCCGAGCGGCGCCGGTTCAAGGTCGAGGTCATGGAAGTGACCGACGGTGAAGAGGCGGGCATCAAGTCGGCCACGCTCCTCATCAAGGGCCACAACGCCTATGGATGGGCGAAGACCGAATCGGGCGTCCACCGTCTCGTCCGTATCTCGCCGTTCGATTCGAATGCGCGCCGGCATACGAGCTTCGCCTCCGTCTGGGTCTATCCCGTCGTCGACGACCGTATCGATATCGCCGTCAACGAGTCGGAGTGTCGGATCGACACCTTCCGCGCTTCGGGCGCCGGTGGCCAGCACGTCAACACGACGGATTCGGCTGTCCGCATCACCCATATCCCGACCGGCATCGTCGTCGCGTGCCAGGCGGAACGGTCCCAACACAAGAACCGGGCCACCGCCTGGGCGATGCTGCGGGCCCGTCTTTACGAACTCGAACTGCAGAAGCGCGAGGAGAAGGCGATGGCTGAGGCGGCGTCGAAAACCGACATCGGCTGGGGCCATCAGATCCGCTCCTACGTGCTGCAACCCTACCAGCTGGTGAAGGACCTGCGCACGGGCGTCCAGTCGACGAACCCGCAGGAGGTTCTGGACGGCAGGCTCGATCCCTTCATCGAGGCGTCGCTCGCCCAGCGCGTCTATGGCGGCGAGGTGGAGGTCGAGGATATCGACTGAACGGGCGCGGGAGCCGGCCAGCGCATGCCGTGGAGGCGCGCGCCGGCTGCGATGAAGCGCTGCGGATCGACGGGATTGCCGTCGATCCGCGTTTCATAATGGATATGCGACCCCGTGGACCGACCCGTGCTGCCGGCGCGCCCCACGACGTCACCGGCGGCGATCGTATCGCCCTCCGTGACGGCGAAGGCGGAAAGATGCGCATAGCGCGTCGTCACACCGCTGATGTGCTCGATCTCCACCATGTTGCCATAGCCGCCGCTGTAGCCTGCAAAGATGACGTTGCCTGCTCCTGTGGCGCGAACGGGCGCGCCGTAGGCGGCACGGAAGTCCAGGCCCGTGTGCAGGGCGGGCGCACGCAGGAAAGGATCCATACGGATGCCGAAGGGGCTCGTCTCGTCCTCCTCCGCGGGCCGGCCGAGAGGCAGCCCGGCAACGACCTGCGCGGCGCGCGCGGAAAGGGTCAGGCTGTCTTTGATGCTATCCGCGAGACTACCGAAATGGAACGGCGCACCGGCCTGCGCCGGGACGTAGGGGCCGCCGACGCTCTCCGATGTCGCAGGACCAGGCAGGCGGGTGAGCGGCTCGGTCGGAAGGCCGACGGAGGCGACGATGTCGAGATAGCGGTCCAGCCGGTGCTGGGAGAGCGCAAGCATGGCGGAGAGGACCGACGTCTGCCGATGTGTCAGCCTCTCGAGTGCCTGGTCCATGCGGGCGAGGCGTTCCGCGACCGGCAGGTAGCGCAACGCGCCGAGCCGATCCCTCGCCGCCTCGCCGCGCCACGGCCGGTCTGTTGCGGACAAGGACGGCACTGGGCCGGCGCCTGCGGCGATCGGCAGTGCGATGCCGGTCGCCTGCTTCTGCAGCGCTTCGACCACCGATTGGCGGCGCTCGAGCTCGTCCTGGCGCTCAAGAACCTGCGCAACGCGCGCCTCCACGCGCTCCTGCTCGAGATATTGCCGGCTGGCGAGGAGGTCGACGTGCCGACGCACCGCTGCTATCTGATCCTCATAGGCGAGGGTGATGCGCTGGTGGCGCGCGAGGAGGCCGGCGACGACCTCGTCGCGAAAGAAGAGCATCCATGTCGCCGCCCCTGCCCAGGCGAGCACCGCCAAAAAGACGACAACAGCCGCGACCCGCAAATGGCCATGCGGCGTCCCGACATGACTTGGTTCGGAGCGACACGTCAGGCTGGGCAGAAAGAGGCGGTGTCGCAAGTCGAGGCTCTCCAGAGCGCCGGCACCCTGAAGATTAGGACCCGTTAGAGTTAAGCATTCGCAAACGGGCGCGTCTACAGTTCGCGTGCGGCCGCAAGGACGGTTTCCGCATGGCCGTCGACCTTCACCTGCCGCCAGACGCGGGCGATACGGCCGTCCGGTCCGATGAGGAAGGTGGTGCGCAGGATGCCCATGAACTTGCGGCCGTACATGGTCTTCTCGCCCCAGACGCCGTAGTCCTCGATCGCCTTGCGGTCCTCGTCGGAGGCGAGCGTGATCGCGAGATCGTGCTTGGCGCGGAACCTGTCGTGGCGGGCGACGCTGTCGGCGGAGATGCCGATGACATGCGTGTCGGTGGCCTCGAATTCCCGGCGCAGGGCATTGAAGGCGACCGCCTCCTTGGTGCAGCCGCTGGTGTCGTCCTTCGGATAGAAATAGACTACGACCTTCCTGCCGGCCAACGCCGACAGGCGCACTTCTGTGCCGCCAGCGCCGGGCAGGGTGAAATCGGGCGCCTTGTCGCCTTCCTGGACCATCGTCTCGCCTTCCTTTCGTCTGATTCTTTGCGCTAAGCCTTTCGTGAGGCGGCGAAGCGTCCGCCCGCCCGTCCACCGATTGCTTGCAGTGGAGCAGGCTGGTCGTTCTGTCCGCCTCGTCAAGGGCGGCACGGACAATGTCCACGCGATCACGAGGATGCCTATCCTTTTCGGCCGCGGCGGGACCGGGCCGGCGTTCCCGTGTCGCACGAATCGTGGGAGACGAATGGAACGCCCAAGGGGAACGGACCGGAGTGACCAAGCTGTTCGCCAGGAGACGTAACGAGGCCGGCGGCGGCGAAGGGCAGGTGCAACGTGCGCCCTCGCTCCGCCGCCGCAGAGCCCAGCGCGTGCTCATTGTGCTCGTCGCGCTCGTCCTCTTGCTCGTCGGCGGTCTTGCCGGGCGAATCGCCTGGTCGCCCGTCGACATCGACGGATTGCCGGAGCGCATCGAAGCGGCGCTCTCGGAGCGCGTCGGCAGCGGCTGGAACGTCGGCATCGCCAGCGCCGCCATCGACTACACGCGCTATGGCCCGACCCTGCGCGTCTCCGGCATCGATATCCGCAATGCCGATGGCGCAAGCGTTCTGAAGGCACAGGCGGGCGAGATATCGGTCAGCGTCCTGGGGTTGATGGTCGGGCGGGTGAGCCCGCGTGCCGTTGTCTTCAGCGGGCTCGACCTGCGCCTCAACGTTTCGCCGACGGGTGAGCTGTCCTTCGCCGCGACCGACGAGGAGACCGCCGTCTCGCCGGCGCAGCCGCAAGCGCAGCCTCCCGTGGTGGCGGAAGGGGCGGCGCAGGAGGATCTGCCGCTTGCGGCAGCCGTCGTCTCGCTCGTCGACCTCATCACCGACCGGGAGGGCCTCTTCGGCACGATCGACCATTTCGGCCTGAGCGATGCGCGGCTGACGATTGTCGATGCCCAGCGGCGGCCACGCGCGCGCTTCGCCGACGTGTCGCTGCAGTTCACCCGCGCCAAGGCGACGCTGACCCATTTCAATTTCGGGCTGCGCGGCGAGCACGGGCCATGGAGCGTCTCGGGGGTCGTGCGCGGCGAGCAGAAGGGCGCCCGTCAGGCCCAGGTGCATCTGGCGCGCGCGCCGGTGTCGGACCTGCTCCTGTTCGGCGGACTCAGCCATTCACTCGTGACGACGCGCATGCCGCTCTCGGGCGAGGTCTCGCTGTCGATCGATGGCGAAGGCCATCTCGAAGCGCTCGATGCGAGCTTGGCCGGCGACGCCGCCATCGTCTACATCGACGATCCGGACCAGCCGCCGATCGAGGTGGACGACATCGGCCTGCGCCTGAGCTGGAACCCCGCCACGCGGGCCTTCGATCTGCCCTCGGCATCCTTCACCGCAGGAGAGACCCGCATCAATCTCGCCGGCCGACTCTCCTCGGGCGAAGGGAAGGGGGTGCCATGGCGGCTTGAGCTTGCCGGCAAGGCTGCCGTGATCGAGCGCCTGACGGGCGACGAAGAGCCGCTCACCATCGATGACATCGCCGGCGAGATCGTCGGCGGGGAGGGCGGCGGTGTCATCGTGCGACGGTTCTCGGTGACCGGCGAGCGTCTGGCCGTCACGCTGTCCGGTAGCGCCGGCACGCCCGATGACCGCGGCGGCCTGCGCGTTGCGGTATCGAGCACGGAATCGGACGCTCGCGCACTTCTCAGGCTGTGGCCGGCCTTCGTCGCCTCCGGCGTCCGGCGCCACCTCATCGACAACCTGCAGGCCGGAACGGTCCATGATCTGTCGGTCAACGTCAATCTCGACGCCGAGGAACTCGCCGCCTCACGGCAGAAGAAGCCGCTGCCGCGCGAGACGGTCGATGTCCGGTTCCGGATGTCCGGCGCCGCGCTCCTGCCCGCGAAAGGCTTGCCGGTGCTGACGGATACGGCAGCGCGCGGAACCGTGGACGGCAACAGCGTCAGCATCTACCTGCCACGCTCCGAGGTATCCCTGGAAGGCGAGCGCAAGCTTTCCCTGTCGGAGGGCTTTTTTGCGGTCGATGATCTGCGCAAGCCGGCCCAGGCGCGCATCAGTCTGCGCATCCAAGGCGGTGCCGACGCGGTCCTCGCGCTCGCCCGCAGCGAGGCCGTGCGCGACCGGATGGCGATCGAACCCGACCCGGAGAAAGTGTCCGGCACTGCGGACATTCGCCTCGAACTGTCTCTCCCGCTCATCGACGAACTGACGATGCGTGACGTCACGGCGGAAGCGAGCGGCCAGTTGAGCAACCTCGTCGTGACCGGCATTGCGGGCGACAAGAGCATCGAGAAGGGCAGCTTCGCGCTCACGCTCGAAGGCGATCTCCTCACGCTCGACGGAGATGCGCGCCTCGCGGACCTGCCCGCGACCGTCTCGCTAAGGCAGCCCCTCACCGGAGCGGGCGGGCAGGCAGCCATCAAAGTCACCGCCGACGACGCGGCGCGTACGCGGCTCGGTTTCGATTTCGGGCGGAAGCTCACCGGCCCCATAACGGTTGCGGCCGACCTGTCGCTGAGCGAGGCGGCCAAGCGGCCGAAGAGCATCACCGTCGATCTCAGCAAGGCAGCGATCAACGAGCTGCTGCCCGGCTGGACGAAGGCCGCGGGGCGCGAGGCGGGCCTGTCGTTCGACCTGATCGAGAAGGGCGACGGCTATATCCTCGAGAAGTTCATGCTTGACGGCGCAGGCGCCTCGGCAAAGGGCGGCCGGGTCATCCTGCGCGGCGACGGCAGCTTCAGCGAGGCCGAGTTCTCGCAGATCAAACTGTCGCCGGGGGACGACGTGCGCCTGCAGGTAGCCCGTGCGCGGGACGGATTCAGGGTGACGGTGCGCGGCAACGTGCTTGATGCGCGGCCGTTCCTGCGCCAGGTTTTCGGCCGCGGCGGCGGAGACGACGCCACCGACGTCGATCTCGACGTCGCCGTGGACATCCTCGGCGGCTTCAACAACGAACTCGTCTCCAATGCGGCGCTGAAGCTCGCCATGCGCGGCGGCAACGTGTCCGGCCTCGCCTTCAACGGCTCGTTCGGCCGCTCGCCCGTCACGGCCTCCCTGTCACGCGGAAGCTCGGGCGAATCCTTCACCATCGTCCAGACGGCGGATGCGGGCGCCGCGCTGCGCTTCGTGGACATCTACCAGCGCATGGCCGGTGGTCAGCTCGTGCTGCAGCTACCACCGGCCAACGGCAGCGCAGCCGGCATCCTCAACATCCGGGACTTCTCGCTGGTGGACGAGCCGGCCCTGCGCCGCATCGTCTCGGCCCAGCCCCGCGAGGGCGAGCGGGTCACCATCAACGACGTGCCCTTCACCAAGCTCAAGGTGGACTTCACGCGCGCGAGCGGGCGCATCAACATGCGCGAGGCGGTGATCTGGGGGCCACAGGTCGGCATCAGCCTCGAGGGCCATCTCGACCTCGGCAACGAGACGCTCGACCTTTCCGGCACCTATGTGCCGGCCTATGCCCTCAACAACATCTTCAGCCAGTTGCCGGTGATCGGCCTGCTGCTCGGCGGCGGGCAATACGAGGGGCTCTTCGCCGTCAACTTCCGCGTGCGCGGCCCAATGGCGGGGCCGACCATGACCATCAACCCCCTGTCGGCCATCGCGCCCGGTTTCCTGCGCAAGTTCTTCGACGCGGGACGGGCAGACAGCGGGCAGGGCGGAGCGACCCCGCTTCCGCCAGCGCCGATCGGTCAGGGCCAGCGCTGAGTGGCGAGGGTCGGCAGCCTTCGGGCGGCTTTCACTGGCGTCAGACTGGATTTTTCCGAAGCCGGTCATCGCAGAAGGGGCCGACGATCATCATCGGCGACCGAAGAGCAGCCGCTCCGGACTGGCTCACTCAACCCGCAGCAGCACGTGCTTCTTCTTGCCGAGCGACAGCTTGACGACGCCGTCGGCCGTCAGGTTGCCGGCGTCGAGGACCGCCCGTTCGTCGCTCACGACCTCGTCGTTGACCTTGAGACCGCCGCCCTTGATCTGGCGCCGCGCCTCGCTGGTGGAGGCGACGAGGCCAGCCTTGACGAAGGCGGCGAGCACGCCGAGCCCGGCCTGCAGCTCGGCCGCGGGCACGTCGATGCTCGGCAGGTTCTCGGCCAGCGCCCCTTCCTCGAAGGTCTTGCGTGCCGTCTCGGCCGCCGTCTCGGCCGCCGCGCGGCCGTGGACGAGCGCGGTGATCTCGGTGGCGAGGACCTTCTTGGCCTCGTTGAGCTCGGCGCCCTCGAGCCGCTCGAGTCGCGCGATCTCGTCGAGCGGCAGGTCCGTGAAGATCCTGAGGAAGCGGCCGACGTCGGCGTCCTCCGAGTTGCGCCAGTACTGCCACAGCCCGTAGGGCGGCAGCATGTCCTCGTTGAGCCAGACGGCGCCGGCGGCCGACTTGCCCATCTTGGCGCCGGAGGCGGTGGTCAGCAGCGGGCAGGTGAGGGCGAAGACCTGGGTGGCGTCGACGCGGCGGGCGAGCTCGATGCCGTTGACGATGTTGCCCCACTGGTCGGAGCCGCCCATCTGCAGGCGGCAGCCGTAGCGGCGGCTGAGCTCCAGGAAGTCGTAGGCCTGGAGGATCATGTAGTTGAACTCGAGGAAGGAGAGCGGCTCCTCCTTGTCGAGGCGCGTCTTCACCGATTCGAAGCTCAGCATGCGGTTGACGGTGAAGTGCCGGCCGATGTCGCGCAGGAAGGGAATGTACTCGAGCTTGTCGAGCCATTCGGCATTGTCGACCATGATGGCGTCGCTCGGGCCGTCGCCGAAGGTGAGGAACTTCGAGAAGACCTTGCGGATGCCCTCCTTGTTGGCGGCGATCTGCGCATCGTCGAGCAGCGGGCGCGCCTCGTTGCGGAACGAGGGGTCGCCGATGCGCGTCGTGCCGCCGCCCATCAGCACGATGGGCTTGTGGCCGGCCTGCTGCAGGCGGCGCAGCATCATGATGTTGGTCATGTGCCCGACATGCAGGCTCGGCGCCGTCAGGTCATAGCCGATATAGGCGACGATCCGTTCCTTCACGGCGAGGTCGTCGAGCGCCTCGGCATCCGAGATCTGGTGGATGAGCCCGCGCGCGTCGAGCGTGCGCAGGAAATCGGAACGGTACGTCGTCATGTCGGTCAGTCTTGCGTTGGAATGGGACGGGGCGCCGTGAGGCGCCCCGCGATCTGAAGCCTGTTTGCGTCGCCGCGTCAGGCGGCATCTTCGTGCGGGGTGCCGATGCGCTTGTCGAGATAGGCATCGACCGTCTGCATCAGTTCCTCGATCTTGCCGTCGAAGAAGTGGTTGGCGCCGTCGATGACCGCGTGTTCCAACACGATGCCCTTCTGAGTCTTGACCTTCTCGATGACGCTGATGACGTCCTTCGCCGGCGCGACGCGATCCTCGGACCCGTGCACGAAGAGGCCCGAGGAGGGACAGGGCGCAAGGAAGGAGAAGTCGTAGCGATTGGCCATCGCCGCGATGGAGAGGAAGCCCTCGATCTCCGGCCGGCGCATGAGCAACTGCATGCCGATCCATGCGCCAAAGGACACGCCGGCGATCCAGCAGCTGCGCGCATCCGGATTGAGCGACTGCACCCAGTCGAGCGCCGCCGCCGCATCCGACAACTCGCCGTGGCCGTGATCGAAGGAGCCCTGGCTGCGCCCGACACCACGGAAGTTGAAGCGCAGCACCGCAAACCCACGGTTCACATAGGTGTAGAACAGGCTGTACACGATCTGGTTGTTCATCGTGCCGCCGAACTGCGGATGCGGATGAAGAATGATCGCGATCGGCGCGCCCTTCTTCTTCGCAGGCTGGTAGCGGCCTTCGAGACGCCCGGCAGGGCCGTTGAAAATGACTTCAGGCATGATCCGGCACCGTTACCGCGATAAAGCCAGCGCCGCCGGAAGCCACGCCAGTGGCCGTGCAAATCTTGACATGCCGGTCGCGCACTTCTAAACCACGGTTAGAACTGTTCTAAGAGCCAACTTATACGTGCATCGAGTTGCATATGCAACCGGATGGCGTGGGTGGTGGCTCCGGTGATGTGGTCGCTCTTCTCTACCACATCAACAGGGGCAAAAAGCAAGGTTTGTGATCGGCGCACGGGAGGCCGGTGGGAACAGCATGGCGGGCATGCGTCATTACCTCGACTACAACGCCTCGGCGCCCCTGCGGCCGGCCGTGCGCGAGGTGGTCCTGCGTGCCTTCGAGGAGGTCGGCAATCCCTCGTCCGTGCATGCGGAAGGGCGCAGGGCTCACGCGCTGATCGAGGCGGCGCGGGAAGAGGTCGCGGCTCTTGCCGGCGCGCGCCCCCGCGATGTTGTCTTCACGAGCGGTGGCTCGGAGGCCAACAATACCGTGATGACGCCGTCGCTGCGACGCGAGCCATCCTTCACGACGCTGGCGCTCCATCTCATGGGCGCGGGCGAGCATGCGAGCGTCCTTTCGGGCAGCCGCTTCCCAGAGAATGCCCGCGAGACGATCCCCATCGACGGCAACGGCGTCGTGGATATCGATTTCATCGACGCGCGGCTGCGCCGCCTGGCGAACGAAAGTGGAGCGACGGCCCTCGTCAGCCTGCAGGCGGCCAACAGCGAGACCGGCGTCGTCCAACCGCTCGCCGGGGTGGCCGAGGTCGTGCATCGCCATGGCGGGCTGCTGCATGTCGACGCCGTGCAGGCGGCGGGCAAGCTGTCCGTCGACATGGCTGCCTGGGGCGCGGACGTTATCACCTTGTCCGCCCACAAGATCGGCGGGCCGAAGGGTGTCGGTGCCTTCGTCACCCGGCCCGGCGTCGAGGTACGCGAGCGGCTGGTTCGCGGCGGCGGCCAAGAGGGCGGCTACCGCGCCGGCACGGAGAATGTTGCGGGCATAGCAGGCTTCGGGAAGGCCTGCACGCTTGCGCGGGACGAACTTGCGGATTATGCCGCCTTGACGGGTGCCTTGCGCGACGGTCTCGAGGCCCGCCTTCGCCTGGTTGAGCCCGGGGTGGTGGTTTTCGGAGCCGGAGCATCGCGACTGCCGAACACGAGCGCCTTCGCAATCGACGGCCTGAAGGCGGAGACGTTGCTCATGATGCTCGATCTCGAGGGCATGGCCGTCTCGTCCGGTTCCGCCTGCTCGTCCGGTAAGGTGAGGCGCTCGCATGTGCTCACGGCGATGGGTATCGCGCCCTCGCTCGCCGAGGGGGCGCTGCGCGTGAGCTTCGGCTGGGGCTCGACCGAGGCGGACATGGAATCCTTTGCGACGGCCTTTCGGAAAGTGGTCGGCGCACTCATCTCTCGTCACAAGGGGCTGAACGCCGCCTGAGGACGAGTAGGTCACCAACCCGCGGCCCTTGAAGCCGTGAGAGGAGGTCGTGCAATGCCTGCGGTGCAGGAAACGGTAGAACGTGTCAAGGCGATCGACGTCGAGCAGTACAAGTACGGCTTCGAGACGACGATCGAGATGGACAAGGCCCCCAAGGGCCTCAGCGAGGATATCGTCCGCCTCATTTCGTCCAAGAAGGGCGAACCGGAGTGGATGACGGAGTGGCGCCTCGAGGCGTTTCGCCGCTGGCAGACGATGCGCGAGCCCAAGTGGGCGCGCGTCAACTACCCGCCGATCGACTATCAGGAGCTCTACTACTATGCCGCGCCGAAGAAGAATCCGGCGCCGAAGTCGCTCGACGAGGTCGATCCGGAGATCCTCAAGACCTACGAGAAGCTCGGCATTCCGCTGCGCGAGCAGGAGATCCTCGCCGGCGTCGAGGGCGCTGGCTCGCGCGTGGCGGTCGACGCCGTGTTCGATTCCGTGTCGGTGGTGACGACCTTCAAGGAGGAGTTGAAGAAGGCCGGCGTTATCTTCTGCTCCATCTCCGAAGCGATCCGCGAATATCCGGATCTGGTGCGCAAGTACCTCGGCTCGGTCGTGCCGGTGTCGGACAACTTCTTCGCGACGCTCAACAGCGCCGTGTTCACGGACGGATCCTTCGTCTACGTACCGGAGGGCGTGCGCTGCCCGATGGAGCTGTCAACCTATTTCCGCATCAACGAGCGCAACACCGGCCAGTTCGAGCGCACGCTGATCATCGCGGACAAGGGCTCCTACGTCAGCTATCTCGAAGGCTGCACGGCGCCGGCACGTGACGAGAACCAGCTGCACGCGGCGGTGGTCGAGCTGATCGCGCTCGACGATGCGGAGATCAAGTACTCGACGGTCCAGAACTGGTATCCGGGCGACGCCGAGGGCAAGGGTGGTGTCTACAACTTCGTGACCAAACGCGGCGACTGCCGCGGCGCCAATTCGAAGATCTCGTGGACGCAGGTCGAGACGGGCTCGGCCATCACCTGGAAGTATCCATCCTGCATCCTGCGCGGCGACAACTCCCGCGGAGAGTTCTACTCGATCGCCATCTCCAACGGCTATCAGCAGGTCGACAGCGGCACCAAGATGATCCATCTCGGCAAGAACACGACGAGCCGGATCATCTCCAAGGGCATCGCCGCCGGACGCTCCGAGAACACCTATCGCGGGCTCGTCTCGGCACACCGCAAGGCGAGCGGGGCGCGCAACTTCACGAACTGCGATTCCCTGTTGATCGGCGACAAGTGCGGCGCGCACACGGTGCCTTACATCGAGTCGAAGAATGCCTCGGCGGTCTTCGAGCATGAGGCGACGACGTCGAAGATCTCGGACGAGCAGATGTTCTACTGCCTGCAGCGGGGTCTCGACGAGGAGGAGGCGGTGGCGCTCATCGTCAACGGCTTCGTCAAGGATGTCCTGCAGCAGCTGCCGATGGAATTCGCGGTCGAGGCCCAGAAGCTCATCTCCATTAGCCTCGAAGGCTCGGTGGGCTGACACGCAACGCCACCCGGGCCGGAAACAACGGGCGACGTGGAACGATCCTTCCCGCCCGCACCCCACCGGCGCCACGAACGGACGGAACAAAGACATGCTTCAGATCAACAACCTCGTCGTCGAAATCGAGGGCAAGCGCATCCTCAACGGGCTCGATCTTACCGTGAAGGCGGGCGAGGTCGCTGCCATCATGGGCCCGAACGGTTCGGGCAAGTCGACGCTGTCCTATGTCATCGCCGGCAAGGAGGAGTACGAGGTCCTCGACGGCGAGATCCTCGTCGACGGCGAGAACATCCTCGAGCTCGAGCCGAACGAGCGCGCGGCCCGGGGCGTGTTCCTCGCCTTCCAGTACCCGCTCGAGATCCCGGGCGTCTCGACCATGACCTTCCTCAAGGCGATCATGAACGCCCAGCGCAAGGCGCGCGAGGAGGCGGAACTGACGACGCCCGAGTTCATGAAGCGTGTCAGGGCCGCTGCCGAAAAGCTTCATATCGATCAGGAAATGCTGCGCCGCGGCCTCAACGTCGGTTTTTCGGGCGGCGAGAAGAAGCGCATGGAGATCCTGCAGATGGCTCTCCTTGAGCCGCGCTTCTGCATCCTCGACGAGACGGATTCGGGACTGGATATCGATGCGCTCAAGATCGTCGCCGAGGGCGTCAATACGCTGCGCGATCCGGCCCGCGCCTTCCTCGTCATCACCCACTACCAGCGCCTGCTCAACCACATCGTGCCCGACACGGTGCACGTGATGGCGAACGGCCGCATCGTGCGCTCCGGCGGCAAGGAGCTTGCCCTTGAGCTCGAGGCGAGCGGCTATGCGGATTACCGCGAGCAGGCGGCGTGAGGGCGGCACGATGGCTGAAGTCACACCGATCAGGACTGCCGCCGAGGTGGCACTCATAGAGCGTTTCAAAGGCCTTAAGAACAAGCTGCCGGGCTCGGGCGAGATCGCGCGCGGGCGCGACGAGGCCTTCGCCCTCATCGCCGCCGCCGGCCTTCCCAACCGGCGCGTGGAGGAGTGGAAGTACACCGATCTGCGCAACGCCGTGCGCGAGGCGGCCCCGCTTGCCGAGCGCCCCGCCGATGCGGCCGCGCTCGTCGACAAGGCCAGCGCCTTCGCCAAGGCCGATGCGGTGCGGCTGTCCTTCGCCAACGGCCATTTCGTGGCCGAGCGCTCGGACCTCGCCGCGCTGCCGGCCGGGATCGCGGTGACGCCGCTCGCGGCGGCGCTCGCCGAGGGACATCCGCTCCTCGCCGAGATGGGCAAGGTGGCGGTCGCCAAGGGCAACTTCGCCCTGGCACTGAACAGCGCCTTCATGATGGACGGCGCGCTCATCAGGGTTGCGGCCGGCACCGCCGTGGACAAGGCGCTTCACCTCAGGTTCGTCAACGGGGGCGCTAGCCCCTTCGCCACGGCGCCGCGCGTCGTGATCCTCGTCGAGGATGGCGCCTCGGTCACCGTCCACGAGAGCCACGAGGGCGTTGGCACGGCGGCCTACCAGGCCAATTCCGTGGTCGAAATCGTCGCCGGCAACGGCACGACGATCACCCATGCGCGCCTCAACGCCGAACAGGCCGATGCCATTGCGCTCTCGACGCTCGCCGTGACGCTGGGGGCCAAGGCGAAGCTGACCTCGCTCGGCGCGGTGACAGGCGGCAGCCTGTCACGGCATCAGGTGTTCCTTGCCTTCGCGGGCGAGCATTCCAGTCTGACGCTCGGCGGCGCGACCATGCTGCGCGGCCGCCAGCATGCGGACACGACGCTGGTCGTCGACCATGCGGTGCCGCATTGCGACAGCCGCGAGCTGTTCAAGACCGTGATCGACGGGGAGGCGACAGGCGTCTTCCAGGGCAAGATCATCGTGCGCCCGGATGCACAGAAGACCGACGGGCGCATGATGTCCGCCGCGCTGCTGCTCTCCGAGACGGCGACGATGAACAATAAGCCGGAGCTGGAGATCTTCGCCGACGACGTGCAGTGCGCCCATGGCGCCACCTGTGGCCAGCTCGACGAGGACCTCTTGTTCTACCTCACCGCCCGCGGCCTGCCGCGCGCGATGGCCGAGGCGCTCCTGGTGCAGGCCTTCCTCGGCGAAGCACTGGAACTCGTCGAGGACGAAGCCGTGCGCGAGGAACTCGTCGCGCGGGCGGAAGGCTGGCTCGGCGAGCGTGCGTGACAGACGGGCGCGGCGCAGGCCGCGCCCCTCACTCTTTCGAGGCGCCGACGTCCTGCGGCGGACGGAGCCAATGCGAGTGATGCGACCATGAACAGGATCGAACCGATCGGCACCCTGGACGTCGCGGCGGTGCGCCGCGAGTTCCCGATCCTCGCCCGCGAGGTCTACGGCAAGCCGCTCGTCTATCTCGACAGTGCCGCCTCGGCCCAGAAGCCCCGCGCCGTCATCGAGGCGATGACGTACAGCTTCGAGAACGCCTACGCCAACGTCCATCGTGGCCTGCACTACATGGCCAATGCGACGACCGAGGCCTTCGAGGATGCGCGTGAGGCGGTCCGCGGCTATCTCAATGCCGAGAGCACGGACGAGATCGTCTTCACCCGCTCGGCGACGGAGGCCATCAATCTCGTCGCCGCGTCCTACGGACGCATGGCGGGGATCGGCGAGGGCGACGAGATCGTGATCTCCATCATGGAGCATCACTCCAACATTGTGCCGTGGCACTTCCACCGCGAGCGCAGCGGCGCCGTCATCAAATGGGCGCCGGTGGACGAGGAGGGCAACTTCCTCCTCGACGAATTCGAGAAGCTGCTCACCGAGCGCACGAAGATCGTCGCGATCACGCATATGTCGAACGTGCTCGGCACGGTGACGCCGGTGAAGGACATCGTGCGCATCGCCCATGCCCGTGGCATCCCCGTGCTGGTCGACGGCAGCCAGGGCGCCGTGCACCTGCCGGTTGACGTGCGCGACCTCGATGCCGACTTCTACGTCTTTACCGGGCACAAGGTGTACGGGCCGACGGGCATAGGCGTGCTCTACGGCAAGCGCAAGTGGCTCGAGGCGATGCCGCCCTTCAACGGCGGCGGCGAGATGATCGAGACCGTCACGACGGACACCGTCACCTACAACGCCCCGCCGCATCGCTTCGAGGCGGGTACGCCGCCGATCGTCGAGGCGATCGGCCTTGGTGCCGCGGTGCGCTTCGTCGAGAAGCTCGGGCGCACGGCGATCCTCGCCCATGAGGAGAAGCTGCGCGACTATGCCCATGAGCGGCTCGGCGCCCTGAACGCCCTGCGCATCATTGGCCGCGCGGCGCACAAGGGGGCCATCGTGTCCTTCGAGATGAAGGGAGCGCATGCCCATGACGTCGCCACCGTCATCGATCGCGCCGGGGTTGCGGTTCGCGCAGGCACGCATTGCGCCATGCCGCTGCTCGCGCGCTTCGGGACGACGTCGACATGCCGCGCCTCATTTGCCCTGTACAATACGCTCGAGGAGGTCGATAACCTCGCCGACGCATTGATGAAGGCCGAACGGCTGTTCGCCTGAGGAGGCATTCGTGACGCAAGCCGACAGCAGCGACGTGAAGCCGAACGCGCCCGAGATGGAGCTCGCCGACCAGTTGCCGCCCGACGAGGTGGACCGGCTGACCGACGACATCGTGGCGGCGCTGAAGACGGTGTACGACCCCGAGATCCCGGCCGACATCTACGAGCTCGGCCTGATCTATCGCGTCGATATCGATGACGGGCGCAATGTGACGATCGACATGACGCTGACGGCGCCGGGCTGCCCGGTAGCCGGCGAGATGCCGGGCTGGGTGGAGGGGGCGGTCGCGGCCGTGCCCGGCGTGCAGTCCGTCGTCGTCAACATGGTCTTCGATCCGCCGTGGGACCAGAGCCGCATGTCCGACGAGGCGCGCATCGCGCTCGACATGTGGTGAGGCCGATATGGCGGGCGAAGCAGAGCCGCGGATCACGGCGGTCGTCGAGACGGCGCTCTACGTGGACGATCTAGACCGGGCGCGCAGGTTCTACGAGAAAGTGCTGGGGCTCGAGGCTCAGGTAAGCGACCAGCGCTTCGCGGCCTATCCGCTCGGACCGGCGAGCGTCTTGCTGCTCTTCAAACGAGGCGAGACGCTGACGACCGTGACGCTTCCCGGCGGCACCATCCCGCCGCACGACGGGCAGGGGCCGCTCCACGTGGGCCTTGGTGTGCCTGCTGAACACTTGGCGGCCTGGGAAGCGCGGCTCGCGACTCACGGCGTCGCCATCGAAGGGCGGACGGAATGGCCGCGCGGCGGGCGCAGCATCTATTTCCGCGACCCGGACGGGCATCTCGTCGAACTGCTCACGCCCGGCGTCTGGACGGTCTACTGAGGCGCCTCGCCGCCATCCCGTCGAAGCAGGATGGGCGGTAGGCATGACGCCGGATGAGACCGGCGACGGGCGCCGTGCCCTCGACGTTGTGCCGCCCAATGACTATCTTTGGTGGGAATCTCGACCTCAGGGCCTTGAACCCTGCAAGGAGGAGCCGGAATGGGTGCAATTCGCTCCCTCAAGATCATGAGCATGAGCGACGCGGCCGCCGAGCGCGTCAAGGCGATCATCGCCAACGCCGACAGGCCGATCGTCGGCGTGCGCGTCGGCGTCAAGAACGGCGGCTGCGCCGGCATGGAATACACGATGGAATATGCCGAGGCGATCAAGCCCGGTGATGAGGTGATCGAGGACAATGGCGTCACCATCCTTGTGGATCCCAAGGCCGTCCTCTTCCTGCTCGGCACGCAGATGGACTACAAGGTCGACAAGCTGTCGGCTCAGTTCGTCTTCAACAATCCAAACCAGACCTCGGCCTGCGGATGCGGCGAATCCGTCGCCATCACCCCCGCGCGGCCGGAGCAACTCGCTGGCGCCTGATTGCGCGCCGCGGACGACATCGCCGAACTCTTTGCGCCTTTCCGCCCGGTCTGCATCAGGCGCATGTTCGGCGGTCTCGGCATCTATGCCGAAGGGAAGATGTTCGCGCTCGCGGTCGACGGCGAGGTCTATCTCAAGACGGACGCCGCCTTTGCCGAGGCCCTCAGGCATCTCGGCTCGCGGCCGTTCGCCTATGCGCGCAAGGACGGCCGGGTGGTGACCCTGTCCTACTGGCTGCTGCCGGACGCCGCCTATGACGAGCCGGACATGCTGGCGGATCTCTCCGCCCGTGCCTTGGGCATCGCCGGAGCGCAGCCTTAGCGCCGCGCTCCTGCATCGTACGCTCAGTCGCCCGCCTCGACGACCTCGGCCTTCTTGCTGCGCGGCTTCCTCGCAGCCGGCTTGCCGGCAGGCGCTTCCGCGTCCTTGGACGCAGGCTTCTTGGCGGCAGGCTTTCTCGAAGCTGTCTTCTTCGCGTCCGTGGCCCCAGCCGCTGGTGCCTTCCTGGACGCCGTTTTGCCGGCAGGCGCGGCTTCGCTGGCCGCCTCTCCATCCGCAGCCTTGCGGGCGGCGGCCTTCTTCGGCTTGGCCGCCTCGGCCGGAGCCGCGGCGTCGGCCTTCTTCCGACGGGACGTTGTGGACGATCGCGCCGGAGCTTCGGCCGTCACCGCTTCAGCGGCGCCCGTGCGGGACGACTTTCGGCCGGCCGCCTTGGAAGGCGCGGGAGGCGCGGCTTCGGCTTCAGCTGCAGGCTCCGTCGTGGTCTTGCGGGCGCGCTTCTTCGGCGCCGGCTGCTCGTCCGCGACGTCCGGGCTCGCCGCAGCCTTGCGCGGCGCACGCTTGCGGGTCTTGCCAGCCGGATCAGCTTCCGTCGCCGGCTCCTCCTTCGCCGTGCGACGCGAGGCGGCCTTGCGCGGGACAGGGGCTTCCTCGGGCTGCACGACCTCCGTCACGGGCGGCGCCAGCTCTTCGGCCTTACCGGGGGCTTCCGGCGTAGCGGAGGCCGGAACCTCGACCGGCTGCGCAGCCTCCGCCGCGGCGGGCCTGTCTTGCCTGCGGCCACGACGCCGGCGGCCCGACGTGCGCTCAGCCCTGGCTTCCGACACGGTCTCGACCGGCACCGCGGTCTCCTCGACCACCGGGGCAGCCGTGCCTTCGTCGTCGCTGCTGACCGAGATGACGACCGGCCGCAGGATGAAGCTCGGCACGTGCTCGCCGAAGCCGACGATCGTCTCGTCGTCCCTGTCGGCATAGCGCCGCTGTTGGTGCTGCCGATCGCCCCGCCGCTCTTCGGGACGCTGCGAGGGGCGTCCGTCCGGCGTGATCGGCGCGTGCTGCTGCGGAGCCTCGGCGGCTCGGCCGCGCTCGCCGCGTCCACGCCCCCTGTCACGGTCACGCTCGCGATCCCGGCTGCCGCGTCTGCCGCGGTGGCGGTCGCCATCCTCCGGCGCATAGCCGACCGAGGCGATGAATTCGCTGAGGGTCGGCCCCTCCCAGGCAACAGTTTGGCCCGTCAGGGTTTCGATGGCGGCAAGGGCCTTCTCGTCGCCGGGGGCGACGATCGTGGTCGCATAGCCGGTGCGGCCGGCGCGGCCCGTGCGGCCGATGCGGTGCACGTAATCCTCGGCGTGATGGGGCACGTCGAAATTGAAGACGTGGCTCACGGCCGGAATGTCGAGGCCGCGCGCCGCGACGTCGCTCGCAACGAGCAGCTTGGTGCTGCCGTTACGGAAGCTGTCGAGCGCCTGCATGCGCGAGCGCTGGTCCATGTCGCCGTGCAGGGCGACGACGCTGAAACCGTGCCGCTCCAGCGAGCGCAGGACGATGGCCACGTCACGCTTGCGGTTGCAGAAGATGATCGCGTTCTGCAATTCGTCGCCGGCGCCGCGGATCAGCCGCCGCAGCGTCTCGCGCTTGTGGTGCGGCTCGCTGCCGGAGGCGACGAGGCGCTGGGAGATGGTCGCGGCCGTCGAGGCCGCGCGAGCCACTTCCACCTTCACGGGATTGTGCAGGAAGGTGCCCGTCAGGCGCTGGATCTCCGGCGGCATGGTGGCCGAGAAGAACAGGGTCTGGCGCGTGAAGGGGACGAGGCGGCAGATGCGCTCGATGTCCGGGATGAAGCCCATGTCGAGCATGCGGTCGGCCTCGTCGATGACGAGGATCTCGATGCCGGTGAGCAGCAGCTTGCCGCGCTCGAAATGGTCGAGCAGTCGTCCGGGCGTGGCGATCAGCACATCGACGCCCCGGGTGATCTTGGCGTCCTGATCGCCGAAGGAGACGCCGCCGATCAGCAGCGCCACCGACAGCTTGTGGTTGGTGCCGTACTTCTCGAAGCTCTCTTCCACCTGCGCCGCAAGCTCGCGCGTCGGCTCGAGGATGAGCGTGCGCGGCATGCGCGCCCGGGCGCGACCATGCTCCAGCAGCGTCAGCATCGGCAGCGTGAAAGCCGCCGTCTTGCCGGTGCCGGTCTGGGCGATGCCGAGGACGTCCCGGCGCTGCAACACATGCGGGATCGCTTTCGCCTGGATGGGAGTCGGCGTGTTGTAGCCTGCGGCCGCGACGGCTTGTTGAACCTTCTCGCTCAGGCCAAGATCAGAAAATGACATCGACGTCCGTGATTATGCGTCTGCGGATGGGATTTAAGGCCAAGGGAGACCTCGTGACGCGTACGGCGCGTCAGTCGCCGCTCACTGCCCGCTACGCTTGCGCGGACCATAAGAGGATCACGGGCAAAGTCAATGTCGCAAAGGCCGGTTGTCGAACGATTGCATAGCATTGGCGGTGAGCCGCTGGTGCTTGTGCCTGGGCTCAACTGTACGGGGACGCTCTTCGCCCCGCAAATACGCGCTCTCTCCGGGAAACGCACCGTCACGGTGGCGGAAAACCGGCTCGACGACACGCTCGAAGGCATGGCACGACGCCTCCTCGCCGCAGCGCCGGAGCGCTTCGCCCTCGGCGGTCTGTCCATGGGCGGCTATGTGGCGCTTGCAGTCATGCGCCTGGCGCCTGAGTGCGTGACGCGGCTTGCATTGCTCGACACGACGGCGCGGCCGGACACCGAGGAAGCGAGCGCCAACCGTCGGCGCCTCATCGCGCTCGCGGAGCAGGGGCGCTTCGAGGAGGTGCATCCCGTGCTCTGGCAGCGCCTCGTCGCGCGGAGGCGGCTCGCGGACAAGCTTCTCGAAGGGGAGGTGCGGCGCATGATGGTCGAGACGGGCGCACAGGCCTTCATCCGCCAGCAGCGCGCCATCATGGCGCGGCCCGACGCGCGGCCCGACCTGCCGCTGATCACCGTACCGACGCTCGTTCTCGTCGGGGAGGAGGATGAGATCACGCCGCCATCGGTCGCAGAAGAGATGGCGACGGCCATCCCCGCGTCGTCGCTCGTCGTCGTGCCCGGCTGCGGTCATCTCTCGACGATGGAGCGGCCGGATGCGGTCAATGCGGCCCTCGCCGCCTGGCTGCAGCGCAACTGATCTTCCAAGGGTCAGATATCGAGTTCGCGCGCGAAAGCAGCGCGCTCCTGGATGAAGGCAAAGCGCGCCTCAGGCTTGTTGCCCATGAGCCGGTCGACTGTGTCCGTCGTGTCGCCTTTGGCCTCGGCCAGCACGACGACCTTGTAGAGGAGGCGCTTGGCCGGAGCCATGGTCGTCTCCTTGAGCTGCGCCGGCAGCATCTCGCCGAGGCCCTTGAAGCGCCCGATCTCGACCTTTTTGCCCCTGAACACGCTGTCCATCAGCTCCTGGCGATGGGCATCATCGCGGGCATAGACCGTCTTGCCGCCGTGCGTCAGCCGATAGAGGGGCGGCACGGCAAGATAGAGGTGGCCGTTGTCGATCAGCCGCGGCATCTGCTGCCAGAAGAAAGTGATGAGCAGCGATGCGATGTGGGCGCCGTCGACGTCGGCGTCCGTCATGATGATGATCTTTTCGTAGCGCAGGTCGTCGTCGCGGTAGTGCGAGCCGGTACCGCAGCCGAGCGCTTGCACGAGATCAGTGAGTTGCTGGTTCTGTGCCAGCTTTTCGCGGCCGGCCGAGGCGACGTTGAGGATCTTTCCGCGCAGCGGCAGGACGGCCTGGGTGGCGCGGTCGCGCGCCTGCTTGGCGCTGCCACCGGCCGAGTCGCCCTCGACGATGAAGAGCTCGGAGCCCGCCGCGCCGGCATTGGTGCAATCCGCGAGCTTGCCGGGCAGGCGTAGCTTGCGCGTCGCGGTCTTGCGCGCCACCTCCTTCTCGGCGCGGCGGCGCAGGCGCTCCTCGGCACGTTCGATGGTCCAGTCGAGAAGGCGTGAGGCCTGCTGGGGCGCTGCCGCCAGCCAGTGGTCGAAGGCATCGCGCACAGCGCCCTCGACGATGCGCGATGCTTCCAGCGTCGCCAGCTTGTCTTTCGTCTGGCCCTGGAATTCCGGCTCGCGGATGAAGACCGAGAGCATGCCGGCGCAGGTTGCCATCACGTCGTCGGTGGTAACCTGGCTGGCGCGCTTGGCCTGGCCGACACGCTCGGCATGGTCGCGCAGGCCGCGCAGCAGGGCCATGCGCAGGCCCGACTCATGCGTGCCCCCCTCAGGCGTGGGGATGGTGTTGCAGTAGGAAGATACGAAGCCGTCGTCGCGTGACAGCCACGCCACCGCCCATTCGAGCGAGCCGTGCCCGCCCGGCTTGTCGACGCGGCCGGAGAAGATCTGGTCGCAGACAAGTTCGCTGCCGTCGATCTCGCGGGCGAGATAGTCCTTGAGGCCGCCGGGAAACTTGAAGGTCGCTTCGCTCGGCACGCCTTCCTGCTTCTCGGCGAGGGAGGGGGCGCAGCGCCAGCGGATCTCCACGCCGCCGAAGAGATAGGCCTTGGAGCGCGCCATCTTGAACAGGCGGCGCGGATTGAACGTCGCGCCTTCCTTGAAGATGGCCGCATCGGGCTTGAAGCGCACCGTGGTGCCGCGCCGGTTCTGCACCCGCCCGACGGTCTCCAGCGGCCCCATGGCGACGCCGCGCGCATAGACCTGGCGATAGAGCATCTGGCTGCGCGCCACCTCCACCTCGAGCCGCTCGGCCAGCGCGTTGACCACGGAGACGCCGACACCATGCAGGCCGCCGGAGGTTTCGTAGACCTTGGAGTCGAACTTGCCGCCTGCGTGCAGCGTCGTGAGGATGACCTCGAGCGCCGACTTCTCGGGGAACTTCGGGTGCGGATCGATGGGGATGCCGCGACCGTTGTCCGTCACGCGCAGGAAGCCGCTCTCCTCGAGCTCGACCTCGATGAAGGTCGCATGGCCGGCCACGGCCTCGTCCATTGCATTGTCGATAACCTCCGCGAAGAGGTGATGCAGTGCCTTCTCGTCCGTGCCGCCGATGTACATGCCGGGGCGCCGACGCACCGGCTCCAGCCCCTCGAGCACCTCGATGGAGGCGGCGGTGTAGCCGGCCTCGGTGGGCGTGCCGTTGGCACGGCCGGGCGAGAGCGCCTCGTCCACCGGGAGCTTCGCGGACGGGCGTGACTTGCGGGCCGCCACTGCGTTGCCGCCACCGCCGAACAGATCGCCCGAATCCGTCATTGCCGCCGTCCAAACCCTCGTGGAAAACCGATTCGCCCCGCCGGCAGTATCGCATGGCTGCCGCAGGGACGGGAACGGATCGGAAACACCACGTCGGCAGGGGCGCGGTCAAGGTTGTTTTTCCCAGACCGGCGCCAATCCCGCGGGCCAGCTAGCCTGCGGCGGGATTCGCCGCCTCGCCGGCCGTGAAGACCACATAGGCGAAGAGCGCCATGGAAAACAGGGTCGCAAAGGACGCCAGGATCGCGACCGGCTCACCCCAGGGCAGCCCTAGGGCGATCCTGGGAAGGCCGACTGCGAACAGGATGAGCCCGCCGGTCGCCAACCCGTAATGGATCTTCGCCAGGCGGGTCGAAGCCGTTCCCAGCAGCGCGTAGAACAACCCGAACAGGAAGAGTGAGACCCAGCCGACGAGATTGATGTGCGCGTGCACGGTGCGGAAGGTGTGGTCGTGCGACGCGCCCATGAAAATGCCGAGGCTGAGGCCGGCCAGGCCGGCGACGACGGCGGTACGCAGGAACAGGCGCCCGACGGCTCGCGTCGGGGTCGTGGATGTGGTGCCGGCGATCATGGCTGTTGTCCCCTCGGTGCTGCCCGGTGACAGAATGACGCGCCGGCGGCCGTTTGGCCATGGGCGCGGGGGCGAGCGCCTTCAGGAAGCGTTAACCATGATGATCTCTCATGGCGACAGTCGGAGGGTGCCATGATCGCTGCCGCACTGCTCAAGGAGATGCACAAGGCCCACCTTGTCCGGGCCGCCGAGGCTGCCGGCCGCGCCTTCGGGCGCTGCTGCGACAGTGACGAGCCCTGGCTGCTCGCGCCGGACCCCGTCCCCGTCGTCTGGGGCCGGATCGTGGCTCCCGAGCCACGGCCGGAACCATTGAAGCATTCCGCCGTCCGCAGGCGCCCGGCTTCCAGGGCAGCCTGAAGCCATCCGCCGGCTTCGGCCGGACCGTTCAGCGCGCGGCGAGCCAGACGGTGTGGCCGCTGCAGAATGGTCGTCCACCACATGGTCGAGCACCCGGAAGCCGGCAGCGGCGAGGCGGGCCTCGTATTCCGCGCCGTCGAGGCTGGCGTGGTAGAGCGGCTCGCCCTCGAAGGTGCCGAGAACCTCGCCGCGCGCCGGGCCGCTCGTGAACATCAGCGCCGTGCCCTTGCGCGCATGCGCCGTGAAGACGCCGAACATGGCGCGCTTGTCGTCCGGCTGCAGGTGAAAGAAACGGTCACAGGCAAGAATGCCGCCGAATGTCCTGCCGAGGGCGAGGCAGCGCATGTCGGCGACGAGCCATTGCTGCGCAGGGAAGCGCGTGCGGCAGCGCCCGATGAGGCTCGGCGCGGAATCGACGCCGGTGACGGCGCAGCCGCTCGCCGCGGGATAGCAGGCCAGCGGCTCGCCCGCGCCGCAGCCGAGGTCGAGCACGCTCCGCTCCCCGCCGACGGCGGCGAGGAAGTGGTCGAGCCAGCCGCACTCGAGGAGGCTGCGGCCGCGCGAGCGGTCGAAGGGGTGGGCATGGCGCTCGTAGAGGCTTGCGACAGCTTCGCCAGCATCGTCCATGCCGCCATCTTCCACACCGCCCGCGGGCGGCAAGGCCGCGCCGGCGCGCCTTGCATGGATCGACCGGCCCGGATGCGCCCTTGGCCCTTGTCAACGGCGGCCTCTGCCGTCAGAAGAATGCAGCCGGCGAGGATGGGTGGCCGAGTGGTTTAAGGCAGCGGTCTTGAAAACCGCCGTGCGGGCAACCGTACCGTGGGTTCGAATCCCACCCCATCCGCCATTATGCATTGATTTTATTGCGTTTTTCTGAATTTTGAAAAATCTACTAACGGTCTACTACAGCAAATCGGGCGGTAGGATCGGGGCTTTATGCCCACACTTGGCGGCTCGCGCGGCCCTTGCAATCACGCGGACGTGAACGATGGTGAGGCTCGCAAGGGACGCATGAAGCCTGCACCCTTCCCGAAAGTGCGGGCTGAACATGATAGCAGGTGCGGCGAATCCAGCACATAACTTCGCTACATGATCGGCTTTCCCGGCCCTGCGCCGCCGGGAAACTGCCAACCCATATGCGTCACGGTGTCTATGACGCTGCAAACCAATTCCACGACATGCCCCTGAACCTTTTTCAAATATGCAAGGTCAATTGCGGTATCGAACTTCTCTTTCTGTCGGTTGATAAATAGCGGTATGGACGCGCCGTTTTCATCCGGCATTCGCCATGAGCCGTGACAAAGCACGTTACGAATAATGGTTGCCTTCTTAATGTCTTCAACCAGTTCGTCTATGTTTTCGGTTGTGGCAGCCGGGTTATTCCGCGCGGCTTTTCCATAGTATTCGGCCAAATTCCAAAGCTGATCCGTCAAGGCTCGCTCAAGCTGCGGTAGCCAAGCTTGATAGGCCGCGTCGATTTCTTCGGGGCTATATTGCCGGGTTGCCGTGAACGCAAAGATTGCTTTGCCTAAGACTTCTTCCAGAAATCCGAAGGTTGCGATGGTGCGGCCAAGCTGTTCCCAAAACTGCGGCGAATGCCTATGTGTAGGGAACATGGGTGGCAAGTTAGCCCGATCAATAATTGCGCGCTTCACTTCGGCGTGGTTCATCCCAAGAACTTCCGAATCGTTCATCTTATCTTCCCTGAAACATGGTACCTAAAAAAACCCGCCGCTTTTCCGGCTGGCGGGCAAGGAATGGCGTGCCCGATCGCGGGCAGGACCGGGCCGTAGACAGGGCGCCGCCTTTTCCCGGGCTGCGCGCTGGCCTACACGCCGAACCTCTCGATCACCTCGTCAAGCGGCATGTGGCCGAGGAGGGCGCCCGTGCCGGATGAGGCTTCGCCATTCTCCAGCTTCGTGGCGTGGATGACGGCGGGATCGCCTTCCAGCCGCTCGCGCAGGGCGGACAGCTTCGGCCAGCGTCCGCGGTCGGCGACTTCGTGAAAGTCGAGCCAGCGGGCGACGCCGACGAGGACGGCGTCCGCGAGGCTCGGCCGCTCACCGACGAGGAACGGGCCTTGCCCGATCATGCCTTCCAGCTTGTCGTGGCGCTCGATGACGGCGCGGCGGCCGAAGTCGCGCAGCGCCGTCTGCACGGCGGGGTCGGGATCTTCCATCTCGAGGGCGGCCCACAGCGGCGAGAAGGCGCCGGTAAAACCCGTGTTCACGAAGGCCATCAGCTGGTGCATCCGGTCCGCCTCACGCGACAGGGGGGCGAAGCTGATGCGCCGGTCGCTATCCCGCGCCTCGAGCCAGGCGGCGATGGCCATGGTCTCCGTCAGCAACTCACCCTTGTCCGTGATGAAGACCGGGGTCTCATGGCGCGGATTGAGCCGGGCGTACGACGGCTCGCGCATGTCGCCGAGCATGTCCACCAGGCACAGCCGGTAGGGCTTGCCCAGCCATTCGAGCGCCGCGACAAGTCCCATGGAGCTTCCCGAGGGGAAGCCGTAAAGTAGGATCGGCTCCAAGATCGATCTCCCGTGATTTCTCGTGATCACGCTGCGCAGCGAGCCCGGACCCTACTCGACCGGAGAGCCGTGTAAATTACGCACTTTTTTGCAACCACGAGGCGCCGATGAAGGATCTTGTCTCCCGTTGCCCCATCGAGGAGGTGATGCAGGTGCTCAGCGGGCGCTGGCCGACCCTCCTGATCTACTACCTGAAGGATGGCACGAAGCGTTTTAGCGACCTGCGCCGGGACAACCCCACGATCTCGCACAAGATGCTGTCGTTCGAACTGCGCAAGCTCGAGGCGGCCGGCATCGTCAAGCGCACGGAGTTCGACGGCTATCCCCTGCGCGTCGAATATGACCTCACGCCCGCGGGGGAGAGGCTCGTGCCGCTGATCGATGCCCTCGGCGACTGGTGGGAGGCTGCCGCCGGCGCCGGCACGGAACCGGGCGCATCGAAAACCCGGAGCGTCGGCATGCTGCAAGGAGGGTAACGGCGGGCATCGCGCCCGACAATGCGCCGCCCACGTCCCTGACTTTGACAACGCCAGATTATGTTGATATCAACTGATTTATTGGTACGCTGCGGGCCGGATGGTCAGCGCTGCCACGAAGGAGGACATCGCGATGCCTTATGTGGAAGGATTCGTTGCGGCCGTGCCGGCCGAGAACAAGGAAATCTACCGCAAACATGCCGCGGAGGCGGCGGTGCTGTTCAAGGAGCTCGGCGCCACCCGTGTCGTCGAATGCTGGGGCGACGACGTGCCGGAGGGCAAGGTCACCGATTTCCGCCGGGCCGTGCAGGCCAAGGACAACGAGGTCGTGGTCTTCAGCTGGGTGGAATATCCCACGCGGGCGGCGCGCGATGCCGCCAATGAGAAGATCATGACGGATCCGCGCATGCGCGCCATGGGCGAGCAGATGCCTTTCGACGGCAAGCGTATGATCTTTGGCGGCTTTGAGGGGATCCTCGACAGCTAGCAGCTCATCTCCGGCCGCTCCTGCCTCCAAGTTCTGCCGGACGGAGCGGTCCGGAGCCGGCCTTGCATTCCGCCGGCAAGTCTCCCAATCTCGCCTCGTTCACGCCTCTTGCGTCCCGTGCGCCGATCGTCTGAGCCGATGGCGGGCCGGGCGCGCCTTCTCGAGAACAACGGCGATCGGGAGAAAATGCCCATGCTGAGCAATGATTTCGAGGTGATCGACCCGCGCTTCTTGCGCCTCGTCTTCGGCAATGTCCATCTCGAAAAGCTCTATACAGGATGCCGCTGGGCCGAGGGGCCGGCCTATTTCCCGGCGGGGCGCTATCTCATCTGGTCGGATATTCCCAACAACCGCATCATGCGCTGGGACGAGACGGACGGGTCCGTCTCCGTCTTCCGCCAACCGGCCCGAAACACCAACGGCCATACGGTGGACAGGGAAGGGCGCCTCGTTTCCTGCGAGCATCAGGGACGCTGCATCTCGCGCACCGAGCCGGACGGCTCCGTGCGGATCCTGGTCGACCGTTTCGAGGGCAAGCGGCTCAACTCGCCGAACGATGTGGTCGTGAAATCGGACGGCACGATCTGGTTCACGGACCCGACCTACGGCATCGATTCCGACTACGAGGGCGATGCGGCACCATCCGAGATCGGCGCATCATACGTCTATCGCTTCGATCCGGCGGACGGCACGATCGCTGCCGTGGCAACAGATTTCGTAAAGCCCAACGGCATCGCCTTCTCGCCGGATGAGCAGTTGCTCTATGTGGTCGACACCGGCGCGACCCACGTCGACGACGGTCCGCGTCACATCCGCCGCTTCAACGTTGGCGCGGGTGGGAGGCTCAGCGGCGGAGAGATCTTCGCCACCTGTAGCCACGGCCTCTTCGACGGCCTGCGCATCGACGTGCACGGCAATGTATGGACGAGCGCCGGCGACGGCGTCCATTGCTTTGACCCCGACGGCTCGCTTATCGGCAAGATCCGGGTACCGGAGGTGGTGGCCAATGTCTGCTTCGGCGGTCCTAAGCGTAACCGCCTCTTCATCTGCGGAACGACGTCGCTCTACGCGGTCTACCTCAACACGAGGGGCGCTTCCCGGCCCGGCGAGTCGCACGCGTTCTGACGCCAGGACCTGACGCATCATGACCTTTCACGCTCTCAATCCGCAGCGTCTCGAAGGGCGCACGGCCATCGTGACAGGCGGCGCGCGGGGCATTGGCCTCGCCGTCGCGCGCCGCTTCGCCGCCGAGGGAGCGACGGTCGCCGTCAACGACCTGGCGGATGCCGACGCGATGGCAGCAGCGCTGGCGGCGGTGCGGACCGCTGCGACGGATGCCGGGCACGGCGAGCGGCCGCATCTGGCACTTGCAGCGGACGTATCCCTGCCGCGCGCGGTCGACGCGATGGTCGAGGAGGCGGTCTCCGCCTGGGGGCATGTCGACATCCTCGTCAACAATGCCGGCATCCAGGCGCCGACGCCGGGGGACGCCTTCGAGGATGAACGGCTCGCGCGCATCCTCGCGGTCAACCTCGTCGGCGCGGCCAATTGCGCCCGCGCCGTGGCGCGTCATCTTCTCGCGCGCAAGGCTCCCGGCGCGATCATCAACACGACGAGCGTGCACGAGATCATCCCCAAGCCCGGCTATCTCGCCTATTCCATCAGCAAGGGCGGGCTCGCCAACCTGACGCGGACGCTGGCGCTGGAGTTCGCTGCCCGGGGGATCCGCGTCAATGCCGTCGGACCGGGCGCCACGGCGACCGAGCTGAACAGGGGCTGGGTCGAGGATCCGGCGTCGCGAGCGGCGGTCGAAAGTCACATCCCCATGGGTTTCGCCGCTGATGTCGATGATATGGCGCCCGTCTTCGCCTTTCTCGCCTCGGAGGAGGCCCGCTACATCACGGGCCAGACGATCTTTGCCTGCGGTGGCCTGACCCTTTATGCCGATTTCCAGCACAACTGGGCGTCGTAGCAGGTCGCAGAAGAATAAAATTGAATCGATCCTGAGGCACCGCGCAGTGCACGCGGGCGTTGCGAGGAAGCTGTCTTTCGGATGCGGTATTTTCGTGAGGCAAGAGCGGCGCGAATCTGTTATGAATATTGCATGTGATGAAGCCTTCGTCTGGCTGGCTGCTTCGGCAACGGGCCGATGTAGTCTTCTTCCATGCGGTCTTGGCAGGCTCCTCCCGAAGCCTTGAGCCCGGCAGTCAGGTACTGCCGGGCTTCTCTTGTGAAACCTTCCGGCATCAAGACCGTTGCGTCGGCGCCCTTTCCGTGCCAATCGAGGCCCCGGATTTTGGCTGGAGCCGTTTCAGGGTGGCGAAGGCCCGGCCCGCGATCCGAGAATACGATCATTATCAAGGACATGATGCGTCGTCCGCGGCTCTCGTCGCGATGCCGGCGCTCAAGCGGTGGCGACAGGCATGGGCGAGCACGCTCCCAAGATCAGTTTCGTTTCCCTCGGCTGCCCGAAGGCGCTCGTCGATTCCGAGCGCATCGTCACGCGCCTCAGGGCCGAGGGCTATGAACTGACGAAGACGCACGAGGGCGCGGATGTCGTCATCGTCAACACCTGCGGTTTCCTCGATTCGGCCAAAGCGGAATCGCTCGGCGCCATCGGCGAGGCCATGGCCAAGAACGGCAAGGTCATCGTCACGGGCTGCATGGGCGCCGAGCCGGGCCAGATCCGCGATCAGTTCCCCGATGTCCTCGCCATCACCGGGCCGCAGCAATATGAGACCGTGGTCGATGCGGTGCACGAGGCTGTGCCGCCGGCGCATGATCCGTTCATCGATCTCGTCCCCGAGCAGGGCATCAAGTTCACGCCGCGCCACTACGCCTATCTGAAGATCTCCGAAGGCTGCAACAACCGCTGCACCTTCTGCATCATCCCGAAGCTGCGCGGCGACCTCGTCAGCCGTCCGGCCGCGGATGTGCTGCGGGAAGCCGAGCGCCTGGTGAAGGCCGGCGTGAAGGAACTGCTCGTCATTTCGCAGGACACGAGCGCGTATGGCCTCGATCTCAAATATGCGCCGAGCACCCATGGCGGCAGAGAGGTGAGGGCGCGTTTCCTCGACCTTTCGGCGGCCCTCGGCGAACTCGGCGTCTGGGTGCGACTGCACTATGTCTATCCCTATCCGCATGTCGACGAGGTCGTCGGCCTCATGGCGGAAGGCAAAGTGCTCCCCTACCTCGACATTCCTTTCCAGCACGCCGCCCCGGCGGTGCTGCGAAACATGCGCCGTCCGGCGCATCAGGAGAAGACGCTCGACCGTATCCGCCGCTGGCGCGAGGAGTGCCCGGACCTTGCCATCCGCTCGACCTTCATCGTCGGCTTCCCGGGCGAGACGGACGAGGATTTCGACTTCCTGCTCGAATGGCTGCAGGAGGCCAAGCTCGACCGGGTCGGCTGCTTCCGCTACGAGCCGGTGACGGGGGCGCCCGCCAACGAGATCGCCGCGCCGGTGCCGGACGAGGTCAAGGAAGAGCGTTGGCACCGCTTCATGCAGGCCCAGGCCAAGGTCAGCGCCCAGCGCCTGAAGGGCCGCATCGGCCGGCGCATTCCCGTCATCATCGACGAGGCGGGACCAACGGTCGCCAAGGGGCGCTCCAAGTGGGATGCGCCGGAGATCGACGGCAATGTCTACGTCGCCTCGCGCCGTCCGCTGCGCGTCGGCGACATCGTCACTGTGAAGGTCGAGCGCTCGGACGCCTACGACCTGCACGGCACCGCGGTCTGAGCCTTCTCACCACATCGATTGTCTGGCCCGCTCCGGCCAGGCCTTGTCGTATTCATCACCGCCGACACGGTCCTGCGACAGGGCGGCGAGGATGGCGCCCGGCGTTGGCAGCGCGTCCGGCGCCACGTGCCTGGACGGATCCCACAGGCCGGCGCGGATGATGGCGCGGGCGCACTGGAAATAGACCTCGCGCACCTCGATGACGACGACCGTCCGCGGCTGCTTTCCTTCGACGGCGAAGGAAGCGCGCAGAGTTTCGTCCACTGTCAGCCGGGCATGGCCATTGACGCGCAGCGTGTTGCCGGCACCGGGAATGAGGAAGAGCAGGGCCACGCGCGGGTCGCGCACGATGTTGCGCAGGGAATCGATGCGGTTGTTGCCGTGCCGGTCCGGCAGCATGAGGGTGCGCGGATCGTGGAGGCGCACGAAGCCGCGGCCGTCGCCGCGCGGCGAACAATCGAGCCCCTCCGGACCGACCGTCGCAAGGGCGACAAAGGGCGATGCCTCGATGAAGGCGGCATAATGGGGCGTGACATAATCGGTCACTTTGACGGTCGACGTCTCGCCGGGCTGTCCATAGATGGCCTCGAGTTCGGCGATGGTCACGATGGTCTTCATGAGGTCTCCCGGTTCGCCGATGCCCAAGACGGATGACGAGGCTATAGTCGATCAGACAGTCGCTACACGACAGCTTTACTGCTGAACGACGCGGCCGGCACGACACCCTGCAACGCACGACACGACGACAATGGGGCAGAGGCGCCGCAATTTCGTCGCATTCCGAAGGCTCGTTTCGCCTTCGGAATGTGGGTTGCACTTTCGCATTGCAAGCTTGCTTTGTCGGATGTGAGGCCTTAACGCTCCATTCATCGGATTACAGCGACACTTCGGTGGTGTTCAAATCCAAGGTCCGGCGCATCGGTCGCGCCCTTCCGACGGCAGCGTGCGGCCACCGACAGGCAAGAACGGAACGAGCCGATGCAGCAGATGGATCGTGCGACAACTGAGCTTGGCGCCACCAAAGCGAACGTTTCCCCGTCCATCTCATCGGCATTTTCCAGATCCGAAAGCTTCGACACGGGGCGGTCGCCCCTCCGCTTCGCGCTGCAGAGCGCTGGCATCGTGGTCTTGGCGCTCGGCCTCGCCAACTGCAGCAGCGCGACGCAGAAGGTGAGCTCTGCCAAGATCGACCCGAAATACGGCGTCGCCCCCAGTCCGCGTGTCGTCGCCGACGGCAAGCCGGTCCCCAAGGGCGGTGGACGTGATCACACCGGCAAGCCCTACCAGGTGGCCGGCAAGACCTATGTCCCGAAGCTTAACGAGAAATACACGGCCACCGGCACGGCCTCCTGGTACGGCGCCGACTTCCACGGTCGTCTGACAGCGAATGGCGAGGTGTTCGACAAACACTCGATCGCCGCCGCCCATCCCACGCTGCCTCTGCCGAGCTACGTGCGCGTCACCAACCTTGCAAACAACCGATCGATGGTGGTGCGCGTCAACGATCGCGGCCCGTTCCACGGCGGCCGCATCATCGACGTCTCGCGCAGCGTCGCCGATGCGCTCGACTTCCGGCGTGCGGGCACGGCTCAGGTGAAGGTCGAATACGTGGGTCGGGCCTCGCTGCGCGGCAGCGACGACCGCAAACTGCTCGCCACCCTGCAGATCGATGGCCGGCCGGCCGTCGGCGGTGCCCCGACGGCGCCTGTGGCGACTCCTGTCATGGTCGCCTCGGCCGAACCGGCCCAGCCGGCGCCCCCGGTTGCCGCGCCGAGCATGGCTTATGCGCCTGCTGCGGCCGCGCCAGCGCCGGTCGCCACCGCCGCAAGCCGCGCCATTCCGATGCCCGTGCCACGGCCCGATTTCGGTCAGCAAGGCGTTGCGGTGGCTTCCGCGCCGCCTGCGCCGGCGGTTCACCTCCAGCGGGCGGAGGTCGCCACCATCGACGACCTCATCGACCTCAACACCATCCCCAACGCCGGCGTGCCGGTGGCGGTGGCCGTGCCGCCCGCCGGCAAGCCCGTCGTCGCCAGCCTCTTCTACGCGGCGCCGCAGAACGCCAACGCCCGCTTCGCGGCGGAGACCCCGTTCGCGCTCGTCAAGGAGCAGCGCTTCGTGTCGTTCCGCAAGGGAACGGCGGCCAACTGAGGGCAGCTTCGCCGCATCCGTTGATTTTGCGGCGCCGGCATCGCACATTCCCCCTCCATATGGGGGAGCGATGTCGGTTTCGTTGTCCGTATCGGGTCGCGGCCGGTGCATTTGCCGGCGTCTGTTTGCCGGCCTCGCGGCCTTTGCGTGGCTCGCCGTCGCAGCGGGAGCAGCCACGGCGCAGACTTTCCAGACCGCAGCCGATTTCGCCATCCTGATGGATGCGCGCACGCGCGGCATCCTGTTCGCCAAGGCGCCGGATGCACCGATGGTCCCGGCCAGCCTCGTCAAGATCATGACCGCAGCGGTGGTCTTCGAGGAGATCAAAGCCGGCCGGCTGTCGCTCGAGGACACATTCATCGTGTCCGAGAACGCCTGGCGACGCGGAGGTGCGCCGTCGGGCGGCTCGACCATGTTCGCCATCGTCAACAGCCGCGTCTCGGTCGCCGATCTGCTGCGCGGGCTCATTGTCCAGTCCGGCAACGACGCGGCCATTGCGCTGGCAGAGGGCATCGCCGGCACCGAGGAGAACTTTGCCCGCCTCATGAACGAGCGGGCGAGGGCGATCGGGCTGCGAAACAGCACGTTTCGCAACGCGACCGGCTATGCCGACCCCGAGCAGCGGACGACGGCGCGCGATCTTGCTCAACTCTCGCTCTACCTCGTCGAGAATTTCCCCGATCTTTACGCCATATTCGGCGAGCGGGAATTCACCTGGAACAAGATCCGTCAGCAGAACCGCAATCCGCTGCTCGCCATGGATATCGGTGCGGACGGGCTGAAGACAGGCAATCTCGCGGAATCCGGTTACGGACTGGTCGGTTCGGCGGTGCGCGACGGCCAGCGGCTGGTCGTCGTGCTCAACGGCCTGCCCAACGCGCGCGAGCGGGCCAACGAGGGGCGCAAACTGATCGACTGGGGCTTCAACAATTTCGAGACCCGCGAGCTCTTCAGGTCCGGCGAGGTGATCGACGAGGCCCAGGTCTACGGGGGCGCGAAGGGCCGCGTCCCGCTCCTCGCCCGAGAAGCGGTGCGCGTGCTGGTGCCGCGCGGCACGAGCGACCGCCTCGACGTGAAGGTCGTCTATCGCGGTCCGCTGCGGGCGCCGGTCGCCGCGGGGATGGAGGTCGGCCACCTGCGCGTCACGCGCGATGATGTCGACGCGCTCGTCGTCCCGCTATACACAGGCGAGGCGGTAGAGTCGGGCAGCCTGTCGCAGCGCGCCTTCGACGCGCTGTTTGAACTCAGCACCGGCGCCATTCGCGATGCGCTGAGCAAGCTATTGTAAGAGGCCGTCTTGCCGGGAGAAACGCGGTCGCGGGGCCGGTTCATCACCTTCGAAGGCGGCGAGGGGGCAGGCAAGTCCACCCAAGTGGCACGCCTGCGCGGCCGCCTGTCGCAACACGGCATCGACGCCATCGCGACACGGGAGCCGGGCGGCGCGCCGCGGGCCGAGCGCATTCGCGACTTCCTGCTCGCCGGCAAGGCCAAGGCGCTCGGACCGGCGGCGGAAGCCATCCTTTTCTCGGCCGCCCGCAACGACCACCTTGAGACGACCATCCGCCCGGCACTGGCGCGCGGGCAATGGGTGCTGTGCGACCGCTTCTGCGATTCGACCCGCGCCTATCAGGGCGCGCTGGGCGATCTCGATCCGACCTTCCTCGCCCGCCTCGAGGAGGTCGTTGTCGGTCCCACGCGGCCGGACCTGACGTTCATTCTCGATCTACCCTCTGAATTAGGCCTCGCACGGGCCGATGCGCGCCGGCAGGCGCTCAGCGAGGCCACAGACCGCTTCGAGGCGGAGGACATTGGCTTTCATCAAGCGCTTCGCGCCGCCTTCCTCACGATAGCGCAGGAGGAGCCGGCGCGCTGCGTCGTCATCGACGCGAGCCGCGAGGCCGACGCCGTCGCGGCCGACATCTGGTCACATGTGGAAGCCCGGCTTCTCGGGGCCCCGGTCGGGGAGGCGGATGATGGCGCGTGAACCGGTGTCCACGCAGCAAGAAGGCGCCGAGCCGGACCGCTACGGCCTCACGCCGCACCCGCGCAAGCATTTCGATCTCGTTGGCCATGGCGAGGCCGAGCGCGCTTTTCTCGACGCCTGGCGGGCCGGCCGCCTGCACCATGCCTGGCTCATCGGCGGGCCGCGCGGCATCGGCAAGGCAACCTTCGCCTACAGGGCGGCGCGTTTCCTGCTCGCCAATCCCGATCCCGCCGTGGCGCCTGCGGTGCGGGACCTCGCCGTCGCGCCGGACCATCCGGTGGCGCGCAAGGTCGCGGCCCTGTCGCATCCCGACCTCGTCGTCCTGCGGCGGACGCCGGGCACCGACAAGAAAGGCCCGTCCAGCGTCATCGCTATCGAGTCCGTGCGCCGCGCCCTTGCCGTCTTCGGCTCCACCGCGGGGGCGGGGGGCTATCGCATCTGCATCGTCGACAGCGCCGAGGACCTCAATGTCGCCAGCGCCAACGCGCTGCTCAAGGTCGTGGAGGAGCCGCCGCCGCGCTCGATCTTCCTCATCGTCACGCACAACCCTGGCCGCGTCATGGCCACGATCCGCTCGCGCTGCCGCAAGCTGGCGCTCGGAGAGCTGCTGCCGGACGAGATCGAGCGGGTGGTCGAGGGACTCGGGGCGCCCTGGGATGCGATCGAGCCCGGCCTCAGGGCGCGCGCGGCCGCCCTGGCACAGGGCTCGGTGCAAGGCGCGCTCGACCTCCTCGACGAGGAGCGCATCGCCGTCATCGAGCGGGTGCGGACCATGCTCGCCCGCCTGCCGGCGTTCGATATGGGCGAGGTGCTCGGTCTTGCCGAGACCTGCGCAGGCAGGGACGGCGAGGAGGCGTTTGCGGCCCTCATGGCGACCATCGACATGTTCGTCACGCAGACCATTCATGCCCGGGCGGGGGAAGGTGCAGCTCGCCTTGCGCCCTTGGTCGAGGTGTGGGAGAAGAGCCGCGGTGCGGCGCGTGAAGCGCAGGTGTTCCATCTCGACCGCCGCCCCCTGGTTCTGTCGATATTCAGCGACCTGGCAGGCGCCCTCCGTCACGGCGAAGCCGCCTGAGCCAGCGACATTCGGACACGATTGGGCATGGGCCATCCCGAGACCTTCTACATCACGACCGCCATCTCCTATCCGAATGGCGCGCCGCACATCGGCCACGCCTACGAGGCGGTGGCGGCCGACGCCATCGCCCGCTTCAAGCGGCTCGATGGCTACGACGTCTTCTTCATGACCGGCGTCGATGAGCACGGCCTCAAGATGACGCAGACGGCGGCGAAGGAAGGCATCGGCCCGCGCGAACTGTCCGACCGCAACACAGCGCTCTTCGAGAAGATGTGCGATACGCTCGCCGTGGCGCGCGATCGCTTCATCCGCACGACCGAGCCCGCCCATTACGCCGCCTCGCAGGCGCTGTGGAAGCGCATGGCGGACGCCGGCGACATCTATCTCGACACCTACGCGGGCTGGTACTCGGTCCGCGACGAGGCCTTCTACGACGAGAGCGAGACCACGCTGAACGCCGACGGCGTGCGCCTCGGCCCGCAAGGCACGCCGGTGGAATGGACGGAGGAGAAGACCTACTTCTTCCGCCTCTCGGCCTATCAGGACCGGCTCCTCGCGCTCTACGAGAGCAATCCCGACTTCATCGGCCCGGAAGGCCGGCGAAACGAGGTGATGAGCTTCGTCAGGGGCGGGCTGCAGGACCTCTCGATCTCGCGCACCACACTGACCTGGGGCGTGCCGGTGCCGGACGCGCCCGGCCACGTCATGTATGTGTGGGTCGACGCGCTCACCAACTACATCACCGGGCTCGGCTATCCCGACACAGAGGGCTCGCCGCGCTGGCGCTACTGGCCGGCGGACGTGCACATCATCGGCAAGGATATCGTGCGCTTCCACGCCGTCTACTGGCCGGCCTTCCTGATGTCGGCCGGGCTGCAGGTGCCGAAGCGCGTCTTCGGCCACGGCTTCCTGTTCAACCGCGGCGAGAAGATGTCGAAGTCGGTCGGCAATGTCATCGACCCCTTCGCGCTCGCCGGCACCTACGGCGTCGACCAACTGCGCTATTTCTTCCTGCGCGAGGTGCCCTTCGGCCAGGACGGCAACTACAGCCACGAGGCCATCGTCAACCGCATCAACGCGGACCTCGCCAACGACCTCGGCAATCTCGCGCAGCGTTCCCTGTCGATGATCGCCAAGAACTGCGAGGGCAGGGTGCCCGAACCCGGCGCCTTCACTGCCGCAGACGAAGCGCTGCTCGGCGCGGCGGACGGACTTCTCGCCAGGGCGCGGGCGGCGATGCAGAACTATGCCCTGCACACCGTGCTCGCCGACGTCTGGGCGGTGGTGAGCGAGGCGAACCGCTATTTCGCCGGCCAGGAGCCCTGGGCCCTGCGCAAGAGCGACCCCGCCCGCATGGCGACCGTGCTCTACGTGACGGCGGAGGTGCTGCGCAACGTCGCCATCCTCGCGCAGCCCGTCACGCCGACCGCCGCCACGCGCCTGCTCGACCTTCTCGCCGTCGACGAAGATCGGCGTCGGTTCGACGCGCTCGGCCCCGCCGGTCGCCTTGTCGCGGGCAGCGTGCTGCCGGCCCCCGCGCCCATCTTCCCGCGTTTCGTGGAGGAGGAGCCGCAGGAGGCGAAGGCCTGATGCTGGTCGACAGTCACTGCCACCTCGACTTCCCGGATTTCGCCAGCGAGCTCGATGCCGTGGTGGCGCGGGCGCGTGCGGCCGGTGTCGGCCATCTCGTCACCATCTCGACGCGCGTCGGGCAGTTTCCCGCCTACGCGGCCCTTGCCGAGCGTTTTGCGGGCGTCTCCTGCACGGTCGGGACCCATCCGCACAATGCTGGCGAGGAGCCTGACGTCACGGCGGCCGAGCTCGTTGCGTTGTCGCGCCACCCGCGCTGCATCGCCATCGGCGAGGCGGGGCTCGACTACCACTACGATCGCAGCCCGCGGGACGTGCAGCAGGCGGTGTTCCGCACCCATATCGCTGCGGCGCGGGAGACGGGCCTGCCACTCGTCATCCATGCGCGAGCCGCCGACGACGACATGATCGCCATTCTCGAGGACGAGATGGGGAAGGGCGCGTTCCAGGCCATCCTGCACTGCTTCTCGTCCGGGCCGGAGCTTGCCCGCGTCGGCGTCGAGCTCGGGCTCCATGTCTCGTTCTCGGGCATCCTGACCTTCAAGGGCTCGCAGGAGCTGCGCGACATCGCGGCGCGCGTGCCGCGCGAGCGGCTGCTCGTCGAGACGGATGCGCCCTATCTCGCGCCCGTTCCCAATCGCGGCAAGCGCAACGAGCCCGCCTTCGTTGTGCATACGGCCAAAGTGCTGGCCGAGGTGCACGGCGTGACGGCGGCCGAGATGGCCGCGATCACCACCGACAACTTCCGGCGCCTCTTCACCAAAGCCAGCCAGGGGGCCGGGGAAAGCGCCGCATGACGCTGACCGTGACCATTCTCGGTTGCGGATCCTCCGGCGGGGTGCCACGCGTCGGAATGGGTTGGGGAGCCTGCGACCCTGCCGAGCCGCGCAACAGGCGCCGCCGCTGCTCGATCTTGGTCGAGAAGCGGCGCGAAGCGAGGGACGCGGCGACGACGGTGCTCGTCGACACGTCGCCCGACCTGCGCGAGCAACTGCTCGACAGCGACGTGCGCCACCTCGATGCCGTCCTCTTCACGCACGAGCACGCCGACCATACCCACGGCATCGACGACCTGCGGCCGCTCGTCCTGACGATGCGCCGCTGCATCGACGTCTATCTCGACGAGCGCACCAGCGCGCAGGTGCGCACCCGGTTCGGCTATTGCTTCATCACGCCGCCTGGCAGCGACTATCCGCCCATCCTCGTCGAGCATCGCCTCACAAGCGGGCGCGAGGTGCACATCGACGGGCCGGGCGGCACGCTCGCTGCCTTGCCCTTTCGCATGGTACACGGGAATATCGACGCGCTCGGCTTCCGCTTCGGCGGGCTCGCCTATGCGAGCGACGTCAGCGCCATGCCGGAGGAGGCGAAGGCGCTGCTGCGCGGCCTCGACGTGCTGATCATCGACGCGCTGCGCTACACGCCGCACCCGAGCCATTTCAGCCTCGCGGAGGCGCTGGCGCTGATCGACGAGGTGGCGCCGCGGCGTGCCGTGCTGACCAACCTGCACACCGATCTCGACTACGCCACCCTGAGCCGGCAAGTGCCGGCCCACGTCGAGCCGGCCTATGACGGCATGACGATTACGGTTTCTGATTAAATTCGATCCGCAACTATCTGTCTTTATTTTCTTTTTTGTGCTTCGGCGTAGGCTGGGTCTGTGATGGCGGATCGCTGGCGGGGAACGATTCCTCCAGCGCCTCGTCCAGCAGTTCGTCCTGATGCTGCTTCTTCTCAGCCTTGTCGCGCTCCTGCTCATTGCGGGTCTTGCGCGGATCGCCCATGCTTGGCTCCTTCGGTTTCGACGCAGTGCCAAAAGACCTCACTGGTCATATGGGAAGCAACGCCGCGCACCGCCATGCGGTTCCGGCCGCACCCGCCCGGTAGCCCGGGCAGGCGGGGTGAGGGGATCGCTCAGGCCCGGTCCTTCTCCTTGCGCAGGCGGCGGAAGCGGTGAAGCAGTGGCTCGGTATAGCCGTTCGGCTGGCGCGTTCCCTCGAAGACGAGAGCGCAAGCCGCCTGGAAGGCCAGCGAAGCCTCGAAATCGGGTGCCATCGGTCGATAGGCGGGATCGCCAGCATTCTGACGGTCGACGACCGCCGCGAGCCGCTTCAAGGCCTCCATTACGTGATCGCGCGAGACAATGCCGTGGCGCAGCCAGTTGGCGAGATGCTGCGCCGAGATGCGCAGCGTGGCGCGGTCCTCCATCAGGCCGACGTCGTGAATGTCCGGTACCTTGGAGCAACCGACCCCCTGATCCACCCAGCGCACCACGTAGCCGAGAAGGCTCTGGACGTTCGTGTCGACCTCCTCTGCGATTTCTTCCGGCGACCAGTTCACGCGGTCGACCAGGGGCAGCGTGAGGAGATCCGACCGCCGGGCTTGGGGACGCTTGCGGATCTCCGCCTGCCGGGCGGCGACATCGACCGCCAGATAGTGGAGCGCGTGCAGGGTCGCCGCTGTGGGCGAGGGCACCCAGGCGGTGGTCGCGCCGGCGAGCGGATGGCTGAGCTTTTGCTCGAGCATGGCGTGCATCAGGTCGGGCATGGCCCACATGCCCTTGCCGATCTGGCCGTGGCCGTCGAGACCGACGGCAAGGCCGATATCGACATTGCCGTCCTCATACGCCTTGATCCAGGTGGATGCTTTCATGTCCGCCTTGCGGACCATGGGACCCGCCTCCATGGAGGTGTGAATCTCGTCACCCGTGCGGTCGAGGAAGCCCGTGTTGATGAAGCAGATGCGATCTCTGGCGGCGCGGATCGCAGCCTTGAGGTTGACGCTCGTGCGGCGCTCCTCATCCATCACACCCATCTTGAGCGTGTTGCGCGCAAGGCCCAGGGCATCCTCGAAGGCAGCGAAGAGTGCATCGGCGAAGGCAACCTCCTCGGGCCCATGCATCTTGGGCTTGACGATGTACATCTGGCCCTTGGCCGAATTCGCCCTCCGGCCAGCCGGGCCGATGTCGTGCAGGGCGATGGCCGCGGTCACCATGCCGTCGAGGATGCCTTCTGGGATCTCGCCGCCGTTGTCGTCCAGCACCGCATCCGTCGTCATCAGGTGGCCGACATTGCGCACGAGCATCAGGCTGCGCCCCTTGAGGCGCAGTTCCCCGCCATCCGGGCGCTTGTAGAGCCGATCCGCCGCCAGGCGGCGCGTCACGGTGCGGCCGCCTTTCACAAAGGTCTCGACAAGATCACCGCGCATCAGGCCGAGCCAGTTGCGATAAACGGCGACCTTGTCCTCCGCGTCCACGGCCGCGACGGAATCCTCGCAGTCCATGATGGTCGACAGCGCCGCCTCGAGCTCGATATCGCTGATGCCGGCCGCGTCGGTGCCGCCTATTGGGTGGCCGCGGTCGAAATGTACGACAAGGTGAAGGCCGTGCTTTGTGAAGACGAGCGCCTCCGGGGCTCCGTGCCCCCCGGCAAAGCCGACGAATTGCGCTGCATCTGCAAGACCCGTGGTGCTGCCGTCCGCAAGCTGCACGGTGAGCGTGGCACCATCGACAGCGTAGCGCCGGGCTTCAGCATGCGAGCCGGAAGCCAGCGGCACGTGCTGGTCTAGCACCCGTCGGCCGAAAGCGATGACTCTGACGCCGCGCGCCGGATCGTAAGGGCCCGGCGGTGGCTTCGTGCCGTCGAGCCCATCGGTGCCGTAGAGCGCATCATAGAGGCTGCCCCAGCGGGCATTGGCGGCGTTGAGCGCATAGCGCGCGTTCATCACCGGCACGACGAGCTGCGGCCCGGCGAGCTCGGCGATCTCCGGATCGGCGCCCGTGGTTCCTACGGAGAAATCTCCTTCATCATCAACGATGTATCCGATTTCCTTCAAGAACAGCTCATAGACCGCGGCTTCGTGTGGGGCACCGGCGCGGCTGCGGTGCCACGCGTCGATCTGCGCCTGTAGTGCGTCCCGTTTCGCCAGCAGCGCCCGATTTTGCGGCGCGAAGGTTGCGATGATCGATTCCAGTCTCTGCCAGAAATCGGCGGGCGCGATGCCCGTGCCCACCAGCGCTTCCTCGGCGATGAAGGCATGAAGCGGTGCAGCGACCCGGAGCTTGCCGCATGCGATATATCCATTCGCCATCTGGCCGGAACCGCCCATCACAACCTCCAGGATCACAACCAAAACATGCGCTGCCGCATGACCGAGCTTTAAGCCAAGTCTAGCCCTGGGGCACCGCGGTGCAACGAGATGGACTTTCAACCAAAGGGAAAAAATGAAGACGACGCGATCGCCGGCCGCCCGGGATGGGAGATAGCGCTATACCACCGACAGAGACCTCGGCTCGTTCTAATAAGTTCCATAATCTTCCTTATGCGATTTTCGACGCTGTACATCGCCACCGGCGCGGACCGGCGTGACGGACCGACATGCCCGCCACGCGCGCGGGCATGTCACCAGCAACACCCCTCGATGGAGCGGGCGGCAGCGTGCCCTACTGCTCGATCGTCTTGTTCCAGCGGCTATTCCACTCCGGCCGCTTGGCGTTGATCACGTCCCAGTCGAGCGTCACGGCGGTCTTCATGTAGCCGTGGAAGACCTCGAGCTTCTTCTCCGCCTCTGGCGTGCGCGCCTTCGCCTTCGGGTTCGATGGCACGATATTGCCGGCGGCGAGCGCGTTCGACTGGGCCTCGGCCGACAAGAGATAGGCGGCGAGCTTCTGGGCGAGCTCGGGCTCCGAATTGCCGGCAATGACGCATTCGGCCACCATCAGTACCACCGAGCCTTCCTTCGGCTGGGCGTATTCGACGGGGATGCCCTTGTCCTTCAGCGTCGCGACGGAGGTCGGCGTCAGCGGGAAGATGGCGGCTTCGCCGGTCTGCACCATCTCCGAGATCTTCGACGAATTGGGGATGAATTCGATGACGTTCTTGCCAATGGTGTCGCGGAACTTCTCGAAGCCGGGCTCGACGTTGTCCTCGCTGCCGCCCTGGATGCGGTTGAACATGAGGAACGCGTGCAGGCCGAAGGACGAGGCGGCGGCGGACTGGAAGACGACCTTGCCCTGAAACTTCGGGTCGGCGAGGTCCATCCACGAGGTCGGCGCCGTCCAGCCGTTCTCGTCGAACAGCTTCTTGTTGTAGGCAAGGCCCGTCATGCCGAGGTCGACGCCGGCCGCCATGTCGCCCTTGAGCCGCGCGTTGGGCAGGATTTCGTCGAGCTCCGGGCTCGGCTTCAGCTTCTCGCACAGCCCTGCCCCGATGGCCCGCACCATGACGCCGTCGTCGAGAAACATGACGTGCATCTGCGGCTTGTCCTTGGCCGCCGTCGCCTTGGCAAGGATGTCGGACGAGGTGCCCGGCACGACGACGATCTTGACGTCGTTGGCCTTTTCGAAGTCCGGGAAGACGGCCTGGGTGTAGGTGCGCTCGAAATTGCCGCCGTTCATGCCGACATAGAGCGTCTTCGTCTCAGCGGACACGGCGGTGGCGTGGCCGAGGGCGAGGGCCGCGGCCCCGGCCAAGAGGATGGTGCGGTTCGTCATCACTGTCAGGCTCCCCTTCTTTGCGGCTCTTGCTCCTTCCCCGCACCCGAGCCGAGGGTGGTGCGGTCGGTCGATGCGCCCGCCGCAAAGCGGGCGATGGAAAAGGCCTCGATCGGCGTTGTGGTCCGGCCGTCGCGGACGAGCTCCGCCAGCACCTCGCCGACGCCCGGTGCAATCTGGAAGCCGGCACCGGAGAAGCCGAAGGCGTGGATGAGGCCCGGCGTCGTCAGGCTCGGGCCGATGACCGGGTTCCTGTCCGGCATCTCGGCCTCGGTGCCGCTCCAGAAGCGGATGGCCTGGGCCTTCGCAAGGCCGGGAAAGAGCGCGGCGGCACGGCTCATGATGGCGAGCGCCCCGTCCGAACGGGGGCGCGAGAAGTCCGCATCCGCCAGCGCCTCGGCCCGCTCGCCGCCGACGATGCAGTTGCCGCGCTCGACCTGCCGGGCGTAGATGCCGCCCCCCTCCATGCCGATGTTGACGGTGAGCACCGGCGCGAGCGGCTCCGTCACCACCATGGAGGGATAGATGCGCCGGAGCGGCACCGGCTCGCCGAAGTCGGCCGCGAAACGATCGGCCCAGGCGCCGGCGCTGTTGATGACAACGCCCGCGGTGAGCTTCAGCCCCTCCCCCGCTTCCAGGGCGAAGCCGGCGCCATTGCGGGCCAGGCCCGTGACGGGAGTGTTCTCGAGGACGTGGACGCCGGCGCGGCGGGCGGCGGCGGCAAAGCCGGTCGCCACGAGGCGCGGATTGGCATGACCGTCCCCCGCGCAGAAGGAGCCACCGACCGCGTCGCCGAGCCACGGAAAGCGCCGGTGCAGCTCGTTGTGGCCGAGAAGTTCGAGGTCGAGGCCGCAGTCGGCGACCGTCGCCGCGTAAGCCTCCAGCAACGCCATGTCGGCCTCGCTCATCGCGAGCTTGAGATGGCCCGAGCGCAGAAACTCCCCATCGATGCCGATGAGGGCCTTGAGCCGTGGCCAGACGGCATGGGCACGCTGGGACAGGGGCAACTGCTCGGGCGGCCGGCCCTGCCGTCGCACGCCGCCGTAATTGACCCCGCTCGCCTGCGCGCCGCAATAGCGCCGGTCGAGCAGCGCCACGCGCATGCCCATCTGGCTGAGGGCCAGCGCCGCCGAGCTGCCGACGAGCCCGCCGCCGATCACGGCGACATCGACGTGAAGGCGCGGGCTCATTCCGCGGCCTCCTGCGGCATCAGCGTGAGCGGCACCGGCTTGACCGGCGGCTGGCTTCTGAGCCGCCCGACGGCCTCGACGCCGCATCCTGTCTCGACAGCGAGAAGTTCGGCCGCCGCCGCGCCGCAGAAGCGGCCCTGGCAGCGGCCCATGCCGATGCGGCTCACGGCCTTGAGGCGGTTGATCTCGTCGAGCGAAAAGTCGCGCACCGCATGGCGCAGGGCACCGGCGCTCACCTCCTCGCAGCGGCAGACGACGGTTTCGTCCTTCACGCGCGCCGCCCATTGGGCGGGAAAGGGGAAGGCAGCCTCCAGCACGTCGCGGAAACAGCCGATCCGGGCGAGCTTTCGTTCCAGGTCCGCCGCCCGCTCCGGCGCATGCGGCAGGCCGCGGTCCTCGAGGAGCGCGAGCGCCGCCCGCTCGCCGGCGAGCTCCGCCGCATCCGCCCCGGCAATGCCGGCCCCGTCGCCGGCGATATAGACGCCGCGGACACTGGTGCGGCCGGACGGGTCCCGTTGCGGCAGGAAGGCTCGGTCGCGCTGGTTGAACGCGAAGGCGCATCCGGCAAGATCGGCGAGTTGCGTCTCCGACCGGAGCGACAGGCCATAGCCGGCGCCGTCGCAGAAGAGGTGCCGCTCCCGCCTCCCCTCACGCCAGCGCACGCCGGCCACCCTGCCCTCCCCCTCGAAGGCGAGATCGCAGATGCCATGGCGCAGCATGACGCCGTTGAGTCGCAGTTCGGCGGCAAAGCGCATGCCGCGCAGGACGATATCGGGCGCGAGCGCCAGTCCCCGCAGCAGGTGGCGCTTGGCCGCGAGCGGCGCGGCATCGAGCACCGCGGCCACCTTGACGCCCGCCTTCATGTACTGCCAGGCGACGAGATAGAGCAGCGGCCCGGAGCCGGCGAAGACGACGCGCCGACCGATGGCGCAGCCCTGCGCCTTCAGGGCGACCTGCGCCCCGCCGAGGGTGAAGACTCCGGGCAGAGTCCAGCCTGGGACCGGCAGCACGCGGTCGCTCGCGCCCGTGGCGAGGATGAGCCCATCGTAGGCGACCGCACGGCTCTCGCCGGCGACGGCGATATCGGCGCGGCCGTCGCGCAGGTTCCAGACGAGCGCGCGAGGCCAGTGATCGATCCGGTCCGCCAGAGCGGCGACGGCGCCGTGCAGGCGCTGCGCCTTGCCGGCTTCCGACCCGTAGAGCGCGCGTGCATCGCGTTCGTCCTTCACGAGCGGACGGCGATAGATCTGGCCGCCACAGGCAGGCGCCTCGTCGACAACGAGCGGGCGAAGGCCCGCCTTCACGAGCGTCTCGGCGGCGCGCACGCCGGCGGGGCCGGCACCGACGACGAGCGGCTGCGGGTGGCTCATGCGGCAGCTCCCGTCACGACGGACATGCCGGCCGTAAGTGGCGTCGTGCAGGCACGCACGCGCTCGCCGTCCGCCAGCGTCACCCAGCAATCCTGGCAGGCGCCCATCTGGCAGAAGCCGGCCCGCGGTGCGCCGGAGAAGTCGCTGACGCGCACCTTGTCGACATGGGTCAGGATGGCGGTGAGCAGGGTGTCGCCCTCGCGGCCCTCGCAGGGCACGCCGTCGAGCAGGAACCGGACCGGCGCATGGTCGCTGCGGGCGATGCGGTGAAAGAGGGACATGCCGCGCCTCACTTCTCGCCGACGAGGATCTTGTCGAGACCGAAGACGCGGTCGAGCGCCAGCATGGCGAGGGCGGTGAGCGCGATCATCAGCGCCGAGACCGCGGCCATCATCGGGTCGAGGGATTCGGTGGCGTACATGTACATGCGCACCGGCAGGGTCACGGTGGCGGGCGAGGTCACGAAGATCGACATCGTCAGTTCGTCGAAGCTGTTGATGAAGGCGATGAGCCAGCCGCCGCTGATGCCGGGCAGGATCATCGGCGCGGTGACGCGCCGGAAGACCGTGAAGCGCGAGGCGCCCAGCGTCATCGCCGCCTGCTCGGCGCTGCGGTCGAGCCCCGACAGCGCCGCGAGCACGAGGCGCAGCACATAGGGCGTGACGATGATGACGTGGCTCAGCACCAGCCAGGCGAAGGAGCCGGTGGCGCCGATGAGGGCGAAGAGCCTCAGGAAAGCGACGCCGAGCACGAGGTGCGGGATGATGAGCGGCGAGAGAAAAAGCCCGTTGAGCGCATCGCGTCCGGGAAAGCGGTAGCGGTCGATGGCGAGGCCCGCCGGCACCGCGATCGCGACGGAGATGCTGGCGGCAATCGTCGCGAGCCACAGCGAATTGCCGAAGGCCGTGACGAAATCGGGATGCTCGAACACGGCCCGGAACCAGCGCAGCGAGAACGCGGTGGTCGGCATCGTCAGCGTGTTCTCTGGCGTGAACGCCACGAGGCAGATGACGACGAGCGGCGCCAGGACGAAGGCGACGACGAGGGCGTGACAGAGGAGCGCGACGGGGCCGTTCTTCTGCATGGCCTCACCCGAGCATGCGGCGGGCGCGCGCTTCGACGGCCCTGTTGTAGGCGAGCATGATGACGAGGTTGGCGACGAGCACGAGGATGGCGATGGCGGCACCCAGCGGCCAGTTGAGCTCGTGCATGTATTCGTCATAGACGAGCGTCGCCGCCATCTTGAGCCGCCGTCCGCCGAGCAGGCCCGGAATGGCGAAGGCGCTCGCCGACAGGCCGAAGACGATGAGGCTGCCGGAGAGAAGCCCCATGGAGACCTGCGGCATCACCACGCGGCGCAGGGCGGAGAAGCGCGAGGCCCCCAGCGTCCAGGCCGCGGCCTCGACCATGGGGTCGAGCTTCTGCAGCGCCGTCCACACGGGGATGACCATGAACGGCAGCATGACGTGGACGAGGGCGATGACGATCGCCGTCTCGGTATAGAGCAGCCGCACCGGGCCGAGGCCGACGGCGGCGAGCGCCGCGTTCACGAGGCCGGTGGAGCCGAGCAGCATGCTCCAGCCGAAAGCCCGCACGACAACCGACACGAGCAATGGCCCGATGATGACGAGCAGGAAGACGGAGCGCCACGGGCTCCGCATGCGCGAGAGGATATAGGCCTCCGGTGCGCCGATGAGGGCGCAGATCAGCGTCGTCAGCGCCGCGAGCCGCAGCGTGCGCCAGAAGATGCCGAGATAGTAGCTGTCGGACAGCACGTGCATGTAATGCGCCAGCGTCCAGCTGTCCTTGATGCCGGTGCCGTGGTCATAGGCGAGGAAGGACAGGATCAGCGTCAGCACGAGCGGGACAATGACGAGCCCAGCGAACAGCACCGCGCCAGGCGACGCGAGCATCAGGGGCGTGGCGACCGACCGGTTCATGCGGCGGCCCCGGCGCCGGCTTCGACGCGCAGGCTGGCCGGCTCCCAGTCGAGACCGATCGGCTCGCCCTCGCGCGCCGGCTCCTCGCCCGTGTTCGGTACCGAGACCAGAATGTCGCCGGCCTCGGTCCCGACCGTGAGGAGCCAGTGCCCGCCGAGGAAGAAACGGCTCGCCACCCGCCCGGCGAGGCGCCCCTCGCCCATAGGGCGCAGGTGGAGCTTTTCGGGGCGGATCCAGGCCGTCACCGCCGTCCCGGCGGCGACATCGGCCGGCGCACTGGCCAGCACCGTGCCGGCGACCGCCACGCCGCCGTCACCCCAGACCCCGGCAAGCCGGTTCATCTTGCCGACGAAGGTCGAGATGAAAGCCGTCGCCGGCTGCTCGTAGAGACGATAGGGCGCGTCGATCTGCGTCATGCGCCCGGCTTCCATCACCACGACCCGGTCGCTGATGGACAAGGCCTCGGCCTGGTCGTGCGTCACCATGATGGTGGTGGTGCCGACGCTGCGCTGGATGCGCCGCAGCTCGAACTGCATTTCCTCGCGCAGCTTGGCGTCAAGGTTGGACAAGGGCTCGTCGAGCAGCAGCACGGGCGGGGCGATGACGAGGGCGCGCGCGATGGCGACGCGCTGGCGCTGGCCGCCGGAGAGCTGGCGCGGATAGCGCTCCGCCAGATTGGCGAGGTGGACGAGCGCGAGCATCTCGGCGACGCGCCTGTCGCGCTCGGCGCGCGGCACCTTGCGCATCTCGAGGCCGAAGGCGACGTTTTCAGCCACCGTCATGTGCGGAAAGAGCGCGTAACTCTGGAAGACGACGCCGAGGCCGCGGCGGTTCGGCTTCTCGCGGGTAATGTCGCGCCCGTCGAGGCCGATGCGCCCGGCCGTCGGCTCCACCAGCCCGGCGATCATCTGCAGGGTCGTCGTCTTGCCGCAGCCGGAAGGCCCGAGCAGCGAGACGAATTCGCCCCTGGCCACCGCCAGATCGACGTCGCGCACGGCGGCGAGCCCGCCGTAGACCTTGCTCACTCCTTCGAGCGTCAGGAAACCCATGCCCCGCCCTGCCTCACACCGTCACGCTGCCACAAGGAGGCGGCATGCGGCAGAGCCTGGTCAATGCCAAATTTCATTCATATGAATTTATCTTGACATAATTCTGATATATGAAATTTTTGCCATTCTTTTCCTTTGCTTTTTTCATTATGCGAATGATGGAAGACGCGCCGACCACCTCCAGCCTCCGCCGCGCGCTCGGTCTGCTGCGCATCGTCGCCACCAGCGATGCCGACGGGATGCGGCTGAAGGACATCGCCGAGGCGGCCCGCTGCAGCCAGCCGACGGCGCACCGGGCGCTGCAGGACCTGATGGCGGAGGGCTTCGTCGAGCAGGCGGCGGGCGGCAAGCGCTATCGCCTGTCGCTCGACTTCTTCGTCTTGGCGGCGAAGGCCGGGCAGGGCAGCGGCATCCGCGACCTCGCCCGGCCGGTGTTGCTGCGCCTCGCCGCCACCTTGAGCGACACGATCTTCCTCCTGGTTCGGCACGGCTATGATGCCGTCTGCCTCGACAGGGTGGAGGGCCCCTTCCCCATCCGTTCGTTCACCGGCGATATCGGCGGGCGGGTGCCGCTCGGCCTCGGCCAGGGCAGCCTCGCCATTCTCGCCCATCTGCCGGAGGCGGAGCAGGAGGAGGTGATCCGCTTCAACGTCCCCCGCCTTCTCGACCGCGGCTTTCTCGACGAGGCGGGACTCAGGACGGCGCTCGCCGAGGCGCGGCGCCAGGGCTGGGTCAATCTCAACACCGGCCTCATCCCCGGCATGGCGGGCGTCGGCGTGCCGGTCATCGACGCCCAGGGCCGGCCCGTGGCGGCGCTCAGCGTCGGCACGCTCGCCGAGCGGCTCGGGCCGCAGCGCCTGCCGAGCGTGGTGCACATCCTGCAGGCGGAGGCGGCCACGCTGGCCGCCGGCCTCAACCCGTTCGACGTGTCGCTGCGCTATCCCTCGCGCAGCCTGAGCAATGTCGAGACGTGAAGGACGGCGGCCATTCCGCGCAAATCGTATCCTCGTCCCGGATGGAAGGCTCTTCATCGACGGCTGACCGCGCTCGTTGTAGACAGACGAGCCGTTCGATCTGAAGGAGACACGGCATGGACCGGTTCACCGGCGGTTGTCTGTGCGGCAATGTCCGAATTGTGGCATCAGGGCGCCCCTACCGCGTCGGCCTTTGCCACTGCCTTGACTGCCGCAAGCATCACGGGGCGCTTTTCCACGCGTCCGCCATATTCCCTCAAGATGCCGTGACGATCGACGGCGAAACGCGGGACTATGCCGGGCGGTTCTTCTGCCCCCGCTGCGGCTCGTCCGTTTTCGCGCGCACCGGTGATGAAGTCGAAGTGAACCTCGGATCGCTCGATGCCTCCGACCAGCTGACGCCGACCTACGAAAGCTGGATCATCCGCCGCGAGTCCTGGCTGCCCCCATTTCCGCTCAAGAGACGATATGAGCGCGACCGGGACAACACGGGTCGCTTCGAGGAGTAGCCGAGAGGCTCATCTATCGTGCCTGCGCCGCCTGCTCCCACTCGGCTCGATAGGATGCAAACCCCGCCGGCAGCGAGCCGGGCGCGACGACGGCTTCGGGCACCGGTGGCGTCGTCGGCGCGCCTGTCGCCAGCAGCGCTGCGCCCACGCTCGTGCCCGTCGCTCCCGCCATCGGCATGACGGGACGGCCCGCCGCCTCGGCCAGCGCCTCGCAGAAGAGGCGGTTGCGGGCAAACGGCCCCTCCACGATGACCGGTCCGGCGGCACCGGTCAGATCGAGGCAGGTTTTCGTCATCATGGCCGTATACAGCGAGGCGGCCACATGAGCCTCGTCCGCGTCGAGACCCTGCAGGGACGCGGTGGGCCGGCCGTCTGTCCGTGGGAACGGCCCGCAGTCTGGCACCACTCCGGGCATGACGAGGATGGGCTCGCCGATGACGCGCGCCAGGGCGGCGGACGTCCCCTGCCCGCTTCCGCCGGTCAGGATCTCGAATTCGCGCCCGCCCATGAAACGGGCCGATGGCACGGCGCGGCCGAAGGCATCGACATTGGCCAGCGTGTCGCGCGCCGGATCGAGCCGGGCGAGATTACCGCCGACGGCGAAGGTCACGACCCAGGTCCCCGTCGAGACAACCGCGAACGGCGGCTCGCGGTCGAGGTGCGGCAGCAGCGATGCATTGGAATCGTGGATGCCGCAATGGACCGGCACCGGCCGATCGAGACCGATCTGCCGCGCGATGTCGGCCGCGACCGGGCCGAGGACGTCCGACGGCCGCCGCACGGGTGCGAGCCGGCCGGCCATGCCGAGCCGCTCGACGAGTGACGACAAGCGCCCTTCATGCGGCCGCCACAGGTCCGTGTGGCAGCCGAGCGAGGTGACGTCGCAGGCGGCGACACCCGTCAGCCGCCAGCCCCAGTATTGAGGCCAAGTGACGATGCTGCGCACCTTGGCGAAGGCCTGGGGAAAAGCGGACTTCAGGTAGTGGAACTGGGCGCCGAGGTTGAGGCCGCCCGGCAGGCGGGGCGAGAAGGTTTCGGCAAACGGCGGCCGGATCGCGTCATAGGCCGCGTCGATGTCGGCCGGATAGCGATGTTCGTAGTCGAGCACCGGCAGCGCCAAGCCTTCGTCGCTCAAGAGCGCGCCGCAGGCTCCGTGAGCGGTGAGCGAGATCGCCGCGAAGCCGAGCGTGGCGTAGAGCTCCCGCAGCGCCTCGATGAAGAAGGCGAAGATGCCCTCGACATCGAAATGGGGATAGGGCCCTTCCGTCAGCACCCGGTTGGGCCGGGTGCGCGCCGCAAGTTCACGGCCGGTCGCCGTGTCGACCACGACCGCCTTGACGTTCGTTTTGCCGACGTCGAGCACTGCAACGTACATGGATCAGGCCATGTGAAAGACGGTGACGAGGGGCTTCGCCACCGGCGAATGGTCGGGGTTCGTCACCATGAGGTCGGCCATGTGGGCCCACCAGCGCTGCATCACGGGGTGGTTCGGCAGGTCGTCCATGCCATGGTCCTCCCGCCGCCACAGCACGCCGAAGAGGATGTTCGTCTCCGGGTCGAGGTGGATGGAATAGTCCTCGATGCCAGCTTCCTTCAGGAGCGCCAGCAGCTCCGGCCAGATGGCGTCGTGCCGGCGGCGGTATTCCGCCTCCATGCCCGGATTGAGCTGCATCTTGAAGGCGAATTTCTCTTTTCCGGTCATGCCGAAGCCCTGAGACGGCGGACGACGATGGGCAGCGCGATCACGAGGATGAGCAGGAGGCCCGTGAAGATCGACATGACGATGCCGGGCACGTTGAGCAGCCCGAGGCCGAAGGTGACGAGCCCCATGACGATGGCCGCGAGCACGACGCCGCCGATGCTGCCGGAGCCGCCGAGGATGCTGACGCCGCCGAGCACCGTCATGGTGATGATCTCGAGCTCCCAGCCTGCCGCGATCGAATGGCGCGTCGAGCCGAGGCGCGAGGTGAGGCACACGGCCGCGACCCCGCTCATGAGGCCCGTCAGGAGGAAGAGGACGAACTTGGTGCGCCTGACCGGGATGCCCGAGAATTCGGCGGCGAAGGCGTTGTTGCCGATGGCGTAGATGCGCCGGCCGAAGGCGGTCATGTGGAGAAGAACGCCGAAGAGAAGCGCGAAGACGAGGAAGGCGACCATCTCGAAGGTCACCACCTCGAAACCGGGCCATGACGGCCACCACGAGAGATCGGACATGTAGCCCTGGCCGAACCACGCGAAGTCGGCCGGATAGCCGCCGTAGGCCTTGTCGCCCAGCACGATCTGCGCAATGCCGCGGAAGAGGCTCATGGTGCCGATGGTGACGACGATCGACGGCAGGCCGATGCGTGCCACCAGCAGGCCGTTGAAGGCCCCGCACAGGAGCCCGGCGCCGAGCCCGATGCCCACGAGCGCCGGCGCGCCGAAGCCCATCTGTGCCGCCGCCCCCATCGCGGTCGAGGCGAGCGCGATGATGGCGGCAACCGACAGGTCGATCTCGCCGGAGATGATGAGCAGCGTCATCGCGAAGGCGATCATCGCCTTCTCGGTGAAGTTGTAGGTGGCGTCCGACAGGTTCCAAGGATCGAGGAAATGCGGCGAGGCCAGCGAATTGGCGAAGAAGATCGCGATGGCCACGGCCGCGAGCAGGCTCTCCCAGCTGCCGAGAAGGCGCGCGGTGGGCGTCGACAGCTTGTCGGGAATGCGTCGCACGGTTGGCTTGTCGAGAGGCATGGTGCTCATGCGGCGGCTCCCTCCGCTGCGGCAGGCGCGGGACTGCGGGCCGCATCGCGCAGGATGAGCCGTCCCTTGCGCCGCTCCTGCCGGGCGTTGAAGAGCACGGCGATGATGATGACGAGGCCGGAGATGGCCATCTGCCAGAAGGGCGAGATGTCGATCACCGGCAGTGCGTTCTTGATGACGCCGAGGAAGAGCGCCCCGAGCACCGCCCCGGCCACGGAGCCGATGCCCCCGAGCGTCGAGATGCCGCCGATGACGCAGGCCGCCACCGTGTCGAGCTCGAAGCCGGCGGCGATGTCGACATAGGCGACGGCATAGCGCGCCACCCACAGGTAGCCGCAGAGCCCGGCAAGCGTCCCCGACAGGACGAAGGCGAAGAAGCGCGTGCGCCCCACGTCGATGCCGGCATAGAGCGCCGCCGTCGGGTTGCCGCCCGAGGCGTAGAGCGCGCGGCCGAAGCCCGTGCGCATGAAGACGACGGCAATGACGGCGATGACGAGCAGCGCTGTCCAGCCGTTGAGCGGCAGGCCAAGGAGCAGAATGCGCGGCGTGTCGAGAAAGGCGCTCGTCATCTGCGTCTGGTTGACCCACGCCCCCCCGGAGAGGACGAACGCAAGGCCACGGTAGATGGTGAGCGTTCCCAGCGTGGCGACGATCGGGGGAATGCCGATGATCCACACCATGAAGCCGTTGACAGCTCCGAGCACGGCGCCGATGGCCATCGCAGCCGCGATCAGCAGCGGCAGCGGGATGCCGGGATAGGCAGCGTTCAGCATCGCCACCGCCATGCCCGTGAAGGCAAGATTGGCCGCGACCGAGAGGTCGATCGACTTCGTCAGGATCACTGCCATCTGGCCGAGCGCCAGGATGATGAGGATCGAGGTGTCGTTGAAGATGCCGGCGAGGTTTCTCGGCGACGCGAAGCCGGGCGCGCGCAGGCTGAAGGCGGCGATAAGGGCCAGGATGACCGCCCCCAGCAGAAGCTCCCGGTATTTCAGGATGCGGCTCATCATCATGCCGTGCCTTCGTTTATCCTTCTCAAGCTGCGGCTCTCGTCATGGCCGCGCGTGTCGCGGCCGTCCACGCCGTTGATGTCGCGTGGCCCGGCGAGCCGTGGATGCCCGCGACGAGCGCGGGCATGACGCCTGAGAGGTACCGGCCGGTGCTTTGGGATCATGGCTGTCTCGCCCTCACGCATTACCCGTTGCCGCGCGCACCAGGGTCTCGGCGTCGAGCCCGTCGCGCTCCCAGATGCCCGTCAGGCGGCCCTCGCGCATCACTATCACCCGGTCCGACATGCCGAGGATCTCGGGCAGTTCCGACGAGACCATGATCACCGACAGGCCCTCGGCCGCGAGCTCGCTCATGAAGGCGTGCACGGCGGCCTTGGAGCCGATGTCAATGCCCTTCGTCGGCTCGTCGAGGATGATGACCTTCGGCAATGTCGCCAGCCATTTGGCGATGACGACCTTCTGCTGGTTGCCACCCGACAGCGTGCCGACCGGCACGGATAGAGCTGCCGCGCGCAGGTCGAGCCGCTCGGCATAGCGGCGGGCGAGCGTGAATTCCTCCGCAAGGCGCAGGAAGCCCGCCCGCGTGGTGCGGCCGAGCACGGCCATGGAAACGTTCTGGAAGATCGGCATCGGCAGCACGGCCCCGTGCCGCCCGCGCTCCTCCGGCACATAGACGATGCCGGCGGCGATCGCATCCTGCGGCGAGCGGATGGCGAGGGCCTTGCCCTCCAGCGTGAGGCGCCCGGCGCTCGGGCGGGTGATGCCGAACAGCGCCTGGCAGAATTCGGAGCGCCCGGCGCCGACGAGGCCGTAGAGGCCGAGGATCTCGCCGCGCCTCAGCGTGAAGGAGATGTCGGCGAATTCGGTGGGGTGCGAATAGCCGGCAACCTCGAGCACCGGCCGGCCGATGGCGACCTCCACTTTCGGGAAGACGTGCTCGACCGACCGGCCGACCATCATGCGCACGATCTCATCCTGCCCCGTGTCGGCGAGACGCCCTGCCCCGACCGAGCGGCCGTCGCGGAAGACCACGAAGCGCTCCGCGATCTCATAGATCTCCTCGAACTTGTGGCTGATGAAGAGGATCGCCTTTCCCTGCCCCTTCAGCCGCTCGATGATGCGGAAGAGGTCCTCCACCTCCTTGTGGGAGAGCGCCGCCGTCGGCTCGTCCATGATGACGACACGCGCCTCGACGGAGAGCGCCCGCGCGATGGCGACGAGATGGCGCTGGGCAATGGAAAGGTCCTTCAGCCGCGCATAGGGGCTGATCGGCGCATCGATGGCGTGCAGCAGCGCCCCGGCACGCGCCCGCATCGCCGCCCAGTCGACGAGGCCGAGCCGTGACTTCGGCGCATGGCCGAGAAAGATGTTCTCGGCCACCGTCAGTTCGTCGAACAGCACCGTCTCCTGGTGGATGGCGGTGATGCCCGCGCGCATCGCCGCCTGGGCATCGGCAAAACGGACCGGCGCCCCGTCGACGAGAATGTCGCCGGCGTCCGGCTGGTAGATGCCGGTGAGAACCTTGACCAGCGTCGACTTGCCGGCGCCGTTCTCCCCGATGAGCGCGGTGACGGTGCCGGCGTAAAGAGCGACATCGACCCCGTCGAGCGCCTTGACGCCCGGGAAGGACTTCGAGATGCCACGCATCTCCAGGAGGGGATGGGCCGGCTCGGCGACCGCTTCAACGACCGACATGGACAGTCCTGCCGCGTAATGCGTGATCAGAGGAGCAAATGGAGCGCCGGTGGCTAGCTCCCTCTCCCCGCGTGCGGGGAGAGGGCTCCGGCCGGCTACGGCTTCGGCCGCCGGAGCCTCAGCCCCGCCCGATCAGAAGATCTTGGCGAACTCGTCGACGTTGCTCTTGTCGTAGACGAAGGGATCGGCCATGGCGGCCTCGCCGTCGGCGCCGATCTTGATCTTGCCCATGCGGCCGGCGTCGATCTCGGAGCCTGGCTTGCCGTCGCTCTCCTTCTTCACGAGGCGGTAGGCGATCTGCGTCGCCGAATAGCCGAGGTCGATCGGGTTCCAGATGGCGAATTCCTTCGTCGCGCCGGAATGCACAGCGCCCGCCATCTCCGACGGCAGGCCGAGGCCGGTGACGAAGACCTCGCCGATCTTGCCCGCATCCTTCACCGCCTGCGAGGCGGCGAGCACGCCGACCGTCGTCGGGGCGACGATGACCTTGACGTTGGGATGGGTGGAGAGGAGGCCCTGCGCCTCGCGGTAGCTCTTGTCGGCGAGGTCGTCGCCATAGACCGTGGTGACGAGGTTGAGGCCCGGATATTTCGGCAGCTGCTTCTTCATCTCGGCGATCCAGGTGTTCTGGTTCGTCGAGGTGGTGGTGGCCGAGAGAATGGCGAAGTCGCCCTTGCCGTCCGGCAGGTGCGCGGCGGCGAGCTTCAGGCACATGTTGCCGATGAGCTCGTTGGAGGACGGATTGAGGTGCAGGATGCGCCCGTCCTTGCCGACCGCCGAATCCCAGGAGATGACCTTGATGCCGCGCTGCATCGCCTTCTTCAGCGCCGGCACGACCGCGTCGGGGTCGTTGGCCGAGACGGCGATGGCATCGACCTTCTGGGCGATGAGGGCATTGATCACCTCGATCTGGCCCTCGGCCGTCGTGCTCGTCGGCCCGGTGTAGATCACCTCGACGTCGCCGAGCTCCTTGGCCGCTTCCTGCGCGCCCTTGTTGGCGGCCTCGAAGAAGCCGTTGCCGAGGGACTTGACCACGAGGCCGATCTTGACCGTCTCGGCGCTGGCCGCACCCGTGACGAGGGCGAGCCCGAGCGCCGTGCCGAGGGCGAGTCTGGCGAACAATTTCATCGTTTTCCTCCCAATTGGCTCTTGTTGTTTCGCCGGCGTCACGCCGCCGACGAGGGTTCCACCGCCTGTTCCGCCGCCGTCGTTGCGGCGACGATGAGCCTGATGCCCGCATCTTCGATCATGGCGCGGGCGGCATCGGGGATGCCGTCGTCTGTGATCAGCGTCGAGACACGCTCGAGCGGGCAAAGAATGAGACTGGAGCGGCGCGAGAACTTGCTCGAATCGACCATCAGCACCAGCTCATCCGCCTGGTTGATCAGCTTCTGCTCCGCCTGGATGATGAGCGCGTCCCGCTCCATCACGCCGATCGGCCCGACGCCCTGCGCGCCCATGAACATGCGCCGGGCGTAGAAGTTGCGCGTCACGTCATTGTCGAAGGGCGACAGGATGATGCTCTGGTCGCGGTAGATCGCCCCGCCCGGCAAGGTCACCTGGTTCTTCGAGTGCTTCACCAGATGCTCCGCGATAGCGAAGGAATTGGTGAAGACCTGCAGGCGCCGGCTCGTCAGATAATGCACCATCTGGAAGGTGGTGGTGCCGCCATTGAGGATGATGGGGTCGCCGTCCGTGCACAGGGCCACGGCCTCGCGGGCAATCGCCCGCTTCTGCGCCAGGTGCTCGCCCTCGGACACGCGGAAGGGCTTGGCAGCGAGGCTGCCGATATGCGCCGGATTGAGCGCCTCCGCCCCGCCGCGCACGCGCCTCAAGCGGCCCTGCACATGCAGCGCCGCGATGTCGCGGCGGATCGTTGCCTCCGAAGCGGAGGTGAGCTCGACGAGATCCTGAATGGTCGCCACCGGCTTCTCCTGAACCGCGCTCAGAATGATCCGGTGCCTCTCACGTTCGTGCATGGTGCCTCATGGATCTGCGCGGAAAGAGGGATGAGAACGGTCGAAGACCATTCAGCTTCGCGCAAGCCGGAGGCAAGGCTTGACCATTTTCGAGCCATCGTCAATCACAATCGATCTTGCTGCGTTGCAATATGATTGATTATGATCGTTCATGATCAAATCTGGTTGACAAGGCCGGAGGGCCTGTCGATGCTTCCGCCCGAATTCTGAGGCCGTTCGCCATCCCCGAGAAGGCACGAGGGACCCCCGTGGACATCGCACCGAAAACGAAGCTGCTGGACAATCTCTGGGACGATAGCGCGGCGGCCGGCCTCGACGAGCCGGGGCTGCTGCTCTACCGCTCCAACCTGCTCGGCGCCGACAAGCGGATCACCAACTACGGCGGCGGCAACACCTCGGCCAAGGTGATGGAGACGGACCCGCTGACGGGCGAAAAGGTCGAGGTACTGTGGGTCAAGGGGTCCGGCGGCGACGTCGGCACCATGAAGCGCGATGGCTTCGCCACGCTTTATCTCGACAAGCTCACGGCGCTGAAGAGCCTCTACAGAGGCATCGAGGACGAGGACCGCATGGTCGGCCTCCTGCCGCACGCCACCTTCAACCTCAACCCGCGCGCCGCCTCCATCGACACGCCGCTGCACGGCTTCCTGCCCTATCGGCACGTCGACCACATGCACCCGGACGCGATCATCGCCATCGCCGCATCGAAGGACTCGCGCGTCATGACGCGGGAAATCTTCGGCGACGAGATTGGCTGGTTGCCGTGGCGGCGCCCAGGCTTCCAGCTCGGCCTCGATCTCGAAGCCTTCGCCCGCGCCAACCCGCGCGCCAAGGGTGTCGTGCTCGAAAGCCACGGCCTCTTCACCTGGGCGGACACGGCGAAGGACGTCTACGAACTGACGCTCAGCGTCATCAACAAGGCCATCGCCTGGTTCGCCGAGAGGACGGCAGACCGGCCCGCCTTCGGCGGCGCGGTTACGACGAGCCTGCCGCCGGCCGAGCGACGGGCGATCGCGGCGCGGCTGATGCCCGAGATCCGCGGGCGCATCGGCAAGGTGGAGCGCAAGCTCGGCCATTTCGACGATCAGCAGGCGGTGCTCGATTTCGTCAACTCCGCCGCCCTGAAGCCGCTTGCCGCACTCGGCACCAGCTGTCCGGACCATTTCCTGCGCACCAAGATTCGCCCGCTGGTGCTCGATTTCGACCCCCGGGCGCCCGACCTCGACGCCGTCGTCGCCGGGCTCGACGAGGCACTCGACGCCTATCGTGCCGACTACACGCGCTATTACGAGGGCTGCCGGCGGCCGGACAGCCCGAAGATGCGCGATCCCAACCCGGTGATCTTCCTCGTGCCCGGCGTCGGCATGCTGTCCTTCGCGCGCGACAAGGCGACCGCCCGCATCGCCGGCGAGTTCTACGTCAACGCCATCAATGTGATGTGCGGCGCCTCGGCCGTGTCCGAATACCGGGGCCTGCCGGAGCAGGAGGCCTTCGACATCGAATACTGGCTGCTGGAGGAAGCGAAGCTCCAGCGCATGCCCAAGCCCAGGAGCCTCGCCGGCCGTGTCGCCTTCATCACCGGCGGCGCGGGCGGCATCGGCCGCGCCACAGCGGCGCGCCTCGCCAGCGAAGGGGCCTCGATCGTGCTCGCGGACATCGACGCGGCAGCTCTGAATGCGACGGTCGAGGAGTTTGCCGGCCGCTTCAGTCGCGATGCCGTGCGCGGCGTGACGCTGGACGTCACCCGCGAGGACGAGGTGATCGCCGCCTTCCGCAGCGCCTGCATCGAATTCGGTGGCGTCGACATCCTCGTTTCCAATGCCGGCATCGCCTCCTCCGCCCCGGTGGAGGAGACGGACCTTGCCATGTGGAACCGCAACATCGACATCCTCGCGACGGGCTATTTCCTCGTCTCGCGCGAAGCCTTCCGCCTCTTCCGCCGCCAGGGGCTCGGCGGCACCGTCGTCTTCGTCTCGTCGAAGAACGGCCTCGCCTCCTCGCCCAATGCTGCGGCCTATTGCACGGCGAAGGCGGCCGAGATCCACCTTGCCCGCTGCCTGGCGCTGGAAGGGGCCGAAGCCGGCATCCGGGTCAATACGGTCAATCCGGATGCGGTGCTGCGCGGCTCCAAGATCTGGTCGGGCGAATGGCGCGAGCAGCGCGCCGCCTCCTCCAACCTCGCCGTGGATGAACTGGAGGAGCACTATCGCAAGCGCTCGCTCCTGAAGCTCAACGTCTTTCCCGAGGATATCGCCGAGGCGATCTACTTCCTCGCCTCGGACGCCTCGGCGAAGTCGACCGGCAACATCATCAACGTGGATGCGGGCAACGCGACCTCATTCACGCGGTGAGAAAACGGTTGGGAGCGTTAGCCCCAAAACGCAGACGCCGTAACTCCCTCTCCCTGCCTGGGCGGACAGGGAGTGGCGGCGATCTGGCCAAGTTGCCACCCTTTAAGACACCAAAGGCACGCGGGAGCACATCATGACGGAACAGCGCATCGCGGCCGACGTGGTCGCCGCCGACAACGACAGACGCGCCGCTGCGCTGAACGCCGATTACGCGACGCTCGGCGAGAAGCTCGACCGCGACGGCATCGACATCGAGGTCATCACGCAGAAGGTCGCCAGCTTCCACGTCGCCGTGCCCTCCTGGGGCGTCGGCACCGGCGGCACGCGCTTTGCACGTTTTCCCGCTCCGGGCGAGCCGCATGACATCTTCGACAAGCTCGACGATTGCGCCGTCATTCATCAGCTGACCCGTGCCACGCCCACGGTCTCCCTGCACATCCCGTGGGACAAGGTGGACGATCCGCGCCGCCTCAAGGCCCATGCGGATGCCCTTGGACTCGGCTTCGACGCCATGAATTCCAATACCTTCTCCGACGCGCCGGGACAGGAGAAGAGCTACAAGTTCGGCTCCCTCAGCCACACCGACGCGGCGACACGCCGGCAGGCGGTCGAACACAACATCGAATGTATCGAAATCGGCCGTGCGCTCGGCTCCAAGGCTCTGACGGTGTGGATCGGCGACGGGTCGAACTTCCCGGGCCAGTCGCATTTCACCCGGAGCTTCGAACGCTATCTCGATTCCATGAAAGCCATCTATCAGCATCTGCCCGCGAACTGGCGTCTGTTCACCGAACACAAGATGTACGAGCCGGCCTTCTATTCGACGGTCGTGCAGGACTGGGGCACCAACTATCTCATCGCCACCGAGCTCGGGGAGAAGGCCTTCTGCCTCGTCGACCTCGGCCACCATGCGCCGAACGTCAACATCGAGATGATCGTCGCCCGCCTCATCCAGTTCGGGAAGCTGGGTGGTTTCCACTTCAACGATTCGAAATACGGCGACGACGACCTCGACACCGGATCCGTCGACCCGTTCCGGCTCTTCCTCGTCTTCAACGAGCTGGTCGATGCGGAGGAGCGGCGCTCCGAAGGCTTCGCCCCGGCGCATATGATCGACCAGTCGCACAATGTCACCGATCCGGTGGAAAGTCTGATGCGCAGCGCCAATGAGATCCGGCGCGCTTATGCCCAGGCGCTGATCGTCGACCGGGCGGCGCTTGATACATTCCAGGAGGACAACGACGCGCTCATGGCGTCCGAGACGCTGAAGGCCGCCTTCCGCACCGATGTCGAGCCTATCCTGGCCCAGGCACGGTTGAGGACCGGCGGCGCCATCGATCCGATCGCCGCCTATCGAGCGAGCGGCTATCGCCGCAAGGTGGCTGAACAGCGCCCGGCCATCGCGTCGGGCGGCGGCGGCATCGTCTGACCGCGGGATCGCCGGGCGCGTCCCGTCAGGACGGAGGGCCCGCGGTCACGGCCCATGAGCTTCCGCGGCCTTGACGCCGGTGACACTGCTGCCGCTCATTTCGCCGGCCTTCTATCATCGCAGGCCTTCATGCCGGTGGGCAGCCGTGACGATAGCGCAAGCGTGACCTCCCGCTTGTCCGGAACGCTCTATCATGCGCCGGCAATTTCAGGGAGGCACGACGGTGAGACTGACAGCCAAAGACTTTCCGCAGGAACTGCTCGAGCTCTACGACTTCTATGCTCACGGGCGGATCACCAAGCGCGAATTCCTCGACAGGGCGGGCAAGTTTGCGGTCGGGGGAATGACGGCCGCGACGCTTCTTGCCATGCTCAGCCCGGACTATGCCCTGGCCCAGCAGGTGGCCTTCACCGATCCCGACATCGTCGCGGAATATATCACCTATCCCTCCCCCAACGGGCACGGAGAGGTACGCGGCTATCTGGTGCGGCCGTCAAAGGCCACGGGCCCAGTGCCGGGGGTGGTCGTGGTACACGAGAATCGCGGCCTCAATCCCTATATCGAGGATGTTGCCCGCCGGCTGGCCAAGGCGGGGTTCGTGGCGCTCGCGCCCGATGGGCTGACGTCAGTCGGCGGCTATCCCGGCAACGACGAGAAGGGGCGCGAACTGCAACGTCAGGTCGACCCGACGAAGCTGATGAACGACTTCTTCGCGGCGATCGAATTTCTGGACGACCATGAACTGACCACCGGCAAGATCGGCATCGTCGGCTTCTGCTACGGAGGCGGCGTGTCGAATGCGGCCGCCGTGGCCTATCCAGAACTCGCGGCGGCGGTCCCCTTCTATGGGCGGCAGGCGCCGGTGGAGGATGTACCCAGGATCAAGGCGCCGCTCCTGCTGCACTTCGCCGAGCACGACGACAATGTCAACGCCGGCTGGCCGGCCTACGAGGCGGCGCTGAAGCAGCACGGCAAGATCTATGAGGCACATGTCTATCCGGGCACGAACCACGGATTCCACAACGATTCGACACCACGCTACGACGAAGCGGCGGCCAAGCTGGCGTGGGAACGCACCATCGACTGGTTCAACCGTCACCTGAACTGAGCCCCGCCCCGGCGCACGTCTTTCGGCTCGGCGCCGGGTGCTGATCCCGGCTTCAAGAGATCATTGGCGGCGACGAGAGTAGAGTGATCCGCTCGCCGTCACTTCACGCCTGGCGTGCCGTCGAACTTCTTCTCGAGCTGCTGCCAGACCTCGATGTAGTCCTGCTGCATCGGGGCCTCCTTCGCGGCGAATTCCGTCAAATGCTGCGGAAAGCGGGTCTCGAACATGAAGCTCATGGTCTCGTCCAGCTTCTCGGGCTTCAATTCGGCATTGGTGGCCCCCTCGAACGCGTTGCGATCCGGCCCGTGCGGCAGCATGCAGTTGTGCAGACTCATGCCGCCCGGCGCGAAGCCCTGTGGCTTGGCGTCGTAGATGCCGTAGATGTTGCCCATCAGCTCGGACATGATGTTCTTGTGATACCAGGGCGGGCGGAAGCTGTGCTCGGCCACCATCCAGCGCTCGCGGAACAGCACGAAGTCGATGTTGGCCGTCCCCTCCTGCCCCGAAGGCGCCGTGAGTACCGTGAAAATCGACGGGTCCGGATGGTCGAACAGGATGGCGCCGACCGGGCTGTAGGTGCGCAGGTCGTATTTGCAGGGGCAGTAGTTGCCGTGCCAGGCGACTACATCGAGCGGTGAATGGTCGATCCAGGTCTCGTGGAAGCGCCCGCACCACTTGATGATGACCCGCGAGCGCGCCTCGCGGTCCTCGAAGGCCGCCACGGGCGTCTTGAAATCACGCGGGTTCGCCAGGCAGTTGGCGCCGATTGGGCCACGGTTCGGCAGGTCGAACTTCTGGCCGTAGTTCTCGCATACGAAGCCGCGCGCCGGCCCCTCCAGCACCTCGACGCGGTAGACGAGACCGCGCGGGATGATGGCGATCTCCTTGGGCTCGAGATCGATGACGCCCAGCTCGGTACAGAAGCGCAACCGGCCCTCCTGGGGCACCACCAGGAGCTCGCCGTCGGCCGAGAAGAAATATTCGTCCTCCATCGAGCGGGTGACGAGATAGATGTGGCTCGCCATGCCGACCTGGGTGTTCACGTCGCCCGCCGTCGTCATGGTGCGCATCCCGGTGATCCAGGTCAGGTCCTCGTCCGCCGCGGGCAGCGGCACCGGATCCCAGCGATACTGGCCAAGGCTGACGACGCCGGGCAGGATATTCGGCGCGGTCTTCCAGTAAGGCACCGAAATCTCGGCGAAGGCGCCGGTATGCCGGACGGAGGGGCGGATGCGATAGCACCAGGTTCGCTCGTTCTGGCCGCGCGGGGCGGTGAAGGCGGTGCCCGACAATTGCTCTGCATAGAGCCCGTAGTTGCATTTCTGCGGCGAGTTCTGCCCCTGTGGCAGCGCGCCCGGCAGCGCCTCGGTCTCGAAGTCGTTGCCGAAGCCGGGCATGTAGCCCTCGTGTGTGCCGGTGGTGATCGTTGCCCGGACCATGCCGCGCGGCAGCTCATGCTTCGTCATCGTTTCTCTCCCAGCGCGATCCACGCTCGTTGCATTTACAACGAATTATCGTTGCTATTGCAACGATGTCAACCGGCCCTCCCGACCGGGCCGCCCTTTGTTGTCGCCGCAACGAATTTCCGCTCATATTCGGTGAAAGAGGAGCAGCGCATGTCGTTCGATCTGGAGGGATTTCTGCCCTATCGCCTGTCAGTCGCCGCGACCCTGGTCAGCCGTCGCTTCGCCGCGCTGTATGGCGCCGAAGCGGGGCTGACCATCCCGGAGTGGCGGGTGCTGGCACATCTCAACCGCTCGGGCGCGGTCAGCGTGCGCGACATCAATGTGCGGGTGAATCTCGACAAGTCGATCGTCAGCCGGGCCGCATCGCGCCTCCAACAGGCTGGGCTCGTACGCAAGGCCGGTCACTCAGGAGACCGGCGGCTGATCGCGCTGGAACTGACGCCGAAAGGGCAGGAGCTGATGGGCCGGCTCGGCCGTATCGCCGATGCCTTCCAGGCCGAACTCCTCGCCGAACTCGGCCCCGACGCGGCGGGGCTGGACAGAGCCCTCGACCGCCTGATCGCGCGAGGCGTCTGACCTCATTCCTTGCGGGGCGATGGCCCCGGGCGCGGGAAACTGGCACCGCGTCCCTTTTCGGGCTCCGTTACCGCGGCGATCGCCTGGTCCAATGCCGTGATGCCCCGCTCCAGCGCAGCGCGATCTTGAGCCGACATGGCGTTAAGGATTTCCTGCGCGCGGGCCTCGACGCCGCCGAAGGCCCGCTGGAACAGATCCCGCCCCACATCGGTGATGGCATAGTTTCGCAACCGCCGGTCCGATCCCAGCACTTCGCGCGTGATCAACCCCTTCTCTTCGAGCCGCGAAGCCGCGCGACTGACCTGCACCTTTCCGAGTGACGTGCGCTGCGACAGCTGTAGCGAATCGAGCACCCCGGCGTCCTCCAGGAGGAAGAGCAGGCGCCATTCCTCCCGGGAGAGCCCGTGCTCACGGCCGTAGACGGCGGCGAGCTGGCGCGAGAAGGCCTCGGCGACGACCGCAAGGCGATAGGGAAAGAAGAGCTCGATGCGCATGAGGACCGCCGGAAGAGACAGATAGTTCGGATGGTAGGGATGCTTGGCGCCTTGCCCGAAATCAACCGCCCTGCCCCGCGTCAGGTGACGAGATAGAGCGACAGCGCCGGCAGGCCGATGATCAGCGCCAGGCGGACGATGTCGGCCATCCAGAAGACGTAGACCCCGCGGAAGATGGTGCGTAGCGGCACGTCGGGCAGAACCGAGCGCAGCACGAATACATTCATGCCGATCGGGGGCGTGATCAGGCTGATCTCGGTCACCACGACGACAATGATGGCGAACCAGATGAGGACCGCTTCCCGATCCTGCAGGATGGCGAGCCCGAAATCGAGTTCCGAGACGAGCGGATAGAAGACTGGCACCGTCAGCAGGATCATCGACAGGCTTTCGAGAAAGCAGCCGAGGACGATGTAGATCAGCACGATTGCGAGAAGCACCGCCCATGGTGACAGGCCGAGATTTTCGACCATGGTCGAGAGGCTGTCGGGCAGGCCCGCAAAGGTCACGAAATTGCTGAAGATCTCGGCGCCGATGATGATGGCGAAGATCATCGCCGAGGCGGTGGCGCTGTCGAGAAAGGCGCGCCACAGCGCGGCACGGGCAAGGCCACCCGTTGCGAAGGCGATCGCCAGAGCGGCGGCAGCGCCCATGCCGGCCGCCTCGATGGGCGTGAAGAGCCCGCCATAGATGCCTGTCATGATGAAGGCGAAGAGCCCAAGCACCGCGGCCACGCTGACGGCGTCGCGCCGCGTCATCGGATGCACCTCGCGCACCGGCGGCGCCTGTTCCGGGTTGAGCCGCACCGCGACCATCACGGCGAGCAGGTAGCCGACGATGCCGACGATACCGGGGATGATGCCCGCGAGGAACAGCTTGCCGATATCGGCCTCGGTCAGGAGGCCGAAGATGATCAGCACGACCGAGGGCGGGATCAGGATGCCGAGCGTGCCGCCCGCGGCGATGGCACCGGTCGCCAGGCTGTCGGCATAGCCGAAGCGGCGCATCGACGGCATCGTCACCTTGGACATCGTCGCCGCTGTGGCGAGCGACGATCCGCACACCGCCGAAAAGCCGCCGCAGGACAGGACCGTGGCCATGGCGAGCCCGCCGCGCATCCGCCCGAAGACCCGGTCCGCGGCGGAGAACAGGCCCTGGGCGATGCCTGATCCGGCCAGCACGTTGCCCATGAAGATGAACAGCGGCACCACGGACAGCGAATAGTTGAGCCCGGTCTCGAAGACCGCGTTGCCCACCATGGCCCCCGCCGGGCCCCAGCCGCGCAGCAGCGCGAAGCCAACGCCGCCCACGATGGCCATCGCGAAGGCTATGGGGATGCGAGCGAAGACCATGACGAGCAGGATGGCGAAGGCGATCAGGGAAATGGTCATGGCTCCTCCCGCCGCAAGACCATGACGAGGGCCGAGACCGCGCAGCTCACCGCCGCCAGGAAGGCGAGCGGCGCCATCGGCACGGCAAGCGAGGCACTGCGTGTGCCCTCGCGCAGCTGATCCATGCCGATTGCAATCAGCCGCCAGGCGAAATAGGCGAGCACCACCGCCGAGACGAGGCCAGCGAGCCGGCCCAGCAGGCGCTGGAAACCGCGCGGGACGAGATGCAGCGCAAGGTCCACTTCGACGTGGCCGCCGTCGGCACTTGTCAGCGGCAGCGCCATGAAGACGAGCGCCGCGAGCAGCATCTGCGTCAGTTCATAGGCACCGCCGAAGGGCCGGTTCAGCAGATAGCGGCCGACGACATCGATACAGGTGACGCCGATCAGCATCAGGATCAGCAGGGCCGCGATGCCTGCGAGCAGACGGTACCAGCCCGCCTGCCGATGCTGGCTCCGCCCGGGGATCATGTCCGGGGGCGGATCGTCGGCCATGGGGCCGGAACGGCTCATTCGCTTCCGACCCCGGTCATCTCGCGGAACTCGGCCAAGGCGGCGGCGCCGTCATAGTCGTTGCCGAGGCTGTCCGCCCACGCCTTTTCCAGCTTGGCGGCCGCCTCGCGCAGGGCCGCGACCACCTCGGGGCTGGCCTTGTAGAAGAGAACCTTGTCCCCGACCTTCTTTTGGGCGACGACGTCGGCATCGTTCCAAGCCCGACCGACGCGCTCGGCGAAGGCTTCACCGGAAATCGCATCGATGGCGGCGCGGTCCTTCTCCGACAGGCCGTTCCACTTGGCTTCGTTGATGACAAAGAACCAGGTGGTGTTGTAGATGCCGCCCGGCACGGTCATGGAATATTTGATGTAGTCGACGAGGTTGAACGCCGTCATTGCCTCGTAGGTGAAAGCCACCCCGTCGATCACGCCGCGCGACAGCTTCTCGTAGACCTCCGGCGAGGACATGAAGAGCGGTGTCGCCTTCAACGCCGAGACGAGATCGCCGACATAGCCGCCCGGCACACGCAGCTTCAGGCCGGCCATGTCCTCGGGCTTCTCGATCTTGCGCTTGTTGTTGTGCAGCAGGCCGGGGCCGTGCATGAAGAGGCCGAGCAGATGTGTGCCCTTGTGCTCGCTCGCCGCGTCCAGCTTGCCGCCGTAGATCGTCCAGTAGGCCTTGGAATTGGCGATGGCGTCGTCGCCGAGGAAACTGAACTGCCCCAGGCGGGCGCGCTTGAAGCGGTCGTCCTCGGTAAAGGAATGCAGCCCGTAGGTGATGTCAGCGATGCCGTCGCGCGCCATGTCGAAATGCGCCGGCGGGCTGCCGAGCGGCTTACCCATGATCCGCACGCTCACGCGGCCCTCGGTGACCTTCTCCACCTCCTTGGCCCAGGGCTCGAAGGCATTCACGACGATGGGGTGCTTGGGCGGCAGCCACGATGACATGATGAGCTCTTCCGCCATCAGCGGTGCCGACGACAGGATGAGCCCGGTGAGAGCCAGCTTCAGCGATTTCATGGTTTCTCTCCCTGAATGCCCTTCGTCTCCCGCGAAGGGTCGAATTTGTCCGGATGGGCTTCGGCGAAGGCGGGCACGGTCTCGCAGGCGCGCGCCACGACCGAGATGCGCGGCAAATGGCCGAAAGCGACGCCCCAGCGCGCAGCGTTGTAGAGTTGCGGGATGAGCACGCAGTCGGCGAGGCCCGGCTGCTCGCCGTGACAGAAGCGGCCGGCGAAGCCCGGATGGTCAAGCATCTGCTCGAAGGCGGCGAGACCCTCGGCGATGTTGTCGCGGTTCCAGGCTGCCCGGGCCTCGCTCCCTGCCAGCCGCTCCACCCGCGCCAGCACGGCAAGGTTCGAAACCGGGTGGATCTCGCAAGCGATCGCCAGGGCCAGTGCCCGCACATGCGCGCGTGCGCCTGCGTCCCGCGGCAGCAGCGGCGGCTCGGGCCGGGTCTCCTCGAGATATTCGAGGATCGCCAGCGACTGTGTCAGCCGGAGGCCGTCGATCTCCAGCACGGGCACCAGCCCCTGCGGGTTCAGCGCCCGATGCGCTGCACCATGCTGCACCCCCGCGACCAGATCCACCGGTGCGCGTTCATAGGCGATGCCCTTGAGCGCGAGGGCGATTCGCACCCGGAAGGAGGCGGAAGAGCGCCAGTAGTCGTGCAGTAGCACCCGTGCGGCCGCCATCGCACTCACTCCTGCGCCGGCAGGATGCGCCCCGTGCAGGGGCCAAAACCGATGCGGTAGCCATCGCCCCGAGCATAGGCATAGAGCCCGATCTCGTCGCCATCCTCAATGAAGGTGCGCTCCTCGCCGTTGACAACGACAGGGTTCTTGCCGCCCTGCGTCATCTCCAGCAGCGCCCCTGTCTCGCCGAGGGTCGGCCCCGAGATCGTGCCGGAGCCGATGAGGTCGCCCACCCGCATCGGACAGCCCGATACCGTGTGATGCGCCAGTTGCTGGGCGCTCGAATAGTACATGACGTTGTAGTTCGTCCTTCCCATCGCCTGGCCATTCATGGTCCAGCCGACGATGAGGTCATAGAAGCCGGGGCGCTCCTCACGCAGATAGGGCAACAGCGGTGCAACCCGCTCGGCCCCCTGGCAGCGGAACGGCTCGAGCGCGGCCTGCGTCACCACCCATGCGCCGATGGTGGTCCCGAGCGCCTTCGACTGGAACGGGCCGAGGGGCTGGTATTCCCAGGCCTGGATGTCGCGGGCCGACCAGTCGTTCAGCAGCACATAGCCGAAGATCATCGCCTCGGCCTCCTCGACGCTGACACGCTCGCCCATGCGGCTGTCGGCGCCGACGATGGCGCCGAGCTCCAGCTCGAGGTCCAGCCGCCGGCAGCGGCTCCAGACCGGCCCGTCCTCTCCCCTGACCTGTCCCATCGGCCGCCGGATCGGCGTGCCCGAGACCACGACCGAGGACGCCCGCCCGTTGTAGCCGATCGGCATGTGCGTCCATTGCGGCGGCAGCGCATTCTCGGGCCCGCGGAACAGCACGCCCACGTTGAAGGCGTGGTTCTTCGAGGCATAGAAATCGGTGAACTCGGTCACCCGGATCGGCAGATGCATCCGCGCTGCCGCCATCGGCACGAGCGGCAGGCTCTCGTCGCCGCCTTCAGCGAGGAGCGCCGTCAGTCTGGCGCGCACCTCGTCCCACTTGCCGCGCCCCAGAGCGATGAACTCGTTCAACTGCGGCTGCGCAAAGGTGCCGCCGGCATCAACAAGACCCCGCGCCTCGCACGCCGCCATATCGACGATCATGTCTCCGATGGCGACACCGCAGCGCGGCGCCCCGCCCCGCGTGGAAAACACGCCATAGGGCAGGTTCTGGATGGGAAAATCGCAATCGTCCGCATTCGCTGCCGGCACCCAGCTGCGCAACGGCTTCCCGGCCATCGGCGTCGTATCTCCCTGGTGTGTCTGCGCTCGCAGGCACGCCTCGGCGGCGCGGCGGCAGATCGTCGTGGTGCGACTCTCCTACCTCACTTTTCGTTTCATTTGCAACAACACTCTTGCCGACGCGCGGCGACAAGCGGCAACGATGGACCGGGCGAAAATGCACAACCACTTGAAAAACCGGGCGATCCGCGCCCGCCGTCACTCGATGACGGCGGCGAGCAGATCGTTCGCCTTCGATACGCCGAGCTTCTGATAGGCGCGCTGGCGATAGGTCAGCACCGTCCCGACCCCCAGCCCCAGTTCCTCGCCGATCTCACGCGCCGTCCGGCCGGCGAGCGTGCGGGCGCAGACCTCGCGCTCGCGCGGGGTCAGCCTGCGATGGGCTTCGGCCAGGCGGCGCTCCACCTGCTGCACGAGCGGAGCGCCCTCGGCACGCTGTCGCATCAGGCGCGTCAGTCCGGTGATGGCGACCTGCGCCAGCGCGCCGAGCTGCGCCATGTCCACCTCGGCCCCTGTCCGGCGCAGGTAGAAGTTCACCACGAGGCTGTGCGCGGGCGCGCGCCAGCCGAAGCAGATCTTCTCCGAGAAGCGCGGGCGCTCGAAACAGAGCCTGCGGTAGGTGCCGAGCGCGATCGCAGCGGCGGGAATGCGGCAGACGAAGCCGGTTCCCTGGCGTGCCGCGAGGCGCGCGGAAACGGCGGGGTCGCTGCGATGAAAGCGTCGCGCATAGGCCCCCGCCCGCTCGGGTGCTTCGGCCAGCTCGCTGGACAAGGCCAGCGTCTCGGGCGCACCCTCGCCGACGCGAAAGGCGAAGAGCTCCTCGATCCCGGCGACCGTGTGCGCGGCCTCGAGCAGGCGGTCCGAAAACACTGCCGGATCGCGCGTATCGAGCAAGGCCGCGGCGCGGTCCGGGTCGATCAAGCCGGCCGAAGACATGGGTCCCTTCTCTTCCCTCGCCGTCGCAAGGCGCCGGTCGCTGTCGTCAGACCTAATGACATACAGCCCGAGATCGTTTCATTAGAAATTATTTCGAAGACATTCCAGCCGGAAGCATGGAAGAGGAGACAACCATGGGCAAGCCGTTCGCATCCTCAGCCGACACCGCACGCAAGACCGACACGCTCGAGATCCTCGCCGACGGCGTCTATGCGCTGACTGCCGAGGGCGATCCCAATGTCGGCGCCGTCGAGGGGGAGGATTTCGTCGTCGCCATCGAGTCGCGCGCCACGCCGGCGGCCTCGCGCGACTGGCTGAAGATCCTGCGCGAGCATACCGACAAGCCGGTCCGCTACCTCATCCTCACCCACTATCACGCCGTCCGTGTGCTGGGCGCCAGCGCCTTCGAAGCACAGGACATCATCATGTCCCGCGCCTCCCGCGATCTGGTGGCGGAGCGCGGCGAGGAGGACTGGAAGAGCGAGTTCGGCCGCATGCCGCGCCTCGCCAAGAATGCCGAAGAGGTGCCTGGCCTGACCTGGCCGACGATCACCTTCGAGAGCGAATACGACATCGAGCTCGGCGGCGGGCGCGGCCGGCTCGCGCTGCGCTTCCTGGGCCGCGGTCATACCGGCGGCGACATCACCGTATGGCACGATAAGACGCGCACGCTCTATGCGGGCGACCTCGTCGAAGCAAAGGCCGCGCTCTACACGGGCGATGCCTATCATTTCGACTGGGTCGGCAAGACGCTCGACAACGTCAAGGCCTACCGCGCCGAGAACCTGATCGGCGGGCGCGGCGCCGTGGCGCGCGGCGTCGCGGAGACCGATGCGGCGGTCGAACAGACCCGCAAGTTCCTGAACGGCATGATCGAGAACGTCGGGCGCGTCCACAAGGCGGGCGGCAGTTTGAAGGAAGCCTTCGAGGCCACCCGCGACGCCCTCGCGCCCGAATTCGGCTCGTGGCCGATCTTCGAACATTGCCTGCCCTTCGACGTGCAGCGCCTGTGGGACGAATACGACGGCATCGAGCATCCGCGCATCTGGACGGCCGAGCGCGATCGCGAGGTCTGGGCCAAGCTGCAGGGCTGACCGGTGGTCGGGAGGACATCATGGTGAATGCTCAGGGCATCCCCGTGTACAAGAAGATCGGCGCCACCCCTGCCCCCGCCGCACCAGAGGATCGCGCCCGCGTCGTGATCGTTGGGGCCGGGCCGGTGGGCCTTGCCATGGCGCTCGACCTCGGCCGCCGCGGCCATCCGGTGACGGTCGTGACCAAGCTGGACTACATCGCGCATTGCTCGAAAGCGATCTGCTTCTCAAAGCGCTCGCTGGACATTCTAGACCGCCTCGGCGTGGGCGACCCGGTCATGGAAAAGGGCGTGACCTGGAATGTCGGCAAGGTCTTCTGGGGCGCGAACGATACCCCCGTCTACCAGTTCGACATGCTGCCGGTGAAGGACCAGAAGCGTCCCGGCTTCATCAATCTCCAGCAGTACTATCTCGAGGAATATCTGCTCGACGGGCTCAGCGCCTTGCCCAATGTCGAGATCCGCTGGGGCCACACGGTCGAGGGCGTTAAGCCCGCGAACGACGGTGTCGCGCTGGAGATCGCGACCGCCGACGGTCGCTACAGGCTCCGGACGGAATGGCTGATCGCCTGCGACGGCTCGCGCTCGACCGTGCGCGATCGGCTGGGGCTCGATTTCGAGGGGCGCGTCTTCGAGGACAACTTCCTGATCGCCGACATCCGCATGAAGAACCGCGAGATGCCTTGCGAGCGCTGGTTCTGGTTCGATCCGCCCTTCAACCCCGGCAAGTCGGCACTGATGCACCGCCAGCCCGACGACGTCTGGCGGCTCGACTTCCAGCTCGGCTGGAACATCGACCGCGAGGCGGCCATCCGCCCCGAGAACGTGGAGCCCTATATCCGCGCCATGCTCGGTGAGGACGTCGCCTTCGAGCGAGAATGGTACAGCGTCTACACCTTCCAGTGCCGCCGCATGGCACGCTTCGTCCACGGCCGGACCATCTTCGCCGGCGACGCAGCCCATCTCGTCTCGCCCTTCGGGGCCCGGGGCTGCAACGGCGGCTTCGCCGATATCGACAACCTCGGCTGGAAGCTCGATCTCGTCCTGCGCGGCAAGGCCGGCGAGGAACTGATCGAGACCTATAACGAGGAGGCGACCGTCACGGCGGACGAGAACATCCTGAACTCGACCCGATCGACCGATTTCCTGACGCCGAAATCGACGGCGAGCCGGGCGCTGCGCGATGCGGTGCTGGAACTGGCGCATGACCATGCCTTCGCCCGCCCCTTCGTGAACTCCGGCCGGCTGTCGACGCCGGTGAGCTATCCCGCAAGCCGGCTCTCGACCCAGGACGAGGACGACTGGCGAGGCGGCGTGCCCCCCGGCAGCCCGATGCTGGACGCCCCCCACGGCGACGGCTGGCTGCTAGATCAGCTGGGCGACGACTTTGTACTCCTGACCCGCGGCTGGCGGGGCGACGTACTGGCCGGGCTGCGGGTCGTGCCCGTCACCGGGATGGCCGCCGACCGCCTGTCGCTTGAGGAGGGAGCCGCCTGCCTGGTGCGTCCCGACCAGTATGTCGCGGCCCGCTGGAAACGGCCGGATGCGACGAAGATCGCAGCAGCACTCGCCCGCGCCATGGGTCGCGCGGCAGACATGGGACGAGAGACATGGCGCAACTGATCACCGCCCCCAACCTGTCCAACCCGGACGACATCTACGAACGGCTCGTGCGTCTGCACGATGGCTTGAGCGAGGCTGAAAGCCTGAAGACCTGGTCCCGCCTGGTCCTGGCGCTCATCAACCATATCGGCGATCCCGAGGTCATCGGCGAGGCCATTGCCATCAGCCGGCAGACTGGCCCTCAAAGCCGCCAGTCGTGAGGCCGACGCTTCCGCCCCAAGCGGCGTACCGGCACCTGCGACCCATGGAGCCGGCGTCTGCGCCGGGCAAGGTTCGTTTCACGCCGATGTCATTGGCGCCGTGGCACGTGATCGCGAAAGCGGCAACGCCGGCAGCCAGCGCGCAGGATGTGATCGCACGTACCGCATTGCCGTGCCCGTCGTGCCGTTGGCGGGCCCCTCCTCATGTAGCTCGCTTGAGGCCGTCTATCCCTCTTGCTGATCGAGCCAGGCGAGGACCGCCGCCTCGTCGCGTGCCAACCCCGCGGGTGTGCGGCCGAGCCCGGCGCGCGCATTCGCGAGTTCCTCGGCGAGCCGGCCGTCCTCCCACGCGCTGATCAGCCCGGGATGGATGTAGCAGCGCCGGCAGATCGCCCGCGTGTTGCCGAGCTGGGCGGCCACGGCGTCGATCACCTCGTTGAGGCTCCGCACCCTTTCACGTTTCGTTTCCGGCAGCGGCATCCTGGAGAGGAGGCGCGCAGCCAGCACCGTACCGCCCCATGTGCGGAATTGCTTGGAGCTGAAGGGCTCGCCGCCGCTCGCGGCGCGGATGTAGTCGTTCACGTCCTGGGAGGCGACCGGGCGGCGGCTGCCGTCCTCGTCGCGATACTGGAAGAGATGCTGCCCCGGCAGATCCTGGACGCTGCGGATCACCTTGGCGATGCGCCGGTCCTCGATCCGAAGGTTCCATTCCTTGCCGGACTTGCCGCGGAAGGCGAAGCGCAGCGACGCGCCGCGCACCGCGACATGGCGGGCCCGCAGCGTGGTCAGGCCGAAACTCTTGTTCTGGCGCCGGTAGGTCTCGTTGCCGATCCTGATCATGGCGCGGTCGAGCAGCCATACGACCGCGGCCAGCACCCGCTCGCGCGGCACCCCCTTCAGCGCGAGGTCGCGCCGCACCCGCCGGCGCATCCGCGGCAGGGCGCGGGCGAAGGCGGCGAGCGTCGCGTATTTCACCTCGTCGCGGCAGGCGGTCCAGAGCGGATGATAGCGATATTGCTTGCGGCCGCGCTGGTCCCGCCCCGTCGCCTGGATATGGCCGCGGCCCGTCGGGGCGATCCACACGTCGGTCCATGCGGGCGGAATGGCGAGGCTACGGATGCGCGCCATCGTCGCCTCGTCCTCGACACGCCGGCCGGCGGCATCGACATAGAAGAAGCCGCGCCCGGCGCGCCTGCGCCGGATGCCCGGCTCCCCGTCGTTGATGTAGAGAAGATCGGCGGCCTCCGCGCTGGCGGGCGGATCGGGCGGGAGGACGGAAGCCGTTTGCGCATGGGCGAGCATGGCGTCTCACGAAAGCGCCGGCCGCGAGCCGGCCGGCGCAGGACGGCGGGCTGCCGATCCGGAAAGTGTCAGAAGGTCGTGTTCACGCCCGTGTCCGGGCCCGTCGCTCTGGCATTCACCCTCAGATTGTTCTGGACATGGGTGACGCCCGACACGTCCTCGGCGATATCCTCGGCCCGCCGCTTGTCGTAACGGCTGTAGACCTCGCCGGAGAGGGTCACCTCATGCGATTCGACGCTCACCTCGATGCCCGATGCATCGAGCGAGGGGTCGTCGCTCAAGCGGTCGCTCACATCCTCCTTGATGCGCTCGTCCGAGCGGGTGTAGCCTTTCGGGCCGTGACCGCGGTACTGGTCCTGCCGCCGGCGCCTCTCGGCCTCCTCGTCGCCGAACCAGGACGAGATCTCGTCGCTCGCCTTGTCCCAGAAGTCGCGCTCCTCGGGCCGGCGAGCGCGATAGTCGCGCGCGTAGTGTTCCCATCCGCCGTAGGGCTGGCGCTGGCGGCGCCCGCCGGTGCCGTAGGTGCCCTCATAGAGGGCCGAATAGCGCCCGGCCCCGGTCGGGGCGAGGTCATAGCGCGGGTCGCGGCGCGGCCACTCGTTGTAGCCACGGCCGTAGCGGCGCTCGTAATAGTCCTCGTAGGGGTTGTTGCGGCGCACCTGCCGCGCCCATTCATCCTCGCTCATCGGCCCGTAGTCACGGTCGCGATAGCGCAGGTCGTCGGTTTCGAAATACTCCCGGTCGTCGCCGTACCAGGGGGATCGTTCTCTCGGCATTGTCCGTACCCTTCTTGGTCTCCTTGAGGTCCGGCACAGCCCGCTCTGCACGCTGTCGCGGGCCGCCACCGTGAATGCCCCCGAACCTTGACGGGGCCGGAAAGGTTCCGAAGCCCAGAGAGCCTGCCGCCGGGCGACCCACAGAAATTTTCATGCGATTTTTAGTCGCGGAGCGGAACAATGCCCGTCATCGATCGTTGGTTGACGTCCAGCCGGCGGTGGTGCGTCGCCCCCATCCCCTTCCCCTGGTCTGCGATGTAGCGGACGCCGGCTGGGCCCCTTTTTCCGGCGCCTGCTGTCTCGAAGTACGGCGGTGCCGGCCTGAAGCGACACCCAATCACGCCCCGCCCACGGCCTGTCGCGGCTCCTCACCCGAGGGCCGCGACAGCATGATGAAGACGACCGCCGCGTCCGCGATCCCGGCCGCGACGATGATGGCGCGGCGGCTGTGCGGCTGCGGCGTCAACGTGCGACTCTCCGAGTGCACTTCCGCAGCCGTGGTGGGCGTTCGAGCCGCTTCGTCGTCGGTGCCGAGCGGCGCGGCTGCGGGGTCGGGAAAGGGTACCTTGTCCCCTGTCTTGCCGAGGTCGATGTCGCGCCGCAGACGCTCCACGGTCCCGGCGCTTCGGGCGGCAGCACCTGCGTCGGTCGTGCCCGTTTCATGGGACTCACCTTGCTTGCGGGCCGTTGCGAAAGGGCGCCCGGAGACGCGCGCGTGCCCCCCAACCACTCCCCAAGCGGACTGTCCCCGGCCCGATGACGCGGCCCGGACCTTCTCAGCCCTCCTCGGCACCCACCTTCCCGAGCATGGTCTTCGTGATCGCCTGGCGCCCCTCGGCTTCACCCGCCCAGGGATCCGGCATCGACAGGCGTTTCTCCATGTCGGCAATGGTGAAGGCCTGGGCGGTGTCGATGGTCCGCAACTCGTCCCAGCCCACAGGGGTCGCGACCGGCGCGTTCTTCTTCGCCCGCGTCGAATAGGGCGCGATGGCAGTGGAGCCGCGCTCGTTGCGCAGCCAGTCGACGAAGATGCGGCCGGCCCGCTTGGCCTTCGCGGCCTGGGCGACATAACGGTCCGGATTTTCCCCGGCGATGAGTCGGGCGAAGCCGCGGGCGAAGGCCTTGACCATCGGCCAATCCGCCCGGCGCACGAGGGGGGCGATGACATGGATGCCCTTGCCGCCGGTCAGCAGCGGCACGGTCTGAAGGCCGAGCGTCGCGAGCCGCTCGCGCAGGTCGAAGGCGGCGGCGCGCACGGCGGCGAAGTCGAGCCCCTCGTCGGGATCGAGATCGAAAACCAGCCGGTCCGGCTGGTCGAGGCGATCGATGCGCGAGCCCCAGATGTGATATTCGAGCGTCCCCATCTGCACGCCGGCGACGAGACCCGCGAGGTCGTCGACATAGAGATAGACGCCGCGCTCGCCGTCGCTCTCGGTGATCTCGCGGCGCTTGAGCTCGCGGGCCACGGTCTTGTTGCCGTGCTTCTGGAAGAAGCACTGTGTGCCGGCCCCCTCGGGGCAGCGCACGAGGCTGAGAAGACGTTCCGAGACGAAGGGCAGGATCCGCCCGGCCACGCGCTCGTAATGGGCCGCCAGATCGGCCTTCGTCACGCCCTGCTCGGCGAAGAGCACCTTGTCCGGGTTGGACAGCCTGATGCCGGCGATGACATCCCGCGCTTCGTGCTCCTGCATGGCCGTCCCCCTGGGTGTCTCCAACACCACCTCGCGCGCCGGCTTGTCCTCGCGGATGCCCTTCAGAACGCCGTGGCGGACGGCGCCTTCGCGCGTGAATTCAGTAAAGCCGACTTCGACGACGATGTCCGGCCGCACGAAGCGAGCCCGTCGAGCGATATCGCGCGGCAGCTCGGCGAAGGGCGAGGTCTTGCGGCCGCGGCTGGCGAGGAGCTGCTCCAGCCGCGCCAGATGGTCGCCCTCGAAGGCCCCCACCCGTCCTTTGTAGACGAGCTTGCCTCCCTCGTTGACGCCGATCAGCAGCGAGGCGACGGTGCGGCCCTTCTTGTCGCTCGGCCTGTAGCCGCCGATGACGAACTCCTGGCGCGCTCCGCATTTCACCTTCAGCCAGCTGCGCCCGCGGCCGGAGCGGTAGGCGTCCTCCGCCCGCTTGGCGACGATCCCCTCGTGCCCGGCCGCGCACAGCCGCCGGTTCACCTCGGGCGCATTGCCGACGACATGCGTCGAATAGATGAGCGGCGGCCCGGCCTCGCCGAGGAGCTGCTGCAGCAGGTCCTTGCGCTCGGTGAGGGGACGCCCGCGAACGTCCTCGCCGTCGAGCCACAGAAGGTCGAAGGCGAAGAACGTCAGTCCTCTCCCACCCTCCTGCAGCGCCGCCTGCAGGGTGGAAAAGTCGGTCTTGCCCTTCTCGTCGAAGGCGACGATCTCGCCATCGATCAGGGTGCCCGACGTGTCGAGACGGCCGGCCGCCTGCGCGACCTCGGGGAAGCGATCGGTCCAGTCCTTGCCGTTGCGGGTATAGACGCGGCAGGTGCCGCCGCCGATGGCGACCAGGGCGCGGTAGCCGTCGTATTTCATCTCCGACAGCCATTGCCCGCCCTCGGGCGCGGCGTCGACCAGCGTGGCGAGCTGCGGCTCCACCCAGCGCGGCAGCGCATGCCCGCCCCGGCCGCCCTTGCCGGCCTTTTTCTCCGCAGCCTTCGCCGCCGGCCGCCGGGCGCGTCGCTCCGGCGCCACATCCTCGGGGGCGATCGTGCGCCCCCCAGCGGCGATTTCCTCCATCGTGCGCCCGGAGGCGACGCTGCGGGTATGGCGCGCCAGGATGTCCGGCGGGCGGCGCCGGCCGGAGGTTTCCTCCTGATGCTTGATCAGCAGCCAGTTCTCGCGCTTGTCGCCCGGCTTCGGCGCCATGCGCACGAGGGCCCATTCGCCCGACAGCCGCTCGCCGTGAAGGCGAAAGGTCAGCTTGCCGCGGCGCAGGCCCTCGTCAGGGTCGCCGACAGGCTCCCAGGTGCCGCGGTCCCACAGCATGACCGTGCCGCCGCCGTACTGGCCCTTGGGAATGATGCCCTCGAAGTCGCCATAGGCGAGCGGATGGTCCTCGGTCCGCACCGCGAGCCGCTTGTCGGCAGGGTCGAGGCTCGGGCCGCGCGTCACCGCCCAGCTCTTCAGAACACCCTGCCATTCGAGGCGGAAATCGTAGTGGAGGCGCGTCGCGGCATGTTTCTGCACGACGAAGAGCAGCCCCTCGCCGGTGCGGGCCTCGGCCGTGACGTCGGGTTCGGCTGTCCTGGTGAAATCCCGCCGCTCCCGGTATTCCCTGAGCAGATGCCGCACCTCGGCCATGGGCCCCTCACGCCGACTTCTTGCGCCGCGAGGCCGGGGCCGCCTTCCCGGCCGGCTTCTTCTGCGCCGGCCGCTTCTTCGGCGACGACGGCTGCGTGCCGGATTTCTCGAGGCTCTCCTTGAGGGCCGACATCAGGTCGACGACATTGCCGCCGCGCGGCCGGGCCTCCTCCTCGGCCCTCACGCGCTTCGGCTTGCGCCCCTTGACCTTCTCGTCGATCAGGGTCCGGATGGCCTCGGCATAGCGGTCCTCGAAGGCGCTCGCGTCGAAGGGGCCGCTCTTGCGGTCAATCAACTGCTTGGCGACCTCGAGCAGGTCCTTCTCGGCGGCCTTGCGCGAGATCGAGGAGAAGAAGGCGTCGGTCTTGCGAATCTCTTCCTCGTAGTGGAGCGTCTCCGCCAAAAGGCCGCTGCCGCACGGCCGCACGGCGACGAGATATTCCCGGCCGCGCATGGCGAGCTGGCCGAGCCCCGCCTTGCGCGTCTCCGCGAGCGCGTCACGCACCACCCGGAAGGCGTCTTCCGCCAGTTCGTCGGTGGGGGCGAGGAAATACGGACGGTCGAAGTAGAGCGGAGGGATCTCGCAGACATCAACGAAATGCACGAGCTCGAGCGTCTTCTTCGTCTCGAGCCTGATGGCGTCGATCTCATCCGGATCGATCAGCACATATTCGTCGTCCTCGACCTCGTAGCCCTTCCAGACATCGTCGTTCTTCACCGGTCCGACGCCGGGCACGACTTTCTGGTACTGCACGCGCTTGCCCGAGGGCTTGTGTATCTGGCGGAAGGAGATGCGCGCCGACGTGTTCGTCGCCGAATACATCTCCACCGGAATGGAGACGAGCGACAAACGCAGCTGGCCCTTCCAGACCGGGCGCTCGGCCATGGCCTGCTCCTCGGCTGATCCCTGCTAAATGGTCCTTTCCCTCAACGACTTCGCGGCGCGGATGTTCCTTCTCCCGCCCCTTCGGCGCCGGCTACGAGACGGGCGAGACGCTACGGGCGCAGCGATCGCCGGCCGGCGGCCAGTCGACACGGATGACCGGCGCAGCCACGGCTCGCTCGGGACGGATACAGGCGACTGCCTCATAGCCTGCGCCCGTCCCGCAACCGAGGCTGGAACAGGCCGCCGCGTCGACGGTTAGGGCCGCGAGCTTCTCCGCGCCGACACGCGCCGCCGCCACGATCGTGAAGGAAGCGAAGCATGCCAATGCATCATACCTTCGTCTGCCTGTCCCGGAGATCCGCCCCCGCGAGATGGGCCCATCCCCGCCCGGGCTCGGCCTCCGCACCCCAGTCGCCCACTCCGATTCCCCGCCCACTGCCCATCCGCCTGTGGAGGAGCCGAAGCCCCATAGCCTGCTGGGCGGCGGGCTTGGTCGCAATTCCGACGAAACGGACGGTCCGGCCCTCTGGCACCGGGCGATCCGCCGATCCAGAACCCGCGGCGCGCCTTCTCCTGATACCAGCCGACAGATCGGAACACCTTGAAATCTCTGTCAAATGGTGATGTTTCGCTTGCAATCGCGACGGCAAGGGGCGAGGCTCATGTGATTAACAATTGTTAGGGCCGTCATGGGCGAGAATATCGGCAAGCACATGAAGGAACCGACTGCCTCGGCGACGTGCGCGAGAGACATCCGGTTGCTGCTCGACGAAATCGAGCGCGAACCGGTGCCCGAGCGACTGCTCGTGCTTGCCCTCGAGCTCCAGGAGGCTCTGACGAGGCAGCGGCGCGAGAAGGACCAGGGTTGACGAGGTTACGGCGGTGTCGACTGCCGTCAGGGCGGCCAAGACAGCGGCCGTTCGGTCGCGTCGTGCCGTTGACCGCGCCTTGAAGAGATAACGCCGCTCCAGCGGGTCGGTGATGACGAAGCTGGCGCTGCGCAACACGGCTTCGACCGCAGCCGGTTCGTCATGAACCAGTTCCCCGGATCGATCGTATAGCGCGGCGACGACCGGCTCGCCTTGCCCCGCCGGCCCAACCCGCCCCCAGCCCGAGACCAGCGCCTCGGCGGCATCGATTTTTCCCCGAGATCGCGGAACTATCGGACGGGGCGAACATTGTCCCAAGAGGACGGGCCGGAGGGGCGGCTCGGATGCCAGCACACGATTCTGCGGAGGCAATCGCCATGCAGCCTGACCGAAGGCTCGAGAAAGGACACGCCTCGCACCAACAATCTAGCTCCGAGATCGTCGCGCTCATTCCTGCCTTGCGTGCCTTCGCGCGCACGTTCTGCCGCAACACCAGCGATGCTGACGACCTCGTACAGGAGACTTTGACCAAGGCTCTCGCCAAGATCGAGCAGTTCGAAGCCGGCACCAGCCTGAAATCGTGGCTGTTCACCATCATGCGCAACACGTTCTACACGCAGGCGAAGCTTGCCCGACGGGAGGCCCCGGGGGTGAGCGACTGCGCGTCGACGCGCCTGCGCGTCGACGCGACGCAGGAATGGTCGACCCGCGGGCGCGAGCTTTATGAAGCCATCCAGCGCCTGCCGCCCCAGCACCGCGAGATCATCGTGCTCGTGGGCGTTCTCGGCATGAGCTACGAAGAAGCGGGCGAGATCTGCGGCTGTGCCCTCGGCACGGTGAAGAGCCGACTCAGCCGTGCGCGGCTGCGGCTGCTGGAAGAGCTCGACGAGCAGTCGGCCTCGAGCTGCATCGAGCGGACCGAGACTTTTCCGACAGCGTCCCTGCCCAAATCCGTTCCACGGTGACCGGCACCCCATCTCACGGCTCGACATAGCTGGTCACGGACAAGTCCACCGTCACGCCGCTGCGCGGATCCCGTTCGAAGACGAAGGCGCCGCGCCGCTGCGACCGCTGCGGCAGGTAGTCGAAGCGCAGCTCCCTCGCCTCGTCCGGACCCACGTCCTGGTGCAGCACCGCGCGCAGCCTCACGTCCGATGCGGTGACGTCTCCCTCGTTAGTTACCACCACCTGCATCTGATAGACGTTGCCGATCTGCTCGACGTTCTCCACCATGATCGCGAAGCGCGGCGGCTGCCCGTCCACCCAGGCGCCGAGACCGAAGAGATAGCCCAGCAGCACGACGACAAAGAAGAAAGCGACGCCGCCGACGACCCATTCGAGCGCCTTCTCGTAGCTCGCGGTAGCGCCGGCCTTGCCCTTTCCGTTCGTCCGCATCAGCCTGCCCTCCTAAAGGATGAGCCGGGCAGCCGCGGCGCCGGCGGAAGAGGGAAAGCCGAGCACGATCGTCGCGGTGATGACCTGTTCGAGCGAGGTGTCGTCGGTGCGGCCGAAGGTCCACAGGATGTACAGGCTGACCAACATGGCGAGCATGTAGCCTGGCAGCGTGAAACGGACAAAGGCGCTCCACCAGGGCGTCTGCGGTGTGAGCTCGGTGCCGCCCCTGAAGCCCACGGCGAAGATGAAGCCATGCATGACGAACAGCGAGAGCAGGACAAGCGCCACCGCGTGCCAGGGCGTCATCCGGTAGGAAATGACGATCATCTCCTCCGTCGGGGCCACGTTGAAGCCCAGGAACAGGGCACCCACCGCCATGAGGAACATCTCGCCCCAGTAACTCTCTTGCCGGTCTTCCTCCCCCCGCCTCTCGGAGCCGAACTGGCTGCGCGCTAGGAGCGCCCCGATGCTCGCGGGCGCCACCTGGATGGCGATCTTGCCGGCGATCTCATGAACGGACATGCCCGGGCCGATGGCGCCGAACACAACGAGGGCGACGGCGCTCGTCACCATGCCGATGCCGAGCGCAAAGAGGGCATCGGCCACATCCTCGCGCCAGGCGCGGGTCGTCTCGAAGCCGATCCGCCGCGACAGGAGGATGAGCAGCGGCAGGCAGACGACCAGCAGGAGAGCGAGGCGCAGCCGGTCCATGGCAAAGCCGAGCCACCACATCTCCATCGTCATGAGCATTGGCAGGGAGAAGATCAACGCGCCGCCGAGCGCGCGGCCCGTGTCGCGCAGCGCCTTGCTGCGTGCGGGTGCACTCGTTGCACGGTCAAGGCCGACTGTTCCCATCGGTGCATCACCTCGGGCGAGGCCGGCCCGGCCGGATCCGAACCTGCTCGCAGCGATACAACGCGCTGGTGCGCCTTTGGTTCGGATCGCCCGTGAAGCGGCCTTTTGCCGGCGCTCTGCGGCCTGCACGGCGCCATCTCGACGCGGAATGATGACCGCGGCCGGCCACGAGGCCGCGGCCTTACGGGCGCGTCAGATCTCGATGAGTCCCTTGATGACGCCGGCCTCCGGCTTCGACCAGGCCGGCACCAGCTGCGGCGCCTCGTCGAGGCTGCCTCGGTGGCTTGCGAGGGCGCGGGTCGGCACCTTGCCCGCGCGCATGGTCGCAAGCACCGTCTCGAAGTCCTCCCGCGTCGCGTTGCGGCTGCCGAGCAGCGTCGTCTCGCGCTTGTGGAACGCGGGATCGTTGAAGGTGATGTCGGCATTGACGATGGAGAGCAGCACATAGCTGCCTCCGTGTCCGACGAGGGAAAAGCCCTTCATCATCGCCGCGGGGCTGCCGGTCGCGTCGAAGACGACGTCGAAGAAGTCGCCGTCCGTCGCGGCATTGAGACGCTCGTCGAGATCCGCCGACACCTCGTAGACGCTGTCGACGCCGATCTCGTCGGCACAGAAGGCGAGCCGCCGGGCATTCATGTCGATCACCGACACGTCGGCGCCGCGCGCCTTGGCGAAGATCGCCGCCGCGATGCCGATGGGGCCGGCGCCGACCACGGCCACGCGGCTCTGCGCACCGGCGCCGGAGCGGCGCACCCCATGGGCGCCGATGGCGAGGAACTCGACCATCGCCGCCTCGTCGAGCCCGAGTCCGCCGGCGGGGACGACATTGCGCACCGGCACGGCGATGTGGTCGCAGGCGCCGCCGTCGCGGTGCACGCCGAGCACCTCGAGCCGCTGGCAACAGTTGGTGCGCCCCAGGCGGCAGGCCCGGCACGCGCCGCAATAAAGATAGGGTTTGATGGAGACGATCTCGCCGGCCCGGAGCGCGCTGCCCTCCGGCGCCGTCACGATCTCGCCGGAGAGCTCGTGGCCGATCACGCGCGGATAGCTGAAATAGGGCTGGTTGCCGTGAAAGATATGATAGTCGGTGCCGCAGATGCCCACCCGGCGGATGCGCACCAGCGCCTCGCCTTCGCCGGCAACCGGCTCGTCCCGCTCGATGATGCTGAGCTTTCCGGGCTCGTCACAACGCAACGCTCTCATCGACGCCTCCTCCCTCTCCGCTGTCGATAACGCAGCAGGCCGCCGCGGTCGAGGCCGACCGATGGCATGATCGTTCAGGCGGCCCGCAGTTGCGACAGGAGACGAGCTGCCTCTCCCCTGAAGCCGTCCGCACGGGCGAGAAGCGCGCGCGAGGCCTCGGCGACCTCCTGCGCCAGGCGCCCGGCCGTCGCGGCATCGGCCACCAGTTGCGATAGCTCGTCTTTCGCCCGGTGCACGCCTTCGCTGGCGCGGCCCGTGTGGGTGCCGATCTCAGCCGCGCCGGCGCTCTGCTGCTCGACGGCGGAGAAGATCGAGGCGGAGGCCGTGTTGACCCCGTCGATACAGGCGCTCACCGCCCCGATGTCGTCGACGGCGCGACCGACGACGGCCTGGATATCGCGGATGTGGCCGGCGATATCGTCCGTCGCACGCGCCGTCTGCTGGGCGAGCTGCTTGACCTCGGCCGCCACGACGGCGAAGCCACGCCCCGCTTCGCCGGCCCGCGCTGCCTCGATGGTGGCGTTGAGCGCGAGCAGGTTGGTCTGCTTGGCGACCGCCTCGATGACGCCGAGGATCTCGCCGATGCGCCGGGCGGCCTCCGACAGGGCGCCGACCGTCTCGCTCGTGCGCCCGGCCTGCCCGCTCGCCTCGCTGGCCGATTGGGCGGCTTCGCCCGCGCGCCGTGTCACCTCCGCGATCGCCTGCCGCAGGATATCGGCCGCCTCGTTGACCGCGGAAGCACCCGCGCCGGCGTCCTCGACCACCGCCGCCACCTGATGGGAGCGCTGGCTCGTCTGCCCGGCTGCGGCAACGAGCCTCTCGGCCGCAGCCGCCACGTCGCTTGAGGCGAGTGACACAGCTTCGGCCAGACCTGAAGCCATAGTTTCAAATTCCGCTGCAAGTGTCTCGCACTGCGTCATTTCCACGCTCTTCCGGCGCGCTTCCATGGCAGCCATGCACTGGTCGAGATCGAACATCGCGGCCTTGATCAGCGCGTCGAGCGCCAGGTCGAGATTGGCGCCGAGACTATTGTGGCCCCAGATATGCCGGGAGCGCAGGATCGCCCGGGTAACAGAGCGGGTCAGGGCGCTCGTGGTACGGGCATAGCCGGCAAGACAGAGGCGCGGACACAGGCCGAGGCTGGCATACATCTCCGCCACCGCTCCAACCGACTGGCGATAGCCGTCGTCGAAGCGGGCATCGCAGACGCGCAACCAGTGCGCGATGAGGACGGTGCGGATGTTGCGGCGCACGTCCTTGCGCGTGAAGAGCTCACCCGCCACGCCGCTGGTGCCGAGATGATCGACGAGCGCGTCGAGAATCGCCGGCAGTTCCTCCGCCACCACGGGCTTCAGTTGCCGCAGCCGCTCCCGGTCCTTGCGGTCGAAACCGACGAAGGCAAGTTCGTCCTCCAGCCGTTGGCGGGCCGCCTGCCCGGCCGTGCGCTTCGATGCCCGTTCCACGTCCATGCTCAGACGTCTCGTCCCAAGCTTTGCCGGTGAGCCGACCCGCCTCCGGCAAGCACGCCACAAGAACCCGCCGGCCGGACGCCGACGGGAGTGAAGCCGCATCGGAGACGAAATTGCGGGGCGAGGCTTGCCCGGAGCCTGCCGGGCAGGCGCAACGGTGCCTTCAGGCGAGCGTTTCGAGCAGGCGCTGCATCAACTGCCCGCGCGGTGCGAGCGAGGAAATGAGGCCGTATTCGTCGAGCGTATGCGCCCCCTCGCCGTCGATGCCGAGGCCGTCAAGGGTCGGCACGCCGAGCGCCGCCGTGAAATTGCCGTCGCTGCCGCCGCCGGTCATGGGCGAATCGGCGAGCTCGAAACCGATGTCGGCGGCGAGATGCTGCGCATGGGCGAGCAGCCGGCCGATCTCGTCGGTCTTCACATAGGCCGGGCGGTTCATGCCACCCGTGATCGTCAGCTTCACGTCCGGATCGTATGGCTTGAGGGCGAGGATCTTTTCGCTCGCCGATACACCGTCGGCATCCTCGATCACCCTGAGGTCGACGGAGAAATAGGTGAAGTGCGGGATGACGTTGGCCGCCGTGCCGCCGGAGATGAGGCCGACGGTGGTGGTGATGCCGCGCGCGTAATCGGTCATCGCCTCGATGTCGAGGATCTGCCGCGCCGCCTCGCGGATGGCGCTGCGGCCGAGCTGGTGGCTCGTGCCGGAATGGGCCGGCCGCCCCTCGATGCGCACGTCGAAGCGCCCCACCCCCTTGCGGGCGGTAACGATCTTGCCGCCGTCGCGCGCCGGCTCCGTCACCAGCGCATAGGAGGCCCGGCGGGCCTCATCCTCGATGATCTCGCGCGTCGTGGGGCTGCCTATTTCTTCGTCGGGCGTGAACAGGAAGGTGATCGGCAGCAGTGCCGATCCCGCCGCGGCCACACGCTTGAAGGCCTCAAGGGCGAGATAGGCGCCGCCCTTCATGTCATAGATGCCCGGCCCGTAGAGCTTGTCCTCGTCGCGCCGCAGCGGCAGCGGCCCGTCGATGGTCCCCATGGGATGCACGGTGTCGACATGAGACATGATGAGGATGCCCTTGGCATCCGTGCGCGGGCCAGCGCGCATGACGAGTGTGTCGCCGAGCCCCTGCTTGCCGGGCAGCCGCTCCACCGCGATCGGCAGCCCCCGCGCCTCCGCGGCTACGATGTCGATCATGCGGTTGACGGCCGCCGCATCGCGGGTCGGACTTTCCTCCAGCACCCAGCGCGACAGGCCCGCTACCATCGCATCCGTATCGTACTCGCTCGCCATCGCCGCCCGGTCCTTCGTCTCTCACGCAGTTCGGGCGACGTCGGCGGATGCCTGCGTCGCCCGAGCATCGGTGAAACCCTTGCTATCAGAAGGGGATATCGTCGTCGAGATCGCCAGAGTAGCCGCCTGTGCTGCCCGAGGCGGCCGGCTTGCGCTCCATCGGCGAGGCGCGGCCGAAATCCGAGCCGCGCGAGCCGCCGAAGCCGCCGCCGTCTTCACCCATCTCGCCGCCGCCGCCGCGGCTGTCGAGAATGGTCAGTTCGCCGCGGAACGGGCGCAGCACAACCTCGGTGAAATAGCGTTCCCCGCCCGAGGCATCGGTCGCCTTGCGGGTTTCGAGCTGACCTTCGATATAGACCTTCGAGCCCTTCTTGAGATACTGCTCGGCCACGCGCAGCAGGTTCTCGTTGAAGATGACGACCGTGTGCCATTCGGTTTTCTCGCGCCGCTCGCCGCTCGTCTTGTCCCGCCACGTCTCTGAGGTCGCGATGCGCAGGTTGCAGACGCGGTTGCCGTTCTGGAACGTGCGCACTTCCGGGTCGCGTCCCAGATTGCCGATGAGGATCACCTTGTTGACGCTGCCCGCCATACCTCCACCTCCGCTCGTTTCGACACCGACCTTAAACCAGAGCCGCCCCGGCGCCTGATAGCGGCGGGCGGACGGGATGACGGCTTGTCCACAGTTGCATGTCTCATCGTTCTTGCTATGTTCTTATCGCTCCGACTCGCAATGTGCAAGCCGCCCTTTGCAACGGCGTGCCGAGCAACGCGGGCAGGAATGCCGGCCGCGCCTGCCGGCGGCGACCCGGTTCCAGTGGGCAATCGCCGTGAGGCGCATTATATCGGGTTCGCTTGCGGGCCCGATTGCCGTTTCGGAAGGGATGCGGCCGTGCATGCCCTGCAGGACGGCGTTTCCTGGGTTCTCAGGAACCCGCATGTGGTGCGGTGACTGCTCTTCTTCTGCAGCGTCGAGTCTTCGGCGCGGCTCAGCCGGTTTGTGATCCATGGCTCCCATCGACGATCTCTTCGACCATGCCGCCGAGGCGGCCGCCACCCGCACCATCACCATCCGTGGTGCGCGCGAGCACAATCTCAAGAACGTCGACCTCACCATCCCGCGCGACAAGCTCGTCGTCTTCACGGGCCTGTCCGGCTCCGGCAAGTCGTCGCTCGCCTTCGACACCATCTATGCCGAAGGTCAGCGCCGCTATGTCGAGTCGCTCTCCGCCTACGCCCGTCAGTTCCTGGAGATGATGCAGAAGCCGGACGTCGACCAGATCGACGGGCTCTCCCCCGCCATCTCCATCGAGCAGAAGACCACCTCGAAGAACCCGCGCTCCACCGTCGGCACGGTCACGGAGATCTACGACTACATGCGCCTCCTGTGGGCACGCGCGGGCATACCCTATTCGCCGGCCACCGGCCTGCCGATCGAGAGCCAGACGGTCAGCCAGATGGTCGACCGCGTGCTCGCCCTGCCGGAGAAGAGCCGTCTCTATCTCCTCGCCCCCGTGGTGCGGGGTCGCAAGGGCGAGTACCGCAAGGAGCTCGCCGATTTCATGAAGCGCGGCTTCCAGCGCGTGAAGATCGACGGTCAGTTCTACGAGATCGCCGAGGCCCCAGCGCTCGACAAGAAGCTCAAGCACGACATCGACGTGGTGGTCGACCGCCTCGTCGTGCGGCCCGACATCGCCGCGCGCCTGTCGGAATCGCTTGAGACGGCGCTCGAGCTCGCCGACGGCATCGCCGTGATGGAATTCGCGGACGAGAAGGACGACAAGGGCGAGGCGCGGCGCCTCGTCTTCTCCTCGCGTTTCGCCTGCCCTGTCTCGGGCTTCACCATCCCCGAGATCGAGCCGCGCCTTTTCTCCTTCAACAATCCCTTCGGCGCCTGCCCGGTCTGCGGTGGCCTCGGCCACGAGATGCAGATCGACCCCGACCTCGTGGTGCCGGACGGGCGGCTGACCCTGCGCGGCGGCGCCATCGCACCCTGGGCGAAGTCCACCTCGCCCTATTACGGCCAGACGCTCGAGGCGCTGGGGAGGCACTTCGACTTCCCGGTCTCGAAGCCGTGGGACGAGTTGCCCGAGAAGGCGCGCGACATCATCCTCTACGGCACCGGCGACGAGGCCGTGCGCTTCGCCTATGACGACGGCCTGCGCTCCTACGAGGTGAAGAAGCCCTTCGAGGGCGTCGTCAACAACCTGCAGCGCCGCTGGAAGGAGACCGAGAGCGACTGGGCCCGCGAAGAGATCGGCCGGTTCATGTCGGAGACGCCCTGCGGCGCCTGCGGCGGCCACCGCCTCAAGCCCGAGGCGCTGGCGGTGAAGATCGACGGCCGGCACATCGGCGAGGTGGCGCAGATGTCGGTCGCCGAGGCGCGGGGATGGTTCGAGATCCTGCCCGACCGGCTAAGCGACAAGCAGAACGAGATCGCCGGGCGCATCCTCAAGGAGATCCGCGAGCGCCTCACCTTCCTGCTCGACGTCGGGCTCGACTACCTCACCCTCTCGCGCGGCTCGGGCTCGCTGTCGGGCGGCGAGAGCCAGCGCATCCGCCTCGCCTCGCAGATCGGCTCCGGCCTCACGGGCGTGCTCTACGTGCTGGACGAGCCGTCCATCGGCCTGCACCAGCGCGACAACGAGCGCCTGCTCGGCACGCTGCGCCGCCTGCGCGACCTCGGCAATTCGGTCATCGTCGTGGAGCACGACGAGGACGCGATCCTGACGGCGGATCATGTCGTCGACGTCGGCCCCGGCGCCGGCATCCATGGCGGCGAGATCGTCGCCCAGGGCAAGCCCGAGGACATCATCACCGATCCGAATTCGCTGACCGGGCAATATCTGAGCGGGCGTCTCTCGGTGCCCGTGCCGCCGAAGCGGCGCAAGCCGCAGAAGAGCCGCATGCTCAAGCTCGCCGGCGCCCGCGGCAACAACCTCAAGAACGTCACGGCCAACGTGCCGCTCGGCCTCTTCACCTGCGTCACGGGCGTGTCCGGCGGCGGCAAGTCGACCCTCGTCATCGACACGCTCTACAAGGCGGTGGCGCGGCGCCTCAACGGCGCCATCGAGCATCCCGCCCCCTTCGATGCGATCGAGGGGCTGGAGCATCTCGACAAGGTCATCGACATCGACCAGTCGCCGATCGGCCGCACGCCGCGCTCGAACCCGGCGACCTATACCGGCGCCTTCACGCCGATCCGCGAATGGTTCGCAGGCCTGCCGGAGGCGAAGGCCCGCGGCTACCAGCCGGGGCGCTTCTCCTTCAACGTCAAGGGCGGCCGCTGCGAAGCGTGCCAGGGCGACGGTGTCATCAAGATCGAGATGCACTTCCTGCCCGACGTCTACGTGACCTGCGACGTCTGCAAGGGCAAGCGCTACGACCGCGAGACGCTGGAGGTGAAGTACCGCGAGAAGTCCATCGCCGACGTGCTCGACATGACGGTCGAGGAGGCGAAGGAGCTGTTCAAGGCGGTGCCCGCCATCCGTGACAAGATGGAGACGCTGGCGCGCGTCGGGCTCGACTACGTGAAGGTCGGCCAGCAGGCGACGACCCTGTCGGGCGGCGAGGCCCAGCGCGTCAAGCTGTCGAAGGAATTGTCGAAACGCGCCACGGGCCGCACGCTCTACATCCTCGACGAGCCGACGACGGGCCTGCATTTCCACGACGTCGCCAAGCTGCTCGAGGTGCTGCACGAGCTCGTCGACCAGGGCAACACCGTCGTCGTCATCGAACACAATCTCGAGGTCATCAAGACCGCCGACTGGGTAATCGACATGGGCCCGGAGGGAGGCGACGGCGGCGGCACCATCGTCGCCGAGGGGCCGCCGGAGGCGATCTGCAAGGTGCCGGCGAGCCATACCGGCCGCTTCCTCGCCGAGGTGCTGGAGCGCCGGCCTCTTCGCAGCCGCAAACAAGCTGCCGAATAGGCTCGAATCGGCCAGTTGCCCACGCCGAGGGCATAACGGTGCCTGAATCTTGACAGGTTTGCCGCACCGTTATGCAGGCCACGCGGGTCTGTCATACGAACTTGCCTCTCCTCAATGTGCGTTGCCGCACTTATATGCTGCATCGCAACAACTAGTGTGTGTCCAGTTCGGCGCAACAAGCAGTTCGCGACCGCAAGAATAGGAGAGCCCCATGTTCGTTTCTTACATCCTCGCCAAGATCAAGGCGTACATTCGCTACCGCGAGACCGTCCGTGAGCTGTCGCGTCTGACCGACCGCGAGCTCAACGACCTCGGCATCTCGCGCTGGGACATTCCCTTCGTCGCGAAGAAGCACGCTGCCGTCTGAGGATGAGCACCGCGGCGGCTTCGCCAGCTGCGCCCATCCACCGGACCGTCTGTTCGGAACGCCCGCCACAAGCGGGCGTTCGTGTTTTTACGGCCTTATCGGCCGCACGCCGAACATAGCCATTTCCCCGCTTGGGGGAGAGACGAGGCGCCAAGATCTAGGCCGTAGACTCATAACCGCGTAGCCAGATGCGGATGGACGCGAGCTTCACGGCGGCGAGGAAGTTTTCCGCCGTCTTGTCGAAGCGGGTGGCGATACGGCGGAAGTGTTTGATCTTGTTGAAGA